>Ga0307514_10000022_pt1 | contig 401378 bp, 444 predicted proteins | sample 16_EM_MG_FD_203088 | JGI IMG/M metagenome (GOLD analysis project Ga0307514, IMG submission 203088) | Populus trichocarpa ectomycorrhiza microbial communities from riparian zone in the Pacific Northwest, United States - 16_EM | ecosystem: Host-associated > Plants > Roots > Unclassified... | reverse complement strand
ATATTAATAGCTCTTCACTATTAATTGCCTCACCATTAATTTGGCTATTCGGCATTGCGTCAGAGATTTAATCGGCGACCAACCGATACTCCGCTAGCGTAGATTATGATACGTTCTTGACGTTGCAATGCATACGGTCTTAACTCAATAAGCCGGTTTGCTTCTGGCCTCTTATCTTCAGCCAATGTCATTAATCCCTCCGATACTGCATGCTTAGGTCTCGACCTTCCGTAGACCAGGAAGTGCCGCAAGTGCTCTCACCGCTTTGGCGCATGAGCTTGCAGATCCCTCATATTTGCATATTGCAATATCGTCTGCTGTGCATGTTGTTCTGCGTCATCGCAACTTAACTATGCATTGTCCCACTAAACAGGGTTTAATAGGTGTGGTCAATAATCATGCGCACTGCTGAAGGTTTTTCACTTCTCAGTTATGGCGACATAATTGCGTCATCATAGTTGAATCCGCTAGTGCGACTTTTGTGATGACTAATTGATCGACACGCGGCTCAAGTGTAATCCCGCTAAGGATCACTTGACTGACAAACATGTTCACGTATTCACAGGTAGGTGTTTTGCATATGAGCATCCTTAAGATTTGTCACATGTACCTGCTTCGTTCAAACATGTATCATTACCGCTGCTAAAGGAAAACCCCTAACACCGAAGTCAGCTCACAAGATACTTTGAAGTACACTCCGAGTACGTTCTCAAGTACACTCCGGGGCATGCTCTCAAAGATTCTCCTAATTGCACTCGATGGCACACTCATAGCCTGCATGGCTCTACACACCCAAGTACACTCGCAAGAGGGAAGCCACTCCCGATCTCATTAGACAATATAGTTCCATGTATGCTCCCGGGTGCTCAATCCGGAGACTTGCGGTGTTGCAGGAACCAGGCACCACGAGGCAGGCGGTGGGTGGCCAATGGCACATGGCGTATGGTGGCTTAAATCATGACGTTGGTCGATATCATAGTCTGAACCTGATCATTAAAGCACGCCCCATGACGGGATGTCATGATGCCTCGTAGGCATGTACAGTGTTGACAATTGTAGCCTTAGATTCTGCAGGACAGCTAGACAATTTGAACTTGGGGAGAACAGATTTCCGACTCAGATTCTCCAGCGGAATCAGCTGCCCACATTCCATCCATTGTGGGCGTATGCGTGCATATTCGGTCTGGGGCTGATGGAGATGATGGCAATGGCAATGGCAATGGCAATAGTGATGGTGATGGTGATAGAGATCATAGTACCAGAAGTACTTAGACAAGTAGGTTGGCCACGTCAACGTCAGCATCAAAGCTTCCACAGACTTAGAGCCTTCTACTAGCCAAAGCTTCCACAGACCTAGAGCTGTCTACTAGCCAAAGCTTCCACAGACCTAGAGCCTTCTATTAGCCAAAGCTCCCACAAACTCAGGGTGTTCCATCGGCCAAAAGCTTCCCGTGGAAAACTCTACTCCTCACAAATATGCTCCTACAGAATCGACAGACTGGTTGAGTTGCAGACGCCCGGCACCGTGATGCATGAGGCAGGTGGCGTGTGGCGAGGAGTGTTTGGCGGGTGGCATCGGGCATGAAGCAGGTGGCGGGTAGCGGGTGGCAGGTGGCAGGTGGCAGGTGGCGGGTGGTGGGTGGTGGGTGGCGGGTGGCGGGCGGCCGAAATCATGACAGCAGTCTATATTCCAGTCCAAATCGTACCTTTAGTGTGCCCACCGAGACGAAATCTCACAATGCCGCACGACCATCGTGCTGACAATTGCAGCATTTTATGCTGTGGGAATGGTAGGGATTTGGAACTTGGGGAGAGCAGATCTCCGACTCAGATTTTCCAGCAGAATCTGCTGCTTGCTTTCCACGGATTGTGCACCTATGTGTACCCATTTGGGCAGTGGCTGATTGTGATGATGGCGATGGTGATGATGGCGATGGTGATGATGGCGATGGTGATGATGGCGATGGTGATGATGGTGATGGTGATGATGGTGATGGTGATGATGGCGATGGTGATGATGGTGATGGTGATGATGGCGATGGTGATGATGGCGATGGTGATGATGGCGATGGTGATGATGGCGATGGTGATGATGGCGATGGTGATGATGGCAATGGTGATGATGGCAATGGTGATGATGGCAATGGTCATGATAGTGATGGTGATGGTGTCTGTGATAGCGCTCATAGGACCAGAAGCACTTAGACAAGTAGGTTGGCTGCGTCAACATTCGCATCAAAGCTTCCACAGACTTAGAGCCTGCTATTAGCCAAAGCTTCCACATACTTAGAGCCTTCAATTAGCCAAAGCTTCCAGACTTAGAGCCTTCCATTAGCCAAAGCTTCCATGGACTTAGAGGCTTCTATTAGCCAAAGCTTCCGCAAACTCAGAGTTTGCCATTGGCCATATGTTTCCAGTGCAGGAGAACTCTACTCCTCCCGAAGCGCTGCTCTCTCAAGCAAGCTCTCTAGCAGGCTCTCAAGTAGGCTCTAGAGCAGCCTTTCAATCGCCAGCAGGCTCTCATGCAGACTCACAGCGATAGTGTGTACAGTCCCGGTATACCAGCAGCCAATAAAGATAAGTATAGGTCCATCTCCGGCTGGCAGCCGTATATAGTTCCATAGTCCTACACGCAAATCTCAAGAATCGACTATTGATGACTATAGGCTGCGCGTCAAGCAGGGAAGCTTACTATGAGCTGCATGTGTGTATATGCGCATTGCCCACCTTATTGTCGATGGGAAGCTTACTATGAACTGGAGGTGTGCGTGTATGCGCATCGCCCAGCATATTGTCGATTTGCACTTTTGCCGATTAAGCAACCTGTCAGAGCAACCTGTCAGAGCATCCTGTCAGAGCAACCTGTCAGAGCAACCTGTCGGAGCAACCTGTCAGAGCAACCTGTCAGAGCAACCTGTCAGAGCAACCTTGTCAGAGCAACCTGTCAGAGCAACCTTGTCAGAGCAACCTGTCAGAGCAACCTTGTCAGAGCAACCTGTCAGAGCAACCTTGTCAGAGCAACCTTGTCAGAGCAACCTGTCAGAGCAACCTTGTCAGAGCAACCTGTCAGAGCAACCTTGTCAGAGCAACCTGTCAGAGCAACCTTGTCAGAGCAACCTGTCAGAGCAACCTTGTCAGAGCAACCTGTCAGAGCAACCTGTCAGAGCAACCTTGTCAGAGCAACCTGTCAGAGCAACCTGTCAGAGCAACCTGTCAGAGCAACCTTGTCAGAGCAACCTGTCAAAGCAACCTTGTCAGAGTGACCTGTCAGAGTGATCTTGTCAGAGCAACCTGGCAGAGCAACCTTGTCAGAGCCGAGTTATGCTCGATTGGCATATGTTACTCACAGCTGGGCTGTGTATGCAATTGAAATGTATGAATCAATGTCACAGACACATTGTAGTAGTTTACTGTGTGGCCCGGGGATTGGGTAGATGAATCAATATCACGGACCCATTGTTCATTCACTTGTGTATGCTGGGGATTGGGTGTTATTTCGGCTGATCTTGCCAACTTTATGCTGGAATTATGTAGTATATATATAGGTTGTGGAGTACTATGGTAGCACCATCACAGGCACTAGAATTCGCACTCTCATACGGCATAGATTTACATTCTCTACCCACAACATTCTCTATCCACAATATTCTGTACCCACAACATTCTTTACCCATGACATTCTCTACCCACAACATTCTCTACCTAACTACTCTTCAGTGCCTGCTACAACTGGCCACCAGTATCAAAGACTCAAACAGTGCCGTTCCGACGATAATATATTGGTTAATGAGACAAAGAGAGGGGTGGCTACTCCACATATCGGCTCTCCAGCCAAGCCCATCAAACGCATGCCAAGTCAAATCCATATTCGAAAGCGTTGAATCATCCCTGTTTGGCATTGTGAGTGTCTCATATTTCTGAAGTGAATACACTCTAACGACAAACTTGAGCCTACAACTGTTAGGGCGGAGTCGGGCGTAGGTGATATTGGTACCTCAAATGTAATATTGGAAACAAGACAAAGAGCGCTCGAAATTCTTATCGACGGAATCAAGACAAGACCAGAGTCGAAGCTATTTCAAATTTGTAACTTGCTTTGCTATACAAGAGAACGAGTAAAGCGAGAAGACAATGAAACCCTCCAACACCCACAACACTCTCTTTATATACAATTCGTCTGCCACCTTCGAACCATTCCCCATGCTTCGATGTAGCATCCGAATCCCACCCCATGATATTATACACCCTCAACATAACTCCTTATCAGTACAACCACGCCATATCGTCCGATGTCGCAACACCTCAGTCCACTTCCTTATCATACCAATTGATACTGCCACCACTTCGCCGCTTTCTCCGTGTCTTCCAACGTCTCCACCTTTCCATAACACAATTTCTTCCACACCATCTCCAAATTCCCATCATAATTCCTAAGTACCTCGGTACTTCTTCAAACCGTGACAACAACTGGGTGGCATGGACATATTGTTGGATAGGACTATTGTGCTTCAGCGCTGCATACTTATTCTGTTCGCTTCTTTAGGTCTTCGAGGGTTAGTCTTAGCTTTTGTTGGTATTAAGTGATTGCGGTTTAGTCTAACATCATGGTGTCCATTCAACATGTACTGAAACCATCGTTGATTGTCGCCTTGACTGTAGGGTACTTCCTAGGCAATATGCTTGAAGAGCGGATACTAGTAGAGATTTCACATTGTTAAATGATGAAGACTTTTGGTTCACCAAGCATGGTCATGGCAAACTCTTTGGAGAGTTATTATCAGAGCAGTTGTCAGATGGTTGTCAGAGTTGTTGTCAAAGGGCTGCTGTCAGAGGGCTTCTGTCAGAGTGTCTGCTGTCAGAGTGGCTGCTGTCAGAGAGCTTCTGTCAGAGGGCTTCTGTCAGAGTGGCTGCTGTCAGAGAGCTGCTGTCAGCAGGCTTCTGCCACAGTGGCTACTGTCAGAGTCAAAGTCAGCGACTGAATTACTCCATTCATCGGTACTAGTCATCTATCCCGCTCAAATCCTTCCAAAAAGACCAAACCATGGGATAATCCACAAGTCACCCAAACCCCAGCAGAGCAAACCCAGAAATCCAAACCCAGATCCCAAGAGAGCTAACCTGGAAACCCAAGAACGAACCCAGAAGAAAGAAAAGCGCAGACCCAAAAGTGGAAAGTAGAGAAAGATTATAAATTAACTAACATCCGTTACATTGTTATAGTGACAAATCACAGCTGACCGGAGTGCCTGGGGGGAAATCTTTCCAATCAAGGTATCATATACTTGATCAGCATTGAGATCAATGTCCTCACTGGCAATGTTCTGGAGAACCCCCAGCACATATAGTATTGGTGATTGCTTCATCCGCTGGGTGTTTTCAATCAACCAATCGATCATTGCGAGGTTAACCAATCGAGTTGTGCATCGCGTTTGCTGCTGATTATTCCGCCGGACACATGACCATGCCTGATGTTCCATTGAGTAATTTATACCCTGTTCTATCATGACGGAATTTCGCCAATTATAATATAGGTTCAAGCCCTTATTGCTTGTCAGATAGAACAAGGCAAGGACCCTCACCTGCCTGCAGTTGATAAATGACTTCTTCACAGAGGCACGCACATTGGCACTCAGTGAGCAATAGGCAGCACAACTATTGTAGCCTTACAGGCGGCAGTACTGCACACAAGTAAGTATCATTGTCATACGAAGAGTCGATGTGAGAGTTAAACATCAGATTTACATGTCAGAGCTGATGTAAGTGGCAGAAAGTGGGAATGTGAAAGGAGTGCTAACCTGTTGAACGAGCCACTGGGTAAGTGGCCAATATACCCACAGAATCACTTTCTCTCCATTGTCTTTTGCTGTCAAGGTGTTCCGGAGATATTGCTTGAGCTATGCCAACATTGTAGCCCCTAACCGCAATGCAGCCTCGATTTGATCATATCTTATGAGTCTCGAAGTCTAAAAGAAGGAAGAAAAGAGACTGATATTATTAAAACAATTAAAAGGATTGTTGTGCAGAAATATGTACGGGGCAAAAAGATTATGGAAAAGGTAGGAAAAACAATTAAGAGATGTATACTTGTGATATACAGGAATAAGAAAAAGAGTACTTTTTACAATGGAGCATCGTTGAGGTCACCGATTTTAGAGAAGGGGGTGACGTTAGGGGTCTCTCCTGATAGGGATATTGGTACTTGGTATCAGATTCTATGACGCATGCATATTTTGGAATATGTGTACACCATGCTGAGAAGATACAAGGCCGGGCCCAGTGGTGTTTCCTTTAGCGGGGATTAACACTAGTCTCGAGGAGATTTTCTATCTTCTTTCACTCTTAGAAACTATACAGAACATGCACAAAACGTGCACGGCAGTTGATAGTCAATATGCGAGTTAGTGGGCTCCTCACTTCTACCTGTAACACGGACGGATCAAGTGAGGCACGTCCCGGCACGGTAGCCTAAGCATGACGTAACTGAGGGAATCAAGACGTTGGAATTGTGTCTGGAGGAAACACTACATCGTTGAATTGAGTAGCAAATTCGTCTAAGTTCTATGTTAGCATAGTATCGGCTGGTCACCGAGTAAATCTAGGACGCTATCATTGATAACCGAGCGGGGTTATTAATTGCGATAAGGTATGGCCAATATGGGAAATTGGCTGCATGTTCCAACTACCGATTCAAATGAGTAGCAAGATGTCAAAGTTGAAGTATGGTCTGATTTATCGGCTGACTGTTACTGGGGTGTATACCCTAGTAACTATACTTGTCACTTCCAAGTAGTACTAGGTCCACGGCCGTAGATTCCTATTCCTCTTCGCTGGAACTTGACTTGTAGAGTCCTTTCCGGTATTCCTTTATGTAGAGTACGCTGCTGTTCCTTTATCTAGCTTGATGCCTCTGCTGCAGTCCTTGACCCTATGGTTCCCTTTCTTACCTGGGGGCCAGGCACAGCGAAGACACTCACCTGCTGCTTTCCTTCTTCTATCTCAGCAGACTCTATTCCTTCTGTCTTGGAATTATCCCTTTGCAGATTCTGTTTTTGCTTAGTACTTAATGGTTTAGCAATAAGCTTTCCTGATTGCATTCGGGACAGCTGATCCTTGGCCTTCTACTTATGGAATGCTTCCCTATCATTCCGGGAAATCTGAAGACACTGTTCTGCTTTCCTATGGACACCGAACTGCTGATTTGGCTCTGAATCGCTTTCCTCCTCACTGCCCAGATTAAGAGTCTTCTTTCCAACTTGATGGATCCTATCTGAATGAATGTTCTTGGTCCCGTTGTAAGGTCTTGAATGCTTCTGGATATCCTAGGGCGTAGGGAATACTATCTCCTTTCGTCGTGTGTTGTCGTTAGAATTGATTTCCCTCTCAGAGATAACTCGTAGTGCAATATCCGATCATTCCTTCAGGTTATTGATATAAACTACCAGTCCCTGCTGAAGTCTGATAATGGAGGATATCCACCACACACTCTGTGCCAGAAAGATATACTGAAGCTCTCTTGCGTAGGAGATTATCTTTTCCAAGGCATATACAATAATGTCGTTATCGTTTTCGAAGCTAATAGTCATTCGTAGGATGTGGCTTCTCAAGGGTGCGGGGCTGCCGCTACACGAAGCCAATGAATTCTAGGTATAGGTATAACAGGTATAGGTATCATAAAAACGCAATAATAAATAAGGGTATTTCTCCGCTGGTAGGTATCGTTCTTTTCTCGCTGTCAAGACCGATGTCCCCTTATTCTTCAGCCCAGCTTGATCTCTTTATAGTCTCTCGAACCCTCCTCAGACTATGATTAAATCCCTCAATGATAACCATGTATCTGTGCGACTTATATCTGTATTAAATGCACCTGGTAGAGGCGGCCACGAATCCCACTGGTCATCGTGTTCATGCATGATATCATATCAGCTCATAAATCAGACCATAACTTTAACTTAGACATCTCACATTATCTTGAGTTTGTTTGGTTGTTATTCGCAGACTTAATGGATACCACTTCATGCTCGCGATAACGTAGACCATGACACGTATCATACGTTGCAATCCAGACTCATGCAAATCAATGCACGGTGTTTGCTTCTGGCTAGGCCAATGTCATAAATCCCTCAGTTACGTCATGCTTAGGTGGAGGCAGTTCTCATACACCAGGGTGTGCCACACCTTTATCCAACCCATTACGGAGAAGGAGGATTAGAGCCCGCTTACTTGCACAATGACTCTCAACTGCCGTGCATGTTTTATCATGCATGGCCTGCATAGTGTCCAGGAAATGAAAGAAGCCCCAAGCGGTTCTCGGCTCGTCTGACTGATCCTGCTTAAACCCTTCCCGTGACTAATATAATCCCCCGCTACAGGGCATATTGGTTACTTGAATGCCTCGGCATGGTATGTGCTTTCTTAGGCCCTTGTTCAAGTACCCATCATCACTGTCAGGGAGAACCCCTAACACTGACGCGCTATAATGCATGAACCCAATAACCATGGGATTCGTGGCCACCTCTGTCAAGGCGCATTTTTTGAATGTAAGGCGCAAAGCTACGTGGCTAGTGTGAGCGATTAAATCATCATCTGGAGAGGGTTCCGAGAGACTATACAGAGATCGCATTGCTCCAGCAATGAGAAAGGGGATGAGTTTAACGAGAAAAGAAACACCAAGCGGAAAAAGATACCTACCTACCAGCGGAGATATATCCTTATTTATTATTGCATTTTTATGATACCTAAATCTATTATTAGATACCTACGAATCTATTAGCTTTCTGTAACGGCAGCCCAGCACCCTTGATGAGAATTCCCAGGCCAATGACTATCACCTTCGAGAACGAGAACGACATCATCGTATATGCACTTGAAAGAATTATATCTTACGCCAGAGAAAATCATTATATCTTCCTGGCTCAAAGTATTTGGTGGATATCGTCAATTATCGGATTACAACAAGGATTGATAATTTATATCGATAATCTTAAGAGCAGATCGGATATCCCAATACGTGAGGCTACGCCGCAAACTAAGGATACGATTTGCCAAATCAATACCAGTCGACGTGGAAAAGAAGTATCCGTAACACCTCGAGATTTCTAAGAGGATTCAAGATTATATAACGAACCTGGCCATATTCATCCAGATAGAATATCCCAGGTTCATAATACGATACACGACATTAGCGATCTACAGCTAAGTGATTCATCACCGGACAAGCATCTTCAATTAATGGAGCAAACAAGCAAGTCCATTCAGAAGTCTCGGAAGGATAAAAAGCAATTGCGAGAAAAGATTGATCCCTTGTCGCATATGAGGTCAGGAAAGATCATTGCTTAACTGCTATACAAGAAACAGAGGAATTACCTGCAGTCAATTCCCCAGCAGATGATAGCGAGTTACTTGGATAATAGAAGATAGGGTCTACGGCCGTGAACATAGTGCTTACTTGTGGGTTACGAGTATAGTTACTTAGGGTAACACCGCCATAACATAATTCCAAATAAACGGCCGTCAGTCAGTTCAAAACAATCAAGAACTTCCTTCAAATGTCCGGCTAGCCATGCTCCCGTATGCTGAACCCTGACCTGTAATCCTTAATAAGCTTTCGAGATAGGAAAAGAATGGGCTATCAACCTCATCGAATGCCAGTTGTACTACTTGCAACGCCCAATTTCAATCCATATAATATGCAATAAGCAACGTTATTGCTAATTTGTTCGTCGATGTCCATCTGTCTAAAGCTAAACTAACTTTGTTTCTTGATGGCAATTGCTTTTTCATTGCATCCACTGTCAGTGTGTATTCCCTCCGGGAGATATTACTCAGGGTGCTGGCTGACGGTAACACCAATTTGCTTTGTGATGCGTTGTATGACCGTCGTATCTCGGGGTTTGATATTGTGTTCCATGGAATATGAGCCGAAACAAAACCTAACATGAGGTACTGATTCCAGGTGTCTTGGTGAAATTTGGCAGTTTGAAAGTCCTTTGCTGCCAGTTTAGAGTGTTTTGTCTGTCAATTCAGTAAGTATACTTAAAACCTGAATGGTAAATTTGATTTTGCTTTGCAAACGTACAATTGGAATACCTCGACTTCCTTGCCGCTTCAGTATGGCCAACGCTGTTTCATTGACCCTTGAACTAGTCAATTCGGTTGCCTCTGACACTGTTAATTCGTTTAACCTTGCGATATGCGCTTTTGCCAGCAACTGTTTGCCCAGTGAGCTGGTTCCATGTTCTGATGGATGGCAAAGAACTTGATGACAAACGATACATATGATGCCAGGGCTGCCAGTCTCTTCAATTCCGCAATGTAAATAGAATCACCCCGAAGGCGCATGTCTAGAGTCATTCCAAGCAACAGGCCGCTCTGAGCCTACATTCATTGAAGCCCACCAATCGTCGAAAAGGATTCGTAAAGTAAGGTTGCTTAAATCACGAATAAAGACACGTTCATTCTTTGAAGATATCATAACCTCTAGCAACGAGGTATTTAGAGATGTTGTATCTGACATCGCTGTAGGAAATTGAACTCTGCGTAATTCGATCTGGGTGACTGTCAATGCATTCGTTATAGTCAGGTAGAACGCTGGTTCTTAAACATTGACTTTAGAGCTACAAGCAAGAAAAAGTCAGACCTGTGAGACATCGCATGCATATTTGTGAAGTTGAATACAAGGGCATACAAAGATGAGACGGTTGCAATATCATCACTAGCATTTTTGCCCATAAAGGCAGCCGATAGTACGACTATGGGTCAACTCCACTGCATTGCTGTCTGATTATCCAAGATGCAAGCCCAAAAATCGTTAACGCTCTGTTGACACTCATTTTTAGGAGGCAGTAGCAATATTGTCAATAGCATTTTGGCCTAGAAAGGCAGCCAACATTATGATTATGGGTGTATGCCGTTGCACAGCCCTTGAATTGTCCATGATGCAAGACCAAAAATTGTTGACGCTCCTTTGACGCTCATTTTTACGAGGTGGTAGCGATATGGTCGTTGGCCCATTTGCCCATAAAGGCGGCCAATACTGCCATTCTGGCTTAATACTGTCCCGCAGCCCAGTCATTATCCAAGATGCAAGACCAGAAATCGGTGACAGTCCATTGACGCTCTGTTCTCGGATGGGGCAACGAGCATGTCGCTTGCCGTTTTATGTCTAAAGCCAGCCAATAACTGCTCTTTGGATTGATGTGACTATGCAACCCTTTGATTGCCAAAAAGATCAAACTAACATCATTTATGCTCCGTTGACGCTCCCCTTAGAGACATATCAACAGTCATTCGGTGCGCAATGATTTTGCCTGAAGGTCATACTGTCATTATTGTCAGCCAATATGCCGTTTCTAGGTAGAATCATTTGTATCCAAAAGCATTGAGGCCTCTCAGTTTCTTAGCCACCACTATTCACGTCATCAGTCCGATGAATGACATAGTTTTGCCACATTTTAGCGCTTTCAGTCAGTAAGTTACGGCATACCGATCCATCAACTCATTTTAGACATTTAGAGCCCAACTTCCTAACCGTTCTTTTTCCAGCTTGTTTTCCTTGATTTCCATGACGTACCATAAGCAATTTTCAAAATCTCAACCATGTGCAACAGGTCTGAGCGGACAGTTATGCAGTAAGCTGCATGAACTAATGCTGCATGACGGCTGCCATTGATCCAGGTTCGGACTGCACACTGACCGCTCGTCCTATGACTCGTATGATATCACTGAACCCAATTTTGTTAGTACATTTTGTCTCTATTTTGGGTTTTGCTTTCTAATAAAACCATAATAGGCAAGTCGTTATCAAGTTTGCTGGCCGTCTATCAACCCGATTTGGAGTCTAGAACATTCGCAGGGCCCATACAACCCTGGCACACACTGTGATGAAATATCATGTCTCACAATTTGGTCACTGAAATCAGGAAAAAGCTGACACTTAGCAAAGTAGGTACACAAATTGATTTTCCGAGAGATAGGTCTTCAAAACTAACTATTTGGCTATCTATACCTCCAGCAATGCGGGAGCCATCACTATATCTTTCTCTGTATCCGATTTCTATATGGTAATTAACTAGGGATGCTTTATGCAGAGTTAACAGCTTACTGTTACGGGGGTGTATTCCCTAAGTAACTTTTATTCCTGTATCTGGTGATACTTAGGTCCACTGCCGTAGATCCTACTCTCCAAATCATTTTATAATCGCAGCTGATCTTTCCTTTATTAATTTCGCTTCTTCAGATTTCTTAATCTGCTGAATTCGATCAAGTCGTCGGGTCTTCTTCCTTTGTTTCTTTGACTCCACTCGATTATTAATCCTATTAGGCCCCACCGTATTTCGAGGTGTGTTTATCGTATTAGGCCGCCAGGTATTTCGAGATGTGTTTATCGTTTTGTTGATGCACAGTGGTTCTTTTATTTCGAAATTCGAAATAGCCCTTTCTCTAGAATCGTTTTGAAGATCCCTCGGTACTGGTGAAATCTGTCTATCGATTTTATTGTCTTGGGGTTCCCGAATCTCAGATGGAAATCTGTGGTGTTCAATAAGGTACCGTAACGCTGTATCCAATTGAACCAACGAGGCTATCCACCAAATGCAATGAAGCGCAAAGGTGTATCGGCGCTCTGCAAAGATAATTAATAGTTTTGCGAATGCCCACAGTATTACGTCTGCTTCACAGTTGAAGGTAATACTCATCTCAAGGTGCGGGGCTGCCGCTACAAAAAGCTAATAATATTCTAATGATATAGATATAGGTATCATAAAAACTCAATAATAAATAAAGGTCTTCTCCGCTGGTAGGTATCTGACTGTTCGCTGCTAGAGCTTATTCTTTTCATTGTCGGGGACAATGTGAGTCTTTTTATAGTCTTTCGCTGGCTCAAGTTTGGCCGCTACTTCCATGACCATGACAATGGTTTTGCTTGATAGCGTCCTCGGGATACTGTCCCGGTCTCCGCCACGAATTCCCTTTAGGTTATCGTGTTCATGCATGATTGGTTTCAAAGCGTTACGCTCCTCGTATGAGGCCATCATCATGTAAGATATCAAACGCAACTTATGACAACTCTTAACTTCAACTTAGACATCTTGCTTCCGTTCTGTTCAGTAGTTGGAACACTGACGTCATATAGACTGATCAGTGCTTTATCGCATTATATTAATATCATGAAGATTATTAATGCCTCACCATACCAATTTGGCTTTTCGGCAATGCGTCAGAGATTTATGTCGGCGACCAACCGATACTCTGCCAACGTAGATTATGACACCCTCTTGGGTTGCGATGCATACTAACTCATAAGCTCATGAGCAGGATCGCTTCAGGCCTCTTATCTTCAGCCAATGCCATTAATCCCTCACGCACTGCATGCTTAGGTTCCGGACTTCCGTGAACCGGGGGGTGCGCGCATTATTCCTTATCTCTGAGAGATAGGGTGCGACGATCCCTCGTACTTGCATATTGCATAACGCGTGCTGTGCACTAGTCCTTAGCTCGGCTCAAGTTTGGCCTTCGCCGTTCCACTGACTAATGCATTGTCCCGCTATCAAGTTATAGTAGGTATAATGTATTAATTATGCGCACCGCTGATGGTTTTTCACATCCCGGCTGAGGCGACATAATTGCATCAGCTTGCGCATCCGCTTGATAAGTCTGCTCTTATCAAAATCATTACATGCGGCTCAGATGTAACCCCGCTAAAGGCCGTCCGACTGATCACATGTCTTCATGCACAAGAAGGTGTTTTGCTCCAATGACTAATGGTATCCACTTCCAAATGGTAGTCAAGAGTACTTGCTTGAATAACATGTATCATTGCCGCTATCAGGGGAGAACCCCTAACACTTACAGGTTCAACAGGCAATGCATCCTGGATCGGTATCGAATCGGTCACCGTGTCGGGCGAAGGAACCTGTCCGAATTTATGTCACTGTGGTTTCTCTGATCCAAGCCTCATTCGACTAATTCCTGGTTGAGAAGTCACTGCCGGCATTTCCAATTGTCCTTGGACGATATGAAGAGTCTGCATATGCTTGTTAGGGGGGTTCCAATGACCTAAGTATAGGTACTTTGAACGGCCCTAGATCCTATTCTCAGTAATTTGATACCTCTCCTTCTTAGGTATCGGAGCTGTTCCTGCTTCTGTGGGTGTACACCGGTAACAGTCAATAGTTATATGACTTCCTTTCCGGTCTGCTGGCCAAGCAAAACGCTGACACTCACCAGCCGCTTTTCCTGGTCGTAACTCAGAACTATTGATCCCTTGGGTCTGAATACCGATTATCTCCTTAGCTGATTTCTTGGCTTTTCTTTTAACAATTCTACTAGCTTGTCGATTCCTTCATCCAATTGCTTTTCTTTCCTGCTTTGACTGCTCGAGGAATAATTCGCAATTCTCAATCACCTGGTTATCAATGTCTTCCTCTGAAGTACTAGACACTTCGACCTGTGAATCCAAATATTGTTTATCGGAATACTGAATCCTGTTAACCCGTTCTGAATGTATGCGAGTATCACCCTTAGAAGTATTTCCTATAAGTTTATTCTGAGATACTAATAAATCTGATACTGCTGGTAAATCGGATTGTATCGTTGATCGCCTGATATTTTCTTGTTCCTTACGATTATCGATATGAACAATCAGGCCTTGTTGTAATCCTATAACTGAAGAAATCCACCAAGACACTTTGTGCTAGAAAAATGTACTAATTTTCTCTAGCATAAGATATAATCTTCTCGAGAGTGTAAACGATGACATTGTTGTCTGATTCGAAAATAATAGTCATTCGTTTTTTTAGAATAGTAGTTATATGGTGCGGGGCTGCCGCTACAGAAAGCTAATAGATTTTATGTATATATAGTAATAGGTATAGGTATCATAAAAACACAATAATATTTCAAATTGTTCTTCACTGGTAGGTATCGCTGACTGTTTTGCTGCTCGAGCTTGTTCTTCTCATTGCCGAAACAATGTGACCTTCTTATAGAAAATTCTTTGGGATGTTACGCATGCGCACCCATACTTCTTTCCTATGAAAATGATAGCAACATGCTTTGTGTCTTACATTCCTTATCGTTGAATGCGCCTGGTAGAGGTTGCCACGAATCCCCATGGTTATCGTGTTCATGCAGTTGCGTTATTAATGCATTACGCACCCAATAAGAATCAGGCCACAACCGCAACATATCATATATCAAATCATAACTTCAACTTCGACATCTCACTCACATATGGTTCGGTAGCTGGAAACAACTGCCGACATAGCGTACAGCGTCTTTATGAAAACTCATACTATAGTATGATTGCATCATAGGTTTACGTGGCCACCCACCACTACTATGCCAACATAGATCAAATGACTCGCAGTTGCCATACTGTGCACGCCAATGCACGGGGATGCTCCCGGCCTCATATCAACAGCCAACGTCATAATCCTTCAATCACACCATGCTGAGGCCGGGACTATTCCCTTTGGCCGGGGAGTGCCCAGTAACCGTCCTCACATAAGAGTCCGGACTTAAGATCCTGCGTAATGGTATATTGGCTGACGATTGCCGTGTCTGCGGATACGAACTACTTTGCTCTGCTCCGATCAGACATAATCTCTCTAGCATTGGAAAATGAATCTGGTTGAAAACAACACGCTCGGCAGGATTGTAGCCCTTTCGATCTGGCAGTGTTGCTGTATCATCAAAAATGAATCCGCTAAGCCAAAACTGATTCAATCGAGACGTGCCCCACTCGTACCCCGCTGAAGGTACTTGTGACTGAAAGTTCTGCAGACACCCAGGGTAGGTGTTTGAATGTATGCTTGTCATATACCCCTTTTGCTTGGCTAATCTGAGGTTACCATGGACACTGCTAGAGGAGAACCCCTAACATCACCCCCTTCTCTAGAATCGGTGACCCAACGATTGCTCCGTCTTAAGAAGTAAACTTACTAGTCTCAAGGGGCGATCACATTGTATTACTACAGGCCACTTTATTCCCTTGTACTTTTAATAATTGCAACACAGCCCCTGCACAACACAAGTGTGCATCTCTTTATTCCCATTTATAATTTGCCAATTTTGTATTGTTTATCGTTTGTCAATTCATATTGTTTTGTTCATCGTATTGTTTTGTTGTTGCTACAGAATATTGTGTATTCTGTACTCATAGGTTCCTTCTCTTCCATCTTTCTCTTAGACTTCGGAACCCATAACAATGCTCTCCAACCGTTGTCAGGGATGGTGTGGCTGCAGTCATGTTTATTTGGGGCTTGACAACCGCTGGAGCCTTCAATTCGGCAGTCCCATACTTTATATCTCTCTCATGAAAGTAGTTGGCTGCATCCCCCAATCCTTGTTGGGTCAATTCGTCAAGCCTCATCTGCTTCTGCCTAAAATCTGCATGCAGTGCTGTACCGTTTTGGACATTGCGCCCATCGCCCAGCCAGGTTCATCATCATCACTGAGCTTGCCGAGCTCTGTATCTTCTTTATCATCTTCCTCGTCTTCCCCATCCTGCTCATCATCGGAACTTGCAAGATCGCTCAGACTGTCTCCGATACCATTCAACATCTCTTCTAACATTGTTTCGGGCTGTCCGGTTGTCGCCCCCACGTTGTTAACAGTAGTCATATCTTGCATAATCGCTGTCTCTGCATCTTGAACTCGCTCTCTTGCCACAGCAGTCTCTCTCTCCACACAATCCTCGATCCATTTCTCTTTCTCTTCATTACTTACAAAGTGTGTTTCCTGTCATTTCTCCACCACAACCTTCTTTTTCAATCGTAAGCTGGGCAATGCTCCCAATGCTTGGACCATTTCTGCCTCCACGCTGCTCTTGCCTTCATTCGCTTGATGACGTGGACGTGTTGTCTTCTTTGATGATTTGTCATATTTGCCCGCTGGATGTGGAGAAAGGTTCCATTTCGGATCATTGACCATTGTATTGTGTATTGACCTTGTAGTTGGGCGAGATGTTGGATGTTGCAAGATATCGACCACTTGGGGGCAAGCAGAGTCTTTTATGTCAAGGTTCGTACGTTTGATCAACTTGAACAAAGCAAAATATGCGTTTTGACCGTCATTTTAGTTGGAATAGTAACACTAATCGTACGTTATGACATGATAGTTAGGGTATGTTTCATGTAAGATCCCGGCTAAGTGTTGAGACAATCATCACCCGACGACCATTCCGTCGAAGAATTTCCTTTTGATATCTATTCAACACGAGATATCAGTTGTCGTTCACTTCAGTGTATCCTGGCAAACAAACAAACAAACATCATCGGACCGACTTACTGCAAATCGCGGGACCGTTGAAATCACATCCAACTTGCAGGAATACGCAGCAGGATGTATCTTAAGTGGAACGTGCAAGTTGACAGTCATTCATTCCCTTGTGACCTGTAGCTTACTATATATTCCTCCGGACTTTCCACTTTTCATTAACATCTTTCTAACCTTTTCCACCACAGCAAGTCATGGCTCCACAAACACCTCAGCCCGGTGTGATTCAATCCAAATCGAGCCGAACGACGGGCAATTCATCCAATGCGCCCCTGGCTGGGACACAGCTGCAACGCAGTGTTATGGGGGTAACAACACTTCAGTAATATACTTAGTACTTCTTATACTTACTGGGGCGTACGGCCGTAGATTCTATTCCTTGTTCGAGCTATCTTTGTTACAGGGGTGCTTAATCCCAATAATCAATACAACATTTATTGAAATAAGTACAACCGCCTATCTATTTTCTCTTTCTCTTCTCGTTTCTTCCTGAAACTCAACCTCTTGCCCAACTCTTGCAAGAGCCTCCAAATTGTATCTTCTCCAACAGCTGTCACCTATGTAACAGTAGATTAGGCTTCCCCTTCGAATAACCAATCCTCGGAAACTTCCTCGAATTGTAGTGCACTGGTGTTCAAGTATCTGTGCACCAGGTACCCGATATTCTCTTGTTCGCAGAAAAGAAAAACCACCCGGTAAATGTGGATTAAACAGGCCTCTTCCAACTGAAAAAGAAGATTGCCGAAAGACTCAACTTTCTATTGCAGTGCATACTTGGCAGGTGTATAATGACGTACAGCCATATAAAACCCAGTCACAAGTGTTTATGAGGGAAGTAATTCTGATAGAATATAGATAGAATTCTTAATAATATTTTAAGATCGTCTTCGGTGTTCTGATTGCTGACTGTGGATTGGTGCTGATACTTCTCTTCTCATCTCCGGAAAGAGGCCATCTCCTTATACTTGTCTTCGAGAGTGTGTACACCCATACTTCGAAGCTATGACTACAATGCTCATGATAGCGTTATCGCGGTCAAGTCATGCACCCGGTGATAACACGCCACGCTTCCCAGTAGGTTATTGTGCTCATGCAGCTGTGGTATTAAAGCGTTACGCTCTTGATAAGAATCAGGCCATCCAGTGCATGGTATAATGTCAGACAATGTGTCAGATGAAACTTGAACTTAGACATCTCGCAATCTGTAAGCCAGTAGTTGGAACATCTGCCAATCTTGGTCGGCAGTGTTTTTCGCAATTAATGCTTCACCTTAAAGGCTATTTGGCTTGCATCATAGATTTGATCTGCGGCCAACAGATACTATGCCAATGTAGATCATGACGCATCAGCTCGTATACAATACGACTCTGACGTTGCAATGCATTCTAACTCAAACCAGTGAGCAGGGTTGCTTCCGGCCTCATATCTTCCGCCGACGTCATAAATCCCTCAGTTACGTCGTGCTTAGGCCGAGACCATTCTCACTGGCCGGGGAGTGCCCCAATGTCTCTTATCGCGTGTAGCAATAAGTCGGAGATCCCATGTACTCGCATATCGACCAACGACTGCTGGGTCTTTTCTGACATATCCCACTAGTTTAAGAGACTACGAATCTGGTTGAAAACTATGCGCATAGCTGATACAGAGTATCCCCGCTAAGGCAACATAGCTGCATTATCTTAAGTGACTCCGCTAAGCAGTAGCTTATCTGATCGAAACGCGACTCATATGTATCCCCGTCAACGGACATATGACTGGCTCACTTTGACGATGTCATGAATTGGCGTTATACATATCATGTGACTAGACCTAGAGTAACTCCGTGACATGTATTCATATAACAATGGTAAGTACCATAATCACTGTTAAGGGAGAACTCTTAACAATCTTCCTCTGCAGAAGTTTCGTCACTGCTTGTCTTAAAGACTTCTGCTTTTGGTAATTTTGCCCAGGGATAATTGGCAGTTCGTTTATCCAGCATAATAGGCCAAACACAATTCTTAACTTGATGTGTACCCTTCCTATCGGGATGCCAGGCACAACATAAGCACTCTCATGTGCTTTTATGTCTTAAAATCTCAGTTTCTTCAATTCCCTCTGTCTTGTAATAATCTGGACCGTTCTTCCTCTTCTTAACTTTAAGAGCAGACCTAGTTGACGCCAATGGGTTTATCCGTGTTAGGGGGGTTCCAATGGCCTAAGTATAGGTACTTTTAATGGCCCTAGATCCTATTCTCAGTAATTTGATACATCTTCTTCTCAGGTATCGGAGCTGTTCCTGCTTCCATGCGTGTACACCGGTAACAGTCAATAGTCTTATGACTTCCTTTCCGGTCTGCTGGCCAAGCACAACACTGACACTCGCCAGCCGCTTTCCTTCGTCGTAACTCAGAACTGTTGATCCCTTGGGTTTTAATACCGATTATCTCCTTAGCTGATTTCTCGGCGTTTCTTTTAACAATTCTACTAGCTTGTCGATTCCTTCGTCCAATTGCTTTTCTTTCCTGCTTTGAATGCTCGAGGAATAATTCGCAATTCTCAATCACCTCGTTATGGATGTCTTCCTCTGCCGTACTAGACACTTCAACTTGCTAATCCGAATATTGTTTATCGGAATACTGAATCCTGTTAACCTGTTCTGGATGTATGCGAGTATCGTCCTTAGAAGTATTTCCTATAACTTTATTCTGAGATACTAATAAATCTGGTACTGCTGGTAAATCAGATTGTATCATTGATCGCCTGGTATTTTCTGGTTCCTTACGATTATCGATATGAACAATCAGGCCTTGTTGTAATCCTATAACTGAAGAAATCCACCAGACACTTTGTGCTAGAAAAATGTACTGATTTTCTCTAGCGTAAGATATAATCTTCTCGAGAGTGTAAACGATGACATCATTATCTGATTCGAAAATAATAGTCATTTCTTTTTAGAATAGTAGTTATAAGGTGCGGGGCTGCTGCTACAAAAAGCTAATAGATTTTTATGTATATATAATAATAGGTATAGGTATCATAAAAACACAATAATAATTCAAACCGTTCTTCGCTGGTAGGTATTGCTGACTGTTTCGCTGCTAGAGCTTATTTTTCTCATTGCCGAAACAATGTGACCTTCTTATAGAAAATTCTTTAGAATGTTACGCATGCGCACCCATACTTCTTTCCTATGAAAATGATAGCAACGTGCTTTGCGTCTTACATTCCTTACCGTTTAATGCGCCTGGTAGAGGTTGCCACGAATACCCATGGTTATCGTGTTCATGCTATTGCGTTATTAAAGCATTACGCACCCAATAAGAATCAGGCCACAACCGCAAGATATCATATATCAGATCATAACTTCAACTTCGACATCTCACTCTCATATGGTTCGGTAGCTGGAAACATCTGCCGACATAGCGCCCAGCATCTTTATGACAACTCATACTGTAGTATGATTGCATCATAGGTTTACGTGGCTACCCACCACTACTATGCCATCGTAGATTACATGACTCGCAGTTGTCATACCGTGCACGCCAATGCACCGGGATGCTCCAGGCCTCATATCAACAGCCAATGTCATAATCCCTCAATCACTCTAAGGTCAGAAATGAATCTGGTTGAAAACAACACGCTTGGCAGGGGTGTAACCCTTTCGATCTGGCAGTGTTGCTGCATCATCAAAAGTGAATCTGCTAAGCCTAAACATATTCAATCGAGTCTTGCCCCACTCGTACCCTGCTAAAGGTACTTGTGACTGAAAGTCCTGCAGACGCCCAGGGTAGGTGTTTGTATGTATGTATGCATGCCAAGGCAAGTCATATACCCCTTTACTTGGCTAATCTGAGGTTACCATAGACACTGCTAGGGGAGAACCCCTAACAATCCGTCCAGTCGTAGTTTTTCCTTTGGCTTTTAGAATTAAGAGATCTCATAATGTTCGGGAGTCTCGAAGATATTCCTCGCACTCTTCAAGTATCTTATTTTGCTGTCCCAGATCGTCACTCTTACGTTGCTCTGGAGTTGTAACTGGAGCGTCCTTAGGTAGGGATACAAATTTGGACCTGGTTCTTAGATTGTCGATGTAAATGACCTGGTCGGATTGTAATCCTAAAACTGAAGATATCCACAACACGCTTTGAGCCAGAAAGATATACTGGTTCCTTTTTGCGAATGCGATAATTTCCTCCAAGGAGTAAATTATTATGCTGTTGTCGCTTTCGAAGGTTATAGTCATTTCTAGCAAAACATATCTCCAGGTATTGTAAACCAAATTGCCGGATACACGTTACACAAAGCTTAATGGATCTTCATTTCGAGGGTAATGGTTGTTCGCCAGGGAATGCTTATCAATGGTGCAGGGCTGCCGCTACACAAAGGTAATAGATTCTAGGTATAAATATAATAGGGATAGGTATCATAAAAACGCAATAATAAATAAGGATATTTCTCCACTGGTAGGTATCGTTTTTCTCTAGCTGTTCGAGCTTGTCTCTCTCATTGCCGGAACAATGTGATCTCTTTATAGTCTCTCGAAACCCCCTTCAGACAATAATTCAATCCCTCAGATGATAGCTATGTATCTGTGCATCTTACACTCAATAGATGCTCCTGGTAGAGGTGGCCACGCGCTCCTTTGGTTATCGTGTTCATGCATGATATCATATCGGCTCCTAAATCAGATCATAACTTCCACTTAGACAGCTCGCAATCATTTGTGTTTGTTCGGTAGTAGGTCATAGATTTTACTTGGATACCGCCTTCAATACAATGCCATGTAGACAATCACACGCCATACTCGCTTACTATACGAGCGGCATTGTAATCCATACTCATGCAAATCAATGCAAGGTGCTTACTCTCGGCTCTTTCAGCCATTGCCATTAATCCCTCAGTTATGTCATGCTTAGGTGGAGGCAGTTCTCCTAACACTGGGGTGTGCCGCACCTTTACCCAACCCCTTACGGGATTGGAGGATTAGAGCCCGCTTACTTGCATTGACTATCAACTGCTGTGCTTGCCTCCAAGCAAGTCCCGCGTAGTATCCAAGAGTGAAAGAAGCTCAGTGCAGATCTCAGCTGCTCATGACTGATCCGCTCTATTACTTCTCATAACTAATATGCCCCCACTAAAAGGCATACCGCTGATTACTCGCGTGTCTCGGCATGGTATGTGCTTTCAAGGACCCCGTTCAAGTACCCATCGTCACTTTCAGGGAGAACTCCTAACACGCAGACACTGCTTATTCCACGGCGACGCTGCAATTGCAGTCACCAAAAATATGGCCCAGGACGCACATTTACAAAACGTACATACAACTGGACGCAGCAATAATACGCAGCAGCATGCAATCGGATGTGAGTAGCTCTATATCGATATAGAAGACGGTCAACTAACAATACAATGTACAGCTGGTGTACGTAGAGAGCTCCGTGACCAATTTATTGCTGCCCACAATGGCAAACCTCCATGGTCGACAATGGCATCGGTCTGCACAGTCCGCAAAATCCAACATCATTATGTCGTCAGGTCTGGGATTTTCGCCGACGAATTTCGTCATAAAGGTCCCCAGGAGTGGACAAACCAGGATTTAAAGACTCTAGAGGAGGCTACGGAGTTGTATATGGTTGAGGTAATAGCCGAAGCTTCTTTTCAAAAGTAGCAACTAATTTCTTGTAGGTTTTCAACATGTCTGCAACTATGGCGAGGCAAGGAGGTCGGGTACAGCTGGACCAGTCCTACATGCGCCTTGCCTTGAATATGACCAAAATGGCCAAAGGTGCGTTTTCGCGCGCCGCAATAGAGGAAATTCAACAACTGATTAAGAAACCTGGCATCAAAGTCTGAGAAGAGAAGAAGCGAGGAGTTAAGTTTCCTGGGGATAAGAAGGTGAAGGCTGCGATGGAAAGACCTCCGGCAATAGTTTACAAAAATCATACTGCTGGGTGCCTTCCATGCCGAATTGGTACAGAAAAGAATCCGCAGACATGCTGGAGGCGGAAAGGAACCGCCGCACCACCACCAGAACCGGCGGCACCTCTGCCCCAAAGGCCATCTCCGCCCGGAACACCACCTGCCCCACCAGGTGGCACTGAGGGAAATGCAAGTCATGAAATCGAAGGTATGCCATCCAGGTGTGTGTCTATACATTCTCCACTTCCAAACAGTCAATTTTTCGATCACAATGCAATTGACAAGAATAGCAAGCGTGATAAAGATTGTATTCCAGATTTGCTGAGTACACTATCTGCTGCGTGGAAATACCGCTGACATTGATTTTGAAGACAACAACAGCCTTTTGGGCGAATCTGAGGGTGTGGATGAGAATTGATTGAAAGGAACAGGAGTTTTGAGTATTATCATTTTCTACAGTTAGCGGACACTTTGAACTATATTTTAAAGGATATATTTATATGCACAATCAAAGAACAATGTAGTGATAATGAAAACATACATGAAGAGGATAGAATGACTGCCAAAACAGAGTAATTGATGTTGGTTGCATAATGCGGATACGCCTGTGGCAAAATGAGCGTCAACAGAGGGTCAACGATTTTTCGTCCTGTAAGTCAGGTTATTAAAATGTGAATCAATCGTTGTTATCTATAATCATTGTATTGGCCGCCTTTCTAGGCAAAAGAGAATGCTACACTCTCCCTGCCCCATCTTGACAATGAGCGTCAACAGAGCGACAATGATTTTTGGTCTTAAATCTTGGGTAATCTTGGTGGTAAATGATCGCAGACATTTATAAACAAGGTTTTGGCAGCCTTTATAGGCTGATATGCAAGAGGTCGTCCCGCAACAGCCTCCCGGACAATCACAACTTAATTCATTTACAATGCTGCAACTGGGTGATCCTGAACGTTTTAGCCTATGAAACCAGTCAAAACTCCATATATGGACATTAGTGGCTATCTCGCGCTGTAATTAACCATCCTGCAAGGCCAAAAATCATTGACGCTCATTTTCAGAATGGGGCAGGCAGTGTGTCTCTTTCTTTTTTGCGTTGGAACACGGCCAATACCTCATTTATGATTGTTTGCATCCAATCACCACCTAGATTCCTCATGGTGCAAGACCAAAAATCATTGACGAGCCATTGACTTTCATGTTCAGGATGGGGCAGGGAGCATGTCTCTCTTGTATTTAGTTCAAAAGGCGGCTGATTCATCCGAAAAGAACAATGGTGTGCAAAAGTTAATATTTCGCGATTAACAGTAGGGTATCCAAATGTGGCCCTCAATAGGAAAACCCGAAACACAGAACCGGAGATTGGAACCAACGGGTTTAGCCAAACCCTTCAAACCCCGCGGCTTGACAGGTACGTGTCCGGGTTTGGCCCGGCAAGATGCTGCGGAAAAGGTTTTTGGATGGTTCTGGAACCGGACCGAACTGTTTTTCCGGTTCAAACCCGGACCACTGGCAGGTTACCCGGACCCATTCCTAACACTAGGTGCACCAGATTAGATGGATTCGTCATGCCCCCAATTCTCAAATATTAGTATTCGTATCCAAATTCGCTATTGATGCAACAATAGGAGGTTGGATTCAGCCAACATACCTACAATTTGATCCTGATGCACCTAAAGATCTCAACACACCCAAAGAACTCGAGACATTAACATGGTTGTATCACTAACTAATTCTCAGGTCCAGACATAGGTGGAATCGTAATAAATAGGTTAATCATGATCGCCCCTGCATATAACTCCGCCAAAGGTTGTTCATGATGCCTCTAGTTCGAGCATATGTGAGGTGACTGCGTGGCACAGAATTGTCGGTGTTTTGAAGAATCTTGCAGTACTTGGATGGAGGATAGAGTTCGGACCTTCGTAAGTGGCAACAGTTGAAGTTACATGGGTTGAAACCGAGTTTGTTGCTGATAGTGGATAAATATGAATCTCCGAATGTAGTATACCAGTCAGATAGACACCCTATTTTGATGATATTCTGTTGGTTTAGGATTCTGCAGCAAAGTTAGCGGTCGATTAGGCAATATCGGGTGTAGAACTTCACTTTTAGCGGTCCAAGTCTGCTGAAGTCACAATATATATGTAGTCAGTATAAGAGAGGACGGAGAATTTGGGATTACAAAGGAGAGATTCAATATAGGGAAAGAACGGTAAAGATACTATGAAGACTCAGGGGTAATCTAATCGATTCCGGTTATTGTCAATGCCATGATTGCTAGCAAATGGGTCATAAATAGTCACTCACATTAAGATGTTGCGCATACTATCATGTCAACACCGCATCATGTAATCACAAACATTATGAGTTTCGATGCTACCATGTTGACTTAAACTAAATATTGGCATTCAAAGCAGTACATAAGAACAATATCACTGCATCATGAGGCATCATCTGATGGCAGAAAGATGAATAACAGCATGCAGTTCCGGCCGACTGAGGTGCAGCAGACATTGAATTGGCACGCAGGATACAAACTAATGTCTGCGATTGCAGGCTCGCCTTACTTTGACAGTTACTTGTACTCTCAGAGACTGCCTTTCATTTACTCGAGCTTTCATTAAGATTTGTTCTCCATGTTCATTTGGGATTGGACATTGGCGGAAATCAGATATCGTCTATTTATGATTTGTCACAAACTTCAGGCGTTCAAGATGAGCGGTTGGCGGGAGCTTGCCCGTCACCGATCGAGCCGCTGAGCAGAGACTAGTGCTAGCAACGGTTCCAACCCGCTAGAACGGTTCCGGGTTAGGGTTGGGACCGGAACCGAACCGTTGCAACGGTTTTTACCACACGAAAACTCGGACCGTTGCAATTGGGCCGCTTTTACCACCAAAAACCCGGCATTTCAACCTCACAACTTTGGCTCCAATTAAGTATTTGAGTTCTGCTCGTATTGTAACATGATCAGTACATAGATTGTGCAGTTTTATGAGCTCTTTCACCTCCCGCATTCAGGTATGCTATGCGACCAATAATCGTGGAGTCGCGACCGAAAACCCGCGAATTTCGCTTAGAATTGACCCTTTTTTCACAGCCAGTCAACGAATATCAGTTGGATTGCAAATCTGAATGCTGGAGGTGAAAGAGCTCATAATTCTGCAATATCTATGTACTGCTCATGTCACAGTACGATCAGAACTCCCATACTTAATTTGAGCAAAAGCTGTAGGAACCGGAAATTTGGAACCGCGGGCCGGGTAACAACCCGCCAAGCCAAAAGCGGGTCGGGTTTTTGGCCGGTTGTGGAACCGAACCGAACTGAACCGCCGGTCAAAACCCGGACCGCTGGTGGGTTACCCGGACCCGTTGCTAACACTAGCAGAGACTGGTATTCAGATTCTATCTCTTCAAGCTCTCTTGATGGATATTGATTCACACAATCTATTTTAAGATACAGGTTTTTGGAGGCCCAAACATACAAGTTAGTCAAAATGTAGTTAAGTCTGCATTAGAAGGGTTGTGAATTTGAGCCTATTCAAGGAAGTGTGGTATACAAGTGAGCAGGAGTTGCCGGCCATCTGCAGCATCGCTGAGAAGAAGCTGTCTTTTGATGTTTACTCTCTCAAGCGGCAGCTTGATTATGGAGCCCGAACAACAGAAACTATTTTAGGATTTTGGAAATGTAAGGTCCGAATAAACTTCTTACTCAAAATTCAGTTCAGTGTGGTTACTTATCGCCCATGGCAGTGCATCAACGGTAAGCATGTGGTGGACACCTTTCTCTAAAGGATAGGTTGACACGAGGCATGACAGTTATGGTACTTAAGCGGCGGCTTTCACATACCAATCAAGCATAGATTCAGATATTAAGCTGGGTTCGAGTAGGATGAGCCGCACCTGTGCCTAAAAGTTTAGTGTCTGACAGATGACACTCTGTGTGCTAGCTGATACGGGGGTACTTAAGCCCAATAATCAATACAACATTCATTGAATTAAGTACAACCACCTATCTATTTTCTCTTTCTCTCCTCGTTTCTTCCTGAAACTCAACCTCTTGCCCAATCCTTGCAAGAGACTCCAAATTGTATCTTCCGCAACAGCCGTCACCTACGTATAAATAGATTAAGCTTCTACTTCAAATCACCACTCCTCGGAAAATTCCTCGAATGGTAGTGCGCCAGTGTTCAAGTATCTGAGCACCAGGTACCCAATATTCTTGAGTTCACAAAAAAGAAAAACCACCCGGTAGATGTGGGTTGATCGGACCTCTTCCAACTGAAAAAGAAAATTGCCGAAAGATTCGACTTTCTGTTGCGGTGCGTACTCGGCAGGTGTGTAATGATGTCGAGGCATATAAGACCCAGTCACGAGTGTTTATTAGGGTAGTAATTTTGAATATAGATAGAATTCTTAATAATATTTTAAGATCGTCTTCGGTGTTTGTGATTGTTGACTGTGGATTGCTGCTGATACTTCACTTCTCATCTTCAGAAAGATGCCAACTCTTTATAGTCGTCTTCGAGGGTTTGTATGCCCATACTTCGACGCTATGACTACAATGCTCATGATAGCGTTATTGCGGTCACGCCATGCGCCTGTTGATAACACGCCACATCTCCCTGTAGGTTATCGTGCTCATGCAGCTGAGGTATTAAAGCATTACACTCCTGATAAGAATCAGGCCATCCAGTGCATGGTATAATGTCAGACAATGTGTCAGATGAAACTTGAACTTAGACATCTCGCAATCCGTAAGCCAGTAGTTGGAACATCTGCCAATCTTGGTCGGTCTGTGCTTATCGCAATTTAATGCCTCACCTTAAAGACTATTAGGCTTCCATCATAGATTTAATTGGTGACCAACCGACACTATGCCAACATAGATCTTGACGAGTCAGCTCGTATACTATATGAGTCTGACGTTGCGATGCATTCTAACTCAACCCAATGAGCAGGGTTGCTTCCGGCCTCATATCTTCAGCCGACATCATAAATCCCTCAGTCACGTCATGCTTAGGTCAAGACCATTCTCTTTGACCGGGGAGTGCCCCAATGTTTCTTATCACCTGTGGCAATAAGTCGGAGATCCCACATACTCCCATATCGACTAATGACTGCTGTGTCTTTTCTGACAAGTCCCGCTAGTTTGAGAGATAATGAATCTAGTCGAAAACTATGTGCACGGCTGATACAGAATATCCCAGCTAAGGCAACATAGCTGCATCGTCTTAAATGACTCCGCTAAGCAGTAGCTTATCCGATTGAGACGCGACTCATATGTGTCCCCGCTAAAGGACATATGACTGGCTCACTTGCCAACGTCATGAATAGGGGATATGTGTATCACGTGACTCGACCTGGAGTAACTCCGTGACATGTATTCATATGACTATCGTAAGTACCATAATCACTGTTAAGGGAGAACCCCTAACACTGGCAGCCACAGATTCAAAGGTAATGCAAAGTGGGTATTCATGGTTCAGAGGCATGCCTGGAGTGGAATCATATGTGAATAATGAGTACCTGCATGTCACAATTAGCCGTTGAATAGAATATGCATGTGGTGTAAAATCTGAGACCATCACACTCGAGAGGCTAGTGGATCAGAGGTGTGCCTGGATATCCTTACTGAGCGAGGAAATCGTCAGCGGTATTCTTCGGATAAACCTGGAATAAGCGTGACTTGTCTTAGGATAGAATACCTCAACTCGATATTGCTTAGACAGTCTTTCTATCCCTGGATGATTAGAGATATATTGTGATGGATCTGTCTCAGGAGAGTCGAGATGTTGATAGCAATTCTCATGTGCAATTGACTGTAAACTATTCAGCATTATAGATTTGGTGAATATCCCGAATTCTTTTGCAATTCTAGTGTCTGGTGCGCATGCAATATACAAGAAACAAATAATTTGAATTACACATGGAGGTTCAGGCACATCTGATAACTGGAATCCAGTTCAAAGAATTTGGTGACACAATTCCACATGGACAATATATGATGAAGATGATATGTGACAGCAGCTTCGTCAAATTGACACAAAGAGAAATGTATGGCACCGTAGAATTTGACCTAGTTGACCATTAAGCCGGTGCACCTGCTATTCATCACATATTGGAGCATTCAAATGAGGCTATGTTACTCTTTACCAGATATCTGTGGATTATTGACTTCATCCCAAGTTCATCACCATAATCAACTAACACGAAATGGAATCGAGCTCTAACCAATACTCCCCACAAGCGCCTTATTCTCCATACCATTTACCTATTTTGCATTAGTTGGGGAGATTGTGTTGGTAAAATGTTTGAAGAGGGGTACCTTGATTTCGCTGCCCAGATAATTATAGTTCATCCTCACCATCTGACGGCATGACATCTCCTTGCTCTGTAAGCTGCTTCCTATGGTCTTCGCGACGTTCCAGAATCCAGTGTATCATCGAAGTCATGATGTTCGGTCGGCTCATCATGCCATGCACAACTTTCATTTGTGCCACTCCAGAGTGCTGTTGGAGATCACTCGCTCTGTTATCATAACCATTCGGTCTAGTGTTCAGTACCCAGGTGTGTGGAACTCTGTTTTGCCCAAGTCGGACAACCCATGCAAATGCCTGGCACTGCTCATTCAATACCCAGAACTTCTGAGTTATAACTGCAATGCTTTGCTGCTGTGAGATTTAGGCCTGTCCCACCCACTTTGGGTGTAGTTAAGAATACAGAGGGATTTGGCAAATCTTGGAATTTGAGCTGCATTTCTGTGCGCTCATCATTGCCCATTTCCGCATACATGTAGAAAATATCCAAATGATCTGCAAAACAGTTTGTGAGCCACCACTTCAAATGACGAACTTGGCCTGGCAGCGGACAAAATAGCACCACATTTTGAGGAGGAGGTGCACCAGGCAAGGCGCTATAATTACTTTCAGGATAGTGCAGGAGCGCCTCAAGTGATGCTTTGTCTTTGTCAGGCTCGGGATACTCCGCAGGTTCCTTGACAAGCATTGGGAGAAATGTGTCTCTCAGCCATTGGAAAATTGGAGAATCTGCCCAAGTGTCGAGTGGCCACTCATTGTACCATTGCCCAGAAATGTCATTCTGATCCTTGGTGTCTCCCAATACCAATGAGAGGCATGCCAGCCACCATCGATGAACCCTTCACGCTCCTGAAGCACTCCGTGAAGTGTACCTCTCTACAAGGGTCTTCAGTTTTGCTTGCTCTTCTTCAGTCCATACGAGATCAACAAGGTGTGCATTCTCCTTCGGTATCCGAACCAGTGGTTTCCCATTCGCAATTTTCAATTCTGACGACCTCATGATCGTCCAGAGCTTTGCAATTTGGATCATCCGGTGTGTCGCATCCTGTTGATGGTGTTCGTCTTCAGTCCGGATAGCATGCATCAAACTCTTCACAGCAGAGTATACTGCATCGGCGCTGTCCATTTCGATCACTTAGTCATCTTCGGGAGTTTCAGGCACACCTCAAAACCACCACATCGTCTGAAAACACCAGTCATAGAGTGAATGGAAACTCAGCGTTGCAGTGACTTGAAGTTTGAATCCAATTCTCGCATTCATCGCAATTCACCAGCTCATACTATTTTTCATCTTGTATTGATGAGACTCATCAAATATCCCAAAACTCCATAAACAATGTGTGAGTTGGCCATTGCTTGATGGTTTCGCTCTGAATGTTAAGGTATCATACGACACAAGGTGGATATGCCATCGGTTATCTGGCTCGTCAAGACTCATGTTCAGATCCGCACGGGTGAGATTTGCATTTTCCACGTTCAACAAGTTAATGAGTTTGAAATCTGTTGCACATGTCATCTCGTCGATGACACTCTTGGACATTTCTGCAACTCTGGGCATTGTCACCACCAGGATTGGTTCAAGGGCAGATGTTAGCACAGGATGCCCCTGCGGTGGAGTTTTCTGGATCTCTATGAGGCGGCGGGGCACTGAATTATGTCCCTGCAATGGATACCATTCCCATTCTTCACCGATTAACCTGGGAAAGTTGTTCGGTACCATATTCACCCACTCTGCAAGGGTATTCTCATACAAAATCAACAGTGGTAACCCCATTACAACTTTCTCAGTCAGCAGTTTGCAAATCATTGCTGCTGCCACCGAGGTGAAAGTCTTTCGAAGTCCCATTTCATCTGCCACCAGCGCTCCTGGCATATCAGCATCCCAAACCCACCTCCTCACAATGAACCGGATCACCCAAAAATGGTGCGCCGGAAACTTCGTTCCGGACAGGCCTGGAATTGAATAGGTGTGGCCTGGAACACGGTCATCAATTGATTGACGAATCGGATGACCTTCCAGCAGCCTCACCGCCTCCTTCAGACACTTGTGTTCAAATTCATTGTTGATTGTGTTGAGAACATTATTCAATACTGAACTGGTATTCTCTGCATCGAAGTCCTCCTAGCCATCCTCTTGCTCCTGAACCTCTCTTGCACCTCGGTCGGTCTTCTTTTTGTCTTCAATGATCTCTTTTAGTTGCTCCAAGGTAAGTTGGGTTGATGGGCTCATACTCTGGCGCTTCTGGAATCCACTGCGATGTTAGATATTTCACAGACAAGCATTTCGACCCAACTAGTATGTGGAATATAATCAATTCTATTCACTCAATCAGAACTTACATTATTACTACTATCAGTCTCTTTCCCAGCTACCTCCTCATCCACCAATCTTTCATTTTCATCAGCTCCCTCCGAAGTCTAAGTATACGGATTAGCAGTGGGGCATAACTAACCGGAACTACGCTAGTGGGGATTACCTTTACTGGTCTAATTATGTACTCTGCAATATCCTTCCCTGTAGCTTCCTTCATTTCTACCAAAAATAGTTTCACATCGTGTCCCAGTTTCAACTTGAAGGCATTTGAAAGAGAACTGTTGTATGAAATCTGACCAGATAGATGGTCATTCATCATTTGCCTCGGTTCGTATAATTCCATATACTCTTCGTCCGATTCTTCCTGCATCAAGTTGCATTTGTATATTGCAGTTAGACAGTGAGACATTTTCGGGCTACAATTTTGTTCGATGAAATCAATCAGCTCCTCCCAGTGCCTCACATCTGTGTACAAAGCTTGGAGTTGCATGCTGGATGTCTGGTCATTGATGCCCATCGGCACCCGATGAATCACAACCATGAAAGGTGTATTTGGCAACACTGCGAGGTTACCTCTCGCTTTGTTGCCTGCATGCTCACCAAAATCTGTCGCGGGTAACTTGTTGCCTCGCCTTCCCTTCTTCCTCGACTCCCGAACCTCGCTTGCATATTTCTTCAAAAACATCTCCACCCAGTGTCGCCGAATCCATTCTGCATTATTGAAATTTTCCAAAGGCATCCAGGTCTCGAAAGTCTCCAAAATATATGATTCTTCTCAAGAAACCCAGCCACCCATACTTTCTTCCACTTGTTGAACGTACTAAAGTTAGGCTGCCCCATCATTTTGGCAAATTGCTTCAAGGAGAATGCCATTTGCTTCATGCTGATTGGGGCTTTGCCTTCTTCCCAGCCCAAGTCTGATGAATTATCACTCTCATAATCTGCATCGTATTGGTCATTGGATATCTCTGGCAATGCGACCAAATCAGCAATGCCGGAAACATCTGTCCTGCGCGGTTCTGCAGCCGGCTGAAATTGGTTTGGTGGGAGGCTAATGGGGGTCTACCAGGTGTGCCGGGAAGTTGTCCTGGAGCAGTGGAAGCGGATGAGGTCAGCCGAATGACTGGATTGTTTTCAGGCGGTGCTGGAGGCACTCATGGTGCGCCTGCAGATGATGGCCCATGTCCTGTGAATTGCTGAGGGGGGAACATTTGAGGTCCACCATATCCTCCTTGAGGGAAATCATATGCTTGCCACGATGGCCCATAACTCGGATATCCTTGGGTTGTACCAGAGCTTGGTTGTGATCTTGGTGTCATTTTGGATGAAGCCTGGTGGTAGAACTGGGGAGCGCCTGGAAATGGTGGCTGCGAAGGCGGGTAACTATACACTGGTGGTGGTGGTGGATGAAGTTGATTTGCGGGTTGCCTGAATTGAGTGTCTTTGGTTGGTGTATTTCCAGCATCATTATCTAATGCTCCCACATTTTCATCTGGGCAGTGTTGTGAGCCAAACAGCGCACTAGTTGGAGCCATATTGGTTGTCGTTGGTGGAGATCCATTCGTCGACATCTTGTGTAAACAACAAATTGTAGTAATCAAATAATCAATTTTATTGGTGATTTCGCATGAAGCGAAGTATAGTTGACAATATTGAAAGTAGCAGTAACCTTCGATGGAATTAAGGCATCTTATATGCATCTTCGTTGTCACAAACTGTGGTGTTTCACTTCGCCTTTCATCCGATGAAACCCGGCTGAGAAAAAGAAATCATAATCACACACTTCCCGCCTTTTTTTGTTATATGCTCCAATTCGTACAGTAGGATTTTGGATAGAAGCTCACCTCTGTTCAGTTCATGACTATAAAGGTCATACAAGGGATACGACATGATATCTTCAGGAACCTAACAAGAACTATATCCCGTTGGAAGGTTAGCACGACTAGGCATTTTATACTCCAAATGTATGCGTAGAACCTACTACTTCATTCAATAGGAGGCCTGTTAGTCGAACAGCAACAGTGCTTCCTTCCTTTTTAGCTCCTTGTGTTAACCTCATTCTCTCCTCAGGATCCACCCACCAGTCAAGGATCGATACTGAAGAAAATATCCTACCAGCCTAACAGTTCTCGATGATTATTGAGCGGGCATACAGTCAGCTAGAAAACTTACCTATTCATTGTATTAAGCTGATGTTATCTGCTGCTTGAGGCTCGAGTGTAGACATAACCTGCACATTGCCGCAATGACATAGTATGCGATAAGGCCGATCGTAGTAGCACCTGATCAACAGTATTCAAAGTTGATCACAGTGATGGTATAAGAAGCTTTCATTGTTAATGACTTTCAGTAGATAATGTGCAGCATTATTGTGCAGGATTTGATTGATATTATCCTAGTTTGTGAAGAAAACTGATTATAAAGTGACTTTGTTTTACCCCTCCTCTACATTTGGTGGGGTGTGATATGGCTTTGAAAGTAATACACTAACCTGAGTTAGAGTTAGCTCACTTTCAAACAAATATCCTTGAGGCTCAAATCCAGCAACAAACCATACCCCTTAATGCATCATCGAGATTTGTCAGAACACTGAGCATTTTTCAACTATGGTCAACACTTGCCGGAAACATGTTCAATGCTTTATCTGCAAAAAGAACTTATGCAATGAGAACCGACTGGAAGCTCAATATCAACAATATCACCCAATATTGATGAAGGAAGAGCTATTACCCAATAGGATTCTACCACCTGCAGGCTTCCCTCACCCTGAGCCATCATGGTTTCACTGCAGTAGGTGTACCTCAATGGCCATCGACATGCTGTCAATTAATGATCTACTCATAGACAATGTACCAGGTGCACCACCACCTGAAGATACTCCCAATGAAGAACCAATAGACCTTTAGCAGCCTGATCTCACCTGTACCCCTGATCCAACCGAGACAAAGGGTCATAGGCAGGTAGTTGGAGTGGAAAATGCAGGGGGGAAAGCGTATGGCAAAGCAACTGGATTGTACAACAATCATCGAAAGTACTCAGAACAATGGAATCCATGGCATCCATTTCGGTCTGCACATGACTTTCAGCAAGCTCAATCGTTTAGCCAGCAAACGAAAACCTGGATAAATCAACATCTCAGGCGTTGACTGGACAACTTCAATATCAAATCCTTCCAATCTGCAGATGCCATGTGAAAACTCCTCTATGAACTCGATTTCGGGCTCGGTGATGATAGTTGGATTGATGATGAATCTCATATCTTTGGAATATTATACTACAGGGATATTTTCAAATGTATCCAGTTTCTCCTAGCACATCTTCGGTTTCAGGCACACCTCGATTTCGAACCAGTGCGCCTCGCAGACACTGAGGGTCGTCGAATCTACCGCGACATGAACAGGGGCAATTGGTGGTGGAATACACAAGATCAAACTTCCTGCCGGAGCGACAATTGTGCCAGTCATTTGTGCATCTGACAAGACTCACTAGACAAATTTTTCAGGCAATCGTCTTGCCTGGCCCATATATTTCACGATAGGTAATATAAAAAAAGATATCAGCCGTACAACTACAAAGCGCTCCTGGATTCTCCTTGACCTGATGCCATATCCCCCGAATGGTGCCCATATCATCAACGAAGCATGGCATTCCGCGGTTGGAACTGTGCTTGCTGAACTTAGACATCTTGACATCGCTGGCCCCGGCTTGAAATGGGATTGTGCAGATTATTTCAAGCGATAATGTTACCCACTGTTCGCCGCATTGATCGGAGATCATCTGGAACAAGTCATGGCTGCTCAAGTCCCATATGGCTCATGTCCGATGTGCGAAATTCCTAAAGGTTTGCGGAAGGGACATTCCACCTTTCGACCACTCAATAACTCAACAAACCATCATATTTGCTCGGAGCTGCTGGAGGACAACAATATTGATGCTCTGCACACTCTAGGTGTTCACCCAATCCGCAACCAGTTCTGGCAATTCCCTCTCTGTAATGTCTATCAGCTTGGGCAGCCTGATGAATTACATCAGCTGCTCCTGGGTTTAGTTAAAGACTTATTGCACTCCCTGCTGAAATTCCTGAAAGCTAGACAGGTCAAGGATCAATTTGACAATCGATTCACATCGGTGCCACGATGTCCCGGCCTCCCACACTTCTCCAAACCATTCGATTGTTTGAAAAGCAGTGCCTGGCAAGGTAAAGAGATCTGTGGAATGATCAGAACATGGGCTGTGAATTGCGCTCCAATTCTTGTCTGGTCCAAGGATGACGGGAAAACTGTGGCAGAAACAGCCTCTGATGAAATGGTAATTGAAGCGGTCCGGGCATTATGTGAATTCTCTCTACTTGTTAGCCAACACAATCACTCTGATCTATTCCTCAAAGCAATAGACGATGCACTCAAGCGATTTTACCAGGAGAAAGGATTTTTTTGAGCACAGACAATGTTGAAGTCTGCGAAGGCTAGTGTTAGCAACTGTTCCGGGTTACCCGGCTGTAGTCCGGGTTTTGACCCGGACGGGACGGTCCAGTTCGGGTTATTACCCGGAACGCATGGGTACCCACCAGGTTCGGAGACGGGTTCGAACCAGACCGCGGTTCCATTTTCTGGTTGCTACAACTTTGGCTCCAATTAAGTATTTGAATTGTCAGTGTATCGCAAGATCATCTATACGTGAAATGTGCTGATTGATCCCCTGTTTCATCTCCCATTCTCAGATTAGCGATCGGAGTAATATTCATTGAGTCGCTTTGAAATTAAGGCAAATATCACGCTGAAATGACACGGTTTTCATCGCGACTCAACAACTATTGGTCCAATTGCAAATTGGCGAATGGGAGATGAAAGAGGGCATCAAACTGCATATTTCATGTATAGATTATGTCACAATACGATCAGAACTCCAATACTTAATTGGAGCAAGAAATGTTGACTTTTGAGGAATGGGTTTTGTGTGGAAACCTGTTGCAACGGTCCGGAATCAAACCCGGAATTTGGACCCGTTGCTAACACTGGCGAAGGCCAAAGTAGTTGACCTGTTGGCAACACAATCCCATCAGTTACGCAAACAAAAAATTCATAAGATTCGTGCTGCAAAGGAGGCCCTTGTGTATGGCGCTGAAAAGGTTTCCTCAACAAAATGCAGGCAATTTTAGGTGCGCCTGAATAGAGCCCGGCAAGCAGCACCACTTGGTCAGATGCTGATTGTCAGAAGGCAATCGAGCGATTGGAGCATGAAATCCATCAAGTGACACCTGATAGATGCAAGCTTCTTGATAAATTATTCCAACATCATGAGCGACAACTATTGCAGGAAGTCGGGACCAGGGCCCCCAGTCCCAGAAGAATATTTGCCAAACAACTTGTACTAATCAAAACTGCAGCAGAAGATGAGGCTTACGGGGTGGAAATCATACCCACCAACAAGTAGTGTTAGCAAAGGTTCCAACCCGCTAGTACAGTTCTGAGTTAGGTTTGGAACCGGAACCGAACTGTTGCAATGGGTCTTACGACATGAAAACCCGGACCGTTGCAATTGGGCCGGCATTACCACCAAAAACCCAGCATCTCAACCTCACAATTTTGCCTCCAATTAAGTATCGGAGTTCTGATCATATCGTGACCTGATTAATATGTAGATTGTGCAGAATTAACCGCTCGTTCACCTCCAATGTTTATATTTGCGATCCAACCAACATTCGTTTAGTTGCACTCAAAAACCCGCCAATTTCACCTAAAATTGTGTGTTCGTTCAAAGCCACTAAATGTCTACTGGTCGGATCGCCAATCTGAACGTGGGAGGTGAAAGAGTGGGTGATTCTGCACCATCTACATATTGATCATATCACGATACGATCACAACTCATATACTTAATTGGAGCCAAAGTTGCAGGACCCGGAATATGGGACTGCAGTCCGGTTACAACCCGGTCAAAAAACCGCGGGTCTATGTCCAGTCCAGGTAACAACCCCACCAAGACAATGACGGTTGGGTTTTTGGCAAGGTCTGGAACCAAACCAAACGGAACCACTAGTCAAAACCCGGACCGCTGGCGGGTTACCCGGACCCGTTGCTAACACTACCAACAAGCAACTGCAATTTCAGATCCGCCGATTCAATGCTGAGACAGAGGCCACGACCTGGAGCTTCGCTGATATGGAGCGCGTCACTATCGAGCTGGAGAGAGACATTTATGGCATCACCTCAAATGAACAGAAGCGGTTCAAGAACAAATTCTCCATCCGTATAATCGAGTTTGAAGCTTAGTGGGAGACAATTGGCATTCAGGCGCTCCGGAAAACCATTGAACAACACATAATCCATTTCAGATATCCAAAGATGCATCTTGTGAGCCATATATCAGAGTCAATTCGCAGAATGTGTTCCGGTGACAATTTCACCACCGATATTTCTTAACGGCTACATATCACCAATGTGAAAGAGGCATATTGAACTAGCAACAAAGTCAATTGCGTTCGACAGATGCTTAAGGATAATGACCGGTGTACCATTCTTGACTATATGGAGGAGATACTGTCAGATCTTGCACTCAAAGGCTGGTACGATGTTGACTCTGCAAACATTTTCAACCTATTGTCCACTACTGATAAGTGGCAAAGTACACGCAGAGCCCCTCTGTTACGTCTCCAAACCATTCAGGATGAGCCCATAATCCACCCTGTATCACAGCAGGTATATCATTTGAGAGAAACACATGTCTACGGAGTGTGCAGAAGTATCAAATTAACTTTACTCAGAGATGCATCAGAAGATTTCGGAATTCCCAACTTTGGACAGCTCTTCCGTGCTCAAATTGAAGAGGACTGAGGACCCGAAGTTTGTGGACTCATGCTCGTATATGATCAGAATGTACTCATTGACAGTATATTCATAACACTCCAGAATGGGCTATTGTACTACCGTCAACCATTTCACAACTCTACTTCTGATGAGTATCTGGGACTTGATTGCAATGTAGAATATACCAATGCCAACCAAGGGATCATGTCTGAAGCTCATAACATCAGGGTCCAGTATACACAAAGTGAAGAGAATGACCTCGATAACACCTTCTGAGGACGAAGCCCTTCTTTTCCTGTATTATACTTCAGCTGGACTCCACGGAATCAGATCCTCCAATTTCAACAGCACCTCCCAGCTGGCAAAGCAATATCGATGTTTTCTAAGAGGTGCAAAAAGACCCAACAATGGGGATTACGTCCTCAAGTTCAAGAATATGCAGTGCTGATTCCAACAAAGTTCAAAGATCTCCATGGTTGGGCTGATTGTATTGACGGGTTCATCCAGGTGGTCAAACGGATGAATAAGATGCATTTTGTACCCGTTAGAGCAGTAGTTGGACCGGCACATTGGGTGCAGGAGAATGCTGCATCGGGCGGCATCGATAGCATATGGCTTGTAAATAATCTGGATGATTTAAATACGTACTGGACTGTATGTTAATTAGATTAGAATGTCTGATTCAGGTGTACAGCTGTGAGAAGGTTTATCGAATTGTACTATTCGATCTAGATAGTATATATTATCACTCTTGGAGAGTCTGGCTCCATGTGCACTGGAATGGTCTTGGTGATGAGTGTCGTAGTCCCAGCAGCTCCGAAATTTTGCCAACTTAAAGGCAAGATGTTATAGCATTCTGAAGATGACTTCATACTATGTAGAATATTCTTGTATTCTGTTCTGCAACTTCAGGAGCGTTGAGGAGCACCTGAAATTATGACTCAAAGCACCTGAGAAGCACATTGTTTTGCATTCATCCTGTTTGGGAGCTTCTGGGAGATTCTGGAAGGATCAGTGTGGCTGTTCTGAATAGCTGAGTTGTTGATTTATGACTTCCGAACCATTTTACATTTTGCTGATGTGGTTGCACCATATTTAGGCATTCTGCTGTTGAGATCTACGAGCGAAAGTGGCGAGGGATCACATGCATCATTCCGTCCAAAAAATTGTGGCTGGAGGGCTTTGCCAGAGCTGTTGATTTGAAAAGGGTCGAATGTAGGTGACAGAACATTTCACGAAACCGCCGAAACCGTAGGACACAGTATCTCAGACGATTCATCAGCAAAATGTAATTCGGTCCGGAAGCCACACTCAAACCTCCCAGCCACTCCGCCAGACTTCACCGGTGCTCCCAAGTAATTCCAGATGCTCCCAGGGCCCCCTGGAGCTAAGCAAAGTGCTCTCGAACTCTGCAAGAGCATTCTCAGGTACTCCTGAGAGCACCTGCAGTTATGGAGGTGCATTTAGGATGCCACAAGATGTGACTTATAGGATAGTCAAATTTTGGAGCTGCAGCGACCTCTGCGCAGGTCTGCGGTAGACTTAGTGCCGTATTCTCCCAGTAGTGGTTCTTAGGGTTCCATAACCACATGGCGTTTTGTATATCAGATTCATCTTGGTTACAGTCACAAGATTCGCTGCATCATAATATGGCATGTATTATCTATCTAAGTCTCTCTATATATATACATCGGCCAATCTGGCAGCAGATGATACTGAAGCGTAATCGCAGGAGCACCTGGAGACCCTGATTGAGAGAACTTAGAGATGCACTTGGAGGCCGCGATCGAGCGAGTGTGGAGATGCACTTGGAGGCCGAGATCAAGTTGAACCGCGAGATGCACTTGGAGGCCGTGATTGAACGGGTTTGGAGATGCATTTAGAGGCCGAGATCGAGTAACTCAGAGATGCACTTGGAGGCTAAGATCAAGTTGAACTCAGAGACACACTTGGAGGCCGGGATAGAGCGAGTTTGGGGATGCACATGGAGGCTGAGATCAAGTTAAACTCAGAGATGCACTTGGAGGCTGTAATCGAGCAAGTTTGGAGATGCACTTGGAGGCCATGATCGTGCAAACTTGGAGCCCGTGATCGGTCTAGTTGGGAGATGCACTTGGAGGTCATGATCGAGTGAACTCAGAAATGCGCTTGGAGGCCATGATCAACCGAGTTTGGAGATGCACTTGGAGGCCGAGATCATGAAACTCAGTGATACACTTGGAGGCCATGATCGAGCGAGTTTGGAGATGTACTTGGAGGCCATGATCGATCGAGATTGGAGGAGTACTTGGTGGTGGTCGATCTGGAGGCGGTAGATTGGGAGGGAGGTGCGACGGCAGCTCAGACTCTATTCATTGGTTAACTCGTAATCATCGGAATGTAGAGAATTGAGTACAACATGGTCCGCTGAGAGATGAGAGACTGGCTGGGAGTGGGAGACAGTCAATCTTGGGATGATGCAGTACGCGGTGAATGCAGTACTCAGTGTGTGCTGTACTCGGTGTATGCTGTACTCAGTGTATGCTGTACTCAGTGTACGCTGTACTCGGTGTATGCTGTACTCGGTGTTAACTCTTGATCATGGGATGGAGAGATAGAGAAGGATAACTTAACTTCGTGTACTTAGGTGATGGTAGAGTTGAGGACGAGAAAGAGAGCGATGGGGCAATTCATCATGAGAAACTGGGACTTGGAGAATTTCGTGTGTGAGTCGATTTACCATCCCCGATATGGCAGGTATGAGTCCCGATCCGGTGTTTAATTAAACCGATACGAGGTCTTCCCAACCCAATCAGGAGAGTCGTACCCTTGATTTCTCATATCCGCTCATATCCTCCCCATCGTTCTCATTTTCATCCCCCATCTCTCTCTTTCTTGTCCACAACTCTACCATCATCGCAGAACACAAAGTTAAGTCATCCCTCTCTATCTCTCCATGCCATGATCATGAGTTGACACTGAGTACAGCATACACCGAGTACAGCATACACCGAGTTCATCATCCACCCAAGATTGTTTGTCTTCCTTTCATTCTCATGATTACCAGTTGACCCCTGAATGTAGCTTCAGCTTCCGGCGTGCCTCCTTACACGATTGACCGCCATTACCTAGCTCACCATGAGAGCTCAAAGATACAGTCACCTTGTCACATTCCCACATTTGGGAGTCAACTAACTGAGGAATAGAGTCTCAGCACCCGGCACACCATCAATCGACCGGCTCTAAGTACTCGTCCAAACTCGCTCGATTACCGCCTCCAAGTGAATCTCCAAACTCGCTTGATGACGGCCTCCAAGTGCATCTCTAAACTCGCTTGATCACGGCCTCCAAGTGCATCTCCAAACTCGCTCGATTACGGCCTCCAAGTGCATCTCCAAACTCGCTCGATCACGGCCTCCAAGTGTATCTCCAAACCCACTCGATCATGGCCTCCAAGTGTATCTCCAAACCCACTTGATTACGGCCTCCATGTTCGCACGATTATGGCGTCCAAGTGCATCTACATGCTCGCTCAATTGCGATCGCGGAGTGCATCTCAAAGTTCACTCCATCATGGCCTCCAAGTGTCATTGCAAATACGGTCGATTACTGCCTCCAAGTGCATCTCTAAACTCGCTCGATCATGGCCTCGGAGTGTATCTCTGAGTTCACCCGATCGCCATTTTCAGGCGTGCCTCGAATTGCTCTCAAGCACCACCTGCAGCCAGTCCAGATTTACGGTGTGTAGATGTGTAGCTATATAGATACATAGATACATAGATACATAGATGAGAATACAATCATTGAACGATAAGTTGTAGCTATGATTTCCAGGTGCACCAGCAGTGTTCCCAAACATGATGTTGTTTTTCCCAGACTGCTCTACTGTGATTTGAAGTGCTCCCAGACATGTTGCCGGCGCTCCCAGGTTTGTCGCCAGTGCTCCCAGGTGCTCCCAGGGTTGTCGTCGGCGCTCCCAGTTACTCTTAAGGCCAGCAGGAATGCCCTCCTAGGGTCTGATACTCTCCTGAAATTGACGCATCTAAGTTTGCACTCCACATCCTCTCAGACACTGCTGGAGGCTTCCAGTGACTAAAATACATTTTGCTGATGTTCCGCTGATCGTGTAGTGCCTCTATGAGTGGTACTTCTACCCCACTCTTCCAAATCTCCCCTTGGCCACAATGAGGTTGAGCGTGAAATTGCGGGTGTAGTAGACCCAATACGAACACCTGAAGTGTGTTGGATTTGTGTCGTAGGACTGACCATAATATGGTCAAATGAAGCAGCTGATGAGATCTTCGTCTTTCGCGTGGGGCTTGATGCAGTTTTTGGCTTTGTGGTGGGACTTGTTGCAGTCTTTGACTTTCTGGCGGGGCTCAGTGGGGCTTTCTTCTGGGTGGTGGTGGCCCGTCGGGTGACTCTTCTATGTAAGCATGAGATGAGTCTTTCCATTATACGGACATCATTATTATTTATCTTCCGGTCCAGTGTAAGTCCCTGGAGATCTTCAGAGTTTTCAGCAAGCGTCTCGCAGATGTTGGTATACTCCTATTTGTCAGGTCGATCTCAGTCGATGTCAGAGACTCACTGTCAGAGACTCAATGTCAGAGACTCAAAGTCAGAGACTCAATGTCAGAGACTCAATGTCAGAGTCGGATTTACCAACCTGGTCACGCGTCTTTGCTACGCCTCGCACCTGCGTGTACAATTTGTATTGGTGTAGGAAGGGATAGTCGATTTAGCATGTTGAGTTTTCCATTCCTGGACTGCTGCAAGGCCTTCAGTGAATGCAGACCGGCTACTCACAGCATCTATGTCCTGTGTCATCTTCTTCAGCACAGAGGAATAGATTTCTTTGGTCTAGTTCGAAACGCCGGTAGACCATCTTCATGGGACTTGTGGTGGTGCCATGATGATTGTTGTTCGGTGGATATGAGGGTCACTGACTGGATCTGAGGATCACTGAGTCCATATGACAGTCGTCAAGTTAACATTGATTGATCTGAGTGAATAGGTGAGGATTGTATGTGTTATATACCAACTTGTACTGCTAGATGCACTCTGACCCACACTCGAAGGGATGACCACTCCAATACACATTGTCATGGTTATGCGAATATGGAAGTCGATCCAGTTGAGAAAGTGCCACACATTGAAGTAAGGAGTGGGTGAAGAAGCAAAATGCTAGTTAGTTGAGACACGTTGAATAGGTAAGATGCAAAAATATCGGTGGTTTTTTGGAATGCCAAACACAATGAGGTTCAGAAAGTGATGGGTTGTGTTGTATAAAAATGCTAATCGGTTTACAGCGGAAACATTGGCTCACACTGTTCTGTTTAGGGAAGCCAAGTAGTTTGAGTGATCAGGTCTGTCCACTTTCAACGTTGACTTGGAAGCTTTCGGATGAACACCTTTGTTCTTTTGCCACTCCAGGAGAGCATGGCCCAACGCGGTGCAGGTAAACATGATCAGCGGGGAGGGTATATGACCGTCCTTGTCATTAATCATGGAATTATAAAACCCATCAGCATACTTACTACGGTTATTTGCCTGATGATATAATTTGATGTAGATAAACTGCGGAATTGCTTCCACCAGCAAGTAAAGTGGATGCTGGCAATTGGTTAGCAACTTTCTACTCTCTCTGCATTGGATTTGGGCTGCGTACACTGCCTTCCACATGCTCTGCAACAGGAAAAAGATACTGATTATCTGCCAGAAGGGAATCAATGAATTCCAAACACTCCGTGGCGGATTCAAAGTAGTGGAGATCATGAAGCTCTGCTATGTTGTCCCTTCATCAGCAAAAAATGTTTCCGTCCGGGCCGAATGGCTGCGTCAGAGTGGATGCGCTCTGTCAGAGCTGTCAGAGACACCCCGGTGACGGATTACTCCATGCCCGGAGTCAATACCACGCGTTGCGTTGCATATCGCCTTCAATCCCAGTTTCGCTATGTCTTTTCGCTCCGTCGGTCTCATATTTTCAACAAACATGCTGGCATTGTGGCCAACTGGGACCATACGACGGAATGGGTTCATTGGGTACACGCTTGTATCGGGATTGCAATGCAATGGGTGACGCTGCCAAAATCTCTGCTCGCGTTCCTTTTTCATCAGCATAATGTAAATCAGTCCCAAAGCCACACCCAAACCTCCCAGACACTCCAGTAGCCCTCACCGGTGCTTCTAAGTACTACCAGATGCTCCCAGGCCCCCCTGGAGCTTCGGCAAATGCTCTCAGACTGTGCATGAGCATCAGATAGTAGTCAAGGATAATCGGAGGAGCACCTGGAGATACCGATAGAGAGAATCTAGCGATGCACCACTTGGAGGCCGTTGTCTTGAAACGATGGAGCGAGAAGGCAGAGAGCCCACCATAAACTTTCCGCCACACCTCTCGCGACATCCAAACGGAATTCGTGAGGAACAGCGGTTCTAGTTCCAGGAGCATAGGAAAAAGGTGAAAACATATGATACTACCCGGCTGTGATGATCCGCACAATTGCATGGATCAACAAAATCTCGGAAAGAGCAAGTGAGACGAAAAGTTGGGAAAGATAGAGTGTGTATTTTCGTTGTATGACAAGATGAGATGAAAATTAAATGCTGTCTATCTACCCCGGGGTCTCCCAAATATATACTCCGGGTCGCTCATTCAACCTCTGTTACCCCTGGATCTCCGTATACCCACCGTTCTTTATTCCACCTCCGTTACCCCTGTATCTCCGTGCGCCCACCATCGCTCATTCCACCTCTGTTACCCACGTATCTCCGTACACCCACCATCACTCCTTAACGATATACTTGGAGGCGGTGATCAAGCTAATTTGGAGATGTACTTGGGGGCTGAGATCGAGTGAACTCAGAAGATGCACTTGGAGGCCGTGATTGATCGAGTTTCGAGATGCACTGAGAGGCCGAGATGGAGTGAACTCAGAGATGCACTTGGAGGAAGTGATTGATCGAGTTTGGAGATGCACTGGAAGGCCGTGATCGAGCGAGTTTAGAGATGCAATTGGTGACCGAGATTGAGTGAACTCAGAGATGCACTTGGAGGCCATGATCGAGCAAGCTTGGACATGCACTTGGAGGCTGCGATCAAGTGAACTCAGAGATGCACTCCGAGGCTGTGACCGAGGGAATTTAGAGATGCACTTGCAGGCTATGATCGAACGAGATTGGAGGAATACTTGGAGTCGGCCGATTTGGAGGGAGGCGCAACGGCAGCTGAGACTCTATCCATTGGTTAACTTGTAATTGTGGGAATATAGAGAGTTGAGTACAACATCCGCCTAGAGATGAGAAACTGGCTGGGAGCGGGAGACTGTCGATCTTGGGATAATGCTGTACTTGGAGTATGCTGTACTCGGTGTTAACTCATGATTGTTACACGGAGAGATAGAGAGGGATGACTTAACTTCGTGTTCTTAGGTGATGGTAGAGTTCAGCACAAGAAAGAGAGAGATCAGAGGAGATGTGGGAAATCATGATGAGAAACTGGGACTTAGAGAATTTCGTGTGCGAGTCAATTGACCATCCCCGATACGGCAGGTACAAGTCCCAATCGGGTGGGTAATAATACCGATACGAGGTCTTCTAAACCCAATCAGGCAAGTCGTACTCCTGATTTCTCATCACCACTCATATCCTCCATATTGTTCTCCGCTTCATCCCCCATCTCTCTCTTTCTCGTCCACAACTCTACTATCATTGCAAGAACACAAAGCTAAGTCATCCCTCTCTATCTCTCCATGCCATCATCATGCGTTGACGCTAAGTGCAGTATACACCGAGTACAGCATACACCAAGTACAGCATACACCAAGTACAGCATACACCAAGTACAGCGTATACCAAGTACAGCATACACCTAAGATTGTCTGTTGTCCCTTCATTCTCACGATGTCGAGTTGACCCCTGAATGTAGCTTCAGCTTCCGATGTACCTCCCTACCGATCGGCCGCCACCAGCCAGTTCTCCATCAGAGCTTCAAAGGTAAAGTCACCTCGTCACATTCCCACGGTTTCGAGTTAACTAACCGATGAACAGTGTCTCAGCACCTGGCACACCTCCCATCAGCCGCCTCCAGATCGACCACCTCCAAGTACTCCTCCAATCTCACTCGATCATAGCCTGCTACAAGTGCAGCTCCGAACTCGCTCGATCACGGCCTTGGAGTGTATCTCTGAGTTCACTCAATCTCGGTCTCCAATTGAATCCCCAAACTGGCTCGATCACGGCCTCAAAGTGCATCTCTGAGTTCACTCGACCTCAGCCTCCAAGTGAATGTGCAAACTCGCTCGATCAAGGTCTCCCAGTGCATCTCTGAGTTCACTCAATCTCAATCTCGAATTGTATCTCCAAACTCGCTCAATCACGGCCTCGGAGTGTATTTCTGAGTTCACTCAATCATCATTTCCAGGCGCTCCTTGAATTGCTCTGAAGCACTGGCTGCAGCCAGTCCAGATATACCGTGTGTAGATGGGTAGCTATAGAGATACATTGATTCATAGATGAGAATACAAACTGAATACATGACTGTGATTCAAGGTGCTCCCAAACATGTTGCTGGCGCTCCCAGGTTTGTCGCCGGCACTCCCAGGTTTGTTGCCGGAGCTCCAAGATGTTCCCAGGCTTGTTGTCGGCACTCCCACGCTTGTCGCCGGCGCTCCCAGTTACTCTGAAGGCCGGCAGGAATGCCCGCCTAGAGTCTCATACTCTCCTGAAATTGATGCATCTAAGTTTACACTTCACATCCTCTCAGACACTCCTGGAGACTTCCAGTGACTAAAATTCATTTTGCTAATGGCATGCAACGGGAAGCATGTAATTCTCCGTTTGAGGGTACGAGGTTCCGTCTGAGCTGTCAGAGCCATTCGGAACACCCGGGTGTTTCTGACGGAAACTAGAGGTTTTGCTGATGTTGCTGATTGAATACAATGGAATTTAACCTTCTCGACTTCTGCTCGAACCTGGTACCGGTTCGAGCGTGTACTATCCAATGCGGGCAGTTGCTTCAGTTTACCTCTTTCAAGATCTCCTTTGTATGCACCTCAAATGCTATGGACCAAATGTTGTTTTGCTCCATAGCAGTGTTCCAGTACGTCTCTATTATCAGCCAGTGTGGGGCTTCAGCTAATGCTTTCGACACGCATCGCGTTGGGTAACTTACTGTCTCCAAGTCGCTTGCACTCATAGACGGCCATCTGTTTCACATGTAGAGCACCAGGAGTTGGCCCATTGCAAACACAAGACCCATCATGTCTGTGTGACCAAAGTGATGGATGCTGCGACTGCCAGAGACCATTGATCGAGGTGTAGACACTGCTAGAGATTGCAATTGCCACTGCATCTGTCTCTGATGCTTTTCGGTAGCTCACGTTCGGAGTGGATTTGGAATGATTGCACCAGCTTCTGCATTAGCGATGAGGGTAGGAAGATTTTCAAAACCACAGAGAGGAGTGGGAGTGACACCAATGCCAGATGCAGGGCTGAATATAACGCAACACATTGAGGTTCCTTCAGGTGCTGGTGTCCTACGACTGCTTGTATCCGGGGTGGCGGTTGAAGTATCTATTGACTGTCACTGTGTAGCGGACGGAGTGGAAGTCACGCATTGAGTGATATCCGAAATGCAAGAATTGTTCAGCGAAGATGATGGGTGGAGTTATGACTTTGGTTTGTAGAGGCTACGGAACTCCCTCGATGAGAGGAATCCCTCTCGCCAGCCAGTACCGAAACACATCTCTTAACAGTTGGAAGTCGAGAATTCCCCGAAGGCACACGCTTTTGTTGATTCTGACAACTAGGAAGACTTGGAATATTTCCTACGACCGGAGTCGTGTCAGGGTGAGCCCTTTAGCAAGGCATACTCCAATATAGATGTTCAACGTTAGGAATGTAGGAATAATTGCCTGTGCATGCATATGGAATGGCAGGTGAGGTAGACTCCTACTTGAGTGACCAGGATGTGTTTTGACAAAACAGGGAGGCACAGTGTAGACTGCACTAGACTCTAAACCCTGACAATACTTGGTGATGAGATCCCTTGAAAAGCATTCATTTAGGTGGTTAACTGCCATCACATTAACTCAGCATTGATATTCACTGTTAAACCGATGTTTGAAGGCCTATTTGCATCGCTTGAAGGGTGTTTATGCCTTCTTGCCGAGGTTATCATTGTATTGCACTCGTTCTTGGCACAATACTTCGAATCATCGATAGTGTATATCTTCAGCTTCCTGGTGGAAATCCCCCTTTGGCAGAGCTAAAAGTATCGCAACGCAAACAATGACATATTCTCTATCCTACGACATCAGTTGCATGTGGTTTTTCCACCGCTAGGCATTGGTAGCCGTGTTGGATGGTTGCACAGTTGAAACAACTTGAGAACTACACAGTTTGCTCCGAGATGCACGAGGTCTGAGCAGTCAAAGTCATATGAGATGCCAAAGCAACACCCAGCATCGCAAACTGTCTTCACCACCAGTACAAGATCTCATCTCAAGGCTCCTTATTCGTGAAGTGCCTGGTGGTTGTTGAAGATGAAGGCTAGGCCGTTTTGTATTCATTAACCTACAAAACGCAGGATATGAATCAAATCACAGGAACTCAAGTATATATATCCCTTCTTCCCGCCTACACCTCTATTCTCTGTTCTTCCGTATTCAACACACTGCCAACATCCTCAACTCTCCCAACATCACGTGACTTGCATAACACAATGCCTCTCATTCCAAGACACACCTGATAACCTACACAACATTGTATATTCCCTCTGGGCATGCTTCCGCTACATGCAACTGTATCATAATGCTAATGCCTCAGATGTAGATTCATTTTCAACATACAGTGATGGCACCAAAGGGCAGCCGCAAAGGAAAGGGGAAGGCCACTGCTAGGCCAAAAAGGCCAACATCAGTTATAAATCGACACCTGTCGTTGGATCGGGACCATAGAAACGGATTCATCGTGCAACACATCCGTGGATTCATACGAATATACAATGTTTATGGCGTCAAGGATGAGAGGGCATGGAACCTCTTTTATGATATAATCTTTCTTGATCCAGTCATGACTCGCTACTTTTCACAATTCCAGCTACTGTCACCACACCGCTGCAGCAGGAGTTCGTCTTTTCGGGAGTGGTGGGCAGCCTTCCGCTTATAGATGGGGCAAATTTTTGACAAAACCCGCGACTAAATGAACAATTGGAGGTGGGACAACCCCTGTGCATTCGGGGATCAAGTCAATTGCTCCAATCCGCAGACAACCAGTTCGGGCAAGGTCAAACACACCGGTGAGCATTTCTCTTGGTACGGTAGCAATAATTACAGGGCAAAGATTGAGCCACCTAGATGCCAGCAGTACAAGCCAGGCGACTTCCTGGCCGTTAGACCACTGAATTGGGATGAGATAATTGGCCAGGATGATGATGAAGAGAACTGGGCGGATCCCAGAGTGCCATGCAGTGGAAGGAGTCGTCCTAGCGATGGCAATGGCAATGACGATGGTGAGGGTGAGGACGTCACGCAGGGAGGAGAGAGAGGGACCAGGAAACAGAAGAGAACACAAGATGGGAAGGGGAAAGGGACGGGGAATGGGAAGGGGAAGGGGAAGGCAATGGAGGAATGGAAGGGGAAGGGAAACAGTAAAGGGAAAGGTATTGTTAAACAAACCCCAGTGGGAGATGATATCTCTCGTGCCGTTGCTTTGCTGTTGCAGAAGGAAATGTATGAGGGGGCTAACTACAGTGGGTATATTTGGAGCCGGAAGCATCGCCCGCCATGTCAAGTTCCTCAGATGATGATGCTGACTGTACCAAGTTGGATGGCGAATATTACTCAGAACATGATCCTGATGTGGATATGCGCATGGAAGATGATGAGGACATGCTGGACGGCGTTGATTTAGACTGCGATCTGGATATGGAAAGGGATGGTGACAATAAAGAGGAGGAAGATGAAGATGTGGAAGATTAGGAGGAGGAGGATGAGGAGGAGGAGAATAAAGATGAGGATGATGGCAAAGAACCTTGGACGATTGGCCAGGGAGAGATGGTAAATACATTGGCTGACGATGCAGATACCATGGTAGATGATCAGCCAATCGTACTACCTGAGCAGGGCCAGAAGATGCACTAGCATACCCCACGGCCAGAACCTCTGGCACCTGCCCCACGGCTACAAACCCCGGATCCTTGCCCACGACCACGGACTCTGGAGACTCATCCCCTCAGTGGGCTGGAGCATATGGGGCTTGTGACGCCTCAAAAACCTCGCCCAGCGGTGCCAACTCAGCAAGAAGCTGAGGCAGCCGGAAACACCTCGGGTGTTGATGTGGATCAGCCGCTGCTCGGCGAATCGGCAGGTGGCGACGGTCTCCCCGATATCCCTCTACATGATGCCCCTCTCCCTTTGGCACGCCCGTATGGCTTGGTAGGCGAGGAGTGAACCAGTGCTCACGTTGCAGAGGAGGCAATGATTGTTGTGTTCGGGTTAGGGTCTGGTTCTTGTCTTGTTCAGTTCCTTTGTTCTAATCTATGTATCTCAGGCATTGACTATTACACATGTCGCGAGGTTTTTGGATTGCTCAGGGATTATTTTATTTATGGGTGTTGTATAGGTTTCATTTTACTCATAGTATCATGGGACATCGCGCATGCAGCGTTTTAGCAACTCCTGGCATGTAAGAAACCTCCTTCTAATGGTGTTGAGGCTCAATAAGTTAGCTGAAAGTATCGTCAGCTTACATACCAGGCTGCTCAGGCCCAGTACCAACTTTCGTCCCTTTCTACAGTGTATACTCTACTCCTCACATGTCATTGACAATGCCAGAGAGGACCCCTTTCTGTTGCCCCGAATTATCATGCCGTAACAAGTTCACCTCAGACAGCTGGCAACTTAAACATATCAAATTACACCATTCTGAACACCTTCTAGTTGCGTGCCAGATGATTCTGACTATTTGCAGCGCGCCCCGATGCGTTGAACCCACTCAGCGTCGTGAATTCAATGCTAACAAAGATTCAGTTGAAGACTTGGACGCGTTTCCCTACCTTGAACATGTTGCAAACATTGCAGAGTTGGAGTCTCAACCTTCACCACCTCCTCTGCCACAGACGGAAATATACCCCAGCGCCGGCGCTCCGCTGATCGATTACATTGCTGGGCCATGGGAATGCAATGCTCAGGGTTGCCTTGAGACGAATCTACAAAACAATCCCTACTACCCGTTTGCAACATGTGAAGAGTACAAATATATTCTGTGTGGGATCAAGAAGAAAGGCACGAAGACGTACTATGACAACATGCTGAAGGAAGAAAACACATCTCTGCATTTCCCAAGCATCCAAAATGGGGATGGCGTCCACAAGCTTGTGGCTAGCATGCCAGATGATCAGGCTCTTGGGGAGTGGGAAGTACACACTCTCAAGGATATGAAATGGAATGTCAATCACCAATGCCCTATCAAATACCGAAGTCAAAACATTATCTAAAGCATGAGATAGTTGATATGGCAGCCAGCCTACGCTGAGCATCTCATTTACGCCCCTCAGTGTTGCTTTAACAGCGATACGGCACCGAAAAGCCTCTATATCGAAATGTACCCTGCGGACTGGTGGTGGGAGACACAGGTAAGAATAGATACTCCAGGATAATAACATGCTAATCGACATTTATTCAACACTCAGAGTAGGTGATACACTGGTTCTCTTCATCTTCATGTCCAACGGAACACATCTCTCAAATTTTCCTGGCAACAAGAAAGAGTGGCCTATATAGATGACAATTGGCAATCAATCTTTCAAGATCCGCCAGATGCCCTCAACGCACAGTATTGTAATGGTCACTCTCCTGCCGATTCCAATCAAGAACAACAATATTCTTCAGAAGCGGCTGGATGAGCAGCGGCAAACAAACCGAGAGGTGCTGAACGAAGTACTCCAGCGGGTACTCCCGCCTCAGATCTTTCAACAAAATCCCAACCCCAAGAGCAGGTATTACAACGTTCTCTGTGCAGATAGCTACTATAGGCGTTGCAAACCGGTTTTAGCAGCATGGCTTGCCGATTGACCTGAGTATAGCAACCTACATCATCACGAGGGGCATGTCTGTGTTTGGTGGGAGTGTGCAAAGCACGAACTTGGAGATTATGTCCCTCCTGACAAGCAATACCCTCGACGAGATCACAACTTATATCGAACACTCACCAATGCGAATACCTAGGCAGCCTATGCAGAACTCTTGTCGTGCCATTTTCACCGAGGATTCAAAGTGTTTCAACATATTCCTTGTATCGTGAGCGACCTCCCTAAGCCTGACCTGCTCCATACAATGCTGATCGGCATGCTTGACCACCTGCAGAAGTGGATTTTCCACTTCATGAAGACGCACAAATGGCTCGACAAGTACAATGCAATCTAGTTATCCGTGCCTGCTTACCATGACCTCCCACCAAAAAATAAGTCATATGAAGAAGTTTCTCAATGGAATGGAAAGGAGATGAAGGAAATGAGCAGGTACCTGCTTGGAGTTGTAATGCAGTCTCTACGAGGCGGAAGCCCCGCTCAGCGTCACATATTCTATCATGCAATTCGGTGCACGCAGGCATTGTCAAAATTCAATATGTATACTCGATATAAATCTCATGAGGATGCAACATTGAGTTACATGGAGGATGCCTTGCGTCGTTTTCACACCTTCAAAGATGTTTTCTTACTTGGGCAATCCTGCAAAGAGGCGAAGGCCAAAGCCAATGCCCTGAGAATGGAACTCGTCATGAAGGGAAAGGTAGACGTGGAAACAAATGCTGAAACTTCAATGCCATCCAAGAAGCGGCACGAAATAAACGCCTGGCAGGATTATATCAGCCACGAGATAGAAGTTTCCAATGAGTTAGATGTCGACTTCAACTTTCCAAATATCCACCAGATATCTCATTGGGTCCAACAGATTCATCATTATGGAGCCTTGCAACAGTATTCTGCTGAGAGACATGCACAAGAACATAAAACGAACCTCAAGGACGGTTGGAACACCTCCAATCACAATCTCAACTACCTGCCACAAGGAATCACCTTTCAGTGTCACATCCTCTGCTTCGAAATCAGAGAACTCACTCTCCAAGCCCTCGTTCAGCGTCAGGAGAACAGTGCTGCCACCTGCAAAGTACTCCCTACCGGTGCTGATCTGGCTGCCCCCCCTGAGCCCCCAGTCATATGCGAAGCCCGAATTCATGGGAACCCAAAACCGCTGTTAGGGGTTCTCCCCGAGCAGCAATAATGATACTTGATTGATATCACAAGAATGCATACATAATAACATTATGCATAACACCTATGCTAGTGACATCAAGTGATCAGTAATATGCTTTTTAGCGAAGTTCATATTAGTCGCGTGAAGTGTGGGTACTTCTTTCACACCCGGATAGTTTGCAGGACATGCATGGTAATTATGCACGGCAGTTGATAGTCAAATGCGATTAAGAGAAATCTTTTTCCCTACCCGTAACGGGTTAAGATTCGGAGAAGCACGTTCTCGTTTGGAGAAAAGTCTCAACCTTAGCATGAAGTAACTGAGGGATCATTGACATAGGTGCTGGCTTGGATAGAGCACTACTCGTTGGCTCCAGTAGCCTGGATCGCAATGTAACCTCGTATCACATACGAGCTTACGCGTCTATAATGTATGTTGGCATAGTGTCGGTTGGTTGCCAATTAAATCTATGACGCAATTAAATAACTCATTTGAATGAGGGTTTTAAAAGGCGATAAGCATCATCAACTTGGTTGGTGGATGTTCCAACTACCGACTCGTATGATTGCAAGATGTCTGAGTGAGGAAAGGATATGCTGCTATCGTGCGATGGATGGCCTGATTTTTATCAGGAGCGTAACGCTTCCAAACCACATTGCAGGGACACGATAACTTGAGGGAATCGTGGCCAGTTATTCCCAGGCACTAGTGGGTGGGGCCGGGGTAACACTATCACACCTGAGGAAAGGAACTGGCTATAAAGAGTCAGCATTGTTCGAAGGAATCAGGGGACATGATCCAAAAGATCAGCTTTCCGAAACAACGAAGACGATCTTAAAATATTATTAAGCATTGTATCTAAATACTATCACCATTACTCCTCTTATCCAGCTTCTTGATCAGGCGATGTATGTCTGGTCAACACTTGACACCATCCAAATACGCTCTGCAACAGGTTGTCGTATTATTTGGCAAAGTACTCTCTCAACTGGCTAAAGCACTTTTAACCCACACCTACCGAGTGGTTTTTCGTTTCTGCAAACTCGATAATATCGACTACCTGGTGTTGCGGTACTTGAACACCGGCGCACCACCATTCGAGGAGTTTGCCAAAGAGTGGTTGCACGACGGGGAAGCTCAATCTCCCTATACATTGGAGAAGGGAATTGGAGAAGCTTTGATTTAGGGCGCTCTTGTGTTATGGTGCAAGAGGTTGAGTCTTAGAATAAGATGAGGAAACAAAGAGATTTATAGATAGGCGGCTGTACTTAATTCAATAAATATTGTATTGATTATTGGGATTAATAGCCCCCGTAATAACCGCCGTGATGGAAAGCATCCAGACGCTATGATCAAAGACTTCAGAGCATTACTCAACACTAAGCAAGAGGCAACGCACCACGTGGCAATATACAGTGGCATGCGGGAGTTTATCAAGCACGAGAGTTGTAACAAGACGTATATATCGAATGAACAACTGCACACAATGGAGCTCTGTATTTACCATGGTATCAAGATTCGAGTTGAGGGTTTCGATGGTGAACCCATATCTCAGATTTGTCGATGCACAGAAAGCCAAAGCTGGCGCGGTGGAGATCGACTGGATGACTGCGTGTGGGTAAAGCAACACCCGTGGAGGTTGTTATGGGGGTTCTCAATCCCAATAACTAATACAATATTAATTAGATTAAGTACAACCGCCTATCTATTTCTCTTTCTTTCCTCGTCTTATCCAAAGACTGAACCTCTTGTGTCACTTGTCCAAGAGCGTCCCAGGTTAAATCTCCTCCAATTGCCGTCGCCGATATATAGGAAGACTAGATCTCCCCGTCGTGCAACCACTCCTCAGCCCACTCCTCGAATGGTAATGCGCCGGTATTCAAGTACCTCAACACCCGGTAATCAATATTCTCGAGTTCCCAGAAACGAAAAACCACTTGGTAAGTGTGGATTCAATGTTCTTCTTCCAACTGATAAAGAAGATTTCCGAATAACTCGACTACCTGTTGCAGAGCGTATTCGGATTCTGTCAAGTGTCGACCAGACATACATTGCCTGATCACGTAGATGTATGAGGGTAGAACTGTTTAAAAGATTTTTAATACATAGAATTCTTAATAATATTTTAAGATCGTCTTCGGTGTTCTGATTGTTGACTGTGGGTTGTTCTCTCAACTCCTTCTCATGGCCGGAGCAGTGCCATCTCTTTATAGTTGTCTTCGAGGGTTTGTACACCCATACTTCGACACTATGACTCCACTGATAACAGACACGTATTACGACAATGAGGTATTAAAGCTTTAGCGCTCCTGATTAATATCAGGCCATCCATTGCGCAACTCATGCGTCATGCAGTGTATCAGATGGAACCTGAACTTAGACATCTCGCAATCTATTTACATTAATAGTTGGAACATCAACCGATCTTGGTCGGCAGTGCTTTTCGCAAATTAATGCCTCGCCCTTACAGCTATTTGGCTTGCGTCATACATTTAATCGGCGAGCAACTGATACTATGCCAACGTAGAACCTGACGAGTCAGCTCATATAGAATATGAGTCGAATGTTGCAATGCATACTAACTCAAACCAATGACCATGGTTGCTTCCGGCCTCATGTCATCAGCCGACATCATAATTTCCTCAGCCACGTCATGCTTAGGCCGAGACCTTTCTCTTTGGCCGGGGAGTGCGCGCATAACTCTTATCGCCTGAGACAATAAGTTAACGATCCCTCGTACTCGCATATTGATTAACGACTGTTGTGTCTGATAAGACAAATCCCGCTAGTTTCAGGTATACTGAATGTGGATGAAAATCATGCACACAGCTAAAGCAAGCTTTCCCGCGATGGCGACACGATTGCATCATCTTAAGTGAATCTGCTAAGTGTACTTGGTCACTTATTCAATCGACACGCGAGTCTTATGTATCCCCGCTAAAGGACATAAGACTGGTTACTTGCATGTCATGAACAGGTGTTATGCACATCACGTGACTATACCGAGAGTAACTCCGTGCCATGTGTTCATTATTACCATGTAAGTACCATTATTGCTGTTCGGGGAGAACCCCTAACAGAGGTATTATGGTGCCCTGAGTGGGCCTCTCCTGTGGCAACTGCAACGACTATTCAAAATCAAACTCGAAAATGAGGATGGAGCTTTCGTTGAGTACTGGTCAGCCCTGGTGCTCACCACAATACCTGAAAACTCTTGTAACTTGTATCCCGTCTCGAAATGTATACAAGTGAGAAAACCACCAGCAGCTGTTGCTTTGCAAGGTTTCAGCGTGACAGACATTCTCGGCTGCGCGCACGGATTTTCAAAGATAGCTACTAGTAGTAAGACAGGAGATGGATGGAACAAGCGATTGATTGTGAATAGCCACATAGATCTGGCGACTTCGAATGATGTGTATAATTAGTAAAGAGAGAATTGCACGGGGCACGCAGGTAGAACGAATGCGAGGAGAGATTTTCGCAGCGTCACCCATCGCATTGCAATTCTGATGCAAGCGCATACCCAATGAACCAATTCCAATGTATGGTCACAGTTGGCCACAACGCCAGAGTGATCGTTTAAAATAGGAGACCGACGGAACGTGAAGAAACAGTGAAACAGCGATCAGAGGGCGATATACAACGCCACGCGTTGTATTGACTCCGGGCGCGCACTAATCTGCTACCAGGGTGTCTCTGACGGCTCTGACGAAGCGCCTCCAATCCCACAGAGCCATTCCGCCCGAATGGAATATTGATTTGCTGATGACGCTAAACGGCGAGAAAATGGCATGGCCGGTTTATCTCAGCATCTGCAATCTCTCTAAGGCGAAGAGAAGATCAGTTAGGACATATGGATTAATACTAATCGGTGTTTTACCGAAATGTCCAAATGGACCGAGAGTTCATACCAATTTGTTCACCTATCATGAGTCTATTGCAATGAGAGTGCGTACTGTAGAGGAGCAGGCGAAGAGCAGAATTGCGGTTCAGTGTGCCGATGGTCGCACTTGTCACCCATTCCCCCGAATCGCATCATTCCTTGCAGACCACCCAGAGCAGTACACCATTACTGTTGCGAAACCTGGTTCGTGCCCTCGATGCAAGATATGCCTGCATGACAGGCCTGGCTTCGCCTGCAGGCTTAGGTGCCGCCATCCCCAACAATACCTTCATTTGTCAACAACGGCTGCTCAAGAGGTGGGGCTGTAGAAGTTTGCTGACTGTCCAAATTTCGCCGATAATCATGCAGGTTGTAATATATATAGTTACATGAATGTTGACCAGTTGCACCAGCTACTGAAAGGCTTGTTCAAAGATCACACCTGGGAATGGATTATTGGGTTTCTCAAAGATATTTATGGCCATGAAAAGGATTTGGACCTGATAGATGAACGGTTTTCCATAATTCCCCACTTCTCTGACATATGCCAGTTTGGAGACAAACTTACCTGTGTGAAACAGTGGACCGGTGCTGAGTACAAGGACATGGTGAAGATCTGGCTTCCAGCGCTTGCCCCTCATCTTAAAGGGCATCCTGACCACTTTAAGTTCATCAAATCTGTCACCGACTTCATATTGATTGCCAGCTACCACTCCCACAACGAAACTACGCTCAAATACCTACAGGATGCGCTCAGTGGCATCAGCAGCAACATCCACCTCTTCCTACTATACCGCAAGAGCCACAGTATGAGAAAGATACGGAAAGTTCATTCCCTTCTCCACTATATCGAATGTAATAGGGAAATGGGCTCTGCCGACAACAGTGACAATAAAATATCTGAAGCCGCTCATAAAAACATCATTAAAGATGGCTACCATTCTTTCAACAAGGTTAACTATATTCCGCAGATGTTACGATGGGAAATACACCTATTTCATATCAAGTCAAAAGTCAGTATTCTAAGGTATATAATTCAATCAGATCCCCTCTCGCCGAAGGAAGATATATGCAGAAAGCTTCTTGTCCCGGATTTTCTCACGTCCGACAAATTATCACCTAGTTTGATACCTCGCATCAATGGAGTTATGAGCAAACACAGCATGATTGCAACTCTGACATTTCCAGAGGGTATCAGCATATCAGAGTTTATTGATACTCTGACATGCTATGTTTCGATATTTCAAGCGGATACAAGTGCCAGTCTTGGCCTACAGACCTCTGGATCCTGTGCATCATGGATTCTCCATCAAAAGATACACCAATTGAATAGTGTCACAGTCACTATACAGCAGCACAATAATCCAGATGCGGTTGTAGTTCAAAAGGCAAGATGTGTGGAGAAGTGGTGCGGACAAGGCAATCGATTCGACAATATTTTGATACAAGAAGATCGAGCACCACGAAACAATAGTTGGGTACGTCAACAAGGATATTGCCCTGCCAAACTGCTATACGCGTTTTGCTTTAGCAATAGAATCAACACAGGGGAAGCCAATGCTAATGGGAGTGTAATATGGCGGATGGTACATCACGACCTATTGCTAGTAGAGGATTTGGAGTATCAATAGTTGGTAATGCCAAACGGAACCTATGGAATGATAATGTGTCGAGATGCACCGCAAAGAGTACAACGTAATGTAGATGTTTTTTCGGTTCTTACACCCGTGCAACTTGTTCCGAGCGGTGAAGATAACCAATACCTACTCAACCAGTATGCATCGTTGGAATCATATAACATGATATACTAAATGGCCTGGATATGTTGATCTCAACAGGGATGCCTGGTATCCAGAGCCAGCACTTGTCGGTGCCGCCTTTTGCACCTTGTCAGAGCCGGAGTCCATGTCAGACATCAGCAACAACCCTAGTTTCCATCTGAAACATCCAGGTCTTCCGGACGGCTCTGACAGCTCTGACGGAACCATGTACCCTCTGACTGAGAATAACATGCTTCCCGTCGCCCAGGCGATCGGTCGCATTGCATGCTTACCTCCATTATTTCGCGCCTGGTATACGCACCATCAGAACGACATGTGTGTTACACTCTGCACAGGGGCTGCTGTTATGCTGTAGCCCTGCACACAACGCCTGGCCATGTTTATGCCTTTCTTCGGCCAATAGCCACATTTTACCTCTCCGCAATTGCTATATATCGGATGCCGCACTCGCCCCATATATGTTTAGCTTTGAGATTTTGCCACATATTGCAATACAGTCTTCGCTTCGGATACCTCGCTTGCCATTGCATTTGCTTCGCCATTATCGTATTTTACAGGTCTGAAATATATAGTCCAATCTTCACACTCTCTAGTACTATGCCCTCGGTCCTCCACATTCTGCATTGATCCATCATCGGCTTGCGATGCATATTCCTCCTCATCCGCATCCGCATTGTCGTCATGCTCGCACTCATACCCGTCGACATCACTGGTTCCCAGGTTACACCTACTATGCTCTCAGTCCTCCACATTCTGCGTTGATCCATCATCGGCTTGCGATGCTTCTTGCTCCTCATCCGCTTCCGCATCGTCGCCATACTCGCCCTCATACCCATTAACATCACTGGTACCCAGGTCAAACCTCTCGAATTCAGTCGCGGGCCATTGTTGCCGGCTGGCGGTGGGGATGGCATCGCGCAAGTCACTTTCATGACCTTCATCTTGTTAATCCCCGCTGCCCCCTGGTATCCCGAAATGAAGTTCGTCATCCGTGCAATTGTTGTCTATCGGGATGTCTGAATCAGTGCTTCCAATCTCAGGCTCCTCAAGCGCCACTTTGGTGGCCAAATAATTAAGAAGAATAGCATTGCCAACACGTGCTGCTTCCACGCTGATCACCACGGCAGGCGTTGGGTTCTCCGCCTGTTGGATCTGATGCTTGACTGTAGCAAGAGTGTTGTTATACACCCTCTGTTGGTAGCTCTCCGGTAGTGTGTTCCAGGTATTCATCAAGAATGTATAGGTGTCTGCAACACCAGGCGAGGTTAATGACTTGCGACCCGTTGCAGCGCAGCAGGATGTGTTCTTACAACCATCATTCTTGGAATTGAAGTAGTTCAAGCGATCAGGTCTGTCTACTTTCAGCTTTGACCTGGAAGCGTTCAGATGAACTCCTTTGTTCTTTTGCCACTCCAGGAGAGCATGGCGCAATGCGGTGCAGGTAAACATGATCAGTGGCAAGGATCTATGACTGTCCTTGTCATCAATCATGGAATTGTAAAATCCATCAGCATACTTACCGCGGTTATTCACCTGATGATAAAATTTGATGCAGATAAACCGCGCGATGGCTTCCGCCAGGAAGTAAAGTGGACGCTGGCCATTCGTTAGCAGCTTTCGACACTCTCTGCGTTGCATTTGGACTGCGTACACCAGCTTCCACATGCTCTGCTACAGGAAAAAGATACTTATAGTCTGCCAGAAGGGAATCAATGAATTCCAAACGCTCTGCATCGGATTCAAAGCGATGGAGATCATATAGCTCTGCTATATTGTCCCTTGCTGATTGAATACAATGGGATTTAACCTTCTCGACTTGTGCGCGAACCTGGTATTGGTTTGAGCGTGTAATATCCAACGTGGGCCGTTTCTTCAGCATACCTCTTTCAAGATCTCCTTTGTGCATGCCTCAAATGCTATGGACCAAATGTTGTTTTGCTGCATTGCAGTGTTCCAGTATGTCTCTATTATCTACCAGTGTGGGGCTTCAGCTGATGCTTTCGCAACGTGTCGTGTTGCACAACTTACCGACTCCAAGTCGCTCGCACTCATAAACGGCCGTCTGTTCCACATGTAGAGCTCCAGGAGCCTGCCCATTGCAAATACAACACGCGTCATGTGATAGTGACCACATCGATGGATGCAGCAACTGCCAGAGACCACTGATCGAGGTGTAGACACCGCCTGCAGTTGCAATTGCCACTCCCTTGGTCTCTGATTCCTTTCTGTAGCTCGCGTTCGCAGCGGATTGGTAATGATAGTGCGGGCTTCTGGATTAGGGATGGGGGTAGGCAGGTTTTCAAGACTGCTGAGAGGAGTGAGAGTGCTAGCAATGCCGGATGCGGGGCTAGATACAACACAACGCGTTGAGTCTGTCTGTGTGGTTCCGCTGGGTGCTGGGGTATTACGACTGCTTGTACCCGGCATGGCGGTTGGAGTAATTATTGACCATCGCTGTATAGCGGACGGGGCGGAAGTCACGTGTTGAGTGATATCTGCAACATGAGAATTGTTCAGCGAAGATGAGGGGGTGGAGTTCTGACCTTGGATTGTTGAGGCTACGGAACTCCATCCTTGAAAGGAATCCCTCTCACCAGCCAGTACCGAAACGCATCTCTTAGCCGGGGGAAGCTGAGAATTCCCCAAAGGCCCACACTTTTGTTGATTCTGACGATTAGCAAGACTTCGAACATTTCGTACGACCAGAGACGTAACAGGGTGAGGGCTTTGCGAACGCATCATCCAATATGGAAGTTCAACGTTAAGACTGTAGGAATAATTTCCCCTACATGCATATGCAACGGCAGGTGAGGTAGACTCCTCTTTGAGCAACCCTGGAGGGATTCGACAAAAAAGGGAGGCGCAGTGAAGACCGTGCTAGACTCTAAACCGTGACAATACTCGGGGATGAGATACCTTCAAAAGCATTCAATTATGGAGTTAGCTGCCATCAGATTAAACTCAGATTAAACTAAGCATTGATATTCACTGTTACAGCAACGTCTGAAGGTCTATTTGCACCTCTTGAAGGGTGTTTATGCCTTTGTTAGGGGTTGTTCCTTAGCAAGCGATAATGATACTTGATTATGGTTACCAGATGCATACATATCTATGATATACACAAACACCTATGCATGTACGATCAAGTGGTCTGTAACATGCTCTTTAGCGGGAGTTTATGTTAGTCGCACGAAGTGAGGGGACTTCGTTCACACCTGGATACTTTGCAGGACATGCATGGTAATCATGCACGGCAGTGGATAGTCAAGCGCGATTAAGAAAACTCTTCTCCCCTACCGATATCGGGCAAGGACAGGGAGAGGAACGTTCCGGTCTGGAGAAAAGTCTCGACCGTAGCATGACGTAACTGAAGGATTAATGATGTTGGTATTGGCCTAGAGCGAGCACTGCTCATTGGCTCGAGTACTCTGGATCGCAATGTAACCTCGTATCGGTTACAAGCTTACGCGTCAATAATCTACGTTGGCATAGTATCGGTTGGTCGCCGATTAAACCTATGACGCAATTAAATATCTCACTTGCATGAGGGATTTAAGAGGCGATAAGCATGACCAACTTGGTTGGTAGATATTCCAACTACCGACTCGTTCGTTTGCAAAAGATGTCTGAGGTAGGAAAGGATAAGCTGATATCGCGAGATGGATGGCCTGATTGCTATCAGGAGCGTAACGCTTTCAAACCACATTGCAAGGCCACAATTACCAAGGGTGTCGTGGCAAGTTATTACCGGGCGCTAGCAGGGCATGGCCAAGATAACGCTATCACACCTGAGGAAGAAGGAGGGCTATAAAGACCCGAAGATGGTCGAAGGAATTGGGGGACATGATTCACAAGATTAGCTTTCAGAGAACACTGAAGACGATCTTAATATATTATTAAGAATTCTATCTAGTATCATGAATATTACTTCTCTCATTCACCTCCGAGATCAGGCGACATATGTCTGGTCGACATCTGACACAATCCGAATACACTATCCAACAGGTCGTCGTATTATTCGGAGAACTACTTTCTCAGTTGCCAGAAGCTGGTTTAACCTGCACCTACCGAGATGTTTTTCGTTCTTGCAAACTCGGAGATATCGGCTACCTGGTATTGAGGTATCTGAATACCGGACTACCACCATTCGAGGAGTGGGCCGAGGAGTCGTTGCACGAAGGGGAAGTTTAATCTTCCTATACGAAGGGGAAGGACTTTGGAGAAGGTTCTATTTGGCGCGCTCTTGTGTTACGGTGCAAGAGGTTGAGGCTTAGCATAAGACGAGGAGGGAAAGAGATTTTAGATAGGCGGCCGTACTTAGTTTAATAAATGTTGTATTGATTATTGGAATTAGGAACCCCCGTAACAGCCCTCTTGGCGTGATTATCATCGTATTGCACTCGTTCTTGGCACGATACTTCGAACCATTGTTTGAGTATATCTTCAGCTTCCCGGTGGAAATCCCCCTTTGGCAGAACTAAAAGCATCGCACAGTGAACAATGATGTATTCTCTATCCTATGACATCAGTTGCGTGTGCTTTTTCCACCCCTAGGTGTTTGTAGCCATGTTGGATGGTTGCACAGTTGGGACAACTTCAGAACTACTCAGTTTGCTCTGAGATGCACGAGGTCTGAGTGGTGAAAGTGGTATGAGATGCCACAGCAACACCCGGCGTTGCAAACTGTCCTCACCACGAGTACTAAATCTTGTCTCGAGGCTCCTCATTCATGAGGTACTTGGTGGTTGTGCAAGATGAAGGCTGGGCCATGTTGTGTTCATTAACCAACAAAACACAGCATATAAATCAAATCGCAGGAACTCAAGTATATATATCCCTTCTTCCCGCCTACACCTCCATTATCTTTTCTTCCCGTATTGAACACACCAGCAGCATTCTGAACTATCTCGACATCATATGACTTGCACAACACAATGCCTCTCGTTCCAAAACACACCTGATAACCTACACAACCTTGTACGTTCACTCCAGGCTTCCTTTCACTACATTGAACTGTATCATAATGCTAACGCCTCGGATGTAGATCCATTTTAAACTCGCAACGATGGCACCAAAGGGCAGCCGCAAAGGAAAGGGGAAGGCAACTGCTAGGGCAAAAATGTTGACATCGGTTATAAATCGACGCCTGTTGTTGAATTGGGACCGTATAAAGGGATTCATCTCGGATCACATCCGTGGACTCATATGGATATACAATGTTTGCGGCGTCAAGGATGAGAGGGCTTGATACCTCTTTTATGATATAATCTTTCTTGATCCAGTCACGACTCGCCACTTTTCAGAATTCCAGCTGATGTGGCTGCACCACAGGAGCAGGAGTTCACCTTTTCGGGAGTGGTGGGCAGCCTTCCACTCAGATACGGGGCAAATGTTTCACAGAACCCGCGACCAAATGAACAATTGGAGGTGGGACAACCCCCTTGCCTTCAGGGATCAAGTCGATCGCTCCAATCCGCAGACAGCCAGCTCGGGAAAGGTTAAACGCACCGGCGAGTGTTTCTCTTGGTACAGTAGCAATGATCTCAGGGCAAAGATTGAGCCGCCAAGCTGCGGGCAGTACAAGCCAGGCGACTTCCTGGCTGTTGGACCACCAAATTGGGATGAGCTAATCGACAAGGACGATGATGATGAAAACTGGGCGTATCCTGGAGGGCTGAGCTGTTAGGGATTTCCTCTAGCAGTGATAACGATATATGGCAGATCGAAGAAGGTACATGTCTTAGGATGACCTAAGGGATGCAAAACACCTACCTTCAAATACGATGTCATGTTTGTCTGTCAAGTGATCTTTAGCGGGATTACACTTGAGTCACACGTCGATCAAGCAGTGACGATACGTTCACACTGTCGGATTCAAATATGATGATGAAGTTATGTTGCCTGCTCTAGAAGTGAGGAACCTTCTTAGATGCGCATAACTCTTGGTTGCGATTACTATATCTTATCTAGCAGGGCAATGCATAGTTAGAATTGCGAATACACAGAATTACATGCACAGCAGATGATATGCAATATGCGATTACGAGGTATCTGCAGCTCACACGCACAAGCGGTGAGAACAACTGTGGCAACACCTGGTCTACGGAAGGTCGAGACCTAAGCATGCAGTGTCTGAGGGATTGTTGGCATTGGCTGAAGATAAGAGGCCTGAAGCGAACCGGCTAAAAACCGTATGCATTGCAACTTCATAATAGGACGTGTCAAAATCTACATGGGCATAGTATCAGTTGGTCGCTGATTAAATCTATGATGCAATGCTGAATAGCCAATTACGGTGAAGCGATAAGAATTGCAATTTAAAGCATTAAGAAGATCAAACACAGTTAAATTGCGATAACGCAGACTTACGTGTCAGTCGTTAATGTTCCCACTACTGAAAAGCAAACGGGTACGCAATATGTCCAAGTTGAAGTTATGGTCTGAGACGTCATTTGATATAATTTAATATGATGGATAGCCTGATATTAATCAGGAGCGTAACGCTTCGAAACTACATCATATGAACACGGTAACCTGAGGGAAATGTGGCAATCAATTATCGGGCGCATTCAGTAGTATGTAAGACGCAACGATAACATGGCAATTATACGATAAACGGACTCATAGCATCGTAGTAAGAGCGATAAGAATACAGTCCCTCGAACATGACTATAAAGAGATCACATTGTCCTGACAATGGAAGAACAAGCTCTAGCAGCGAACAGTCAGAAACCTACCAGCGAAAGAAGACCTTTATTTATTATTGAGTTTTTATGATACCTATTATTATATAAAAATCTATTAGCTTTTTTGTAGCGGCAGCCCCGCACCTTCGATAAGTATTCCCACGAATGACTATAACCTTTGAGAACGACAACGACGTTATCGTATATGCACTCGAGAAGATTATCTCTTACGCCAGAGAACATCATTACTTCTTCGTAGCAAACTGTGTCTGGTGGACAGCCTCGATTATTGGATTAGACGGAGGGTTACGACGATACATCGATACTCTAGCATCAAGGCAACCAGCGATCGTTAGAGGAGTATCTACGACCCCGAGAGATATTGCTAGAAACGTTAGCATCGAACCCGATAAGAAGTTACCAGAGGTACCTGTGGATAGATACGTTAAGGATCCTTTAAGAAGGACCAAGAAAGGGCGGGTCAATCCTTTACCCTAAACAAAAAATCAACTTAAAAAGATTAGGCAAGCGGAAGCCAGACGAAATCAATTATAAGAATAGGACCTACGGCTGTACTAGTACCTATACTTGGTACCTAAGTATCCCCGTAACATGAGTGGTGGATGGAGCAGTCCTGCCGATGACAATGACAATGACGACGGTGAGGGTAAGGAGGACACTATTAGGGGATCTCCCATAACAGCGATTATGGTACTTATGATGTTTATATGAATACATGTCACGGAGTTACTCTAGGTCTAGTCACGTGATGTACATAACACCCATTCATGACATCGTCAAGTGAGCCAGTCATATGTCCTTTAGCGGGGATACATATGAGTCGCGTCTAAATTGGATAAGCTACTGCTTAGCGGAGTCACTTAAGACGATGCAGCTATGTTGCCTTAGCGGGGATATTCTGTATCAGCTGTGTGCATAGTTTTCAACCAGATTCATTATCTCTGAAACGAGCTGGACTTGTCAGAAAAGACACAGCAGTCGATAGTCAATATGCGAGTACGAGGGATCTCTGACTTATTGCCACAGGCGATAAGAGACATCGGGTCACTTCCCGGCCAAAGAGAATTGTCTCGGCCTAAGCATGACGTGACTGAGGGATTTATGACGTCGGCTGAAGATATGAGGCCGGAAGCAACCCTGCTCATTAGTTTGAGTTAGTATGCATTGCACCGTCGGACTCGTATTATATACGAGCTGACGCGTCAAGGTCTACGTTGGCATAGTGTCGGTTGGTCGCCGATTAAATCTATGATGCAAACCAAATAGCCTTTAAGGTGAGGCATTAATTTGCGGAAAACACAGCCGACCAATGATCGGCAGATGTTCCAACTACTGGCTTACGGATTGCGAGATGTCTAAGTTCAAGTTTCATCTGACACATTGTCTGACATGATACCATGCACTGGATGGCCTGATTCTTATCAAGAGTGTAACGCTTTAATACCTCCGCTGCATGAGCACGATAACCTACTGGGAAGCGTGGCGTGTTATCACCAGGCGCATGACGTGACCGCGATAACGCTATCATGAGCATTGTAGTCATAGCGTCGAAGTATGGGCGTACAAACCCTTGAAGACGACTATAAAGAGATGGCATCTTTCCGGAGATGAGAAGAGAAGTATCAGCAGCAATTCACAGTCAACAATCAGAACACCGAAGACGATCTTAAAATATTATTAAGAATTCTATCTATACTCTATCAAAATTACTTCCCTCATAAACGCTCGTGACTGGGTTTTGTATGCCTGGACATCATTACACACCTGCCGAGTACACACTGCAACAGACAGTCGAGTCTTTCGGCAATTTTCTTTTTCAATTGGAAGAGGCCCGCTTGACCCACATCTCCTGTGTAGTTTTTTGTTTCTGCGAACTAGAGAATATCGGGTATCTGGTGCTCAGATACTTGAACACCGGCGCACTACCATTCGAGGAATTTTGCGAGGATTGGTTATTCGAAGGGGAAGCCTAATCTACTATTACGTAGGTGACGGCTGTTGGAGAAGATTCAATTTGGAGGCTCTTGCAAGAGTTGGGCAAGAGGTTGAGTTTCAGGAAGAAATGAGGAGAGAAAGAGAAAATAGATAGGCAGTTGTACTTAGTTCAATAAATGTTGTATTGATTATTGGGATTAAGCACCCCTGTGACAGACACGCAGGCCGGTGAAAAAGGGACCGGAAAAGGGAATGGAACAAAGGCTGGGAATGGGAAAGGGAAAGCGACTGAGGACGGGAAGGGGAAAGGGAAGGGTAAGGGGAAGGGTAACAGTAAAGGGAAAGGTATTATTAAACTGTATGAGGAGGAGGAGGAGGAGGAGGATTAGGATGAGGATGAGGAGGAGGATAAGGATGAGAATGATGGCAAAGAACCTCGGATGATTGGCCAGGGAGAGATGGTAAATATATCGGCTGATGATGTAGATACCATGGTAGACGATCAGCCAATCGTGCTACCTGAGCAAGGCCAGGAGATGCACGAGCATACCCCACGGCCACAACCTCCGGCGCCTGCCCCACGACCACAAACCGCGGACGCTCGCCCAAGACCACGAACTCCAGACACTCATCCCCTCAGTGGGCTGGAGCATTTGGGGCTTCTAAAGCCCTAAAATCCTCGCCCGGCAGTGCCAACTCTGCGAGAAGCTGACACTCCCGGAAACACCTCGGATGTGGATGTGGATCAGCAGCTGCTAATTGAATAGGCAGGTGGCGACAGTCTCCCTGATGTCCCTTTCCCTGATGTCCCTCTCCCCAATGTCCTCTCCCCAATGTCCCTCTCCCTGATATCCCTCTCCCTGAGGCATGCCCAGATGGCTCGGTAGGCGAGGAGTGAAGCAGTCCTCGTGTTGTAGAGGAGGCGATGGTTGTTGCATTGGGGTTAGGGTCGGGTTCTTGTCTTGTTCGTTTCCTTTGTTCTAATCTATTAATCTCAGGCATTGATTATTACACGGGTCAAGAGGTTATAGGATCGCTCAAGGTTTATTTTATTTATTGGTTTTGTATTGGTTTTATTTTATTGGTGTTATTTTATTCATAGTATTATGGGACATCGCGCATGCAGTGTTTTTGCAACTCCTGGCGTGTAAGGAACCTCCTTGTGATGGTGTTGAGGTTCAATAAGTTAGCTAAAAGTATCCTGAGCTTACACACGAGGCTGCTCAGGCCCAGCACCAACTTTTGTCCCTTTCTACAGTGTATACTCCACTCCTCGCGTGTCGTCGACAATGCCAGAGAAGACTCCTTTCCGTTGCCCCGAATTTTCATGCCAAAAGAAGTTCACCTCAGACAGCTTGTGACTTAAACATATCAAATCACACTATTCTGAACACCTTCAAGTCGCACGCCAGAAGAATCTGAGTATTCGCAGCGCGCCCCGACGCATTGAACCCGCTCAGCATCGTGAATTCAATTCTAACAAAAATTCAGTCGAAGACTTGGATGCGATTCCCTACCTCGAACATGTTGAAAACATCGCAGACACACAGTCTCAACCACCGCCGCCTCTGCCATGGACAGAAATATACCCCGGAGCCGGCGCTCCGCTGATTGATTACAGTGCTGAGCCATGGGAATGCGACGCTCAGGGCTGCCTTGAGACGAACCTACAAAACAATCCCTACTACCCGTTTGTGATGTGTGAAGAGTACAAATATATCCAGTGTGGGATGCAGAAGAAGGGCATGAAGACGTACTATGACAACGTGCTGAAGGAAGAAATCACCACTCTGCATTTCCCAATCTTCAAAAATGGGGATGGCGTCCAGAAGCTCGTGGCTAGCATGCCAGATGATCAGGCTCTCGGGGAGTGGGAACTACACACTCTCGAGGATATGAGATGGAATTACAATCACCAACGCCCTATCAAATACTGGAGTCGAGACATCATCAAAAGCATGAGATGGTTGTTATGGCAGCTAGCATATGCCGAGCAACTCATTTTTGCCCCTCAGTATTGCTTTAACAGCAAAACACCCCCAAAACGCCTCTATACCGAAATGCACACTGCGGACTGGTGGTGCAAGACACAGGTATGGAGAGATACTCAAGGACAATAAGGTGCAAATCGACGTTTAGTCAATACTCACAGTGGGTGATACACTGGTTCCCTTCGTCTTCATGTCCGACAGAACACATCTCTCGAATTTTGCTAGCGACGAGAAAGAGTGGCCTGTACATATGACAATTGGCAATCAATCTTCAATGATCCGCCAGATGACCTCAACGTACAGCGTCATAATGGTTGCTCTCCTACCGATTCCGATCAAGAACCGCAATATTCCTCAGAAGCGGCTGAATGAGTAGCGGCAAACAAACCGAGAGGTGCTGAACGAAGTACTCCGGCGGCTACACCTGCCACTCACCTTTAAACAAAATCCCAGCGCCAGGAGCGGGTATTACAACGTTCTCTGTGCAGATGGCAACTTCAGGCGTTGCAAACCGGTTTTAGCAGCATCGCTTGCACATTGCCCAGAGTTTTGCGACCTACATCATCTCAAGCAGCATGTCTGCTTTTGGTGCGAGTGTCCAAAGAATGAACTTGGAGATTAGGTGCATCATGACAAGCAACACCCACGGCGGCATCACAACCTATATAGAACACTCAGCAATACCAACACCAAGGCAGCCGATGCCGAACTCTCGTCGCACCATGTTCACCGAGAATTCAACGTGTTTCGACATATTCCCTGTATTGTGAGCAACCTCTCTAAGCCCGACCACCTCCCTACAATGCAGATCGGCATGCTTGACCACCTCCAGAAGTGGATTTTCCACTTCATAAAGATGGATCAACAGCTCGACAAGTACAATGCAATCTCGTTTTCCGTGCCTGCTTACCATGACCTCATATCAAAAAAAAAGTCATATGAGGAAGTTTCTCAATGGAATGGGAAGGAGATGAAGAAAATGAGCCGGTACCTGCTTGGAGTTATAACCCAGTCTCTACGAGGCGGAAACCCCACTCAGCGTCTCATATTCAATCACGCAATTGAGTGCACATGGGCATTGTTAGAATTCTATATGTATGCTCAATATAAATCTCACGATGATGCAACATTAAGCTACATTGAGGACACCTTGCATCGTTTTCACACCTTCAAAGATGTTTTCTTACTTGGGCGAGCCGGCAAAAAGGCAAAGGCCGAAGCCAATGCCCTGAGAACGGAACATGTGAAGAAGTGAAAGGTAGACAAGGAAACAAATGCTGAAACTTGAACGCCGTCCAAGAAGCGGCGCGAAATGAACGCCTTGCAGGATTATATCCACCACGAGATAGATATTTCCAAGGAGTTAGATGCCCACTTCAACTTTCCGAAGATCCACTTGATGTCACATTGGCCCTAACAGATTTGTCGATACGGAGCCTTGCAAAAGTATTCTGCTGAGAGACATGAACAAGCACATAAAACAAACCTCAAGGATGGTTGGAACGCCTCCAATCACAATCTCAACTACCTGCCACAAGGAATCACCTTTCAGCGTCGCATCCTCTGCTTCAAAATCAGAGAGCTCAATGTCCAAGCCCTCGCTCACGGTCGGGAGAACAGCGCTGCCGCCTGCAAAGTCCTCCCTTCCGGTACTGATCTCGCTGCCCCCCTGAGCCCCCAGTCATATGCGAAGCCCAAATTCATGGGACCCCCAAACTGCTGTGATGGAATGCATTCTGATGCTATGATCAAAGACTTCAGAGCATTACTCGAGAGTATGCAAGACGCAACGCACCGTGCGGCAATATACAGCCACATGCGGGAGTTTATAAAGCATAAGAGTCGTTTCAAGACTTATATATCGGATGAACGACTGCACACAATGGAGCTCTGTATTTACCATCATCACCAAAAGTGCAAATCGACTATAGACTGCGCTACACACACACGTGCACACACGCAGCTCATAGCAAGCTTCCCGTGGACCCCTGAGCGGCGCGCAGGCTATAGTCGTCGATAGTCGATTCATAGAGATATGTGCGTGGGCCTATGGAACTCTATACAGCTGGCGGCCGGAAATGAACCTATACCAGTCTTCAGCAGTCTTCACTGCTATACCGGTACTGTACACTATCGCTGAGAGTCTGCTTGAGCGCCTGCTTGAGAGCCTGCTTGAGAGCCTGCTTGAAAGCCTGCTTGAAAGCCTCTTTGAAAGCCTGCTTGAGAGCCTTCTTGAGAGAGCCTTGCATCGGGAGGAGTAGAGTTTCCACGGGAAGCTTTTGGCCGATGGAAAACTCTGAGTTTGTGGAAGCTTTGGTTAATAGAAGGCTCTAAGTCTGTGGAAGCTTCAATTCTGATGTTGATGTAGCCAACCTACTTGTCTAAGTGGTTCTAGTACTGTAATTACCATCACCAACACCATTACCATTGCTATCATCATCATCACCATTACCATCGCCATCATCACCATCAGCCCCAGACCAAATGTGCACACATATGCCCCCAATCAATGGAAAGCGGGCAGCATATTCTGCTAGAAAATCTGAGTCAGAGATCTGCTCTCCCCGAGATCCAAATATCTACCTTTCCTGCAGAATCGAAGGCTGCAATTGTCAACAACATGGCTGCGAGGCATCATGATATCTCGTCTTGGGGGCTGCGCTAAAAATAAGGTTCAGACTATTATATCAACTGACGTCAAGATTTTGGCCAGCCGACACCCGCCACCTGCCACATGCCTCCCGGTGCCTTGCGGCTGCAACTCAACAAGTCTCTAAATCAAGTATGCAGGAGCGTATTCGGGAGGAGTAGAGTTTTCCACGGGAAGCTTTGGCCGATTGCAAACACTGAGTTTGTGGAAGCTTTGGCTAATAGAAGGTTCTTCGTCGGTGGAAGCTTTGCCCAATAGAAGGCTCTAAGTCTGTGGAAGCTTTGGCTAATAGAAGGCTCTAAGTCTGAGGAAGCTTTGATGCTAACGTTGACGTAGCCAACCTACTTGTCTAAGTACTTCTGATACTATGATCACTATCACAAACACCAACACCATCACCATCGCCATCGCCATCGCCATTGGCACCATCTCCATCAGCCCCAGACCGAATGCGCACACATACACCCACAATCGATGGGAAGCGGATACCTGATTCCCCTGGAAAATCTGTGTCGGATGTCTGCTCTCCCCAAGTTCGAATTGTCTACCTTTCCTGTGGAATCGAAGGCTACAATTGTCAACATCATGACAATGAGACATCGTGAGATCTTGTCATGGTGGCCGCGCCAAAGATAAGGTTCAGACTATGATATCTACTGACGTCATGATTTCGGCCACCATATGCCACCCACCACCCGCCACCCGCCACCCGCCACCCGCCACCCGCCACCCACCACCCGCCACCCGCCACCCGCCTCCCGGTGCCTGGCACCTGCAACTCACCAAATCTCTGGATGGAGCACTCTGGAGCATACATGGAAGGATATAGTCAAGTGAGATTGGGAGTGTACTTGAGAGTGTGCTCTGGAGTGTGCTTGAGAGCGTCTTGAGAGCTTACTGGGAGAGTACAGTCAAGTAGGCTGGGAGGGCGCCATCGTGTGCAATTGGAAGCGTCCTTGAGAGCATGCCCAGGAGTGTACTGAGATTGTACTCGGAGGTGTACTCGGGAGTGTACTCAAAGTGTAGTTGGGAGCTTCTTGAGAGATTACTGGGGAGCGTATAGTCAAGCAGGCTGGGAGTGTGTCATCGAGTGCAATTGGTAGTTGAGAGCGTGCTTGGGAGTGTGCTTCAGAGCATCTTGAGAGCTTACTTTGGGGTGTACAGTCAAGCTGGCTGGGAGTGTGCAATCGAGTGCAGTCAGGAGTGTACTTGGGAGGGTGCAATGAAGTGCATCTGGCGGCCTGCTTTCAAGTTTGTTGTATGCAATGTAATGTATAGTATCCAGCACACAAAATTGCATGCATATCGTTCTAATCTACTCAACATGTAGTTCCATAGGACGTTCATAGTGCCACGCGTCAAATAGGCTATGAATTACCGTCCCAAAAACAGCTTCTCTATGAGTTACGCGTCGCGTAAGGTTATTTTTCCCAGTGATGGTATTAAGGTTCAAGTTGAGGGTTTAGAAGGTGAAAGCATATCTCAGATGTGTCGATGCACAGGAAACCAGAGCTGCCACGGAGGGGATTGATGGAATGACTGGGTGTGGGTAAAGCAACGCCCGGGGAGGTGTTATAGCGCGCTGAATGGGCGTCTCCCGTGGCAACTGCGATGACTATTCAAAATCAAGCTCCAAAACGAGGATGGAGCTTTCGTTGAGTCCTGGTTAGCCCAGGCCCTCACCACAATACTGGAATACTCGGGTAACTTGGATCCCGTCTCGAAATTTGTACAAGTCAGAAAAGCACTGGCAGCCATTGCTTTGCAAGTTTTCAGCGTGGGAAACATCGTCGGCTGCGCGCACATAATTCCAGAGATAGCTACTAGTAGTAAAACAGGAGATGGACGGAACGAGTGATGGATTGTCAATAGCCACATAGATCTGGTGACTTGGAATGATGTGTATAATTAGTAAAGAGAGAATGGCATTTTGCGCGCAGGTAGAAGGAACACGAGGAGAGATTTTCCCAACGTCACCCATCGCATTGCAACCCCAATGCAAGCGCATACCCAATGAATCCATTCCGACGTATGGTCACAGTTGGCCACAACGCCAGAGTGTTCATTTAGAATAGGAGACCGACAGAACAAGAAGAAACGGTGAAACAGCGATTGGAGGGCGATATGCAATGTGAGGCGTGGTATTGTGGCCGGGCGCGGAGTAATCCGCCACCGGGGTGTCTCTGATGGCTGACAGAGCACGTCCACTCTAATGGAGCCATTCCGCCCAGACGGAAATATTTTTTGCTGATGGAGTCGAACTTTTCAGTCACATTTATCACAGCCAGAATTGTCAGATCATGTCAGAGCGCACTTGTCAGAGCTATGTTAATCAGAGCCGGAATTGTCAGGGACCATGTTAGAGCCACACTTGTCAGAGCCACATTATTAGAGCCGGAATTGTCAGAGACTATATCAGTGCATACTTTCATAGCCGGGATTGTCAGAGACTATGTCAGAGCCACACTTCTCAGAGCCACATTAATCAGACCAGGATTGTCAGACCATATCAGTGCCGCACTTGTCACAGTAGTATAGCAATGCATACCAGGTAGTATTGCAGTACCAATCTCATGAGAAAGATATCGATCATCTCAAGACGGTCGCTTACTGCTGATATACAAGTCAAACCAACTTATCCTCAGTACGTGCACATTGCCATTAGCTGATAAACACGCCTTGAGTGTCCACTTACTTCACACCAACATACTGTCCGATTTAAACAGTAACCATTGACCGTGTTAGTTCGAGATTGCTTTGCTGGAGTGGTGAGAGTTACTGGTGGGAGTAGTGGAAGAGTGGTTGAGCATTTTGTATATATATTGCAAAACAAGATTCTACACCAAAAAAGTAACATATATCTTAATTAATGACCTGATTGCTCTGATATAACACGCGATTCTGCCTTATCATTATTTGTATGTGAACACCACCTTGTAGGTATCCGAATCAGTAATAAAAATGATATGCATAAGTTGAGGTTCTCACACACGAGATATCATAATATCTTAAAAACAGTAAAAATGTAAGTGAATGTACCATAAAATCCCGTAACTCACGGAAATAAACCCATAATGTGCTGTGGCATGGCAGTAATATCAATAACGTATCGTAATACCGCGCTAACGGCCATAACAAATCTTGGTTACAGTAACGCCAAAGCTTTTCCCGATGAATCTGCAGTCAATAATCTGAATACTGAAGATGATCTTAAAATATTATTAAGAATTCTATCTATAACTCTACAATAATCCTGTCCTTAATCTACCTACATGACCAAGCTTTATATGTCTGGGTTCAGACTGACAAAATCTCAATACACACTGAAGAGGAATATCGAACTCTTCGGAAATCTCATATCTCAGTTGGAAGAGCAATGTTTAATCCACAACTCTATTGTGGTATACAGCTTCATGGAATCTATCGGTATCGGCTTCCAGGTACATCAATACTTATTTACCAGGTAAATACCTTTCAAAGAATATTCCAAAGATTGTCTATATTCTGACAACTCTTAATTCCCGGTCAGGAAAGTGGAAGTAACTATTGGGAGCATATCGATGCTGCAAGATTGAGAGCTCTTAAAGATAAGTCAAGAGGTTGAGTCTTAGGATAAAACAAGGAACGACAGAGTATCTTAGATAGGTGGTTGTACTTAATTCAATAAATATTGTATTGATTATTGGAATTAAGCACCCCAGAAACATTAGGTAATTCTTGATTGATTGACAAGTAGTTCACTTGTAATCCTGCTAAATATCCTGTGACTGACAAACATGACACATCCCACGAGTAGGTGTTTTGCATCCCTTAGCTTGTGCTAAGACATATACCTGCTAATGTAACCACTCATGTATCATTCCCACTGCTAAGGGAGAACCCCTTACAATTAGAAGATAAAATGCTGAAAATACTGTGCTCAGAGGCCAAGAACACCACTGTAGTAGCAGCCAAGGACTGCCACAACCTTGGTAAAGCTTGTGTGTATACAGCTGAGGATGTGGTTCAGCTCAGGGAAGAAAGAGAGAGGCTAGACATAGAAAAAGTGGCCAAAGCCAAAATACACCAAGAAAAGGCTGCAGCAAAGGTAGTATCCTCTGGAGAGGGGTTCAAGAGCTCTAAACATGCAGAAAAGAAGATCATAGGTGCAAAGAAAGTACCTGTAAATGTGCTTAGTTATTGGGAGAATGAGGAAGAAGATATGGTGGGTGGAGAGAGGTGGGATGAGGAGGAGAATAGGGGGGAGGAGGACTCTGTTGTATATATTGGTGATATGCTGGACCTAGAGGATGCTATGGAGCATGGAAAAGGGAGAGAAGGGGTTAGTAGTCAACCCCCAGTAGTGACTAGGTCAGGGAGAGTGGTTAAGATGGGTCATTTGGGTCAACAAATACCACCCGCGGGTGGTCGGTTTCCCAGTCATGGGCGGTCACCCGGTAAAATACGTTATAGCAGAGTGTCCGGTGTCCGAGTACTGTGTCATATCTGACTGCCGGGTAACGTACATTAGTTAATACATGACCGCCATGACAATATTACTGCTATTCTGCAAGTAAATATTTAAACTCAAAGAAAAAAGCCTCTATTTGCAAGACGAATAGAGCTTTCCCGCTCAGAATCGGACTGTCAGGGCTTTACTTGACCCATGATTACGTTGTGGAAAGAAATGCAAAGTTTGAGTCTCGGGAATGCATAAATTGACTTCTTGGCTTGGGCGAAAGTGCTTGGCCGAGTCGGCGCGTCGGTGGTCGGGAACCCATATCTTGGGCAGTTACTTGGTTTTTTCCCTGATGTTACCGTCTCACTTTACCTTCCCTTCCCCACTTCTGCCTTACACCATCACATTCGATCATTCTAGTCTCTACATTGTATTCAAACTCTACCCCGCTCTGACGGAAGGACTCAGGAGTATAATGTATCAAACATGGAAACCAAGTCGGCCAACTCCCGAAAACTATCCTGTTTTGAACTCTATGAAGAAAAGAAGAAGCCACCAGTAACCAGCCATATAAGAGCACAGTAAGTTAGATCATGGCAGAACCCTCAACAGAGAACACGAAAAAAGAAGTGAACCAAGAAACACCAGCAACAAAAGAGGAGCCACAAAGCTGAGCAGTTCATACATTTGTTATCCATTAGTCATTCGTTAGGTTCAAGGTAAATAGCGCTATCATGATTGAGCATGGTGTACATGGCGCCTTTGGAGAAAGTTTCATTGTCGTGCATTCGTCTTGTTCAGATAAAGTTTACTGGAGGAACGTAGTGAAATATGTAAATTTGAATTGGTTATCCCAGTAGGCTGGTTTCTTGAAATTGATCGGGCACTCGCTCTAGTTCCACATCCTGTGGTGCCACCACGTCGCGGCCGAATCCATAGTCATTGCCATCATCATCGCGTCGCTGGTGCTTTGACCTGGTTTCAGAACTGCTAAATATTGCAAACCCTGTCGTTCGAGATTGTCACACAAGTGCTAAAATACTTCTTATAACCTCTTCTGGGTTTCATACTCCATCAGGATAAGAAGCGATCTCTTTAGGTCAAGTGTCGAAAGAATACTTCACCACACAACATTCACACTATCTCGCGTGAGGTGCATTGGTCCATCTTTTAGATACTCAAGTTCTTGCGTACGAAAGTGCATTACACCTACAAGGTACAGCTAGGAGCCACTGGAGCGCGACTACCGGTAGCCATCGGTTTCCGGTCATCATAAGAAATTGTAGGTGCAATCTGATGACAAAAGGCGCTTCCTCTCTTCATTAGAGGAGAAGAATGCCAAAACACTAGTTATATATGTAGCTAGAATATCGTCTGTTTCATTAATAGGATCTGCTAAAATCAAGACGAATGGCCCTTAACTACCTCCAGTAACCTATGAGTAACCAAAGAGGCGGTTGACGCCACCGCAGAGGGTAAACCGTAGAAGAATATGTCTCCTTTACGAAGATCATTTTTCGTTAGATTTAACAAACTATATAACGGTTAGAATGTATGTGAGATAGCTAAGATATCGGGACTTTGCGCGAAAGATGACGATGACGGCGTAGAGAGGAGACGACTCACGTTGCGCATAGGATAACAGCGGAACTTAACGGCACTAGTGATAAAGGAGGAGAAGCACTAGTGATGCTGGTGATAGAGGATATGTCTCTCGGAGGTGAATGAGAAGGAGAAACCAAATATCTCTCACTTTCATCAAACTGTGGCATTTTGAAAACTCTATCTTCGCCCTCAAAAGCAAGTTCTTGGATTTGGAACCTAATTCTATTAAAACAATCCCTTAATACAAATGTACTTTTACAGACCATACGTAGTTTACAGTTACGTTAATAATATACACTCGCCTTTCTGGTCTCCGCCATAATGAAATCGTCCAAATCTACCGCATTACCCCGTCCCGGCTCATTTCTTTTTTCTACATCTTACTCGCCAACGTCCCCCGCCAACTAGACCCACCAGTTGAAATGACAACAGGCTCGTCAGAACATTCAGGTCTGAATTCAGTGATGCCTTCAAGTTCGGTTCTGCGCTTCGAGGCTTCTGATTCTTTATCGGTGCCAGTAGATTGTCCCAGGTCTAATTTAGGGACAGCCACAAATGAACCGTAAAATTCGACAGACATAATGGTATAGTAGCGTGTGAGGAAAGACAAAAACCGAGGGGAGATTGCAGTGGTAGAGTTGAAGGATGAAAGGGTGAAGGAGAAATACCCGCAAGACTCGAAGTGACTGAGCTTGACAAGGTACTCTACAGCTGGCACTTAGAAACTTCAAAGTTTCAGCTAAGAAAGGTCGACTAGTGCTGACTACTGGACGGCCTTACATCTAGAACCCTTTAACTCTCAGTTTAACCCCGCCTTGAAAGGCTACTTTTCGAGAGTTTACTTGAGTAATACCCTAAGCAATAGCTACTCAAGATAGTGTAGAAGATGCCTACTCGAGCCAGGCAGAAAGAACTAGGACACTAGTCTGTAGACTACTGGGACACCCCTTTCTGGCAAAAACTACACAAAATAGAGAATATTAGGAACGCCATGTATATCATTGGTAAAACTTTGTAGGAATTAGCCTCTGCCCTTGGTTATTCCATTGTTGTTTTTTTTGTTTTAATCATTCTGCATTCACTCTATCTAGAGTATGGCAGGTTATTCCATTGTTCGCACAACTAAAATCGATATATAGATATCCTCTGTAAAAAATTCGAGGTCCAACTTAATCCTAGTCAAGGTGGAAGGAAGCACCTACCTTAAATTACTCAAGGTAATAGTTGGTATAACACAAGAAAAAGTAAAAGCGACAACCATCATATTGGAGCCAATCATCTAACTCTAAAATTCGAAATTCCAAAAGAGGGATATTCTTCTTCATTGCTTCTCACTCGAACTAACACATTCATCAACATCCAGTCTCCATCAGACTATCACTACCTACCGTCACAAGTTTAGGGTCAAATTACTTTAACCTCGGACTTGGTCTCCTCTATTTGAATATTCCAGGCAGCCTTTAATATCCAATCTGTGAGTATCCCACGGTTTCTCCCGAGCTCTTATACCATTCTGGGTGCGCCGTAGCGCACTCAACTACTTCTCCGAGGAGCTGTTCTCTGTCCACAATTGACAAGCCGTAGAACCTATATCAGAACACACTACTAGTTTATTTTTAGCAGAGTAGGATGCGTTCATGTTAGCGGCCATATAGTAAAGAGTATTTCGGTCAACATTGCAATGCTGCTGCATAGGAAGCTCGTGTACCGGATTCCCGCGGCTAGTATGCAAGCTGAGCTGCATTTACATATGGCTTTTGGGGTGTCAGTGGAGTGAATTATTAGAAGAAAAAGTCTCGAGTACTACAAAAAACAAGACGATTCGGCACTTATTCCCACTTTTTGGCTCTCGACGATTCATAGCTGCCTTTCCTTCCTACACATACCATATCTTATTTCTTTGGAGGGGAACCTGGAGGCGGTCCGGAGTGGTAAGGCTGTTTAGGGGGAGCCGGGTAGAGATCCGGGTGGCCACTGGTACTGGGCGGTCTTTATTGCGGAGGGACGGGAAAGTGCCTGGAGGTTGCAAAGGGCACGGCTTTCACGACTTTGCCAAGGGCTGAAAACCCTGATTGGCACCTCATGCATACGGCCCAGGCGCCTTATTAGGGGTGTGGGCGCGTCCAGCGCCCACACCTTACAAGCCGCTAGCGGGGCACCTCGTAGCCACGCTCCCACCCTCATCCCCTGCTCCCATATCTATCCAACTTTGAGCTCAATTAACTCCATGAGTTTTACTTTGACCAGGATATTTTTTATGATCAAGTACAGTAGCTTAGACTATACTTACTACTGTTGATGCTGCTAAGCACTGCTTAGCACTGCTGGTGTTTTGCATCAAGTAAACTATTTCTACCTGACACTTAGATACATGTCATATACTATCAGGTAAATATCTTCTACCTGACACTTAGATACATGTCATACACCATCAGGTAAATCTTGTATACCTGACTGTAAAGTATATCTGTGATAAGTGACAGCTTATGACTCAAATATAGAGACCAACCAGTTTACAACCAGTATCAGTACCAGACCAATAATAATGCAGAATCCATCTGTATATAGTATAGCTACTCTGTGCCATCTTCAAATTTGACAAAGTATTGGTGGACTATAGGTTGACTGCTAAGGGAAAAGGAGAGCTATCTGCCCTATATGATTTCTCCACCACTTCTGGTTGGAATTTATTGCCCTTGCTACCTGAGTCTCTTTAGCATGCTACAAGACTACTTGGGTGCTACTTGGCAGTTTGTAGGAACAATGAAATGTCACTTGCGCAAAAATTACTTGAGTTGTAGTACTATAGAGGGTCTCCCACTTTAGCAACTCAGAAATAGTACCTATCTCAACAGCCACCAGCCCAAATCTGCCAAGACTGGTGTTAATTGACAACTAGCATATAATATATGCTCTGATAGTATTACTAGTAAATTCCATTTACAATTGGTGATGAAACAAGGGGGGTTAGAAGGTGGGCAAAAATCCGCAAGCTTCATGGATTCTCACTCACATTTTCATCTTGCTCAAAATTGGACCATTTGATTTGATTTTTAGATTGACATGTAGGCCTTGGAGTTGTCTATTATACTGCCCCAGCTCTCCCCCAAAGAGGGGAGAGCTTGGCAGAACCAGGCGTTGAGAGGTGTTGTCGGAGGTGTGTATGATTCGAAGGCTTTGGGCGTCTCTTTTCTAAGATCGTGATGGAGAATACCTGACGTCGTCTGATCTCGCGTGCTTGAGCGTGGCCGACACGGCATTTACTGTCTTAGATACCGCAGCCCAAAACTTATCCAACAGTTACTCTTCAAAATCTGCTCCCTCTACCAAACACGCAACCGTTAAGTGGTTCAATGGCCATGGACATGCTGGCTCCAGGTAATTAATCCCCAAAAGAGAATTTCCGTTAACCTGGATAAACGACATCGTAACCATCATCGCGTCGTTAATGATAACAAGCCCATATGTCACTTGTGGAATTCTTCTAGGTGATAACCCACACTGTCGACCCCGATGTGAGTGTTCAACCTGTCAGACTTTCACTTTACCGCATTCATGCGCTTCCACCCCCAAATTTCAGAATTCTACATCGATCCATGAGGACACCTCTTTATTTTCGCGGGGACTTATGACTAGAGATAAGCTTCTTTGGGCGAAAATGTCGCAGTTCAGAGGCATGCAGGCTGACCTCTCTGGTACAAGCAAAGAAGCAATGGCAAACAAGCAAGCCTCGTGGCATGACAACACAAATAGGATCAAAGAGGCGAACATCAAGATGGACAAATGGATCTTCAGTGAAAATGCCATAATCGTCCCATGCCGTGTCTACGTCTAGGTGAGTGCCTCGAGCGCCTTCGTGCTGGTACTGGGTAACCTGCTCATTGGACTCACTCTTGGAGATCGCATTCGCGGTGTGGACCCGTTTAACATCGCGGTATAGTTTTCTGTCTCTCATGAACCTTCACCGATTTTTTATAGACTTGTGAGTGTCCCAATGCCATCAAAGTGTAACCGCTAGCAACCTCGGAGCTGCTTTCGCTAGAAATGTGTGATCAAGCGGTGATGGACTTCCTGGCGGCCACAGAGGTCGGGAAGTTCTCACACCACGGAGCAGAGCTAAGCAGAGTGTAGCTAGTAGTCGTTCACTTCCTTTTCTTTGTTTCAACACGCCATTCACTTGTGTTTTCGTTTGTTAAAGGAGAAGAGTAGAATGAGGGGAGCTCCCCACCTAGCCGGCTATTCGGAGGGAGAGGCACTGCCATACTCTAGTTAGAGCACATGCAGAATGATTAAAACAAAAAACAACCCGCTAGCAACCGCAGACGGTTGGGTCCTTGCCGTCTTCGTCCTTCTCATGGCTCGCAGCCTCCGCGTCGAGAGCTGGCCATGGCACGACTTCTTGCGAGGTTGTGTACATTGCCATAGCGTATCCGAGTTACTCTGTGACTAGTATTAACTCGCAGCTAATCCTAACCAAATTATTTCATGACGAAACATCAAACATCCTCACCACACGCGGGCCCTTCAACTCTACGTTTATACGCCTCGCTGACGACGGCTTTTCCATTGACGTTCCTACCAGCGTAGACACTCCTTCTCAGCGGACTAATCCTGCTCAAGATCGCAACCCCGCAAGGACCTGCTCTCTTTTGCCTTGATGTAAGAAGGGGGATGAAATATGCGTGTTTATTCCATCGGAGTAACACGTGGAACAAAGAGGATATGCTGGTTTGTATGAGTCTCGAAACACCGCATAAAAGCCTATTAAATGGAAGTTAGGGGGAGCGGAGGTATGTGTTGCTGCAGCGCGGAGTGCTGGGTGTCTGCTGGGATTGTACAACAGATCAGATGCGGAATTTATGTGAGTAAAAGCAGCGAGGACATCCGGACGGAGTTTTAGGAGATTGGATTATATAAAATTGAGAGGGGGATTTGGCGTAGTTGCCGCTGGCAGTGGATTTTTCCTCATGAGATAATCGTTGGAAGTATTGTCAATCATGGCGGCATATACTTAATGTTTTTGCCTTTTCCTTGGTATTTGGGCTGAGACATAAGTTACAAGCCCTGGTTCACCTACGCCATCTCACCCAAAGGACTGATACCTTAGTTACTGCGTTGGGCAAGGAAACTCCAAAGATCAACAGTTTTACCGGGTGTCTTAAGCTGTATCCAAACGAAATAGAACAGTATTTGCCATTGTGTTTCTGTGGAGCTTCGCACGGTCTCAGACGTCCTCATAGAGGGCGTTTATTTAAATAGTTTCCCGGTCATGTTACATTTCCCTGGCACAAGTTTAGGCAATCACCAGGTTGACTCTACTGGCGTAGTTGCTCCGGATCCCTCTCCACATATACTGGCCAGTGTTTAAGAAGGAAGGCATTTGGAACCGCTGGCCGATTGACTCCGACAGTCACGCATATACCACTGATTGCGTGCCGCCGCCATAATAACTCAAATACCTAGAAAACAACTTCTCGTCTGTGGATGTACAAACGCATTCTTTCCCCGACTTCTTCTGAAGCATAACAGAGTACCCCTCAATCTACTGTACAACTGACTGCATCATATACTTCAGCCTAGACGCAGTATGTAGAATGAACTTATTCTCGGTCTGAAAACGATCTCATAAACCCACGCTTTCCATCTCGCCTATCCACCATTAGCTTCTTCGGGCTTGCACCATCAATTGCCGCCGCCATAGCCATTCCAACGTCCACTGCACCCTCCCTTTCCAACCTCGACATATGTCTTCTTTTCGGACTCCTCCCTTCGATAGTCGAAACAAAGTTTGCATCCGGGAAGTTTTGTCGCCCCAGCCTCGCAAAGAAATCCCCCCTTGCTTCCTCATACCCAAGAGGCTTATTCCTAGGATTGTAGAAACAGCGGGCGAGTTTGTTGCTAACCGTGGATGCCACCTCTCTCTCAAACCCAATACTCGTGCTAGTAGGGATCACCATCCTCCCATCCGAAGTCCGCGGGAAATAACTGTCTTCATGCATGTTTGCATACCGAACCGACATTGGGCTTCCAGCCCCAAGAGAAGCCATTGTACTACGTGTTTCAATTTCCGTGTACGAAGCTTGTCGATTTAACATCGGAATGCCCACACTGGAAGGATGTTGACTTAGTACTGGGCTTCTTCTGTAAGTGTTAGATATGGAACACCCTGCTTCGGTGTAAAGTGGCGAGTAGCCACACCAGGAAAACTCTCCAAAGGATGATTGATGACTGAGTAGCGGGCTGCTTTTAGGTAGATTTGGAATAGGTTTTTTGCTTTTGCATAAATGCTGGTGACTGATTTTTGGGAACTCTGCACTGGATATGTGACGATTTGCTATGCTCTCTGCGTATGAAGACAGCCGGCTGAGAGTTGAACTTTCGGTGTAAGAATCCGGTTGGTGAAACATCTGTCGCTCGCTGAACGATGTCTGCCGACTCAAAGCTGGTCTATCATACCAAGAAGCTTGCCGGACGGGCGGCAATAGTCTCTCTCTATACACCGTCAGCTTCTGTGTAGTAGTAGCCGTTGTACGGATCAAGATCTAACCGTGGAATCTCCATCGAAACACAGTCGGGACAAACATCATTAATCGTTTGAACGGTAGGAATGTTGATAGAATTGCAGGCTCGAACTATGCGCTGGTTGGTGAAGACATCTCTGGTGACGGTGCGGTTGAGACAGATACTTTGTATGTAAATGGGCTGGTGACCACATTTTGTGTAGTAGTTATTTTTCCACAGACACATTATAAAGGTGACGCCCGAAGTATATACTCCCGATAGGAGGTGGGGAAGGGGCAAGGGCAGAACGAATAAGAGCAAAATGGAGAGAGGAAACGGAGTGCGAAGTACACGTCGGTTCCAGGTATTGTCAATGAAAAGGGACATCAAAATACCGAATTAGGCCCACCCGCATCCACATCCATTCATTTTTTCCATTGTAAAGGAGTAAAGCTAAATAGAAAACACACATACACTGATCTGCTCTGCTCGTTCAATTCGCACTGCCCTCCAACATCAACTCTTTTCAGAATCGATGAAATGACAACTCCGGGTAGCATCCTTCAGGATTGCCCCAGTATCAAGAAAGACCACGTCCAATCCTGTTTAGAGACCAGACAGCACCACGCAAACTTTTGTTTGACGGAACCAAAATGCACGGGGACTCACAGAGAAGGTAAGAATGTGTTCAAGTCACAGTTAAATCCTATGATGCGATGAATCTCCCATAAATAAATATGGTCCGGACCAGGAAATTCATGCAGTGATTCGTTTCGTGCGTACAAAACGTCCATGTCTGTGAAGGAGCAGACTTACAAAATCATCAAGTACCAGTTCCTCCATTTGAAGTCACGAGAGTCCATTCGACGCAACTAGCATCGCGTAGATATATAACGTATGCCTCATCTGACCTACCAAGAAGGTAATAAGTCCTGGCGTATCCGATTACGGTGACAAGATCATCTCGCATTGAACTAGAATAGAAACAGCAAAACAAAAGAAAAAGACACAACGAAAAATGCTTGGACACAAGAAGACCCACATTGTGAATGTCACACTGTTCCACACCGAGCGCACTGCAAGTGGCTGCCAGACGTGATCGAGATGGCGTTGAGTCCGGTCGCTGCATAATCAACTCTATCTGCGTATCACTTGCACATCACTGCAAAACCTAAAGGCTACCAAGAACCCCACACCAAACAAGACAACGAAGACAAAAACGAAACCACTGACCACCGTCTCAAAATCTGTTTTGTTCCATTTTCCCTTGTTTCGAATCGGCAGGGTAACAACGTCAGAAGCTGGAAGACTACGACGAAGCTTCGGCAACCGTACGGTTGACGAGTTTTACATCGTATTTGGCAAGTAACGCTCTCTTCTCCTCCTATACAAAGAGCAACAGCAATTAGTAAAATACGGCAAGGTATATGACGCCAGACTAAATGCTTACCGGACTGATATCATTGTCGCTGTAAATCAGCTTAGTTTCACGCTTGGGCTTCGCGGCAGGTTGCTGTTCTTCTTTCTTTTCGGCTGTAGGTTCCTGTTGAGTAACCGTAGCCGCTACAACCTCTCCTCCGAGTACTGAAGGCGTAGTTTCAGATCCTACAGACCCGCGCAGCGGTCCTAATGGTGTTGCATTGGCAGAAATAGGGCTAGCCTGAGTTGCATACATCTGGGGTGGTTGCTGTGGAGGTGGCTGACGATAGCCTCCGGGAAACTGCGAAGGTTGGGACGGTTGAGAGGGCAAGCTGAACGAAGCAGGAGGACTAAACCCAACGGCAGGAGCGGGCGACCCAGCAGGACCGAAGTTATGCTGTTGTACTGGTGGGTTCCATTGACCAGGTGGCGGGCCAGGGACATTTCCACGTCCAAACCCACCGGGATGGTTCGTAAACGCTGGGCGCGGCGGGAGGCCTGGCACGTTGGGTTTGGGCGGAAGTCCAGGAATCTGATGTGGTAATGGAAGTGACGATGTCTGATGGCGTGGCTGTATATGGGGCGGTCCAGGTTGCTGAAATTGATTATGGGGGGCGCCATTGTAAGGAGAAGACCCGTAACCTCCACCCGGTGGTTGCTGATAGCCGGTGTAGGGAGCTTGAGGTGTACCGCGACCAAACGGTGCAGGTGGCGATTGCTGGTAGGGTGGCTGCGAATAGGGAGCTGTGGTAAACGTGTTCGGAGGTTGAGGCGAAAAGGTTGTTGGTGGTGGGTAAGTATTTGTTGCTGGAAAGGCATTCGGTTGTGGCATCACATACTGGCCCTGTTGAAATGGCGGAGGGCTGGTACCATGCGGCTGCTCAAATCACTCAGCATTGACCTGCTCGAAAGAACAAACCTTCGGAAAAACGGTAGAACACTAACATAAGAAACCTGTGGAGGAGGCACCTGTGGAGACCCATGAGCTTCAAACCCGCCAGGGCTTTGACTTCGACCAGGACTCATATTCCCAACTGGAGTAACGGGTGTCACCCCCCCGGAAGCCATTGCCTTTTTGTGTGCCTCAAGTTTCCTTTTGATTTCCTCCGGATCCAACTCCTTTGAAATATCAATCTTTGGTTTTTTAGGTCCATTCGACTGTCCAGAAGCTGCTCTGCGATCAGCTTCTCTCTGTGCATATTCAGCCATGATGCGCTGATTGTGTGCTGCAACTTCGGACTCTGGAATGCCCTCAGTACCGAATATCTCGAGATCGATTGATTCGCGGCCGGGCAAGGCATTTTCAACCTGTTCGAGCGTCTCCTTATGGACCTGCTCCATGTGAACGCGCAAACCTGGCATTTAGTAGTCAGTACATAGCACTTCGATATAGTAGACAGCTGCTCCAGGACATGACTAACCTCCAGCTGTATTCAGCCTCCTGGCGCATCGTTCACATTTGAAGTGTTTCGCTTTCTGATGATGGATCAGAATCTTTAAATCATCGAAATCACGCTCGCAATAATAACACCATGGTCTTGCAAGGAGGTCGTCAATCTCAGGGTTCTGTCGCTTCTTCTTTTTGGTCATGGTAGATGCGGTGTGTGGAAGCGAAGGTATTTGAAAGTGAGATGATGTTACTCGATTCGGAGTGCTATTCGAAAGAGAGGGTTACTCAGATGCCAAGGTTTTTTCGACCATGATCGGCAGTCCCTCTCTCTTCCCAACTCTCTGTTTTCGTCTAATAGACTCGTGCATAACTCGGATTCACCTTCTCGACGTACTCTTTCTAATTGTCGCCTCCAAACTATCCGCCTACTCGTTTCTCTATTGTTTGCAACTTGTTCTAGTACTTCAGGGCACCCTCCAGCGGCCAATTCTCTCGCTTTATCCTGCTCTCTATCGTAACAATACCGTTCCACTATTTGATTTATCCTAGGATGGCAATTAAAAGGATTGTATTGCTTCTCTCTGACCCCCCTACCCTATGGTGGCAGTTACAATGCTGAATTGCAGTCAACGCGACCATCAAGATGGGAAAAGCTTCGCAGCAATCAAAACAAGAACACAACATCCAAAGAGACCCATTGAATCCGGCACAGTGGCATGCGCAATTGAAATACATTTAGCTGTCATTATCTAGATTCGCCACTCCCAGTTCCATAGTCTGTATCTGCCCTGTAAGCTTGATAAGCTTATCATGTCCATGTCTTCCCTCCTATTCCTGTCGTGCAGAAGTTCTCCATACCGCTGATAACTTTCCTTCACTATCCTTGTCAATTTTCCCTGAAGTTTTATTGCGCATTTCTGTGATAATACTATACTGACCATCGAGATTGGGACATGGCCTCTGCTAACAGCCCTTTTTCAGTGAGACATGTCTATGAAGCTGACAGCGTGTAAAAAAGATGGGACCCCCTTCCTGACTGCTGACGTCCTAACTTTTATGGCTAGTACAGTTTGTTCTCATGTAACGAGCAGGGTCGGGCACGATGAAAATTCCCACGGGACTCAAAAGTAGACTGAAAGTTGGAGGGGGGGGGGGCTGGAGCAAGATGGGAGCTAGACATGAGACAAGATAAAAGGGCGAGGAGGCAAGATTAGAGTCGAACGGAGTATATTGGCCATGGAATATATTGCGCTGAGATGCTTCAGACGTAACGTGACAAACCCATATAGTATAGTACATTGAGAATAAATAGTATTTGTTACTGTCACAGCCGGGATTGTATGGGGTTATCACATTACAGGAAATGCAGTGCGATCAACTACACTTCCCGTATTTATCAGAGTCTGTTTCCACGTCTGCTCCTCAGAACAATCAACAAGTATCTACCTACCAGGTAGGTAGAAAAACGCCTCAAAAGTATAATTAAGGATGCCTAGCGAGTTCAACAGCACAATATCTCCAACAAAAAACACCCGAAATCCCATCCAAAGGCTTCCATGAATCGTGCTCGCTATCACGTAACGCTATACCAAAGCCGCCTGACTCCTTTTGAGAGGCTAATGTAGCACAATCTAGGTACCGGTAGGCGAAGGAAATGCATATGGTATGACGCCGCTAGTTTGCACAGCTTTGCTTCCAGAGCCCAGCTCCCTTTCGCCTCCTACCTCAGTTCACTCACCCCGCTGTACTTCCGCTCCTCCTTCCCCTAAGCATTATATATAAGTATGCATAGGTTTGTTCCGAGAATTCATACTCATCAATTCTGTTGGTAAAACCGTTACTTTCCGCTCAATTTAGACAACACGACATTGATATAGAGCCGTTTTCTCAATCCTGTGCTACGGACCGCTGTACCATTTCCATAAACAGCTGTATATCAGACTGTTTACGTTTTAGCTTCGATCATGACAATACGATATCGCGATGTAATGTTGGGAGAGGATTTCGCTCAACTTTCACAGCCCCTTACTCGCGTTATCGAATCCCCCAAATGTAAATGTTCTTAGTGCCATAGAATAGCAAGTTCAGATACCATTGTGGGGTATTAAATGGGGTGTCTTTATGTGGTGCACATTGGACGTCCTGCGGAAATGTCGAAGCGGCGGGAAATCATTCACGAATTTGTTCCATCATTATCGTAATATGTAAACATCTGGTGACGTTCTCCTCCTCTTCCTTTCCCTCATGCTTTGGAAATGCACCATGAGTAGAACTAGAACCGCCGGCAGCGCTCCGGACGCTGCACGGTTCTCTTGGAGCCAGAGAAGCAGTGTCATAGTTACTAGGACGGACCCGGGTGATAAGGAAAGCGTGGTGCGGGGATGAAGGGTAGCGGGGGGAGCTCCGCCATCTAGCCGGCTCGCCCGGAGGCGGAGGGGGTATTAGGTCCTGTCATACTCTAGTAAGAGTGAATACAGTATGAATAAACAACAACAACAAGGAAAGCGTGGTCGTGGTCTCGAACCATCATCGATCTAGAAAGGAATCCAGGTTTGGACCAGAGCATATGAAAAATGTAACGGACTGAAGCCTAGTGTACTACGCATTTAGGTTACGAAGCAAGGGCTTAGGGTTTCTTGAGACAGGTAAAGTTAGACTGCCTAGCTCCGCTTGGCACCGAACGGTATAGATTTTTATCCAGATCCGACTGTATTTAATATTTTCTTCACATCCACTGCATCTTAGATATTACCTCCTTCGATCGCGAGTTAATGACAACCCTAGTTCTGTACTTAAGTATGTATCCACTATAATGAGATCAATTCTTTTTCCGATACTTTCCACGACCATTGAGTACTTCCCTCTATCCGCGGCGAGGCTGACCAGCTGCTTCCACTCATTAAGAGAATTTCAGAAGCTTTCCGCAAGGGAAATGCACTTCCCCACAACCCTGTTTTTGGGCGAGGAAGGGCAGGGCTGGCCCAGTCCATTGCTCTTCGGAGCAGTGTTATCAACGCCTTCGCAAGAATAATAAAGCACCTTCATAGTTCATGTTACTCGCGCCAGAGACCGTCAATGGTGTCTATTCCGCTCTTTGCGGAAGAGAAGCTGGCATGACTCCTTGCGTTCTACATTTCTTCGTTCATCCCCGTTCAGAGGTCATAGAAGTCCTTAGGATATCGATCTACATTGTCGTGAATCTATCGAACATTCGTGCCATTCTATCAGACATATCAGGATGATCCCCTAAGTTTTGGCGTCGACTGCAGTAAAGTACAGTTTTCCCGTGGCCTTGACATCTTGAAGGTTGTATTGATGTGTTCGGTGATTATCTACTTATACTTCACACCGTATAGCCTTTCTAGAATGGATCCTATAGAAGCTTCAAGAACCGTAAATATACCACACTTTGTTCCATTCAAATTCAACCACTGGTAAACGTACATATCCTAAAGCCATTGTCTGGCGGGTTGCTTCATGAACTCGCTATTTCTTCGCACCAAAGGCATCCACGATCAATGCTGCTGCAATCTGGCCCTGCGACCTTTCCGTAGCGAGCAGATTGTACTGCGCTGCGGCATGTGTCGTATCCATCACGTCCATCCTAATACCCATCTCCGTGATCCTGGACCTATCATCTTTTGATAACATTAAAGTCTTTTTCCCCGTTCCCACGATCAGAAGCTCTAATAGTGAATGGGCGGATTAGCTGCAATTCGTATCTACTACCCCTTGTTGGTCGAAACTGAATATACCGGGCTTAGGATGGACAACATCCAGTAATCCCCAGACTTCCTTGCCTAATTCCAATACTCCCGTGGTAATCGCTTTCGCTTCAATGTCAGATCCTAGTTTGGTAGGCCGCCATTTAAATGCTTCGTTGTGAACAAGAAGAACTCCAGAACCATCAGTCAAGCTGACCCCGCTGGAAAAAAGAAAACCATTCTCGTATATTGTCTCTATAGCAGAGGCCGGTGCGGGAATATCTCCGTAGACATTCAAGTTCGAGATGGTGTCCATTGGCGCATCCGTTTCTAAGCTTCGGGCCTTTTCATAGTTACGACGATCTCCGGTAACTGGGACATCGTATTGCTGGGGACTATGTTGGCGAAGGAGAAAAGAGTTGGTGCGATAGCTCCGCGTAATTAGTAACGAGGGGTTACGGTAACCGCGTGAAAGAGAGTTAATGCGGGGAAGCGAGCCGATGAGGCGATGTGATGGCGGCATGATTGGCGCACTGAGGCAGGGTGGGTGTGGGAATGGGTTGGCCTGAGAGTCTTAGTTGTAGATGACAGAATACTAGTCGATACGAGGAGGTAGGAAGGTCGTCGGGTATGAAACTAAGCTAAGGCTGTGAAGTTGCAACGCTAGGTTGTTGGTATTTCTCTTCTTCGCTCCGCTCAGTTAAATAGATAGCACTTGAGTTTACGTCACTGAATCTTCCCGGGAATCGGAGAAAGAGTGATTGATATATGAGCACATAACTTAAGCAACGAAGGTTGGTTGGGGAATGAAGAGCCGCAATGGCACCGGTACTCGATCGAGCTACTATTATCTTTGTAATTTTTCCACCCTCTAGCAACTGCTCTCGTGCCCAGACTTTTTCGCAGAAGTGAACCCGGAAAGTCTGGTATACGAGAGCATCTAGCAACCAAAGACTGGCCGGCTTTTTGCTTCCGATCTGGACAATACCTTCTCGCGTTAAGAACGCATTGCAGATCCCGAAAACCACCACTAGGCAGTTCCTACCGAACCGATGTCGCTACCAGGTTGTTGACAAACATGGCTGCTCTATCATTTGGATTCGATGTGACTATCAATGTGACATGTTTTGTCCCATTGAGGGTTCTCATTTTTAGCACCTAGAGGCACGCACCCCGCGACATCTTCATCCAGTCAAGCTATTTTATCGAGATTAACGACGGATCTGCTCGGACCATAGAACATCCAGAGAAAACTCCTGTCCTAGAGAAGGCAACTATTAAAGATGCGTTTGATCTTGAAAAACTGGGTGCATCGGGGTGGTTCTGGAGCGTATGTCGAAGTATCGGCCAGAAGACAATATCGCGCCGAAGAAGTTGAGAGGCTGCGCGCCGTCCAGGAACGAGGAGAGATGTAAGACACGAGACATACCTACTCGTGTCTAGATATATCGATAATAATCATAACTTTTGTTATTCAAGAGAAATACTGGAGGATGATTACCTATGCGGGTATCAGCATATGCTCAGGCCCGCTGTTTAGGACAGGAGTGTTTATGAGTTCGTTGTGGAGAATAAGAATCGAAGTTGGGTTATGTGTGGAACTACAAATTTTTGACAGATACCAGTACACTTGTTTTTTATTTTCGAATCATATCACGACAACCAAAGACGTGGTCTTATCACCGATTCCATGATGCCCATTCACACTAACATACTTGCTTAATCGAGAAACTGGGCTGGGAATGATCTACGGTACTTCTTTTATCCCGTGACTTGCCTAGGTATCTACCTCATAGCCGAACATACCATGAAGTGGCTAGTTGCAGGGGAGAGGGAAAACGTTACATCCTTCACTCCCAAAAAATCTGCACCAACAAACCGAACGTAAAGCGGGCTGAACTGCTACCAGGTACCCAGGAACGTATCTACCTGTTCTTGAGTATGAAGTAGTTGGAGTTTTGCGCTGCGAGGCACTCTAACCCTTACATACTACCGCTACTGCTGCTACTACTATCAACTCGGCTGTTTACCTTTCCCAGGAGTTTAGGGGCATTTCTTATTTGTCGCGGGTTAAGACGCTATTTGGTTTGATTCCCATACATCACAAGGTAGTCAGTTAGTCTACTAGTCATACAGTATGGTTAATGCGAGACGACATTCGACTAGATCTTGAAAATTCCTTTCTACAACATCGTCCTGTTGGTATTCAACAGTGCCTTGGTTGGACAGTTGCTCGAAATGGTGGAGCTCAAACAACTACCCAAGCTTGGTATCGATTCCGGAAATGCCAAAGGTTCGCGGCTAACAATACCTACGTTTCGCAGAAGCCGCCAATACGTTTCGACATGGCCTTTTTCAGTGTTTCTTTGAGACCGATACCTATATACGGGCCGACGCCATGAAGACTCTCAGTCACGTAGTTGAGTTTTGGACGCATTCATGGCTTGAGTTTCAGCACAAAACATCATTGTCTCTGCGCCCCACTAGGCCTTCGATTGTGCGACAACCCAGCAGTGGATCTGGGACGTTGTCGACGCCTGGATATTTGATGAGAAGGGATTCTAGCTTTAAGATGCAATTTGACGACCTTTTTGGTATCGACGGAGACGATGTGTTCGGCAATACTGGCACTCTACGGCGGAAGGACTCAGCTGCTGGTGCTGTACCCCTTTTATCGGATACAGAGGAGGCTGGATGGACGTCATTAACGGGGGAATTTGCCATATCATCTTCAGATACGTCAGGCCCTTTCACCAACCCGGACTTCAAATTTTCGAATTGGGGAATGGGAACAATCAATACTACAATCGAAGATATAAATTGGATAGGAAAAGTTGTTGTAGAAGAGATTTGGGGATCTGATGAGATGAAAGTCAATCTCGACAGTTATTATATTTGGTTATTACGTTTTTCATTTGATTGTCCGTTTAGAGATGTTAGGAAGGGTTGTAAAAACATTCTGTTGCGGGCAGAGGTAGGACCCTCCAATCCTCTACCAGAGAACAGTTCCTTGATGATCGCAGAAATTAGGAGCTGAACTGCCAGTGGTTCCTCACGTTGGGCCCTCGATTTTTGTCCCTCTATGTGATACTATAGGCCTGGATTATCCAGATCAAGAATTAACACCTGTAAACCCTGGTGGAAATTCTCACAGCTTACCGGGTACCCCTTCTGATGAGGACGAAGAAGGGGTGTCCATCTCGTCTAAGGATAATTTCCCAGCAGGAATCATGATTCCCGAGACGAAGGGAGCCATATACGGCGAGAGGCAACGACCAAGATCCATAGCAAAAATGCCTGCCGACAGCAGTATTGGAGGATCTAACCGGCGGCCTCCGGTTTCTTTGGTTTCCACTCTTTTTCAAACTCCTCCCTCACCTTCAAGTGCGATGCTTCCATCGCATAAATTCAAACGCCGCGCCAATATATGTCGCCCAGCCCCGAAATACCTCCCAAAGGCCAAAGAACCCAATGAAAATATGAGAAGTCTACAGCTGCAGACTTATACTCGTACGGGACGTGTAGGCAATTTCAGCCAAGTCCTGTTCAACTTCCCAAGATTTTCAAGATTATGCCGACAAGTCACAGATCTATTTCTTTCCAGCGACTCAGTAGCTGGTCCGTTACCTCAGACTTGGAGAATATACTTAGGTAGAGGTTCCTTTACTCATGCGGTAGTACTCAGTATGGGCGACTGCTCACTCAATAGGCATTATTGCCGCTGCGGAAATGCGATGCCAATATTACATTTCTTTACTTTCAGAGAAATTCCTTACCGTCCAGGGTTCTCCCAAGTGGCTGGAGGGGATTCGATATGCGCCGGCGAAGCTCCAGAGGATTACAAAGTTGAACAAGTCCCGTACGATTATCACCTTGTAAAGGGAATAAAGAGAATAGAGAATCTAACGTTTTACCAGTTGCACATATTCCGTGGACAATCACAGCAGATGATATCTCTAGACTCGTTCGAATTGACGACATGTGGAGCGTTTCGGAGGTTATGCAAGCAATTCTGGTACTCTCCTTTTATCACGGGAAGTCCGCCATGGTTAATAATTCCTCGCCTTCTGTACGCAGAAAATTCCATTAACTCGTCTGCTCTCTAGGCACTCGCTTGGGGAATCTTGCCGGAAGCGGATCTTCTTGGTGGAACTGTTATTGGTGCGCCGGTGGCACCATTTATTGCGCCATCTGCGTCGCTATCGACCGACCCATCGAGTGAATTGCTACCGAGCGCGAGAACTATTTCTGACATAGGGAGCCTTGGGATGCAAGGAATTGACAAAGGTTCCATTGGACTGTTGGGCAGAAAACGTGCTTCAGACATACAAGAAGACAAGCAAAATAACATCCTACCTGAGAAATGGAGGAAGACTCCGGTTGGAAGTGTTCCGTATTCGCCAACACCCATCAGTCCTATTGGAACGACTATATCAGCAGATGTTTCTGCACTGTCTCCGAAGTTCTTTGAATCATTAACTACAGATTCTAATAGACCGAAACGTGGGAGGGCTAAAAGTGTGAAGCGACGGAAGTCGTTCGATGAGTGTGGGACGACCGACGAACCCGTTACTCCTCATAGCGTGACCTCGCTGTCTTCTTCAGCGCCCAGCTTAGACTCGTACATTCTTCATTCAGCCATTTCTGGAGCGAAACCTTTTTCAATGTTAAAAGATTATGTTTTGTCGCCATCAAGTTCCACAAGCTCCATCTTTGATGCGGCCAGCCTGGAGGACTTCCCACAAGCACCAGTTAATGTCATGACAGATGACTACACAAAATTTATATGTTCGGAATTGAAAGCTGAACTCCTCGACCCTAATCGCGAAGGCTATGAAGTCCTGCCGATGGAGGAGTTTGATTGGGATCGCAATGCTACCTGCATCATTGGCTCTTATCTTGAAAGTTACGTGGATCTTCTGGATGAGTACTTCAAGGAGGCGATGGATGCAGAGCTTGAAAATGATGGATTGTGCACTTCTGATGCTGGGTCTGAGCAACCCAAGAAGTCCAAGCAGGATCCTTTCGTTCCCTCTCCGGGCGACATCACAGACCGAGACAGTAGTGATGTGAGTCATGATTTTGAGTCCCAGGGACACTCTAGTTCTATGCATTCGCAATGGGGTAGTACGCGATCAATCAAGGATGCTGCTTGGTATTATTCCTTGCGAAGTCTCAATATATACGACGATGATTTTCGGTATTCGGATATAAAGCGCCATCTTGATAAAGGGACGCGGAGGTACATTAAACGAGTCTGCGTCCGGCCTGACCTTGTTACTGCAGCCGACTGGTTGGGCGTTCAGACAATGAAGAATGAAGAAAAATGTCGGATAGGTTTACTTTCATGTCAGGCACGATTTCTCGGTGAGGCTTTGTGGGGTATTAAGGGCGTAAGCAATTTCCTGTGCTGATTTCATTCATTGAGTGCGATGTTGCGGTGCACCAGTGTTGGCATGCGCTGATATACGTTTCTTGGCCTGGCGGTTTGTTCTGTTCTTATTCGTCATCACTTCGTGGCATAATAGGTTTGTTTTGATAGATACCCCTTTTGGAGGCAATCCGTACAAGAAATATATTCACTTCTCTGTATTTCCGTACGAGTAATTGGGTCTATGGAAAGGGTTAAATCACCAGTCTGTAAATTTTTCATTCCTCATCAACTCCAAGTCCTACTCGCTCGGCGTTGGCCGTTCTCGGAAGACTGATGATGGACAAAAATGGATCGTCACGTGCCCGTACATGGGCAATGGCGTTGCTAACCTATTGTGACCGTGAGATCCTACAGCTCCTTATTCTCACTTCGCATCCGCCTACTCTACATACCCATCACAACACTTCGATTACGCCTGCCTGAATACCAGATTTCAGCAACTGCTCTATCAGTTTGGTCTCTCCGATGGGACAGCCTCCGGTTCCGATGTCTGAACCACTACTGTCGTCATCTCGGTCGAGCAACGAGTTCAGTGATGACAATTCCGAAGATGGACTGCTGAGGAAACAATACGGCGCTCACAAAAAGCCTCAGAGGGAAGGGGATTGGTTGAAGATCGGGTTGGCAGTATGGGCAGCGGTGGCTACACTTGGTGAGCACCCATCGGGCTGGAGTCTTTTCGTTGCTAACAGCGAGCGATAGCTATGATTGCTGTTGCAATCATCTGTGCCGGAATGATCAACAAACCATCCTCCGATGCTTCGTTCCCGCCAAAAGGAAAGAGAAATGTGGTCTTCATGGTTTCTGATGGAATGGGTCCGGCAAGCTTGCATTTGACCAGATCTTATAGACAGCATGTCGATGGGCTGCCATGGGGAGAGACTTTGTTTCTCGATAAAAACCTCATCGGTACTTCCAGAACGCGATCTACATCATCTCTTGTGACGGATTCTGCGGCTGGAGCAACGGCGTTTAGTTGCGGTTTGAAGAGCTACAACGGTGCTATTTCGGTCCTGCCCGACGGAAGCCCGTGTGGAACTGTTTTGGAGGCGGCGAAACTGGCGGGATATATGACGGGATTGGTTGTTACCACTAGAATCACAGATGCTACCCCGGCTTGTTTCTCAGCTCATGTCAATCTCCGTTCGGAGGAGGATAGGATCGCTGAACAACAGTTGGGCGATTATCCACTTGGGCAAATGGTAGACTTGATGCTTGGTGGCGGTCGTTGTCACTTCCTTGCCAATACTACGGAAGGATCGTGTCGAGCGGATAGTCGTGACCTCATCGGCGAAGCCCAGCGAAAGGGATTTAAGTATGTCAACGACCGGGCTTCGTTCGATAAACTCAACAAAGGCAAAGGGGTCAAGCTTCCTCTACTTGGATTATTTGCACCAACCGACATCCCATACGAGATCGACCGTCTGGATAAGAACTACCCAAGTCTGGATGAGATGGCAGAGGTTGCACTTACCGCCCTGGAAGCGGCAACGAAAGATTCTGAGCAAGGATTCTTCTTGATGGTTGAGGGAAGTCGAATTGATCATGCAGGTCACGGAAATGACCCTGCTGCCCAAGTTCATGAAGTCCTCGCATACGATAAAACTTTTGCCCGAGTTTTTAAATGGGTTGAGAAACACGACGCTGTCTTGGTTAGCACCAGTGACCACGAGACCGGTGGATTGGCAATGGCTAGACGTAAGTTACTCCTATCAAGTTCCTTCGAAGTGTTTTGCTTAGTCCTAAAAAGAACTACACGAGACCTATCCCGAGTACCTCTGGTACCCTCAAGTCCTCGGAAACGCATCTCATTCCTCCGAATACTTGGCCGCGAAATACAGGGACTTCAAAGGAAGCGGATCGAATGAGGATGAGTTCCTCCGCACGACGCTTCTGAAAGAAGGATTCGGTGTCGTAGATATCTCGGACGCGGAAATCGAGAAGCTGAAGGCGCACAAAAATGCTACTGATTGGGTTTTTGCGGATATTATATCGCGTCGTGCCCAGATTGGATGGAGCACTCATGGCCATTCCGGCGTAGATGTTTGTTCCCCAAATGTTCCCCAAATACCCAAGTCTACTAACACATCTTTGCAGGTTAATATTTACGGAAGCAAGGGGACTGAAAGACTACATGGTAACCATGAGAATACGGATATTGGGGGTAAGTTCATTTTCACGCTTCCGTCCCGGACAACAGCTGATAAAGACCTCTCTAGTCTTCCTAGCGGATTACCTTGCACTGGACCTGAACGCCGTCACTAAGAAGCTCAAGCGGAAAGGGGTCGGAAAGGCCGATGCCGGAAGTGAGAAGTATGAGTGGATGGGGAAGCCCTTGGATCAATTGATGGCAGAAAGAAAAGTAGCAGGAAAGGGAAACCGCGACCACTTTCATGTCGATGAGATTGATTTCTATCACGGAGAGTTCAAGCACTGATACTGAGACTGATACCTCTACCATTTGATGACTATACCTGTGTAACTGACCCATCTTGTACTTACTTGAGCCAATGCTTTGATTTGTTCCCTTTGCTCATATACTCTTTGCATCCGCATGTTCTCTAGAATGTTGGTCTTTCTCTTGAGTATTTACCGCGTTCATCAAGACAAGACAAGATTTTTCTCTTTTCATGCAGCTCGTACATACGAAATGTATCACTCATCGCTGTGCTACTACATTTTAAAAGTGATTGGTGATTTAACCTAGCTCTTTCTCTGCGCACCTGCATACCACGGCTTGCTTCCGATATGTCAATGGGCTCTAAAAACGTGGGTTCGCGTTTCTGCGGAGCTGCCGTATTTAGAGTTACTCTAGTTGAAGTCCGTGCGTCGCCCTCCGCAGATCAAAGTGTCGGAATCTTGCGGAACTAGAGGCAGTTAAAAATTGCTCACTCGCTTCACCCAACCGTCGTCGCGTGCAATGGAGACATCCTCAACGGTTAAGCGGGATTCTGCATCTGAATACGGGTGCCGGTGCCTGAAGTGCCAGGCAGAGCTTAAGTGCGTACGAACACCTGCATATTCCCTCGACCCATCTATCTATCGATCGTGTTCCGGAATACTCGTGACCTTGCACCCTTGCGACCCGCGCAGCTAGAGTTATCGAGTCGAGTAGAGTACTTAAGTAGAGTAGATTATTCGCATAACCTTCTCACGATAGCGACCTTGCGAGCAAACCGAGCAAACCGAGCATCCCCTTCTGGAAGCTGGCGTGCCCTATTCGGTTTGGCGGTTTGTGGGGAAAAAGCAGATCAGGGGTCCTTTCTATAGTACAGTAGTCGCTCAGGCGTCACCGGCGGGTTTATCCCCTCCCTCACTCCTCGCTCCCACCCACTGCCTGGGCATGAGGTAACTAGTCCGTCGTGGTGGCTCAGCCAGCCAATTTGTGTAGTGGTGATGGAGAAGCTAGTGTTGGGTGGGTGTGGGAGGAATAATCTTTGTTTCTTCCCCTTTCTTCCTTCTAATATCACTCCTTCACCTAACACTTACACCCACCCATCTTCGTCCGACACTCTTCTTCAACTTCTGGGAAGGCTTGTTCACTCGTTCACACGCTTTACTAGGGGGAATTTATTGACAAAGAAGTTTGGGGTATTTTTTCCAACTCGAATTACACGTGCTGTATATCAATCGTTTTCGTGTTTTCTCCACTATCGTTCAACGCTTATCCTTTATTCCACTTCTCACGAACGCCACCCGGCTACGAGTGAAGGCGCGTCTTCCAATTCTAAAACTCCGTCGGGGACATACATCAAGCATGGTTCAGGCATTCAAGGCCGCGCTATGGGGGACGGTCATTCTCGCGACGGCGTCATATGCCCAGCTTAAACAGGATTGCGGAATCGGCTATGGAAAGTGTCCGTCCTCGAAGCCATGCTGCTCGCGTGGGTGTCCTCTCCTTCGCGCTCTCTGCAGTCTCAATTTCTGACAGTGGTACGCCACAGAATACGGCCAGTGCGGTATCGGCGGGTTCTGTCTTGGTGGCTGCGATCCCAAGTATTCCAACCAGCTCGAGTCTTGCGTTTCAGCACCAGTGTGCAACAGCAAGGATTATACGTTCTCCAGTTTGGATAGGGTGGCTGATAAGACCAAGTACTTGGGTGATGCGAGTAGATACGACTGGGTTGTCGATGGAAAGCCGAGGATTTATGCCGGTAATTTGTTATTGACCATGGAGCCGAAGACCGTGGGCACGGTGTTTGCCAGTACCGCTTATGTGTGGTACGGAAATATTAAAGTGACTATGAAGACATCCCGTGGAAAGGGTGTTGTTACGGCGTTCATTCTCATGTCGGATATGAAGGATGAAATCGATTTCGAATGGGTCGGTGTTGATTTGGATACTTCTCAGACAAACTATTACTTTCAAGGAATCCCGGATTGTTAGTAATTCCGCCGATCCAAATTGCTGGCATGAATGCTGACCTTTCCAGACGACCACGGCGGAAAGATTAAAACACCCAATACATTCAGCGAATGGCACACCTACGAGGTCGACTGGAAAGAGGATTCGCTTACTTGGAAGGTGGACGGACAGGTTGGGCGAGTTCTGAAGAAGTCCGACACGTATAACTCCACCACGAAGAATTATGATTACCCCCAGACCCCGGCCCGTGTACAGCTTTCCCTCTGGCCCGGAGGTCTTGCCACGAATGGAGAAGGTACCATTGCATGGGCTGGAGGAGAGATTGACTGGGTAAACCATCCCGATATCAAGGACCCCGGTTACTATTATGCCACCATCAAGGACGTCGCCGTCGAATGCTACGACCCGCCGTCCGACGCGACGGTCAAGGGAAGCAAGTCATATTACTATGACGATGTTGCAGGCCTCGAGAAAAACGTTGTTATTAGTGATAAGAGCACCGTTCTCAAGTCATTCTTGGGCTCGGGAACAAATATGAGCGCTACATACCCTTCGGATTCCTCAAACTTGGACAATATAGAAACTGTCCCCGGTCTTACCGGCGCTGGAACAGGAGCCGACGCCCGAGCCAACCAAAGTAACTCCGGTACATCGTCTTCCGACAGTACAGATCAAGGCATTACCTCAGGCACCGGAAGTAACTCCTTCTCACAGGGAGATTCAACGAGCACGAACGACGGCACAGCCGCGCGCTTGTTGCAGGGGAGTATGTTGGCGATCATTGTAGCCGTGGCTGGAATTCTGGCTCTGTGATTCAACAACGTTTATTTCCTGGCTTAACTTAATTCATGGTGTTTTCCTTGCCTTCGTTTCATGTTCATTGACTTTTTATACCCATTTTTGACTGCATAGACCCCCTCGAATCGAATGGGTCTTGAATTCTTGCATCTTATCTTGTCTTATCGTTCTCTTTGAATGTCGGCGTGTTACACTGTTAATTGTTGAGTGTGCTGAGTGTGCTCTCTCTCTGTGTGTGTGTGTGATGAGGAGTTGAGAGCTGAGCGGGGAGCTGATTACCTTTTTCTCATTCAGCTTGGCGGCGGAAAATAATAGGGCTACTGATGTTCCACTATCGTTGTCGTACTGAATCTGATTCGTTGCGAAGCATGTTTCTGATGTACTGGTGACTTGAGACATATTTACATCCCTCGGCCGGAAAGTGCCCAAATACTCTCCCGACTCTAGGTGCACTGCTTCCATGCACCAAGATTCAGGGTTCTACACCGTATGTCACCAGCACTGGGGCTGGGGAAAATAACAGCCGCAATGTTTTAGTCTGTGGACGGCTTTTGGTCGTTGGCGGGCTACCGGAAAAATCCTATCAAGCCGTCTGACATGTTTATCCTCGTTTTTGGACAATGGAAGATACACACGCTGTTGTCATTTCTTCAACCTCCAGTACCGAGTATGTCAAATTCTACACTTGATACATCAATTAATCCAGCATAATGAGCCACTCTTACGGCCGTATTTCTATTCATACAATAATTGCTTTCCGATGGTTTTAGTCGGTTGTGAATTTTAAATTCGTACAGGGCTCTTGGAAAAGTTCCCAAGACATGCCAACCGGCTACGATGGTAAAGCAAGCAGTTCACAGTCACTGAAAAGTGTGTGTTTTTAAACGATATTATTGCTTTTGAGTCGAGTCTTCAATCCTCTCACACCAACTCCACATAAAAGGCATAACTCATAAACCATCACTCGTTAAGTCGTACAACTACCACTACTACAAACTCTGCTTTTCCTTATTTCCTTGCCGCATCATCTTAGACTCACCTTCACGGACCTCGGCTCGCAGGCCTACTCGCCGATCTACTCACCGGCCTACTCCCAGCTCTCCTCCTCCCATCCCGTCCCCCATCACCACCACCATCCCAATCCTTCCCCCTCGTCGCCGACACCTGGGGCACACGCGGCAAGCTATCCCTGGGAACACTCAGTCTGTATGGCTCACCTTTCCTCTTACTCATGACTTTCCCGGTTCCCAGTGCATTGCTGAGCACAAAATGCATCAAATCAGCATCCTTCCAGATCTCAAAAACAAACCAACGCATCCACCCGCGTCTGGTAAGCGAGGGTGCACGGGGGGTGGTATCCAGTCTATCACCGACAACCCACGGCTTCGCCCTTGCAGCGATCTCTTCCGCAGAGTCTGAGGTGAAATGGTATTCCACCCCAACTCGAGAGAACTCGTGCGAGATCTCGTCGTAGCTTAAGATGCGGAAGGGGTTCTTTGACGGCGTGACACCGAGGTGGGAGAAGGCTGCGGAGAGCTTGGAGGGCTCAAGAAAGTGGGTGTGTCGTGGGGGAAAAGAGGTGTCGATGTAGTCGAAGAGTCCATCGATCAACTTTTCAAGGAGAGGAGTGGGCTGGTGGTCAGAGCCCATGAGTATCGGCCCAGTGGGGATAGTGTGAGAGAATATCACATTGGTTTGATGGGAGGAGCGGTGCTTCAGGGAAGTTTCGCCAGCTGAGAGGCAGTCAAGGCATATATCACTGCATAATTACTGTAAGCGAGGATTGGATTAAAGAGTTGGACTGGGGAAAAAGCATGGGCTTACTAATTCTAGCAAGAAGGAAGGGTTAGTTTGATACCTTATAAAGAAGGGGAGGCTAACTTACTTTACACTCCACGCAACAAGCCCGGGGTTCTCTAGTCAAGTCCTTGTAACAGCAATCGCAGAAATATGCGGGGGTCCAGGAGTACCTATAGCGGACCGGATAATCGCGGGGCCGCAAAGTTTGCTGTTTGTGGGAGCTGCGATGAGTTGGTGGATAATTCGACGTCCAATAACAGGTTGAACAAATGTCGATATGGCATTCCATACACCTGATTCTCGGCCTATCCAAAACATCAGCAAAAAGCACTCGTTTTCGCCATCAAAAAAAAGAAAAAAGAACTTAGCTACATACCGTCCCGTGAGCTCAACTCTGCAAACATCGCAATTAAACGCATGCACTTTCGCATCCGCCACGGGTGGTAACCGTATACTCGACAAATCGGCCAGAAAAGCCGCCGAAGTTTCATCTCGTGCGGGTTTCGGTGGCAGACGTTGCGGTTGGAATCCGAAACCTCCTCCTCCACCAGGTGTTGAAGCGCGCCTACCACCAACCCCGCCAACATTGCTGCCCACACCTCCTCCTCCTCCTCCTCCGCCGGTTCCCGGTGCTGCGAGATATTGGAACATTTGGCCAAGCTAAGCGCGCGGGATTTTATCTCACAAAGTGAAGCGCCCGGGTTTGTGTCTGCTCAGATAGATGAAACGTGAGGGTTGTACGGATGAAAATTTTTAGGGGGTGGGATGACTGACCCTCCATCTTGTTCACACATGATGATGACTCTTATGCGGCTGGTTGTTTGGTACAAGTTGCACAAGAATATGAATGTAGACGATAACGGTTTATCTGGTACACCGCTTTAGGCACCTACATTTCAATCATCAAATGTTATCACTCGCATTGAATAGCTAATAGAAAAACGGCCGACAAACCTCTGCGGCCTTCTTCTTACTTCAGTCCGGGTACTCTCCCCAGACTCCCGGAGTTGTTTGAAGTGTGTAAAGTTTGTTTATGCTATTAAACTATAGAAGTCTTCGTGATGCCGCCAGCGAAAGTTTCTAAAACTACGAATTTTTAGAGCTAATAAATGGTAAAAAATGGCAGGCTTCCTTTCGTATAGACAAAGAGTGATTTCTTATTGCCAGAAGCTGTGGAAGTAAAATTACGGTCATTAGAGAAGCTATTTCTGCTCTTTTAAGCTTTCATTCACTTATGAAGAAAGAAATCATTCTAACAAAAGCTGGGATGGCTAGAGCTTCGAAAGGTCTATAAGATATACTCCTCAAAATTCCCGAATTTTCACACCAGAATTGGTTAGTTCTAATGGACTTTGTGTTGATGATACATGGTGGTAGCACAAAAAGGACTAGCCTGCATACAAATTGAGCGAAAATGAGTGGTCTTGTATGAACCCCAACTTGTATTGGGTTTTGAGCAACATCAGGTTAAAAAATATAGATAAGACTTGGTATATACCTCATTTGGCACATGTAAAAGCTTTGAGAAATTTCTCATGGTCTCTAGTTCATTGGTTATTGTTGAGAAGGCACTGCAAAACTGGGGTTTTCGCATATTTTTGGTGGGGAATGCCAAGAACCCGAAAACTTTAGCTATCTACTCTAGAAATTATCAAAGTTGAGTTATCGTGTCTTTGTAGCAGTTAGAACTTGAGCTGTCAGTTCGTATTCTTAGAGGAGCGTGGCTAGATATGTGAAGATATTCACCATCTGTCACGCAGTGCATTCCATGCAGTGGATCGTTTTGAATCCAAAAAAACCTCAATACTCCAACAAAAGCTATAATTATAATACACCGTGACACCAAAACTCTCTCCCGCTCCTTGAAATCAATATCTCTTCCTCTCTAGCCCCTTTTGCGTTTCTTTAGCCAAACAGCAAACCCCATTCCGGTCGCACCAGCTCCTAGTATCGCATACGCTGACCTCTTCATCAATTCCCACACTCGTCAAGCCCACCGTGTTCAGCCACACAGTCAAATCCTCCAAAACAACTGGGTCATACATCAGTATCTTGAAATAAAAGCTATCTGTACCACTCGATTTCCCTGCTGTCTCAACTGCCTCGGAAATTTTTACATATAGTCGCTGTAACTCGAGAGGATCTCGAGCTGGTTTCTTTTTAGCCCGACTAGTAGTAGAAGGTTTTTTGGCCTTTCCCGGCCCTTTCGAAGCTGCTCGTGATCGCTTCTTAGGAGAGACTGTCTCTTCTTCAGGGATTGTTGGACCCTTTGAAACTGCGCGTGATCGCTTCTTAGACGGAACTATTCCTTCCTCCTCCTCCTCCTCCTCCTCCTCCTCCTCCTCAAGGATTATTGGAGCTTTTGAAGCTGCGCGCCACCGCTTCTTAGGAGGAGTCGTCTCTTCGTCCTCATGGATTGTCGAAGCTTTCGAAGCTGCGCGTGATCTTGGTTTGACGCTTGCCCTCACCTGGGAACAAGGAGATTGTGGGGGGGATGCAAGTTCGGTAATAGGGGACGCAATTCTATCGTCTTTTAGTTGAGAGGTGGGATTTTGAGCCTTCCAGCACTGTTCCATGGTGGCGATCATGGCGGCTCTACTACCGATCTTTTTGAAGCCAAATTTTGATAATTCGGCTTGAAGCCGTGTTGTGAGGTATGTGCTGAAGTCTGGCATCCCCTGGTGGTTCATAGTGGCTTGTGTGACTTTCCCTGGTTCGGGAGCCAGGTCGACCTTGGAGGGCTGCGCCTTACTTCTGGACTTTTTGGCAGCTGCCGCTGATGATGTACTAAGACACCTTTTTGGCATCGTGACCTGTGGTAGCTGGTCCAGAGGCGGATTTTGCAGTAATTTCGGCGCCGAAATAGACCCCACCATGCCTTGATTGCCAGGACTTGAAGAGCAGAAGCTGTGAAGTGGCGTGCTCCACCGCTGTAAATCTGGATGTCTTTGTTCCAATATTTCTGTGGCTGCTGCAGGAGTGGGTGAAGACGATAGTGTTAAATCGATGGTGGTCAGTTGTCGTCGAGGGATTACAGATTTAATATCGGCATTTTCACCTGGCTTGTGGATGTTGTCTATACTAGGAAGCGGTGGATCCTCTCTTTGTTTAGATTTACCGTCTGGTACTTCGACTACCTTGTAACCACCAGAAAGATCAAGATCATTCTTTCCCAATAGCCCACCATCCAGGTTTCTATTCGCAGCATTCCACAATCCTCCAGCGCGTGCTGCACCTACCAATGTTGTATCTGCAATAGTTACACCCGTTAGAGTCGTCTGGTTTAACAAGTTCCTTACACTGGTGCTAGCTATATCCTCGGAGGTCGTGGGTGGAAGGCCGTAACAATCGTCTTCAATGTGCTCGCTCTCCAGCTGCGAGCACGTCCCAAAAACAAATTCCTGATTTTCCATCCTTCGCCTCGCACTGGCAGGACTGAGCAGGTTTGCGTTCTCTTCCTCATCTTTTCGTTTCCTCTTTGTGGTTGCCAGCGGTTTGAGCAAAGACTTTGCTAAGATGGAATCGCCGACAGACTTTTTAGAAGCTGAAAAGTATTCTGTAATTGGTGAAGGTGAAGGTGCGGGTTTTCGATACTGCGCAGAAGCTCGTTCGGTAATGGTTTGTGCTTTCTTCCTCGGTTTCTTCGTTCCTCGCGCGGTTTCATTAGTTTTTGCACGTGTATTTGGAAGCTCGATCATCTAAACCCGTTAATTCAATGGCGGGAGTGAGTATATGGGAAAGTGTAATGCACCTCAATGCGCCTTCTCTTGGTCAACCCGGGCCAGTCTTCTGGTTGATTGCTGGTAGATCTCCGCTCTTGTTCTTCAAACGATTGTGACCTGTATATTAGTATCCCAATCTTATCACCAAAACTGGGTTTCGGCAAGGTCCTTTCGGTAGGTGGGGAACGATCCTTTGGAATATCAGCAGCGTCTCTCACGGGCGTCCACTGTCGACGAAATATGGGTGACGGTGGTGATGGTGATGATATTGCCGCGGACGTTCCAGGGATGATGACCTGTGATACTGGATCTGCAACCGTCTTCACTTTGAGCTTTGGTTCCGCCTTTTCCCTCGTCGCCTTTGGGGCAGCAGTAGCTGTGCTTGTAGTAACTTTTCTCGCCGATGTTTTCCGTACAGTCGTCTTTGAGGGTTCTACAGCAAAGTATTTCGACTTTAGACCAGCTTTGATGCCTTCATTCGTTGACTTTGTGTTCAAGACATCGGTGGCGTCTTTGGCTTTTGTTTTGCGACCCCTGACCTTCGCGGGAGCGTCAGTAGATTGTGCCGCAGGTTTCTTTCTGGCCTTTGGCTTGAGAGCCGGTGACAGCTCTGCCTCCTCTCCTTCACTGTCTGGAATCTCCCATATATCTGCGATGTCGGTAGCCGGTTTCGTTTGTTTTGCTTTGTCCAATGCCTTTTTTGAAATTTCTCTGAGCACAGCTGACGGAGATGGGAGTGGCGACGAGGAGAGGAGGGCCTGACTGAGCATTGGTGGCGAACAGGGTGGTAGAATTTCCACGGTTGTCGCCATCTTCCGTTTCAATAAGTTAGAGATGCAGAAGATAACTAGTTGATGCATGTCGTTCGTTACTATGGTAACCAGCAGATCTAAGATCTAGATATCATTGCTCTCTATCTAATCAATCATATCTCATCTCATCTAACTGTGATCCCATCTCATCTTATCCTGGTGTCGTGATCATCAATCCATCTATCTCCACATCACCTTCTCTCCAAGCAGCGCGTTCTATCCATTCATTGTTACAATTTCCCTAACTACAAAGAGTACTTAGGTACTTAAGTAGGTTCATGCAGCACTGCACAAAAGCCTTCAACCCTCCGCCGCTGATGAATGTGCTCTCCTCCCAGCTTCCGCTAGTCAGTCATCCTCGAGCACGAGCAAGCCTAGAATTGGCCTAGAACGGAAAGCATCCTCTCATACCATCCCAGATGCTACTACCCTGTCCTCCTTAGAGAAAAGTTCAATGATCGCTACATCGTCAAACCGCTAGATGGTGATAGATGGCTATAGGACACAATACAATTTCAATGGGGATCTTCAAGCCACAGTCCCCTCGTCCGTGCTCCTCTTTCTTTCTGGCTTTATTGTATGAGTTCACTATCCACAGTCCAAATCGTATTTATCACTGCTTTGTAACGAAAGTACTAAGACCCAGTCTCCGAAGCTAAATACCCAACGACTGCTTTGTTCCCGAAAAGAGAGCAGCAAGAAAGGTAGTCTACAGACTACAACAAATGTTACTATTGAGTTGGCGCAAGCGGTTTCGAAGCTTCATAGGTGTGGTATTGTTCATGGATATTTCAGCCCAAGCAATGCTCTTTTCTGTGTACCTGGCATGAAATCAAGGACAATATCCGACTTTCGCATCTAGGAGAACCTCGGATATTAACCATGAGTGAAGTTCGCAATCTACCCAAACCTACCGTCATCATCGAGTCCGCATCTTCCTAAATATCTCGTTTTCGACCCACCCATTTTCAACCTGGCACCTCTTTGCCTCAAATCAGTCGCTATCAAAATCGCGTAGACTTATAGCACAAATCTATTTACCACGCTAACTATCGAGTACGTAGGTAGTGATTTCGGCATAGCGTTCTACTCTACCGGCGACGGCCCGCACAAAAAAATTTACCCCCGGCCCTCCTTCGCTACTACGGAGGTGCAATTGCATGATGTCCTTCCATCTACATTCAACATGCGGTCCCTTGGGTGCCTCGTATACTTCATGTGGCAGCCGATACCTGGGTACCGCAGCACTCTTGTGGACTTTACTCTGTACGACGACAAGTTCTTGGAGCTGGGGGTTGTGGAAAGATCGCGGGACCTATTTTACTGAAGTATTCAAGGAGAAGGTGAAGCGGGTCCTACCCGCAGGCTCAATTTATATGCAAAGATCAGCTGCGCGCGGGATAGGGAACGACGAATATGCATAATTCTACGGGGTGCTCAAGATATTCAAGCTTGATCCGAAGGAACGGTGGCAAGTGAGGTGCGGTATTTGCCGCCGTAGTGGTCAGAGGAAGTGGAGATGAGTTGAAGCTTAAGGTGGTAATGTATTCGTACATTGCTATGAAAGTATTCGCCAACTTCACACCGCAATACCCAGGGGCATCATTCTCAGTCGGTCCTAAGTTACAGACGATTCTTGATATATATCTTCTCGTTTTTACTTTCTCGCTTCATCCGTGATTTCGTGCCTGTGCTCTTGGCTATGCTTCGTGAATGCCCTTGCATCTATTCTCTTCTATCATCTATCATTTGATTCACTTCCCTACGAAGCCGGGTCCCGATTTGGTCACATTCCGAGCGCACCCGAGCATCTCCGTGCCGGCTTACTTGTCGTTTCACTTCCATAATGGCCTCTTCCATGGCAACAATGATTCCAACCATCCAGCCATGCACCAGTCCGGACCAGAACCGTTCTAGTACAGTCAAGTCGGAAGAAATTTTAGACTGGGAGCGGACCAGTCTGAGGTTCTGCCGGACCTGGACGGGCTTGGTCTAGACTGGTACCCACATGTAATTTCACCGAGGCCCGACCTTACCCTAAGCCACCATGTGGCGGGTCCTCGATTGACCATTGAAGTGGCGGGCCCTTGGTTGGCCACTGAAATGGCGGAAATATTCATGTGCTAGTTAGTGTGTGCCACTACCGAGGTAGGGGAGTTAACGTGGTAGGTCAGTTGTAAGTCAGGTCTTCGGGAGAGTGGACAGCTGAATGAAGAGGATAATGAGCACGAAGAGGATGAAGAGGACGAAGGGGATTAAGAGGATATCGATCTCGATGTTATGTAGTGGAGCATTCATGTAATTAGACTGCAACTTAAATAGAACTCGCCTCTCAATATATTTGATCCTAGCACTGGTCCGCACCAGGATCATCCAGTGCAGGACTGGCAGTCTATGGCTCGGTCCAGTCTGCCCTCCCCGCTGAACCAGACTGTACTGAGCCCTACCCAGACTGGGATGTCCAGACCGTTGGAATCATTGCATGACAACAGACGATCGACCACTCTTCTTTTGATACCCATACGCTTCCAGGGCAAGCATCAAATTTTGGACGCCGCCTAACTCTATATCAGTGATTTGTAAAAGACTGAGAGGGACCAAACACTCACGGAGAGCGTGCACACGCTGTGGTGGTGGCCGTACAGATACTCAAACGTGCCTTCGTCCTGGCGTTTCCCTTCCAGGTACAGGCGAGAATCATTGACCGGATCCGGGTTGTGGGCCACCCTGTTCCCCGAATCAATGGCACCTTGATCGTCGTGAGTATGCTTGAAATCTGGAAAACCGTTGTCTCGTTTCACGTGCGGGAGGAAACGGGATCTGATGTCTAAAAGGACATCGGAGCTGTCCTCCAAGAGCGAGTCGAGATTGCATTGAGGTATTGGCCACTAGCAGTTTGGTGACAGAAGACTCAAGCGAAGCAAGCCTGTCATTTGTGGCGGTCTGAGTCTGTAACATGGTCCTCTGAAATTCCTTGCAATCCTTGAGTTCTTGAAACTTATTTTCAACAAATTCAATTGCCTCCAGATTAGCCATAGTGTATGCATCATCATCCCCAACAACATAAGGCACAAAATCAGCATTTAAGGTTTGTAGAGTACATGGGTACATGCTGCATCGGGCCACTCGTCTGGGCTATCATCCGGCATATTGATTCCTTCTTGGTAGTACAACGTATTCATTTTAGGCTTCTTAGCCTTCGAGGTTTTGTGGGTTTGGGGATCTGCGTCATATTTCGTGTTTTCCGAAAGTTTTTCTTACGAGTGGCTATTCCTTGGAACGAAAATTGGTTAGCTCAGGGCCCTAGATACCTAAGCAGAGATGCAGCAGGAGGAGATAACTTACTTCCGAGTAACGGAGATGAGGTCGTGGTTGGGTACAACCAAAGAGAGAATATCCGGCAAACGCTATGACGAAACTGATGATCTAGATATTCAAACAGTTTGGAGGTGGAGGTCGTGCTTTCGGCGGGTTGTATTTTGGAGTTCGATAACCATCTCTAAGTGTAAAAGTCGAGGTTACCCGGCTTGCACCTCGACCAACCATTTTGCTGGTGTCCATGTCCAAGCGGTCACAAGCAAAATAATTGGCTAGCCGATGGGTGTCACGTGACTATATGCCCGTGACGTGATCTCCAAGTGCACCCCTGCGCGCCGTTTCCAGCAACTGGGAACGGCTACGCGATGGCTAGGAGTACCAGTGGGAGGCTTCGAAAGACCCTCCGAATGGGAGGCTGCAAAAGGAGAAACGATGCAAAAGCCAGAAAGTATCCAGCGCTTTCCGGAACTCTGAAAGTACGTTTGGGTTTCGCGATGAATGTTTTTCGTTGTCTAAGTCGTCCCAAATCGTCCCAGTCCATATTGTCTCCCATAACTACTATGCCAAAAAAATCCCCGTTTATTGATGTCACTGCAGTGCCACATTTACCTGAGTGCAGCATGACTCCCAGCATCTAGTGAGTGTAGCATATTACTATATTTAAGATTCCAATTACTGGGGAATAGCTCAAAATACCACAGTAATACAAGATACCAGCAAATATAACATTGTAAATGATTGAGTATTTAGTTGAATGGGTAATATTGGTCAATTGAGCAGCATTGAGCATTTGCATAGATGTAGCAGGCATTCCACATTCTTGTCACAGTGATGTGACAGTAATAAACTAGTATACCTACAAATAGCCCTAACATGATGTTATGTTCAGCAAACTATATACATAATGTAGTGGTTAGTGGGTGTGTACAATACTCACTGAAACAGGTTCAAATCATGCTAGAGATATTTTTTACCATGTGTCAGTCAGCTGGCAGCATTGGGCCTGGAGGCAAGCCATTGAGCATGTGTGGGCATGTGCAGGTGTGTGCAGGCATGTGCAAAATATACACATGTGGAAGTAATGTAGTATAACTCTACTATTTAACTCAATGCACATCATTTTGAATATGACAGCAATCCAGCATCAATGTGGCATCAATGTACTATCTAATGTGGTCTTCTATGCTACATTATTGTGAAATTGATCCCACATTCAAAACAATTGATATTGTTGCAAATTCTGAAATACCCCACAAGTTCAGCCAATGTATACATTTATAAAGAATTCAACATTAATACAGCATTAACTCGTCATCAATAAACGGGGCTTTTTTGGTACAGCAGTTGCGTGTATTTAGGTTGAAGATGGACTCGAAAACGGGGCCTCAGAAGGTTATATAAATATGACTACGACTCGCGCTACCGCGTCGTCTATGATCATGGTATTCACACGATCTTACAAATAGGTACTTAAGTATATACGCTGCTCGCGAGTGGCACGGATTTTCGACACGTCCGTGACAAAAAAGGACTCAAATAATGGGCGCAGAAGCCCGGTTAACGGAGCCAAGCAACCTCAAAATGGGATCGTTTCGTCAGGACATCATTAGGACGAGTACAAATTTTGTAGTTGCTTGTAGTTCTCAACTCAGGATATTTTATCTCGCCTGAACCCCGCAATCCAAGCCAAGAAATATCGTGTACCGCAGATGTTCTCGTCGCTCACAAGCTTGCTCTTTACGAAAAAGTAGGATTTTTTTCCGACCCATTCTTGTGGAGCCTTTTAACGACATACCCACCGCTTCTTCAGCAGGGTACTCTACGAACTTAGTCAGATTCCAAATTGTTGGACTTTCTCAAATCGTGGCAGATTTATGGCCACAATATGACGACCTTATCAATATTTGTTGGTACGTCTTCGACGAGGTTGATGAGTCGATGATTCTCATGAATTTAATGAGTAGTAACAAACGAATGCTGTGAAGTACCTTAGACCTTAACTAAATATGCCAGGAATCAGGAATGATAAGGTTACATCGTCATTCGGCACATCTGAGCAGCGGCAAACAAGAAACTGCAGGGGGATATACATAAGATAGCATGTACATGGATGGCATGTACTTTACTCTACAAACGGGGTCATGAATGTCACTCGATTTCGCTTACATGTTCTAGCGCTGGGAAGACTTGGTACCATATCTGGAAGTGCGCCCGACTTTTTGCACCCTCCAAGTCGAACTGCGCCCTCCGAGTGGAACAAAGCCACGCGAACATCCAGACCCGGTCTCCTACTCCGCCGCAGCCTTAAAAGTTCTGGGGGCCCATCATATGCCAACTGCACCTCCCAAAGCTTGGATCGTTTCAATACGCGACCAACATGACGAACAATGCTGCTACGAAGTTCTCCCCATACACCATCCGGCAACTCTTCATCCTTTCCTTATGCCGGTTTGCGGAACCTATAGCTCTTACCTCAATCTTCCCATACCTGGTATCTTCATTCAGTCACTTGCTGGCTCTTGAACTTGACTGATTTGTGACACAGTTTTATATGGTTAAATCATTCGGCGTCCCAGAGGCAGACATTTCTTATTATGCAGGTATAACGGCAGCCAGTTTCTCATTGAGTCAGTTCTTTACGGGTGTGCTATGGGGTCGTCTATCAGATGTAATTGGGAGGAAGCCTGTCATCCTCGTGGGGTTGCTTGGCACCCTAACTTCGTTGATAGTGTTTGTATGTGGTCAAAGTTCTACATCGTGAGGATAAAATGGGTTGATGGAGGAGCAGGGTTTTTCGACGAGTCTTCCTATGGCTATCTGTGCAAGGGCTGTTTCTGGTTTGGTGAACGGGAATGTTTGTTGGTCATCATTCATCGTTCAAATATATTTGCTAAGGAGACGGTAGGTTGGCATATTAAGAACAATGGTGGCCGAAATGGTCCCCCAGAAACAGGTAGCCATGACACGGATACGACTCCTAACGGACAATGCTCTAACGACCTTATAGCTTCAACCTCGCGCATTCTCGGTAATGCCGTTAGTTGTGCGTTTGATATATTCCCTCCTCTCTTTCTCTGGGACGTCATGTTAACAGTATTTGGCAGTGGAACGTTGCGTATGCATCTCCAACCTAATATTTGACTGTTCTAACATTAAACAAAAGTTCGATTATGGGACCTATAATTGGGGGTGCTTTAAGTGATCCACTGAAAAATCACCCCGAATGGTTTCATGGTTCAAGGCCTGCTTTCTTCGAAAAGTTTCCATTTGCTTTGCCCAACCTTGTTTGTGCATGCTTTTTTCTCATTGGTCTACCTATAGGTGTCCTATTCCTTGATGTAAGAGACTCGGAAGGTGTTGTCTGTGACTTGTACTGACCTTAGTTGGGCAGGAAACTCTTGAAGGCGTAAAGGACAGACCGGACCCAGGCCGAGCACTCGGCAGAAAGCTCACCATGTGTATTAGCGGGAGAAATAAGGATATTTCTCACGAGAATACCTCTTTACTCTCGAATTCTAGGACCGATGACAGCGAAGCAGTTGTAACGCCCCCAAAACAAGTTGCGCCAACAGCCATGCGTGAAGCATTCACATTCCAATCTACCATGAATATTATATACTATGTATTCCTCGCCCTGCACTCAATCACCTACGATCAATTGCTCCCAGTATTTTTGTCATACCCTGCACAGGACCGATCAGAGTGGCAGCTTCCTCTTAAGTTTGCGGGCGGATTTGGGCTGTCTTCGTCTAAAGTTGGGCATATTTTTAGTGTATATGGAATGACGGGAATGACCCTACAGGTACACTTTACGGCTGTCTCATGGAAGCAGCCCCGTTACTAACATCTTCTTCAGTTCTTTCTCTTTCCGCCGGTGACCAACTGGCTTGGTAGTCGTGTGTGCTTGAGATATGCGGCCTTTACTCTGCCTGTGGTATATGGCTGCTTGCCCTTCGTTTTACTCTTGCCGTTGTCTGCTCAGATGTCGGCCATATATGTTCTCATGTTCTTCAAGAGTCTGGCTGTGACATTCGCTTTCCCTTGCTCAACAATCTTACTCACAAACAGCGCCCCTTCGCTGCGGGTTCTTGGAAGTGAGTGACCCTAATAATTGTTCAACAGATTGCCATACTGACCTCCATGTTGCCCTCAACGGTTTTGCAGTCGCACTTGCGGCCCTGGGAAGAGCCGCCGGGCCAGCAGTAAGTCGATCATTTACCTAAGGAGTTTTTCACTAGTCCTGACACGACGCAGATTGGGGGTATGCTCTTTAGTAGAGGCCAGAAGACAGGTTACCTGATTTTCCCTTGGTTAATACTTGCTGGGATTGGGTTCATCAGTGCCTTCCAGATGCTTTTGATTACCGACAAGGGAGGGATTGGTGGTCGCGATGAGACGGCGAAGATTGAAGAGGAGGACGAAGAAGAGCCGTCAATTACAGGCTATGGGTCGGTATCTCGCGGTATTAAGGGGGCTACTGGAACGCCCAACGACAGAACATGATGAAACTTCTACCCTATATTTTCTTTCCGCTAAAAACTACACGGATAGAGGTTTGGCTTTTGCATTGGGCGCTCGAGATTTTCTTGCTACGGTCATTAAACATCGATTGATTTTACTAGTATGTTCAAGCGTAGTAAAGTCAAAATTAAAAATATTATTTGCCTTATCTAGTTCCCTACCCTTGAACCCATATATATCCGTGATTTTGATCATTGGCGCCTTGTTGTCCAGGCTTGCTTCTGCATTTCTGCGTGGGATTGGATGCAGCTGCACGCAGCCCTCTTCTTGACCCTTATTCAGATGACGAATAGAGTACTTTCTCGTTACCTGCCCGACTATCACGAGTAGCTCCCAATCGGTGTGCTCCCAATTCGGTGTTAGTATTGCAATTCCACGCGCTCACTCAAATCGCCCCCTCTTCTTCTCACCTTCACCCTCCCCCTCCTCTCTCACTCTTGTCGAAGAGTAAAAGCGTGGTTATTGCGGTGTGGACGAGGGAACTTGCGGTTGTCGGTTTGTTGATCGCTCGTTGGTCGCTTCTTTCGAACCCTATTGGTTTTTGGTTTCCCCCCATCAAACCTTGGTTGCCCCTCAGCCGTGTTCTCGCTCTCCTTCTGCCTTCCACAGCTCGCTTTCTGCCTTCCGCCTTCCTTCCCGCCTTTCCTTCTCCCAACACAACATTGCACCTTGTTTCCATTGTGTGTGCGCTCCTTCCCCGACCTTCGCCGAACTTAAGTGTGCTGTCGCCGCACGTCTGTGGCTATCAACCCAATCCCTCCTTCTATCGCCGCACACACGCGCCACCGGCCTCCAGCAATCCCTGCGTAAGTCTCCGAATGAGTTGGAGCGATTGAGTTCCGATAACAACCACGCCTGAAACTGAAGAAGCAATGGTTACCGAGCTTTCTTCAGTCCATCACATCGACAAGCTCCGAGGCGCCGAAAACTACGCAACATGGAAGGTCGAGATGAAGTCGTGCTTGAACCGCGACGGTTTGTGGAAAGTCGTGTGCGGGCGGGAGATAAAGAAGTCGTCTACTACGTCTGCGCCCACAGCCACCGCCGCCACCTCACCATCTCCACCTCCAACCACACCAACGCGAAAAGTTACTGTGGTTGAAGATGATCTTTTTGATGAAAACAATGAGATTGCATATGATACAATTATACTCGGCTGTACCCCCCCTCAGCAGAAACATATCGCGCATTGCCAGGAAGATGGGAAAACGGCGTGGGAGGTCTTTGAGAGGCTTTACGATGCGAGTCATGCACAGAAACCGACACGACTTGCCTTGCGACGACAGCTCTACAAGAGTTCGCCAATGAATCCAGGAGAGAGTATTCGTGACTTTATCACCCGCAAAATCACCATCTCGGAGAAGCTCTTGGATCTGGGAACCCTAGTGGATGAGAGTGAACTTGCGGATTGCATCCTGATGGATGTGGCAGATGAGTTCAGGGGGATTGTTGGTGTATTGGAAAGAAGGGGAGGTTATGGACTAAGCGATGTTAAAGGCGCTTTGGCCCAAGAAGAGCTGGAGAAACGGATGAGGGCTGTTAGCACGGTAGAACCGATGGAGATTAAGAGGGAGAATAGTGCTGCCATTGCTCTTCATCCTCCAGCCCCTCCTCCAACCATTAAACGGCCTCTTCTCGGAATGGGTGCAGATCACCCTCCTACCACTGTCACACCAATACGTCCTGCGAATGTCCCCATAGCAATCGCTCGACAGACTAGCACTCGTAGCGCAAAGCGCCCTCATCAGGAAGATCGCGATGAGGATATGCCAACAGCGTCTGGTGGCACCCAAACTTCGCCCACCACCTCTGAAGCCAAAAAGAAGAGTGGTGAAGAAAAGGAAGATTTCAAAAAGCCCCGGATGGGAATTCGCAATGGCGGCAGGAAGCAAAAGATTCAGGCCCGGTTCGTACTCCCTTGCCTCCTTTCCCTATCCCATCCATTCCTTAATATTAGCTGACATAACCTCTAGACGCGAACCGCTTCTCCCCTCCTCCTCGTCACCAACAACCACTACCGCAAACTCTACCAACGCCGCCGCTACCACCACCGCGGCCTCTGCCGCCGCAGCACCCCCACAAGAGCGTCCATTCACCTGCCTCTTCACCTTCGCCTCCTGTACCCAAACCTTCAGCAGCAAGAACGAATGGAAGCGCCACATCAACCATATCCACTTGCAACTTTGGTACTGGCGCTGCGACTTCCCGTCTTGCGCAAACCGCAAAGCGTTCTTCAATCGTAAAGACCTCTTTGGTCAACATCTAAAGCGCATGCACGCCCCATCAAATAGCAACGAAATTCAAGAGCGCTGCAAGAAGGAGCGGCGAAAGCCTCCAGAGAAATCTACGTGTGGATTTTGCGGACGAGTGTTTGAAGGTACTGGAGGGTGGGAAGCATGTGTGGACCATGTAGGAGAGCATTATACAAATGGGGCAAGGGGGAAGGATTGGAAGGTTGACGAGGGATTCATGGAGTGGGCTTTGAAGGAGGGCGTAGTGCAGAAGGGTGAAGGTGGGGTGTTGGTGCAGGATCCCAGGGTTTTTCCATTGGACTAATAGCGGTTACGGTATAGGCGGCAGCAATGCGGGGGAAACTTTGGGTCCTGTTAAGAGAAGGCATGCTTCTCTTGCATGGGAATTTGGAATTCTTTCAAATAGTATTTCCTTGCCTCTCTTTCCGCACGATGATGACGATCCGCCTTTTGTACCTTGCTGTTTTCTGTTGCATTCGAAGTTGTTGATGCTGGAGTAGTGGGCGTAGGGCGTGTGGAGCGTGGTTACTAGGATTTCTGCATGTTATTTTGTTTATTGTTCTTCGTTTATATGGTTCAGGGACGAGGCATGGGGGAGAGGGACCCATTGTCGTAGGTATATAAGATTGCTTCCCTCGTTTAAGCTACTTCAATTGCACATGTATCAATCCAACTGGATATGGTTGTTTGTACTCAGGTATCACGCCTATCACCATTCCTCAGTTCACCACAATATCTCACCCGATATGCAGCGTGTTCGCGAGGTTGATTCTAGAGTTGAGCTATTAATAAGTATTGTGTGGGAATTCAAATGTAGGCAAGAGCGGTTTCCATACTCAAGAGTGTTCCTTCCTCGAGACAAATTGCCGTATGGGGCAAAAATAGGTGGAAATTCTGACGTGGGTGAAGCCTGTGCCTCCGCAACGGCTAGCAATCTCGAGTAGGACCAACCACTTTAATGCTCAAGGCTGCCTCCCCGCCCCTGACCCCGTCCCACATCGCAGTAAGAGTACGTGGACAAAAAAATGGCCGAAACTCCACCGAGGTTTTCGCCCAATCAACAAAAAAAACCCGCCACTCGGCGGACAACGCAGCCGGACAAGCTCGTCCAACTTCATTTAAGCCCTATTTGGGCCTTATAGTCCCGGAACCCTGTTGGCCTTTTCGCACAAAAAATCGACGGGTGGTATCATAGCACGAGCCAATAGACCTCCAAGGCTCTCCGCACGCAGCCACACCACCATAATTCAGCACACCTACCGAACCCATGTTTGTCTCCAACACCACTGCCGAAGCGGAGCGCTTGAATATGTAGCTAAAGGACGAGCCGCACACCTCAAGACTGCACCCAAACAAGCAAACACATATAGGAGGGATCACATATAGGAGGGATCGGTATATTTGAGAGCTAGGACGATCACAGGGCTGTAAGCGCACCATGCAAAAGAGGGGCTAGAAGGAAACAGAAGGGAAAGCGGCTGCCCAAGGCCCCCAACCTCGAGGCCTAAGGGGATGAAGTTATCGTCTATGTAGATAGATTGTTAGGTTGCTGTTGAGAAGGGAGATAGTAAATAGGACCCATTAGCTCCTGAGAAGTTACGGTGGCTAGAGAGCTCGTATACGATAAGTAAGCAGGTAGATATCGAGGCCTTTTAAAAGGAGGATGAAAGGGGAAAAATAGATGCGAAACATCGTACTCATAGTATATCACTCAGTGTCCTTTCTGATGATGTTTTTATAGCCATGTTTTGATTACGGCGTTGGCGAGAAAAACACGCCCGCTATTCACCCCAAAGCCTTCAATGGCTCAAAACTGCTCGTTGTCAAGCGGCACTCCAAATTGGCTTTTCGCCCGACAGGTCGACCTGTTCGCAGCGGACACCAGAGGTCCGTTATGCAAGTTATCAGCCGCAATTTGTATTTGTTACACTGACTTTCGACTGACTGAAACTATAACTCAATAGTACCTCAATTCAACAAATGCTTGACAATGTCACGAACTTCCGATAACCAAAGTGTCATCCTTACCTATGCACAGACTCATATGACCATCACCACACGACAGCAATCCCACGACAGCAGGGTTGGGTATATATTTAGATGCATCTCATGCAAAGCGACAAGTCCTAAGACTAATGAGTGACGGGTTGTGAATAGCTGTGTATGGATGACCCCTTTATCAACCTTGCTCCAGATCCGTTCCAGACTTTATTAATTTATACATCGCCAATAAAGCACAAGCAACTAACCGCCAACGGGATGTTCAAGGAAACGGGTTTTGTTTATGAGAAACTAGCTAGAGTAATCGAGTGTTGGGAATAGAAGACGTTGCGAAGATGGAGAATGGTAATCTCACAGCAATTGTAATGAGTTCCAGGGGTGACCAAGACTGCCGTATATCTACAATATGTACTGTTTTGTTCCAGAGTCTCGAGACCAACCAAAGTAATTCGCTGTATTTCTTTTTCAGCTTACTGCTACACCCTCAATAACTTCTAATCCGATCTCGTCCTGCTTCATGCCCATTGCTAACTCTACCGTATTCAACCTTGTCCAAAATAAAGTTGAACTGACTTCTTTTACTGCTCTATTTTTTCATTTCGTGTGTATTGTAGTCAATAACGCAGTGTTAATTTTGACAGTCGTCCCTTCTGTGCCGTTGAGATATGTTCTGCCCCTCGCTGAGTTTGAGAAGATGGTATGTACGCCTGTGCTAATAGTTGTGGGCTTTGGATATGAAAGGATATTAGAGGTAGAATGTCGTCGTGGCACCGATGATTGAGGGTTAGTTAGATTGCATGGGCGTGAATTTTATTACTAGTCCACGCCCACTGATAATAGAGCGTCATGTTCTACCAGTAAGCTCGAGGAGTAATCAACTCTTGGTTTGCGTCTAATTGGGAATCGACGGGCGCAGACTGGTTCTCTGAGATCGGTTTCCCGGAAAGGTCAAAAATGGAATTGCCTGTGACCAATTCAAGTTGACCGATATTTTTGGTCTAGATTGGGTGTGTTACAATGACACTTAAGTCATCTTTCCCATTGCTAAAACGGCAATACGGGTGACATCAAAGTCTGTCCGTCCAGATTGAGTGTTTCATGACGGCCATTACGAATGGACATAGATACATGATTGTTCGTGAGGTGCCCTTAGCTTGAGTACGTCAGTATACTCAGGATTGATTATTTATATATGGAATGGTGATGGGATGAAGTAGATGGAGGTGATCTTCACCCACCGAGACGACAACTTCGCAACTCTAGCATTTCTTTGAAAGATTTCTGCCGTATTCATTGCCTAATCTTTCATCTCAAGACATTAGCATATGGTTCTAGCAGTATCAGTTCGGGTGGTTAGGGTTATGTACTCTATTGCCTTAACCACACAATGTTATGGTAATATAAAAGCTTCACTCCGCCCAGTCAAGCACTTACGCAGGACTCAGATGTTGGTTTCGGTGTTGAGCGATGAGCAAATAGATAAGTAGGAGGGAGCAAGGAAGGAGAAGTCGAGGCTAGGCCCAGAGTCTGCCTTAAGAAGAAGACAAAGACGAAGACGGCGATCTTATGGGTTGCTGTAGTTTTTCTCGTATATGATTCTGCCGCACTAAAGTGCTGAGTCTGGCAGGGTACGAGTGAGAAGTGTGAGTGAGAAGCAGGCCAATTGGGTATGAGCACTAACCTGGTTGACGCATCTCATCCGTTCTTGCATGTATGATGGCTTTTACGTAGCTTCTTCCCTCGATACTCTCACCATTGTTTGAAATATGTTGAGTAGGAAAGGTGGTAATTATTGAGTTATAGCCATGAACCTCCAATCCGGCAGCCAGTCACTTTCGCTCCTTGTCCTTAGGTTTGCAAGGTATGAGGAGAGCAACTCATTATCGTAGGTTTATATACAAGATTGCTTCCCTCGTTCACGATACGGCCTCTCGGTTTGTATATGCTCAGTTAAAGTATCAATCCAATCTGATATTTTGTTCAGTCGAATGAACCCTTTTCATAAAACGGATGCGGGTTATCTAGAAGACGGGTCTGGCTTTGGTGCGGTTATTATTCAGAGGAACAGTAAAACAAGTAGTCAGTTTTTCAGACTACGAATCTACTTGCTAGTTCGGGTGTTGTGAGGATTTTCATAATGGATGGCGTTAAGGTGTTTTGTATGGGCGGACGGGCTGCAAATGCACATTGGAACCACAAAAGCTAGAGGAATTAGATAAACAGGAAGCAAATTGTATGTACGCATTCATTCATCGCTATCTACTCGTATTATTTAGACTTCCTGGGTTTAGACTCTTATTTCTCCTCTCCTTGTAGCCCGCATTCATCATACCAGGCTATGTAAATGCAACTCCTTCGTTGCCAGTTCCACCGAGTGGCGGATAATTTCACTCCACCGCTGGTCTCGTTAGTATCGGGTTTCCATCCGCCCATAACAGATGTCACTCACCACAGCATTAGTCCAGTTCTTCTCACTCACACTCTCGACCAACCCAGGGAATGTATCACCTGAATATCCAGTCCACTTTCCAGGCGCATACACGAGATGTTGAAACCAGGGGCGGTCATCCAGACCCCTTTTATACAAAAAAGCGCGGTCGAAAAATTTGTACTGCTGGTTGACCGTTCTCGCTCTCCACCAGAGCACTATACGGCGCCACCAAGGTGCCGGTTTCGAGAGTTCATCGGCGAGATGAGCAGCACGGGCGTCAAACTCTTTTGCGCGGACTTGTAGACGATGAATGCTGTGTTGCAACTGTGAGAGGTGGTGTAGGAACTCCTTTTCATCTGCAGGTGGGTGGGGGTGGTGGGGGTGATGCGGCGAATAATCGCTAGAGGATGCATTAAGGCCCGATTGAATATGTGCTAGATACTCCCCGAGTCCGGTGGTATAACTGGTAGCGTTAAATGGTACTACCGGGCTTTCCGAAAGCTGAAGCGCGATTAAACCCCAGATCTTTGCGATTGCCACATGATATCTAAAGCCTGGATCCCCATATCTCGACATCCACGCGTGTGAATCATAGTTACTGTGATAATGATACACACTTACTGCATCTTGGCCACTGAAGCCCATGTCCAGACTGGGAATCCCTAGGAAATCTTGGAATACAGTATAATCGCTGCCACTCCCTAATGTGGGTATTCTCTTATTCCACACATCATATACAGAGGTGGAGAAGTTCCCCACTTGAGCACAGTTAGGGTCCACTACCTTCTTTGTTGCCGCATGAATAACATCCTGCAACAGCGGGTGTGCTGCTGTGGAGAATTTGGAGCTACGAGCGCCGACGTCGACGTTGATGTACGCCAACGCCTTCTGAGAGAGCAATTTCTGATGGTCTTCAGCCCATTCCGTAGATCCCAACAACCCGTACTATGGAACCATAGAATCAGTAAACCATTTACAGAATAACCATAACACATACCTCTTCTCCATCCCAAGAGGCCAAAACCAGAGTGCGTGCAGGCTTCCAACCAACTTCCAGCATCTTTCCAAAGCTCCTTGCCAGTTCATTGAGTGCCGCACTACCGCTGTTCGGGTCGGAAGCACCGCCTGCTATCCACGCATCTCGATGGTTCCCCAAAATTATCTGGTCTTCCATGTACCCGGGGATCTTCCCAATAACGTCCCACATTGGGGCCACCATATATTCGACCTGGTTAACCAAATTCACAACGATTCCAGGAGCTGGGCCAACGTGATAAGTCACATTCTTATGGTACAGACCGCCAGTGTTCCAGCGTTCACCGAGATCGCTGGAATTGATACCATAGTTATTGAGTGCCTGGAGGAGTGGAAGGGCGTCGAGATAGGAGATAGGGAGCGAGGGAATAGAAGGTATATATGCGCTTGGATCTTTTCGTGGTACACCAGGTTTGCTGGCGTAACCAGGAGTCGTTGGGTCGCCAGGACCGTAACTAAGGAACTGAACACTTCCACGTTGGACCGAAGATGGGTTTCTCGCTGGACCTGGCCAAAAAGTTAGAGTTTACAATTACGGGGAAAGGTGATATATACCGTCAGGATATGCTTTGTAGCCTTTCAATTCTGTGATGGGGCCTACAGATTGGTGGTTAGAGTTAAACAGCTGTGGATAAGGAGAAGGTTCATACCATCATCGCCTGGATCACTATATATTAGAATACCAATCGCATCGAGCTCTTGGGCTCTTTTGACTTTTAGCCCACGGAAGATTTTGCCGTACTTGCAGATAACTATCTTTCCGGTCAAGTTCACGCCTTTAAAGAGAAGATCCTCAAAGTCCATAAACGTCCCGTAGTTGGCGTATATGTATTCGGCCGTAACATTGCCACTACCAGAGAGTCAGCGTTAGAATTGCCAAATGACGGTATCGCTATCATGGGGAAAAGGGTAGAGCAAGGGGATCTCCCCCACCTAGCCGGTTCATCCGGAGGGGAATTGGGCACCGTCATACTCTAGGTAGAGTAAATACAGTATGATTAAAACAAAAACAAAAACAAAAAACGGTATCACTATCACAAAGAAATAAGACAATTACTTTGAGCTATAACCGTGGAAAGTCGGGATCCGGTCGTCAAGGCCGGTGGTAGGATCGTCCTGTAAAACGTCTTCGGCGAGACCAGCTTCATACAGCAATCCATAGCTGCGGCCATCAATTATCTCGCTCGTTCCAATCGTTGAATTGGAGCTCTTTGCCTGCAGCAATCCCAAACGGTGACTTTTGGGATAGTTTGTGTAAATGTCGTACGTAACAATCTCAGACTGTATGCCATACGACTCCCAGAGTTCCCTCGTATATATCGCCTGCGACAGGTTCTTGCCTCCCAAGTGGGGGCCAGAGGTATAGTATTCACTGTGCGCGCGCGCTTGCTCTTCTTGTGGTGTAAGCAACATGATTTCTTCAAGCATCTCTAATGGAACGCGCTCCCCATGCCATCCAGTGTGCGATAAACAGCCTACAACATTGGATCCGTAGGGTGTCCATTTCGGGAAGAAGAGACTGAATGCAATGTAAACGAGTCCGGAGCCAAGTACAATTGCTACGATTCGGGAGAAGGTGCGTGCTCGTGGGTATCGCGGGCGCTCGGATGCAATGAGGACGGTTGTGAGAAGTGGTTGCCGCTCCGTTTCTTGTTGGGAGGATTTCATTGTGGTCGCCAGTCCAGTGGAAGGTCGTGTTTGAGGATTACCACTGGCGTGTGTATGTTCATTCGTACGTCATCACGGTAGCTGCTCACTCGGCCGATCCCTGATCATTAGATCATTAACCCTAGCCCAGTCTTAAGATGACTTATATGTGACTAGCACAGACGCTAGCAATCTCTCTCTTGGCACAACAATTTCCAGACTGCGGCAACATAAAAATTCGACGGGGAGCGCAGTGCCTATCGCCTGTGAAAATTGGGTTGGGAGTGTTCGGTAATTGGTTAAATGCCAGGACCTATCTGTAGGCAGACCTATTTCGAGAAGTACTACCGACTGAGTCCTTCCTGCGCATATGCATCATGGGGGCTGAGTAAATCTGTTGTGCTACCAATAACGCTCCATTACTTGACTGCATTCCCCTAAACTTCCAGGTTGGTCGTCCAGCCACGAGCAGATAAGGGGGTCTCAAAACTGGAACTTCCCGTCAACTCAGAATTCGTCTCCGTTGCTTTGGAAGAGGCGCGTTGACTTCTCCACGCATTCTCCCGCTGTCATCCTAGGAAGTAGGACTCTATTCTACTCACTGCCCGCACCTACATCTTACGTACGGCTCCGAAAAAGTATCTGTATCCACAACCACCCATCCGCCTTGTCGGCGAGTAGAGTATGTCCTGCCCAACTCCAAGCTCTCCAAACACCCGCTCGTCCGCTCGCCCGCCTGCCTCAATCCCCTCCTAAATGCTTATTCTTCCAAACAGCACCCACCAGTCCAAATATACTTCTGCGCCTTGCCAGTAGTCGGTGTCGTCTAAACGAGGATCGCGTCATTCTTCGATCTCCGGAAGCAGTAATCCATTCCAGCTCAAACACATCCTTTGGGGGCCCCACCACGCCGATTTACATACTTCGACCGTAAGAGCAGTCGCAGTCTTGGACGTTGGAATGGTTCTATTGATGTTTTGAGCAGGCTCAAGCCTCCAAACGGTACTTGCCGTTGGTTGCATGCGGTTCATTTGCGTCGGTGGTTCTGACGAGATATTCCGATTGGAGATTGAGCATCGGCACCATGCCGCCAAAGCATTCACGGTCGCCAGACGATATACAACATCGAGGAAACGGCGATGGTTCTGGTTTTGTTGCTGGCGATGAATTTACACGTGTTGTGAGGAAACGCTTATCCACTTCTACAAGAACGGGCCAGGCGTGTGATCGCTGCAAAGTAAGGGCGTCTGTATGAGAGTTAAAGTGCGATCGCATACTAATTAGAAGTGTAGGTTAGGAAAATTCGATGTGACGGTTTGCCTGGGGGTTGTTCGCCATGTATCCAGAATCGCACTGAGTGTAAGACGACCGACAGGATATCCCAAAAAGCCGTACCGGTCAGTATCTCTCCAACATTGAAGATGATATAAGTGTGCTGATAATGATACCCCAGCGAGGTTATCTAGAAAACCTTGAAGCCAAATGTCAGGAGTTGGAACAAAGAAACAAAGAGCTCCAAACTGCCCTGATCGCTGCACAGGCAAGCGCCAGGGCGCCAAGTAACGGCTTTCCGCCCTTCGAGAACCAAGAATGGGTGATCGGCGGCACAAAACCCGACCTTCGCAATGTCTTTTCTGATCGATCAAACGAATATCCTCCCATGAATGGCGCTGTGACCCCCCTAGAGAAGCCAGCACCAAGAACAACAAGCTTCCGTCCCGGAAACCCAAGCACACATTATCTGGGAATATCTGCAGGCAATTCCTATCTCAGTTCGATGAAAGAGACCGCATTGTCATTGCTGGGAGTTAATATCGATCTTTCTGTACTGGATCCGAACGAACCATCCAAGCACAGTGGCTCCACACGTCTGGACGAGACATATGGGAGTTGCCTATCTACCATCTTCAACCTCAATCCGAATGTGCCAAAGGCAGAACTTCCTCCCCAGGCGGAAGGGATACAATACGTCCATTATTTTTTCATGATATCACATCCTTATCTTCCGATACTGCATAAGCCTACGTTCCTCCAGATGGTAGGTTGGATTAGACTTGATAGCTATCTAATTGCTAATTATTCTAGGTTGAACGTGTATATTCTGACAAGTCCTTTGAGCCTACAGCTGCACAGACTGTAATGCTGCATATGGTTTTCGCTATTGTTCACTTCCAGAACGCGGCAAATGATCGCATGAAGAACCAGGGGCAGGTTTCTCAGTCTTCAAGTGAAGTAATGGAACGTTCTCGTCGTCACTACCACTACGCCATCTCCCTGCTGTACGACTTGTTATCGGGCTCTTCATTAGAAGACCTTCAGGCAATTGGGCTGATACTGCAACATCTACGGGCTTTTCCTGTTAGCTGCCCGTCTTTTATCTTACCGTATTCCTTGCTAACGTCCAGGCAGAAACCCGGTGGATCGTGGCTACTTTCGCGAGTAGCGGTATCAATGTGTCTTGAACTCGGATTACACCGCTCCGCTAAAAAGTGGTCGTATGATCGTGCAAACCCGAATTATATCGAGATTGAGATTAGGAAACGTGTCTTCTGGTGCATCCTAACGCTCGAGGTTTCCCTGGCTTCAAGATTGGGAAGACCAATGAGCATTAGAGATGGCGATTTCGATGTTGAATACCCAGAACGGGTCGATGACGAATACATTCTTGAAAATGAGGTATTGAAGAGGGAAGATGGAATCGAGGACTGCGAATTTGATGTTGCTATCGAGATGTTTAAACACACAACTTTTACCATACAAATACACAGCACATTGTACGGAGTGACCAGGCCTTCGAGGGACAAATACGTTGCCCTGGTGGAAGATATAGAAGGAAAGCTGAGTAAATGGAGAGATAATCATCCCAAGAGTCTTTGTGAGTTCATATGTCCCATTCCACTGGGTAGCGTCTGACTTGTGATACAGCACTAGACTCGCCCCGACCAGAACGACGGTTCCAGGCTGCTCACCTTCACTCATGGTATCATGAGTACGCGCTTCTATTGCCGTTTGTTGAAATATCTGCTAATGACTTATTCCTAATCCAGATCTCGAATCCTAATGAGACACCCTTCATTAGACTTGTCGCCATCACCCACGTTTACTGATGATTGTATCAAAGTCTGTGTGGAGTCTTCGAGGGAAATATTACACCTTACCGACAACCTGCGAAAGGGTAATCACTACCTGGATACAACTTGGTACGGTGCGACTGTGCAGCTCCTAGCCACTCTGACGATACTATTCTCTGTCTGGCATAAACGCGACAGCGTCAAGTCTGAGGAGGTGAAGCAGGTGAAGAAAGATATGGATTTATGCATGGACATTATGGGCGATTTAGGCAGCTTGCTTGGTAGGTTTATCGTCAAGGTTTGTGAAGCTATCCTGACGTTACACTACAGGGTCACCCAATACACTCCGAGATGTCGTTCAAGTGCTCACACATCGCACCATGGATTTACTCCATCAGAAGCCCGGTAAACCCAGGCGTTCTCCTTCGGCCAGCTCTGTAACCACGCTGCCAGCTTTCCCGACACCAACCAATCCTTATCCTCCTGTGACCGCACCAACTGTTCCAATTAAAATACCTTCGACCTTGACCGATTATTCCCCGGTTTATCAAGATACACGGCCCAACGCCGCCGTTCCGATATACGGCGACCAGTTGGTATCATCTGGAGACAATGTCTTTGAGGCAGGCAACACGACTGCAGGCCCACTATACAGTGCGAATTACTCGCCCACCAACCCAGCATTTCCCAATCCAAGCGAAGGGCAACATATTAATTCCAACGCAGTCTTCCAGACCTGGGGCTGGAATTCAAATGAGTCCTGGCGTCAATACACGCAGAGCATCAGCAGCATCGTTGAAAACCTGGATCCCAGCGAAACTTATGCTTCTTCAGCATTAATTGCTCTCAACCAAGACTGCCAGAACTTCACTAATCCTTCTACTACCGCAGTCGCTGGGTTATCCCTTTTGAATTCTGGGGTGGCTGGTCACCCTGTCAACTCTCCTCCAACAAATGGGGGATTCCATAATAGCCCACAGAATGGGACCTCGACGTGGCCAGCGATAATCAACAGTTTTACGTATGCGGATTCATCCATTCGAGGAGCACAGGAGGGGAGTAGCGCGTCGAATAATGGCTAGATATTGCATATGGAGCTTGGTTATGTAATTGTTTTGCGACCGACAAAGCGTCGATCTAATGAGTTATTTGTGGGGTGGAGTGTGCTGAGATATATCGGATTTTGGACTTTCGGTGACTCGGAGTGTATGGGAGTAATCTGTATTATTTGTTGGCTGGGGTTCCTTTCCTCTCCCTCTCGGGCAGGTTCAGGCTTTGACAGCTCCGATCCATTTTCTTTTCTTTGATATCTTTGGGTGGTTTAGTTCTGTTTCAGGGGATTTTATATACCCGTTCGTATGCGTATTTTTATGTGACATTAGATTACTTGGCAGTGCTTCCTTTCTATATGTACAGTATACAATAAAAGTAAGTAGCCTCCGTTAGCTGTCAGCTGATCAGGCAGGTCCAGAAGTACCAGGGAAAGAAAAAGCCAATTGAATCACGGCGCTGATCATAGATGACGACAACTTGGAATCTCATGTCCAATCTCATGAAAGTACTTGGTCATACCTACCCCACTTGCGATATTTATTTCCTGTAATTTTGTGTCCGCTCCAGCTCAAACCGACATCAACAAACACTAAGAAATCAAACCAAAACATTATCTCCACCGTCAACTCCACAATGCCTAGTCCGCCCATTTATGCGCACCCGCCGGCTCTTGCTACAAAAGGGCATATCGAGTGTGCGCTGCGCGGTCGATCTCTTCTCAACTCCAGTTTTTTCAACAAAGGCTCCGCATTCACATCACAAGAGAGGGAAGAGTTCGGATTACAAGGGATGCTGCCAAGTGCAGTGCATACGCTCGCGGAACAAACGAAGCGTGCATATAGCCAATATTTAGAGTGCCCGACAGACCTAGCAAAGAATACATTTATGGCGAGTTTGAAAGATCAGAATGTAGTCCTGTTCTACGCACTCATCCAAAAACATATAACGGAGGTTTTCTCGGTAATTTATACACCGACCGAGGCGGAGGCTATAAAGGGTTATTCAAGACTATTTCGGAGACCCGATGGTATACCCCCGAAGAGATGAAGTGAGCATGAACGAGCTAACTAGTCAGGCTGCTTTTTAAATATTAATGAGCCAGAGCTTATTGAAGAGATTTTGGCGGAATGGGGGAACCAGGATGAGATTGATTATATTGTATGTGTACTGGATATACAGTCTGTTAGTCGGTTTTGGATACGACAGGGCTACGCGTCAGCGAAATAATAGCCATCAGACAGACTAGGGAATGTGTTCAAGGCTGATATCATGATTGGTGTTAGGTTGTGAGTGATGGAGAAGAAATCCTGGGGATTGGCGATCAGGGGGTTGGGGGAATTTCTATCTCAATAGCTAAGGCAAGTATGGAACTTTTAGAGTGTTTGTGGGATAGACAGTGGCTGACAATATTTGAACAGCTTGTTTTGATGACTTTATGCGGTGGCCTTCACCCGAACCGAACTCTTCCTGTTGTTCTGGATTGCGGGACTGATAATAAAGAGCTTCTTGAAGATGAGTTGTATCTCGGGCTAAGGCACTCTCGAGTTCGTGGGAAGCAATACGGTACACGCCATTGTCCTCCTCCTTGAGCTCTGAGGCTGACAATCAGGAAGACGATTTCGTTGAGACGTTCGTTCAAAGTATCAAGAAGCTGTTTCCTAAGTCTGTTCTCCATTTCGAGGATTTCGGACTTTACAACGCGAGACGGCTTCTTGAGATATATCGGTCACAACTAAGTTGTTTCAATGATGACATCCAAGGTACCGGTGTGGTTACACTCGCTGCCATCAATGCTGCTGCTTGGATTTCCAAGATGGATCTACCAGATCTTAGGATGGTGGTGTTTGGAGCAGGGTCTGCCGGTGTTGGAATCGCCGACCAGTTCCGAGATGCCGTGGTTGTAGACGGCCTCAAATCTTACGAGGAGGCAAACAAGCAAGTCTGGTACAAAGTTAGCCCTACACCCCTCTATTTTCCTATACTAACTTTCGTAGGTTAATTGATAAATGTGGTCTCCTCCTCCAATCTCACGGTGACTCCCTCACTTCTGCCCAACGCCCATATGCGCGTCCCGACTCCGAGTGGGAAGGCTCTGATACAAAGGACCTCGTGTCCATCATTACCGCCGTAAAACCTCACGTACTGATTGGAACTTCTACCAAACCGAAAGCTTTCACCGAGGAGGCGATTCGAGAAATGGCAAAGCATGTTGACCGCCCTATCATTTTCCCCCTCTCCAACCCCACCTACCTCCACGAAGCCAACCCCGCCGACATCTACGCCTGGACGGAAGGCAAGGCGCTGGTTGCTACAGGTTCTCCGTTTCCCCCGGTAAAATGGAAGGACGTTGAATATGAGGTTGCAGAAAACAACAACTCGGAAGTCTTTCCGGCAATCGGCTTGGGAGCTGTTCTTTGCAGGGCGAAGCTGGTAAGCGATAAGATGCTTGTTGCTGCTGTCAAAGCGCTTGCAGCCCAGGGTCCTGCGTTGAAGAATCCAAGTAAGGGTTTGTTGCCGGGTATATCTGACGTAAGGGAGGTGGGGAAAAAGATTGCGATGGCGGTTATCAGATGCGCGGTGGAGGAGGAGCTGGCAAGCGTCGAGGGAATCCCGGTGGACAACGACGAAGAATTGCAAGCGTGGGTGGAGGTCCAAATGTGGGACCCGGTATATCGACCTTTGAAGGGAATTAAAGTTGATGGGGCTAGCAGAGCTGCAAAAGGTGAACTTGGTGTGGGGAGGAGGTAAAGTTGGGATGGAAAGAAATGGATACCCTGCAATTGGCATGTGTACTGTGCCTGATAGTTTTTTTTAAATCTGTAATGAGCTAAGCCACGACGAATATTAAAGACAATATTTGACTGATTGCCGACGTATAATCCACAAAGGCTAGCTTGGTATTGACGAATCTAGGAAATCTTAGGGCATAGCATGCATGAACCTTAGAGTAACGTCCGAGTGATATAAAAAGATGATGGTCCTAAATTGTGTTGCGGAGGTTCCTACCATGGTGCAAACAGTGGACGTGGGTAGGAGGGTAGGAAGTTTCTTTTCCAAGCACAGATCCCGAATTGGTTGAAATCGCCGCCCGTCGTCCGCGGCCCGCAATGTAGTCTGATGTGCTGGTCTGAGCTTGGTGATGAACTTCATGAAGACAATCAAGTCCCTAAGACTTCATCACCTCATACTGTAATTAGAATATAGCAAATTAGCAATTCGGGTGCTCTCGGATTAGTTATCTATGGGTTCACGTACCAGCCTCGCCTTCTAGACCGTTGATTATCTACCTGCATCTTTAGTAGTCACTCAACACGGAAAATCTATCGCAAATACCAGCAAGCTGTCTCGTGGAGAACTCTGGGCTTTTCAAAAATAAAAACCTCGCTCCCAGGAGGTGTGCGCTTTACTTTTGTTTGGTTTATGTGACACTTTGCCTCCATGCACGCACCTCTCTGGCGTAACAGGATACGGTTGGTGCAGGAACAAGGCTAGGGTACCCACCATCATGAACAAAGAACGACATGCTTCAAGCTGTCGCAGATCAAGCCGGGATCAGAGCATACCGAGCCATCGGGATGATATGAAGATGTGCTGCAGGGTTATTGCTGGGCAGATACCCGTGAAGACATCACGAGAATACAGTAGTAAACGCTTAGGGCTATTCTTTATGCTAAGATTCGAAAAGTTAGCAAACAGTAGAAGTTCATAGAATTCTAGTATGCGGTTTGTGCGGAGCTGAATGCCAGCAAATCAAGGAGTTAAGAAAATCCCAAGTCTTTGTTAGTTTCAAACCAAGCCCGGACGTTTCTCGGATGAACCGTGCATGCCGCTGCGCGTGGCACAGCGAGACCGGCCACGCGAGAAGCTTGGAGCAAGCCGAGCGGTAATTAATCTATGCTTAAATGAAAATGAGCCTTAAGGAGTCCCATACCTGCACTGGTGTGTACCAGTGCCATTGATACATATTGACCTTCTCTGTAGCCGAGGGGCGACAAAATACTGAATGATTAGTGTTCAAGGTTCTTTTCTCGTCATTTGTCCCTAATATTCCAGACTTTTGGTCCGACTAAGATGAATATGGTTCAACGTAGCTCAGAGAGAGGGAGAGGGAGAAAGGGCTGCCACAGCCCTCCAGGTATCACGTTGCGCACAAGGCTACTTGATAAATCTTGTTAATATGCATATGTAGTTCTATGTCGGTAAATTATCCACCAAGACACTGGATGCGATCCATGACTACTGATAATCTACAAGAATTGTATCCATTCTCCTTTTCTCATTTAGATGGAATTGGTGTATTGCGTTCTCGTGCCCAAACCTGCAGCTGGTACCGGTAGCAAGCTGCCTAATCGACTGCAGCCTGCTGGGTTTTTGACTTCTGCCTGTACCAAACTCAGAAGTATTAAAATTTAAACACCAACCCCATAAGCTACGGTGATCTATCGGTACTGGTCTTTATAGGCAATACTGAGCGTGAGGGATTTCCCCAATGCTCGAGTGAGCGGCTGAGCTTTGCCGCAGCTTAGTAACTGGATAGTGTTACCTCGGGCGGCAATTTGTCTAGCGATCCAACCTCATCCTTTGCCAAACACCAGCCATCAGAGTAGTTCCCGCGATGGAGAAGCCCAAAGAGCGATCCAAAAAGATCAAAAAGTATCCCAACTATTATGAGAGATAGAGAGATAGAAAGAAAGAAGCTTGTGCGCTAATTCACTCAGACCTTATCACCTTAAAAAAGCGGACCTGGATCTCGACGAATATAAAAAGGAAATTAGAGATCAGTCACCTGCATATCTCGTTGAGAGGGCAGTAGGTGTCCTCAAGACGTCACGGCAGTTTCATCTGTATGTCATCCTACAAATTTTTGCTGCATGTCTGGGTTTCGGGCAGATAATGGTCTCTATTGGTATGCACACACTCTCCCATTAGCTGTCAAGAACTTTTCCCCGAGGGGTTGGGATATGATGCTGATACTCTACATGAACAGGTATCTTGTGGATGTTCTACGTGAATACCAGTACATGTGCACGAAAATCTGGAGAAAAGAGCGCATACTCAATTTTCAACGAAAATGTAGAGGCGTAAGTAATTATCTTCCCAATTCTGATCACTTATCAATTTTTTCTCTCTAGAATTGAAGGTGCTACTCAAATGGAGTATCTCGAGAGGGAACTTAGGCGACAGTTGTACTGATATCATGATATGGTTGCCTAAATCCCATCAAACGTTCTACAATATAGTAGGGCCTGTTCTGGAATATTGCACTTGTTTTCATTACTTTTTTTGCTAGGTAAATCTTTATGTTAGGGGTGCCCTATTGAGAAAGAACGGGCAATGCTGGGGGGCTGGAGAGTAGTTCGTCCATGAAATCTTTGGTACATATTATTTCCTTTTTTTGCTTCAGCCCTTCCCGATGCGACGTGACTGCTCTTGTATTGGAGATCACTCGGTCTGAAAACTGGAATTGAACACTTTAACCACTCGCAATGTTTTATTTCATGAAGCCGTAAAAGCAGGTTATCTGTTACTATGGCGTGTCATTGTGTCGTATTAACGACTAGGAATAGATTGTGAGCTTACTTCAACCCCGCACTATGAGGGCGTATTTAGTGCTACAGATGCTACTCGCTCATGAAGAACATCTGAAGAATATGTGTTTGATTTGTTGTTTGTACGTTTCTCTGAAATGGTCCCATTAACTGGCCATTGAGGACCATAAATAATTGACAAAGGAACAGCCCTCCACCCCGTTTGTCCCATGTTTATTCAGTGGAGAGTATCTTCAGTGGTGGCCATCGCCTGGCCGCAGCACTACGTACTTTCGATCTACTTTCGTTCGACTAAACTAGTCATAGCCCGCAGCCGGTCAACCATCTGCATATGCGAGGCAAGGCGGCGTTAATCGTACATACGGACTTCTGTGATTGCTGTGATTTGACTCCGCAACTAACGCGTAACATATTCCTAGGATAGTAGCTGATACGTTTTCCATTTCTGCTTCAGGTGCATCTGCCTACGGCCCGGTCCGTTGGTTGGTGTGGGGATTATTGGGAGATGGGGCGTTCGGATATCCCGTACTGGTTGGAAACCGCCACGATATACAATCGCCCAGAGTGGTCAAAATGCCATGCTTTTGACAAATTCAAATTGATGCAAACTGCTTCTCCATTCTGTGCCACAAAGTGATACCTCCTTCCACAGGTTTCCGGTACTGCAAGTCCCCACAAGTTCCCTGCATCCTTCAACAGCAACATCCTCGCCAGCTTGGGTCCAATGAGGGTCTGTTGCTGCTGGAGCTTGCACCTGAAGTCACTTTCTTATAGAGGGCCTGTCCGCCGACTACTTTGTGTTTTCAATTTGTTTACTTACGCGCACCGTTCGTTGATCCATCCACCGTCCATTCTTCACTTCCTTTAAATTCCATTCCTTTTTTTTCTTTGAAAGATATCTCCAATTTTCCTGGTAAGTCGAATGACATATCTCGTCCAGCAGAATCGAAGTAGATCCTTGGTTAGGAGACAGCTTCCAAAGGTACATTAAGAAAGAGCAACGCACTGACAATTTCTTGCATTGAAAGGACACTTACGATCTCCATATACAAAAAGCCAATAACTATAGAACCCTCCAGAGTGATGTCGACCATGGGACCCCACATTAGGAGTTTTCTGAGTCAATACGATTCAATAGAAGAAGGCTACAATGAAGAATACGAACATAGCTACTACCCTATTAGTTCGCCAGATGTCCCTATTGCTTCAGCCTGCAGCATCCCAAGCTTTGGCAGTCGTGCTTCGCCTGCGATGATGGAGTTCTCTGGTTCACTGAGTTTGCAAACCCCACCACAGTATCTATCCGCAATGGCAACTCCTCCAGCTTTTAGAAAGCCAGCTTATCCTCCTTCGCCGTTCTCTGACTCGACGCCCCACATGTCGCCCTACATGTCGGAGAACAATGAGTCCCCATTTGGTGTGCCGATGTTCCATCCTCCGCTCGCGCAGTACGAGCCTGTTCCTTGGTCTTGGTGGAATCCGCCGCAGCACCGCAGTTCTTCATTTCACAGCTCCTCTTCCCTCTCGTTCTCCTCGTCGCAGGGTGACTCGTCCGCTTCATCCTGCTCTTCGTATCATCCTGGGGATCAGCTTTCGGTCCGAAGTACTCCAACTTCATCTTTCCATAATTTCGAAGAATCGGCGCTGGCATCCCCGTCCGAAAACCTTGAAGGCTCCAATGCTCCAGGAATTCATTCAGAGGGGGATGTCAATAGCAGCAACCGTCACCGCGGACAACTTGTCGATGCGAATAATCCGCCAATGAATAGCCTTGTCCATTTCAATGAAAAGCACGAGCCTTATGCGGTCATAATATACCGTGCGCTTATGAGCGTTCCAGAAAAGAGAATGGTTCTTGCGGATATTTACGATTATTTTCGGCAGACCCAGTCCGCAAGAGCGGGGAGGGATAGTGGATGGAAGAATAGCATCCGTCATAACTTGTCCATGAATGGTGTAGGTTTTTGAAACCCTGCATATTGATCTATGCTTCTTTGACTATGACTAACCTTGTTGTCATCTAATAGGACTTTATCAAAGAACCGCTACCTGACGAAGACAATACAAGACGCAATATCTGGGTTCTTTCGAAGCATGCACAGAAGCATGGCATTACCTCCACTACAAGATACCGCCGCACTTCCACCAGACCACCAAAGCGATTTCAACCTACCCGCCGGAAGTACGCAAGAAACAGGAAGAGGGTATCCAGAAGGGCCATTTCACCGATGCCACAACTGCAGCTGTCGCCGCCGAAAATTGAACGGATGGACCAGATGGCTATTCAGGCCCCCATTTGGACACCTCCTCAGACACCAGTGGCTTGTACCAAATCACAATCTGTGCCTATAGGTGTTGAGAATCCAAAAGCCGCCACCGATGCACAAGTCAAGATTGAAGACCTGGCCTCCCTGTTTGACATGGATCATCACTCGGATACAGTCATCGCCTCGCCCAACGCCTTGGAAAACACCTACTTTGGCCACGATGAGCTTTACGTACGGGAGAATGATTCATGGCATGCTGTACCATATACTAGTTCTTTTACTGAACAGTACAATCTTGTCACTGAGGCTGCGAAGCAGGGGCGCTCGTGAATATTTAGTGCTCGGGTTTTTCCTATTTTAGTTCATTTTTATTCCTACCCGTGTCCATTATTTTCCAATTCGTTCCTTGTTAACCTTTTCCGTTTAAGCCTGTGGAGCTGTCTGACTAGATGTAGAATTGCTTCGAAGTTTGTTTTCCTCGAGCTGGTTTTAGTGATTTAATTTTTGGTTGATACTTTTGCTTATAAAAACAATTTGTCTATGTTTGTTTGCTTCATACATAGGACTAGTGGTACTAGGCGTGCTTAGGCTTTCTTTTTCATTCCATGCTTAGATTTCTTATATCTAGAGTTTCTCGCTTGTGTGATCTGATTCAGTTGTTGAACTTAGGATGTTTTGATTGGTGTTTTTTATGGTAAAGAGTAGCCTAGGTGGCTGATGCTAGAGGCAAGAGGTTACACTGTTAACAATGGAAAGTAATTGCAAATTCTTCCTTGTCTCATATTTAGAGGAGAAGACAGGTCCGAGCCCCTTGCAAACTTGTCTCCTATCACTTTCTCCCCCGATGTGATAGATGAGATGTGATATTCATCTCTTGCCCCACTGCTATGGCACAATCGTTGAATCCGTAGGCACATAGCGAACCACATACCCTAAGGACTGCATATTGAGGGTAAGTCGTGCATGAATATCTTCTTGTTCCAAATTGGCATTCTTGGCGAAAAGTTCTAGCTGAGGGGTGCTGCGTCAAACAGTTGTTCGATGACTGGTTGAGGATACAGATCAAAGCTTCACTATGCGCCATCCGCCATGTGGCGTCTTTCCGAAGCTCCGACGGGTTATAAATTGGTCCACTTGACAAGCGATTTGTCCTATACTTTGCACGGATGGATCTCGGTTGCATTTACCGGTATTACGGGCCGCACCTGCAATGTTGCGATGAACTTCCCATGGTTGTTTAGATCGTGCGCTAGATCTGGAATCGTGCACCAATATGTCCGGAGGGTTCGATCCGATTAAGGTTCGGGCGAAAAACCCAGATTGCAGCTTGCTTAAGCGTTATGATCGAATGCCACAGCATACTGTTCTAGGTGGTGAGATGGGCGAAAGTGGGCGGGCCGCCCGCAAATGGTGCTAACAAGTGAGTTTCCCACCCACAGCCGCGACCACTCACCACAGAATTGATCTGTCTCTGAAACCCACGGTGGAATAAGTGCAAGAAAAGGACGTTAGAAATAACCTCAGGTAATCCCATATCAATCAGAATTCCATAACCACGCCACAATAGTGTTTCACTTTCGGGATAATTCTCGGGAAAAATTGTTGTCAATTTAGTTTTCCCATGTCTCAGGTATCTCCTCCGTTTCCCAGCTCTAACTCCCGCATATTAACTTCACTTTTCCGTCCACCATCCTCATCCCTTTTCTGCCGCCCGTACTCCAAACTTCACGTAACCAGATCTGGAAATTACGAGCGCGGCCGAGGCTGTAGTCTCCTCCCACGTGCAGGGCAATTGCGTCCACAAGAAAATTGAAGTACTTCGGGGTCCCGTTGGGTCCTGTCGTACGGACAACTCCTAAATCCCGCTCTAAGGGCAAGGCTGCATCGAGTAGTGACCGCACCGAGGTAACAATTGCAGGAATAGTATTGCAGAGACACATGGCACATCTTATCAAGGCCTTTGAAAAAATAAATCTTGCTTCGTCGTAAGTGATGCCCGGTGGAACTTTCTCTTAAGTGAAAAGTCCTCGTAGTGAAGCAGTCAAATATTTATCTGGAGGGGCTGGGGCGCTCTCATGCCAGCGGGTGATGGTAATTTCAGTTGCTCCATTCTAATTGTCCGTCGTGACTGCGAGGTCATTCTATCTATGTTATAGAATGTTTATGAGCCACGCACGGTATCTTGTCACGTTGAAATGTCCTATGAAGTCCAACAATTACCAGGACTGAGACGTAGAAAGAAGCTGCCAAAGCTGTTCGGTGTTCTGATTGGCCTATACGCCTGGTCTCAATCAGTTCGCTACCAACGGGAAGAAGTGGAGCACGAGGCTGGCAATGAATATGCGCGGCATTTGAACCTGACTCGATGCCTGCAACGGTGCATTGGCGGGATGCGTTTTTTCACCAAAAATTTTGTGATTCATGCTGCAGGTCCATCCATGCATCACCCGAAGGATACTTTGAATGAACCGTTGAACTGAATCTAACAAACCAGCGTGTGGCCTGGTGATCCCACAAAACCGTCACCAAAACCATCTAGGACCATACGAGGCATGAAAATCCCTAAATATGCTTGCATTTGTTGGTATCTCATGCTGTTTAAAACTTTCGCTTTTTCTTCTGGGGTTGCTTCTTCTTAGCTTCCAACTCCTTTTCCAATAGACGCCTCTTCCTGTTCGCTTTTTCATCCTCATCCTCCGGATCAGAGATTGGAGATCTGATCTTGGGTTTTTCCGATTGCAATCTCGATAAGTGTGCTGGAGGCGACAGGAGCGGCATCTAGCCCACATCAGTTCAGGACATTGTGTTGTATGCATGCACAACTTGCTTACCATAATTGCGGCGGCCGTTGAAGGTCCAACCGTTGCTATTGGAGAGGCGCGTCCCAACTCCGCCTCTCCACTACCCTTTTTCTCACCTAACTTACCGATCGTTTTTTTTACACCTCCAACACTACCAACCTTGGCTTTCTGTGCTGTGCCTTTATCGCTATTGAACACCGGTTGAACATCGTCAGATACTGGTGGCTGCGCAGAAGCAGGGGTTGCTTTACGTCCTCCTATTTTGCCGATGGTCTTTTTGGGTGCCGGTGGCTTTGCTCGCGTTATGGCTTCGTCGTTATTGCTGGTAGCCGTAGGAGTCGGCAGCGGTTTCCTATTTTCAACTATGCTCTTCGGTGGTGGTACTCTCAAGGACATGCCGCCATCCAGGCCATCGTCGTCATCGGTCTCTTCATCTGCACCACTAGGATTTGTTGCCCTTCTATGACATGTTAATTGTAGCGGGGGTGGTGTCGGAGTCTTTAGAACCTGTGGTTTGGGATAAGTTGTACATTACATAAATCAAAATGATAGGATTGTACAAGCGAAAACTCACCTCAAAGTCATCATCATCATCTTCTTCTTCTTCATCCTCCGTTTCCAATCTAACCTTTATTTTGGCGTCCCCCCCCTTCTTTGCACCTCTAAAATCCCCCCCAGACAAATTAGGTGTCTCTTTGATTGAGCTCTGATTCGTCTCCTCATCGTCATCTTCGACACTCTTCCACCATTCTACCGCCTCCGGCGCAAACTGCCCCACGGGTCTCGCTTTCGGATTGGCATTCGAACCAAAGACATCCCTCACTACCTCCCGACCATTCTTCTCCTCTACATCTCTAAAACCTACGTCGAATTGCTCCATGTCGAATTGCACCAAAGCCTTCCTCCTTCGAGCCCCAACAATAACATCGACTTTAACCTTACTATCTTCCAAAGCATCTCTCAGCTTCTCAATAGCCTTATCCTTCTCTTGGATCGTGCCTAACAAGCTTCTGATTTGTTCCGCATGTAAACTCGCCATCGACACTAATGGCAACACGAACTCATTCGTGAAATGTATCGTCGAACCTTGCTTCATCGTAAATGTCCACTCCAGCTCTGGCAACGGCGGAGGAAGCTCGGAAGTAAGCTTTAGCCGTAGGTCACAGCTACTGCTAGCAGAGGGAGCGCTGTTGAGTACTAGTTCAACCTCTTGAGAAGGACCATGAAGCGCACTTTCGAGCTTTTCGAGAAGTAGCTGCAGCTGGGAGACATCTTCCGAGGGGTCGATTGTAGTTCCTTCTCGTGACGCGCGTGAGAGGATGGATGCGCGATCTAGGGTTTCGGTCCATACTTGGCAGAGATCGGTGATATGGACGGAGTATGAATTAGACGTGAAGTCTGTCTTGACGAGAAGGGGTGGAGCTGAGCGGATAGGGGTCGTGAGCGGTAGAACATGCCATGCAGTTTTTCGTGGGAAAGACATTGTTGGAGTTGAGGTGTTCTGGCAGATGACGTGTGTATTCTCGAGTTCGCGCCGCACCGATACAGATAATAGTCATCAAACTTACTCGATACAAGGTGTGCAACTTCGTACAACTTTGCTATTTCTCAACAGCGGAACTAGCTACAGACACATCAAAGTTCGAAACATGACGGAATTATCTTCCTTTTCAACAAATGGGCCTCTGGGTTGCGAGCATAGTTAGGATGTGTTGAATCGATAACTCGGTGTGTTGCAATTGGCATGGCATTGTGAATTTCGCAAATGTGACGACGCCTGTGAACTCTGACCATTCTTGTAGCCAACGTTTATATACTTACACCGTCCTCATGTGTTTACTACCATGAAACCATAAGGAACGCACTAATTCAAGATAGAGGTCTCCAATGGAATAGCAAAAGCGTATTTGATAGTCTGCCAAACAGCCTGACACTGGTGGTAAATCTTGGTTGGTACCCCGAACTAGAAATAGCTAGATCTTTGACATCACTTGAATCCAGAAATGGATAGTCACGGAACACAATCAAGCAGGACAGTACAAAGATTGACAACCCATAACTATCCTGTATGGTACAACGCATCTCCCACAATCCGCGGTCGTAGTTTAAAATTGGTGCTGTATGAACCCCAGTGACCCGTTGAATTTGAGTGGGTAGCAGTATTACATTCGCCAGTCCAGCCCAGAAAATGATTTCATGACATCCCAAAGCTCCAGATAGCACCCAAAGACGAAAACCCCGCTTTTATTTCCCGATTATCTGACAAAAAAAGGTTAACGCTTCTTGGCGGTCTCCTTGAGCACCTGCTTCGTTGTTAGCATTTATTGCCTTCGTCGCTGGCCAGTATTCAGAAAGTGTGCTGACCTTCTTGACGATTTTCTGTTCCTCGATCAAGAAAGCACGGACGACACGGTCCTTGACGCAGTTGGCGCAACGAGAACCACCGTAGGCACGCTGGACGGTCTTGGTGGGCTTGGAAACCTGAGCATACTCACGAGGGCGGAGTGCAGGAATCTAGCAAAAGGCAGATTAGTATCGCTGGACAAGAAATTCGCCAATCACTAACAAGACCCCCCTCCCGCTCCTCCCTCTCTGGCGCAAAATATTCCAGCTACAGAGCCGTAAAATTCCGCGATCCCCTCACATCCTCTCCTTCACTTTCCCGTAGCTATTCTCCTTGATTCCAGCACCGACCATCCTTCGTATCAACAAAAAGTAGAGGTAAACTCACTCCAGGAAGCTTGATACCGCAATCTCCGCACTTGACAGGGCTACCTCTCTTCTTGATATGAAGGTAACGGAGCTTTCCACCGGGAGTCTTGATAACTCGGACCTTATTGGAACGGGTGTTGTACCTATGGAGGAAACGTCAGAGCCGAGATCCAAGACTTTCGCAGTCTGTATTCCCGCGTAGTGTAATTGCTGACTTGGGGCAGGGTGAACCTACGGGTTCCTCCGTCGCTATTCGACAAAAGCGACTGTCAGTATTCGAGCATTCTGGTAGTTAGTTTGCAAGAACTCACGTATTGAAGTCTTGTGGAGGCCATAGTATCTCGAAGTGCTCTCGCCGCCGGACTGAATGTCTAAATGTTGAGTTTGGCGGAAGTGTCGTCGGGTTTGTCGATATCGTTAGTCGTCGCTCAATCTTCTCGAAAAAACACCAGTATGATGGAGCTGTCGATAGGTTGGTGGGTGCACTAGTATGAATAAAGAAAGAGCAGTCCCACCAAGTCAGGTGATAAAAAATGGGAAGCCCTGTTGAGCCTCACCCTGGATACCAAATCCCAAACACCGCATATGCTATTAGACCTTTCTCATCACAAGCATTTACATGTATTTACTTAGTAGTACTTGTATTCTATCGTAGGCGAGGTTCCTTGAAGTCGGGCATTGCAATCCTACGAAGAATGACTAACTAGTACTTCTCATCAAATCGTATGATAGTAGCGGCATAATACAGTAATTCGGAAGCACTTATTCTAACAGACGAGTCCGTGAAAAACCAGACCCTCGGAACTCACTTCGCGCCACTGTTTTTCATGTACCTTCATACAGTTCAATTCTGTCCCTGCCATCATCACTATCACAATTGGAAAGATGATACTTCAGTAACTTCCAGTCATGAGCCGTCACGCTGGGCTCTCAAAAGGATTCTCTGCGTAGCGATTGACGTAGATATTGTCGTATTACTACTAAATAATGGGACTGTCAGAAGTAGGTTTTCATGCCGCTAAGTGCAACGTCAGAATTACAACATGATATGAAGAGTGAAAGTGGTGTACCTACGGTATCGAGCTCGAAGCCAAACGCGGCTGGGTAGATAGGTAGTAAGCAACTATCGAACATTACTCATTTGAGAGGCGCTAAGTTTACTTGGCAACTGTTTCTCATCCATCATCGCGCGTCGCCTAAGTTCTTCAACTCAACATCACGCGAATCCATCACCTCTCATTCTACCTACCCTATCACCGATTATTGCTCCATACCCAGAAATCGTACGAACAGACACAACGATGGCTTCGCTGCCGCCACCGCCTCCCCCCGGTTATCAGGGCATGACTTCCGGAACACCTCTGCACCCGCCACCGCCGGGATATAGGCCGCCTGCAGACCCTCAACAGTCTAAGTTTGAACAGAAAAAAAAGGAATGGCTGCGGGTTCAGAAAAATCGCTTTGGCGAGAAACGAAAGAAGGGCTATGTCGATACGCAGAAAGTGGACATGCCGCCTGAGCATCTGAGGAAGATTGTAAGGGATATTGGAGATGTCAGTCAGAAGAAGTTCTCGGCTGACAAGAGAGCATATCTTGGAGCGCTCAAATTCATGGTAAACCATTAACTTCAAACTCTTGTAGTAGAAGCATTATATTGATGATTCTCTAGCCCCATGCAGTCTTAAAGCTATTGGAGAACATGCCGATGCCCTGGGAAAGCGCGCGCGAGGTCAAGGTTCTGTACCATGTCAACGGATGCTTGACACTGGTGAACGAAATCCCGAGGGTTATTGAACCCGTGTTCCATGCGCAGTGGGCGACGATGTGGGTGTGCATGAGGAGAGAAAAGTCGGATCGGCGACATTTCAAGAGAATGCGTTTCCCACCATTCGATGATGAAGAACCTCCTTTGTCGTGGAGTGAGAATATTGAAGATGTTGAACCCCAAGAACCCATTCAGATGGAGCTTGATGAACAGGAGGACGCGGCTGTAATCGAATGGTTTTACGACCATCGTCCGCTGCTAGACACACCACATATAAACGGCCCTTCTTACAAAAAATGGAACCTTGACCTCCCTCAAATGGCGACTCTTTACCGCCTATCACACCAGCTTCTTTCTGACATCGTCGACAAAAACTACTTCTATATGTTCGACCGTAATTCCTTTTTCACGGCTAAAGCCCTTAATGTCGCTATCCCTGGCGGACCGCGTTTTGAACCTCTTTACAAAGACGTTGACCCTAATGATGAAGATTTTGGAGAGTTCAACGCGATTGACCGGATCATCTTCCGTTCTCCCATCCGGACCGAATACCGAGTAGCATTCCCGTATCTTTACAACTCGCTCCCCCGGTCTGTCGAGCTGTCTTGGTATCATCATCCTCAAATCTGCTATGTAAGGACTGAAGATCCCGACCTTCCTGCATTTTACTTCGATCCAATCATCAATCCTATTTCGTCTCGCTCGGTCGCACCGAAGAACCTTACCATCTCGCATGAGGATGAAGTTTTTGGATACAACAACGATGAAGACGATTTTGAGCTTCCGGAAGAGGTTACGCCTTTCCTTGGGTCGGAAGAGCTTTATTCTGAGAATACATCATCCGCCATTGCTTTGTGGTGGGCACCTCACCCTTTCGACAAGCGGTCAGGACGGATGGTCAGAGCCGAGGACGTGCCATTGGTAAAACAGTGGTATCTTGAACATTGTCCGGGCGGTCAACCGGTGAAAGTCCGGGTTTCCTATCAAAAACTACTGAAAACATACGTACTCAATGCACTACATACCAAGTCTCAAAAAGCGCAGAACAGGCAGGATCTGTTCAGAACGCTCAAAGGTACCAAGTTTTTCCAGACGACGACCATAGACTGGGTGGAGGCAGGATTGCAAGTTTGTAGACAAGGGTTTAACATGCTTAACCTTTTGATTCACAGGAAAAATTTGACATATCTGCATTTGGACTGTAAGTGCACCATTTACACCGTTGCCTCTGCATGTGAATGTATCTGACTTTGGACAAGATAACTTCAACCTCAAGCCTGTAAAGACATTGACCACAAAGGAACGGAAGAAATCCCGCTTTGGAAATGCTTTCCATCTCATGCGTGAAATTCTCCGGCTGACAAAGTTGATTGTCGACGCCCAAGTACAATATCGACTGGGCAACATCGATGCCTTTCAACTGGCAGACGGTATCTTGTATGCGTTCAACCATGTCGGACAACTGACTGGTATGTATCGTTACAAGTATAAGCTCATGCACCAAATTCGAGCGTGCAAGGATCTGAAGCATCTCATCTACTATCGATTCAACTCAGGACCGGTCGGCAAAGGACCTGGGTGTGGTTTTTGGGCCCCTGCATGGCGTGTTTGGCTATTCTTCATGAGGGGTATCTTACCTCTGCTCGAGAGATGGCTGGGCAACCTGTTGGCGAGACAATTTGAAGGTCGTCACAGTAAGGGTGTTGCGAAGACCGTCACGAAACAGCGTGTGGAATCTCACTTCGACTTGGAGCTTCGAGCGGCGGTCATCCACGATATCACTGATATGATGCCGGCAGGTATGAAGTCAAATAAGGTCAACACTGTCTTGCAGCATCTCAGCGAAGCGTGGAGATGTTGGAAGAGTAACATTCCTTGGAAGGTTCCCGGACTTCCGGCACCTATTGAGAATGTTATCCTTCGTTACGTCAAGAGCAAGGCAGATTGGTGGGTTAGTGTTGCGCACTACAACCGTGAACGGATTAGGCGTGGTGCCACAGTCGATAAGACAGTTGCGAAGAAGAACTTGGGAAGGTTGACCCGACTATGGTTGAAGGCTGAACAGGAGAGGCAGCATAATTACATGAAGGATGGCCCATACGTATCTTCTGAAGAGGCTGTTGCTATCTACACAGCAGCGGTGCATTGGTTAGAATCAAGAAAGTTCTCGCCTATTCCGTTCCCCAGCGTTTCTTACAAACATGACACCAAAATCTTGATTCTTGCGCTTGAGCGGTTAAGGGAAGCATATTCAGTCAAGGGAAGGCTGAACCAAAGTCAGCGAGAGGAGTTGGCGTTGATTGAACAGGCTTACGACTCCCCTGGAACCACCCTTACACGTATTAAGACGGCGCTTTTGACACGAAGGGCGTTCAAGGAAGTTGGCATCGATATGAATGACAACTACAGCACGATTAACCCGGTTTACGATGTCGAACCTATCGAAAAGATCACAGACGCTTATCTCGATGCTTATTTGTGGTATCAAGCAGATCAGCGACACCTGTTCCCTGCCTGGATTAAGCCTTCTGATTCTGAAGTTCCGCCGTTGCTCGTCTACAAGTGGGCCCAGGGCATTAACAATCTCAACAAGGTTTGGGAGACAGCGGATGGCGAATGCAACGTTTTGATTGAGACACAGCTGTCGAAAGTTTACGAGAAGATTGATATCACATTCCTTAACCGTCTTCTGAGACTCATCATGGACCACAATCTTGCAGATTATATCACTGCGAAGAACAACGTAGTGCTGAATTACAAGGACATGAACCACACCAACATGTACGGTCTAATCCGTGGCCTCCAATTTTCCGCATTCGTCTTCCAGTATTACGGAATGATCATGGATTTATTAGTCCTCGGTTTAGAGCGAGCGTCTGAGATCGCCGGCCCGCCTCAGCGACCGAATGAGTTCCTTCAGTTCCAAGATCTCAATACCGAGACGAAGCACCCAATCCGCCTGTACACCAGGTATATTGACAGAGTCTGGGTATTTTTCAGGTTTAAAGCCGACGAAGCGCGAGACTTGATCCAACGATTCCTTACTGAGAACCCCGATCCCAATTTTGAAAATGTTATCGGTTACCGAAATAAGAAGTGCTGGCCAAGGGACTCCAGAATGCGATTGATGAGACACGATGTCAACTTGGGACGTGCCGTTTTCTGGGATCTGAAGAACAGACTGCCTCGCTCCGTCACAACTATCGAATGGGATGAGACTTTCGCCAGTGTGTACAGCCGAGACAACCCCAACTTGCTCTTTTCCATGTGCGGATTTGAGGTCAGAATCTTGCCAAAGTGCCGCAATCAAAATGAAGAATTTCCTGTCAAAGATTCCGTTTGGTCCTTAGTGGACAATAGTTCGAAAGAACGGACGGCCCATGCATTCCTTAAGGTTACGGAGGAAGATATCCAGAAGTTCAATAACAGAATCCGACAGATTTTGATGAGCTCTGGTAGTACTACCTTCACCAAGATTGCAAACAAATGGAACTCGGCTCTCATCGCGCTCTTCACCTATTACCGTGAAGCTGCCATTTCGACTGAACCACTCCTCGATACCATCGTGAAGTGCGAGACCAAGATCCAGACAAGAGTCAAGATCGGATTGAACTCCAAAATGCCTTCCCGTTTTCCACCTGCAGTTTTCTATACACCCAAGGAATTAGGTGGATTAGGTATGATCTCGGGAAGTCATATTTTGATTCCCACCAGCGACAGGAGATGGAGCAAGCAAACAGACACCGGCATCACTCATTTCCGAAGCGGCATGACGCATGACGAGGATGTCCTTATCCCCAACATTTTTAGATATATTCAGCCTTGGGAGTCAGAGTTCATCGATTCCGCACGCGTTTGGTCCGAGTACGCCCAAAAGAGGCAGGAAGCCAACCAACAAAATCGTCGACTAACGCTGGAAGATCTGGAAGACTCTTGGGATCGTGGTATTCCTAGAATAAATACGTTGTTCCAGAAGGATCGCAGTACTTTGGCGTTTGACAAGGGATGGCGAGTGCGTACAGAGTTCAAGATCTACTCGATGATGGTATGTGCATCTCTTTATGAACCTATGCTCTTTCATGCCGCTAACGTTTTTGTAGAAATCTAATCCTTTTTGGTGGACTTCCCAACGGCACGACGGTAAACTGTGGAACCTGAACGCCTACCGAACGGATGTCATCCAGGCCCTTGGTGGTGTTGAGACTATTCTCGAGCATACACTCTTCAAGGCAACTGCATTCCCATCTTGGGAGGGCTTGTTCTGGGAGAAAGCTTCCGGTTTCGAGGAGAGTATGAAGTTCAAGAAGTTGACCAATGCTCAGCGCTCTGGTCTCAATCAAATCCCTAATCGTCGATTTACTCTGTGGTGGAGTCCTACCATCAACAGAGCTAATGTGTACGTTGGTTTCCAAGTGCAACTGGATCTCACCGGTATCTTCCTTCACGGAAAGATCCCTACGTTGAAAATCTCTTTGATTCAAATCTTCCGAGCTCACTTGTGGCAAAAGATTCACGAGTCAGTTGTCATGGACTTGTGTCAAGTATATGATCAGGAACTCGAGAGCTTAGGTATCGAGACTGTCCAGAAGGAGCAGATCCATCCCCGAAAGTCATACAAGATGAACAGCTCCTGTGCCGATATTCTCTTGTTCGCCGCCTACAAGTGGAATGTGACCAGACCCAGTTTACTCCACGATACCAAGGATGTTATCGAGCAGAACTCAACCAATAAGTTCTGGGTTGATGTTCAGCTGCGCTATGGCGATTACGACAGTCACGACGTGAGTCGATATGTGCGCGCTAAATTCCTCGATTATACAACGGACTCGCTCTCTATTTATCCCTCGCCTACTGGTGTTATGATTGCTATCGATTTAGCTTATAACCTCTACGACGCCTATGGACAGTGGTTCCCTGGTTTGAAACAACTTATCCAACAAGCCATGGCCAAGATCATGAAGGCCAATCCAGCCTTGTATGTCCTCCGCGAGCGTATCAGAAAGGGTCTGCAGCTCTATGCATCGGAAAGCAACCAAGAATTCTTGAACTCTCAGAATTACTCTGAGCTGTTCAGCAACCAGATTCAACTTTTCATTGACGACACGAACACATACCGAGTGACAGTGCACAAAACCTTCGAAGGAAACCTGACCACAAAGCCAATTAACGGGGCTATTTTCATATTAAACCCTCGATCTGGTCAGCTGTTCTTGAAGATCATCCACACATCGGTGTGGGCCGGTCAGAAGCGTCTTGGGCAACTGGCGAAGTGGAAGACGGCAGAAGAAGTGGCTGCGTTGATTCGTTCACTACCCGTCGAGGAACAACCGAAGCAGCTCATCGTTACCCGAAAGGGTCTTCTTGATCCTCTGGAGGTCCATCTTCTTGACTTCCCCAACATTTCTATCCGAGCGTCTGAGTTACAATTGCCTTTCCAGGCTGCGATGAAAATTGAAAAGCTCGGTGACATGATTCTTCGAGCCACCGAGCCGCAGATGGTGTTGTTCAATCTTTATGACGACTGGACAAAGTCGGTCTCCTCTTATACAGCGTTTTCCCGGTTGATCTTGATTCTTCGTGCGTTGCATGTTAATCAGGACAAGACCAAGTTGCTTCTTCGGCCAGACAAGACTGTTATCACCCAAGAACATCACATCTGGCCATCGCTTTCCGACGACGACTGGGTGAAGGTTGAGACACAGTTGCGAGATCTCATTCTTAATGATTACGGGAAAAAGAATAACGTCAACGTGTCCAGTTTGACCAGCAGTGAAGTTAGAGACATTATTCTGGGTATGGAGATCAGTGCACCATCTATGCAACGTCAGCAAGCTGCCGAGATCGAGAGCCAGCAGCAAGAGCAGGCGCAGTTGACAGCGGTTACGACCAAAACAACCAATGTGCACGGAGACGAGATAATTGTTACGACAATGACGAATTATGAACAGCAAGCTTTTGCTTCCAAGACTGAATGGAGGAATCGAGCCATTGCGGCAAACAATCTGAGAACCCGTGCAAACAATATTTACATCTCCTCGGACGATATTACCGATAATGGGCAGTACACGTATATCATGCCGAAGAATATCCTCAAGCGATTCATTATGATCTCCGACCTTCGCATGCAGGTCGCCGGGTTCTTGTACGGCTCATCGCCACCAGACAACGACCAAGTCAAAGAAATACGATGCATCACCATGATCCCACAAATCGGTAGCCCTAACACCGTACAACTTCCTCATAAGCTGCCGCAACACGAGTATCTCACCAAAGAGAACGGTCTTGAGCCACTTGGATGGATTCACACTTGGGCTCAGCCCAATGAGGCCCCTCACCTCAATGCTTTCGATACCACACAGCATGCCAGGCTCATGGCCGCACATCCCGAGTGGGACAAGAAAACCGTCACTATGACCGTGTCCTTCAAAGCAGGATCCGTCTCCTTGGCCGCGTACAGCCTTACTCCGGCAGGCTACGAATGGGGTGCGCAGAATAAGGACATGGGCAACGATATGCCCCCCGGTTTCCAAACGAATATGGGAGAGAAGTGTCAGCTTCTACTTTCGGACAAGATCATGGGATTCTTCTTAGTACCTGAGACTAATGTGTGGAACTACTCTTTCCTGGGTGCAAGCTTCAGCACGGAAGCCGAGAAGAAGTCGTATCACGTCAAGATTGATACGCCACTAGGATACTACGCAGATTTGCATCGTCCTCTGCATTTCCAGAACTTTGCCGAATTGGAGGATGTTTGGGTTGATCGGAGTGACAATTTTGAGTAAATCGCTCAAGTGGGGAAGGGTGGCCTGGCATATATTACGATGAGCTATGTAAGAATGTGAGAACGGGGATTAGGTGTTGTGCTGTAATTGTTTTCCTTTCTTTACTTGTCCGTGTTTTTTGCGACTTTAATATGAATGGTCCTTGTACAGTATTCCTTGATTATTGGTATTACATTGGAGGAGGCATGGGAAGAAAACTGTGAATGGTATTATGATCTGTAGAGGGATATTTATGTCGACTCCTACTTTTCACAGAGATTGAATGCAATGTCATGCGGATTTTAGAGTCAAAACCACCTACCCACACGTTAATCTCTTTGTGCAAGTCTCCTAAAAAGTGGCCTTGCCTAAGATCAAGACGGTAGAAATTCTTGCACCGCATGCGTGTCGTCTGTGTTTCTATGCCTGCGTGAACTAGATGGAAATCAGAAGAGGTTCGTTCAGAAATTGGAAAACTGTGTCCATTCATTTCGTGTAGAGGCGTGGCATCTACATGCTTGTCCAACGTCACATCCAGATTGGGTTTAGATGATGACACAATCCGTCCACAGCCAGTCCACAAAAGAACCACTTGAGCAAAGAAGCGCATCTAGCACCTTTTCACCTCAAGGATCTACATACTCTTACCAAACAAATACAGGACCGATAATCCTCAAAGTCTTAGCCCCTCCACCTCTTCGTAGCAATGGTTCCTTCGTTTCTAAATCGTTTCATCAGGCCCTTCTCAAGCTCCAGCGTTGCTCCAATCGGCATAGGAATGAGCCTTCCGCCAGTAGTAGAGAAAGCCACAGTATGCTTCCTATATGATGCACCTCACCTCGCCTCGCCTCGTTTTGATGCTAACACAATGCAAGGTTGCTGCTGGGTAACTGCTCAAATCCGTTCCCTAAATAACTACGGTGCCCCACAGTTCGCAATGGCTGATCCCTTGCTGCGACAGCTGCTTCTGGGGTGTTGAGCATCTCTATCGTAAAAACTTTGGCGATGACAAAGGGCTTATTGACGCACGAGTGGGATATATCGGTGGAGATACTACCAGTCCCAGCTACCGCTCTGTGTGCAGCGGACAAACCGGACGTTGTTCTCCACGCTCGTTCATCATGTACGAGGATACTAACGGCATTAACTGCAGATGCTGAAGCTGTAGAGCTGTTCTATGATCCTTCGAAGCTTTCCTACGACACCATCCTCGAGTTTTTCTTCAAAATGCACGATCCGACAACGAAGGACCGCCAGGGACCTGACACTGGGACTCAATACCGCTCTGGGATTTTTACGCATGGGCCTGAGCAGGAGGCAAAGGCGAGAAGTATCATTGACGCGGTTCAGAAACAATGGTGGAAGAGCGGGCAGATCACTACACGGGTGGTGCCGGCTGGGAAGTGGTGGGATGCTGAAGAGTATCATCAGCTGTACTTGGACAAGAGTATCTCCCTTTGTGGGGCCGAATATATGGCGTGGCACTGACTATGAAACAGATCCAGGTGGCTATGAATGTCCTGCACATTATGTGCGCTCTTTTCCACCACTATCAAAGGTCTAATATCCAGTTTACAAGATCCGAAGGCGGAACGTCGAGGTAAACAGAATTTTTACACTCCCTAGTATTCGAATGGAGATGACGGATCTGTTGAGTTCTGGGCCTTCGTAGCCTTGATGAGCTTCGTTGGCATGTCTTCCGAAGGCGTTATGACATTTTTTAGGTGTATAGGATTGACAGGCTGGAATTATGTACCGTATGCTACACCAGTGCTTCAATTAATCTTTCTTCGCCATGTGTTAACCTTCGACAATTGGATGGTTTATTGAGTTTACTTGGAGTTCTACAACTAATCCTACCACCTGCCATTTGCATCATGCAATGACCGCCACCCACCTAAAAGATTTTATATGTAGACACCGTCTAGTTGGGTCACTTTGCAGGAATTGGTTATATAGAGACCGCCCACAGTTTTCCAGCAGTCACCCAAGAGGAGTTCTTCGAAGGCCATCAGTTTCCATAAGAGATACTCAGTGATCAGCTCAACAAATTATTTGACATCATCTCCCTTTCAGTCCAGGTGTGTTGCTATAGAGCGCGATTTCGATGGACCATCGCCGCCACCACCACCATCACCACAATGGTGCGCATTTTATGATGGAGCTTTCTTTTCTCACTGTTGACTATCTGGCATCGAATTCGTACTAATTTGTAAAGGCTTATACGGCCTTCCGACAGTCTGAACGTGCTCGGCTCGTGGAAATCACTAGCTAGCTTACAGCATGATGCTGTATCTATTATTGAGTGGTGTGAGCATCGAGGCTTGATTTTTTTGCGTCGGATCTGCAATTTTATCTAGAGATTGAACTACTCTTACGCGATGTCTTTACAGAAAGAGTTAGCTATATGGCCACCCCAATCCGCCACCGTGGAACCACAGACTACTCTAAGTCTAGCTTGTTTCCGAATGCATCCTAGACGTTATTAGCTACCAGGCTGAATGATATCCGCACTATGTCTGGATTTGTCATGAATCCCTCCGTGGGATTTCTGGGTGCGGATATTGGATATTCCGTACCGTGAACGGAAGCTAGTGAAGGAAGAGAGAAGATTGACAAGCCAGGCGGGGAATCCGGGCAAAAAGATGTAATTATTCACAGTCTCCATTTGTAATGGGAACGGTTATCTTTGCAGGGTGAATTCGATCAAACTACAACCATCTCTATGCTACAAGACTCTCACTTGAGTGATCATCTATGATTAGACGGACAAGTAATTATTTAGTACCGCTAAAGCGAAAGCCCAGGGATATCATATATATAAATTTTGAAGATCTTTTGAGATGTTGAATGTGAATTAGTAGGCTTACTAGATTATGTGCATTGACATCCGATCCTGGCGGGATAAATCAACGATCCCCGCCACAAGCCAAACCTTTTGCATCATCGTCCCCGCCATCTGGCTCCGCAAGTTAGACATCAACCTATTCCCCGCCAAAGCCACCCGCCGTATAAATACTAATAATGGCATCATCGGTATGTCGCCGCCTCCTCCCCACCATTTCTCATTATAAACATTCATCCACCAACTACAAATATTTCATACTGTCGATACATAAATTTAATATGAGCTCTATTCCCAAGCCCGTACGCCTTACTCTTACCATTGCGCTCGTACTTCTGTCTGTTTGCAATTGACGCGCTAATTATTGAGCATCTGAGTAGGTTCGCACCCACGATGCCTGCCCTCGTAAGCCTGCCCCATTACTCGAAGAGCGGTGATAGTAACTGACAGTCGCAATCTGCAGCTGCAGGACCCTACGTATGTGTCCCCTACTGATACCTTCGTGGTGATTGAGATCTGACTCTCCCGATCTATATAGTCCCAGGCCATAAAGGCCAATGGCCTCGTCTTCGTCTCTGGCCAGATCCCAGCGGACAAAGACGGAAACGTCATCACAGGGACCATTGAAGAGGAGACAGAAGCAGTGTTTGCCAATCTCGCGGCTGTCCTCAAGGCTTCCGCATCATCCTTCAACAAGGTCGTCAAGGTCAACGTTTTCCTCTCCAACATGGCCAACTTTGCGCGCATGAACTCGGTTTACGAGAAGTACTTTTCGGGACACAAACCGGCACGGAGCTGTGTTGCGGTAAGAGAATTGCCAAAAGGCGTCAATGTCGAGATTGAGTGCATCGCACTGGAGGATACCACCCCTGGCAAGCACTCCGGCGTCCAAGCGCAGTACGTTAGCCCGAACTTGTAACCCGGAAGGTGGGTGGATTGCTGATTCTTGGGGTGGTTATGTAGGGAAGAGAATGATTATTAGGATAGCGTGGGGAACGGGTGAGTTAAAATCGGAGGATGATGGATTGAAGTACTCTATATAGTATTGTAGTTTAGCAAACGAATTGAACGAGTTTGTGAACAATCATGAGTTCCTATTGTGCCGAGTTTCAGATGCCACCAATTCAATATTTGCAAGTAGTGGCAAGAGTGTAGAGCTTCCAATGGCTTCAACGACTTTTCGAACTGTCCACCGCCCTAGATTTGTAACCTGCCACCCGAAAATGAACCGTAGTTCATTATGGCACGAAATTTTATACACGTCCACCTAGAGTCTCCCCAACTAGAACATGGGCCTCTCAGTTCTATCCATCACCCACATACTTCTGCCGCCCTAGATTCTAGCAACAGTACTCTGCAGTAGATCAAGTAATGCTGATTATCCCCGCCTTTTCCGCCCCGACTGCCGTGTCGCAATCACGAAGTAATCCTATCCTCCAGCTTTGGTGCGTCCGTTACCGGTTCTTCCCCAGCACTCCTTTCCACTCTGTCGGCAGCACCAGGCGAACGACTCCTCGGTCTTCCAGCACCACCTCCACCCCGTCCTCCCCGACCTCTGTTCTCGCCACGTCTACCACCCTGTCCTGGAGGCGGCCGCACAAACGCGAAATCACACTGGATAGTCTGATCGAGAAGTTTGGTGTTGTTTGTTTGAGCGATAGCTTCGCGCGCTTCAGGGAGGGTCGAGTATTCTATCAATGCGTAGCCCTACCATTCATACCCCAGTATTAGCTCGGGAATCTATTCGAAAGCTATCGACAGAAGCTCAAATACCTTAACGTAACCGGTTCTTCGATCTAGATTCAAGTGCATATTCTGGATATCGCCGTACTCTGCGAACCGCTCCTGCAGGTCCTCCTCACTCGCCTCCTCGTGTACGTTTGTGACGAGCACGATCCACCCCTCGATTGAGCGCACAGCAAACGCGCCGCTGGTGGTCTTTGGTGGGTTGCTGCCTTTGTGTTCAGCTGCCGGCGCGGTGTCGTGCTCCTCCGCGGGCGGAACTTCATCGATTTCCATGTCCGCCATAGCTTTTTGAGTTGTCGGGAGGTTATAGAGGTAGGAAGAGATGCTATTGGGTTTGTTTTCGTTATTGGGGATATAATGAGAAGGAGGTGGAATCGGCGTTTGGCGTTGGCGTTGCGGTGCGCTGGACTTGGACTAGCCTCGTTTGTTACCCGGAACTGTAGTTAAAGTTGAAATATACGCACCTCACTCATCTTTTTGCTTCGAATCACTCGAGGGATAGATCCATGGGATTGGGACGTTAATCACACATTGAATAGCAGGAAAGAAGAACTATTATTGTTCGTACTTTACGGAGCAAATTAGGCTACTTGTATCTCAACGGAAGGTATGAAGCATTTTGCCACCAGTGGGTGGATGGATAGATGGTCGGTCAGTGTTTGTTCACAAGCAAGCAAGCAATAACAGTGCTGGCCTGGGTGCATACCTACCGCTTTCAGGTTTGAGAAGACACAAGGGACACCACAAATTGAGTTAGGACCCAAAGTAAAAGCAAGTAGTATTCCCTTCCCTTCCTGAGCTATTTGCTTCTGCTTCGCTGTTCTGCTTCTTGCACCCTACTACTCTTGCTCTTCATCGACTTTCCAAACCATCTGACACTCACACTCAAATACTTGCTTTTTCTTTCACTTTGCTAATACAAAAAATCCTTCAAAGTCAACCTCAATACGTCACCATCCAGTTGTTCCCGTTAATTTTTCGTTCCTTCCCTCTCTTTTCTGAACTTCAACATGTCCGAATTACAGAAAAACGGCAGCCCTTGGTGGAGCAACCTTGGTGATCTATCCGCATCCCGCTGGGCCAAAGAACCCGCTCCTCAGAGTGCTGTTGAAGGGGATCGAACCTTCAGAAATGGCACTACATTCAACCATGAGCATCCTGTCAGACGTGTCAGAAAAGATTCTATCACTGACCTGGGCTTATCGAGAGGACTCGAAGCATCTCGTTGGGCCAACCCAAACATTCCTGCTCCTCCTATGTCGAAGGAAATGGGCCATATACACCCCCACTGGTCTGCCCGTTTCAATAGAGTCAACGGTCCTACCAACGGTAACGCCAATGGACTTCCCCATCTCACCTTGAATACCCAGCTCCCAGCTATGACTTCGGAGCTCCGCCCTGACGATGGAGCGGATGTTCTTATGGGTGAGAATACACCAATTGAAACACGCAAGTATGGATCTGGATCTACCTCCGCTCAAAGAAGACGATATCACGCTAACATTCTATAGTCCTGCATTTGTTTCGGCGGTACTCAAAGACAACGACGGTGATATTGTAATGCAAGATCTAGACGATCCCAGCGTTACCTCCAGGATTGTTGAGGTGGTCGAAGGAACTCGCACCGGTGTATTCCAGGCACAGCCCGAAGATGTAGTCTTTCCGCTCCCACCTTATTGTTACCTACTGACACCGAGTTGCAGACACCCCAGGACCTATCGTACAGGGTTGAATCGGTTGTCGAATGGGTATTGGTGGTTGACACAAATTTCATCTTGTCCCATCTTTATTTGGTAAATAACCTGGTGGAAGCCTACCATCGTTGGGGAAATGTTGTCATGATCCCTTGGGCCACCATTATGGAGCTGGATGGACTAAAGAAGAGCACTTCCTCCATTGATTCCGGTACTAGTGTGACGGTTGGAATGCTGGCTAGGAGAGCGAATAATTGGTGTTTCGAAAAGATGGCCAAGAGGGAGCCCGGTCTTTGGGGGCAGACGAAAGAAGAGGTCCTGGACTCGACGGCAATAAAGGGTGATGCTGCCATCTTGGACTGTTGCCGGTAAGTTTGGACCAGTCTTTTTGCTGGTGAGTTTGCTAACAATATACTTTAGATACATCAAAGAGTCAAAGGGGATTAATACTGCAATCCTTTCGAACGACAGAAATTTGTGCGTTCAGGCATTGGTTTATCGTGGGTTGCCTTATCGAAGATCCTTATCCTGCTCCTCTCTAACACTGTCTCAGAAATCAAGGCTGTTTCTTTCACAGGCACACCCTTCACTGCGGATGGAATCATGTCATACCTAGAAAGTGAACTTCAGGGAGGCCACAGCTATCGTCACCCTGGTATCTGGCTTTCGGTCACAGAAGCCAAAGACCAGGAGACCAAGCCTATGGATACACCATACTATGCCAAAGCCCCAGCAGCTGATAGTTATAAGATGGGTCTGTATGCCTCTCGCCATGCTGGCCCAGATGTACATTACGGAAGATTTGGACGAGATGGCCACCCGCCTACTGACAACCCGAGAGAACGGTTCTCGCAGAATAACCCTACAACTACCCTCGAAAATATTTTCATAAAGCCTGAATCGGATGAGGAGGCTCGTGCTTCTCTCGGTTTGCTTCTTCTCAGGATTGAAGGTGATCTGGTAGCGCATTTTATCCCGCTTCTGGCTCACTTTTGGTGCACGAAGGTCACAATTGAGGGCGTACCGGATCCTCGAGCTGCCATAGGCATTGAGGGAGTCGAAACTGCTGTATGGGTATGTCTTAAGTCCAACTTCCATCAGGTGTTTCATCATGAGGGCGATATCAATTTCAAACTTAAAACCAACGAATATTCCCGCCGTTGGCATGCATGGGGTCACTGGTCCGGTCAAGATTCTACGCTGGCGGAAAAGCCGACAACTAAAGACTTGAAGGACTTTAGCGACGAGTGGGCTCGTATCTGGGAAGGATTCCTTCAGTTTTCTGATAACTATGCCAGAGATTTTAAAGTGTATATGATGGCTGTTGGCGTTTGGAAGGCTTTGATTTCTAGTTTGATTCCTCACCTCTCTCAGCTAACCAGTGCATAATACAGCAAATCGGCACATCCAACTCTTCTGTCTGTTATTTCCTCCTTGGGCTTCTAGATACCCTGGCCCTCCTTTGACTTGTTTTTGTCTTGAGTCAATTCACTCACCCTTCCGACATGTTCTGATATCCCCTTATTTCTATGTTTGTGAAAGCTTTTGTCTCAGTCTTAATTCTAATTTCTTAAGTCTTTAGGCTTGTTTTTTTTCCTTCTTTTTTTCAGTCGCGGATGAGCAAATAGTTATACCAATTTCCTTTGTTGTCCGTTTCCTTGATTCGTACGAGTTAGATGAGCCAGCTGTTCTGCCTTCTGCAATATTCCAGGCGTTTTCTTTTGTGTAACTAGATAGTGCTGGAGTGCTCTCGAAATTCCGTCAAGGCGGTGTATGGTGTTTTATGTTTCTTGTACAGGTTTTCTACTGCTATTCTTGGAGACTTTATGTTTGTTACGGTTTTAAGATGGCTGTTTCTGTTTCGCTAGGTGCTCTCGGTGTTGCTGTCTTGCTCATTCTTGTCGTACAACGGAAGAATAAATAATAGTGAAGTGTATAGACGTCTGCTCTCCATTTGAGATGTGATATGATGGTCAATGGTGATAGGGCATGATCCAGCTGAACTTGTGCTGATCCGTCGGGCTTACAGTGAATGTAGTATGCATGCCGGCCTAAGACTATGCAGGGAGTGCAACGGCAGAGGAAAATAGATTGGTATTTTAGTGTATACATATACCGCAAAGTGGAGTCTCCTATTCTGCCCCCCGTTCTCCCGTTCTCCCGTGCAACTTGCGTTATGTATCTGCAATACATGTGGCCAATCGCTCCAATAATAGCAGCTAAAGTCGATCGATAATACAGATTCCTGCTGTCAGCATCGCCTAGCCCCTCATACGTACCTCGCTACTCACTCCCATTACCTGCATATCAACCGTTCATTCGCCCATCCGTCCATTCACCTTTAGAGTATTTCACCAACTGTTACTTCCTGACTTCTAGAGGGTTCACCCCTCTTCAGTCAACGAGAGTGCTCGGCCCGAAAGCAACATGCCAACCTCCCCGATCAGAAGGAAACCAGTTGCTACACTTCACCCTACCCCCACAAAGGAACCGAAGGACAAAGAAAGGGAGCCGATTTCCGATGACGATATCGAAAATCCAGTGCTTGACCGCAAGGGAAAGGGGAAAGCGCGGCCTCCTTCAGCTTTTGACCTTTTGCCGAGAGAGATAATACAAGAGTGCGCATGCGATCACCTCGTCGGAGCTTCAAAGGCTATTTGACTGACGAGCTACAGGATCCTCTACACAGCAGATCCAAACACCTTCGACTCCCTCACCCTGATCAACTCGCAGTGGCACCAGGCCTCGCGAAATGCTCGGTTATACGCGCACCAGCTTGCACGATGTGGCATCACGAATATACCCGAAGACGGCGACGATGACGAAACTCTCCCTACGCTAATCCGCCTCTTTAACGAGGAAGGTCGTCGGGAGCTCTTTGAAGCAGTTCTACGCCCAAATGTTACAGAAATCCAACTGATATGTTCAGCTTCGTCGTCAGCCGCGGCATTTCCCGGGGGCGAAACATTTCGGTTCGAGTTCTCGCCGAAGGGAACATATCTGCTTGCTCTCCTTTCCAGCCGGATTTTCGTCTTAAATCTCTCGCAAAAAGATATCAAGGTTGGCCGCGAGCTCAAAATATCCAAGCGACCTGTTTCAGCTGCGATCCTGGATGATGGCAGCATCCTTGCAGTGCTCAGTTCCAACCATAACGTAACCTTGTACGACCTCACTGGACCCAAAGCGAAAATCCTTCGGAGCTTTGCGTTGGATAATGAGCCCCGGACTATTGCCCTGTCCCCTGGTGCTGAAGTTTTGGGCGCAGCATACGATGGAGGGATCGAGGTGTATTCGTTACACCCAAATGCAGGACCGACAGACAGGAGAGCGGTGAATTGTGATACCGTGGATTCTCTGGCGTTTTCGCCCGACGGTGTTATCTTGCTTGGGACAACACTGAACCCAAAGAGCCCAACAACGGTCATTGTTTCGGCGCAGCACTTTTCGACGGACATGCCGGTGGAGGGACTGGCACAACTCTGGACTACTCAGGTTCTATTTCCACGAAGTTCTAGGGATAGTTCACATGCGAGTTTGTTACCGGGTGAGGAGGATGAAGAGGGTGCAACTTGGACCTTTACCTACGATCGCACATACGACACTTTTCGAGCGGTGAGAGTGGATGATCTGCGGAATGGTCATACGTATTTTGCGGGACCGAGTGATGAGAATCTAGGTGTAGCAACGCCACCATCAACCCTGCCTGCGTCTACTAAGGATGGAAGTCTGGTGGCTGCCGGGTTTGGAGGGGAAAGAGTATGGGTATATGGCATTCCGGGAAAGCTGGATCTTCCTGCCGACTATAGTGGCGACAGCTGTGGAAGTGTGGCTAGCACCCCCGAGAGGAGCAACAGTAATGCCAGCAAGAATGGGGCCCGAGAACGGGGCCAAATACGATCCATCGCAGTCCCTCAATGGCAGTTGCTCTGCGACAAAATCCGAAATGTTTTCATCCGAGGACGGGAGATTGGTCAGGTTAGTGGGCTATCTGGGGTCAAATTCGTCATGAGCGAAGACGGACATGAGAGGTTGGTAGTTGTTGCAGGTGGCGGTGTCGACGATACGTTGGGAGAATGCGGTGAGGAAGAGTTTTTCGCGATTGGTGGCGGCAGAGTGACTATTTATGATTTCGCTCGGGGTCCAAGAGTTGGCTCTAAGACAGTGGTGTCTACCGAAATTGGTGATGGCATACAAGGTCCAGTCGAGACACTAGAAGAGGAGCACAGGGCACTTGAGGTGGAAGTCGACATTGCTCGACGACGAACTGTGGCTCTCAGGAGGAATGCCGCGAGTCGCCAGAGTACATTCCCGATTGGACCCGGAGAACTCAGCAACATCATTGTCGGCGAGCACACTCTTTCCACCACAAGGAGACATGCCACGACGCCTTCCACCGCGACAGAGACTGCCGCAAGCCGGCTCAGACCAGTCAGCCCAGTATCTGGTGGCGAAGATCAAGATGACAGTGTCGATGTATTTGACGATCCTTACGTCCAGGGCGCCCCTCGCTCAAGAACAGCTCTTTCACGGGCCGCTACGGCAGCCCGTAGCGTCCCGCGAACCGCAGATAGCAGCAGATATGCTCGTGCCGTTGGACCAGATGGCCAGCCACCAATTCCCAACAGGCCCCGCCCTGGGCCACAAGGAGGCGCTGAAAGATGGGAACCTCCGCCTCCACCTTACACCCCAAGGAATAACAATCCAACACCGCTCCCAGCTCAGTTGTTGTGGAGTCTTCAAGGTCCACCGAGACACCCGGAGGTTCACCTTCCGGCGCCGCCAGTTGAACCACCGGGGGCGGATACACCTACAACGCTCGACCGGACAAGAAGCACCATTGGCAGTGTCATGAGACGTGGAAGCATCTTCAGACTCACCACAAATAACATTGGGGCTTCACGTTCTGCACCCGTTTCTCCAGCCGTCGGAGCAGTTCCTAATACTGGTTTTCATAATACTAGCTTCCTTAATGGCAGCCAGCAGTTTCTTGCAGTTCCTGTAGGCCATGAGTTATCAGTACGGAGAAGTTCTACAAGTGATGCTTCTGCCGCCCTCGCCACAGTTATTCCTCCAGTCCCACAAATCCCAGTCGAGCATTATGCACCTCAGTCCCACAACCCGCCTCCGCGATCATCATCTCCTCCCAGGTCCCGGCAGCATCTTACTGCACCTGTTATGGCTCCGCCTACAAGGCGTCCCAGTCCCAGACGTAACCAGTCTATCCGCCGCGTGGCGTTACGGGAGTCTTATGCCCCTCCGGGCCAACCTCAGCAACAGCAACAGCAGCAACTCTCTCCTCCACCAATCCCGTCAACTCCTAGAGCCGTATCGCCGAGGAACAGCGTTATCATGAGGAGGAACGGAAATTTGGTTATGCGGCGTCCCAGTAGGGCTGGGAGAAGCGCACATATCAATGTCAGAGAGGCGAAGAGGAAGCAGAAGGAACAGAAGGCAGCAAAGGACGAAGGTGGAGGACGGTCGTGTATTATCATGTAAAGAGAAAGTTAAGGGTGTCTTTGGAAAGTTCTTTTGGGGGTATCTTTGTCGTGTCACTGGCGTTTGAGTTGTGGTATCGGGATTTTGCATGATGGATGGAGCATAGTTACACGTTTTTTTTTATGGGATCATTTTGGATTTGGTATATTCGTTTTAAAGTCTTAAGATGGGCGAGGACCAACGGTTTTGGTATGGTGGATATATACACAAAGGATGGTCTGTAAAGTACAATACCCAGCTGATGTCCCGGCTCTTGAATCATTTTTTTGTTGGAATTTACTTATTTAATTTCATAAAGGAGGAGTATTCCTCAAGATTAATTTGATATGATGACATCGAGTTTCTCTTCTCATCCTGTCGTGACTATAATATGCAGGATATCTACAACTCTATAACATACACATCCCAATACAGGAAGAAACAAACGATAACCCTATACAACGACTCTCCTTCCCTCTACTCTTCACGCCATACACATATGCATAATGAGACAAAAAACTCCATAAAAAAATTCCCACTTTTGATTATAAGCCATTGCTAGTCTGACAGACCAAGCTTTGTCAAAGGTATCCCACGTCCAAATAGGCATAACCAAAAATCGCAAAATGAGAACGATGCAACTACTGCTTCTTCTTTTCCGCTGACACTGTCTTCTTCCTCTTCTTCGCCACAGCTATCTTCTTTGCCGGTGCTGTCTGCTCCACCGGAACTGTCTTCTCCGCTGGTACTGTCTTCTTTGCTGGGAGTAGAAAATCTATCGTGTACCACAACGCCAACACAGCCGCCCATATGGCTGCAATAACATTGACAACGTGGACGGTCCACCAAACATGCTGGACCCCGAGGACACAGGAGCTGTAGTCGAATTTCCATTCTATTTCTTTCGTTAGCCTTGTTCGGGCTTTCACTGTTGCCGTTTCTTTCAAATAGGCGAAACATACCGTTATTCTCCCAATCAAACCAAGCACTCAACAATCCTGCATTACCTCCAAACTCGCCCATCATACTCCTCACCGTGATCTCCCTTATTGACTCCACCATCTTTTCCTTCCCGGACCCAACCCACTCCTGATACTTGACAACATTCCACCGTGTTTCCTCTCCGTCTTTATCCCAAATATGTACCGTCTGACACCCTTCGTGATCGTGCCCCGTCATCACAAGACCCCTAGTCTTTGCGTTTCCGCCCGGGACTCCAAATATCCGCCCTTTCAAAAGATCACTGACCGACTCGGTAACAAAGTTCTGGCTCCTAATCCCGCCGCCATGTTGTGGGGGAAAGTGGATGATCTCGGGGCCATCGACACAGATGCCATGTTGCTTATGGAACGGGAGGTGGGTGAGCAAGACTGTCGCCTGCGTTGCATGCAGGCTCCGGTTCTTGACCAGCGAGTCGACAAAGGAGTATGAATCTTCAGCAAGACTCTCGTCCCAGATCGGTGTGTCGAGGGTAAGCGAATTCAAGACTGCGATCCTGAGCTCCGGCGGCTCCTTAAGAGTGAAGGAGGCATTGGCAGGCGGGTGGAATGCGAGCTTGTAATTATACGGCCCGAACGCCTTCTCGTACCGTCGTAACCTTGGTCTCGAGATATCGCCCGCGTATCCGACATCGTGGTTTCCCGGCATCATGATAAGCTTATGTTTCCACGTCTCATCATCGGCTGTACCCTGCTCAACATCTTCCTCACTCACTGGTACCGCATCGTCAAAGATCCGCCAATACCTGTTACTGCGGCGTTGGAATTCGTCGTCTGAGATCCATTGAGAGCCCAGCATATCTCCAAGGACAGTGACATGGGTGGGGTAGGTAAGTCGTTTGACGGTTTTGTACACGTGGGACAAGTATAGGTCGTTTCCCCAGAGGTCCAGCATCTTCGCATGCTTCTTGAGGGAAAGATGGGCGTCTCGGGCCTCGACTAGCAGCCGCTCGACTAGCGAGAGTGACTCGAGCTCCGCCGTGGACCGCCGGGGCCGCTCATACCTCCGAAGCGTGGTGTCGCCTTCTATTTGAGGATCCGCGAGGGTGAGGAGGCGGAAGGGAGCGGGGGTGTCGGCGGAGGGACGGGAGAAAGCACAGGTATAAAGAATAGGGTAGAAGTAGAGGTAAATATTGAGAATAACTGGCACTAGGTTAACAAGGGTTCATAGAGTAACTATCGTAAGCTGCAAACATACCCAGTGCAGGGAGGAGGAGGTCAACAAACACGGTGGTCAGTAACCCCTTAACGGTCATATTGGAGGAGGAGGCAGAGCCCAAGAGCTCTGAGGGATAGGATGGAATGCGACGGGTCGGGTTCGCGGGTGCTGAAGATTGAAGACCATATGTAAGGATAGGGGAGGGGGAATGGGACGTGGAAGGAGATGGCGGATGAGATGAATCGCTTTCCAGGAATAATTGCGAATAGGGATGGAGTCGGAACAGGGATAAATTATGCAGTGGGAAGGCTTGGATAGGCTATTGTTTCCTCCAACACTGGTTTGAATGCAACTCGCAGCTTGTCCTCCTGTCATTGAACTGACTCGCGACTGACTATTCGCTTCACTTTAAGAACATCGTAACAGTGTCATGTCACACATATATGTACGGGTAAAGCATTCTATATTTCGAATACACTTTCCCGCTGGTACGGTCGTCCCTCAGTTCCGTGTAAACACCGCGCCTCAGGCTCCCGTCAAACGTCACACGACAGTATTTGACTCTATGCATAATTTGAACCCAAAGCCCTTGAATTTTTGTTCGCGCCCTAACAAACAGAAATGCGGAAGAAAGAAAGAAGACATCGCCATTTAATTTTCGTATGAAGAAGCCTGTCTACATCACCACGCCAGAGTTGGAGGCGATACGCTATTCATTCTGTTAGCTAGTCCGTCCACGCAGACTCGTAAGGTGCACATACCGGCCACAAATCAGCAGCCTCCTTTCCGACGGGGCCAGTGATGGCAGATCCTTTCATTTCACCCTTGGGGTTGACGATCTATGCATAGAATTCCCATTAACCACATGCCCGTACCCCTCCTACCCCAGAATATCCGCCCGCGGACACCGATCCTTCCCGAAACACAAGCAGGATATACGTACAACACCGGCATTATCCTCGAAGTAGAGATAAGCACCGTCGGGTCGCTTCCAAGGCTTGCTCTGTCGTACCACAACGGCGGGCATAACCTTCTTTCGCAACTCGGGCTTTCCCTTCTTGACGGTGGCCATGACCATGTCGCCAACACCTGCAGCGGGCAGACGGTTGAGGCGGGCTCCGATACCGGCGACGGAGATGATGTAGAGGTTACGGGCACCAGAGTTGTCGCAGCAGTTCATGACTGCACCGCTATTCGAGAAATATCCAAATCAGTCTCAGATTCCTCCAATCGATCTTCCATCCGTCACAAACTGAAGCGTAGATAGGCCGATAGAATGTCGTAGGTAGAGTAAAACGTACACAGGCAGACCGAGGGTCATCTTAAGCTTGTTGCCAGCGGCACCACCACGTCTATAACGAATCCATCAGCTTCTCTTGGTTCGTTTTCCGCCTCTTTTGGCCCCAATATCGAAATCGTGTGGGAGGTAGAATTGCGGCGTACCCTCTCTTAGACATCTTGAGTTATTGTCGTTAATGGAAACCTGGGAAATTAGGGCGTGAGTGGGCGTCGGTCGTCGTCGTCGTCGTCGAAAGTTCGTCTACTTTACTAGTGTTCGATTAGTTGGGTCCAAGAACAAGGAGTGTGTGCCCTGAATGTTTAAGCGAGGAGCAGTCACTTTCCACCATGCCAAGGCCTTTCACCGGTGATCACTCACGGAGATTTGTTAGTACAGGAGCAATAATCAGTAGTAGATGGTTTAAAGAGAAGTAGTAGATGGTTTAAAGAGATATGGGTCTACTCTAGTCAATTAAGTACATACGCACTCAAGGCACTGACTGGCTGGCTGTTTCTGGGGGATTCAAATTGTTACTCAAGCAATTATTGCCTGCTCAAATGGCGTCTTGGTTTACAATGTAAATGTCATGGGATAGTTATGGTGGTAGTTTTTACCTGGTCCAATATGCAGCTTGAAATCTTCGGTTGCGATGGTGATAATTGGTGACGGTAAGTATGCGCTATATCAACATGCGCTTATAAAGCTTCTTCCGAACTTATTGGCTTCTGAGTTTGATCGCCGATGCTCTATTCACATCATAGTGGCTGGCAATGCTATTTCCCGGAGAAAGTCAAGGCCCTCCGAAGTTATTGATAATGTCGGCATGTCATATCCAAAGCATTCCGTCACGTAAGACTAACAGCATCTCATTTCGCTAGCAGGCATCTCAAGCAGCTCGAAGTTCTGGACTGCAACATCCGGAAGGAGTCCACATTCCACTTGGCTCTCCATCATCGGGGTTGTATGTCACTGAAGCATTGAAGCGATTAGCTTTTATCTTCGCTACCAGAGAAAGTCTAGCAATATCCCTAACCCTAATATTCCATTCATAACCCAACGAAAGAGCTGCTGCCCAGAATCAATCACAAGCCTTATACAATCTTTAGACTTACCTAGAGAACTTTATCTTTGAGTTCTAACGTATGCCGCTCTTATGGTAGTCTTTACCAACCATGACGCACTTCGATTCAAAGGGTACCGAGATAATGACACCGAAGATAACTACTCCCCTTGTACATGGGACTCGTTATAACGTGGATTTCCCATCAGGAGGATACTCGATAATAGCATGCCCTCATATTATGGAATCTGGCTAAGATACTCACAAAGCCGCAGTGAAGATGTCCACTCCATCTTCTCTGCCTGGCTCTTGTACAGTGGCGCCGAATAAGTGAGGGAACGCATGCAACTACCAAGTTTTGGAGCGCCACAATTTTATCGAGGCAATCTGGAATTTTGAATTGAATAGCAGATATAGCGCGAAAAAGACGTCAAAGAAATTAAATAGGTTATTTGCTGCACCGCTATCGGGATTGCTGTTGAATGCAGGTCAATTTGACGGAATTGTAGTTTGTGAGTTCCCTCACTTATTCGGCGCCACTATACATCACAAAAACTGCACGGAGGTCCAGACTCCTGAAGGCGATAATTCAAACAACGTGGAAGACCGTGTGGAATCCAGACCAGTCGAGTTGAAGATACTGCAGGAAAGTATGTATGAACCATAGTTTTTTGACCAAAGGTCGCACGGTGCCAAATGCTCACCTCAGCAAATCACAGTTAACAGAGTCATAGAAAATTCAAGAATGTCGAATGTTTTATGGGTTTCGGTTGTTTGCACCAAGCTTGGCTGGCCTTCTCCATTTGCGGTAGTGGGGCAGTTTTGTACCACAACTTCAGCGTTGGAAATAGAAACAACTCCACGACTCTCTAATGCGGCCCTATCTTGCTATCACAAAAGATATCAACCCAGTAGGACTCCCACCCAATAACAATTGGCACATTCACATGCTCATCTGCGCAAAGCGAATCCCCCGCATTTACAGACCGTAGCTCCGGCAAACGCAAGAGAGCGCGGGAGTAGATATGATGCATTCTAGAAACTTTTGATACTCCAACGGCCTGTACCACATCAACCTCTACTCCTCGTGATACCTGATTCCATAGTCCTTCCTCAAACTGACTACCGGACAGTACCGCGGCAGTCGCTAATTCCCCACCGAGTCGGTTCAAACTATTTTATCCAAACACAGACTTACACTGCCCTCTGCTATCACATCACATTCGCTAGTCTGACTCACCCCGGAACAGCTTCCCCGCATCGGCATCGTCAGGGTCCACCGATCCTTGCTGTCCGTCGGATTTTACTGTGGGGAGAAAGAGCGAAGTGAAGAGAGAATCTCAATTGTTTGATTAATTGAAACGAGACGCATCTCCACTCAAAGGTGTGTGCTTGGTGAGATCTCAGGCTACGCTGGATCTTACAAACACTATTAATATGCCCACGGACGGGCTGTTAATAACTGGAATAAGTTAAAAGTGTCACAGAGATATATAACATGGGAAAAGTGCCAGCGAGGGCTCCGGTTCATGAATCCAGACACCAAAACCGCCGAATTACTTAGTGTGCTTTGTATATCCTGTGTTCATCCAATACTTGAAAGTCTTGTTAATTTTGTTGAATTATCTTATCCCATCTAGGAAATCTTCGAGACGAGCCGCTCTCCAAAGATATCTGGCACTGTGCCGTAGACTAGTAACTCCTCGGGTGCCCTAAATTCAATTATTGCTAGCAAAGTGGCGATGTAATAAATTGACATAGATAAGTGGGTTTTTCCGTACCTACTCTATGCTTCTTGAGGCATAAAATATGGCAGTGTGTGCTGTGTTTCGTATATATACTCGTAGCGGCATACTGGTACTTACCAGTATTTTCCCGGCAAAAGCACTCTAATTGCAACAGAGGTAAGATATGACGTTGTGAGATAGATACTGTTTGAATAGTGGGGGTTGTCTTCGGACAGAGGCTTTGGATCTACTACACGATTTTATCTCCGCAACCTTCTTATCCCTGCTGTCACTGCCTTAGATGCCCGAATTCATGACTGTAGATATATTGAACTACCCGCACTAGTACTTCGGGTGGTGGGTGGGTAATACTACCGGTAGAGCTCTCTACTCATCAACCTTCAGCGTGACAGAGGTTTGTTTTGGTTTTTGAAACATCGATACTTCTTTGCTTTCTCGGAGGACAAGGCAATTCCGTTTATGAGCTTATGAGACTGCTGCTTATTATCTGCAGTTATGTTTCTTGGTCTGATTGCATGAGAGAGTACATAGAGCCGTCGTGGCGGCTAGGTCGGTCGACTGGTTCCCAACCTTCTCCCCTCCTCTCCTCCTCCCTTCTCCTGCATTCGGTCCTGATTTTCTAGTTCTTACTTACAGCACACCTAAAATCAATAATAAACTAGAAAGGCTCCCGAAAGTACATCGTTGAGCCTCCTAGTTTGTGCTCAATAACTTACCCCACTCGTATGAGGTCGTCGGGTATTGTTGGAGACATCGCGACCATCAAATCTATCAAGTACCTTTCGATCTGTCAGATCGCTTTCTCTTCGGTCGCTGTCGCCTGCTGTCGGTAAAGCGGAGTCCCCGGCGAATAGAAGAACTGTCCTGTGCACCAACCTTTCTGTTCCAACCAACCAACGCGCACTCAAGGAGAAATCTGCACACCCAAACATACAAGCAAATGTCCACGTCGTCAAGCATACAAGCACACCCAGCCGCCTTTGCCTCTATCTCTCCCCCCACCCCACCCCCTCCCCCAGACGAACTCTCTAGCATCGACGACAATAACGACAACAACAACGACGACGAAGATCAGGAGCACTTCCCGGTTACGCCTGTTGCCGTTATGGAGGGTGCCCGCGACGATCTTGACGAATCTGGGCAAACAAAAGAGGCTACCGTCACCGACAACAACAACACCGGAAACGTTATTTATACCCCTGCATCTACTGTGTCTTCCTCGAAAGCAGACTCTACATACGAAGAAGACGAGAATTCAGCGCAGTCGGCCGGGGAAAGTGGTAGAGGAGTGTGGAACGAGTGGTGGAAAGCAGAGGAGCTCGCCGCGCAAGTAGGCAGCTTAAGTAAGGAGTTGTTGGAGCTTAAAGCCATGATTGAAAAGCAAGCGTTTGAGGAGGAGGCGAATGTTAGTATATACCTACTCACTGTCGACGCAAAATGCTAAAATCATGTTGTTTTGTATAGGACTTGTCTCGCCTCAAAGCAAACCATCGCTCGTCGTTGGCCTCACTGGCGGAATTCCATCGCTCAGAAATGGCTGGGCTCAACTCTACACACACGGAAATTATGAAAAAGATGGAGCTACAACATATGGAGGAGTTAAGGGATGCTCGGAGGAATAACGGCCATGATCGCGACCTGGTTCAAGGTCTACACCAGAGCTACAGCAAACAAATAGAAAGCCTTGTGATGGACCTCAGTGAGGCCCGGCGGGAAGTAAAAGAGATGAAATTGAAACAGCCAACATCTGGTTCGACCGAGATGCCCTTGCCAATTGATCCAGCCCTTGAGGAAGTCTCTGGTCGGACGTTGACGATGAAGCTTACTTTTGACAATTTGGATGCTCGCTTATCGATTGCAGAGCTTGCAGTACCTCATCCTGGCCGTTCATTCGATGCTTTGCTTAGGCTTCTCTCCTTCTCAGTGAGGAACCATCTTCTGGCTCTCGATACTATCGCGAACTTCTTCATATGTCGCCCGAGGGAGGAACATGTGGAAGCCGCCATGAAGATTAGGCATTGGTATAACTCTGCTTTGGAAGAGAAAGTGCACTTCTCTTTCACTACCGACGCCGACGCGGGGGACGCATCCATGCAAGATCGGTGGGAAGCAGGACAATGGAAAAGTGACGAATTTGTGTTGGAAGTATTGTGTACTGCGGAAGGGTGGGAAAACTTTACCCTTCCACCATACCCTTCATTAATACATGACGACGACACCGTTCGTGGATCCATAGATTCCTTAGGCTTGGCATCATCGGCGGACAAGCTAGTTACATTGGAGATTCCGACAACTGATTCTTTTAATCCTGCTGCTGAACTGGAACGAATCAATCGGGAATTGGGAAACCTTCAGCTCCATCAACAGTTACAGGAACAGGTGGACCGTGAGTTGCAGAATTACAACGAAGATAAAGAAAACTGCGAACCACCACCACCACCATCAAAGAGCCGAAAGGCCACCGTGGAGTCTGTGCAAGACGAAGATGATCCATCAGTGGCAAACGAGATCGTACCGCCAACAAAAGCCATCCCAATCATTAAACCCCCTAAATCTCGACAACGAGATAGCCCAGGGCCGTCCATTCCTTTAATATGGGAAGATAGCCAACCAAAAACACGCACCGTAAAAGTGTCTTTGGAAGACGGCTTAAAAGAATTCCTTGAGAAGGATGTTGAAAAGGCCCAAATCAAGGGGGGATCCGGTGATTCGTGGTTATTCGACGATTTGTTTTCTCCTCTGGTGATGGGTCAAGGGAAATACAAGGAGGAGGGGACAGATAATGGTTCGTTTTTTACAGCGCCCGAGACATATCCAGGAGCTTACCATTGCTTAGCCCCTATTCCTCCAGAAGACGCCCAGGAGGCCAATGTTAGCGGATCACAGTCATTCATCGAATCGTCGAATCTCAAAGACGGTGAACCGAGTAATAGGCATCCAGGGCTGGGTTGGAGATGGTTGTCTGGTGGTGTCGTTGAATCTCCTTCATTGGTTTCTGTCCGCCGCGATAACCTCACTCCAACGAAGCGGGGTGTTGAACTTCCTGCCAAAGATACTAGCACGAAGGAGACCGACCCTCGAACTAAGGATGGCTGTCAATATTTCCATGACCAGCAAGTGGGACGAGATTATGCCGCTGAACATCCGTTATTCACCTTTACAGATTCACAGCCGCCACCAATGCCTCCATCAGCGCCACTAGGGCCTCAGGCAAGTGCCCGGGACTCGCCAACATTGCCAACTTATGCGCAAAGTGATGTTGGAACCTCTCATGATCGAGGGGAGTCGGCGCATGGAAATGACGACGAAGGAGAGCCTGCAGATATTCAGGGTGCCTATTCAGATCTGAAGTCCGCACCCGCTTGTGATACATCCATGATGGATACCGCCCAAAGTGTCGTTTCTTCCACACCACTTTTGGGCAGTGACGGAACGGGACACAAATCTGTCCGTTTCCGAAACAAGAGATCTTATACCGCTGAGTCTTCAGGACAACGCATGCCCCAAGCGCCCTTTCCGTCTTTACCTGGTAGCGTTGGGGATCACGGTTCACCCCGATCATCGAAATACTCAGCGTCACGATATGAGGATGCGGGGTATTTTCGTAGTGGAGACAATGATGATCCCTCGCAAGCTCAAGATGACAGATGGCACGGCTCTCAGTCTTCTGCTTCCAGCGAGTACGAACCGAATCCCCCTCGAGGAGAAAAGAAATGTGGATTTGGACAAGGCCCGGAGGCTTATACCTGGAAACATGATGACCTAGAGGAAGATGAAGGGGAATACCACGCTGGTTCTGTGTCGCCGCCACTTTCTAGATCTTCTACCACTACCACCGATAGGCGCTCCGAATTTATCGCCCCTCCAAACATATACCCGCAAGTACCCAGCGGACACATGGGACCATTCCCCCGGTATGGCTTTGGTGGTATGCGACCGATGGCGATGGGTCCTCTGGGGCCGAGAGGTGGAGTTCCAGCTTTTGCGCCTCAGCACGCCGATATGATCTTGCAGCAGCATATGAGAAAGATGGAGGAGGTGTTTGGCAGTGCTGCAAACAACTTTGGACTGCCTGGGAGATCGAGCTCTACGCCGTCCTTTGCTGGAGGGCCGGTGTTCGCGCCCAATCCACCCCACTCAGTAGCAGCAAGAAGCGGTGCTGGTGGAGTACCCGTTAATTCGCCATATATGAGCGCACAAGGGAACGGTTCTGCCATTAGTGGATCGGTGGTCAATGGAGCTGTCATGAACGGACTTCCTCGATATCCTTTCGATACCTGGCCGATGGCGGGTCTCCCGTTGCACCACCATCATCACATGTTCGGCCCCAACGGCGAGCAACGCCGCAGCTTCTCATCGGACTCCATTAGCCCACTTCTTTGGAATACTGGGAATCCCATGATGGGTGAGCAGATGCCAGTTCAGGGGCATTCGCCATCAAATTCAAATCATAACCACAGCCATAACCATGACCAGTCGCAGCAGAATTACCCGGGCATGGGCATAGGGCCGTGGCAGTTGGGTGGAAATATCGGGCAGCTTCAGAGTAGTACGCCAGTGAGCCAGGTGCATGGGCATGGACATGGACATGGACATGGACTCCCTCCCCAAGCATGGTTTCAGCAGCCGAATGTGCCGCCGTTTGAAGTGCAGTGGGATACGAGTCCCATCCCTATGAGGATACAGGGTCCTTGGGCCGGAGGCTATAGTGCATAGGAATGATGGGGAAGCGGTGACGGAAGGTGGATTTGTTATGATACCTATGGGTTTATGTGTGTTATCTTGTTTCTGTGTATTCTTTGCGAGGCTATTATTTTCGTACTTCTGTTTTACACTGGCGAATGCGGCGGCAGCTTGGGATTCAAGGATTTGGGCTTTTCTGGGACTTTTTGTTTTCATAGTGGGTTAGGATTGGTTTACGAAATATGGTGTTTTTCTCGGTGGACGGTGTACGCGCTCTCTCTTTTTTCCTTGCGTGCTTGCTTTATTGAAACATCATTCATTGCGGTTTTGTTTGTTTTTGTTTCTCTGTTTTTGGGTTTTCGGTTTGTGCCGGTAAAATTATATCATCTGGTTTTTGCCTTCTAGCTTTTGGTTTTGTCTTTTGATGGCGCAGTTCTGGAAGAATACATTTCAAAACGGAGTCTTAACAATAAATGGTAAGCGTTACTCCTCTGTCCCGGATTTGGAGAACATCTGACCATGTCCAGTGATGGTGACTTGGACTCAGTCGGACCACACTCATGCTCCACGTGCAGAAAGAACAGTCTCCACCAACCCGCTAGTCCGTCAATACCATAATGTAACCAATATTAAGGTGTCCACCAATACACTGGAAAGGTTAGAATGCGTATCATGGAGGACCGCGGGTCGGTATCATCCAAATTTCCATTCGCCGTTTTCGACGTCGACGTTGAACACACTGTCCACTTTTTGCCTTGCGATTGGGTGGCACTTATTTTTATTCTATTCGAAGTTGGTTGTGATGGGTGGTTCTTTCCTTCCTTCCCGTTGTCGCGTATGGAGATTGCTGTCTATGGATGCATCGGGCCTTCTTCCTCTCTTGTTCTGTGCGTGCTAGTTTTGTTTCTTCCACTGTTCGGTTCATGGTGTATCGGAGTATATCTATTGAAATTTAAACGGGTATTTATAGGTTGTATCTGGTGCATGATGGTGTGTAGAAGAAGCCAGGTGATCTATGTATGTATGTATTACTTTTGAAACACGAATCGTCATGTGGAGTCAACTGGGAGCTCCGCCGAGGGTCCAGAAACCGTCTTGAGCTGTGAGAGAGTAGTGGTACAATCTAGCCCAGCGAGTGAAAGCAGACTTCACGGTGGACACAGCACCAGTTGGTCGAGTGGTGCAGATTAGGGTTTTCATGGTTGCCCGGTGTTACTCACTCAAGTTATGAAATTCACTATTGCATACATCGAATACTTCTATCATTATTCAATTCAGTTATCTAGATGTTTGTATGTATCGTAAAGCTCCACCACCCTATCCACATTGTTGCTGGGTCTGTACAAGGTTATTAGTGCATCATGTACACACAATCGAATACGGCGGCGACAAGAAACTAAAGAGCGGACACGCAAAGATGCAATAAATAAAAACGAAAATGCAATCTAAAAATGTATGCGAGAACAAAAGGCAATACAAAAAACTCCAACAAATGGCGCGTGAAGGAGCGAGTCAAAAGTAGATACATTAGAAAAACCAAAAGGTATGAGACTGCAAGCCAAAATTCACCAGCGGTATTATTTCTATCGCTTCCCCTCCAACCTCTTCAGAGCCCGAGCCCTCTCCTCCTCCCTAACATGGTCGATCCCTTCCTCATCACCCAGCGTGACGACGGACTGCGGAGGCCCATCCTTCACTGCGAGTCCCAATGCAACAACCACAGCGATAATGAAGCGGACCCAAAGCCACAGCACATCTATGCTCTCACTAACGGGCTGCACCATGCTCCCAGATCGTTTCCGGAGTCCTCCAACTGCAGTGGAGCGTTTCCAGGCCGACCCTTCGCGGGACAGTGTATTCCTCACTGGTAGTGATTCTTCTGCCTCTGCTTTCCGGGCGCCACATTCCGCACATATTGCTTGTGGAGAAGCGCGGACTTTGCGGTTGCGAAGGGACGGCGGCGGAGGGTCGGAGAAGATGCCGCCACCGACGCTTCGGCGGGATCGTTTGGTGAGGACTTGGGTGCGGCGTTGTGAAACACGGTCGACTCCCCGGCCGACAACGTTGCCTACTATATCGATCGCTTTTCGTTTCGCCATGAAGAAGGTGCGGGTAGGGCTTGATAGTCCGCCCACGGTATCGAAGACTTTGACGAGGAGTGGGGTTGTGTTCGAGGTTGCGTCCGAGACTAGGTCGAAGTCGAAAGTGGGGGGTTCTGGAGCGTCTTCCGGGAATGCTCCTGCTACAGTCGGTTTCATTTCCAGTGAGCTAGGTGCTGTTGAAGCTAGCGTTGTGGTATCCTCTTTCTGTGGGCTGTCGGTAGGCGGTGTTGTATCGTCATTGTCGTTGTCATTCTCGGCATCAGATTCTTCGCTCTCACTTTCAACACGTGCAAGTTCGGCGAAGAGTGAGTTACGGTGGGTGTTTGGGTATGAGACGCTGCGCATGGTGTCAAAGTTTGAACGATCGCGGTGGGATTCACCAACACCCAGGTCCGAACTAACGGACTTTGGTCTTGTTGGCGATCCAGGAAGACTCGTGGGAGCCGAGATTACAACAGACGCGGAAGGTAGGATGAGGGTTTTTGGAGCCGTAGAACCCGCCGCAAACTTTCGCATCCTTCGCGCCCTGAGAGTCGGCGACATTTGGCCAGGAACCGGGGATCGTGGCGGGTGCATACCGGCAGCGAAGGATAATCGTCGTCGAGAGGAGTAGTTTGACGATGCCTGGGAGCTGACGGATGGGGACGTCCGGCCATCTAACTTCTGCTCGACGGCGAAGATCATGTCGACAGGATCTGTAATTCCATAATCTTCCATACCGTGGAACGAGCCACTCTCCCTGCTGGCCCGTCTGCTCATAGCTGCCGACGTTGGCGCAGATCCTCCGATGCTGGTGTGTCGCCTCGGATGTATAACGCTGGATGGTCGGGAGTATTCTGCCGAGGAGCATCGCTGAATCGTCTTCGTCGAATCCGCCAGCAGCTCTGTCAAGGCCTCAATCCTGAACTCCAAACGGTGATTTTCCTCCTCAATTCCCTTCAATTGATCGCATCTCTTCCTTAGGCCCTTCACCTCGGCATTCGCAAGCCTCAACTGACACTCTGCATCTTCCAACCTATTCTCCAGTTCATTGACAGTCTCTCGTAGCGACTCATCTAGTACCCGTCTCTCGGTGACCTCTCCCTCAACCCTATCCTCAAACTGAGCTTCCCACTCGGCGATATCTTGCCTCATTGCCCGATTCTCTGCGGCGAGCTTCCGCATCTTCGCGGCATGGCTGGTGCTCTCAGTTGCAGACGTGTAATTCTGCAGCTGGCCCGTAAGATCTGCGACCTGTTTCTCCAAGTATTCAATGTACTTCCCGGACCCATCGGTCGACCGGCCTCTCCGGTGATGATAACCTGCGGTATGATGCGTGTAAAGATATGACGGCGAAGGCGCCCTCCGTCTAGATGAGTCTACACTCAGTAGCGACCCACCAGCGTTGGACGATTCCGCTTCCGATTCCCATTCCTGTTCATCTCCGTCAAGATCGGCAGTCCTCTTATTCCTCAATGGTGACAGCCCTCCCCCCGACGAGGAGCGCCTGCGCCGGCTGTTGCAACCGAGGGATAGGGGTACATGCGAAGCGCTGAGGCGGGAGTTTCTAATGCTTAGTCGGCGATTTGGTAACGAGGGCTCGAAATCGATATCCGACATGGTCTGCGGTAGCGGTGGAGCTTTCTCAAGCCAAAGCTTCGTCTGGGCGTTGAGGATGCAAACAACGTATGGGTGTCAACAGCGCGTGACAAGAAGCATTTCCAACACGTAGCTGAATCTGTCGTAGGGTGGTGGTTTGGGATTGGATGGGTGTAGCGTGAAAAGTAAAAAAGCCACCTGCAGAAAGTCTGGAGGAAACGAAGGAAAGGAAAAAATGGCGAGTGCTACTCGGTAGTCGGAAGGCCAGATGTAACGTAACGGCAGGTGACAATGGGCCCCTTATTTCGGTTTCCCTTGGCATCGCTTCCCAACCCCAGCTCCAGGGCTATCTGGCGCCTAGGTATGTGAAATGAGGCTCATGTATATATCCTAGTGACGGATAATGAAGAAGGGGTTGGTGGAAATTATACCGTATAGATGTCATTTTGGAGAACAAAGACGTCCGAACTGGAGGTAGTGATGGTCCGAAACTTCGTACTGAAAAGTATATGATAGGCGATAACGGGAGAAGGAAGTAGGCGGCGTGAGGTACGGGACGCTACATACAGGTACTTGGGAAAGCACTGAGGTACAAAGGAAACTCCAGCTGAGATTCAAAGGGAGAAATAACAAGGTATTCCAGTTGGTATAAAAATCGTGGCGAAGAGCGAGAGGAAGAGAGTAGTTACCCCTCATCCTAAACGAAGGTTCCCAAAGAGCCTCAGCTTTCCCGCCGCTAACATAAGCCACATTCCCTATCTAACGGCTCATAGATACCAGTAGTCTCACCAAAAGAAACCCCATATGGTCATTCCATGAGGATCAGAGATCTGTAGGCAAAGCAACAACATCTCCAATGTAGAAACAGCAGTTATTCTGATCTTCCCCTCGACATCAACCGAACATCAAGTTTTGACATAGAGCATGTTAGGGCCACAAAATTATCATAAATGCTTTCAAAGCTAAAAAGATTGAGAATGCTAATATACAAATAATATATTAAGACATCGCATCAAAATCTATTAATTCCCGCCAGGTGCGGAAGTGTTTTCCCGCGCACCGCTGTGCTAGAGAGGGTTGCCTACTGTTGGCATACGTCAACATTGCGGGCGCACGGCCCGCTGCGTCGAGTTCGGATTTCAAATGTGTTGAGCCGGACCTTAGATGAAAGGAACTATCGACAAATGGAAGAACATCGGCATGTTGAAGAAACGTCGCATGATGCTAGCTGCGGCATCAATTCGCATTGCCGGATATTGCGCAGCTCAACCATGGACATGCAGATGAAAGTAGGAACTCACCAAGTATTGCTTGTACTGGCGAATCTCAATTAGACTCTTATTGGATACGACGATACGATAGCGGTGAGATTTCTCCAAAGGGGGCTCTGGGATCACTTGAACTGCACGACTAGGCGTCGCACATTTCTTGTCCTTCATTTCTGAGATCATGTCAGGGCACTGGCAGGTGGAATGGAATGGAAGGAAATCCAAACAACAAGAAGAGTCACTTACTGTGCTTGGCCTGTTCAGCCTCTTGAGCTGAGAGCGATGCTTTTGTCATAGGGTTCTGCGCGGATTCTGAGTCTACGGCTTGTCACTTATGAGCCGCAGCAGAGACGCCAGCCACAGCGGTCGAGGGTTTGCAACGGTAGTTTTCTCCGGCGAGGAGATTAGAAGACTTGCAATAAATCGGTTTTGTAGAGTCGGGGAACCTCTGAGTGTATAGCCGTTTCGATTGCAATGTAGGAGCCTTACCTGAGCCTGTACTACAACTTTACACCACATTGGAACCAATTCACCCACGCTTCTTCGATCATTTCTGCTTTCTATTTCTCCTCCCCGCTCCCTCTCCCCTCTCCGACTGTCAAGCTCAATTACTCACTGCACTACACAAAGCCCCTTCTCCCTCCTCTTCCCCTCGCCACCTCCCGATAACCTCTGATACCCACGGTTATTTGAGGATGCCCGGAAATTCTAGAGTGTTTATTTCTAGTGACGTGTTATATATAAGTCGAGCTTGATGGGATCTCGAGAATGTCCCCGAAGCAGAGGTTTGATCTCGTGCTCATGTTGCTCCCAAACATGATACTGAATCTCACCAGTGCCCACGTTCGCACTTTGAACTTGGGCAGGTTCATCGCTGTGTGCGAGACTTCTGCAGGATGAACACTACCATTCATGAAGCCGAGCCTCCAAAATTGAGGTTGGGCCGGCTGGATCTGTGGCCGGCCTCATATATATAAAAGCCCGCAGGCTTTTGCAGCGTAAGCTTTAAATGGCAGGCCAGCCTGCAGATATCGAGCGGCCTACCGGGCGGACCGCTTAGGAATACTGGGATGAAGTTATTGTACTGGGAGGCCAATCGTGTCTCCCAATTCCACTACTGAATGCCGTTTCTCAACAAATCAAGGCCCCTATAAAGTACCGACTCTAAATGTGTGAGTTTGTCGCCGATCTGAAGTTAACTGTATAATATAAGTATCAACATATCATCGAATAAGAAAGAGCCCAAGGAGAGAACTCCAAGTTTGCAAGGTTTGATATCAAGCCAGTGTTTGGTTGGCGTCAACCAGCCAATGGTGGAGGGTTGTGGCGCTTTCCACGTGGGAATGACGCGAGCCAAACTATATTTGAACGTCCCAGAATAGTAATTGAACTACATCTTTTGCTCACGACGCGGAGCTCTTCTGTTGCTGCGTGACTCCATCCCTTTACCGTCAGTGTCTGGTAACCAGGACAAAGATCGTCCAATCTTTCACCCTCCACCAGAAAGTACCGGACCTTCCAACACATGCGAACTCCGATCAGGCTTACACATAACCGGGAGTACGAAGTACACTAACAGGCCGAAGGGACAAGACTACTATGAACCTCAATCCCCCTCGACTCCTTACCAAAACGTGGTGCCTGCACCCGGATTGGCACCCATTCACAACGTTCAGAGTCACAGCATGAGCTACCAATGACAATCCGGTCAGGCCTTTAGAACAGATGGATAGGCTCGTATATTAGGCGTCCGCTGGTGCTCGACGTCAATAACTCTATCTCTGCCATTCGGAGGCTGGAACAACAGCAAGGCTGTGACTGCGGACAGTCGGCAGGATCTGCACGGGAGTGAAGATAGGTACAAGAGAGAGAACAAATTCAGCACGATAGAAGCGGTTTAACGCAGCTGCGATCTTCAAAAGCTGAGCTATCGGAAGTTACTAGCACGTAGCTGAAGTTGAGTACGCTACGTTCTCACGTTGGCCCGTGTCCGAGTTTAGCATTTCTCTAAACTTAACTCTAACTAGAAACCGGATACTTGGATTTACAATTATTTTCACTACAAGGAGAGTCGCCAAACTGCAAGGCAGAATTAATTTCGACTGCTGTATCCCTGCGTGAAGATCGCGCACTTTGACGAAATACACCATCAGTGTTCCGAAGCGGCCAATCCAGAACTGTCCAGATTTGCCGTAAATGATGAGAAGGAAGTTACGAGCCTTGTAAGGCGGCTCCGCCCAGCCTAGTTTGCGGCGGCAGACGACTGCGCTAACGACAACACGTTGGATAAGATCGTTGGCCAGAATCATCGCAAATCTACCAAAGCCGACACCAGCAGTCTATGCCAAGGGCAGCTTTCGAAAGGCCAGACTGCAGATCCACAGACCTCTATCTGATCAGCCTGTAGATAATCTCCTACTCGCGATTTTGTGGTGACTTCTGCGCGGCTTGTTTCCGAAGAGCCGCGTTCTGGAAGGTCCTAGGATCGTGGAGAACGCGATTAGATCCAGAAGTGAAGACCCCCGAGCAGAACAGCCGCCGGACTATGCTCAACAGGCGACTTCCTGACACGGCCGGCTCGGAACACTAACCACCCATGGCTTAAAGTAAAGACATTGCAGAGAGCCACCTGGGGACTCAACAGCATGCAGTATGTGGAGTGAGTTTCTCGACTCCTACCGGTCAACAAGTCAACGCCCAACAGACCTAGTTCAGCCCTTGGTCACCAAGCGAAACGATTACACTTCATTGAATCCCTGCATACTCCAGATACAGGATCCAAGGATTTTCCTTATATTTATGTTTGACAAAAGTTCATGGTGGATCGATAGGCCACGCGCAGTCCAAACAGTTCCGACGTCCCCAAAAGCTTTCTCGAATATTGTGGTATTATATCTCATGGTCAGAGCTGTCAGTGATGGATTGAAGCACATTTCTTGAATCCGAAGCATGTTCTAGGGTTTTTTCGCAACTAGATGTGCACACGCCAGCCAAATTACTTCGATGTCTCAATGTCACCACACGCTCAATCGATTCTGTTCGGGTTCCTAGGATACTACCCTCATAATGTACTTGCACGCTTCATCCTCGGTATGCGTGCAGCAGCCACCGCTATCATCACCAGGAGACTAGACTGGGGAACCCAAGCGCTCGTCAGCACCCTGAGCGGCCGAGGGATCAAGAAGGAACGTCCAAACATATGATATGGGAGGGGCAAAGCGTTGCATTCATTGAGGATACTTCCGGATAAGCGATGCTACATCCGTTGAACCCGATGAGGTGGGAATGTCTAGTTCACACTCATAGGTAGAGAAGTTAAGTAGAAAGCTCCTGAGAGTCAATAGTTAACCCCCGTGAACAAAAGGTCTTGCTATTGTGACGTTCCCCAGTCCTTGATTTCGCACCATAAAGATTACGCGCCCATTTTCACCTGCAAGACGGGTTCTGTACACGTCTGCATTCCCCGCAGCAATCAGTGGTGGAAAGAAGGAAGCGGTTAATGTTATGCAATTCTTGGTGCCCACTTTGTGCATGATATAGATCCAAAAAGTTAGCTAGAAATAGGCTTCGTCGCTGAAAAGACGGCCATATTTCCAATCTCGGGACACTTTTCACATTAATTACGGAGTATTGATTGATATCTGAGAAGTGCTGGGCTGCTAAGAGATTAAACCTTCCTCGCACTATGTCCTCCATCCTCCCCTCTATCTAAACAAAGATGAAGAACTCCGCCCAAGTAGACGCAAATGCGAATGAACTTTTTTTTCAATCACACCTCGCCCCCTCCCACTGCCTCTATTGCTCTGAGGTAGCTATATACTACATTGAGAGTTGATAGTCTATGCGCCGCATTCATTCTACACTAACCCTAGTTTTGCAAACTCACTGAGAACATCTTGGTCAACGTTAGCCACCCAGGTCTCCCTGAAAGCATCTGGTCCCCCATTTTCACTCTGCACTTTCTCCAGATGGTGTTTGATGAGTTGTGAGGCGTCGATAGAATGGATGGGATCCGATGCTGTCAACTACCACGCAAAAAGGTCAGAAATTCAAATCCGCTTGTCGGGGGTGTTTCAATACCTCGTTCCTTCTGGTTCGTTCTGGGGTTTCGGGCTCTGTTGATTCTTCCTCGTCTGTAGGCCTCCAATAGACAAGGGTGCTGGAGACATTCCATTATCAGTTTCGTTTAGACCAATAAAGTCATGACATGCAGTGGAACTTACTCGTTAGCCCCATCCTCATCCCGCAATTCGGTGACAACATCCGTCCAGACTGTCATAAGATCTTGCAGCCGCTCCAAGATCCATCTCTGGTTTGTCTCGAGGAGCATTGTCAGAGCGAAGCAATTCAACTTGCGCTGACTCGGATGTCCCATGTTCACAAACTGCAGTCCCAATTGTGTTAACCTCTCCTCCTCCCATTCGCTATAAAGCTTGAGAGAGGTGAATACATGTCCGAACCATTCATCCAGCAGCCATTCCATACACTCTTCCAAAGACTGGCCATTCCTTTCGGCAATGAGTCGAACGACATCTAAAAACCATGCTGTGTTTGCTAGCACAATTCTCGCCACGAGGGAGAAGCAATCTGTCACCATAATGGCAGTTGGCGGATGCCTCCTGTTGGGACCAGTTGTTTGATTCGCTTCATAGCTTTCCCTCAAAGTCGCAAATATCTTGATTAAAAACTCGCTATTGACAAGCTCTACACCGACCACATTCAACGCAGAATCCCCACCGATCTGCTTGGCGGCTCGTATCAGAACTTCGACGATGCGTGTGATGATGCCTGTCGCCTCCGGTTTAACTGTCCCAAGGAGGGCCGCAAAACCGGCGAATAACTGGACGCGATATGTTTCAATAATCACCCGTGGCGCAAGTAGCACGTAACTGTCGACAATCTCGAGAACCTTCCGCAGAGTAACCGATGCAAGCTCGAGGCACCCAATCAAGTAAGGGAATAGATCGAGCAGGTCTTGAGACGCTGGGCTAGGAGTGGATCTGACTGTGGCTTCCCAAAGCTCCAGAGCATCATCAAGAAGATAAACCTGCATACCCTGTTCACGAATGTTAGCAAGGCGCACGACCGCGAGGGCTAGAGACAACTACTACTAACCGATCCTGGTTCGACAGAGTATCGTATCAAAGGAATGACCAGATGATGGTACTGCACACTCTTGTCTTTCATGGCGCAGACCAGCTTAGTTAATATTGAAAGTATTGCCTGCTTAAATAAATGCTCGTCTCCAGTTTGCTCCCACAGCGGCGGCAGTATCTGCACTATCTGTTCGGCATAAGGGGCGACCCTGTGTTCAAGCCGGTCGACAATCACACCGATCACATCCAGCAATCCCATCCTTGTCTCAGTCTGTTCCGCTTCGTTTATTAGTGCCATTAACTTGTGGAATATATCATCCACGTAAGGTAAGAATGCCTCGATTCTGAAATCCCATTCATCGATACATCGCTTCATATTGTGTGCCGCGGTTAGGCGGACGACAATGTCATTCAGAGGGTCCTCACGGTTCAAGAGATGTTGCATGATTTTATATAATGTCGGGCGTGATTCTATAGCAATTCTAACCGACACCCACTGCCCAATCATTATAGCAACTCTTCTTCGTATAATGTTGTATCCTGGTTGGGATACCTGGACTTCGTTCACCAAAGTTTCATGAATGAAGCGATCAAAGTTGAGATTATGATGCAGCACAGCGGCCGCGAGACCAATGGCAGTGTATATGGCATCCTTGATAAGTATATCATCCTTTGCAATCGATCCTATTGAATTGAAAACGCTCATCAGCGGTTGTGCCAATACTTCCTTGTAGTTGACCACGAGATCGTTAAACAGCTTCTCTGCACAGGGCCTGATTAGAAATTCGTAACTCTCGACCGCATTCTCCCATTGCTCGTTCCAGCCTTCTGGATCTTCATTCCATCCATCAAGATCTGACGGTCTGAGGATGAAGTACTTTGTAACAAGGATTTCCATGCAATGCGTTACTGTCTGTGGCGTGAAGAGTTGATCCTTGAACAGCGCCGTTGCATTCTTGATCTCTTCTTTTTCCACTTTATGGCGGTCTAGTCCCGAATCGTCAGCCGGGTCCAAAGAACACACACGAGTTGTCAACTTACATTTAAACGTTGTTGTAGGGTTATAGATCATCTTCAAACATCCCCTAAAAAGAAGCATTCCCTGCAATGCCACCTTCTCCCGGAACTGCCGTCGTTCCTTTTCGGTCTCATCTTCGGCAGCCCCCGCATGCCCAGTACCAGCACCAGTACTATTGATTCCCTGTACCGTGTCCTTGCTCTGTAGTGCTAGAGCTTCTCCATGTGTCACGACCACGTCCCAATACCTTCCCAACAACTCCAAAGTGCCCGGTAGCAATGCAAACGCCGCTTGGTGATGGTTAATGACATCCAGAAATATCTTCCCAATGTTTACCACGTGCTTCTTCAGCAACATGTTGATCTCGGGACTCGCGACGATGTCTCTCTCCGCATTAAAGAAACTCCATATATGGTCCCGTAGTAATGACCATGCCTGGTTAACCTCCTGTGCTCGGTTTGGGAACTCATATCCAGCAACAATAAGCCGCCGCATGATCTTAAGCGCGGAGAGGGATATGACCATCATCTGCTGGGTCCTTTCAGCAGGTACTGGTTGTTGGCTCAAAAGACCCTGCCAGACTTGTACATGCCGAACGTAAACGTCTCCCAGAACCTTGAGAATCTCCGGAGTAACCGACTGGAGGTTCGATTTGGTTCTGCTTAACCGTCCGGTAGCTAGCTCCTTCACCACGTGCAGCAGTATTGACAGAGATCTTGTCAGACGTAGCGTGGCCTGTTCGTCGATTTGGCCGTTGCCGGTAGCGTTCGAAGCTTGACGGATGATGGTCGTGATGTCGGTAAACACCTTGGGCCATTCGAGGGGATACTCCAGTCGAGCTACTTTCCCGACGATGACGGCATTTTGGACGGCTAGCTGAGGTTGGGCCTCGTCGATGGAGCTAGAGAGCAACCGGGATCGGATGTGCTGTTTCTCCTCTTTCCTTATAGCACTGCAGGCTTGTCAGCACCTCTCCTCCAATATGGATACTCCCATTTTGAATCATACTTGGTTGCTGTCTTTCGCCAGTACTTGTCAACACCCTGCTTCAGTGTAATGATTGCAATCCAACGTAGCTCGACAGGTAGTGAGAGGTCAAGAAAGGCATCCTAGTATTGAGAGTGTAAACAAATGACTCTTACAGCACAGACGCACACATCATGGATGGCACAAACCTGCAGAAGTATCCAATATCCTGACTGCTTCTCCCATTCCTTGAGCTGAGCCGACGCTTGCTGCACCAGTTCCTGAGATTGCGAGCTTGCGGCGTGAAGGACCTCAAGCAGGAACTGGTAGTTCAGAGGGATGGTTCCCCCGCTCATCTCTGTGGTTTCTGTCGTATGATTCTGATTCAAGCCGATGGATATATCGAGTCGTGAGTGGGGTTTGGGCGTTATAGTGGAAAGTTTTCGAGGCGGGCACAAAAGTGGTGTTGAGACGGGAGCACTAGAGATGATTATGGTTGGGATCGTTGTATGTCAACACCGCACGGACAGGCAGACAAACTCTCAAGCCAATGATAATGACAACAACGAAGAATAATTGCCCCGTGACCTAAGGCGTGAGGGATGGGTGTGGGCGGAAGGGCGGGCGAACGAGGGGTGAAACCGATTGAGTGTTGCAGTGATGACCCTCAAACACGGCGATGGTTGAGCAATTATCTGAAAAACCTAGACGAATAATATGTACAAGAAGCGAAAGGGAACAACCCCGCCCTCAGATCTTGAAACAGGAGTTGCGGAGCCCCTGCCGATGCGAAGCGGAGCGAATCCATCACACTCTTGTCTCAGAAAAATGTTGGCTCAAGCCGATCCCGATTGCACTCACTTGTCTTGGCTGAACGAGTGAGGACGAGTGCTTGATTCTTCAGAAGCGAATGACAGACAGACATTTTGCTCGCCATTTCTCTCGTTTCTCAATCCTCTCCGTTATGGCAATGCGTTTTCTTCCGCTCGATTCAACTGCATTCGGAGATTCTTGAAGCCAAATGCCTACCACAACACCTCAGTAAAAGAATGGACAAATACCGATAGTAGATGTGAAATCAGCACCCTTCGATCCTGTGCAAGTAGAGTTCAGAATACGGTACCTAAAATGCGGATTCAGCTTCTCTGAGATCATCGAGTGCAAAGCTATGACAGCGAGCCGCAGACCTCGGCTTATGTACCTAGCCAACCACACTGTCTTGACCCTCATCACCGAACCCTCCCACCACCAATGATCCTTCAACAATGGCTTCCATAGCTACCACCCGATTAACAGTGCCTCCATCCTCCTCTATAGACTGGGCCCTCGCCAATAATCGTGCACAAGACCGAATAATCCGACTACAAGAACAACGCGCGCGCGAAGCCACCGGCTTCTCTCGGGTCAAAAGCTTCTTCACAGGCTCATCACATCTTGCATCGCGCCCAGCGTTCAGAGTCGGCCAGCTCGATACCGAGCTACTGGATGAGGAGTTGCTTGGCCTCCTGAAAGGACAGTTGTGGAATGGATTGAAGTACTTCCGAGTATGTTTACGCGATGTTGTGGGAATAGGAGTGGGCGGCGGCGCTGACATGTGACGGTCGGGATTTGTAGCCATCGATCAAGGAAACATTCGAGCCGGAACTACTGTTATTATTAAGAGCCGCGCTGTTTAAACTTACGATATGGGACCATAACACTTCCTATGGTGCTGCTTTACAGAACTTGCGATACACCGATGCGCGGAACAAGGGGCCGATGGATTTGCCGCCGTCTAAAAGGCAAAAATCGCTGTATGGGTTATTTACTGTCGGTGGAAGATATCTTCACCAGAGATTGAACCTCTTTCTACTATCACGATCGACTCATGAAGACGTAATTTCCCATGTTTTCGTTTTTTTTACTATCATGTTCCCGTTTGCTGATTTCGATTTGATGGCAGTCAACATTATTTACCACAAAACTCTCTCGACTGCTTGATACCGTAGGATCGGTACACTCTGCTCTCACTCTAATTTCTTTTGCCGCATTCCTTGTGACTGGCCACTATCGAACTTTACTTGACCGTATTCTCCGCATGAGACTCGTTACCCCCAATCGCATCGTCACCCGGGAAGTTTCCTTCGAATACCTAAATCGCCAACTCGTATGGCACGCCTTTACAGAGTTTCTCCTTTTCATTCTCCCCCTCCTCCGGATTGGACGCTGGCAGCGATGGTGGGCGCGTTTCCTGCGCCGCATGCGATCGGAAGGTGGTGCAGTGGGAGAGACAGTAGGAGAACTTGCTTTCCTACCTGAAAGAACTTGCGCCATATGCTACAAAGAGACAGATGCGGAGAGCGCCGGTGCATCGCTAGGAGGTGGAAGAGCAACTGATGTCACGAATCCATACGAGGCGGTAGAGTGTGGGCATGTTTATTGTTATGTTTGTTTGGCGGGCAAGATTGAGCTAGAAGAAGGTGAGGGTTGGACCTGTTTGAGGTGCGGAGGTGTGGTAAAGAGATGTCGGCCATGGAGGGGTGGCCTTGAAGGATTGACTGGAGTTGGTGATTGGGGCGAGGAAGTCTACGGGCAAAGAAAGGTCGATTTTGACGATGACTCGGATGGTTCAGTGCATTCATCCATGCTGAGGACCGATCTTCTGGACGAGCTTCAAGATGGCGATGCAGAAGACGGCGAATCTGAGTTGGACGAAATTGAGCCTCGGTACAACGATGACGACAACTCGAACTTCGGGGAGGTGCCAGCAATAGATGTGGAGGCTGAATCCAGCGACGCCGGGAGTGAAGACACGGTCCAGCCCAAGCAAAACGGGTTTCTCAGCCCCGAGGAGAATAATCGGTGGTCGATTGAGTATCCTGATGACAGCGTCTTTGATGACTCTCAGTACAACACGGCGGAGGATTACGATTGAGTGGTTGGCTGGTAGGGCTGGGAATGGGATTGGAGGGGTAACTGCTGACGGGCGTTTGTTATCCGATGAATTCTGGTTTCGATGAACTTGCGGTTGTTTGGCCTCTGTACTATTGAGCTTAATTATATACCTGTTGTAGCGCTGCATCATGTACGCGTACTCTACTAGGAAATGCAGGTGTTGGTGTTTGAAGGAGGTGGCCTCGTGATTCGTCCAACTAGCAGCATTTAACCGCTTATTTCGGACTCGCGGTGTGCGGGGTTGCAGGGTTGGGGAGGTGCAGGCTGTTTTGTGGTAGGAACACCCTGCTTGGTAGACGATGCAGGGTCTGGTCGATGATGCAACGGTGCAACTCTAACACGATCTTGAGATCTGGCTGACCATGTACGGTGCAAGCGGAGGAGGAGGGCCTCTCTTCGCCTCGAGCAGAAGCAGGATGTCCTACCAGTGGTCACCCGCCCCCTTCCACCGCCCTGTCACCCTCTCAGCTCGTCCCTTCGCTAGCTTCAGCTCAAGCTCAGGGTGCAGGCAGCAGGCAGCGTGCGGCTGATGTAACACATTTTTCTTACCCCAGAGTTATGACCTCCCGATCAGCAGGGGCGAGAAGTGGTGCCGAGTCTCTACTCCATTTGGAACACCAATTGTCCAAGTGATCACCCCCGCACAGATGGCTCTCCCTCTCACAAAACCCACCACTGTCCCTCATGATGATCTGAGGCCGGCCTCAATCCTCAACCGCACTTGCTCATCATGACTCGTCTATTGTGCCTCCTCACTTTCTTCCTTCCCCTGGCGGCTGCGCTGCCACAGACACAACAAGTACCACTACGAACTCCCGCTGTTAGTGACAATGATGTTTACGCCAACTTCAAGTCCGCCGCAGAAACAATGCAGACCCAGTTCTTTGATTTCCAGACGGGTGCCTGGCCACGGGCTATCGATTGGACCTCGGCGGTCCTGGGAACGCTATTGGCGGCTACGACATCCACGCTTACGACGACGGATCTGGAGCTGTCGAATCGGTACTTTGGAGAGTTGGTTGCGTTTTATTATGGCCAACACAGCGAGAGCCTTAAGCGGCAGGCTTACGACGACATTCTGTGGGGTAGGGTTTTGTGGCACCCCTGTGGGGGAGAGCTGGCTAATAACTGTTCTATGTTTAGTAGTCTTGAATTGGCTCGAGGCCGTGAAAACGATTGATCACAGAGCTACGGTACTCCCGCCAGGATCTTGGACGGGTAGCGAGTGGAAGGGGACGTTTGCCCAACGGGCGTTCGACTTTTACCAGATTGCCCACCAGGGCTGGGATGAGACGTTGTGTGACGGCGGGATGGTGTGGTCTCCGGTATGTGGTCCCGAACCCACTCTCTAGAATGTCTATGTCTTAACACGCGGGCAGTGGCTGGAACCGTACAAAAATGCGATCACAAACGAACTCTACATATCCGCGAGCATGGCGATGTATCACCACCACCCCAGTCCGGCCCGGAATGAGACGTATCTGTGGAACGCAATCCGCGCTCATGAGTGGCTTAAAGCGTCGAATATGACAGACAATAGTGGCCTGTACACAGATGGCTTTCATGTCTCAAATTTGAAAAATGGTGGTAGCAAGTGTGATACACGCGATGAGATGGTGTATACATACAACCAAGGAGTCCTCCTCAGTGCATTGCGCGGGCTTGTAGATGCGACTGAGAACGATGAGTACATAATTGAAGGCTTGCAGCTGGTCGATGCCGTACTTATGTCTGAGGGGTCAAGAGGGGAATTGGTATTTGATGGTGTATTAACGGAGAAATGTGACCCTGGAGGTTATTGCAGTAAGTGTACCCTCCTACTCCTAGCATATACGTCGCTGACATTATACAGGTCAAAACGGGCAGACATTCAAAGGTATGCACCCTTCCTCTATTCCCCTCGTACACGTCACTAATTTCGCATCACAGGCATCTTCATGCACCACCTCACCACCTTCTGCCATTCATTCCCCCACGGCATAGCCCTTTCGGCCGCCACGATGCGCACCCACCGCATCTCCTGCTCCCGCTACAAAGACTTTATCAAACGCTCCGCAAACTCTGCGCTCCAAACCCGCAACCAGCACGGCGTAATGGGCAGCTGGTGGGGTGTCCCCGCTGGACTATTATCATCGGAGAAAGCGAATCACGATACCCGGCCTCCCGGCACCCTTGATATCGAGAATATGTGCGTCTCTACCGTCCAAGCGAAGAAGTGCGAAGTTGCGCAGAGGGGCGGGAAGAGAAACCGGGGAGATCTGAACGACCGCGGCCGAGGAAGGACAATCGAGAGTCATTCGGGAGGGTTGGCGGCGCTCAGGGCCGTCCTAGAGCTAGAGCGAGGAGCGATCCAATAGGATCGAAGCCCACCCCACGGTACCTTTTGGTTAGTGGGGCTGGGCAAGAGCTTAGGGCTCGAGTTGATGATGGAGGGCTTTGTGGCGTGTGCGGCTTTGTGGCTTTTGATTGAGTTGTGGGGGTCGGCAAAGGAGAGTGAAGAGGCGGAAGATAGCGGCCAGGAAGAAGAACATAAGGATGATGACATTCCGAGGTTGGTTGATGTGTGATAGAGTATTTGTAGTTGCATTCAGCGGGTATGTGGAGTTTGGTCTGTTCTTTATGAATGTAGGGATTGCTTTGCGCGATGGCGTTGATTTGTGTTTGATGGAATAGGTAGATGTTAGATGCGGCATGGCCGTTGAGTGTATGAGTAGTGATATTAATGGCCTTTTTACTACTTCTGTGCCTGTGGAATTTGTGGAGCGGTCATTGGCCATCACTCGTATCCACCTCGAGTTCAAAAACCCTGGTTTTAGGAACACTTGGTTAGATACCTGCTCGCGGACAGGTAGATTTGATTCCGTAGAGGTTGTATGTGGGTATCCCATAGCATGGAATAAGGGTGGGAGCCTCGCTGCAGCATTTTGTCCTCCGAAGTCGGTCTTTAAAGCAGTTCAATTGCCGCCAACATTCAAATCCTATCATACTTTGTCGAGATTGCTCAACGCCAATCCTCCTCGATGGGTTTTGCCTCATCCAGCAAAGCTAAAAGCAGTGATAGTGATCCCTCCTCTCTCCGCCAAAGATAGATATACCGGGAACCTCTGAGTGCTAAATTGAGCTTATGGAGTCAAAATCTTATGATATCGAGAATACCGGGCTCTAATTTGCAACACGTCTAGTATAGGAGAGAGCAAGTAGCAAAGTTTGAGATAGCTACATACTCGCGGCGTTCACGAATGCAGAAGGCACCGGTTTTCACACAAAATAGGTAGATCACGGGATGAGAATATGGGTCCCGGGGAAAGATTGCAATTAGATAATTGATTTGGAAGATCCTGCTACGTAACGCAATCCTGGTATCGACCGGAAGTGGTCTGGGGGGGGGGGCTTTGCTTCGTTGATGGGGTCTGCGCCGAAACAAGAGGTTTCATGGTTTCTGGTATGAGCTCCTCCGAGATAGATCTGGGCTAATTGGTTGGACACATGGAGAGAGTAATTCCGGAGGACATGGACCAGTCTGGGGGGACATTGAGTAGCATTTGGTTCTCGAATTCACGTTGACTTTAGTAGTTACAGTGACTTCCAAACAACAAAAATAATCCAGCGAAAAGGCTTGGGAAACCTGCAAACATCACCCACCGGCTGACAACGCGTGTTATTTACTCACCCCCACCATTTTCCTGTATGCTCTACGCTGCAGCATAAACCAAGCCATATGGATCACCATACCTACCTAAGTAGGCAGGTAGACTATGACCGTACCTCCACCCTATCTTAAGTTTCTTTTCGTCCCACTCGTTCCCTCCCGCCTTCCCGTCGTCTTGGCACGAACTCTAACCCAACCTCACCTCCCCCCCTCCCCACAATCTCAAACTTGGGAAGTCTCCACACAACAACCATGGTCCGTCCTCCCCGCTTCCCCCCTTTCCCCTCACTAACACCTTTAGACCTCTCCCTCCCCCTCAGCCCACACCCTCTTCCTGAAATCCCACAAACTCACAACGCTGGTCTACGCTCTCCCGACCACGACTCTCTCCGCGCTCAAAAACGAACTCTTCATGCTCCTCCACGAGAACGCAACAAACCTTTCCATCCCCCTCCCAGAAGAATCCGGCGACATCGTGCTCGGCGCTACGATCGATGGTCAGAGGTGGCATGTCATTTCCGGCCAGGAGAGAGCGAGGACGACGGTTGCTGATGCGGGTTTAACGGATGGGGAGGTTGTGGCGTGGAAGTTGGATGGAGAGAAGAACTTTATTGTTAATGTTCCCGTGGAAGAGGAGGACGGGGAGGGGATGGAGGAGTAGACCCCTCCACCCCGGCGGGTGGGGGATTTGGGTTTGAGGGGTTGTCGGAGTTTGGGGAAATATACATATGCATATACATAGTACGGGGGAAGGGGGATATACGGGGCTGTAATGTGGGCGTGTTTGGCTAGCTGTGGGGGTGATCTCGAGGTTGCTAATACACACGTGGGCCGGTGGGGATTGCATTTGAACACCCGAATTGGAGGGTATGGCAACTTTGAAGAGGCATATGGTAGCTATCGATACACCGTATAAGCAATTTCGCAGAGGTAAGGAATGGGGGCTGTGGGTGAGAATATGTGACCCTCTCCTTGGAACATTAGACACTAGACATCATAATGCTTATTTTAGCTTTCGCTACCATCCTAGTAGACACATGGTTTCATCGTTGAGGCAGGCCGTTGCCTGAAACTACTCCGAGGTAGACTTACGTTTTCACATCACCCACCGGATGGCAAACTAAAATCAACTCAGCTACAACTGGTTCTCGGGCAGAATACATTTCATGGGCAGGGCAGGGCTATAATGGAGGCACATATAGGAGGTACGCAATACATTCAAAATCACCATCACGATCAAGGCAGACAACATCCCAAAGTAATTGCCAACGCCAATTTGATATCAAGTTATAACGCCGTTGCCGCAAGAGGCCACATTTTATCCAAGTTCCCATACTTTTTCATTTTACTACACAATCATGCCTCGTGTTCTCATATGATATCCTTGACGGGAATGTGTAATAAAATTAGAAAAGAAAAAAAGTTGAAAGTGGAAGAGGTTTTTAGATTTGAAGTAGTAAACCTGCGAAGGAGAAACACCGCTATAATTAGCCAAATCCGACGACCGCGAGATACACCCCTCGTCGAGCACCGCTCATATTCCCAGCGGCTAGAGGGGGCTCGAGGCGATGTTTATAGTGGTGCACAAACCATACAGCCAACTAGTAGTGTATAATCAACTCTGGGGGTTCGGGTGGAACTCACTCTACTCATCATCCTCTTCTTCTTCCTCCTCCTCCTCAACGGTGGTCTGGGCGATACGGTCCAAGTCACGCTGACCTATTGCACCTGTTAACCAACTGCAATCCTTCTCAACAGATAATAGTCCTAATTCATACCTTGCTGGGATATTCTGCGTCCACCCTTGAGTCCCTCCTCGAGAACACCGATCTTCTCCAGAGCCTGCATGACCTTGCGGTCGACGGATCCGGAGGCGTCGACGTGGTGGCTGGGGCAGGAACCACGGTTCTTCTGTCCACCGTGGGCCTTGCGGAGACGACCGACACCGACGGACTTGCGGAGGTAGACGTGACGAGCGACGGCAGCGGCACGGACATAGAACCAGTCCATGCTCTGGGGGGGGAGCTCCTTGGAGTGGCCAGTCTTGACGGTGTCAACCCATCCTGAGATGTCACTGTTAGCTCCAATTGTCTCCGATTCCTAGTCGCAGAATCATTGGCCGCATACCGGGAACGGGAAGCTTTCCCTGACGCTTCAAGAAAGCGGCATAAGCCTCGATGAACTTTTGGGCATCAACGTCGCGAACAGAGACTCCGGGCATTTTGGTGGTTGTTTGGTGGTATTGTCGTTGAAATGGGAATTTGCCGTGGGTTGCTGCTGTTGCGGTGCGTCGATCGATTGTCGTTGGGTGTAAGACCTGACAAGTTGCGGCGCCATATTGGTTTCCGTGGGAGCTTGGCAACACAAGGTTATTTGCCCTAATTTTCCAAGTCACAATCCATGTCAAGGCCAAGTATAGTGAGAACTTGTGATTCAGCTCCATGAATGCAATATATTACAACTAGGTATTAACTCCAGCTTCTATGATGCAGAGCGCCAGAAACACAGACTATATAGACTCCTTTACCACCGTACAAATCGCCGTACGAAACAAATCGACAGACTGAACCATAGAATATGCAATAGCAATAACACAAGCAACAATCCAAAATCCATAAGCACAACTCCAAATGCAACATAACAAGGATATCGATATAAAAAAACGCACCTGAAAAGCAAACCCGGACATTAGGAAATACTGAACGTTCTCAAGAATGGAATCTTGCAAAAACAATAGTCCGAAGCCGGGCTACTTAGAACGTCGGTGCTTTCATCAAACCAAGACAATATCTTTCGAAAAGCTCATTAACGAAGTGGGGATGGCGAATCCCTGGAGGCCGAGCCTCTTTGAATGATTCGATAGCCTCCTTCACACTGAAGCCGAGCTTTTCAATAAGATATGTGCAGATAAAGAACCCTGTCCTATTGAAGCCGTAATGACAGTGGCAGGCAATAACGCTACTCTCGTCATATCCCCGTGCTTCCTGGATAGAGTCGACAAGCTTGATGAAACCAGCGACCTCGTCAAGGGTAGGAGGCATTTTCGAGACAGTAGGGTCTAGTCAAGTGTCAGATTCGTAATTCATACCGAACATGTGGAAGCGTCGACTCACACTTGTGATATTTGAGGCCACCACCGAATGTCGATGGATCATAAGGAGGAGTTTCATGTGAGATGTCGATAATATCACGTACGTCTGTCCACCTCTTGCAAAATTCTATCGGGTTATGACCATTGGCATCGTTCTGCCTCAACGTCTTCATGGCCCTGAAAGGCGTTACCTTTGCCGGTCCAGTATTGGTCTTCTTGACGATTCTTGGTGATACTGGTTGGATTCGGTTCCACTTCTCCAGATTTTTGAGGAGCCACTTATCCTCCTTTAGATATGAGAGCTGCCATCCAAGAGACAGAACTTCATCCACATGCTTTGACAAAAATTCGCCGAGCAATCCGCAGAGTACATTTGGAGACTCATACATAACGCCGTGTCCTGCACTCGGAATGATGCATTTCTTCACCACCGTAGAATGTGAATTGGCGGTGTTGGTGTTATCGGAGTCCTGGCTTGATACAGAACTGGCTTTGGCTTTGGCTTTATTAGTTGGGTCGAACCACGAATGAATCATATCAACCTCTTGCACTACTGTGACTTTGTCCTCAGTAGCACCCAGCAAGAGAATTGGTAGTTTGATCGCCATCCACTGTTCCCGCGTTGGTAGTTGGATTCCATTGACCATCCTTCGCCAGACTGGTGTCTTTGACTGTTCATTGAACCGTAGTTGCATCTTTCGGATATCCTCGGGGGCATTAGTTCCTACGAACCGACTAACCGATTTCGAGTACAGTCCTCCCCGGCGATCGTAGACACGGAATATGTTGAAGACAAACTCCGGGAGCTTCACCGCAGCAGCTGCAGCCTTTTGTTCCTTCTCTGAGAAGGTTGCTTTCGGGCAAATCGCAATCAGACCGGCGGCTTTGTGCTCCAAGAGTCCACCCTTCGTAACCAGCGTAGCAGCCAATGCGCAGCCCATCGAATGTCCAATTAAGACAACCTCTTGATCTTCACCCCGGTATTGGTTGACAACTTTTGCAACGAGCGAGCAGAGAGCGGGCGTAGAATAGGCGTCCCAATCTTTCGGCGCAAAATCCGATCCGCCGCACCCCGGCAAATCAATCGCAAGGACATGTGAGAAATGCACCTAAGACAGGAATAAGCCCGGGGTCCGGTTAATACTCGTTGAGAAGGCTCACCAGATAGTCGATCACATACTGGAACTGCTGAATCTGACCCCCGAGACCTAACATGGCGTCAGCAATCCTAACCGGAAGGATGAAGCAGAGTAACACTACCGTGTATGAAAACGACTAGTGGAAGCTTCGGTGGTAGAAGGGAGGCCTTGGGATGTGCACGGTAAAAGACGCGAATACCCGGATACGTGTATGAGTCAGTGACGACGGAGATGATGTGTGAATGCTTTCTGAGCAGTGAAGCATCGGCGGAGACTGCATCTTGAGAGGCCATCAGCATTTTTCACTCAATGGCAATGGGCAGAATAGCAAATGCGGGCGAGAGATAGCAAATCTTGCGGCAACCAATTTATGTCACGGCCAAGAGCGGGAAAGGACAGGGCGAGATAAGGTGAGCCGCGTAATTGCAGACAGATGACTGGTGAATACGGAAACGGACGCACCTGAGCTCATGGATGCTCTTGCGGAGCTAGAATCACCACCGCTGCCTCCAACAACCTCGTCTTGTTCTCCTTCTCGACCTCCGGAGCCTCGTTTTCGACCAAACAACCGTCTCTGCCTCGCCCCGAAGGTTCCACAGCAGACACATGCAAGCGTCGCAGCCCCACATACAGCGGCAATCACCATCTCTTTTCGTCCAAACTCTTCGTACCAGAACAACGAGCGAAATTGACTTTGAGCGGATGTCAACGACGTGGTCACTGTTGGTATGGAACCGGCAAACGAAGGCAGAATCGTGGAAGAGGAGGAATGCTCGTGAGGCACCGACAATGGGGATTTGCCTGGCATTTATTACTGCAGCGGGTGACGAAGATGATCTCGGGTATAGCGCACGGGGTCGAACGCGGGATTCGATTGGGTCAATTGGAAGTTGTCGCTTTCGTGAGCTGGCTGTAATCTGGGCAGCTGTGTGACAAGTGTGCAAGATGAATAAGTAGGTTACAGGGAAAACGCGCAGTACCTATCATGCCTACCATATACTCTAGCCGTAGACCTCACGACTCAAGAGCACCTATACTCTGCCTACTCTCGGCGATCGCTTGCACAGATTGGCCGAGCACCGAGAATATCTGCGATGGTCGAGACTTTACGACTTGGAAGTTGGTGGCTGTGTGCGTGTAAGGATGCTGAACGGGCCGTTGGCGGGATCTGTTCTCCAACCAATCGCCAGGACCCCGAAACGTGGTACTTGGTAGGGCTAGAAGGCAGAGCCGCAACTCGAAACACTCAGAGATGCACCCGAAGGGTCTGGGAATGTTCCTCAAACGCAAAAGGGCATCGCTTTACGAACAGACTGCTCATCGCAAAAGAAATATTCAAATAATCATACATTTTTGTTGCTATTATAGTGTTGGTGGAGAGAATCGAAAGCTTTGACACTTGGTGGCTAAATGGCTAAATGGTACATAGCGTACCGAAAGATGCACTGCAGCAGCGCTGCATGCTTACCTACCTAGTATGTAGAAAGAAAACTGTCATGTCAGGCCGGAAGAGAGCGAGCCAGCGAGGAGGGAAAATGGGGATTTTGTTTGTCTGCTTCGCTGATTGAGTGGACAACTTGAAGTTGTATAGTTGTTACTGCTCGTGTTGTACATAACCCCCACAACGCTGCAGCGAAGTGCTGTGCTGTGTGAACTGCAGAGAATCGGCGTTAGAAAGAAAGACTCTTCCTTAGAGGAGAGGAGAGTCCTGAGTTTAAACCCGCTCTCCTCTGGCTACTGATCAGCAGCAGCGATTAAATGTGAGGAGCCGAAGCCCGATATAGAACGGCGTCGTCTGTGCCCATGGCCCCCTGATAAGTGGGGCGAAGGGCGGGGTACTCTACTTGTGAATGTTGGCCATGTTGAGTGAGCATAGATAGAGTACATACAGGTTCTACGACCTCTGTTTTCTCCACCTTTCCTTCGCCTTCACTTTCTCCTCTTCCTCGTCACATCTCGACCCAAACTCTGTGCCCGCGTTCTTGCCCACCGAATCAGTGAAAAGCAGCTGTTGCTCGGTCGTTTGAAGGCCCGCAACCCAAACACCACACAACGACCTCGATCGAAGAACTCTGCCTCTGCCGATTCTGGCACCATCTTTCTCGGGTTGCATCTAAATTAGAGTCCATACTTGTAGCTGCCGACATACATCACCCACCACGCACCACGACTTCAACCGACAGCACAAAACAAAACTCACGCAAAGCAATATCGAAAGCAAAATGGTCAACAAACACAACGAAAAAGAGCCTTCTCGTCTTCTTGAATTCCCCAGTATCCCATATGGCACCATGAAAAATGGCAAACTGGTTCTCAACAGATTCTCCTCCAGTCTTACCAACGGCCATGATTTCCCTGGAGCTCAAGCAATGTTGTATGCCGCTGGGATTGAAAATGAAGAGCAGATGCAGAATGTTCCCCAAGTTGGTATGACTCGAATGTTTTAAGTTCAACGGCTTCGAGGAACCTGAAGCGCGTTGATTATGTTGTACAACACGTTGGCTGATCCAGATTCTTCCCGCACAGGAGTTGCGACAATGTGGTTTGAAGGAAACCCCTGCAAGTATAGTCCCATTATTTCCTTCTTCTCCTGTTTGTAGTTGTAATCGAAGCTGCCTGTCCTGTTCTTTTCTCACCATGCTGATGCTGATGCTGTTGTTGGCCCATGCCAAATTGTTTCAATTCATATGATTCTGCTTCCTCTATCTGTAATCTGCTGGTGGTCTGGAATTAAGAGTAGAGTACACCGCTAATGCCTCGGAATTAAATAGCATGCACTGTTTGTTTCCCCCTTTCCGTTTTCCCTGAACAAATCCCCGCAACTTGGTCGGATCTGATTGGACTTCCAGTGCTCGAACTGGGCCGCACGGTGAAACAGGCCCTTGAGAACCAGGGCTTCATAGGATGGCAGTTCAATACTATTGGGGTACGTATATGCCCCACACAATTCTGCTTCCCGTTTGCCATGCAAAAGCTGCATCTCGAACGCAGCAACTGACATTAGAAGGTCTCTGATGCGATAACCATGGGCAACCAAGGTACACCCGACCCTCGCAACCAAAGAACGACTGCATTAGTCTACAGTCAGCAACGGGCTTAGCACTAATTCGAGAGGGTGGGGTTGATTAGGGATGAGATTCTCGTTGCAAAGTCGGGATATCATAGCTGACTCCATTGAAACGTACCTACACACCCCGCACCATTCGCCTGTAGCTACTCTGCTAACACTTCTTCCCTTTCTCCAGAACCACTTGTGCTCAACACCATGTACGTGATCCTACGACATTAATGAGCCTCATCCCACAGCTCACAGCCAATAGGATGCCAATATTTCTATCGCCGGATGCGACAAGAATATGCCAGGCTGTATATCCCCTCGTTTGCGCTTTGCACAACGCTGTGGCTTACCCCACTTTTAGGCGTCATTGCGATGGCACGACACAACCGACCATCGCTCATGGTGTATGGAGGTTCAATAAAGGGTGGCCATTCCGAACGGGTCGGACCTGTCAACATCTCCACGTGTTTTGAAGCCCACGGTGCATTTATGTACGGCAAGATATCTGAAAACGACCTCGAAGATGTGGTAAAGAACGCATGCCCTGGACCCGGGGGATGCGGCGGAATGTACACAGCAAATACTATGGCCACGGGCATCGAAGCCATGGGCCTCACGTTGCCTGGATCGAGTACAACTACCGCCGAATCGCCTGCAAAGCTCAGAGAATGTACTAGAGCTGCCGAAGCGATTAAAATTTGCATGGAGAAGGACATCAAGCCCAGAGATTTAATCACCAAGGCGTCCCTAGAGAATGCGTTAGTAAGTACGATGGTTATGTGCGGGTCGACCAACTCAGTATTGCATTACCTCGCCATCGCGCACTCGGCGGACATAGAGTTTACTCTTGACGACATCCAACGGGTATCGAACAAAGTGCCGGTACTGGCAGACTTGAAACCGTCTGGCAAGTACATGGTGGCCGACCTGGCCGACATCGGTGGATTTCCGAGTGTTCTAAAATTCCTCATTCATGCCGGTCTAATAAATGGCGATATCCCCACCGTTACGGGTAAGACGTTGAGGGAAAATGTACAGGATGCACCAAGTTTGGACCCTGGACAGCATATGATTCGTCCACTCAGTGATCCAATCAAGGAGTCTGGGCATATTCGAATTCTGAGGGGAAACCTGGCTCCAGGCGGGGCAGTTGCAAAGATTACGGGCAAAGAAGGTCGAAGGTTCACTGGCAAAGCGATGGTATTCCACAAAGAGGAAGATCTGGTTGCCAAGTTGCACGACGGCAAGATTGACCCGGAGGAGAATACTGTGCTCTGCGTCCGATACGAGGGGCCGAAGGGTGGGCCTGGGATGGTGAGTCATCTCTCTTGTTCTTTCTTTTTGCATTGAGTACACTCATTTGGAACATTTTGGTTTTGGCGTTTGTGCTCTCCTCGACTGGCGGTTTCGAACGACGACTGCGAGTGACAACCTATGCTCCGAAACGGAACAACTATCAGAAATAATATTCAATTTACTGGATGCAGGCATGGGAGCTTAGAGGTTTATCATGGGACATATAGGCTTCCTTCTTTCCATGACGTCCCGACATACGTCAGTGACAGGTGCGACCATTCATCTGACGGCTCCAGGCCTCGCACATTGCATTATTGCATCATTGCATCATTGCGGGGAATACATGCCTGTACCACTATATGCATGACTTTTCGCCTTAAATACCAATTCCGTTTCAATCTTGTCGACTTCGATCGGATTGTCTCTTTTGGTCAACAACTCAACAGATCGGGTCAGAATCCAAAGCTGCTGCACCATGACACATGGAGTCCCAGTGTCCATTGAGCCCTAGTTTGTGACCGGCTCTGGGACGGGTTCCAGAGCTATGCGTTTGAATTATCATGCTTTGTGCCAAGCATCTATGCTTGCAAACTGTCAGTTTCAACATGCCAACGTGTCTTATAATCGAGGCATCTCAAGCTGTGGGTTCATGGAAGGGAGAGCTGGAGCTTGTAGATGGTGTCTTTTGTGGATGTTGCATTGGTTGGAGCCTCGTGGACGCCCGGATGTGCTCATATAGTACCCGGTTCGAGGAAGAATACCGCAATGCTTGCTCTTGCAGCAGCAGCATTAGGTCCTGCCCGCAGTCGTGTTCGAAACTGTCTGGAGAGCCTGAAATAACCAACTTGTTCCCGTGTTGATGCCGACCAGATCAATGCAGACCGCTAACTAGAAACTTTCACCAAAGCCCGAGCAGTTGAAGTCCAGTGGTGCAATTATGGGGGCTGGGCTGCGCAACGTGGCCCTGATAACTGATGGTCGATACAGTGGAGGTATGTATCGGTGCTGTAAAGCTTTCGGTGTAGGGCTAATCCGAATTTCTGTGCAGCGAGTCATGGTTTCATAGTTGGTTAGATTCGGTGTTCTTTGATGCAGATTCGCCATAACTAAAATGTTCTGCTGTAGGTCACATAGTGCCAGAGGCCCAATGTGGAGGCCCCATTTCTGTACTCCAGGTCTGTCAGCAGTCGTCCCTATTTCTGTCTTAACAGCCGAAGGCTACGGGACAACGCACCAGCTACCCCTCCCAAGATGCACGGTAGATCTCTCATTCATTTGCTGACAGCGGGTACGGGGTGCGGTACACGGATCTACAGGATGGAGACATTGTAACGATTGATGCCGAAACAAACGAGCTCAACATGGATGTGAGCGAGGAGGAGATAGCTGTGCGCTTGAGCAAGTGGAAGGCCCCCAGGTTGATGGTCAATCGAGGAGCTCTAGCAAAGTATTGCTATCTGGTTGGAGACGCTAGTCATGGGGTGCGTTTATCCTTCCTTCCTTGCAGATTTGATACCTCGTCGGTCTGGTGTTCCATTTGTTTGGTTGTTTTCCAAAGAGGGACAAATCATCAACTGGACACCCCACATTCGATTTCGGTCTTGATATTGGCCGTAATTTGATCATCTGCAATAACATTGTACACTATGTGTTCCTGCAACAGAACTTAGCTGATAGGATATCGATAATAGGCCGTGCTTGATATGTTCGACTCGTAATTCAAAATCAAACCGCGTATGCTGCAAGTGTGTGCAGTAAGCTGTATCTATTTGCGCTACAGATGTTGTCGGTATGAATTTCTTTTCTGTTCCCTCATCAGATGTTAACATGTTTTTCCTACATCTATATATCTACATGCACAAGAAAATTTGCAAGGTTTATTGATCTTTGGCTTGAGATCTACCCATTTTTGTGGCATCGTGCCTTCTCCTGCACAGTCCAACAATTGGGCTAGGAACTTATCCCACTAGGTATATGGAAGTGAACGCGGGTTGAGAGGCTACTACCCTACGGCAAAACATTGCGCTGGCGGATTGACGTGTTCACTGTTGTAGTTCCAAGCGTGAACCGGGGGTATGCGTGGAAACATCACAGGCAAGGAAAGGGCTAGAGGAATGTTGTTTTGAGAACACAAATCTTTTGTTTGTAGACTGGATTGGCTATATTTGTTTTAACATAATACCTGGCGTACGCTACGACAGCCACGCCTAGGTTTTTTTTTGGTTTTTTGGTATTAGGATAGCCCCGAAAGCAATTGGAACAGCAAAACAGTAAGTATCATCAGAAGCCATCGCAGGTTGTGTTTTCCTTTTTCATGCACTTCCCTAGGGGTGATGATGAGAGCCTTCACCGACACAAAGAAGGCTAGAGACAGGTTACCTATTGTTTCTTGCAGTGCATTGGAACGAAAGAAGGGGTCCGCGCACTCTGCAACATACATATGTACCTAGTAACTATACATACGCCACGCATGGATGATGCAGAGTGGTGGCGCAAAGCATCTGTCAAAAGAGGCTTCTGCAACCGTGAAGGGCTTTTTTTTTGCAGCTGCAGCAGGAAGCAGCAACGCTAAGCTGCGTTCTATCTAGGGAAATCTAAGGGAGTTTTATGGCCATCCATCTATCGATTTTTTTTTACCAGGACGCACGCAAAGACAAGACGAACTTTGTGTGTGATGCAACTCATCTAACTAAGAAACTGGCTGTGCTGAGACGAACCAGCGGGGCCGCACACCACGCATGGTCTGCTTACTTCACAGATTTCGGTGAGAGCGCGGCCGGTACGGCCGGGGGTGAAATTGTTTGTGATGTGTTTTGCAGCAAAGAAGGCTTTTTTGTTGTTTCATGCGCACATCTGTTGTAATATTTTCCGTCTTTCATCGCAGGCTTCTCACGCAGCACATCGTCCATCTGCTGCGATGGAGCCGGATTTGGGACAAGGATAGGTAGGTTATCCGTTTCGTTCCTTTTCGTTCGCGTCAGGGATCACATCCTTGTAGATTTTCCAATGTGGTATTCGTACTTCATACCTGGGTTTTGAAATCAGTTTCCCACCTGCACCTAGGTTTCGTTGTTTTTTGTGCTTCTCCTTCAGTACCTTTTTCGGGGGAGGGGGAGTAACGCCTGGGACGGCCTGTACTGTATCGGTATCGACAATTTCCTGGGATTGATCGTGACATGGCAGCAGCACGGGTTGGCTGCGTTAGCGTTGGTACCGGGGCGGAGAGCGAGGTAGAGTCGTCGGTTAAATATGGGCGGGGCGGGGATACTCTCCGCTCCCAATTCCTTGTTCCTTGTTCACTTCGCCCCGTTGTTTCTTTTTTGGGGGGGAGGTTTGAGATTCCGCTATTGCGTTGCGGGGGCAGACGGACTGGTTTGGTTTCGGGCTGCAGTGGGGACGGTGGTGATGAATGTTGATGATGAACGTTGATATGGCTATGCAGGGCGATCTGGAGTGAAGGAGAGGGTTGAGCATGCGCTTGCCGACGATAGCTACTACTTGCCCGATTTACGCTGTTGTGTTGATGTACTGTAACTGTTTGGGGAGAGCATGTATGTATGATCACCTGTCTCGCTGCTTGCTGCTTGCTGCTTGCTGGTACATACACTTGCTGCACTATGTACTGACACGTTTACCCAGAGTCTTTAGTTTATCTCTGTAGCCGTGCCTTCTCGAAACGGGGGGTTGCTTGCTGCCCTGTTCCTGTCTTGTTGGGCATGCCATCTTGAGCCGTAGTGAAGTCAAACAATGGGTTGGGATACCGCCGGGGGTCGTGGTGGTGTTGGAAGTCGAACTCCCCTCCATTCTCCCCCAGGTTATGCAGAGGCAACATAGTTAAATGTACTTTACTGTACACGGTGCGCGGTGCGGTGTGATAGGTGTGTATGGGGTACCTATACATTTTCGAGTTCCTTTTGTTTTTTTACCTCGCGACATTTGCTTTTGGAGAAACTTAATTCCATCTGCCGGGGCATAAAACAGATTGTGTGATTTTTCTTTTGGGAGAGATAGTAAGGCGGAGGTGTGGTATGTATGTGACGGTGCTTTTTGCAGGTTGAGGATCCAGCCCCGGCCCGCGGGTGGGTAATCGATATGTCATCCCATCGCTATACCACCCGCCGGGGATATTTCACCGCAGGGTGTGTACGTCTTCTGATCTGTGGAGCATGATAAAAATTCCGTAGCCATCAGCTGGTATCGATATACAAGCGAACAAAGTCAAAAAAAAAACAATGGAGCGCCAGTGGCCAGTCGTTCAATTCCCATCATTCAATTTGTCTCGCAGGAAGAGGCACAAGATCCCATCACATTTCTGGTACCGATCATGATGAAGGAGATACTGTGAGCTCATTGAACAAAGAAACTTCAATTCAGCTCTTTGTATCCAATGGCCTGCAGCTTTACCTCATATGTAGAACCCGCTCGTGCTCTTTCTTTTGCTTCTTTCTTATCCTTTCAGCCAGCCCGAACTGCATCCTTCGTTTATGTCCGAGGGGGGGGGGGTACACGTTTGCACAGCAACGTCCATCATCGATCTTGTTGCTGCCGCTATTCCCATAGATAGTGCTATAGAATAGGCTATTATTACTATATCACAGAGGACAAAGGGCGTACAAGAAAACCGCATGATACCAAGAGCAAAAGCTAGATAGACTCTCGATCTCCCAGAAGCTCAATCCAGACAATGGAGGAGAAAATGAAGCAATCAAGAGCCCACAATTAAGCAATTCCCCCTCCCTCCCACCGCAAAAACTCCCGCCTCCAATTAAGGACAAGAACCGACTACAACCCAAAGATATATATATAACTAGAAGGGAAGTAATAGGATAGTAGAAATTATGATTGTTGAAAGTGAAGAATAAAGGTTAGTTAGTAAGAATGCCCATAGATGAACGTATCATAAAAAAGAACCTTAGATCGCTGCTACTGCTCCTCTCTTTATTCCCATCCATCCGTCTGCTGTGCCGGCGCGGGATCTAGAATCCTTCCATGCTTCCTTTTCCATCCGTGCCTCCCGAAAGGTTCGTTCCAATGCTCCAATCCCATCCGTAACTAGCTTCCGTCCCATCAATGCCGAGGGCCACTATTCCAACGCATACAGCAGCAGCAGCTGTCCAGCCAGATAATCCAATCCAATCCAATCCAATGCCCTTTCTCCTTTCCAATCCAGCGAATGATGATTATGATGGTGAAGATGACGATGATGATAGCACCGACCACCCCCTCCCCCCTCTCCCAACTTAATATGTTCCTCCATCCAATTCCGTGCGCCGTACCTAGAACCCCCAAAAGATGCTCTGATCAAAAACGTGGATACAAAAAAACACTAGTAATAATAGACGGACTATGATGATGATTCCCAATAACCCCAATGCATATTGCGCAAAAAATTCAGAAGCAAAACAAAACACACAAGCATAAACTAATAGCAAAGATCGCAGGAAAAAAAAGAAAACCCGAAAAACTCCGTCCCCTTCTTTTTTTTCTTTCGTAAGGACAAATTATATCGTGAGTCATGCTGCTGTCATAGGCTCAGCTCCTCGCCCGCCGCTCTCATGATACCGTCATGTGGGGGGTCGATTCGATGGTCATGGTCTCCACTGTTGGTGATTGCTTGCAGGAGGTCTCTTCATCCTCGTCTTCCACCAGATCATCCATAGGCTCTTCCCTTATTGCGGCTACGTCAGACCCATGAAAAGCCATAGAAGTTGGACTAAGCGTGGCCGAGGCTGGTGTGGACACCTCGCTGACAGTTGCGATTGTGTGGCTGTTTCCATCCTCAATAATCGACATCTCACCCACCACCGGAGACGTGGCCTGGCTTGCTGGTGAGATTGCAGGGGTAGGAGGCGTCTCTGATCCTAGTCCCTTATACCAGAAGGCGCGAAGATATTCCCCCTCGAACGACTCTCCATACTGTTCCGCAATGCCTTCCCAAAACTTTGGCTCGTTTCCTCTCACAAGTCTCTTGAGCTTCTCCATGTCGATGAGGTCTGGGTTGCAATGGACTCGAAGCGGCTTTCCGCCCTTCGCGTTTGTTTGCCGACGGGGGTTGGTGGTTGACGCGATCCCGGCACCGGAACCGGTAGAGCCGTCGACAGGCTTGGGAAGTAAAGGCTTTCCCTTGATCTTGGATAGTGTGCTGGCAACCCCGGGTTTCTGGATTGCTCCAGCAGCATTCACAGGAGAGAAGCTAGATGCAATGAAAGACTTTGCTGAGGCTGATTCTGCCGATGGACTAGTGGCAGGGCTGGGCGCAGATGTATTTGATGAATTTGACGAAATGGAATTGTTCCTTTTCCGCCGGTTGCCGCCATGGGAGAGCTGGTGATAATGGAGCCGACATGCAAGCTCTGTCTTGTCCAGCTTAGATGCTATCTTCTTGTAGGCCACTCTTTCAAGTCGCATTTGCAAGAGGTAGACTTCCTGTGGGGGGCAATAAATTGTTAGTTTGATTTTTTTTCTATGTTGCGCATTTATGAATGGAATGGACTGGATTATACCTCATCTGCCGTCCATGCCTTTCCTCCTCCGGCAGCAGCACCTTTACGACCCTACATTGATTCTGTCAGCAGAGCCCTATGAGGAGGAGGTTCGGGATGCAAGGGGATGGGCTTACCTTGGATACCGGTGGTGTAGGTGTACTTGATGTAGGTGTACTAGCAGATGTGATAACAGGTGAACTCATGGCGAATAAGTGGTAGTCTAGGGACGAATAAGGTAATAGATGTTGAGCAAGCGCTGATGTGAGGTGAGGTGTGGTGAGATTGTATCCGCTCCGTCCGTTCGATTAAATCCCGTCGCACCAGGAGTAGGGGTGTATATTGAAGAATAAAAACAACAGAACAGAACAGAACAGAAGAAAGCAGCAAGTCTCTTATAAGGCGTTCCTTGCCCACAGATCTTTTGAAGGTCGATGCGTATGAACAATGAAGAACAAGAGGAGCTGAGTATGTTCTTGTTTTCTGCTCAAAAAAATAATGATCAAGAATAGAACTTTGTTACTTGTGAGTTTTTACTTATAGGAGAACGAGGAAGGGGGTAGGAGGATAAGAAGGAGGCTTAAGGACAAGCGAACGCGGTGCCGGAATAATAACAACGACGTCGACGGTGCACAGATCAAGTGAGGATATCTGAAGGAGAAGAAGAAAGGGAACGGTACTTTAAAGAAATATAAGTTCATTCAGAACACTCCCATGCCTTTTTGACTGCGTTGTTCATGCTTGCAGATTTGGTACAATTCTTAGTCCCTGGCCCTCTGCCTGCGTGCGGACCTCAAACGCGATACCGTTGGTTCGTGGGGGAGGGGGGCCGAAGGGGGGGGGGGGGTGCTATGCCAGTGTCTGGTAAGTATCTGGGGAGGGAGAAAGCTTCTTAGACTTGCAGTAAACTAGCCTCCCACCCCCCAGTAAACTGCTTCAAGAGCGCACTGTAGACTGTAGCTGGTGCAGCAAGCAGCAGCGCCATCGATGCGTCCAATCCGGGAAGGAGTCTCTTCTCAGTACTGCAGACCCACTCGTCCCAACTTCACCTGTGGTTAGCTCTACCGCTGGTAATGGTGATGGTACTCTAGATCGCAATTGCACTTCAATGGTTCAATCTTTTCGATTCAATCAGCTCGAGACGGTAGTGTTCAAGTAGGCAGGTCACCACCGTCGCCCTGAGACCTTTGTGTCATCGTCGTGTCACAGATCTTCTCTGTTGTTTTGTCAAGTGAGTTTCCAATAGCTCAACAGAGAGAAATAGTTAGTAGGTCCTCCTGCACAGCAGTTACAAGTGTCTGACTTGATGTTTGCAAGTGCGAGTTGCCCAATCCCCAGAGCACCCCCTGCTACCCCCTGTCGATTTGTTGAGATGCAACAACCATGTTTGGCGAGGAATATGTTTGACACGACAGACCACTTGAGCAGCTCTTAAAGCCCCTGATATAGGTCCTGTGGTCGTCTCTTTCTCCTTTTGTCACAGGAGAGTGTCGCGCGTCTTCCTCGTAGACGTTTGTTCTTTCCAACATTTCTCATACCAATCGACATATCCTTCCATATTGGATTAATTGAAGATGTGTTTTATCGATAACTAACTAGCGCCCTTATCAATTGATCGATAGTAGAGTAACTCTGCGTTTGGAGGTTGGGGAAAATTGAGAACAACGGCAGCCAGCAAGCGGTTCCTGGCACTGACTGCGTGTTTTCGGATCAGAGTCCCCACAACGGGAAGGGAAAATCGCGGAGGAATAAAAACAAGCTAGAGTCCCTAGTAGCGGGGAGTAAAAAAAGAAAGAACGTGTTCAGAAGAGAAGAGATACTTGCAGCGTACAGCAAAAACTGCCTGTCCGCAGACGAAAAAAGGAATAAAGCGCAAAGATCCGGCACGAAAGAAGAGCGAGCGGATACGGTCGTCGTCCTGTGATGTGATGTGTGATGCGATGTGACATCGGGGTGGATAAACGCAGTAGTTCCGAGTACCTTAGGACAGCTTTGTAAATCCCATCCGCGAGTATCTCTCTTTCCGGAAAGCCGTTGATCATCGCGATGAGTTGTTGTTGAGTCTCCAGCGTTAATGCTCCGTTGCTGATAGAACCAAAGCACGCCAAACAGTTAAGGTCATTCAAACTCCATTTTTCTCGATAATTCTCCCCACCCCATCCCTTCCTTCCCGTCATGATCGCGCATGGAAACCCGCTGCTGCACCTTCGAGAAGTCGAATGGCGTGTCGAGCAGAGCCAAGCAGACGACCATCGGTATCGATTCGCTCGCCTAACAGGTAGGCGAGCCCCCTGCCGGCAGATGGAAACGTTAGCAGGGTGCTGGCGCTGGGCGTATGTGGTTTCGGAGTTGTTCTCGCTACCCAACACCTAAAACCAGCGGCGCAACGGAAAGTTACAGAGATCGACTGCAACCCGAGCTCGTTTCAGGTTGAATGTGGTCACGGGAGCCGGAGAAATATAGCTGCTCTTTCTGTACTCTTTATTGTACTGTACTTGTCGGTCGGCTGAGATTGTTTTCTTTCACCGCGCATTCTGTTTGTCAATCTGTGTCATCCGCCGAACGAACTTTTTTCTCTCTTGCCTTCCACCGCAGCATAACAGCGCAGCATCCAAGCCGGTCGAACCGCCGAGAAGAAAACGATAACATAGACATCCGAGTGGTCGACTTAGAAGCCATGTCGGGTCAGCCCTGTCCTGCCTCGAGGATGTAGGATGGATGCACAGAAACAAAAGCGTAAACATCTACTGGAGAAAATGGCTTGCTGGTAAGTACATGTGCTGTCTCTCGTGCAGACCGCCTCGTCCAAGAGAACACGACACAGCAATACTCAATATACATACAGTACAGTATAGTACATCATAGGCACTGCAGTGGTCCGTTCCCCCTTCCCAGAATATTTGCACATCAGAACTTGTCGCACAGAAACACATGTCAATGCCAGCAGCGGGGGTATAGTCGTGCAATAAGACGGCCATCATTAAGCTCCATGATCCAGCGAATTGGATCCTCAGCATCCCTGTCAGCGGGTAGTTGCACGACAGCGTTTGTGGGTGGAATACGGCCGGCCGAGTAAGATACTCTTCCAGACAAACAATTTATTCACACACATACTCACTCACTGACGCGGAAAATGAGATATGTTTGGCACCTTTGGCGATTGAATCGAACCAATCGACACAGTCGAAGAAATGAAACAAGGATTCTCCGTTTCTTTTTGTGCATTGCGGTTTCAGCTTCCGCACACAAACAGCCGGCGGTAACCAGGAAACTACCCCAAAGAGGGCACTGCAGTGTGAGTACTTGTACTCTCTACACCAATGAATGGACGAGGATAGCTCGCAGTTTTCCTCAGTGGTGGATAAGAAGTCCCAGCGCCTAGCGACACGATGGATTCCCGCTGCATGAAGGTTCCAAAATCTAGAAGTTGAAACATGAAGGTTGATTTGTTTTCTTTGTTTGTTTGACTGAATGAAGTGAGTGCCTGCTAACAGAGGGCGCTTTCGCATTGGGATGAGCATGAGCAGGCCGGAGAGGCCAGGACTCCGGGAATTTCCCACCATATGAAAATTTGTATTTGCTCTCGCCGGTCGCCTGGTACTTCGTCCGACCAGAAGACGCAAGAAAGACATGGGAATCTGTCTGGGATCGGGCAAGTTCATAGGTCACTTGTATTTCTCGATCTGTAGCTGGCGATGATGATGATGCTAGCTGCATATAATGTCCACACTTTCTTTTTTTCCCTCTCCTCTTCTCATCTTGTTTCCCATGCCGATTTGATGGTACTATGTACAAGTAAGGCGTACGAATATTCGCCGGAGCAAGCAGATAATAACCAGGAGTAGAGGAAGAGGAGAAGGAGGAGGAAAGAAAGGTGCGATGGCTGCCGCCGAGAGTGAAAATCCAGTGGCCAGTATCTACACTGGATAAAGCAGGCTGATTCCGGCGCGTGACGGTGGCAACAAAGTCGAAGGTGTGGAGAGAAATATTACCGGTATATTTTATTTAAACAAATAATCAACCATGTTTCGAGCGCCACGCGCCGCGAATGCACTCGTAGAACAAGAAAGAAAGTACTTACTAGAGTAAGGGCAAAACGATACTTTCAACGGAATTCCATAACACTTACAAAATACCTACCACACATCCAGCAATACTCTCTACCTTTTTACTGCTGTTCCTACACTCCATTCTCTTAGCCCTTTCTCTCCAACCGCCCATCACCATCACCCATCCGCGTCATCTTCCCACATCTCCACCGCACCCCCGCCTTCCCCGCCCCCTGTCCTGTCTACCCCACTAAAGTACCTCCAACCTCCAAACTTTCATATCGAGAAAGAAGGAGGAAGAAGAAGAGAGGCGCATTCGATCTCGACCGACGTACGTAACTCGGTGTAACTTGACCCTCGGGTTTGCTCTTGACCAATACTCGGCCTTCGTCATCTCCGAGAAATTGTTTTGCGGCTTCCCTGCTTGGTTGCTTTGCCCGGCTCCTCGGTTCTTATATAGTTGACTACAATGGTACTGTGGGTACAGGCGTTTGTCCTCCCCAACTAGCGGCGGGTTCTTCATCAGTGTCAGCTCTGCAGCACGTTGCTTGCGGCGATCACTAGACCAATTCACTGATCGCCTTCCCGCAACACTTCCTTTCTTATCTCTTTTGGACCATTCTCGGGAAAAAAAGTGCCAAACAGCCAAAGCCAAAGTGTCTGTCTGCCTGTTGCTTCCCACAACAAACATTTCCCACGCATCACAACATCACAGCACATCACACCGGATCTACATTCCTCCAAGCAGGCAGCTCGAATACCCTTCCCACCAGGCAGCACCAACAGCAGCACCTCCACCATCAGCAAGCAGCACCTCACCCCCCCGCCCCCGCCCACCCCCCAGACACCAGCACTGCTAGACCAGCACCAAGCACCAAGCAGGCAAGCAAAGCAGCAAAGTACCTCGACGCAGTAGGGAATTCTTCATTTCCCTAGCATATAATATTATTTTACATGTCGTAAGTTCTGGCCCCCTCCCCCGCATACCCACCCAAACTCGCCCTGGTCTAAACCTCATTCGAAGAGAACGACAAACAGTACATCCCACCAGGTCACCGGAACATCAACAGCTACATCACCATCACCTCGTCGACTCAGAATTTCCCGAAGATCTCCTCTCCTTGCTGACTCCCTTCAGCTCGACAATGTCGAGACGGCCCATCAAACCCGCCATCGAGCACCAGCACCAACAGCAACAGCACCAGCCCATCGTCTCTTCTGCGCAAGTCACTGACCCCAACATCGTCGACAAGAAGGGGTCCGATCTAGGCGGTGTTAGTCTAGACCTCGGTGGAGTGGATGAAGATGATCTCCTTAGCCCTACGACCCCAACAAAGAAGCGGAAGGCACAAGCCGCTGGAAGTGGCGGTGGTGCACCTGCTGCTGCAGGAGCTCCTGGTACTGCCAAACGCCCCCGCACTAACACCCCATGGACGGCTGCCGAAGAGCAGCGCCTTAAAAACATGCGAGATGCGGGTAATTCCTGGAGTGAGATTGCAAAGACATTTCCGACGAGGACCGAGGGTAGTGTTAAGAAACATTGGTACAAGGTACGTCATCAGCGGCCCATCTATCCAGAGTCCCTGTCATGCATCGGGACTCATTCGATTTCATGCTAACATATGCAACCTTCTTTCAACAGGATATGCACTATGCCGAGTTTGGAGAAGATGAAGTATGTACTCTGCGAGTTTCAATTTACTTCCCATGCTGCCGCCCATCAGCAGTCTATTGTATCCAACCAACACCATTGCTGACTGCGCAAAAGAGTGCCGCCCTCCTGGCAGCAATCCGTGAATACGATGCGAACAAATGGAAAGTAATCGGGCAGAAAGTTGGAAAGCCGGCAAAGGTAACAGTTACAACCCAACCCCTATGGTCCTTCGCAACCTGCAAGGGATCACTCGGTTTCATTGATAACACCTCCACTAACCCCAACCCACGTCCCAGGCGTGCGAACAATACGCCAAAGAGCACTTTACAGGGAAATGAATCATATCTAGTCCCTCGAACGCACACCGCACACCAGAGCTTCTTTCTTCCTTCACATCCTTTCATTTGCGTCAATACTGGACAAAACCACGATTGACAGCTTCTCTTTCGTCAATTGGAGAAGTCCCTCCGCTCGTTTTTGTGAAAGACATCGGAAGCATTCATCTGCTTTGTGTGGTGCGTCTTGCCCAGCTTTATAGCAACAAAAATGCGGGGTGGGGGTTGACACGATATATTGACGGAGCACTCATTCTTTATTCCTTTCTCTCTTGGGTTCCGGACGTGGGGGGTTTAGGTGGGGGCCCGGATACTGGACTGGTTTGGAGTTTTCTTTCAGCTTCATCTTTCCACGAGATTTGTGGAAGTACCGGGTTACTGGGAATACTGGCTTGCTGGCGTACTGTGTGTTAGGGTTTTTCATTTTGGCGCTCGTTTTTGTGTGGTTTATTGAAAAAACGAGTCATGTTGTCACCTTCTTCTGGTCATGTTTTTTACTTTGATTCTGTGTGTCTACGCATTTATATGTAGCAAACCTTTTGGGATGTTTCCGGCTGCAGAGGGTTTGATTTCCTCAACTCCAACGGTCATGTGAAATATTCCTCGAATGGGTCTGGCATCGACAGCCCAGATGTGTATTGTATGTACTAAGTATGTAGAGTACAGATGGCTCACCCCCCACTTGTTGGATGGTACATCATCCCATCCAGTCCCAAAGGCCCAAACAATCTGTACTCTGCTTTATGCAACCACGCCCGTATACCGACCGTTTTTTCTTTTCACCCCCGCAGCCTCTGGATTCCGTCAGCTCACAATAATATCCGAATATGATATACATACACACTTTAGCTTCAACAGAAATGCTCATCAATGAAGCATAGCCCCCCACATATCATACTTGCCAACATGTTACTTACCCCACACCGACTGACCCATCATCTCCCCCCCCGGCATCCGCTGTCAAGACACCACTCCTCGCTTCTTTCCGTACCCGCGGCGGCGCGGCGGCAGATCATAGCGCGCGCTACGTGGGTAGCTTAATGTAAGGAGATGGGGCTAGGTATACTTCTACTTAGCTAACGACTCTAAACTATCGCCAAGTCATGGGATGTCATGAAAATGAAATGGGTTTATTTATGGTGAAGACTGGGTGGGAATAGTAGGTGCGAGGGTTTATGTCGAGCTACCAAGTATGCGATGGCGTATTGAGCCAGCGAGCAGAGGAGTGGTGGTTGGTTGGCTAGTTAGGTGGTGAAGAGTTTTTGATTAGTTGTTTCTACTACCTACTGGACGAGGAAGTAAAATTATGGGCTCGTAGGTATCTACCATTCAAATCTTACGACTCTCGCCTCTCATACTTTATATCCAGACAACAGCAGTTCGAACGTCGTACAGTTCTAGCTTCCTCGTATCGTATCACCAAAAGAAAAAAAGGACCAAAACTAAACCAAACAACAATCTAGTTCGGATGGGTAGGCGGCAAGTGCGGGGAAACCCACCCCATTCCCCGCGCGCAGAACTACAAGTGTGTTTAATATAACCCATCGGACCAATCAGTCCGTTTCCCTTTAGTCGGTCAAATCGAAAGCCTCTGTATATTATTCGCCGAATTTTTTTGTGAACCCCAACCTCCTACAATCGAAAGGGTCAAGTGACAAACATATGCATACTATTTGGCGGGAGGGAGGTAGATTACATAAAAGTATACACACGGTACTGGGTATGTAGATGACGCTGTAATTTGGAAGCGATGGAGAATGGAAAGTAGTCTGCGTCACAAACTATCACCCATTTTCAGTGTGGGCTCAGTCCATAATGGTGATATCTGACATTTGCAGAGTACCTGCGGAATTTTGAATACCTAGGCCGAAATATCGCCTGGTATAAATTGGAAATGGAGTTCTGGTAGTTATACAAACCCCTAGGAAAGGCCAAAATCCAGCTTTTCGCATAGAGTAGTGAATAAACGGGAGTTTCCAGGCATATATCTTTGGGTTCTCCACCTCTCCAAGACATGGATAAATGTTTTCCCTACAAGAGCACATCCACAGCGTCATTTCGGTAAATCCCGACTTAATCGGAACACCAGAGCTCTCGAACCAGGAAGTACGTGGACTTTCTCAGATGCCTCTGTGACCCGGGGATTGGTTCTCCAGAGTTGTTGGGAGAGGGATCCGGGGATGGTGGCTCCGATCCATGCATAATAAGAGATCGAGCCGATCAACGGGAATCAAGTCCGAGAACCGAGGGGGCCGTTACTTGTGCAACGCGGGGTGCGGAGAACGGCAGATTGGTGAATCTGAATATATGGAGAGATGTCTTGGTTAGATACAGCTCCAATGTTCACCCCACGCGTATAGGGAGACTCGGAAAGAGTACTTTAGGAACATGTTATGTTGCACGCAGGGTAGGAATCTTTGTCTGCAAAGTGTGCCATGCCCTGATAATCGATAAATCTGATTACTAAATGAGAGATTTGATATAGACACCAAGCATATAAGACTGCTTAGTTCACACTTACGGTGATAATCCCGCAAAGAAGTCTTACATGGTTATTCAGGAAGGATCTCCTGGAATTTGGTGTGATTCCATGTGGCGCTTAGATGATAGGTACTTCTCCGCATTTTTAATTCTGTTGATAAGTCTCCACACAATGACTCGTATTATATATTGAAAAGCCCATCATGGATTCACGCCCAAAATAACATGTCGCACTGCATGACTTGAGATGAAGATGAAGGGCGATTGTTGTATGATAGATTGAGTCTATGTCGGTCACAGTGGGATGCAGTTAATATGAACTCCATGGTCTTTCTATGTATCAATAATCAGCAACAATGCAATTGGATAGAGGGACGTTGTACAAAAGCCCATCGATCAAGCGCCATCCCGGGTCGCTAATCGGTGATATTCTTGTTTGGATTGGCGTCAAGGTTGTGCGTCAACCCTAGGCCTATATATTTCTCTAGTTCTTTCTCGAACCTAAACAGAACACCATTGAAAAATCGAGCAACTCGTCAAGGAGATTAGTTTCAACCAAATTATACTCATATTGGTAGCCTGACCGATGAAGAGTTCATGAATTTCTGGATATTTTTATTAGTGGTTTGGGTTTAAAATGCAGGACAGTTGAGTACATCTATGGTTAGGAGAGCATGCCCCGAAAACATAAAAACCAACAGCGAAACAATTAAGACCTTATCAAGGAGTGCGACCCGGCACTTTAAGTGGGCCAAACTTCTACTCCAGCTGTCTGCTGATAAGGCAGAACATCTAGGTATCCGGAGAGAACTGGTGCCAGATGTTCGGATGGTGATTTTGTCCGAGCAACATTTCGTCGCAGCTATCAGTTGTAGATATTGTGAGCTCATGATATCCAATGTGATGACAAAATCCTACATACCAATCGCCGTCGCTGCGGTATACGTTTAGATACTGGGGAAGTATGTTACTCGTTGGCCGGTCTGGGAGAGAGGAAGATACCATGGGCTCGCGAGATATCCAATGAGTTGGAAATATGGATATCGGCGACAGGGCCTGAATTTCGATCTCTGGGTTGCGTTGTCTTTTGACTGCATCGGATTGGTGAAGCCGCTGGTTTGCTGGATCTGACACTTGGTGTCAGCCCTGCAGCGTCCATTATACGTGCCTCACGGCGAGTCGGCGAGTACGTTAGTATTCCGTTCATCTGCTTGGCTTATACCCTTCTGAACAAATGTGCAACCAAATCTGTCGAAACGGTTGAACAGGGTATAACCTTGTATCCAGTTAGGGGGGGATCAGTCAAATCTCGATAAGGAACTAGTCTCTCCACTCTCATGCACGTTATCCTCACTCGTATGACTGATATAGACGACACTCCACGAAAGAGAGACTGAAGCAGAATACCTACGTAGCATTAAGAAAAGGGTTTGTATTGACAACAAGGTACGAGACTAACAATTGAATACCGTGTGTGTGATGTGTTCCAGCTGCATTGGTTACGGACGCAATGCTTATTACACGTGGTCTTTGCTGAGAAGCAGGAGGATTTAAGGCCGAGACACAGGAAGCCTATGTACGATTTAACTCCTTGGATGTCGTTCAAACATACAGTAAGTGCTGTTTCGGTTCAACAGGACCTAGAGCGACCTTGTGGAATGCATGAATTCGTCTTTTGCTTCAGACAAGAGAAGTGTTATGATTGGTTCACGCCTAGAGGCCCTTGATAGCCATGTCGGTTCCACAGCGGTTTGGCGGATCAAGCGCCAGTCAACCTCGCGCCTACATGTCAGTTGTGTTCAGTTCAATACCAATGAGTATCACCCGCAGCATTGTAACTGACCCCAATCCCAGAGCATATCGAATTACCACTATGGTCGGAAGACCTCCGTGGCACCCGGAATATCCCTTTCTGTAAGTGTGACGCGTCAGCTTCCGTCGACACAAAGGAAGCATTGAAGTCGGATTCGATTGGATTTATAAGGAATGGAAGCTCTATAAACAAAGGGCAGGTGAAACTTCACCACTTGACATCCGCTAAACTTATTAGATGTCCTAATAGCTATGTAGCCTGACCTCGAGGGACGAAATCGATCACAAAGACCTGGCTGGCAAGTATGGAAATAGGTATGTCAGCACTCGGATGTGGAGTAAGGTACTTTGATTTGGACAATACACAGGAATTAGATCTGAAACTCGTGGACGCGGGAAGTTTCTTCTTCCTACACCCTGTGCGCAGGCAGACCTAATTTTTAAGTGCTTAATTATTTCATTAGTTGCTTAAGTTCATCGTTTGTAGCGTACGGTCGATCATGTATTCCATACCTTGGATGAAACAGCCAGTAGCGTATCGTCTGAAGAACTAATAACGGTAGCTTCGTAGCTAGTGCATCATCCTGCAGACACGTCAGGATTTCCACCAGTTAATACACATACATACTTAAGTACCTAGCTACAAATCAGATATCGAATCATGCTGAAGCCCTGTCGATAATCTGATGAACTAGTGGTAACGAAGAACGAAGCGTGACTAAAAAACCACCGTCACCGAAGCGTGACAAGGTATCCTATATAGCGGAAATCGGTGGCGTGGCTATAGCACAGCAGAGTTTCATGTTAAGACTTACACTCCAAACACTCGGACGATTCACACAAACTTGCCGGTCTTCAGGGGCGGTGGGGATTGCATCCGCCGAAACCAGGAGAGAAGCTGTATGCTTTGTTGAAGGAACAAGCGGTGAGACCATGACAACGGAGCACTGCTCAAGATGAAACGGATGGCTTTAAGTTGATGTGTAGATCCAATTGAGCCGTTGCTTGTCAGTTCGTTCCTGGACGACTGAAATGTGTTCGAGAATGAATGAAGCTCTTAGGATCAGGAAGCTCAATGTCCGCAGAGTAGAGTCAAAAGTTGAAGATATTGATTGTGTGCTTCTTGTGATGAGTTATCAAAACCCGGAAATGATGCCCTTGACATGCAGATCAGATCCGCTGGACGGGGGAGGGATTGAGCGATGCACCCCACCAACATAGCCTCCATCGGTTCATCCCACCGTTGAGGTGCATACTTAAGTAGGCTAAGGTGGTGCAGGAGGCTACAGGGGTAACGCTTTGTCGCAGGCGCTGGGCCCACCAACCAACTGCGAAGTATGGGTTGGATTGGATTGGAGCGGATACAATTCCTACACTACACAAATCGCGGAAGTGCGTTCGGTAGCTTACAGCTCACCTAAGTAACGACTATGAAGTAAAAAAAGGAATCCTCGGCACTCTTGTATGCAACTGTGGTCAAAAAGAGCGACGGTGGTGGTGGAGGGTAGGGTGGTGGTGGAGGATAGGGTGGTGGTGGAGCGTAGGGTGGTGGTTGTGGTGGTGGTTGAAGAGGTGGTTGAAGAGGTGGTGGGCGAGAATAGCCGCAATACAACGACCGATCTCAGCGGAACTTTACAGGGTATCATAAACAAGCGAAGGCGAATAGAGGGCTGAGCAAGCCAGGGCTGCCTATCACGTACACTAAAAGTACCCATGCAGTTCCGTGGTAGTGAATTCCTGTTGTAGTTAGACCCCTTCCCTTTCCGGTAGCATTTCTTTTTCCTCATGGCCTGAAACGGACTCCTAAATCTCCTCACCAATAGTTCGCCTCCTTTCTATCCCGCCTATTCATCTAGATCGCAAGCAATGTTCCTCTACCTCAGCGCCGAGGAGCATACCCGAATTCTGCACACCACTGGAGACCTAATGCTCTGCCAGGCTGGCAAAAAAGGTATGAGATCCCGGCTCTTGACTGTTCGTTACAAGTTCTGAGACCAAAAGCAGACAACACTTTGCTGTGCGACGATATATGCCGTGTCCTGAAGCGGCCAGTCCGGCCAGATCTGACTCAGCCGAGGCCGGTCCGTGCCAGTAGGACAACATGGAGAAGTAAGCTGCACGATATAAAGAAGACTCAAACAAGCTATCGGGCGGGATAAAGGGGCCGATAGACGGATGAAGGAGTAGATGGATGAGATGAAGGGCCCGGGTTGCCGAAAGCTAAGGCGGACCACGTATCTGCAGTTCCGCATCTCAATCAAACCAGACCGACCCAAGCCACGGCTTCATATCCAGTGATATATATTTGACCGGCCATCCGTATGATAGTTAAGGATTTAGTTTCTATCTTGCAATTTGTGCATATGAACATAATAGCTACCGACGAGGATTAGATGTTTATACAACATTATAACTGACGCAAGACAGTTCTGTGAAAAGGAATGACCAGAGGAAACTGAAAGACTGGTGCGATTAGACAAGTGATTCAACATTACAAGGCCATTGTTTGTGAAGCTTCGGAGAATTGAGTGAGGGTACTTAATAAAGACAGTAGGTTTACTGGTTGTATCAGGTCCTTAACTAGCTTGACTAGCATCCACGCATTCAATTAGACGGCTTATCTAAAAGGAGTCTAAGCTGTAACGGAGCGATCGAGGTGTGCAGCTACTGCAAACCCCGCATCAAGCGTTTGTTGGGGGGAATGTGCGGGTGCAATGGTTGGTGTCGAAATGTTGTGCATTTCTGGACGCATGCCAAAGTCCTCTGGATCTAATGGCTTCTGTTCCATTTACCGACCCCATCGACGCAAGAATCACCAAAAAAAAAACCGACCGCTTGCGTAACTTCTGCTTCGTCGAGGCCTGACTACGCATGATCCTCCTTGTCGCCCAGTATGTGGTATCTTCGTTCCGTGGACATGCAGTAGGAATAAGAAGTCAAGACTGTACGCCTACAAACCCATCATAGGCTGCTTGACCGTAGGATCCTGGGGCAGTGAAAACGTTGGTCAGGGTGGTTGCGCAATTGCTTGCCCGTTCTGGGCGAAGATTAATGACGGGTGGTGGCGTAGCTTGTGTATTGCTGATTGTAGTTTTCTGGTGGGCCTCTTTTGCGTTTCTTTTTATATTCCTTTCTTCCTGTGGCATTCATGCCCCTGTACTTCTCCGGCGGGTTCTTTTTTCTTTGTAGCGATTAATTGAGGGAATCGTCATACTGTGCCGTAAACAGAGGCTCTTGAGGGATAGGGTTATCCACACTATTTATGAGTTGGTGCCAAGGTGATACTGCGACCAAAACTGGATGCCTTGGCATTCGATACTGGTCATAATTTACCCAAATTTATGGTACCTGGGTAATTCTGAGATATGTACTGTACACAGAGTAGAGTACGCTCTCGCGCCTGAAACAAGTACTTATACATAGATTTACATTGAAGTTTACCTTACTAAGTGTTCTACCGCTGTAAAGTTTCTCAAGCAGGAACGCTCCGGAGATTGCTTAGGGCCTCTCAAAAGGCTACCGGAGATCCGAGTAACTACTAGATACGCCCAGTTTCGTAATGATTCTCGCCTCGGGGTCAATCCTATAACCAGGTAGACTGTCGCCAAGTTCATCCCCATACAATGCGAATGCGGTACTTCCTGCAGCACTTTGCGGTATCGACACCACCTCATGTTTTCGTTGCTTTTTCTTCATGCGTGCTTGCGGGTGCATATCGCTTCAGCTGCGTTCTCAGTCACTTGATCACCAGCATCCCCAGTGCCCCAATGAGGAGGCAGAGCGCACAACCTTTACCTCAGCCGAGTGAGGTTTAGTGTGCTGCATAACGCGAGCTGTCAAAACATGCTAGGAGAGAGTGTCAAGCAAGCCTTTCCCTCATTCTTCGAACATCAATCAATCAGCAAGAATAGAACCACTTGAAGAGTCCTCCAAAGATCTACTTTCGGGTGCCTCTATTCGTTATATGCAGTCAGCACCATACAGCTCGCAAAGTAGGGCTTCAAAGTAACCCTCCTCCAAGCGGTTGCCAAAATAACTCTCTGATCCTTGATCACCCATCAACGTTGTCAACCTATTTTTGTCCTCAATCCCCCTCGGTGGATGGAATCTCGTTGCCGTGCGTCTTGAGTCACCGATCACCGCCTTTTATCACATCTGACATTGAAATTACCACGGGCGGATCGCAGTCAACTCAGTGGGTGGGCATCTGGACATCTAGACATCTGCACATCTTGACATCCCGGCAGGCCTAACTTCAACGTCAATATCAAGACATTATCTAGTATATATATGCGGACAGGTAGGTATATCAGACCGCGGCCAGAAACAACCGGGAGATGTCTTTGAAGCATGCATGAAGCCTACTTAGTATGGGAGCTAACTCTTCAAATCCGAGTGTACCAGACAAGTACCGACTGCGAGAGGTGTTAGCATTTTGACTCAGAGATATCTCCATAGGTAAGTGCGAGAGTGCGTCTTTTAATATTTGATATGCCGCATTTTCTAGCCTTTAAACCTCTTATCTGTCCTGCAGCCCGAACGTACGTACAGCCAGTACCTTCTAGGTGTGTCAATATAAGATCAACTTATAGGTTGCGTTTCCCGAATCCAGCCTTTCATACCTACTACCTCGTAGTCCCATCACATCTGGTACTGCAGTTACTGTCTCTGTTCTGCTTTCCGTACCAGTCCCTAGCTATGCACATGCATCCGATTCTGATTCCCGGTCTCGATAGTGCTAGCTATCCCTCCTCTCATCTTGTTCGTTGCCCACGACAGATCTCCTTATGGACCCTCTGTGTTTGTCTACCCTTACTCATTGGGTCACATCTACTCCATACTTACACTCTACACAATACCCTGTCCCTACCCCAAACGTCAATCAATCAACACATCACCATTCGTTCCCCTCCAGCGAGCTGTGCAGTCCATTGCTCCACTCCCCTCTTCTTCTTCTCCCACCTAACCCAGCTGGAGGTCGGGGGCTTGGCTCGGACAGGCGTCTACTCGAGTATTAGACTAGAGTAGCGGGTTCGAATATTTTGATCCCCCTTTCCCTTAAATGTGCATACCACACTTGTCCTGTCCGAGCTCTAGCTTTAACACCTTGGTGTGCCAGCCCTGCGTGCGATCCACCACTCACAGCAGTAGCTCCATCTCATCTGTCACCGTCGACTTTGACGGCGATCCTCTTCCTTTCGTCTTTCTGTCTAGTCTCATGAGCCGCGTACTTGTCAATCCACTGTAGTTTGTTTTATGTTTTGTGTGTTTTGAATCATGCACCATATTGTCTTGCAGTCACCAATACCCCAGACTCGTAGATACCCGACTAGTTTTGCAATAATTACACATTGCCTGCTGCCGCCATCTAACGAGTTTCGGTTCGGGATCGACTGGATTGACAACATCGCACTTTAGCGAAAAGCAAGCAACGGCAGCGTGGGAACGCCAAATTAAACGGTTGCAGGATTAAACAATCCCCCCGGATTTAAGACAGCAAGTAGAAGCAGCAACGAAAGTGCCAGTGGCGAAGGCAAGACAAACAGGACAGAGCAGGCGAACAACATCACTCAACCAGTCGTCAGTCTGTCAGTTTGTCAGTCGGTCAATCACGAGTCTGCTCGATAACACCGCGTATCACCCCGCATCCCAGCAGCAGCAACAGCAACAGGAGCACCTATACCAGCAGCAGCGAGGAACCCCCATTTCCTTTTTATTTTCATTGCTGCCTTTCCACCTCCACCTTCAGACACCACCACCCTAACCACCATTAACACCACCACCACATCCACCTACCTCCACCTCCACCTCCACCTCCACATCCACCTCCACCTCCACCTCCATTACTATCGATCACTGCCTGCCGCCACCATCGCTGCCACCTTCCTCCAAGTGCTGCTGTTGCTGCTATAGCTGATCTCATTATACCTACCTCCCTGTAGCCGTTATTTTGTCAGCGGTTCCTGCTTCGAAATTTTATCCGGGGCTTATTTTTTTCCTTCTTCCTACCCCGAGTCATATCATCACATCAGACAGAAATCACCTGTCTGCACTGTCTGAAGTACGCCCTGCATCAGATTCATTGCGACAAAGTTGATCCACCACCATAGCCACCAACAATCATACCAACTGCAGCATTACCTACCCTTCCGGAAAGCGATAGCATCTCGCACACTCCACGAACCACCTCTACCACAATCCATAGTGGCTGGAGACTCGGTTCTCCTCCACGACAATACCACCCACAGTGGCTGCTCCTCCGTATTACAACGAATTCTCTGGACCGAATTACCCCCGCCATCAACATCAGCAGCAACAACAGCAGCAGCACTCTCATAGCCACCAACAACCGCATCAGCGCCACTACTCTCAGCACCAGCAGGATTATTCGCAGAACTACCAGCAGGAAGAACCGCGGGGGCTTGATTCGCTTGAAGACCTGAACGAACCATTGCTTCACGTCCAGCAGATGGCTCACCAGCGGCCACCGCCGCACATGAGCGGAGGGAGCTCGCACCTCTACGGTCATACGTCAAATAAGCCACGAGCTCGGACGCATGAAGAACTTGAGCTGGATCTGAGTCTTCGAGAAGACGATGATGACCAGCTGGAAGAACCGCATTATCACCACCTTCCACCACCCCCCCACACACCCCACCACCACCGCGGGCAACATTCGCAACATCCACAGCATGCGCAGCCTCACCCTCAGCATCACCACCACATACCAGATCAGCCACCACCGACGAAAATGGCTCGAACAGGTGCTGTGCTGGGCATCGGGGGAGCAGGTGGTGGAAGTGGAGGTGGCGGCGGTAGCGGTGGTGGCGGAGGAGCTGGGGGTGTTAGTCCAGGAATTGGTATGGCCGGACCTTCCACAGCAGTAGCGGGTTCTTCGTCCCAGCAGATGCCATCACCCGCACCGAGACCCCGAGGTCCCAAATTGAAGTTTACACCCGAGGATGACACGCTGTTGGTTGATTTGAAGGAGAACAAATCATTAACGTGGAAACAAATCGCAGAGTTTTTTCCTGGGAGGTCGTCTGGAACTCTGCAGGTTCGGTATTGCACCAAACTAAAAGCCAAGACAACTCAATGGACAGATGAAACGGTAAGGGACATTGACTACCTCGATTTTGCGTCTTGAGTGGACCCCAAATTGCGAAAGTCATTGTGTTGCAGTTCCGATCTGTGTGGCCCATATGCGGCTGTTGGAGTGAAAGTTGCATTAATGCTTTCCAGCAGCCTGGCACTGTTCAATGAACTCTCTTGATTGCATGAGCAACTCCCGGGTTGTTATCCCTGTTGGTCGGGAAATTTTACTATCCCGTCGGCCGGGATAACTTATGATCTTAATTGGGAACGTGTTAGCTGACTTGTGATCTGTTTTGTGTGAGCAGGTACAAAGATTACGCACCGCGATGACCGAGTATGAGCAGGATCGCTGGCGTCTGATCGCTGCCAAAGTTGGGAGTGGATTTTCACCGGCAGCCTGCAGAGAGAAAGCCCGCGAGATCAGCGAGGAATCCCATCCATCACCGCAACAGTGACATCCTCTTGGCGCCATACACCAAAATCGAAACTCCGGAGCCGTTTTATTCAAAGTCTATTTGCTGGCCTCGCCAGCACAGACTCACCACCGAGAGGCGGATGGAATTCCATTTTATCATTGTTGTTCGAAGCCGAAATTGATCAGGCTGTTAAGGAATTCTTCAGTAATTCCGGCTCTCTAATATGTCGCCCGAGATTGCGCGTTGTTGAAATCCGGAGGGGACCTGACGACAGTTTACAACTTTATTTCATTTCTTTGCTTTACTTTTTGTTTTTCTTTCTTGCTTTCTTCAATGCACTAGGCATTGGTGGGTTTGTTGGGGGGTGGGGGTGGGGGGGAATTAGGAGTGGCGTTCGAGAATGAATCATTTCCTTTGGACGTTTCGGTATATAAAGCGGTGTTCTTTTCTATTTGGGATGGGGGGACATGCGGGGTCAAGGTTTTTGATGAATTTGACATGCAGGTCTGGGATTTTGTTTTGCACCTTGGTTGTATCTGTCATGTCAGTCATTCGTTTGCGTTTCTCTTTATTAAGTCTGCTTCAGCTTGGCATTTGAATAGGGCGGGTTGCGTTTCCGTCTGCTTCACGTGCGTTTGTCTCTTTACTCGGGGTGGGGGTTTTGATTGATCAGTACTTCCGTTTCTAAGGCCGGAGTTCGCGCTGTCTCTGTTACTAGGCATACTGTACTGGAATGTGGAAGGCGATGAGAATGGGGGGGAGGGCGGGTGATTCGGGAGAAAAGTTACTGTATTTCTACGTACCTCTTTCTTCTTCTGTAATCTAGTACTTTTTCCTCGTAGCAGGTTGTACTGTTGGATTCGAGTCTGTTGAGACATATAGCAATTGGCAGAGAATATGGACGGGAGCATACTTTCTTTGTCTCTTTTTATTTGCTTTTTCTTCGCATCGGGGGCGTACTGAATGTTTGTATCATGTTTTGGGTGGTTGTTTGCTTGTTGGAGTGATACGGAGCGATACTGCTGCGTGGTAATGACAGGAAATATAATTGTAAGTAGAGTAGAGTCTTCCGTTGTTGTGTTCTTTTGCATACAGTGGAATTATGGAAGTTGCGTTGGTGATATGCAAACAACCACCTATCTTGTATGTTGGGATCTGGAACTGCACGAATTCTCAAGATCGACAGGTCCAGGACTGGGTAGTTCCTGGGATTTATTCGGCACTTTTGTAGATGTGGGTTGGGTGTGGTGGTGGTTGCTTGGTTGCTGCGTGGCGCAATTGCCGGGCGTGGGTCTTCTGTCTTCGCCACCTGCAGGAACCCCATTTGTCCATTTGTGGGAGTGGGTCTGATGATGATGATGTCTCGATGTTGTTGTACCAGCGGAGTGTCAAAAGTGTGGCGTTTAGATGTGGATGTTGGTTGGTTGGTTGCACGATCAAGATAAGATTCCGGCTATATTATCGTAGATCGAGATAAGATGTGATGTGGGCTTTTGTTTTGCCGAAGGATGGGGGTGACGGCATTGACGGGTAACCCCCAAAACCCCATTGGAACTTGTTTGTTCCGGAGTTCGTCTATCATCCGAATTTGCATATCGTCCGCTCTTCGCTCTCCCCGCTTCGCCGCCACCACACCATCTCCACTCACCATAGCAATGCTCGCCCAGCGCACGCTCGCCCTCTCACTCCGCCGCATCGCGACCCCGCGCGTCTCATTCGCGAAACGCTCCTTCATTGCCACGCCAGGGTTCCGTGCCGCCGACCCGCCGGTAAAGTACAAGACCTTCCACGGTATCCACCACCACCACCACCACCACCACCACAACCCCACAACCACTACCACCGGGGATTAGGCTGATTTTTTTCTTCGTGTAGAGATTAAGGCGGAATCGGACCTGCTTGGACCCGGTGCCGCACCCGGTACCGTCCCCACCGATGTTGAGCAGGCGACTGGTCTTGAGCGTCTCGAGATCCTGGGAAAGATGGAGGGTGTTGATATCTTCGACATGAAGCCTTTGGATGCGAGCCGGAAGGGTGAGTTTGTGTTTCCTCGAAGGAAAGGATGAGAGAGGATGTTGATGGAGAATAACGGGGGGATATAGGAACCCTCGACAACCCGATCACCGTGCAGTCGTTTGGCGAGGAGCGCTACTTGGGCTGCACGGGATGCCCCGCCGACAGCCACGTCGTTATCTGGCTCGCCGTCTCAAAGGACCGTCCGATCGAACGATGCCCTGAGTGCGGAAGTGTCTATAAGATGGATTATGTTGGCCCTGACGAGAGCCACGACCACCACCATGACGAACATCGTATGCCCCCCTTTCCCCTTTCCCTTTTCCCCCTTCCCCCTAGCGGATAGTGCTGCCGAGCTTCTGTTTTCCCCATGATACGAGGGTGTTAATAAATACTAATGATACGACTGACGCACAGACTCGCACGAACCTCTCGATGTTCCCACTATGGCCGACTTTGTGAAGCCTTCCTACTGGTAGATGGGGCACACAGCACACTACCCAGTCCTCCCCATACCATCCTGTGATATAGTCTGAACTTTTTTTTTGAACCGTTTGCAATGCACGGCGAGGTGGGGTTGGGGCGAGAAAAAAATCCATTTAAGTTACTTATACCGTGTAGAGTGGGGAGATGGGAGGGGGAGCGAAGGAGGGGGAGGGGAATAGAACGTTACAATTTTATCTTGATTCGTGCAGGTATTTATAACCGACTTGGCCGGATCTCGATATTTCGCCGGTAACCCAATGGATCGTGAACACCCACCCGGTTAATGATCAGCCACGGCAATCTACGAACGCGGACTGCATACGTGGTGCTGCTGTCTATCATCGTCGTCGGTCACTTCGCAGGGTTAGGGAATGGGATGGGCATATGGGTTGCATTTCTTCTTCTGTGGATCGGTGGGATCAATGGTGTGGTGAGTAAACGGGCAAACGGGCAATCAAATGGGCTGGGAGCAGGTAGGTATAGTAAACACTCAGCCCCAACTCCCCATAAGAAGAAGTTCTCTCCCCCACTCCCACCCCACCGGCGGTGAAGAAAGTGTTGAATTCCTCTACAAACCGCCAAGTACACAACACCGAGATTGTGGTTGGATGGAAACAAGAGGATTACCGGAGCTTTACCCAATAGTTGCAACCACTGAGATCAATTATAGAATAATTCAGCACTTTTCACCCACGCAGGGGATACCAAATATAATCATTGCCAGATAACACTTCTCGTGGCGGTGAAAGCAGGCTTCCTCTCGGTGAGATCAGAGCTCCAAGCCTTGTCAACAAATTCAAGTGGTATGTAAAAACGCAGAATAAACAAAAACAGTTCTCCCAACCAATCACCAATCACCAAATATCACCTACCCCACTTCCTCTCCACCTCCCCCTCAACGCCATAACCCCGCCTACAGCACAGCATTTTCTTGCTTCCCCCGCTGAATCCCTTCCTTGTACATCTCCACCGCCCTCTTCCTCTGTACATCATGCACCACAATCTCGCGTGGATAACCTGTAGCCCGTCTAACCTCGTTTCCAGGCGAATGTATCTCCTTCCCCCTCACCGCGCCGAGCTCGCGAACCCAAGTGCGGATATACATCCCGTCGGGATCGAACCTCTCGCTTTGCGTCTTTGGGTTGAAAACGCGAAAATAAGGCTGTGGATCGACGCCTGCAGAGCTGCTGAAACCCCACCCTCCGTTATTGGATGCGAAATCTCCATCTACTAATTGCGAGTTGAAATACCGTTCCCCAAGCCGCCAGTCCACGTGAAGGTCTTTACACAGAAAACTAGCGACTACCATCCGTAGACGGTTTGAGAGGAATTTTTGTTGGGAGAGTTGACGCATTGCGGCGTCGATTATCGGGTAGCCGGTTTTGCCGGAGATCCAGGCTGCGAAGCGGGTCACGGAGAGTGTGGAAGAAGCCCAGGTTATGGAGGCGTATTCGGGTTTAAAAGGCTTGTTCATGCTGTGTTGTGTTAGGGGCAGAGTAATCAATGACTGGAGGAGAAGAGTTACCAGATATATGGGAAGGCACATAGTATGTGCTTGTAGAAATCGCGCCAGGCGACTTCGGAAATCCAGGTGTTTAGCCCCTCTTGTCCACCGCTTAGTTTACCGTTGTTTTTGGCGCGGGCGTAGGAAATGGCGGAGCGCGCGGAGAGCGTGCCGGCGGAGAAGTGGGGAGATAAGACTGAGGTACCTGGTTTGGAAGAGATGTTGCGGTCGGTTGCATATGCGGATGCTTTTTGATCTAGGAAACGGGAAAGGCGAGAGAAGGCTTCGTGGGATCCAGCTGGAAAGAGGGAGCGGACTGTTTCTTGCTCGGTAGGGGTGAGAGTTTTGTTGGACGGTGGTGAGGGGAGATCGGAGACGAAGAGCGTGGGGAAGGTGGTCCGTGCGGACGGATGGTTGGCCGAAGGAGGATGATTGATTTTGAGGAGGGACGGGTTTTGAGATAGGTGGGTTAAATATGCTCGGAACCATGGAGTATAAACACTAAATGCTTTTCCTGTAGACTTTGGCCCTGTCAGAGAATATAAGGATTGCGTCGAAGGAAGAAAAACCTTGGTCAGAAGCTGTCCTGGCGCAATGGCACAGGTATCGTGAACCACATCAACGGCGACTCCATTCGTTTCACCGAGCCGTACAACTTTTGCATCCCTTCTCAGTTCATCCACCTCGTATTCCATGTTGGCAAACACATGTTTTGCACCCCATTGCTCCGCCAGCTGCAGAACCCTCGCTGGTATATCCCTCCGCTTCTCGACCACTTCCACACATAGTGGGATATCAAGCTTCGCCAAATTCTTCCGCAATACTTTCAAACACTGTAAAATGAAGTCTAACCTTGCAGGCGAGACCACATGCGCCTCAAAGTCCTGTGGCGAAAAGATATACAGTCCAATAACTGCACAATCCCCCGTGGTGGCCGACGTAGCAAGTTTAGATGCCAAATGCAGCGCCGTATTATCCTCAATTCTCAGATCCGTCCGAAACCAGTGTATCACCGATCTTCCGGCCAAAACGCGTGAACGAAAGCCGGAGGTCGAGGAAAGTGCAAGATTCAGCTCATCGATGGGCTTGAGGAGCTCACCAGAGCTGTAGGCTGCACATCGTGCGTTAGAGAGGACCGGAGGATAGTATTTACGGTCGACTATGCCTTCGTCGTAGTCTGAGGTTTCTGCTACTGTTGTAGTGGTGGTTGGAGCGATTGCATCGACTTGGGTCTGGAGTTTGGCTGCGAACTGGAGGGTAGTTTGAAGCTTTTTCTTTGGAGGAGGGACCGAGGATGAACTGGTGAGTGTGGTTGCAAGTTTGCGTTTGGGTGGCATTGACGTGAGATGGTGGAAAAGTAGAGGAATTATGGGACGAATTGTGATGGTAGAGCAAAGGCGTTAGCTAATCGTGAGGTGGAATGGCAGGTATGAAAGAATGGGGTGAGAGGTTGGCTTATAGTTAATTAAGCTGCGATTCGCCCGTCAATGGATGTGGGACAAGAATCGAGATTCACCAGCCAAGTCGATTAGCGACGATCGGCCGAAAGCTTGTCTCAATTCTGTTAAAGCAGAAGGCATGCTGATGGCAAAGCGTGGAAACATCTTTGGGAGCACCAGTGGCAATGGTGCTGGAGTTTAATGTGTTGCAATGAACGGTATGTGAAGTATGGTTCGGCAGCGTGGAAACAACGTTCTAATGAAATCACAAGGCATCACTCTGACGCTGCCCATTCCACCTTATCAGGTTAGAATCCGACATTCGTTCATCCACTCTTAGGCTTTCTTCCCTGCCACCTCTTGCTTTCCTTCATCGTCATTATCATGAATAGCCCGGTTTCCTCAACACACCTTTCTTTCATCTCTATACCTTCCAAACCTCGACTACCTCGCGTTTTTCCATCCTCTACCCTGTCCGTACGACCACAGAGTCCCGTAAACAGCTCCCCGAAGCAAAACACTTCTCCGAAGTACCCAAGCACACCTATTCAGCAACTCAACCTTCCATTCTACTGTCCTAACTGCTCAGTTTCCCTCACTGCCTCTTCTCCGGATCCACAAATGTCACTAGGTCGACTCGGCAGCCCTGCCACCATATCTCCTATCATTAAGCCGGGACAACTTGCTCACCCGCTACCTCCCACCGAAGGGTCGAACACTGAGTCAACTTGTTGCATCCCGTCACAAGTGGTCACCGCTGCATTGCTCTCGAATCGCGTTTCTGGTGCGGTCTTCGTTGTCTTCCGAAGAAAGACTAGAACGTCCGTAGCAATTCTCCCCACAGGTTCAAGAGGTATCAGATCATCCACTACCTCGGAGGTAACCGCAGCAGTACAATCAGGAGCAAGTTCTTCTACTGCTTTAACACCTCGTGCTGGTCCAATGAGGCTACTGAATCCCACCATACAACAGCAAGCTTGGGACGTCATATCCGGCCACAGCTTTACGATAACTCATTATGGTAGTATTTTGTACCGCGGACGCGAACGGGCTCTCGAAAGTACATTCGTTTCCAATTGGCTCTCTGACAAGGGAAGTCTTCAGCGTCTAGAGTACCTAAATAGTTCCAAAAAAGAATATCGGTTTGCGTTATTTGGCCCTGGGAACCACACTTCAAGTTACAAGACATTTGATCAGTGTAACGGAAAGGGCACGTGGAGGAGGTTACTTGGAGAACCGGACGATGATGTTGGACGAGAAGGAAAGTCAACACACATCGTCTTTATGCAACTATCAGAGCTCTTGGCGCAGATGGTTGCTTTGGGAGTGAAGGCGAGTGAGCTTGTAGGATGTTTGAAGCAGGGAGAGCATGGGACACTGAGTTTGGATTTTGAACCAGGAGAGTGGACTACCCCCGAGGAGAGGGAAGGAGAGCATGAAGGATTACAGGATAAGACAAAAGAGTGGAAGAAGGGTTGGTGGTACACTGAGAGACAGGGGATGGGGGTTTGGATTAGCTGAGTTATCGACAACGAACACCAGCCTTTGGTCTTAACGCTTGGGTGATTGGGGAGCTGAAGTTTATGATTGATGGCTGACACCGATGAAGAATTGTTAGAGTTGTTTTGATACTGGCAAAGGTTATAGAATAGACCTACGGAATAACCAATGCAGGCATTGAGTTCCCCGTATTGTCCATAACTCTCCTCGTTCAGTGATACACGACATAATCCATCATCCTGGCGTAATGACATCAGAAAACAACTTCGGGGCTCGAATTATTACCCTCATTCTGATATATTACCGTGATCTGACCTGTCGAACGGCATCGAAATGTACCATTTTCAGCCTTTGAGCGGACCTATATGACAGTTCACCATCGAGAGTAAGGCCTGTAGACGCACGAACAATGAAACACTATCGAGCCTTGCAGCTTCGTGAGAACCCTGCTGCGGCGAGAAAGGCGAGAAAGGTAGTCTACCCGGTGAAATGTGACACAAGTGGTGGACAGTGCGTAATGCTGAACTACCGCCAGCCATGTCAGTAGCATCTCATCCTGACTTGTTGTTCATCCCGACTTTTTGGTTCCGATTTGTACCATGGAGTAATATAATGGAGGCGTTCGGGAATCGGCGGTGAGAATGTCCAATGGGATGCAAACGAGCGGATTTCGGAGTATGATTGGAGAAAACTAATAACTTACTGGTATTATAGAACTGCCGAGAGAAGGTACAGGCGATTGGACAACGTTGGACGAGAATGGATCTGGTGACTGGTGGAGAACAGGAGCTGGTGACTGGTGAGATCTGGTGAGGCAGATTGGTCGATTGCTTTTTCCCGCGCTCGCATTGGGTAAATTGGACGGATGGACATCTCTGACGTGCTTATGCAGCGGGGATCCTTGCGGGTTTCGTTGCAGGGCTGGATTTTTTTGGATTTTTTTCTTCGGCTGGATCTTTAGAGCTGACGTTGCCTGTCTATGACTAGAGTTACTTGATAAAAATGAATCAAAACGAGTTGGCTTCCTCGATTCCTCTGTCGAATTGGCTTCGTTTAACTGCCTCGAAGTTTCATCAACGCGGTATGCAACTGCTGGATGTGGAGTAGTTGCGAACCAACCTGTGCGTTGCTTCAGCCTTCCCCGCATTGTTCACGAATACAATATCATACCAACTTATGACTTTATATATAGATACTTCAGTAGCTCTGATTGTCTGAAACAGGTGTGAGAATTCTCCGTGTACCCCACATACGCGCCCGCACTCCCCCTCACTGCACCTCCGGTGGGTTTGAGGGTGCGGTAGAGTTCGTTCTATCTACATAGTACGGAAATAAGAGCAGTAATTTAGAGACAGGGTGAAACCAGCGGATGTAAACGAGACTTACCGAGCGAGCCGTTGTTGCTGATTAGTTACTAGGAAGGTAGGTCGTATGGATGGAGATTGAGATGGTCGTGAGATCTCGCTCGCTAGATAGGAGAATTAGATAACTAACCATCGAGACTTTCGGAAGTTGGATCACGAATTTTATGAGAACGAACTCGCCCAGCAGAGAGAGAGGAGCAAACGGTATTGATATTGGCTCTAGATAACTAACATCTACCTCCTGCTGTAGAATATAGCACTCGCTCGTCTCGTTTGGCACTACTCCTGTGCCCCCTTCACCAATAATCAGTCAATAATCAATCACCTCGTTCAACTGCCGGCTGCTCTTCTCTTTTTCTCTTCGCTTCTACATTTTCTTCTTCTTCCCTACGTTCGTTCTGAGGTCTTAGTCGCCTCATTCGCCTTACATACATCTCACTTCTACGTTCTTACTCCGCCCTAACCGTACTGCGCTGTTTGCTGCATCGAATATCCGAAGAACCTCGTCAGTCGGGCCTATCACAACTGCCACGCGCATATCAGCAGCCTAAGACGAGTTGAACACCCGCTATCCGAGCAGTAAGCAATCCCCACACCACTAAGGAAACTAGCTAAACTGCGGGAACGAACGAAGAAACGTCGCACCGACCAACTCCAGCTCTCTTCGTCAGCCTTTCCGTCTGACGCAACCCCCTACCACACGTGCTACTGCAGAGGCTGCATTGCAGACGGACAGGAACCAGCTGCGACATCAATCATATTCTCTCTTCTTTTCGTCTTCACCCCACGCAGCTGCCGATATAGCTTTCTGCTCTGTACATTCTTTCGTTTCGCGGCTATACAAACCTCATCATCATCGTTGGATACGCTCAGTCCCGCCCGCCAACATACACGAGCGTCGCCAATAATCTACGCAAGGAGGCGATTGGCCTCGCGGATTGCGAAAGCTTGCGGCTCGACGTTTCCGGCTATCGCGTCCTGATACCATGCACCGCCGACGCGCCCCACCGATAATTACTCCCGCGACTTCCCCCTCATCCAATGACCCCGCGCATCGCGTCAACACCATTGAGATTGTACACTCGTTTGAGTCCTCGGCGAATCCTGCGCGACCGATACGGCCATCGCCGCTCACTACACAAAATGGAATGCCGCTGGACCTCCTCGATCGCCTCCGCTCGTTCCCCCTATTTATGTCTGCGCCCGAGGAGTTCCTAAGTGCAGTTGCGACTCATCTGAGGCCTCAGCTACACTCTCCTAGAGATTACATCCTTACAGAGGGAGACGATGCGAAGGCCATGTATTGGCTTGTCCGTGGTGCGGTCGCTGTCACGTCGAGAGATGGGGAGAGTACGTATGCGGAGCTCAGGCCCGGCGCTTTCTTTGGGGAGATAGGGATCCTAATGGATATACCGCGCACGGCGACGATTATCGCGCGTAGCAGATGTCTGCTGGTAGTTTTGACTAAGGAGGCGCTGCAGCGTGAGCTACCGAAATTTCCAGAGGTGGAAAGAGCAATTAGGGAAGAAGCGGAGGAGCGACTGACGCTGTTGAATAAAAAGAAAGAAGAAAGAGAGTCATCGGCACAATTGAGAAGTGGGGGCGTCAAAAGGTCTGTTGATTCTGATGGCGATATGGATATTGACGGTGAGCCTTCTGGGAATGGGCTTGGGTCGCAGGGTTTGACTCCCGGTGGTCAATGGGCCAGTGCTTCAGCATTGGCCAATGTGGCGGTTAATATTCGGCAGCTCCTAAAGGAGTTACCTTTGTTCGGAAACCTGCCGCCGGAGAATCTGCATTTTTTGGGCCTGAGCGCACAACCTCGAGCGTTTGGCCCTTTCACGTCGATTGTGCAACAGAATTCGCACGGGAGAGAAATTTATTTCATTGTGCGAGGGGAAGTGGAGGTGGTAGATGAGTCGGATCCTGCACAAATTAAGATTAAGGCGAGACTAAAGAAAGGGCAATACTTTGGGGAAGTTGCGGGGTTGTCATTGGCTCCGAAGCGAACGGCAACGGTTCGAACAATCACTTATGTAGAATGTCTAGTCATAGTCGGAGACGTATTGGCAGAGCTGTGGAAGAAGTGTCCTCCGGAAGTGCGGCAGCAGCTGGAGAAAACTGCACGCACACGACTGAGCGGCGATGCCATGTTGATGGGTAATAACGCGGTTCCAGTCATGTCGCCTACGCACCACGCCGTTGACGATATGGATATCTCGGAGCTTCCGAACCTACAACCCCCGCATTTGAGTTTAACTCGCTCAGAACTCAGCTCTACGGGCCCAAATGATCTCAATATCGTCGAACCATTCGACCCGGACCCTTACCTGCCTGCTGATTTTGATTCTATGGTACGCTCCAAGTCCCGCCGGGGATCACTTGCACCGCCGCCGCCAACGGGGAGCTCGTCTCCAACTGAGGACAAGCCTTCTCCGCTCTCTGCCTCCTCGCCTACCCCACCACCTGGGAAATCGAAACACGTCACCACACCACCCGAGAAGTCCCCCGCGAAACGCCCAAAAACTGGAGGCGTTAGGATAATATCCCGCAAACCATCACGCTTCAACGTCGGCCAGTTCGACGACGATATCCTGAATGAAATCTTCAAGTACTTGGAACTCCCAGAGCTGATGCGGATGAGAGCTGTGTCAACGCATTGGTCAAAGCTGCTCACGCAATCTCCACACCTTCTTCACATCCTCAACCTCAAACCTTACAACCGCCTCATTAGCGACCGCGTTATTATTGGGAGCATTGCACCCTTTGTCGGCCATCGCCCGCACACTATCGATATCAGCAACTGCTTCCACATCTCGGATGAGGGCTTTACAGCGTTAGCGCAGATGTGCGGAGCAAACGTGAAGCACTGGAGGATGAAAAGTGTGTGGGATATCACCGGACAGGCGATCCTTGAGATGTCGAATCGCGCCAAGGGACTCGAAGAGATTGATCTTTCCAATTGTCGGAAAGTGTCGGACACGTTACTGGCTCGGGTGGTGGGGTGGGTCGTCCCCGAGTTCCACCCAATGTATGCGGATGCGCATCAAGCGCAGCTTGCGGCGGCCGCAGTAGCAAACAATCCCTCTCGTTATATTCCGCCACAGATCTACCCGCCTGCAGGAACGGTAATCGGATGCCCAAACCTTCGCCGGCTGACGCTGAGCTATTGCAAACACGTCACTGACAGGACTATGAGCCATCTTGCTGCTCACGCGTCGAAACGTCTGGAACATGTTGACCTCACGCGGTGCACGACGATCACTGACCAGGGATTCCAGAGCTGGAGTATGACACGGTTTGAAAGGCTGCAGAGTTTGTGTTTGGCCGATTGCACGTATCTTACCGATTCTGCGGTCGTGTTCCTTACGAATGCTGCTAAGGGATTGAGGAATCTTGATTTGGTACTCCCTCTTCCCCCCCGTGTGTGCGCGTGGCTAATGGAATAGTCTTTCTGCTGCGCCCTCTCAGATACAGCAACGGAAGTCCTCTCACTCGGATGCCAACACCTTTCTACACTAAAACTCAGCTTCTGCGGCTCGGCGGTCTCAGACTCCTCGCTCCGCGCAATCGGCCTACATCTTCTCGAGCTCCGAGAGTTGAGTGTGCGGGGATGTGTCAGAGTTACAGGTGTAGGCGTGGAGGCAGTGGTAGAAGGATGCCACAACCTCGAGGTATTTGATGTCTCGCAGTGTAAGAATCTGCAACGGTGGCTGGATCAAGGAGGTGTAGAGAAGTGTACGCAGCTGTGGAGGAGGAATGTTAGGTTTGAGACGGTAGCGCAAGATGTGGCAGCGGGGGTGAGACGGCGGTAGCGATTTGGATTTTTTGGGATGGATGCGGGTTTTGTATGGGTATGTGAGAGATGATTTATGTTTGTGCTATTCTATTTTGATGGTTTTGGATAGGGATAGCGGCGGGGAGTGTTTGTGCGTTGCGTTGTACGTTGTGGGATAGATCGGGGGGACATGGTGAATTGATTATTTGGGGAATTCTAACCGGACGACCTTGCTCTTAGTGAGTTTATGATACTACTCTAAAAAATGGGACAAGATAAGGATAGATGCATAGATGCATAGAGTATCACCCTGGATGGAAAAGTTTCCGGACGGATGAGTGCATGAGGTGGAAGTATCCAACATCATTACAGACGGGTAGGACATCCGCACCTACTAGGCAGCACACGGAACCGCGAGGAGCTTGCGGATCCGGACAACGAAAACAGGGCTTGTTGATGTATTATGAACATGAAAGCCCGCCATCTCGGCCGTCCCGAACTTCAGGCATTTGTTAACGATGGATTTGAAATCCTCAACCAAGGTTATTACATCCGAATTGGCGGGTTCTTGAGAAGTTGGTATGGGACTCTGTGGTCTTCACCTCCGAGAAGTCATCATCTCGGCCTGTCTTCAATATCCACAAGGCTGCAAACTGCTTGTCCATAACATGTGCAAATCTCACCTGTTTATTATCAAAAGTCACCACTTGGCGCTCGTTCAAACGGACAAATTAATGGGTTGGTCATCTTGTAATTTACTATTAAGCTCGGTGTATAAAAGCCTTGTCTGTTAGTGTCTTCGGATACTCAGTTGCCGAAGATACTTTTTCTTGCTCCAGCCTTCTCCAATTGCTTACCCTCTACCACTTCTTTGTACCTTTTACCATGAGTTTCAGCTCTTGTACCCTGTTTAACTGAAAGCCTTTGCACTACAGCTTTGCTTTGGCCTTGTTTGTACGTAGAATTGGACATTTTCATCCCGTCCATACCAGAATTTTCGGTACATCACGGAATCTCACTCGTTAATCACAATTTCCCACCTGTTGAAATACTGATTGCTAGAAGCTTTAATTGTACTTTCTAAGAGGGCCACAAGGCCATATATATACGGTACGAATATGTACGTACTCATCTAAATGTAGAGACGGCTGAACTCCGTCAGCCCGTACGAGAGCCAGCGCAGTCAGCCCGTACGAGAGCTGAGATCTATTTATGCAACACCACCCGCGAAGCTTAATTCTAAGTAACTCCTTCTCATTATTAGTATGGTTGGATTCTAAATGTTTTCCCAAAAGACCCATGGTGTAATAGATCCCATGCACACAGTATGTATATCTTATCCAAGCTTATTGTTAGGGGTCGTAGTTCGAGTCTGGTGGGCCCATTCTTTTGTTAGACTATCTGTTGCGCGAGATTTAGAGTTTGGCGCTGCAATTCATCAATAATTAACTCGTCAGTGCTTTGTCTCGTTTGCAAGATTGCTCGGAGAAGATTGGGCACGAAAGCAAGTCGTTGGCTATATGTTAATCACCTTCATCACCGAGACATACTCTGCACCATCAAGCTTTCTTGCCTCGCCTCTTTACCCACGAGACTCTTGGGATCATCCCGTAACAACGGATGTCGACACGGCCTCAGCTGGCTCAGCGTCCGGACTTTTGTTGTTGTTGTTTAATCATACTGTATTCACTCTAATTAGAGTATGACAGGACCTTGATAACCCCCTCCGCCTCTGGGCGAGCCGGCTAGATGGCGGAGCTCCCCCCCCGCTACCCTTCGTCCGGACTTTTGATGCCGCACCCAGATACGGACAAGGTTGTAAGCAGCAAGTCCGTAGTCTTACCACCAACACCATGTTCACTCGCCTTCGGTGTGGTTGAATTTGTGGGGCTAGGGACGAGACTAATTGAGTCATATCTCGCTAAACTTTGGACTTTTCTGCAGCTAGTTTTATTACTTTGGTTAGTATAAACTACTATCCTAAAGGCCCGTGGTGTACTTGTCTATACGTAAGCATTCCATATTATTTAAAGTATATTTTTAGGTTTGAATTTGCGCAGGACTATTCTTTTTGGCTATCTGTTGGTCGAGGTTTAGAGCTTGAGAGAGTGGAGAATTCATATTCCGTCATTCGGGTTAAAACTCAAGCGTCTCCAAAATATTCCTGCATTAGACATCAAGCGGTAAGAAGCATGTCGCACCCGTTATTCACAGCTGGTAGCTCCAATGCTATAGATTACAGGCACGGTCAATGGATAAGTTAGTCACTAATCTTTCCGTTGGTCCTTGTTAAACTTGGTGCCCGAAGTGCGTGAGTACTCCTCACCAACTTAAATTGATTGGAATATCCTCGCGTTGCCTGCTCTCTGGTGGCCAGAGTCGTTAGGAGCACCTTTTGCATCTTTTTAGGGGTGGTTACGTGCGCTAGGACTCATTTTGCTGTAGTTAGACCTTGAAAACAAACCATCTGACAGAAAAGACCACCCCGCACAACACCCTCGAGTACAACACGCACAGAGAAAAACTCCTGTAAATTGTTCTGAGTAATAGCAGATGAGCGTAGGTAGTGAAGTTATAGAAAGTGGTGTATTATATTGTGAGGTGCAACTGAACGGTATAGTAAAGGTTACTTCGGAAAGTCCAGCGAATATTCCATAGCAAGGGGAATTCATATTCATACAGTCGTATATAAATACTTGGGGTTCATCTACGCTGAATTCCTGACTACCATCCAACATGAAGTTAGACCTCTCCAGTAGCGGTATTTAAGTATGGTACCACACCCCCACCGCAATCATTATGAGCGCCGGTAATCCCCCCCTCCACGTTAACATCCATTGTGGAACCGCACCATGCCATCGACTCCCTACCACCCCTACAACCAACAATTCACATTAACTACAGAAATAAAATAAACCGTGGATCAACTCAGCCATATCTGTCAGCGAGTACAGGTGCTAGAATCTCAGAGTCTGTGGCGGTTGTACCAATTTCGCAGGAAGGCATCGATGATGGCTGCGCCATAAGGTGGTGGTGGTGGCGGAGGAAGGTGGTAAGTGTATTTGAACGTGGGGGAGAGTTGTGGCAGTTCTAGTTATAGAGAGTCTGTCTAGGAAGGAGGGGGCGTGCAGAAAGTTCGGAACTTAGGATTTCGATTAACTGCGAGTGATATATTGTGAGTACAGAAGATCTGATGCGGACGGGATTTGGGCTAAAGCTACCGTTGAGCTGGAGGTGGAGGAGGGGGGTGATAATGAGGTTGGTGTTCTACTGTGGTTGAGAAAACGGCCTTGGTGGAGTAGGAGCATTGTCTATGTTGCTGATTGGTTGAACCGGCTGAAGAGGTGATATAGTGGCAAGTAGAAAGTGTGAATTACTTCAGTTGGGGCAATGGATTTGAAAAGAGGATCCGTTAGATATTATAGTGTGTTATCGTCGCAATCAATAACTACACTCCCCGTCTCCCCCGTAACCCGTTTCTGCTTCTTTCCCACCCTCACCTCATCCTTCCTCCTCTTCGCCCTCCTAAGCAGCTCATCCCCCAGCAACCCAACTACCACCGGATTCTTCGCACACAACATCTACAAACCCGCCTCCTCCCCCGCCTTCGCTGTCAAACACAGCGGCGACTTCGTCCGCAATTTCTTGCCCACCACTATCCACGGAGCTTCATCTACATGCCATTTCTTGCTCGCGAGTAGCTCCTCCACTAGCTCTACATCACCCTTGAAGGAGGTGTATTGCAATGTATTGGCCCAGTATTTAGGGGGTAGGGCTGACATGTTGTGTGCGGGGAGGGGAAATTGGTGTTTATTGAGGGGCTATTAGTAACTGCGGCTTGCCTTCGAAGAGAGGTGCATTCTCTCGACTCTGGGGAGCGGGGGCGGGGGTATATGTTGTGGTCGCTATTCGGGAGGTGAGTTACTTCGCGCGCTGCGCATGCGGTCTCGTGATGTAGTTCCGAGTCTATCGCTAGCTACGTGAACCAAGCTTTCCTTCAGATTTCGTCTGACTCAAATATGCTGTGTCGAGATTGGTGGGGGATGTTGACAGTGATCGTGGGTGGTCCTTCTGCTTCAGCCCTCACCAAAATAGAGTTCTGACGTATAGCCGCTACTAGTACTTAGCGGGCATTGACGCATGCCCCCCATGTAATCACGAGTCAATCCAGAGGCCGCGCCAGAAGAACTCCGCATCGATCTACCCTTGCGACGCGACTTCTGGCTATGGTGACTGTAAACGTTTGCAGAGCCCGCATACTAAGTAGTCACCTATTCAACCACTCGGGCAGTCAAAACATACACCGTGACCATCTTTAGTCTGTCAGACGGTTTGGATACGGTTTGGCATAGCTAGCGCTAGCGGTCTGACAGACCAGACCACCTTTTTGCAAACATTGTCTAGAACAAGATTTGCAACCCACTTAATCCTCGGTGGTTAGGTGGCTCCCACCGGGGCATCACTCTTGCGGCGATTCCGCATCTCGCATCGGGACGAATGTATTGGTGTATTACAAGATGAGGTGTCCCGAGCTTCAGTTTGTGACAGGACGAGATATATCCCGGGACTGCTCGGGACTCAGTAGTGTGCGCTCTCTAGTATCTCTGAATAACGTTATGGTTGAAAGTGGGTCTCGCAGTATTTGAATGCTTTGCGGCCAAAAAATGACCCCTAAATACTATATTAACTGTATGGGTGGTTGTAGTAGAGGCTATCGAGGTTGAAGTACAGGAGATAGTGTTTGTCTGAAGTTGTAGAGATTTCGGGAAGTGAATGATAGAGTGATAGCGTGTGATTTCGTCTCAAATCCTTAATTCGAGAGTAATAGATCGTAAAAGAAATGGCCCTGCACAGACTCAGGTTGCGACCTCTAAACGTAATTTGGATAAAACATATTGTGTGTGTGCAGACCATTACACTATGGAGCCCTTGGGATAGTATTATAATCCCAAACATGCTGATGAAACTAGCTACGAAAAAGTTTATGGTTTGTCGAGATATGACTTAAGATGGATCACTCAAACCATAGTGCAGGCGATAAGCAGAGTAGACGGATCTTCTTACAACCTTGTCCGTATCTTGGGAAGATCATGGGCTGCTCGAGACTGTGAGTGATACTGCTCTGAAAAGACTAGGTATGGCAGTGGAAAGTAGTTAGAGGAAAAAGTATCAACTCCCCCTAATGCAGCTTACAAATTGCTAACAATAAAACAAGTACCATCACAAAAGAGTTATCTAACAGCATAACTGTTGAAACCCATGGGTATAAAAACCAATCCCTCAATGCAAGATTCCGTCGATAAATAGGAGCACTCCGCCAAACTCCAGGTCTCAAAATACGTGTACACAATCCCACAATAACGCCCCTCCGGATTCCAGTCTTCCTCTCCATTTCATTCCCCACTCTCCCTCCTCTCATTACCATGCACCATTCGTCTTCCCCTCCATTTCATTCCCCACTCTCCCTTCTCTCATTACCATGCACCATTCGTCTTCCCAAGATAACCCTGCATACTCCCCGCGGCAGTCTATGAAGCGACCTAGTAATTTACGGATGTTGATATAATCCAGACAGAAAACGAGCTTCCGGACGGTTGAGCAGCATGGGCTCCTACCGGCGGTCTGGCCACTTCAGCACCGAAGTTACTGGGAAACACGGTTGTCGTATCTTTTCGCAATTTAGCCATCCACTCTTCTGCGAGCCCCCAATCACCATTCCACTGTTCCATATTCTTTCCCCCCTTAAACTCATACCCAATATGCTCCATTCTTTCCCTCCAATTTGTAAAGGTCTTGCGGCAAAACCCGCACCGAGACTCCTGTGGAGGAGCGACAGACCTTTTCCAACTTCCGAACGCCTTTCGCATGGCGATTTTATGGACATCGTGTAAATGGCTCTGAAAATACTTCTTTCGGATGAAAGCTCCTCCTTTTCGATTGTATTCGCACTTCTTGTGGCATTCCTCACGACAGTCTGCATTTTTGCAATAGACACATAATCCGTCTGGATCTGTAAAACCCTCCGGGGCACAAGCCCACGTGGACAGCCCCAAATGAGCCTCTTCGTGTTCAACCCAGTTGTATTTGTTTGCGATCAATTTTGTGCAAAAAGTGCACTGGAACTTGCCCTCGCCGCGCTCGTTGCTATTATGCAATGGAAACTGTCGTAGTTGTGCGATAGGTGGATTACGGAAGCAGGCGATTCTACCCGTGGGCGTGGGCATGCTCTCCTCTAGTTTATTACGCACGGCATAGACTGATATCGGGGTGCTGTCGCCGGGTTGTGCTTCACCTGGCGCACAGGGTGCATCCTGAAAGTCTCCAGGTAAAGCATCAGCGGACTCGCTTCCTCCCGAATTAACTTCATCGTCGGTAGGGGGTAGCTTTTCCGAAGCTTCGGCGGTGTTCACACTATCCTGGATTGAAATGTGATCGAGAGGTTCTAATAGGGAAGAGATAATATTGGGATAGGGTAGAACTTCAGGCGTAAAATAATCGTTGAATTCCGAAGCACCAAGGTATCGTTCGAGCATGTGTGGTAGCTCTGGGCCAACTCGAGGAGTTTCCTTCCAATGATGCTGATGTCTGTAAGCATATACATCCAACACTAAGACCAAGGTTTCTCACATCTAACATATGTTTCTCCCAGCTTGTCTGTACTTCGCCAGCAGGAGATGCACTAGACCATGTGACGCGGTCATCCCAATCACAACCACAGACTGCCATGTACATTAAGCAAAAGTCGTTGTGGGCTGCTGCAACAGGCCATACATGAATTGCAGGCGGTGACAATATTCTCCATCTAGTCCGGGGATAAAATAAAGGAAACCGGAGACCGAAAATTTCCGCTATATATTTGATTTTGAGGATCATTTCATCCGTTGGCCCTCCCTCCCCATAGAATATCACTTCCGGCTCTGACGCAGAGCCTGGAGGGTGCCTGTATGTCGGGGTGTCCACCTGCAGTTGGCGCGAAACCATTAGTCGTAAGGCCAACATTAAACGGGGTATTTCTCACGCTTTGAAGACGAGACAGCTCGTGTGTACTGCTAAACATCCCCGTGACGACAGCATCGGACGTGCATAGGCTTGTGTCGGTCTTGCTATCAGCACCGTCCGGAGGCTCATTTTCTGGGGGGTTTTCGGCACAGTATTCGTCGGGATCGTCGGAATAGTCCATCATCTACATATTCACACTAGGGGTAAGTATACGCAAGGAAGCGCAATATGGCTAGGCAGCAGTATGTGTTACCACTAACATCATTATCTTCCTCAAAATATTCCATGGAAACGCTAACGCAATCGCAGTCGATTTCCTCTTGTTGCGTTTCGAAACTAATAGTTACCTAGGGAAGAGCTGTGGTTAGCAGATTTTTCGGGAAAACAATGCAGTCGAGTAGGAAGACCACAACTAACATCGTAGCCACGGTGTAGGTCTCTGGGTGCGACAGTGCCGCTTCCCGCTGTGAATACCGTCCCAATGCCGCAGGAGAATCCACCACAACCTTCTTTACCATCGAGCAGTTCGTTCGTGGGCTCGTTGCTGTTTCTTGATTCACTCCGTTCGGGCCAGCAGTCCACATAATTCCACTGGTTTATTGAATCAGTGATCACTTAACAAAATGTTTGTGTACGGCGAACCTCTGCTTCACCACCACCAAAACCGCCCGGTGGGGCAATTTTATCTTCCTCTACAATCTCTTCGAGGCCAAGAGTTGGAGGGTTCGGTACGTTTTGCTGCTGAGCTTGAGAGTTGAGGTTCATTGTGGTATTCGGTATGGGCTTCTAGGTGCTTGGGGGTGATCATCTGCATGCATAGATATATCCTAGGCCGTTTTCTTCGAGATTTCCCAATTGGGATGCCGCGCTCTGATTGGACCATTGATACCCCCAGGTGAATGGCGGAACTGGTGTCGTACAGCATTCCCTGCATAACCCTGCTAATGCAGACAGGTGAGCCATGGTTCGTTCGTGGCCAACGTCAAATCACTATTGATTATTGATTGGGATGTAGAAAGGCATGACGCTGAGGTGGTGGCTCTCTAGAACTAGGAGCATACTATAATCAATTGAATATCTAAAACACACTGCCGTCTCCAGGCTTCAAATCATGCTGCCCTAGATTCATCTGTATCGTCCCTCGTTACCAGCAGTAACCCACCTCAACTCACACTACCTGCTAACGAAGGGAGAACCGTAGCTTTTGACAAGCTGCATCAGGATTAACAGTGGTAGTCGGTGAATGGGTACGTAACTACTCAGAGTGAGGCAAGGTGGGATGCACCTTTGATGGGAACTTGGCGGATATGTTTTTGTTGCTTCTAAAGGAGAGAATAGGTACTTTTTGATGTTGTTTCGCATCCATCGCGGCTGCGCCTACGCTAATTTTAGCTCCCTCGTGCCAAACGAACGTATTGCTTCTTCTTCTGCTTCTTCGTTGATGGGTTGGAGTCGTATTTGGTGCATACCTATTACCAGTATAAAGATATCTTCACCCGTACAGCCTTACCTTTCTCCATCCTCGGTGTTTACCTTGGGGGTTGTGTGTCGCGTCAGCTTTTTCATCTTGAGAGGATCTGCGGTGTTGTCAACTTTAGCTCAGACAACGGCTCAAGATTGTGCCTTAAATGTCAGTGTTGCCGAGATGTTATTAGGAATAGGAAGAAAGCTACCAATTCTATGATGGTTGGGGTACAAGTTGGGGTGGTTTGAAGGTGACTTGCAAGCGCACTTGTTATTGTTGCGCTAGGTTACGGCACATGTAGGTTTATACTTGCACATCATAAAATTCGACCTATCACGAACTCTTTCACTTGATTCGCGTTACACCTCGACTTCTAAAAAGACTTCATAAAAACAGTACTCGATTGCCATCGCCATCATTATAGCCGTCGCTAACGCAATTTCATGCTGATCTAGTCATTCTTTCTTCATGTTAAGCTAATCCCGTCTTTCAATATAGACTGGCGAGTTTTATGGACCTATTCAGCCGATCAAGGTGTGTACATGATAATTTCGTCTATTTCCAACTCATCGTTTTGTTCCGACCGCATTACTTCAATCGCATATGGCGATCGCGGAAATGAAGGTATATGTCGCGTTGAAAGTTGGAAACAGGATAAGCTCACCAACTATTATGTAGATGTGGGATGGGACTTCCAACAGCCCGAACCCATTCATGTGGCCGTGGTACAACACTTCTATTACTGACTGCGGGTCGGTGACTTGTGGTTGGGAGTTGAAAACTCTTAGTTCTTACACGCTCATGAAGGCGGATTTGTTGCAGTTTGCCACAGCTAAGATCCTACTAACTTAAGCCAGAGAGATGGGCTAGTGATACCAAATGCAGTATTCTCTAGTCTGCTAACTACCACTCGAAGTCAACAATGGCCAATGAAAATCATCACCCGCTGATCATTTCCCAAATGAAAACTGCAACAAATCCGCTCTTCGTGAGCGTGTATGGGATAGATCATGTCGGTTTTTGGCCGTTGTGAGCTTCAAGATTTGAAATAAACGGGGTTATTAGCTACTTCACTTAAGAATTCTAATTAGAACAATTTCCCGTAATATGGAGTGCAAACCTGTGAGTTGGGAATCTCAATGAACTTAGGAGCGTCTGCTCACAACCTACACATTACACACACCTTCGACAACCACACTCAACGCCTGGTTTTGCCAAGCTTTCCCCTCTTTGGGGGGGAGCGGGGTTTTACTTTGGCTTCACTCCATACCTTTTGTCTGTGTCCGCTTGCTTTTGCAAGTGTATCTCGTTGTTTTAAAGCTCTCTTTACCACTCAGCATTGACATCGATTGGTAGTCTACCCAGCAACTCGCCACTCGACGTTTTACGCCAGTTATCGAAGCCTACGACATGTTTGTGGATATACCAGTACGTGAGGTCCAGAAGCGTCAAAGCCATGGCCTATCAGCGCAGTATCAGTGAAGTTCCGTCAAGCAGCTGCCTAAAAAACCCCGCGAAACGTGAGTGCTGAGATACACGCTCCGTACAAGCTCTTCGAACCGACTACGATGGACAAGACCCGCTTCTCGGGCACCACGAGGACGAACTACAAGAGTGGCCTTACGATAATATCACCCTCCGCCCCCCCGTTCCAGCCAAGCCCGAAGATGGTCAGCGCACCGTGTATGACCTTGGGAGTTACTCATTTCCGGACCTCCAGATGTTTTGCCTCTCTTGCGTGTTTTCTGAGTTGGGCGGTTGGGGTATTCCACTGCGATTGCATCAATGAAACCCTGGACTAAGTGTGAGCTAGGATTTTTTAAGTGGTGGTCGTCAGATGACGGGATGTGCAGGTTATCCTCCAGGAAGGGGGGCCAAATTAATTAAGGATATGGGGGAGAGGGCAGTTTCTCCGGGGAGCGTGGTGGTTGCAACTTTGCCGTGTGGGAGTTAATTTCGGGGCTTCGGGGTTGTCAGATTTCTGGGGTCTTTGAGTTTTCATTTGCGTGGAAGTGGCTGCGGAGGGAGAGATTGTGGCATTTATAAAAGTGTAGTTATGCCATGGCCGCCAGCGGCCGAATGCAATATGATTACAAACAAACAAACAACCTACACATTAAGTTGACGAAAGGACCAGCCAAGGCCTTCTTCGACACGATTTCACTACTATTTGGATAGTGGTATTAAGCAGAAAGCAATGAATTTTCCTAACCCTGGCTGCTTGAACTTTATCTCAACGTCACCTCTTTGTCCCTAGTCTCAAACAAAGTGACACCACATCGACAAAGACAACTTTAATGTCTGTTTTTAAAAAGGATTTAGTATGTCTATAAGCATGTAAGAATTAGCACAGCGCTGAGCTCACACCACCTAACGAAACCGAGGGTGGTCCTAGCTGGGTCTTTGGAAAGAATTCTGGGGGTACCTTTTCCCTGTATCGCGTAGTATCTACTGCTGTATAAGTCATAGCATTGCATTCCTCGATGTTAATGCGCGGATAGAGTAAATGTTGAATTAAGTCATCTACTCGGAGACATACGACGTGCACTTTGTGCGGGTTAAGAAGGAACTTAAGGACGCTCTAAAGCGAGATATCATGCATCTCTTCATTCTCCTCGGAGTTCCAATTGCATACCCGCGTTGGGAATGGTTGGTCCGAATTATCACTTCCGGTGCCACAGCCACCATCAGAGCAGCTTGTGAACAGCTCGGGATTTCGGAGCAGATTTGGAATGCGTATGATGGGATATGCGATGTTTTAGACGATATTTTGGGCCTCTGGACTGCGGAGAAACATAAGAATGAGCGTAATGACTTTTTTATTCGCTACCAAGCCCTTGCGCTCACACACTCGGTCCGAATCACATTTTCCTCGGGCGACGTAGTTACACCTGGCTGCATTGGGCCACTTCTATACCGACCCGGAAAGGGGGGTTCATGTACTCAACGACTAACGGTATATGGTGAAAGTCATTAGCTTCGCCATCACTAACATGCCGCCACCAGAGGGCGTCGCAAAACAGACGGCGGAAAAAAGTCCACAAACTTGGGAACGCGAACGAACAGCTACTCTATATGTTTGGAAAATCCTCTGACGGCTCCGATAGACTAAATAGCCTACACTACTATGTGATGCCCCGTGCAACTTCTGCGTCATCGTCTCATGGACTCCACTAGGCGCGTTGTGACAGCCGCCCATAGTGTAAAAAGGAACCTCGGTGGCGAAAATAGGTAAAAAGAGTTAAAAGAGTTGTGAGTAGCAAAAATGTCGTGGCGGAGGCCGCAAGGGTTGCTACTATGCCATTGCAGTGTGTTTACGGCAAAGAGAAACACTAGTGTGCTTAAGAATGCGGTGGGGAGTTGGGAATAGTTTGCTGGCTTGAAGTATGACTCTTCGGATGGGGGAGACGGCGCAGTGGTGGCTAATATACACGTTGAGGTGGATTGTAAGAATCATGATGGGCATACTGTGCCGTATGGTGTGGCAGTTCCACCGTTGGTAGCGAGGAAGAGTAAATAGGTCTAGGGATACAGATATTAGATATAAAAGGCTATAGGATATAGAATGGAACTTCTGTTAAGTAGGAAAAGTTTCATTCTGCCGTGCATATTTCATTAGTTAGGTTTTTCTCGTGCTCATACTGCGGCTCAATCGCAAGATCCATCTCCGCAGGAGGCTGGGCACGAGAAAAGTTAGGTTAGATTTCTTCCTTTTAGTGTCTGGTTGAATTAAGCCCATGTTTAATGCACCATCCAACTTATGTATCATCTTAATCACTCGGACTGTCCGGAAACTTCATATTGATGTGAAACATTATCGCTAGAATGGAGTGGTTACACAAGCGGCTGTGCGGGGTTAGCGACCAAGCTGAGATCTTTCCTTACCTATTCTTGCCGATTTCTCAACAGGCTCACTTCATGAATATTGTCAATACAGCTCTCAACGTTCACCTAGCTCAGTTTAATTGGCTCCCGGTTCCATATTTCAGTCACGATGTCCTTCGGTTTTAGCGTCGGGGATATCCTATTGCTCTCCCAGCTTTCGTACAAATTGTATGGAATCCTCACTTCGGATCGCCAATCCGCCCCATCCACCCTCCGCGAACTTTCCACCTCCGTTTTCGGTCTCCATTGTGCACTAGAGCACCTCTCTCAACACCTCTCCACGTTAAAACTCCCCCCCGGAAACACGAAGATACACGTAAACTTCAGTTTGATGATAACTAGCTGCGGAGATACGCTAGGGGAATTAGACGCAGCGTTGAAGAGTTATGAGGAGAAAGTGATCGTGAAGGGAAAGGGGACTAGAGAGAAGGTAAAAAGAGAGTGGAATAGAGTAAAATGGGCGGTTGAGGAAAACAGGTTGTCGGAAATCAGAGGAAAGATTATACAGCATGCAGATGGGATTCAGATGATTCTTGGTACGTTTGTTTGGGCTGATGTGAGAGATGGGAGAGAAGAGGTGAGGAATGGCACGGAAAAGATGGAAAAATTACTAGAGAAGATCGTGGAGGATGGGCGGGAGATGAGGGATATGATGGACAAAGGGGTGGAGAAAGTGATCAATGACATGCACCGGCTGATTGCTACTAACGCCACTTATCCCACGACACCACCGTATCAAAAATCGATACAACGTTCTGTTGGATTCGGGGCTGGTTCAGGTTCATTTCTATCCTTCGGGTGTCGAAAAAGTGGTGATCACTAACTGTTTTGAAAGCGTCGATATCACTACCGCCTCCTTGGGTTGCAGGAATGAGTGCGGTTCAGCATATACCTACAGCATCAAGCACAATACCAGCATCGATTCCAGAATTTAAAATGTCTAGCTTAGAAGAAATCAACCGAGAGCGAGCCGTCGCGGCAAAACTCCAGCCTAATCACATTTCCACTAGAGAGTCCGCAATTCCGCCGCCAACGCTCAAACGCCCAAACGCCCAAACTGACATGCCATCGATTGGTACCTGCTCCGTTGTTGAGTGTAGAGCCGCTAATAGCGGGGCGCACTCGTGTTCACACTTCCAACCACCTGATATTTCTCCCATTGCGCGCTCTGTTTGCACTTTCTCGTCCCCCTCTCAGTGGTTAACCAACTGCGAGTCCACAATTCAACATTGGTCCACACCATCAAGAGCCCTTGCACGCGAAGAAACAAAGAGACGGACACTTGTGGTGGTTAATATGTTGGCAGAACTGAATGAGTATTTGAGTGGAATTCGGAGTAAGGAGGAGAGAAAGAGGTATAGAGGACGATTGGAAGGGGAAAGGTTTGAGAAGGCGTTGCTGAAGATGAAGACGGTTTGTAATGGAAGCGTGATGCTTAGGAAGCAGGTAGAAGTATATGAGGATGATAAGGAAGATGATGTAGCCGGGTAGCTGTGCGAAAATAAGTTCTATGATTTAGATTTATACTTTTTACCTTTTATTCGGGCCTTTTAGGGTGGCAGAACTAGGTAGATATAAAGTACTGGGGATTGGTGTTGCTTTGTAGTTTTAGTGATAGAGACTGCAAGAGGTACTTCAAAAAGTGCACATGCGCGTGCTGTTGTTTCTCCATTCCAAGTACTGAGTAAGTACTGTGAGAATTGAGGAGTCTGCGCATCATTCATGATTATGGGTATTGGGCTGGATGGCGTATTGAAGGTCGTTGTTTTATAGAGGGCATTATTTTCTAGTTTTTCGAGGACTGTTCAAAAATGCCTAGTTAAAGTAGTTTCTGTCTTTTCCCGCCAAACTATCCCGCATCCATGGACAAGCTCCAGTTCTTACAAGGCTGTATATAGGGTTAGGGAATCATTATCGGCATTGCCCGCCCTGTGAAACCACACTCGTATTCCTCTACCATTAGTGAAACACCTGCTAGGCAACCTTCAAATACGCCCCACGAGCGGCTGAGAGGTTGAGGTTCTTCAATCACCTCGTTAACGCTCATCCCCGGTCTCTTCGGACTTCATCATACACCATCATACACCATCATCATACACCATCATACACCATCATCATACACCATCATCATACATCATGGTTGTAGTTGAGATATCCGGGCTCGCAAGGTATGGCCAAGATCTTAGCAAGGATGACGGACGACATACAATTTGTATAGACCTTCCTTGGGATACCGAGATCCCGCATATCTTCAGCGACTGCTTCTCAGGTGAGTGAAAGTTCTCTTCTGCTCAAATTAAAGGCCTGATCCACTATGTCCCAGAGTTTATCAAACCGGATGAAATCGTCCGTCCTGCATTCCATGATCGTAGCCATTGCAGCTTCAGAAGCGAGTCCGTGGTGTCAGATGAACATCCAGGACAGAAGCTCAGGATCGTCACCGACAAACCATCCGACTTTGTCGCTGGAGAGATCAACATGGATGACTCGTTCCTCCACTTCATCAATCTCGAAGACAATGAACCCATGAAAGCCGACCTCAGTGTCCTAACCCTTGGTGGTGGATCCGAGGAACTCGTTATTGACGATCTACGAATCAAATTCCACCGTACTATCCGGATTCCGGACGACAACCGTCTTCATCAGCTCCCGAAGTCACTCGGCGCATTTCCCTTGTACAATGTCGGCGCATTTAGTGAACGCCTGCCAGAGCATATTGCAGAGACCGGCGGAGTTTTTTTTCCAATGTGGCAAAGGGAGGCAATGTGGATTCAATTTGAAAGCTCTGTGAGAAGCTTTGCTGTCAGGGTTAATGTTGGGAAGGTCAATGCGATCAGCGGGTTGACTCTAAATGAAAAGGCGGACAAACAAGACTACGTATGGACTCACCACAGTGTCTTTGGAAGATACTGATACAAGGCACAGATCGTCATTCCAGGCCAGCATTGGTTGGACGGGATCGCAATTGAACCTGGTGTTGTCCGTCAGTTCGTTGCCATGCCATGTAAGCCTATATATCTCACATATTAAGCCCGCTTATCATCTTATGACCTCTTCTTCTCCTTAGTGGGATCCGGCTATACCGTCGAAGGCCAAGTCACCGGCGAGGAGAATTTTGGCGGTTTCCAGATTGAAGTGACGCCAGCTTATCAAAAACTCCGCACCAAAACTTTTTGGAACGAGGATCGTACCGGAAAGTGTATCTACGTCGACGAAGCACATACTCCCAGAGATCACGGGCTTAAGGAAGGGGATGTGGTTTTTATGTCCCCTACCCCCCGGAAGTTTCGCCGTGCGTCGAGGCTCAGGGAATTTTTGGGGCCGGAGGAAGTACCCGAAGGGATTGCCAGTCTTGCTCTGAAAGTATCTGCTACACCGGTCTTTGGTGTTGAGGGTGGAGACTGATGGATCCCAAATGCAGGCGGAATACCTTAGTTACATTAGCTATTCCAGTTTTAACCCATCGGACATTACAACCTTAGGTCCCTGGGCTATACTAGGTCCCGATATGGAAAAATCGAGCAATTCATCAAACTTGTGGACTGAATCGCCTCCTAGACTGTGTGAAGCGGCCCAAAGTCCCAAAGCTCCACAATCTTTAAGAAAATCCTACTTAGGCGATGATTCAGCTTTCGCGTATGAAATCGACTCGGGCGAGGACGACACCTTGGAAGCTTCAAACAGCGCCATAGAACCTGCACTCAGGCTCGAAGTAATGGGAATTGCAGCCGGTGGAAAACTCATCCAAGACCTGGTAGCTGATTTCAGGCCGCGCCACACGTGGAACACCTCCCGCACCCGCCTCACCAACATCCACATTTTCTCGCCAGCTTCCTTCGAAGCAGTAACCCATATCGTCCCCCACGATGTCCCCATCACTGCTAAAGATTATGTTGACGCCGGGCTGCCGTTCTTCGTCGTCGAGGAAGATACCGAGAACAGAATCGATGGTTCAGAGACGCTCGATGCAGTCAAATCGGTGAGCGAAATGGATAAACAGATTGGTGTTGATACTACTGGAGCTTCTTCTGCGGATACAAAAGTCCCAAAGCAGTGTGGCATTTGTAAAGTAAGACTGTGCGATTGCATGTAGGATCCCCCTTCCTTGGGTTTCTCTTCCCTTGCTGATGAGTAAAAAGTGTCCGTCCTTGCAATCACCAATTCTGTTTCTCCTGTGTGAAGCAGGTAGAGGCGCAGGCGGGACAGAAGTGGAAGTGTCCAGCTATTAGTTGTGGGGCGGAGGTTGTAAGGGTTGCCGGGTTCTCGGCTCCAATGAATTTGCCCAGTGAAGAGGCATTTCGGGTTGATGTCCCCGTGGTGCTGCTGAAGGTGGAGGATGGAAGAATGCGGTTTTCAAGTGTTTCTAAAACGAGGATTTAATTAGGCATGGGGAATGTTGCGATATAGAGGGAAATTTATCTCGTGCTCAGCCTCCAGTGGTGTTGCCACTCGTACCTTTTATCCACAGGATGAGGCAAAGGGAACGAGACAAAGGGAAAATATGGGAACTGAACAACAAATCCCTAGTGGCTTTTTGTTATTTGTATTTTCTTGTTGCAGTTCATTTACAGGCTATATTGAAGCAACGGGGCCAGTGTTTTTGTGAAGCTATTTGATTCACTATCGCGTTTGTAGTCTCGATTAATAAGTATTTGGGAAGATCAGTTGTTGAGTAAATTTGGTGTTACGTCAAAACTGACGTCATCTATCCACAGGACCCAAAACAACTTTAGTACCTAGAGACAACCTAGGTAAGTAAGTAGATCTATAGACTTGAGCCCATTGAAAGGAACCGATAGCACAAAAAAATGGACCCGCGCAGATTCGAACTGCGACTTCTAACAATAAGGTTTGGATAAGATATACTGTGTGCGTGCTAGCAATTATACGATGGGCCTATTAAGAATTCAACTGTGGAAATGAGTCAAAACATAGAAATTCAGCTTTTACAGTGAAATGTAATGTCACCCGAACATTATGAGTAGTGAGGGAATAGCTCGGGAGCTGAGAAAAGAGGCTCGCAAATGTATCTCTCTAATAGATGAAATGCCCTTTTGACATTATATTAGAGCTGCCCCCCTGCTAATTATGTCACACACAGCTTTGGAAGTGCTCCTCTGGATGTCATACTTGATAGAACTCTAATTCGTGCTTAGTGTCGCAAATCCTGGAGTGCTAGCGGCCTGTACAAAAGCCCTAAAGCTGCAGCAATTATATGGAAACCCGAGAATTGGGATGAATGATAGGGGTTTCACAGACAGCACCTGTTACCATGTTTGTGGTGCTAAATTTGTTCTTTAGTGATGTGAAGAATTATAGATGTGTAGAGACTAAAAGTGGTGTATGAGAAAGAAAAGTAATGAGGTGATTCATTTGTTGCACAATAGAGAATGCAGGTTACTTTGGGGTTTTAAACTGAGTTTTGACATTATGTATTAATGATTAATGTAGAGTTTATGGACCATTATAAAGACAGGTGCCTGTAGACACAGTTGCAGTTTGGAACTATTGAGAACACTAGTCAGAAGATAACCTTACGGAAGCTGTAACTAACAACACAATGGCACCATCTAGTTACAACCCGCTCATGGACCCTCAAAACGAAGTTAACGGGAAAGTTCATCCCTTCGGGAGCATATAGAGTTAAATACAATACCTCTATTCAATAAGACACCACAGCCAGGGAATTCTTGGTTACAATCACGTACCTACTTAAGTAACTACCTGGTCATTGCATGTATGAATTACGCTGCAGAAATTAGCTATCTAGCCATATTGCAGTCGATCCCACCAACCTCTGCGCTTGAGACAAACTTGACATAGAGTATAGAATAAGTAATAACAGCATATGTTGTCCCCTCCTTGGTTACCGAAGCCACCAAGGAAACCTGCCAAACCCTCGTCGTGTCCGCGGCTGCAGGTGCAACTAGCTCCTCAGTAGTGCAGCACGTAATGAATGTTCTTAGGACCGAAAATTGCCGTGGATGACGGGAAATGTGCGTTCCTTTAGGGCATGCTGAATCCGGATGTCGCTTTGAACCACATATATCTACGGTTTGGTGAAGACTTATCGAAACTACTCCGGATTATATCAATATGTATGAACCCATTCCTCCCGAATAACGCTCCTTGCTGAACTGCGTAGCTACTTTGAAAATGTGGCAGGTCCCAACCTCCCGCTCTCCAATAGATTCGCGTGAAAGAGAGACATCATCAGTTGTGGTGCCATTTCGGGATATGACTCGAGCAATGATGCTGTTGCAGTACTGCAGTCGACCTACCTGACGCAGGTTTATCAGCTTGCCACTGTCATGGGAATAATACTTACGGCGCACAAGGACAAGGTGGCACATATAAGCAGGGAATTGACCGGACTTGTGATGGAGGGGAAGTTTATTACCCATTAACAAGAGGTGAGGGTCGGCATCCAAGAAGTGCTCACGGGGATGGGTATGTTGTCTAAAGGCGCGCATATCAGGAAATTTGGTGATGAAGTTGACTTGAGCTGCAGGATGTCTGCCTCCAATCTGCCTGGGAAGTTTGACGAGAGAATTTGACTATAATAACCTGTCCATTGATATCCAGAAGAAAGTATGCGTGTCTCGGCAGTGGCCTCCGGAGCTCCTGTCGATCCCGTCAAGAAAACCGGAACTATCGGCACCAATATCCCGGAACCAGTACCGACATATATGGTATCGACGCTACGCAATTCCAGATTCCGTGTTACTCGATGACGGGGGAGGTGATCATGAAGGCCTTGTGTCCGGGAATTCTGCATAACTCGAGGAACGAAGGCTCGGGGTCTCCGAAACCAGTGCCGTACACTGCCACAGGCAATATATTTTCAGGTCTTGAACCGTATTCAATGCAAGCCTGTGTTATAAAGCGAGGGGGCTTGGCAGGGAGCCTACCTTTGATAGAGCAGCACCGTATACTAAGCAGTTTCGTCGACCCCGGAACCTGGAACCTGTGGCTGACGTGGTACAAATAGTTTGAGAAGGAATACGAGAACATATTATATGCAGGTACAGACAGCTCCACTGGTTCGCTAATCTTTGAATGCTCTCCCCTTGCAATATTAATTGCGCAAGGCGTCTGTGTAACGAACTCCAGAATAGCCGCGTTTCAGGAACTCGGTACATATACGAGAATCCACCGCGTGCAACACGGCAATCGCCTTCGTGTACTACCATAATTTTCCTGGGGTTTGAAGCGAGTTACCAGGAAGAAGCTGCACTTGTGGGGAACAATGACTGGAATCTGCCTCATGCTCATCAAGTCATGAACGATTCCTTCCTTGTAGTTGGAATACGAGAGAAAGGGGGCATTGGCAGTGACGATGCACAAAATGTGGCCTATTATGGAGCAAGAAGAGGGTATATAAATGTCCCTTCAGAACGGGGTATCAACATCAACTCCAACAGCAGCAGCAGCAGCAACAAGCTTCCCTCGTTTAGGACCTGAAAACCTCACATTCTCTTCATAAATTTCCTGCTTTCAAAACTTCACAATGCATTCCCTCCTTGTCATTGCTGCCACCTCTCTCTTGGCCCTCAGTGCCGCCGCCTATCCAACCAAGATCACCCTGAACTGTCGCTCCTCCCCCTCCACATCCTCCACGATCGTTAGGACCTACCCCAAGGGCTACGATATCAAGATCTCCTGCCAAACCACCGGCACCAAGGTAAGCACCCCCATCACCGTCCCCCAAGACTTTCTTTCGGGAGGGGAATATGAGTATCTGCAGCTGTTGACAAAAATGCCAAGGTTGAAACCTCCAACGTCTGGGACAAAACGCAGCACGGCTGCTACGTGTCGGACTACTACGTCTCCACCGGTCACGCCGGCATCTTCACCACCAAATGCGGCGGTAGCCCTGGCGGAGGAAGCTCCTGCGGGCCACCAGACATCAACGCGGCCACCGTAAACCTGATCAAAGAATTCGAAGGCTTTGAACCCTATCCCAAGCCCGACCCCGTCGGCCTACCCACAGTTGGGTACGGCCATCTGTGCAAGACCAAGGGGTGCAAGGAAGTGCCATACAGCTTCCCGCTCACCAGGACCACTGCCGCCAAGCTCCTCAACGACGACGCAAAGTCATTTAAGTCATGTGTTTCCAGCGCTATCAATGACTCCGTCAAGCTTAATGATAACCAATACGGAGCGCTGGTTTCTTGGGCTTTCAATGTTGGCTGCGGAAATGTTCGCTCCTCGTCGTTGGTGAGGAGACTCAACCGCGGGGAGAACAAGAATATTGTCGCTTCGCAGGAGGTAAGTTTGAATGTATCTGAAGCTGAGGGTTAGGGAGGCTAACGAGTGGGGAATAGTTGATTAAATGGAACAAGGCGGGTTCTCCTTTGAGGGTTCTCCCCGGGCTCACGAGGCGGAGAAAGGCCGAGATTAAGTTGTTCAAGACGCCTTCGTCCGTACAGGCTCATCCCCCAAAGTGCTAGATGGGATTGTGGCAGATGGAGCAGTTAGATTTGTGGAGTAGAGGGTTGGGGTTGATTGACGGAGGTTTCTGCAGGGACGGATTTTCTTTTCTAATTTCTGTTAATGTTTATTTTATTGCTTAAAGTCTTTATGATTTTCTAGAATATGCAGTGCGAATTACAAGAGACGTTGATTTGTGCGGCTATCACGGCTCAATTGCTAAGAGATGTCTCACTGTACTTGGAAATCCACTCTACTTAACTGTGCCGACGATTCTGAACCCTTTTTCGGGCTCTTGACATGACAAGGTGGTTCCTTCTTATTTGATCTATCTTTACCGACCGCCTGAATTTTGCAATGACAAGGAGTTTGCGATGATAGGTCCGTAGTGACACCAAGACATTGCCGTATTATCTCGAGTTACTCGCTGGTTCGCCAAGGTAGACCTATTTATAAGCGCTGCGTCAATCAACCGTAATAATACAATACTTCAGATTACTTTTTCCCAACCGGGCACATTCTTTCCACGATATTGGTACAACCTACTTGGAGCTGTTCTATGCAACCAAATAGAAGAGATTGACTGGGGCACCAGGTGGCGATGATGGGATCTCTGAGCCTTACACAGAAAGCTAGTTATCCATGATACTTGCAAGTGGTGGACTAGATAAGCTGTACCCCACGTTAGCATTGAAGTTCGCACCCGCTTAATATTAGACTACAGAGGTTTAATCAGGCAGTGTTTCGAAAGAACTTCCAAAGAAGCCCTTTATCGGGAAAAATGAGTTCGGACTCAAGCGGAACCAACTGTGCGCCCGAGTGGGGATTTTTTACTTATCCTACGCTCAGGCTTATTTGCGCCACTCAGACTAATATGATCATGAAAAGTTTGTAGATGATTATATATCTATTCTTTAACTATCTATGTCGATCTGTCTATGGCACGGTCGGTCGGGGGCATTTGGAGGCAATGTTTGGGTGCATTTGGAAGTGCATATGGAGATGATGCTTAGGTGCACAATTGGAGACAGCACTGAGGACCACTTGGAGGTGCACTTGGAGATGGTCGATCTGAACTGGCCAGGAGCTGGCTTCAGACGGTATTCAGTGATTAGGCTGAACCACGGGATGAAAACGGGACAGGAATCCCGTGTAAATTCTGTTCCGTGCTTATGCCAAGACAGGATTTCCCTGTGGCCAGCCAAGATCGGAGACCACGGCCTGATAAAGCTCATTGAGTAGAGTATATCATTTGACGTCAAACAATCAACCTTATCGGGGAAATATTCGTGGAGTTGACATGAGGGGTGGGGATTCCACCATTAAGCTGAGCGGGAAATCCTCGCTCGAGTGTGGACCTGTTTTTCCCGATGAGCGCCGTCCCTTAACTATTGTTTGAGTTACTATATATTTCAGTGCTGTTTATTGGAGGTATTAAAGATGGGAGCAGATGGAAGGCTGAAGAAGAGAAGCGTAGGTGAATGAGGGGGGAAGAACGGGATGGAACCGAAGTCCGGGTGCCATAACGGATGTCACAGCGAAAATGCGTCGAACTGCAGTTGTAGTTGATGTTGTTAATGTTGCGTGGTGAGATTGATGTCAAGGTTCCGCGCAATGGGACGCTTTATGCATACTCATGTTGCCGAGTGCTAAGCTCGCCACTTGACTTCGTAATTCGATTTTCACAATCACAAAGAAGATGGTAAGAAGAAGGACTTAGGTAAGTATAAGCAAACACAAGTTAGTTACTCAGCTTCAAATGTTAAAATTGCTCTCCATCACTCATAAGGTTACATCACTGACGTCATACTTGATTGCTCAACTCTGGAGCCGCACATCAGAGCCGCACAGGGGTTAGTATGATTAGATTAGATAGATTAAATAGTCAACCGAGCTCTCTACTTACTATTCGATTCGCTATCCCCACCACCACCACCATCCTTCTCCAACTGCTTCCATGAAATGTTAAACATCATTTCTAACGCTTTCTTCGCTGTTGTTTGCCCTACGTCAACGAGGTTCGTGACGAGAGGTTCGCCTCCCTGTCAAGGGCGAGATTATCATGATCCGCATTCCGTATCATGCCCGGCCCTGCGTCCGCCATCTCCTACTCCGCCATCAGCGGTGCCAACAGGTTCAACTATCACCTATATATCGTCAAACGTTGTTTTAAATCTGAGGATAGCTGTGTGCTGGAAGTCTTCATCTGCCGCTCTATAGGGAAGCTACCTACTTGGTCGGTTACGTTGGTGGTCTCGACCATGCAGTTATCGCGACAATTTTTAGAAGCCTTAGAATCGGCACGGTAAATTGCATCGTGCGGGCTGAGATTCTGCACTGATTCTTGGGTGTGCGGCACAGTACCAACACTCCTACACAGGATGGTTGGAATGTGACATGGTTCATGCGCAGCGAAGGGACCGGAAAATTAACCCAAGTTCCCTTTTTCGGCCGCCTTCAACATACAACTTACTCGGGAGGTATGATTTCAGGGCAACAGAATACGTGGAACCAGGCTTCGAAAAACCATACCCGAACATATAACGTACTACATCCTGGCGTTCACTAACATTCAATAAGATCGACATTAGACTCGGTTTCAGAATCTCACCCGGTTACTCCACTTATCATGAGTTGAATATTCGGTGGCGAGAATGGCGAGCGGCAATGGTGGCAAAGGGTAACGCCAGCATACCCGGAGATATACGCGAAGATTCTCTATATATATGCCGAGTCTTTCTCCTTCTCTCTTCCTCTATACCATAGTATATACACACGGTTTTCCACTCCATATCGCAACATCATGAATGTAGTTAACACCCCAAGGGCTTTGTAGTGCAATGGTTTGCACGCGCACAGTATTTCTTATCCTGATCGTATCGAGTATTGCTGGGCTAACCTCCAACGTACCGATTTTCGTGATTGCTTCTCCAAGTTAATTTTTAATAAACGATTTGAAACCCGTGATTTGCATAGGCTGACCGTGAACTATTAAACCCTTTTCGTCGGGTGTCTAGAAAACTGTCGGACGTACTCCTTTAGCCACTTGATAACCTTTGGTATCTTGCAGGAGACGAATGGACAATCAATGTGGCCTCATCCGAGATGAGATATCGGCAGCGTAACATCTTAAAACGATCGACAGGTAACGTAACGGTCTACCCCGAAGTTTCAATGAAAGCTGCACGCATGCAGAAAAACCTAGTGGTGTAAACAACTGCTGCGAGTTCATGGTTTAGGGCTCCTGGTGTGCGGAGATGGAAAGACTTCTTGTCAATCGATAACTGCATGAACTAGGGATGATTGAATATCCCCCCTAAGCTCAGATTCTACTCGATAAGTGATCCCGACAAATCAAACACCAATTTTTCGATTCGTTCTGACTGCTCGCGGCGCGGTCGTTTCCCTCTATGATCTCCTCTTATTCATTATCCTCCAATAATGCTGCAAGTTCGCATAAGAGTTCTGATTGGGTTTTGGTGAGTTTTACTAGGTCGGGGTTCGGATGGGCGCTAGACCAAATAGACATAGACCTCAGGAGATAGCACAAGATAGCTGTCCAAGTGCCTTTATATCTCTCCTCTGTATCCTCTGAGACCACATGGAAACGACATCTTAGAGGTCGCAGTTTATTAGGCGACAGTAGATATCGTTACCGGTACCATATCAGATCTGCAATATATTTATTACTAGATGTCACTGTCACGTCTACGGGTTGATCGGATGCCTTGGTTGAGGAAGGTTACATTAGTGTTTGATTTGAAGTTTGAAGTGGAATTTAATGGTTTCTTTGTCTCATAGAGTGCTCCTAATATGCAATCAAATTGCAGTTGCGTTCCATGAGCTCTGACCGAGACTCGGAGGAGAGCTGTACCTCAGCACCAAGTATTGAAGTGATGTAATGTAAGTGATGCGTTAATTGGGTTTGTATAGTATGGGAAAGAATGTAGATTTATGTATTCACCCGCTTGCGGGTATGGCTTCCATTTCCCATTTTCCCCGCTACTCCAATTACAACAAAGGAAAAGTTCATGTTGTAGCCTCCCCACCGACCCCCTTCATCCCCTAGGTGTGAGGTGTAGCAATCGGTTTGAGATGTTCCGGACCCGTGCTCTAAGCATTTATTTCGGCTACCTAGCAGAATTTATTTTCTCGTCACCGGACTGAAGAATACTCCCACTATTCCACCTACTTCAGATGTAGCGGATATGGATGTGTCACTAGTAATAGTAGCGGGATTGGCAGTTGCAGAGGATGTAGCGGGTGCCTTCAAGATGGAAGGGGTGGGACGTGCGGGAACATCCCCGAACAAGAAGGGAATTGAATCTCTGGCGAGCCGTTGGAGGGCTAGAAGTAGTGGGGTAGGAACGCGGTCTTGGGTGGCAGCAGCGGAGGAAGCGGAGATATTGGGGTCCTTGAACGTGACTGCACTAGTAGCACCGACAACGCCAAATCCGACCTCTCTTGATGAAACACGGATTGGCGCCCCTGAGCATAAGAACGATTGTCTGCGAGCTGTAATTGACGATGTAGATACAGGATCGGGGGAACAGGAACAAGTGTTCGAGGTACTGGGCGGATGCGGCAGTTACTGCTTAGGACGGTAACTGAAGTGGTGATAAACTGGAGTACGGCTGCTGGAGCAGAGCAGTGAGGATTTCATTGGTTACATGTAGGATGGCTGGGAACGCCGGGCTTCGTGAGTGACATACTATGACCAGATAGCCGAAATATTTCGACTGAGTGCCGCCATTTCTCCGTCCGGATGCCCAATCGCGAAAGGTAGAGATCACAACTTGTGGCGTGTTGGGCTCGGGGCTGTTCTGTCAGCGGGCAACCGTGTCAGTAAACATCGTGTTCGAGTGATATATAACATCTCAGAACTGACACGCCATAGTACAGAGAAGAAACCGTCATTTGAGGACGGCGATGCAAAAAATCGCCACATACATTGAAACACTTGGTGAGTTTACTGTACCATTTGTTCAAGAGTAGAAAAAGTATGTGACCGAGAAGGGAACGTACAATTTGAGGGTTCTTCGGACAAATTAGAGTTGGGCCAGAATATGTAGCCACATGGGCTGGTGGGAACGGTTGAACAGGTGATGGGGATGCTTGAACAGATGGTGCTTGATAGGTGTTTGGTGAGGTGCGATCTGATTAGATCCAGGCTGTAATACAGATACCGACATATGACTCCATATGTCGTCATATGTGGACATAGGTGTTCTCTCATACACTCCCGGTTTGGTGAGCTCTTTCCGGTCTCGGAACTTGGGACATCGACCCCCAGTCCTTCCAGGCCCTCCTCAATCCTTTGTAAACCCTACCTCCTCACTTTTCGAAACTTCTTATCCACAACACGAGCAACCATCTCACCAGCGAGATTGCGAAAATCGCTTTTGCGGTCTCCTCCTTCCACCTCGTCCCGTGTCGCACTCCACCGCTTTCGGGTGGGTAGTCTTCCCATCCCTCGAATAAGAACCACGAAAAACAGCAAACCAAACCGAGCCAATCATACAAATACACGCCACAAGATTTGTGAAACCCTACCAGTGAGTCATGCACTTTCATGCTATCCCTCCGTTTTCAACGCTTCTAACTAATGGTTTGCAACAGGTTCTCGTGGACCTATCAGCTGTGTGTAAAGTGTAGAGATCTGGCATCCCTTGTCGTGAAGGTCGGCCAGCGAGATCATCGCAACAGACCGCACCGGTCATATTGTTCCGTCCTGTCGGCGAAACTGATGAGACAATCAGAGGAGGGAGAGAAAGATGATCATTGAACTGTCTATCGTACAGAGAGAGAAGAAGATAGACATACATAAGGAAAGAATCATCTCAAGCACTAATCAGGCCCGAGGCTCGCGGGGAGATTGACACCGCACCAAGCCCGAGGCTGGCGGGTAGATAGGCTCCGTACCAAGCCCGCTAAGTCTAGTGCATGCCTTAGTCCCAATGGCCTGCGGGCCAAAGTTAGTGCCCGCCTTAGTTCTGGTAGCCTTCGGGCTAAATCCCTTAGTCAACAGAAACCGCCTTCAACTCAGCACTCAGGGTGAGGCAATCCTGCTTCAAGCAGTTATAGTGACCCAAAAATCACGGAAGAAGGCGGTAGATTCTTAGGCCGAGGCTGAAAAGATACTTTGATTCCCAGATCTCAAGAGCAACCGCAGCTGCGTCAGCTGTTACCTCAGAGCACCGGAGCCTCGTTAGAATCACACCACTAAGAACCGTGAAGGTGGCACCGGCCGCAGGCCTGCATATCTCTTGTACTGTAATAGTTATTTCTACCAAATACAAAATCCTATTCTTCCCCAGTTCAGTGCAGAGACGCCGGAACGAGCACATTGAGAACAAACTAAGGATGCATTTTATCGATCTAACCGAGGAAAAGTCCGCCATAATTTTTAGAACCTCTTACTACAATATGTAGCGTGTGTTGAGGCGTATACTTACTTGTAAGTGTATACCTTGGCGTGGGTCGGTCCAGGTCGATTCAGGTGAAGCCGAACTGCCTAACTTGCCGATATTGTGCTGTGTAGTCTGGTGGGCTGAACCTGACCTCATTCTACCAGTTTACCATGCCACAGGCCAACATCGGCTAGTGTTAGACCTGGCTGGACTGACCATTTTGTAACACTGGTCAGTTGGATGTCCCAGTGCCCTCGTTTTTCGAGTCTATCTCTGTATTGGAGGCCGGGAAAAGAGGCTTCAAGCACCATAGTTATTCCCTCTGCAAGAACAAGGGATTTTCTTCATTTCTTTGATCCTGACGGTCGTCCTCCCTCCGAATAACAACTCCTATTCTGTTGCTACGCGGTTCCCGCCTTGCTCGCGAAACGGAATGTCATGCTATTATGCGAGTATCTGAGCATTGTGGTGACATTGCGGGATAGCGATGGGGAGATATGTAAAATTAGGCAGTCAAACCCTCCACAAAGGGGAGCCGGAAGGTATGGCCCCTTCTCGTGTTGCTGGATACTTAGGTTGAGAGCTTAGGTTGTTCTGCAACTATTCATTCTTTAAGAAGTATCATCACAGACAATATCACACCCAGCTCGGGTGGAGCACTCGGGGTCATTGATCTCATCAGCTACGAAACCGAGAAAGCATCCGCGCTCAGGGAAAGGCCGATGAGATCAACCAAGTAAGGCCGAGGTCAATACCGGTATATTAGATACTGTGCATAAATTTCACTAAGAGATAAGTGAGTAAGGAATAGTTCGCCAGGATGTTCACGAGATCCAAAATCTCCCCTCTTATTGCTCATTTACACACTCCCAAAATTAAACCGCGCAAAACAAAACGAATACCCCCAACCTCACCCTAGAAAACTCCCGCAAAACGCCCGCAACCTTTGTAAACAACACCTTACTCCCCGCCCCCCTACCCCTCTATCTCGGTAAACAAACACACCCACACCCAACAGCCGGACACCTCTCCATCCCCTCATCCTCCTCCTCAAAGAACCACCCCCTCACACACCCCTCACACCCTCCATGGCCACAGTTCGCACACATCGTCCATCTCCGTCCCTTCCCGACTTCACCACAAATAACACATTCTGCCCCCCCTCTCCGTGCACACTTCTCGCACCACCCGCCGCCCCGTCCCCCCACCGCCCTCCCGCACTCCCCACAACTCAGGTCCACATCCACGCCAAACTGCGCATTCATTTTCAACGTCTCGCTTGGGGCCAACTTCCTCACCAGTGCCGCCGTCGAGAAGTGCCGGTTGCGTGTGAGAAGATTGAGGTACCCGTCTAGCACCTCCTCGATCAGCTGCGGAGGTGGCGAGAGCCGCGGATGAAGGAGGAGCAGTAAAACGGCGGCAGTTTGAACATCACCAATGCCGATGGAGTAGGTGAAGAGCTGGTCAACCAGGTGCCGCGCTGACCACGGTTTTTCGGATTCCTCGGCGTCTAGGTCTTTAGTTTCTAGGCCGGGCGTTTGGAGGATGGGGATTTGGAGGGTGGGTTCGGGGGGAGGGGGGGAGGCGATAGCAGAGTTTTGCATTTCTTCCGTGATTGGGGGGAGGAGGGGCGCAGCGGTTGCTTCTGCCGGGTAGTGTTGGGGGGATACTGAGTCTGATAAGTCGCTACGAGTTGATTCCAGGACGCCGTAGGATGAGGAGGTTTGTTCGCTGACGGCCGAGAATTGGCGGGGAAGGTTGGGGGAGCCGATCGATGAGGAGGTGGAGTGCTGGTGGTTTGTGTGGTTGATGTCAACATTTGAGGAGAGCTTGTACGAGGACATAGATGTTCCCAGTGGGTCGGTACGTTCTGTAGTGGAGGTGAGGAGTGGGAGGTAGTGGTTTTCATCCATTGAAGGGCGGGGGTTGTGACCCTTCGTCGTGGTACCATTGCCGATGTTGCTTTCACCATTCTGCGCGGCTAAGTCATATGACTTGATCTGTGATTGACTTACAGTATTGGTGTCGACAGTCAGATTTGGTCGAGGCTGTTTTTGCTTGCTATCGAGTCCATCGCTGTCAGAGTGCACTTCGGCTACCTTATAATCTGGAGAAGAACCCTCGCCATCGGTTGAGATGGTGGAACTCGAAGGACTAATCCCGAATGCCGCGGGAGGAATACGAAGAAGTTGTTCATCGATTCTTTCAGGGGGCTGTACGGGCATGCTTTTTGGCGAGTGTGCCGGCATTGGGGTAGTACCACCAGTCGCACTTACCGAATAATTTCCATCGAAATCGAGCGCTCTTCGGGCAACCGATGCACCAAGTTGTTGAGAGGATATGCTCTCTGGTCTTTGTTTTCTCATCCTCTCAGCCGCTACCTCAGCGGCTGCCTCTTCCGACGCGACCACGAGCTGAATCATTTTCCACGACTTCCCAGTGCGGTATTTCTGTGCCCTCCAAGCTACCCGCGCGTTTCTCTCACATGCCTGGGATAAGGTCATCGTCTTTCCTCCCGCAACACCATTGATGTCGATAACGTAGCGCTCCGCGAAAAAATCAAACGCTTCTTTATCAAACAGGCACGGCATTGAGACCCTTGCTGCGGTCTGAGAAGGCACAAACTTGTCTAATGCTGTATCAAAGATATTGATTGGATTCACAGCTGGTCTTGACGATCTAAAGGAGCTGCTACGGTCATGAGGCCGTCGTTCGTCCCGAATTATATCCTCATCCAGATCAAATGTGACCCTTGCCCCCGGTGTACCGTGGTGCCGATTCTTTTTCCGTCGCTGCGCTGCAAACGTAAACCCTCCATCTGGTGCCCAAGCAAATGCGTTATGGGACATTGAATGGATAGGCTTTGGAGCAAGTGGGACATCGTTCTGAACCAATGTAAAATCTTTAGAGCAGGACCACAAAAGGTCATCATCTCTCCAAAGTATCCCAGTTGTAGAATTGGTGTGTACATCCAGAATTCTGGTGGGGATAAAAGGTCGCTTGAAATTCCAAACTTGAACTCGGTAGTCATTACTGATGGCACAGGACGCCAGCTGGGTGGTCTCGGTATTCGCATTTTTAAGTGGCCTCCAAGCAATCCTACTGACCGAAGCAATAGTCGTGATACAGTGTTTTGCTTGTCGTCGAGCATCGGCGGTGAAGTCCCACACTTTTATCGTTCGGTCTCTACCTCCGCTTGCACAATGCCTTCCATCTGGGTGCCAATCGATCACAAATACAGGTCCATTGTGCGCGTTAATCTTCCGCTCGTATATTGATTCTTTGCGGTAGTCCCATTTCTGTCTAGGTCAGTTCATTGATCATCCCATGCATGAGTATAATAAGCCCACCTGAATGGCCCCACTATCAAACGCGGCCGCAAACTCGGTCGCATTTCGTCCATTGAACTGCACATCCCGAACTGCGTCCGCCTTACCCACAAAGGTGTGCCGACTTTTCTTCTCTCTTAAATCCCATAGCTTTATCGTTCCGTCCTGGCTTGCCGAAAGTAGTAGATTCCCATTTGCCTGATTGAACGCCACCCGATGTACTTGTCGCCCATGCTCTTTAAGCGTGCGATCCAGCCTTCCTTCCTTAATGTCATACAAACATATCGTCCCGTTCGTTCCTGCTGTTGCAATAATATTCTTCTGGTACATAGGGCCCCATTTCACGTCGTGTTGGAAGTGCCTCCTTTGCTCTCCCGGGAGTCGAAGGTTCGCCGCTTCGGAGATATCGTTAACCCCAACCCGTAGGATGCGTATGATCTCGCGGCCTGCGACGACTACGCGGTCGCCGTCGACATTCGCTGAGAGAGCGAGGATGGGAGATTTGAGATCGTACTTGAGGGTTCGGGGATGATTGAGATGGTTGCTGTTGTTTCCTGTCGTCAGCTGCCGGGGGCCGGAGTGATAGTGCGCGCAAAACGTGGAGACTTACGAAGCACTGGTGACGCTTGTGGTACCCCCGCCAAGCCCTCCATTTGTTGTGGGTTCCTTGTTGCCGGAGGAGCTGGGCGGGCGACTGGCGGCACCGAGAAAGGGAAAGGGTTGAGCGAGGCGCGCAAAGACGGCCTTTCGGGACTGAGCGGGCTGTGGGGTGTTGGCTGACAGCAACGTATTGTGGTATTGAGCGTAGAGGCTGTCGGCCATTGGGGATTGTCATTCGAAGGAGGAGGGAGTAGAGAAAGCTTGTCGGCGAAGTCGAAGGGCGTCCATTTAGAATTTGCTTGGTGGTGACTAGATAGACGGCTAGATAGATAGATTAGGCGCGATGATGACGATGCGATGACGCTAGTTAAGGTGGCCAGCGCGCGGTAAGGGCCCAGGTCGATAGAAAGCTAATTTGAATATATAGAGCGGTTTGAGTATATGGAATTCTGGGGAGGAAGATGCCTGTATGCCAGGAGATTCGTGCTGTTCGGTTCCTGATGTATGATCTTCAGCGGGGGACAAAAAGGACAAAGTGACCGATCGTCGATCGATCACACGTCTCACGTTACACGATTTAGCCATACACGAGACAGCATTCGATGCATCTCGATGAGAATACGTAACCCATCGTACTGAGTTCAGGTGCATCCAAAGAAATGGATGAACGATCATCAAACAGCCATTAGTTCCAGTATGATAGTTAACCACTCCGTAGCATCCCAATCAGTCGACTTTCACCGCAACAGGGCACTGCAAACCAGCGCTATGAGATGCTGTCGGAATTCTACCCGAACAAATGATTGGCCGTCTCACGTTACACAGATACAACGAGTGAATCACCCCCGCATGGACCGCAGACACCCCACCAACATCGCGAAAACCAAACTATCTTTACAAGAACGGGCCTAGTTTAGAAACTCGGGCGAACTTGGATGCCTTTATGACGTTTGGCGAAAGCCTTGCAGACTAATCAAGTCCATGCAAAAGTGTCTTGGAGAATTCAAAGTCTTTAGCACTTGCTGGAGTATGATTGAAGATCGTAGGGACTCACCATTCTTTACCAACCTGCAGAGATTCAACGTCTTTGAACCCGGCCCGCGCCAGCCAGTAGTCGATTAAAGGTCGCAGTGACGCACAACAGCATCTATACTTTACAAAATTGCAGGAATCAATCGTCTTTGAAACATCTGGGGGCGATCGACTCCCAGCTCTCAGCTCCCAATTCCAAGCAACTCACAGCACTCAGCTTCCATTAACCTCCCGCAGCGAAACTATAATATTGCTTCTTCTAACCCCACATATAACCTTTCCCCTCCATCTACCACTAACGACACAACGACACAACGTTCCCTCCTCCTCTCACTAAAATGCCGCTATTGTCTTTACCTATCGAGCTTCTGCTCCACATATGCTCATTCTTCGAACACCCCAACTCCATCAACTCCCTCGGTTTGTCTCCTTCTGCTCTCTCGTATCTGAAGCTAATCCAGAGGCGTAGTCCGCACCTGCAAGCGTCTCCAATTCATGCTCACTGATGGACTCTATAAGAAAGGTACTAAAATAATCTTCAGCGATGGCGCCACAGCCCTGCACCGATGCTGTCGCCTCAACTGTGGACTGCTTCCAACCCACTCCCTCCTCCTGGCCGGCAGCGCATTCCTACTCGACCTTAAATCGGAGCTGCGCTTCAATGTGCGGTCTACCACTCCTCTCCACCAGGCGCTCTTAAAACAAAACATGGACGTAGTCGAGCTACTCCTCGCCTTTGGCTCTGATTCCAGCCATATCTCTAGAGATGATTTGATAAGACAAGTTTGCCGTGACCGAAACTTATACAAACACAAGAACCAACACAAGAACTGCGACGTAGAGTATCGAGCCTTCTTCCTCCATGCAGTTGCCACCGGGAAATCAGAGGTGGTGGAGCTACTGGTGGATAAAGTGATGGTCAAGCCTTTCTTTACAGACAAGGACGGTTTCATGCCGCTTCATTACGCAGTTAAACATGGTTACCCCAAAATCGTGACCTACCTCCTTTCCCTCGCCAAATTACCATCGAAGCTGCGTCGTTCCCCCACCATTAAAATACTATTCTGCTGCGCCCTGACCGGCGGAGACGACGAGGTCGTCCGAGAGCTCCTCACAACTTGCCCGCGTGAAGTCGGCCTTGGAGAGAAGTTATTAACCGGGGAAACACTTCTTCACATCGCCCGCACCGCATTGTCGGTCACGCTCCTCCTTGGTGCAGGAGTCAACATTAATACCCGAGATCGTCACCTCCGGACCCCGCTGCATACTGCAGCTACAGCAGGAAGGGTGGAGGTTGTCCAGGCGCTGCTTGCAAGGGGGGCGTTGAGCAGGCTTTGGGATGGGGATGGGATGACGCCATTGAATCGCGCTGTGATGGCGAGAGAATGGGGTGTAGTTAAGGCTATGGCGAGGGCAGGAAGGAAGTGGGGTGTGGACGTGACTTTGAAGGATAGATGTGGGATGACTGCAGTAGAAAAAGCTAGGGCGGCCGGGCTGGAAGAAGATTCGGTCACCATGAAGTTGTTGACGAATGTCCCCGCGACTCAGACCCCGAAGAAGGTGCGGCGTAAGGTGAGCGCTCCTACGGTGGTCATGGATGCCAAGGTGAAGAAGGGTAGCTCAGCGAAGGGGGAGAAGAGACGATTCAAGACTGGCGGCGTGCAGACAGCTGGATAAACAGGGCTTTGTGCGAGGGTTGTTTATATTGAACTTTGAGTGGACCCAGTTGCTGGATCTTAAATCAAGCTGTGCTGATACGACATATGTACTAGCTTGCTGGTTGTTGACCATTGTTTGCTCTGTTTGCATTTATCAGAACCCCTATCTATTCTTACCTGACCATTTTCTCCTACAGGGATTGTTTTTATTCGTCTTCATTGGTTGTGTGTCCGGGTTTTGGTGCGCTTTTTGTCTGCATTCTTAATTTTTCACGGCCGTGAGAGGCGTTTGTATCCTTTACAATCAATATCTTCTTGGGCACTCAAAATCATTAAACATCGACTACATCACACTTTCACCCAGAAATCCTACTAGTATTATCTTCCCTACTGTTATCATTATCTAGGGCTTCTTTCGTAGCCCAGATTCATCACCGGCACGTACAAATACAAGCCCGATCCCGTGCGGAGTGACCATGGCTGTCTCTTATTGGCATGGTTGGAATGTATATACCCTCGTACGAGTGACTCACTTGCGTACAGTATGTCTTATCCAAAGAATTGTTCGAATCTGCGCAGTTTTTGTTATATGTTACTCGAGGTCCAAGTTTGATGTTGTGAGGCTTCAACCAAATGCTCTGAGTGGAGTTGGGGGGGGGGGTGGAGCATGGTGGTGTGGGGGGTGGAGCATGGTGGTGTACGCGATGACTCAATGTTTAGGTGGTACTCGGTACAAGGGAAAGTATATGGTACCTGCAGGCCTTTAGAGTAGTGATACAGGAACCACCGATCAAGTATCCTTTGGTGATAGTTATCGCAAAAGGTACTTCAAAAGTGCAATTGCTCTTGTCACTCACAAGTCAAAAGGCCAGTAAATATCAAGTATATCAACGCATAATACTTTTAAAGTACCTCCCCACTTCCAGACTCGCCAAAAAGATACGTGGGTGCCTGCATTGCTATAGAGTACTTTCCATCTGTAACTACCGAGTTCTCGGTGCTGAGAAAAATGAGACACGTATGCGTATGCAGCTGCGCGGTGTGTGGATGGGAGGGGAACAGCGTACCGATAAGAACCACTCTTGGTGCTTCATTGCTAGATCGCCGCGGAAAAATGAGATCAAACAGTAGGTATCAAGGACAGAGGATATATAACGGTAGCTTAGCGGGGTTTAGCAGTGAAATCGGAACGTTTATTGCAATAACTAGGATGCCAATCCTAAGGCTACTAAGAAGCCCAAAGGCCACCCATTCCAAGTCTGAAGGTATTTCACTCGCATTGCGTGCTACCCAAATTGGGGCGGATGCAGCCTCGATGGCGTGATGAGACGGGGTCGGCGCATGATAGGAGATGAGAAACACTAAACATCACTCGATGACACACCGGTGACTCTATGCAGTCATTTGAAATTACCCGGCACCGCAAGGGTGCCTAATTTTTAATGACTCGACCCCAACGTCGTGACTCACATCTCACCCAGCCTCGTACATATCATGACCCTGAATCTATTGCAAAATTTACCCTCAACCACAACTGCGTTTACAAACACTGGTCTGCGTCGCCTCCTACCTTCCTCCTCCTTCTCCTCCACGAAGCGCGCAGCAGCGTCGACGGTGTTTACGGCTTCAGCTGAGATACCCGAGGTGCTGCTACTCGCCGGAAAAGATCCTGAGTGTCGCCAGCGCGTTAGGTTTAATGGCGCGCAAGTGAGGCTCGGGTTCTTGGAAGAAGCGAGGGGTGTGGAGGTAGGGAAGGAGAAAGAGAAGGGGGAGGTGGAGAAAGAGGAGAAGGGGAAGAGGGTGGTTGTTGAGGATCGTCTGGACGCGAGAGACGGGGAGGAGCGGCCGAGGAAGCGGCCGAAGAAGGCGGGGGGTGGCGGAAGAGCTGATCTTGGGCGTGACAAGAGGGCGTGTAAGTTTTTTGTCGGGGAGAAAATTTTCACTAACTAACCTCTTTGGGTAGAGATTCGATACCGCATGCCGGTTGAATAGCCTTGTTGTTACGATTCACGCTTAAGTTACTTCTTGGCCTGTTAGCCTTCATGCAGACTTCTTCTCTCGTTTTTATACCTATTGCTCAGGAACACTCTACCCCCCTACCAATCTCTGCGACAATACGACTATACATCCAGCTCAGCGCGCCGTCCATACGTCGCGGTGATTGACGACCAACATGTCCCACAACCCTATCGAGTCAGACAGGAATGGCTACTGGGGCTTGAGTCCTCATCATTCAAGCTGATCAAGTCTTTTGCGAGTGGGATGCTATCCATTCCATGGACCTGATTGGGCTGTTTGGTAGAGCCATCAACAAAGATTATACGCTTCGGGTGCCCAGAGAGGGCTAAGAGCTGGGAGGACCGGTTCTTTGCAACATTTCTCCGGTACAACTGGATCTTTCCCCACCCGCCAGCCAATTCCTTCAATCAAACAACCGACGGTAATTACCTTTAGCACAGTGCAGTCCATGAGTGTGTTAAAGGTCATCTGAGCACGATCCAGGATCATCAGATCTACGACGTCCGCGACCTGACTCTAACAAAGTGGACTTCAGGACGTACAACAGATGCCTATGTGCGGGGAAGCCCACCTATCCGATTATCCACTTCGCACGGCAGTGAGTGAGCTTCAGCTTCCACAAACAAACGATCCAGCAAATCTCTGGGGTTCGCACGCAATAAAACCTATGGAAACCCATCAATTCACCCGAAGAAGATTGCAACATCAGCGCAGCCATTTGTTGCATTCAAATTTTGCAGTTGACCGAGGTCGGACGAGTTCATCCGGTATCGTGATTGGGATACTTGACCTCTTTAACAATTAAAAAATTCGCCTATCACTGTTCCTCGGTCATCAGGTGGGCATACGGGTTCAATGAGCCGGAAGTCTCAAACGACCGAGATATAGTCCGCAACAAGGCCAGGGTTCGTGAACTGCTAACGGACTGGATCCAGCGCTTCTCATCAGAGCAGAGATGTTGGTTCATCAAGCAGTCGACGGTTCAGGCACTTTTTCTCAGTTCTCGCAAGCCGAACTTCCTGAAAACGGCATCTATATTGCGTGCACGGAGGATAATCAGGGTTTATATCTCCCACCCGGATATAAACACGTATATACCCTGAATCGACTTACCAAGTCTTTTTCCAGTTACCGCGTCTCCTCGCCCTCATCCTGATCTCGGGTTCTCGCGGGTATCTGGCTACTAGCTCGGCTTCGTAAGATATTACTGATGAGTATATGCCGACTGTTTTCATCTCATTCGGACGAGGGATCACTGGTCGTTCGCTTTTGAAGCCTTTCAAGATACTCATTGACCGGGAAGCTCCTTGGCGAAGGGGGGAACAGCAGGGAATCACCCCGGTGATTTCAACGGATATCCGATCCAACCCTGCTTTTGCGGCGGTGGATCCAGCTCTGCCGTGGTTGACATTGGTCCCCTTGCAGTCAACACGTTCCAGCGGGGTGGCAAGACAGATCCCGCTGTGTTCGCTCGAAACAATTTACATATCGACAGCCGCCCAATCTCCTCCGGCGATATCACCCACATGTCCAAAGCATGGCGGAAGTCCACCACACACCCGAAGCTAGCGGCGCCTCAGACAAGCGGTATGGGCGGCCAGACCTATCCGTATTCCAGATATCCTCAGCATGTTATCCTGCGGCCATCTCAACTTTTAGAATCATAGAATCCAATTATCTACAGAGGCATCACCGCTTTGCGGTGGTCTGAGACACGGAGTTGACAGCCCACGGTGTCCTAATCAATGGTCATCTTTCAAATCATTACAACGAATTAGCGTCGGACACGGAGATGTATAATCCCCTGCCACGATCTGCCCTATAAACACCGAAGAATATAGTTATTTTAGTCAACGAACGAACGAACGGGGGCCATTACATTTAACCCCAACAATGCAGACAATAGATAGAAGAACTGGGACAAGGATCCTCTTCTATCAGGAGGTTCCGTCTGGTGTTATGACTAGGACAAGAATCCTCTTCTATTGGGAGGTTTTGTTTAGTGTTATGACTGGGACAAGGATCCTCTTCTATTGGGAGGTTTTGCCTGGTGTTATGACTGGGACAAGGATCCTCTTCTATCGGGAGGTTTCGTCTGGGAATGGGACAAGGGTCCTCTTCTACCGGGGGCGCCCAGAAGAATAGATATAGACGAGAATCTGGGAACGAGATAGGCTTCTTTTCCCAGTTGCACTCCGACGCCGCGGATCACCCCAAAGGCTCGAATGCAGAAGCGTCACGGCTGCACTTTCTCGACGCCGGCTTCCTCGGGTTCACTGCATCCACCCCGATCAAAGGGTGTTTGTCAGTGTTCTTGTTTTGCGATTGTTATGACTCAGGTTTCAGCCGCACTTGATATGTTCCGTCTCGGTATACATAAACGACGCCCCCGCTACTCCGCCCAAACCTTCCGTCTGTGCCCCATCTCCATTGTCCCTCCCGGTGTATATATCCGAACCAATCGGACCAACGACAGCTAGCGATGCCTTTGTGTATGACCGATAATAGAGCCACACTTTAACCAAATGGCCCAACCAAGCCTATTAAAGCCCTCTGAACGCCCAACGAGCTATCGCCCTTCCATTTAATAATACCTCGGTTGACACCAGCGCCAATTCATCACTCAGTCACTACCTCTCACTTGGAGCCAAAGGATCAACCCACCAGTGTACACAGAATTTCGCAAACCCACCCAGTTCGTCAGCGACGGCCCCGATTTTGCTATTAGATCTCACTAGTGAACGAGAGTAGGAGGATAATGATGAGAATGAGGTACAGGAAGAGGAGGGGTTACTATCGTGACACTAGGAGTTGGACACCTAACGTTCTTTTGTTAAACATGTTCGGGAGGAAGGAGAAAAAGGAAGAGGTTCAGGGGGATTGTGTGTAGGGGCAAGCATACTTGAACGATAGGAGACGTGCTAGTACCAGTGTGTGCATGTATGACCACCAATTAACAAATGATTCACTCCGTCAACCTACCATTGCGAATTTCGATGACAATTGTATGCAGGGGCAAATGAGACGGTCTTCCTGGAAGAAGGGAAGGGGGAGGGGAATCGGGCACTGTCATACTCTAGTTAGAGCGAATACAGTATGATTAAAACAAAACAAAACAAAAGCTGGTACTTTGTAGTACTGACTAAAGTCCTCTTCATCTTCCTTAAGTGCTTCTAGTTGGTATCGAGCTGAACTCTTCCTCTACTAAGAGTATTTTCTCATATGAAATAGCTAAATTTGCTTCTGATGAGCCCGTGGAGTTTGGTGGGAGGTCCCATTCTTTCCTTTCCTTTTATTCTCCTCCTATCGGCTTTCTTATCACTTATCAGGAGTACTAAATTTTCAACCGATCACGTCTATTACTCGGATAGTTACATGGAAGGTATGCTCAACTACTTACCTTCCAATATAGTCGCATTTAAATCATTCTAACGAATAACTACAACCCCGTTTTAAGCCCCCCAGATTCCGTGGGGACCCGATGACCGTCGCGCCCAGTACCTCGACATCTACCTAATCACACCCCATCACCCGCTTATCCCCCGCCCTTTTTTTTCTTTCTTTCTTTCTTCCCTTCCAATTTTGATTTTAATCTTACTTATCAACCCAGCACCCCTCCCCCCCGCTCCCGTAGATGCTCCCGTGCGTCTCCACGCACGCGCCAAGGTAGTGCTCGCAGCACCCCGCGCACGTCAGCAACCACCGCTCCACCACGCCGCTGGGAACAGCGTACACGGACTTTTTGCGGCACGCGCAGCACGAGATCTTTTTGCGCGCGCCCTCGAAGGCGGTTAGGGTCGCGGGCGAGCGCGGGAGGGACCGCCACGGCGAGCGCGGCGGGATCGGCGGGATCGACGGCAGGTTGTAGTTGTAGGGGCGGTCGCGGTCTTGCGAGGGCATGGCGGGATATGGGGAGGAAGTGTTTCTTTGAAGGTTTGGCTTGCGGCTTGAAAGTGTAAATTCTACGGGATTGTTTGTGGAGGTTGGAATTGGGTTTGGAGAGAGCTAACGCCAGCGTCGCTCCGGGTGTGGGTTTTGGGCATGGCCCTCTTGATGCCCGACTGAGAGCTCCCCCGAGTCGGGTATGTATGAGGACTGAGGATCCTGGCGAGTGGTGAGGGTTGGACGGGGTTACCCCGGTGCGGTTTCAATATGCTTCAATTTGTGCGCCTATCGAATTCCCGGGCCGATGACGGCTGATGCTTGCGTTCTCCCGCCGCCCCCAGACCCCCGGTGACAGGTGACAGGTGTCAGAATACTCGCGCAGGGGAGTCGGGATTGCGGATTTGCTGCGGTTGTTTGTGTATCGTAGGATTTGAGTGTGGGGCTCGGGGTTTTTGAGTCTTCTTTTGAGTATACCGCGCTGACTCGGAAATCCTGGTACTGGTTGCATCTTCCGTTTTTGTAAGAGTGGAATGTATCCCGCACCCACGAGGGAAGTGGGTCTTGATGGCTGGAAGTAGCTGATTCTAGGTTCGTGATTGGCTAAAATCGGTCACTGAGCCGCAACCGCAGCCTTGAGCCTTTTTCTGCAGATTTATGAAGGTGGTTGTTTTGAACTAATCACTACGACGACCTCGGCCCCCTCCGCTGTTATTGATGGAGGTTTGAGTGAAGGGCATCCGAGATACTTTCTGCCCCATTCATCCGTCCTTTACACAGCACTAATATCCCCACACCCACCAGATCGGCCTTCCTTCCGGCCCCCGCGGACTCCGACATATCTACACATCCGCAACGCCCCTCCCTCTTCACTACGCCATGGCCACCCCGTGCACCTCTTCCTCCTATCTAATACATAATCCTAATCCTCTCCATCCGCTTCTGGCGCCTCGCTCCCCCGGGCCCGCCTCCTCTTCTGTCCCGGGCCACAATCTTCGCCTGGGTGCTAACTTATATCCTCACCACCTCGCTCCCAGACTCCTAGCATTCGGCACTTGTTTCCCTCCACTTTCTCATCCCCCACCAACAAAAACAGCAAGCTACTTCATCCTCCTCATCGCCTCACCTCTTCCTCCTCAATGATCGTGCACCCTCCCACACCGGCGACAGCCTAGTTAGTCCCATCCCTCACCCCGCGAATAACAAAATGGGTCTTCTGCCTCGCGTACTCTGGTCGGGGTAAGGTTGGAAGTAGCAAGTCCTACCTCTGCCCCATAGTCTTGACAGCCCGCGCAGGCCACGGCGAAGCGGCTAGGGTGGTTGTTCATCCTGCGTACTACGGTTCATACCGGGCGGCAGAGTTGGCATGGCGGCACACCTCGCCTGGAGCTTCACCACGCTCGAATCCCGTTCTGAGTTGTGATGACCGCATGTGTGGGAGCAGGTGGGAGATCCTGTTGCTGCGGCTGCTGATAGATTGGGGGAGGAGTATACGGTTCACCGGTTCTGGGAAGGGGTGGCATCAGGGTTGCCGAATGGGGTGGTTAGCGGCTGGGCTGATGAGGACAGATCGTGCAATCACATGAGCAGTATCTGTGCTAAGTCTTTGGCGTACGGAAGGGGGTTGTCGAATTTACGCAGGTGTTACGGCGTTCCGCTTTGCGGGGTGGGCATTGGGTTGGGAATTATGCGGCGGACCTGCGGGGGAGGTGGGTGTGACGGTGTGGTTTTCTGGCGTAGGGGGTGAGGACTGTGTTATTGCGTTGGGACGGAGGGGTGGGGTGAAAGAGAGGTGGGGACGAGGTGGGCTGGGAAGGTGTGAATTGTGGGCTGGTTTGTGGTTTTGTGGCCGTGGTTTGGGGATGATTTGGTGAAGGTTGAGCTGGTGGGACAGTTGGAGTTGTTGGGTAGGGAGTATATTAGTATGTACTAGCACTGATGGCGGCTTTGCCGCCCCTAGAGGGAGATGAATCTACTGAACCTTTCTCGAGCGACACCCAAATTTGTATTCTTGGAGTAGACTGGATCCGGAGGAGTATGCAGTCGAGTATGGTGCCCGTCTTTGTCAAAATACGCCGGCACATCAACGTGCATAAAGTGCTGTATTTCAGTCCAGCATATATGCGCTTGGCTCCATAATCATACTCGACAGTATACTCCTAGCTCCCGGGTATTAGTTTGTGATTTTGAAGAGGGAAAGGCGGAGTCCAACACTGCAGGGAGCATACAGTCAACTACAGCTTCGATTAACTGTTAGTTAGAGTTGATCTCCGCTAAGAGTCAGTTGCCGCTAGGAGCATATAGTCGAGCACACCTGAGTAGATAAAGTCGAGCGAGCCTGGATGTATAGAACACCTTGTAATCGGAGTGAAACTCGTGGACTTAATTGGACGGGCGATATTGATTCTATATTATTTTGCCACAACTACCAACAGATGTATGTACTTAAGTATGTACCACCTGTCAACCAATGAGAATGATTTGAGCTGACAGCCATGTGTAAGTAGATATGATAATCTGTGGTCTTACATGCACCCACTGGTACTGGCACGGTTAATGAGGGTAGCCTGTACAATACGGCTCCCTAGAGGGGTAGTTTTTATACGACAGTCTAGGCTTAGTAGATTCTGCCGACGTTTTACTCGAGTTGATATTCTTTTAGCATGCTTCTTCAACATAGTTTCGTCTGCGTGGGCTTCCGCCTCACATACTTTCTCCACAGCCTTCGACAGGTCTATTCGCGTGCTCGTGCTCCTTCAACTCGAAGCTTGCTGCTAAAGGTCTGAGAAATACGGAAATTCTTCTTTTCCGTACCAACACACATTGGAGACGAAGTGAGAGGCTGTCTCATTTGTCCTCTGGCAATGCGTGCAACTTTTCACTCCAAAACGCGATGAGAGGTGAGTGTCGGTGATGGTACCCTTACCCTCGAAACAGTAAAGCACAGCCCGTAATGATGGAGAAAACACTCAAGACTTTGGGCGCCAACTCAACAATGACTTGAATGTGCTCTCTAGTGCAATCGCTCCCTTAGATCGGGACTCATTGCCACATGCGCGGCCCTAATCACTCGGACTCTCGTAATGCCCGCAGAACGCCTCTGCCATCAACCGACTTGGAAAGGCTAGCGATACTGATTGTTATTGCTCAGACCAGTAGCACCAGTAGTGTGATGCTGTGAACGGTAGTTCTTAGCAAAAGCTGGATGTAATAAGTGGTTCTTCCTCCCTGGGTCCGAGAACCGTTTGCCAAGTCTCCGTAGTTATGAATGTATGCCAAATATTCCGGTTTCTTAGAAATAGTATGTCTGTCTTCGTCCCATGTCGGCAAACAGATGCTGTAATGAACCTCAGGAACGAGCTTCACAAATACTTCGTACCCGACAAACGCGTGAAACGTGGCTTCTTGTTGTTGTGCGTGATGAACATAAGTTTTGGAGGATACTTTGATAGTGATGGGGTTATTATTTGCCATAGTTGACGTTGCTAAAAGTATAGTGAGTGGGTGGGATGAAGTTTTTAACCAGCGGTACGTGACACGGGGCCCGTCAAGATTGTGGATGTGGGGGTCGGATGTTTGTCTGCCAGAGTTCTCCGGGGGATCCATACTGCGAACGGAACAAAGGGAAAACACAGACTTCAAATCAGTTTCTCTAATTAGCCAAGTTAAATAGATGTATGAAGAAATTCCAGGAGCCCAACTGTGATATATACATCTTCTAATACCTCCGCTCCCCGTATGAACAACCCCAACACCGATATGTACACAATCACAACCTCTCCTTCACCCTCTTCTCCACTGCCACCGCCCTCGGCTCTCCCACCTTCCCTTTCGGCATCTCCAAATGCACCTGCACACTTCTATCACCCCTCTCTCCTAACCCCATCACCCACGTCCCATTATCCAATACCGCCTCACGCCTCGGTTCACAAACATACCCCCCAATCTCGCCGACCCTTTCCCACAGCCTCTTCCTCTCGTCTTCTCCCCCACCCTCACTTAAGCATTCCGCCACATGGCTCACCAAATACATCTGCGGGGGGAACAACACAATGTCCCCCGTTTTCACCATCTCCATCGCCTTTCTCGGCGCAACCCACCTGGCACCAACAACCTCCTTCCCACCATCGCCCACAACAACCGCATCCTCATCGATCCATGCCGGAAGCGTAGTAATAAACATCTGAGCGTCGTAACGCCTTCGCATCGTCGGCGGCGTAATCCACGCCGTAAACGGCCGTACTTCATAGTCAGGAACTAGTTCCCCGCCCCAGCTCTTTATCCACGCCGCAAAATCGAGGGCATCGGAGTGCACGGATTTTTGAATTTCGGTTAGGGGGGGACGGGCGGGTGGTGGGGTGGTGGTAAGGAGGAGCCCGGTTTCTTCGAAGGTTTCGCGGAGCGCGCAGAGACGCAGGTTGTTGTTGTCGCTTGGGGAGAGGACGCCGCCAGGGAATACGTGTGCGAGGGCGAAGGAGAGGTGGGCGGTGCGCTGGAGGAGGAGGAGCCGGTTTGATGGGGAGATGACGAGGAGGGAGGCCGAGGGACGGATCGCCGCAGGTGTTGAGGGCGAATTGCGAGGTGGAGGCATGGAGAGGTTTCGTTTGAGCGGGTGGGGAAAGCGGTAAGGGAAGGAGAAGTGGCGACGGTATAGGGGAGGTGGTGGTCGCATAGTGGGTGATATGGAGACAGCGTCATCTGGGTGACATTGTGGGGTTAACAGGATAGCACCGGGACGGCGGTAACCATTGGAGTTTACCCGTTGGTGTTGGTCCTCGGCAAGGGCTGGTGTCAACTTTCACATGCCACGCGGGTTAGGGTATTGCGACGTCGTCTCAAAGTTGCAGCCAGTACTTGGTCTCAATCAACCCAGCAGACCTGCAGCAAACCACCGATGTCGCTGCTCTCAGTCCCCAACGAAATCCTCACCATCATCGCCGAGGGCATCACCGAGCTCAAACACCTCAACGCACTCGTCCGCACCAGCCGGAAGCTCTACCTAACCCTTAACCCCACGCCTGTATAAACTCGGAATCGCGCTTCCATCCGACGAAGACCACGAATCTGTCCTTCACTGGGCTCTCAACACCTCGCAAATCTCAACCGTCGGCCTCCTTCTCGCAGATGGCCAAGATATCGACGAAAAACTCCTCGCGCACACCGGCATAACCGCAAACTGGCGGGGATCATGGTTTCTATCCCGGCCGACAGCGCTGCAGGCAGCCGTATGCAATAACAACGAGCCTCTAGTTCGCCTCCTACTACAGCGCGGCGCGGAAATCACCGGCAAAAGCAACAACTACAATGATGCCACCCTCCACGTAGCCGCAAACCACGGACACTCCGCCATGATCCGCCTACTTCTCTCGGAGGGCGCAGATATCAATATGAAAACAAAACACTTCGAGTCTGCGCCACTACACTATGCGCTGTACATTACGAACTCAAAATGGGACACCATCCCCGCGATCCGAACGCTGCTGGAGAATGGAGCAAACATCGAGGCAAGGAATTGCTACTGGTATACGCCACTTATGGAGGCTGTATACCAGCAGTACGCTCCGGCGGTGGAGGTGCTGCTGGAGTACGGAGCGGATGTAAAGGCAGTTGATCCCCACGGGGTTTCGACGATGGATATTGCAGCGATATCGAATACAGAGGTTACGAAATTAATAGTGGAGTATAACGGTGTATACGGTGCTAGATAGTGGCACACACGTCGTGGAGGGTAACCCGTTGAGTTTTTATGTGGCGGAGAGAAATAGGTATTTGGCGGATGGGTATAGACGCTTCGATGAGCCAGGTGAGGCGGAGAGACATCCGTTGTATGGATTGAAGGCGGCGGTGGAGATGGGGATGACACTGCTTAGGACAGCGTATAGGGTGAGTGTCTTTATTGGGTTGTATTTTTCGAGTGGAGCTGGGGCGTAGGAATAAAGGTGCTATTTATGGTCTGCGCTGGTTGTTATGTGATGTTTATTGGATCAGATCGGAACGGCTTTGGAAACCCCGTGAAAGGGCGGGTAGAATGGTAGAGTTACAAGACGGTGATTGCAAGTGAGGATAAATGTGATGTGGAGACTAGTGATCGGTTTTCCTTCAGCCGACAGGTTCCTAATATTCCGGACTCTAAATCAAGTATTCAATACTTCTTACTACTAACATCGGGCGTTACAACTAGAGTACAATACATGTATATGCCCCTCACTTGGAGCTATTACATCGCACCATAGCATATTACAGAGTGTCGTACTCACAGTAGCACTACAGCGAGGAGCTGTGGTTTACACGCCCAAAAGATCCCTCAAGCGTAAGCCCACTTTTTTACTGCGACTGTACAGGCTCCATCACACAATATCCAAGTAACACCCAGGTGTCATAGTGGTAACATGTAAACATCATTGCAGTTACAATCGTCGATAAACTTCCTAGAAAGTTCCTGCTCATCTACATCCCGCAACAACTTGCCTCCGAAGAACTAGTACTCGCTCTACCTCACCGATAGACTAATTATCTGCATCGTAGCAATATTTCGGCTGTACACCAGGCCAACCATGTCCATCACCCATGTAGGCGGGTCCAGAGGCTAGAATTGTTTGTGTCACCTACAAACACGAAATGTCCAAACAAATAGTCAGGAAAATAAAGCTTCAAGATTTGGTACCTTTCACTTGATGCTCGCAAGCTATTTCTTCGTCCGTTGTAGGTACCCACCAAAAAAAAGAGCAAAAGTAATAGCCCACGCTCTCTAAGGCTCAGCTACCACTAGCAACATTCACCGCCTATTTAATCTCCCTCACACTATACTAAGTACATGTGCTTAGCTCCATACGTAAGGAAAGACAGTTGCAGTTCCTAGTCTGTCAGACGGCTGTATTTTCGCTAGTGCTTAGCCTAGCGGCCAAAAGCCGTCTATGGGTTATGCAGTTCCACTAGTATTTCGACAACCATCAACAGCAGGGAAACGGTTCTACGATCGCCTTATTCTGGGGGGTTTCTCGTGCCCAGCCTCCTGCGGCTGGGTACGAGAAAATTCTGGGGTCATTAAGAAACGGATTATCATCAACACTAAACCGCTTCCCAAAATGGCCTTTTTATATGGTATCGCCCTCCTCGTCCACCTGCCGCAAACAAAAAATTGACCCTGTATGTGCTCAAAATGGACAACGGGCTCATGACCATATGCAGGAATCCCCGGGTTGGGCTTGTGTGTCATTGGTGTTTGATACACTCAGCGCTAAGATATATCAAGCGCCCACTAATTCGGCCAATGCCATTATTCTGCGCTTAGCAACCTCGGCTGAAGGGGAGCGTGGAAGTCATAGTATCTGGGGAGAACGGATACTTAAACTGCCCACTTTGCATGAAACACGAGACACTCTTTATATGCTACTCAAGAGTGAGCGTCTGTTCCAGGCTGGTGTGTTACTTTGCGCTTACCATATCTACTTCGCGTTTTGAGGAAAAAACGCTGCTGGTAATGTAATATGTTGAAATATTTAGGTGGTGGCGAAATCGCGCGGCTGCTGGCCATGGAATGCGAGGAAACATTTCGTTTCTTTGAAAATATAAGCGTCCATGTACCCCCAACCCCAAGACGAACACCTGAGAATATTGCACAAGCTTTTCGTCATCTGCAAGGGGCAGTTTTAAATACGTTTCGACCGAACCAGATTGGCGGATTAGTTAGAATACCTTCGCGAACCAGCCAAAAATAAAGGCCTCTGTGGGGTGCTCCGCCCCTGTTTTATTCAATTTATCGAATCTTTCTGACAGGTGTGCAGTACATTTGAACGCGGGCTACTTTTTTATGTAGATTCTAACATCAGTATATCTAGTCTCGAGTTTCCACTGATAACTATTAAGATAGAGAGTTCGGAGTAGGGTCTACATGCACGCCCGGATTAACCCTGCTCACCACGTTCCCAATATATTAACCCAAGCTCCCGCTGTCTACCCAGCAGTAGTTAGGTTTCAAACCTTCCGACTCCCACGTTTAAGGTCAGACACTCCATAGTTTCACCATAGCTACCGTCCAGACGGTATCTTATCGGTTATTTTTGTTGCTGAGAGAAACTTGACTCGTTCGATAAATTCGCGCTGGTATAATCAACTTATAGGGACTAACATTTATGCTTATCATATCGCGGAACGGCTTCCAGTTGAAGTAGCATTCTTTCGTTTTTGCCTTGGTCGTTGTGGGGATAAATTTATGGCGTGATTTTATCTTTGACTGATCGTGTGGGTGCTGAACGTTTGTAGTAGATCCCTCTGACGGTCGCCTAGGAGTCGTCTGTCTCGATTATTCGACGTAAGGCGTAGATAGCTACGGAGAGGCTGGGGGCGCCATTACCTCACGTCCATGATTCTGAAACAACGTGGAACGTGGTGGTTTTCCTCTTTTGGTCACGGGGTAAACCCCACGGGATCCAGTTAGAAGCAGCGGGCGGATTTCTGGGGTGAGCGAGAATACGAAGAACAAGGAGGGGTTTTCGCTTGTATGGATATTACTAGTTTCTTAGAGCCAAGTTAGCCAACAAGCTGACTTTAACACTTCAGGTACCAAGTGGAGTGGAGTCGAACGAGCGTTCAGAGGCAGCGTTTTTAAAGAAGCTTGGGCTTTAACCAGCTACTTGAATTGAACTTTAATTAACATGCAAACCCCACTCAGAGAAGCTGAATTCAGAAAGTCGCTTAGCGCAGTCGACCTCTGAGAGTTCGACTATTGCGTACACTAAGAAACTAGTAGTTACAAGCCAGAAAGTTATAGAAATAATTTCATCTATTCGTTCGTGCAGGCGGCGATAATGGTGAGCCGTGGACTAGTGCTTGGATGGATTCTCTAAAGTGGAAAATTTAGATGGATCATCTATTATCAATCATTGCGTAGAATAATCACGAATTTACATTGGAAGAGTGTCATGCTCTTAGATAGTATGTACATATGTGGGTAGATAAGGGAATAAACGAATGTCCGCCTCCATTTCTTGCGAAATGCCAGCTCCAATCCCACGTCTAAATCTCCAAACACTATTGCGTAAAATCCAAACACGAAGTATAAGTTTGGTTGGCACTGCAACACATCAGCCAAAACTCCTTACCCACCACACACACCGGATTTACTCACCTCCTCGAATCCCACCAAAACTGCAGCACACACTTCCCTGGCGTAGAACACTTCCCGCACAAACTCGGCATGGTAAAATTCCAGTGCAGCTCCGCCGGGTTTGCGTTATTTTCGGCAAAGACAGCGAACGTCTTGATCGGCTTCCCAATCATCTTGTTGCTCGCAGTATCGATCACGCTGAGATTTGCCACCCCCGGGTGTGGCGCGCGGATATCGTAGCTTACTGGTATCACCATTCCCGCGGTGTAGTTGAACACGTGGGCGATGTTGTCTTGGAACTGCAGACCTTTGCAGAGGTCTATGTTGCATTTGGCGGCGTTGAAGGTGGGGTCGCTGCCGATTTGCTGTTTCTTGTGTGTGTTAGATTGTGCGGTTGGCGTTATGGGTGGAGGGAGCATACGAGGTTCTGGGATGGGCCGTATTGGTCGGAGCTGAGGACGCTGTATGCGGTTGTGCCACAGGCTGCTTTAAAGGCGGGTCCAGGCTGAAGCTGTAGTTTTAGCAAGGTGTGGTCTCTGTGCGTGCTGACGGGGGATTACCTCTCGATGAGCTGGAGAAGTGATAACGCCGTGTCCAACGGCAGTTGCTACCAGAGAGGCGACAATAATGAATGTAGAGGTGAAAAGCATCGCGGACAGTGGTGATCAACACGCTAACTGGTATTAAAAAGATAGACTGGAGTGACAAGATGGACGGGAATGCATGAGCGAGGCATAAGATATATATACCATTTCTAGAGATAGCATATACATATGGATATCTAAGGCCGCTCATGTCCAAGGTTCCTAGCCGCCCGCCTACCTTGGTTCAGTCAGCCCGGCGAGCGCTATGCGTTGTGGGTTCCAGCGTTTCGTTTCCTAGGTCATCCCAGACCGAACATTGTAGAGCGCGCATAAGGCCCGCATAAGCAGCCATCAGGCCCGACAGGAAGAACTCGGGTAATAGCCGAGAACGTGCGGTGAGCATCAGGGTTCCGGAATTTCAGGGGCTTAAACGTCGAAATAAACAGCATACTTTTAAAACAACTTCAAACACACGCATACTGCAAAACGGGCAGCCTGAATGGCTGGGATAGCGGTATGCAGGATAAGCTCGGAGTCGTCCCGGGAGTGCGCGTACAGTTTGCTTGCTGGGAAGAACTCCTTGAGGAGGCAAAAAGGCACCCTTGCTGGAGGGATTTCATAGTTGACAGCAATTGGAATTTTCTTAGTCGGAACCACGATAAACATGTTTAGAACTGGTACTAACGAGGTACAAGACTACCAGGGAAGCCTGACAGGCTATGATCTACCGGAAACCATCTCTTGAACTCCTGTTAAAGTTGGTGGTTTCCCTAGACTGGGCTGATTGTGGCACCCAACACGTTGAGTACCTCGGGAGTTACATGTAGCGGGCTGTTTGTCTCCGTTAGATTAAGGTTTTGTGCGACGCGCTTAGATCACGTGCACCTGGAGCAAAGTATATTGAGACCCGGGTAAGGCAGTAAACGCCATATGCAGCATGATGCATTCTTAGATTTCCTGTTAAAGTACCCATCTGCATCTGCATCTCTCAAACCTCAACAACCTTCATTCTCCACCAGCGCTTCGCTGAGAGCCCATAACCCAGTTACATGCTTTGTGTAATAGTTCAAGCAACCACACTAGCCAGGCTCGCAAGAATACAAGCGCTGGCCGCCCCCTCTGCCTCCCCAATATCATCTGCCTGCCAAACAAAGAACCCGCAAGAACCGCAAGCGTCAAAGGCACTGCCAACCACCAAAACAGGCCGAAATTCTTCGCTTTCATCACGTTCTTCGTCTCATCCTGTTCAAAGAACGCGGTGCTCCATATGTTCTTGATTCACGATATCTCAGCATTGAAAAGCACGGGAGATGGTAAGGGTCACACTTACAGCTATGGCAGACACTGGGAGAAATATTAACGCTGGAATAGCGATGATGAGGAACGACGCAGAATCTCGCTGGGCATTGAAGTTGAACGCCTATAGTAGGTTGCAATCAGTGAATGAAGTACTTGAAATTGGGAGAATTATGCATACTAGATTAATCATGTTGTCTGCTCGGCCCTTCAGGGAGAGCAACTGCTGATTTGTTGATTGGAACAAACGTTCCACGTGCTCTAGCGATCTTTGCGTTTGCGCTATGCATTCCCGGCGATTTTCAACCTGGCTTATATTCATCAGACCACTGGGGCTCGAACTCCCAGGCGTCAAAGCACTTGCAGACGGTGGTTCCACTGTGTCTATGGGTGCGTTATGCTTGAGAAGACTTTCGATGGTCAAAAGCATGCCATCAACACCTTCTTTAAGGTGTATAATGTGTCGGGCAACATGGTGAAGTGTTACAAAATCTACCGTCGAGTAGAGGCCCAGGATACTGCCATTAATACTTTTATCCGCTTCGTTGAAAATGATCTAATAACGCCGATCAGCCAGAGGATTTTATTAAATGGGGTTTAGGACAAGGTATTTGTGACTCCACATGCCTTCTCGTGCTTTTTAATATCGGTCTTCAGTGCTTCAGCATATCCGTTGATCGTCACAAATAATTCCTGCAATATTGGAATATACAGAGCATATGCGTCTTGAAGACATTTGGATATGTTTCTGTTTTGAACAGCCTTCAACATGCGCTCTTCGATGCGATTTTTATCGACGTCAACATGTGCAAGGAAGCATAGCAAATCAATTCTCGGTGAACCCAAACCCGAATGCCGTTGCCATCGTAAGAACACGCTTCCTATCAGATGACCAATAAAATAGGAATCGAAGGATGGGTTAGTGTCTGGTGGATTATCACTTGTTCGATTAGCGCCTGGTTCAGTAGCGTTTGTTGAATTGGCTTCTAGTGGAGTAGCGTCTGGTTGGGCAGTTTCCTCTGTCTAGCGTCATTTAGTGTGATGCTGCAACATTTGACGCTCAGACACGGACTGACCACAGGCTGCTCTCCAAAGCGGGGGCAAACCATATGAAACCACGAACCTATGGGTTGTTTTGTTAATTGTAATGCAATGTTACAGTTGAGGAGCAGAAGTAATACTCACAATTATATTCGGAGGAGGTTTTACTCCCGAAGCCTTGAGTAACGCCAGCGCCCCGACCTACCCAAAACGTATTCGGAATGTTATATAATCTGGCAAGCGCACGAAGGTCATTGTTGATGGTAGCCTGACTAGGTTGAGGTTCTTCGGCTGGTATCGGTATGATAACTTGGTTCCTGTTAGCACTTCACGCTTAGAAAGAAATCTAACTAGATATGTTCTGACACTCTCCCGTCTGGCGTCCATCATTCGGCATGGGGCTACTCTGAACTTCATCCGGGTGGCGTCTGTCCTTGTACACAAATCTGTTTTCACGTTTAGTTTCCCTTCTTCTAACTAAGGATACGCGATTACATACATAATCCGAACCTCTGGTTTCTGGACTCCAGGCCCTTCAAGCTGCTCTAGTTGTCAATATTTGAGTTCAAACAACCCCAGGCACAAACCTGCTTAAGTGCTTCCATGTTGCAATTCTCAGATTCTTCGTGCGGTATCCCATCAGCTACTTGAGTATATAAGTAAACCTCAGCAAAGTCACTTACTCGAGCCCACCGGCGAATCATAGACGTTGAAAAAAAGAGCGGCTTTGGGAGCTGCATTTTCAGTTGGAAGATATTGGTCGAGTTGCTGCGCAGATTCCATGAATGGGTCAAAGTCATCGATATCACCCTCCTGAGTAGCATTCTGGGAGCTCTTGCGAAAGTCAACGCCTTGTTTGAACGGTGGATTTTGATTCACATACGGGTGGACTTGTTAAAGGAGTATTCGCTGGAACGACTGGAGGGAGACCTGGATTTGTTGGAGGAGTATTTGCGGAAGGAAAATTTGTTGGAGGGGAAATTGCTGTTATTGAAGGCTGAACAGGTTGAGTTGCTTGAGAACCGTTTCCTATTCCACTCTGTTACCATACTTAGCATGTATCATCCAGTAAATACCCATAGAGCACAACCAAACTGACCTGAGACGCTAGTAAACCAGTGTCTGAGCCTGTTGCATTGGCACCAGGCCTCACGCGGAAAGGAATCACTCCCTTTCTTCGCACTGACAGTTCGTGTGGCATATTTCGAGTAGTGTTAGTGTATCACTTAGCCAAGTTCAGCTGGTTGTATGCTGTGAAAGGCGAGGGGGCCAATTTGATATATGGTAACATTCCAAACTACTCAGCTGGACAGCTCTCAGGCTGGTTAGAATTGCCACTCAGCCATTAACTGGATGTTCGTTAGCTACTCTAAATTATATTCTTATCAAATGAATTTAGTAAACAACAGTGTACTAACTGATAAGCCTAAACGGTGTCGTCCCTACAGAACCAACCTGCAGTTCCCCCACCTCTCGTCATCACTGACAGCTCACTTAAGTAATTGTACCCTACCCCGCCGAGATTAGTTCACGTCATGTGTGTCAGCACATCCCTGACTTGTTGAATTTCTAACGGCTAGTTCTACTGTAGGACTGGGCAGCTAGGTAGTGTCTTTGGGCTGAATGTATGGACTAGAAATTTCCCCTTGCGATGGTGTTCTAGTTATTCTCGGTCTCATAAAAGCTTCTTGGGAGTAGTTAAATCACCAGCGAAATTGATTTGTACTTGGGAGAACAAGTTGAGTTGCCCAGAGGAGCTGCCAAGTTATCCAAGTGCCATGTACATATAACAAGAAGTATCCAATGAAAAACCTATTGGAAAAGAAACTTCCATTTTGTCCTCAGTACGGTGTGAGCCCGCTTGCCAATAATTTGCGCACGAAAAGTCGATGGTGGCTAATTTGTTATGATTGGTTGGTTGGCTTTGTTGGGGTCTGTTGAGTTTTGATGTCTCCCCTACTGTTCCTTCTATTCTCGTAACTTTGTGGTGGTAAACGTACGAGGATTCTGCGCGCACAATTAGGATACCATCGTCATCTGATGCTCGTCATTCCTTGAACTCCTTATCTGCCAAGCTCGTCAGGATATTCTTGTGTGCCTAATATAGGCCACGGGGGCTGTAGGGCGATTATCCATGAAACGCTCAGCCTCGTCCCGACTGGTCCAATGAAATCTCCTCCTGGAGCCGACAGCGATTCATGCGAGCGAAAGAAGCAACGAGTGTGCAACATTTCTATTGAAACAGGTATTCAGACATCTCAATTTGAGCCTACCATCGGCATAGCTGTTGCACATAATTGCTAGGCATCACTGCACACGAAAAAGCAACCGTACCTATAACCTTCAGTTTATGCAGCGTGTCACAACATCAAGGCTGAACATTCTGCTAAGCACCAGTCCGAATCTCACCCTGGGTCACTGGTCTCCAAGAATGATCCATCTCTCTTTTGAAGAAACAGCATCGACTGCCTAAATCGATATTAATAAGCAGCACAAAGTCTCATTGTCGGAAACTTTTCCGTTGAATCACTGTTTCGTCTCACCGTCACATTTTGATACATTCACCAGATCTCGCGTGTCTAACAAAGCCACTACTCCAGTGACTTTTGCTTCCCGTGAGCTTCGTTACTCGAGCCAGCGTACAATATAATTAATTCACGAACTAGGAGGAACGAAATGTCGAACCCACAACTAGATCCTGCTGGTCAAGGCGACCAAGATGATGTATACCCGTTACCTAACCTTTGTCAGAATGTAGACTCACCATGAGACCCAGACTTCCCAGCCCATTCTCCAATTCTTTGCCAACTTCCTGCCCTTACACCACGGAAACCAGCGTTTTCGTCACAACAATCCGCGGCGTTACATACTCCCCACCCATTCCTACCAGAACCAAGTCATACACCATCAATACGACGCCATGGGAAGACTGTATAGGGGTCGCCAGAACGATCGGTATCTCAGCCCAACTTCCGGACGCATGAAGAGATTGGTTGTCCAAGCTACTGGTGACGTCTGCAAACACAGTCGTGCACATACCTGGGGGCGTGTCAATATCAAGAAACGTGGGCCATCGATTGTAAACATTGCCAACTGGCCTTGGAAATACAAGAGAGGTTTTCCGCTCGAAGATAACCCCTTACACTGGCTGGGGTTCATCGGGATTTGGATTCTCACATGTATAGTGGTTAGCATCTTACAGCTTTTCATCCTGTCCAGAAGGGGCAAATATACCGGCTACTATCCACCGTTGCTGTTTAAGCTCTGGGAATATCCAAAGGAATGGAAAACTCTGGACGAGAACGCCCCCGTCTCTACAGAAATACCAGCGGCAAACCCTCTTTATTCAACCTCGCTGGCGCTGGAGCCCAAGTCTGGTGAACACGCACAACGTCCTCACAGACTTTGTGTGATCAATACGGTCGGAGGCAACGTCGAGTACGAAGTTAAAGACACCGAGGATTATGAAGTCGATAAAGTCCCGCCTTATGTATTCATTTCGTTTACTAGTGCGCAGTTCCCCTGTCAAAAAGGCAGAACTAGGAAAGCAAGTCAATCAGGACAACCTCCAGCACCAAAACTGAGAGCTCAGCCAGGACGGCCCACTCCACCAACAGGTCAACCAGGTCAACTGGCAGATCAGGTAGAAGAGATGGAATGGATGGACGGACCCTATGGCGCACAACTAGTATCACTTGCAATTCATGCAACACTTACCGAGGGGGAAAAGGCGTTTTGGCTTAGCGAACAATGTTTGCTTGCACCTATAGACGAAGTAAATGAGAACATGAGGAAAAATAATATGCCGGAAATCGGGGAGAAAGAATATAACGAAGAGAAAACTAAGGAAATTCACATAATGAGTGATATCATCAGAGGTGCTGCGGCTATTGTGATCATCCTCGGACAGCCCCCAGGTGCGGTAAGTGCTCGATGTTTGCCACTATATATATTCCCCGCCATTTCTGACGGGTTCGACGGGTCCAGGAACAGGTTGAAGAAGAAAGTCCCCGGCGGCCCAGGACCCCAGCAATACTGCTGGACGAGAACGAATTGCTTGAAAATTGGGGGGGACGTATGTGGACATTTCCAGAGCTGCTGATGTCTAAGAACGAGAAAATCAAAGTCTATTATGCTTGCGATATGGGTGGAAAGAGGGACGTCAAAACTTGGAATCCGATGAAACCGATAAGCTGTCAGCCGCCGCCACCTCCGTCAGGTGCAGCTGGGGTGCCTGTGGGGGGGCTTGGCGCGGCTGTCCCGGCGAGGTACTGCAGCTGTAAAATCCGCCCACTCACCAAGAAGATTATCGCCGAAATTGCGTGGGTAGACCACCAACTCTCGAGTCAAATGATTGATCATTTCGACGGGAAAATCAATCTAAGCCGATTGGAGCTGGTAAAGATAACATTGCACTGCCTGAACTCTCGTGGAATGGATCAGAAATACGATGGAGACCTCAGTTACGTGTTGATGGGACTTCTGCGGAGAAGGCCAAAGGCATATATTACTGATAGCGCATTCATGGCATTTGCCCGCCTTTCCTTTGCCAACGACAGTGACCGCTTGCTCGAGCGCATGGTCTGTATTCTTCCGAAGCCACCCAGTCCTAGACCCAACTCCGGCCGGGTAGATGAACGCGGCAGAGACATCAACTCGCCCGCCCGCATCAGTAGGAATGTCTCCTGGATAGCCTTAGAAGACCACTGGAGCGCAAACCTATGGGACATAGAGCCACTGTGTCAAGTAGCTGGAATTGGCAGCCTGCACGATCTCACCCAGGAAACTATCATTCTGGATGGGTGTTTTGGCGCGAGCATAAGATGGAAGGGATTTGCTCGCGTAGCTTTCGGGACGAAGTGGTCGTGGAAGAGAGATATATCAAATGGACTTCTGAGACTGGCACTAGTGTACGTTATCGCCGGGATGCTTATCGCAACTCTGATTCCACATCCTGTCGCCCACTTTTTTGGTACTGTTTTGTTTCTGGTGGGGTGGCTTTTGGTGTTTACATCGCCTGTCATTGTGCAAAGGAGGGATACCGGCAAGGTCTGGAACCGTCAACCGTGGCTGTTTGGCTTTGAGGGACACCTTAAAATCGAGACCATCGAGGAGACGTTGTTCGGATTCTATGACAAGCGCCTGACCTGGAGTGCAGCCGGGTCCACATCATCGCACCATCAGCGAGGCGCCCACGACCGACGCGAGGGTTGTGATCCTTGCCTCAAAACTTCCTTTGCGCAACGCATCAGAGATGCGCAAACTGCTTCTAATACGGATGAGAGGGTATTTACCCTTGTTGATACAGGTACAATGACCGCTCTCTCGTTCTTAGCAGTAAAGCCACCATCTGCTGCAATTGTCTGTGGGCAGGAGGGAGGGATGTTGCGGGTTGCTCTGTGTGGATATGACTGGACAAGTAATACTCTCTATAGAGAGACCGTTATACGAATGGAAACAACAGTTCAAGATAGGATGAAGCGGGTTGGTCGGCTGAAGTTTGCTTTCCAGAGGTCTGGGACGCTCTCATATGAGGTTAGTAATCCATCTCATTAGTTGTTCGTCCATGTCATAGGCTTACAGAATTCATTTAATTATACAGCCCGGTTATCATGGGGATTTTCTTTAGGTTTTGCTTTCATTTTGATTTCTTCCTAGTAAGAGCAAGAGTGGTTCTTTCTTTTGAACGTGTTGAAATTATGGTCGATGGTGGAGGTAATGCAGTAACGGAGATGTCTCAGCGTCTGATAAAAGTTGCTCTGGTACACCAAACGTTCTTTTTCCACCTAGCATAGTAAAATATAGCCAACGAGAGCAAATAAAGTGCAATTGCTCGAATGAGGTGCAATATTGTTGTATGGTTGGCGTTGGTGGGACAGTCAATGACATCCGATAAGCGAGAAGTTATCGATCTATCGGCTAAACGCCACATACGTCATCCGGTATGGTGAGAGAAAACGAAGGAGGGACTCCTTGCGGCAGCTTTTAAAGTTACTATACCGGGCCCTACGATTAATACAATCCAGGGACATGACAGAAACCTCTGCAGATATATTGAGCGTGTAACATCAGAGGATGAAGGCAAGCCATGTTAAATCTAGCTGTGGATGCAAAATTTGGAAACATGGTAGATCTTGGGAAGGAAATCTGGATTGAACCGCATTTTCTTTATTTAGAAAGTGCTAGTTACATCCACATGAAATGCTCAAGGCATTCCTAAGGCTCAAGCACCCTAAACTTCATGCTTCCTTCCGCCAGAAATTGGTTCTATTAGTCAACTTTCGCACCACGTTAGAATGTGTTTAAAGGACCGTCCCCGCATCTTAGTATCCTGTTTGATACATCCTCGTCCTTTCCACCTCCTTCCCTTCTGTACAGTGACCGAAACCGCCACATACTCGACTGGTTCCGCGAAGTCTGAGACCGTTCTGATACACAGCGTAATGTTGTGCAATAATAATTCCGACAACCCTCAATAGTTCTGGTACCTGTGTCCAGGACAAGATAGCTCAGGACGGGCCCGAGACGTATCATGACATAAGCATGTGTGCTGATGGCTAAAGAGTGAAGAATAGAGGATCCAAAACGATGTAAGCTATCCTCGTGTTCCTTAACGGTGTAATGCCTCGTCGAATACTTTTTGCTCGCGGTGTTTGATACAGATCAAACATCTGCTGTAGATAAAATATGATAGGCTAGTAAGCGAGTATTTGACAAACATAGGGAAGGATCGTCACTGGAAGGCATATTGCAAGAACCGACGCGGTGATATGGCGGGATTTTTAGTAATGCGAAATGGCCTGATATGATATATCATGATGCATACGGGATCACGTGGTGTGGGGAAGTCCGCGATAGACTAACATCGCATCATCATGCCGTAGACAGAAAGCCAAATTATCTATCCATGACACGAAAGCGGGGTGATTGGTAATGGGATGAAAACTCAGGAGGGAGGGACTGACCATCCTCCTCTTCCTCGTTCTCCTCCTCGTTCTCATTCTCCTCCTCCTCCTCGTTCTTCTCCTCGTTCTCCTCCTCGTTCTCCTCCTACTCAATCCGCCGCAATGTCGAACCTCAAAGACCTCAACCTCTCCTTCTCCACACTGGCCGTAAGTCCCCCCTCCACACCCCCTCCCAGCTAACCCTCCAGGTCCACGCCGACGAGCACCTAACGCCATGCACCGACATCGCGCCGCCCCTCCACGTCTCCACCAACTTCCGGTACCCGTCCTCGCCGTCCCTCAGCGGGCCGTTGTCACACGTCTACTCGCGGCACACGGCGCCGTCCAGCACCCGCCTCGAAACCACGCTCGCGGCCCTACTCGGCGGAGAAACCGTCGTCTACTCCTCCGGGCTGGCGGCATTCCACGCGCTCCTCGTCAACACAAATCCAAAACGTCTTCTGATCACCGACGGCTACCACGGCTGCCACGGCACCGCCGCGCTATTCTCCAAACTCACCGGGATGGCGATTCTCCCTCTCTCCACACCGCCGCAGGAGGGTGACCTAGTGCACATCGAGACGCCAATCAACCCGACCGGGATCGCAATGGATATCGGCGCTTACGCAGAGCGCGCGCACGCCGTGGGTGCACTGGTAAGTGTTGACGCTACATTTGCGCCGCCGCCGCTACAGGACCCGTTCGCGCACGGCGCCGACTACGTCATGCACTCCGGGAGCAAGTATTTCGGCGGACATTCGGACATGTTGGCGGGGATGCTGAGTGTGCGGAGCACAGCTGTGGCGGAAACGCTGCGCGGGCAGCGACTGTACCTTGGTGCGACGATGGGTAATATGGAAGCGTGGCTTGGGCTGCGGTCATTGAAGACGTTGGAGCTGCGAGTTACGCGGCAGAGCGCGAGTTCGAGTGTACTTGCAGGATGGATCCAGGCGCAGCTAACGGTGGAGGGGAGTGTGGTGCAACAGACTGTGAAGGAGGTGACGCATGCGAGTTTACAGGAGGGCGGGGAATGGTTGCCGAGACAGATGCCCAGAGGGTTTGGTCCGGTTTTTAGTTTGGTGATGAAGAGTAAAGAGATGGCGAAGACGCTGCCGAGTAAGCTGCTGCTGTGGGGACATGCGACGAGCCTTGGGGGCGTGGAGAGTTTGATTGAGTGGAGGGCGATGACGGATTCGGGATGTGATAAGAGGCTGTTGAGGCTTAGTGTAGGCGTGGAGGATGTGGGGGATTTGAGGAGGGATTTAGAGAGAGGGTTTGAGGGCGTTGTTGGTTTGTAAATGTGGTGGATTCGGGAGAGGAGGATTAGACATGTTCATACTAGATGCTTGAGTTCCTTTGGGTTGGTTCGGAAAGAAGTCTAGGATTATGGAGATAGCGGGTGCTACCGAATATATTTCATATAATAGAGTTAGACGGCGGTATAATATGCAAAGGAAGGAAAACGGGGAGACGTGGGAGTCATGAAAAGTCACATAGGCTAATATATGGCACGTGACTAAATCAACTCCCGAGTCAACAGGTGGGGGCTGGAATACCAGCACCACAAAAAATAGGACGATGATACATAGCTGCCGTTCTATGTATATTGATTCGGTCATGAAAGACACTCAATCGCCTATGTGCAGTTCGTGCTTGGGCGCGTGAGGAGTACTCCATAGATTCATTGCCATTCCATTTCAAAAACAGTGCGGAAAAAAAAACGCACAACTCGGTATTATACAAAACCTCATCCCGTCTCCTCCCATCCCTACTTGAAATCCAGATGTACCACCTATACCATCCATCGAACACAAGCGCAACAAAGAAAATTAAGATGGAGTAAAATAAAAAAATAAAACTCGTTTGTTGATGCCCACATCGGGTCGCCGTCGCCAACTCAGACAAGCCTTGTTTCTCACATAGTCTCACATAAGAGTAAGAAAACAAACATGACAAAAATCAAAGTCCAAAGGAAAACCCTACATCGCTATGGAGAAACCCAAACACGGAAGAAAGCCTTACCCCATTCCCGTACCCTTCTTCCTCTCCCTCTCTTTCCAATCCACTCGTTCCTCCATTCTCACCCTTAGTCCGTCTCTTACTGTACCCGTTTTATCCGTAGATCTAGCCTTTCTTTAGTAATCCTCTCCTCGCTGCCTTCGGGCTATCGTTACTTGCGGTTTCAGCGCTCTTAAAGCTTGTTTTGAGAGTTATTCTCCCTTCGCCGGCTTGTACGACAGTTTCCTGTCCGGTTCCGGTATCGTCGACCACAAACAGACCCTCTCCCAGCTCCTCGTCCTTGAAGAGGTGGCTGTCCTTCACAAAAATCTTGAACTGCTGGTTCGCAAAGCACTGAACTGTGAATGACTCGTCGTACTGGACGTCACCGGAGCTAGATTTGATGCTCTTGCTCTTGAGGATATCTTTGCTCTTGTCTACTGCCCGGATGCGGACCTGCACATTCGCTCCCGGGGGGTAACCGGAAGCAGAGACGAGGCGGATAGTAGCAGTACCAGAATCCGGTCCACTGCCGATGACCCCGGGGACAGAACGCTGACTAGAAGTACTGCGGGAACGCGAGTGTGGGGACGTACCACCCATAGCGGAATCTGGGCTCAGACCGTTGGAAGAGCCACCACGTTTAGGAGTGTTCAATTGATCGTCACCAGCACCGTCCACATTTCGGATGGCACTGCCGCTGGATTTGGGACGCGTCTGATTTGTAGTCGTTCGTACCATCTCGGGTTCCACAATCGTTGGTTCTTCCTCTGCGGCTGCAGCCGCCTTTGAGCGGCCAAAGGTGTTCTTTTTGAGGAAGGAAGCACCCTTGCTGATGCCGCCAACTGCGAAGCCACCAACCTTCAAAGGAGCTCCAGCAACGCCAGTCACGAGTTTGCCCGGGGCAGCAAATGTGCCATGGAATGTCGATGATCCTTGACGACTTCGAGTGACGTAGTCCGGCTTGAATACCATCCGCAGGCGCAACTCTCCAAACTTGGCTTCCTCACCCTTTTTGCCCTTGAGCTTGTAGACAAAAGTTTGCGGGTTGAATGGATCTAGAGCTGTAAGGTCAATATCAGTCTTTCCAAGGAAATCGGCCTATCTAATTTTTAGCTTCACACGTAATGAACAGAGGGCCTACAATAGCATACCTTGCTAGTAATGTCCCAGTCAAAAATCTCCACCGTAAACTTGGCCGCAGTGCGAGACGCCACCTTAGTCTCAAACATCTCGTTCCAGGCCGGGTGAAGGGTCTTCTTTTGCACCTGTGTCTTGTGGACTTCTTTGCCGTCAAGCTCGAAGACACAGAATGGATCACTCTTGCCATTGCGGTCCGCCGAGGGAAGATTCGCAGCATCAAGAACATCCACACGCAGAGTGCCCATATTGCTGATACTCTCGCTCGGGTCGAGTTTCATGTTGACCGGAATATACTTCAAGCTAACCTTAACCTTGCTCAGCTCGCCGTCCTTGCTTTTCAGAGTAAGCACCGTAGGATTATTCTACGGTCCCAGTTAGAAACATATCCAAAAGTGGACTCGATGTAGTACTCACCAAACACATCTTCAAGGTCTCGAGAGTGCTGCCACTGAGTTTGGCCAATACACTATCCTTACCTTCGTCTCCATGTTCTCTTAGGCGGAGGGTAATCTCGGAGAACTCCAATTCTCGGACCATGGCATCACCGACTGGAAACTTTCAGCACAGTTACATGATGTTTGTTCGATGGTGCCACTTACTTTCATCAAATTTGACATGTTTGGATCGGATCCTTGTGGTAGAGAAGGCGGGAAACAACATGTCATCCATGAGAACTTCCAGATAGCAGTCCTTGTGAGACAGTTGACCTTCGATGATTTTGAAGATGATGAGACCAGAGTCTGTATAAATCGATTAGTACCTCGCTTGTTATCTTCGAGTAGAGGTATGTTTGACATACCATACTTGAGAAGTTCCTCGGGGGACAGTTTAATCTTAGGAGGCTTCTTCTCACCCTCGTCGCTTTGGCTGGTGATAGTAAATGCCGGGCTGACGGGAGTCTTTGTGGGGTCTAGTCCTTCGGGAGCTCCCAACTTCTTCGACGAGGCGGTAGAAGCAGTATCCTTCCCAGCAGATTCTGCCTTCGCCGGATCGTTCTTGATGATCTCATTCTGCTCCTCTTCCATTTCCAACAACTTTTTCTCTTCTTCCTCTTCTTCTGGGTCGGCTATGTTCAAGCATGGGTAAAAGGTCGCAGTAAAGTTCAAAACTCCCTTGGGTGTGCTTTTGCGACCAAGCAATAGCCCTTCGCTACGGTTCCTCTTCTCGTCGTGAACCTGGTACAGACCTTCTGCATCTTCTTTGATGAACTCGGTAAGACTTAGCTCAACAGCGCCGAGAGATTTGTCCTTGCCCAAGTTCTCTTGATCCATAACCTCGAGGGACAGCATCTCCTTCGGAGAATGAACCGGTACGTAGAGCACTTCATCCCACTCTGGGTTGAGATCATTTTCGAATGTGACAGATCGAGCCTTTTCCACACCAGAGAGCAAGACCCGAACGTAAGGATCCGATTTGCCCAAAGCTTCCAGATTCCGGAGATCCTTCGCACTCTGGAGGTGAAGTCTCATTACTCCAATAGGTGTAATGTAGCCTCCGGTTCCTGCGATGCCCTTGATAGCTACTGGCTTCCATTGTGCAGTCATCTTGATACGTCCAGTTTTAGCACCCACGAGGTTGAACCATTCAGTTCCTTTTTCTTTCAGTTCCAGGAGGTCTGTCAACTTAATTTGGTATTTTCCCAGGACTGGATCATCAACAAAACCACGCTCATCCTTGATAATAACACCCAATTTACAGGTCTTGCGATAGGTGATGAGCATTTCGTGCGACTCCTCCCAGACAGGATCGTTCTTGCGCTTCAAGGTCTTTGTAGTGAAGACCGGGCGGTTGTTGAGCATCATCTGGGCGTACGGCGACAACATACCAACCAAACTCTTGCTTGCGTCCAGATCCTTGGCCTGATGTACGGTGAATCTAACAATTCCAGTGTTACTCTCTGGAGGTGGTTCCTTTGTTCCGTCTTCTAGCAAACGGCCTTCCAATACAGGGAAATAGCGAACGTCGAACATAATCTGACCTCTGACCTTGCCATTGTTAGTGACAGGGAGAGTGAGGTTTTCTTGCTCAGTATCCTCTTGAAGTTGGTCCAATGCAAAGGTTGCAACGCCGAGTTCTTTGTCCTTACGAATCTCGTTGAAATCGTATACCTGGAGGGTTAAGCTGTCGTTGAGATTCGATACGATGATATATTTGGTCTCGTTCCATTTGGGGTCGGCGCTTTCGTGGACAGTTTTGGTCCTGGCAAGTTCGGCGCGATTATTGAGAGAGAAAACCGTGTAAGGATCGGGAGTTCCGCTGAATTTATCGGGGTTCTTCAATCCATGGGCTCTGTGAACGGTAACCGCGAGAACTCCAATTGCAGTATCAATGGGGGCGCCGCCAAGCATCTTTGCAACCTCGACGGTGTAGACCTACATCACTGTTAGTGACAGGAGAAAATGCAACTAAAGTGGGATAGCTCACGTTTGGTGCATAAAACATAGGTCCCAAATTGCCGTGGATTTGCTCTTGGATAAAGCCGCTCAAACCGGGAAGGAAACCAATATCAAAACCGAAAGTTTCTCCTCCCAGAGGCTTCAATGCGTAATCGAAAGTTGGTGGACCCAAAAAGCACACATCCACCTTCTCGATATGAGGGAAGGGAATCTGAAGCTTCATTTTGACCTTCATGGTTCCAGAGAAGGCCATATCTTCAACAATAATCGGAATACCTTTGCTGGCAATACCTTTGCCAACACGCACTTCCAGCACGATTTTCGGGTTGATCTTTTTCTTGAGCTGCCGGCTAGTCAGATCTGCGGTGTCATTGGGTGTAAAGCTGAATGACCAATCCATCTCGACAATATCGTCGTCAGTCTTCGGGTATGTCTTGACATGATCAACTCTCGGCGGTTTGGTTCCAAGGGTGAAATCTGACAATCGAATAGAGTCCAAGAAACCGGGCGTTTGGCCCGCAAGAATCCCGTCGACGGTGTTGATAATAGTAGCAGCCATAACTGGCTGGTAAATGGGCCAAAATTTGACGACAAAGGAGTTCATCCATTCAAGGGTCTCGACGTCCGATTCCAGCCGTGACTTTGCCATTTCACGATTGATATCGTCCCGAACATTGCGGCGAACCCGACGAATAGACGTTCGATAGTATGTTGCGCAGACAGCCCCAATAAGTATCACCCATGCCAGCCCACCTCCGATCTTGGTGATGAACCATGTGCTCAAGCAGGAAAATACAATTATACCAGCGTTATGCCACCATTCTACAATTCGTGAGCTGCGTAAATAACGTTCTACCCAGGAATGTTACCTCCAAAGAACTTGTCATCAAGGCTGGCCTCCACAAAAGTTTGATGATCCGTCACACTATCGTCCTTGTTAATACCGAGCGCGTCGTTCAAGCTTCCGAACCGTGGTTCCCATCCGGTTCTTCTCCACTCGCCGTCGCCAGCTTTCGGATAACCGTTCACCTCTGAAGATTTTGCTGGTGTAACTGCCGTTCCAGGCGTTGTCGGGCTTGTTCCGTTCGTCACTCCGTTTGTCGCAGCTGGTGGCATGTCTACAACTGCACCCACGCCATCCTGGGGTAATATCATTAGTACCAAAAACAAACATGCTTAATCTCAATCTTGGAGTGTAGTGGTGTGGAATAAGGCTATGGGTCGGGGTGATCCTAATACTCACAAGATCTGATACGACCGCTTCTCCGGCTCGTGCGCCTTTGACAATAGCTTTAGCCTTTGACAAATCTAGTCCAGGTGGTATTGCCTATTGTACTTTTGTCAGTCTCAAAATACCTGTAAAACTCAGACACACCGTTCGAGACTGCCGGAAGCACAAGAATAAACACCCCACAAGGTGAACGTACCTTCTTAGCCGCTGCAGCTTTATCTTCAGGCGATGCATCTGGTGGGAATTCAAAAGCTGGTACTCCTTGTTTGCGGGCGTCGTTCACCATATCGTGAGCTGTCGGCTTTGCTTGTTGTTGCTGTGCCGCAGCCGAACCCGGAGGAGGGTCTCTGGTATCCATGATGACGTACCCTTTTCGAGCCGGAACCCCGTCGACGTCAACGACAAGATTCTAACGCGCCGGTCGGAAAGGGACGACGCGAAAGGGACGGATTTGGTGAGGAGAAGAGGTTTGAGTGTTGGAAAGCTTGTACGTAGGATTAGAATCACTATCTGGAGGTGGGTGTGATGGTTGATTCTCGCTTCTTGGCTGGTTGACGGTGGTTGGCGGGGATGCAACCGGTAAGATAAGTCGATTGGCGAGGGCTGAGACTGTCGTTGAATGGACAGCCGACAGGCAGCAGCGGCGGCGGTCAATTGAATGAATGGATGAATGAATGGGTGGAAGGTCGCTCGATATCGGTGGGTATAACGAGTGAGACTCGGAGAGGTGCAGAGGTTGTGAGATGGAGGTGGTAAGGGGGGGGAGCCTTGGTGGTTTACATACTAGAGATTACTACGCCATACAGAAGCCAGTCCGGCGGGCGGCGGATTTTTCTTCTCCTTCTGGGAAACGACGTTCTAACTTGCTTTCGCCTCATGTAGTGTGGGTGCAGAAACAATTACACACGACACTTACTTCTTTCTGTTCGTGTTGCGTGTTGATGTCTCGATTCCGGCTTCGGTGTTGACGACCTGATAGGAAGATGTTTACCTTGCCACTCAACCACCCCTGATGCTGCATGCATATCCATGGCAATGACCGTTCGTTCGATCTGCGATTTGTGGCAGCTCCCTAGCCACCCCATCACTCTCCTCTCCGAAACCCACATGTCACGCGAATCGTGTTCCACTCAATCCCACAATGACAGATACACAGCAATGGTACCTTGCCTGAGCAAACGCAACCTCTCGATGGAACGGAGCGTTCCACATACTCTACCTAACGGTGTCTTTGACGATTTTGGTTCATTTCTTAGCCCTGCATCTCTTTCGGCATCTGCGCAGAAGACATGCGACAATTCGTGCCGTTTCTGCCAATGCTGTCAAGCCTAATACCCGCTGCCAACCACTTTCTCACACTGGTGGTGATGATATCTGGCCCGTTGCTTCCGACGGCCTCGCCTTCGGTGTCTATGTGGTTGCACTGCAGAACGTTGGCAACGATGTTTGCCTAGAGCTCGTCTCGCACGTGGCTGGTGTGGCTGTGACAAGTTTACTTTTCCTGTCTTCTCTTCCTACTCCACATTTATCTTAGTACTTCACTTGTGATGCTTTTCTATCTTTGTCATCTTGCCACTCTTCACAAGTACTCGGTTATTAGACAATTGGGGCCACCGCATTTGCACGCGTCGGGGCAGTCGCCGCATGAGTTAGGAGGATCTAGCCCGTGGTATCCGTGGCAAAATGCTTTAGTTTTTTGGGCGAACTGCATGCACGCGCTTGTAACGGGCAAAGTCCCAATTGATGCTGTTCGAAAGAACGAATGAAATCTCGGATTGAGCTCGCCACACTAGGTCATGAAGGACTTGATTAGATAACAAGGTACCTTTCCTAGAAGCATATGTGGTTCTCATCACAAAGCCGTAGTCTGTGTATGCAAGTTACTTCGTCCGATATGGCATCAAGATCGCGGGCAGGGAAATTATTTTAGGGGTTAGGATCAGATGAGGGATGTGCTCGATCCTTGCCGACGATGACGCAAGCGGTAAAAGTTCTTTTTCTCGAAGCAGCATTGCGCACTATCCAAACTAACTTTATGCCCATCTAGCTCACCTCTCAGTGCACCCTTACTATACACACGCCAAAGGGCCGCAATGATGGACTTCGACTCGTCGATTATGCTCATCGATATACTCCTGGTACCACCGTCCTGTCATACTCGGCGATAAGTTCAATTAGTTATTGGAAGTGACGGGGGAGTTTCTGTCTAGTTAGCCTCGAGCCGTTGCGAAGCCTCATAAGTGTGGTATTGTTCCTGGAGGTATGTTCTCCGATGGAAATTATCTATATCTATCTCCAAATTACAGATCTCATATATGCGTAGAGATGGAAATAAAATTAACCGGCATTTCAAGGTCCCACCAGGGTAACGTTCTCTTCCACATACCTGGCATGAGTACATACGCCTATTTCGCTGAGCTTAAGAAAATTAGCACCAGCCCTGTAACAACAGATTTCAACAGCCAACGGTGCCACATCGTCATATCCCACAGTATTATTTGTTCGTACGCATGCTAACTATGATACATAATGACTTTGGCGAAGTATTCTTCTCACAGCCCCAGGGCATCGATAAACGTCTCGGTATACCGGTGGACTTCTGCGCACCAGAGAATTTATTTGAAGACGTGCCTCCAACCTCCGATATCTAGTCTTTGGCCTGCTTGATACTCAGCATCATCGGGGACTATCCGCTGTAGGGTACAGCACGACCGAGGGCTATCATCCATCTTACTACTACCTTCGGCAGTCCTCCTAGGCGGTGGTGGAATAAGCGTGAGAACTGCGCTAAGTCTTTCGACGAAGATACTGTACCGAGCACAATGTTTCGGACATCACATGTCACAAAAGTCTCGCCCAAGGAGATTTTATTGAGGGTTCCGCTCGGGTTACGCAGGAGCGGTTAGTATCTGTAAGTACTGCCACGCCGGATTGACGGGGAGGAGATGAGGCAGTTTGCAAGGCTTATTATGCTGGAGATACGGATTGCCGCCAATGAGATTCTGGGGTTGTTGCCAACTTTCTGGATTGAGAGTGGAAGAGCAATTGAGAAATGAATCAGGTTTCATGGTTTTACTGACGGAGTTAGAAGCATCGGTCTTTCAATGACATACAATAGAGCTAGAATTGGCTATGATATATTTATAGATCTGTTGAGAAATCCATCAGCGCGTTTCCGGTATGATCAATGGACTAGAATCCAGAGTTGACGCCGTCAATCTTACAGTCTAAGGAGTTCAAAATGTGACGTTTGTGGGCGGGATTCTAAGCTTGCGGGTGAGATTTCACAATTTGTGGGTGGATGAAAGCACTAACTCCATGGTACCAGCAAGATTTCTACCAGTTATTGAACAAGCAAGGTCCCGAGATTTCGCCCAATTAGGCGACTCCGGCCAGCACCAGGTTTATTGCAAGGCTTCAGTGATATGGGAAGATAAGAACTGGTGGTAGAGAGATATGATCAGCGTAGCCGACTACAGAATGATCTATCCCAGTACGACTATACGTACCCGAGAAGTCATCAAGGCCGAGATCGCCAACTGAGCTATATGAGTACAATCGTTGTAAGAAAGTGAGTATATGCTGGAGGGCGCCGATCACCTTGGCGTGTATACTCACTTTCTTACCCTGACGGTACATAGTGGGCGTGCCTCGCTATGATATCTTACTCATGATGGGTTACTCGTCAACATTATTAAGCACTACCTAAACACAATCCTCTTGACCTGAAGCGACGCGTAAAACAAACCCCTGTATCTGGGTGGATATTCGAGCAGGGAGTATGGGTCCTGGAATCCGTTCACCGCCTGCAGGTCACAGCAGGTGCACTTTAGTTGTATCACCTACGTAGCATTTGGACCTGAATAGCAATCCCGGTGATTATGGGAAACGCATATCTAGATATCATTGTGCATATTGGCAGTCTTGCTTACTTGGCTGTGCCGTGCTTGACATCTTGCTGTGTCCTATACGAGGATGAAGTACAGTAAAGCGTACCATATTTGTTTGATAGTCCTTGCAACGATTGGATACTTCAGAAACTGCTATACTTTCTACACTAAATCATTCTCTTTTCATAAACCTATGGCCTAGCACGCGAACCGTGCAAACGCAGCTCCCTTCACGCTTTAGTTAACCGCGCTACCGAGTGACATTGTGTGAACCATTATTGGTTTTTATATTAAACTGTATCCCGACCTTCTTTATACAACCTTGAAAATACGGCGATGCTTTCTATTTCAAATGCATGCGACTCTGTACATTTTTTTGTTGCCACGATTCCATCCCTGACCCACGGTCCGGATTGAAACAACCGGATTCCTCAAGCAAACGTCCAAATTATATTCCCACCACCTTACCCACCACCAACGCCGTCACGAACATCATCACTAAACAGATCTATTCTCCAAAATGGACGCACTCCGGGATGCTATCAATAATGTCTCTCTCTACGAAGTCAAGGCCGCTGTACGGAAGGCACAGAATGGTGAGCGTCCCCCTTACCTCCGCGATGCCGCGCGTCGAGTTCCGGCTATGCCCCACCAGACCCGCAGCTCCCTACCCCACCCACCGCTCTAGCGTAGCTGTTCTTCCGAATGTTCAATGCTGACCACAATGTGGATGCGAAATAGTCGTTATGAACTACACCGAGATGGAGGCGAAGGTACGGTGACGATTCCCAGTTAAGGTCGGGGGTAGTAGCTATTAACACCGATACAGGTCCGGGAAGCAACGAATAATGAACCCTGGGGAGCTTCGTCTACCTTGATGAATGAGATTGCGAGTGGAACGTACAACTAGTGAGTATCTTTGTTATTGACCCTGGTATCGCAGCAGCGGAGGAGGTGGTGGTGGTGGAGGAGGAGGAGGAGGAGAAGAGGTCCGTCGGTGGTGAGGCTAACATTTGCATGTGCGAACTAGTCAACTCCTTAACGAGATTATGCCTATGATTTACAAGCGTTTTACCGATAAGACTGCCGAGGAATGGCGACAAATCTACAAGGTCAACCAATTCGATCCCACATCTTCAATGGAGCTCACCGAACAGCTAACATTATTGAGTTGCAGGCCCTTCAACTTCTTGAGTTTCTCATCAAGAACGGTGCCGAACAAGTCATTGACGATGCACGCTCCCACCTCTCTACCATTAAGATGCTCCGTCAGTTCTACTATATCGATCACAACGGCAAAGACCAAGGAGTAAACGTCCGCAATCGTGCAAAGGAGCTCGCAGAATTACTTTCCGATGTGGACAAGATTCGGCAGGAACGGAAGAAAGCTCGTCAGACAAAGACCAAGTACGTTGGGGTTGAGGGTGGTGGCTTTAGCGGATCTATGGGTACCGGTCGGAGGTTTGGAGGGTTTGGCAATGACTCGGCAGAATTTGGCGGTTCCAGTGGTGGTGTATACGGCGATGGCGGGGGATTCAGCGCAAGATCTACTACAGGCGGTTTCCACGATGACGGGTACAGCTCAAGATCCGAATCGAGAAGCAACCAAAAGTTTGAAGAATATGATGAGTATGACGATGGAGGTGCAACTTCTTCCCGGCGGCCCGCGCCATCCCGACGGCAAGAGCCCGCAGCTGCCGCTTCGAAACCGCCACCAAAGAAGAAGGCGCCTGAACTTGAGATTGACCTATTAGGAGGTGATGATTCCGCAGAACCATCGAATGGCAAGGCATCAGCCTCCGCTGACCTTGGATCCACCGCCGGCGACGACGACTTTGATGATTTCCAGTCTGCCGCACCAGCAAAACCGGCTGCCCCATCAAACCCAATGGCCACGTTCACTACCATGACCCCTCCTCCGCTGATGTCATCTGCCTCGGCACTTAGCCTCATCCAGCCCAAACCCGTATCGACGAACCAGAAATCCGGCATGGATTCCCTCGTCGGGATTGCATCCCCCTCGCCTTCCGCCGGCTCCTCCGCGTTCGGTTCCCCAACCATTACACCTGTGACCACTGGCTCGGGCATGGGTGGTCTCGCCTCAATGGGTGCGATGAAGCCAGCAAACGCGAGCTTCCAACCTGTACAACCGAACTACTTCACTTCTGTCTCTGTATCCGCAAATAACACTGGCTCAAAGTCTTCGCCGTTGTCCTCGGTATCGTCGACACAGCCCAAGAAGCCCGGCAGCGACGCATTCGGAAGTATTTGGAACCAGGCTAGCTCGGGGATCAAGAAGAGTACCACTCCCGTCTCGAAGACGCCGAGTTTGCAAACTATGGCGCAGGAGAAGGCGAGTGCAGGGATCTGGGGCACTGGCGCGACTGCTGCGAAGCCGCCTGCGTATGGAAGCTCAACATCAACGACGACGAAGACAGGCGGGGATTTGGATGATCTTCTGAGCTAGATTAGAGTGGCATGGTATGATGGTGGGGGAGAAAGGGTGTTTATGTTTGATACTGTCACTACTGTATCTATCTCTATGCTCCCAGGTTTTAGGGGCTTTGGTTTGGGGGACTCACATACATTCATCTGTTACTATCTGGCTTTTAGCGAAATCCACATGGAAGTTATGGACGTTTGATTGGGTTATGGGTTGGAAAAAAGTATCTTAATTCAACGTCATCGAATCTAAAGTTTTTATATACCTGTTTGTATCGTGCGCAGTGCGAAGTGATAGGTTGGTGAGGGTGAAGGCGAGACACGATTTGCTGGCCAACGTGTAATAGCCAAGGTATGCCGATGTGGAAGTTGCGTGAGGCGTACAGAAAGAGGGGGAATGTATGTTCGAACAAATAGGAGATGGGATGAGACTCCTGCTTTCTGTGCATGTTTCCCCTCTCTCCTCTTTGTTTTTCACATCTGCTCCAGGCTATGGTACAAGAGGGCAAAGAACCCAGGGAAGAAGCGAGCAAAGCCTGTCCCTGAACTATACACTCAGTGTACACGACGCAGACAGTGAGTTTAACCAGGCAAATTATGAACAAAAATTACAATACACAAATAACAGTTTTCAAACTTCTTCATTCATTATTATTCTAACCTGCACTGACGGGCGGAATGATAGCCACCTCATCGCCGGGTTTTATAACCCTCTCGGAATCCTCCTCCAAGTCTACATACTCCAAGTTGACGGTGACCATACTTCCACACAGCACCTTCTCCGTGATACCCGGATACTTCTTCTCCAGACTCTCATACAACTGTGAGAGCGGTAATGGCGCAGGTAGAGTTTCTCCGTCACACTTGCTGTAACTAGTAGCAGCCGCGAAGTAAAGGATCTTGAAAGTCTCCGGGGAAGCCATCTATACTATTTCATTTCGGGTCAGCACGAGTCTAGGGCTGTGAATGCGAGAATGGAAAAAAAAAGTGGAAATAGCGTGGTATCAGAGATAGAACAATTGCAATATGAAATAAGCATTGGCCTAGGGCCTTAGAACAGGTCTCAATAAATCTCATCATATACGTAGAGAAAAAAAGATGGAGTGCACGAAATGTGTAGCGTACCTTTGCTGTGAATTGGTTTCAGTCGGCGGTGATGCGAAAGTAATAGTAATTGACGCTCCTAATCTCTTTCTCATCGTTAGCATGCTCTCAAAAAACACGATAGTAAGCATCGTAAATGATGGAATCCATAAGAAAAATCAGACGGCCGTTCTTAAAATGAGTGTCCAATCAATTTGTCCTTTCCTTACGAAAAGCTCGGACTTCGGAGTACGTCATTGCATGTTGACAAGTTTGTTCATCACTGTTATGAATGCCGAACGCAAAGTTGAAAAGAGGAGGAATGATGAAGTACCTTTGTGAGGGACGGAGACACGAGGAAACTAGGGCGGTGCCATTAGAATTCCTCGTGACCCATGTTGTAAGTATTCACCCGCGAGGGCATGTTGGTTGGTGGCGAGAAAAAGGCACAATGAGAGAAGCAATTCTCATACCTGGGTGATGGTGATTGTGAAGAGGAGAAGTGGAGGTCGTCGACGAGGGTCGGGTAAAATTTGCGGGGCTGGGTCACAGATGAAGACAGCAGTCACGTGGACGGCCAAACATATCTGGGCACGCTATAAGGAAATAAATACATGAACCTCCAATATTCAGCTTCAGAAGGTATTTCGAGAGGTTTCTGATATATTTTAATATTCTTCAAGCAGTGCCTAATATATAAAATGGCATTATGTTGGGTTTGCGTTCTTGAAGCTTCACGGAACATCACTTCAATGATCCGAACTCCCGGCAATAAGGTCCGTCAACCCGATTTACCAGACGGTTCCGGTTGTACTCCGATACTATCAAAGTTTCATACTGGGGAAAACCTAGGAACTGGGGGATGCAGACATCTAGAAAACACAGCAGTGTACGCTGGCAAAAAATAACAAAGCCACAATACAGAATAATTTAAAGCAGTTGAATATGCAAACATGTCAACATAAATAAAATGAAAGAGGCTAGAAGAGTAAAGTCAAGATTCCATAAACCTAACCACTGATCGAGTGGCGGGGTCTTCCATCAGTAACATCGGGAACTCAGCAATGCAGAACATAAAGCAACTGGTACTGGGACAGTGGTAGCATTACTGCAGTAACTGGATTATAGCCTCGTAACCTTTCGCTCTGGCAAGGTGCAACGGTGTCCTTCCTTCAGAATCGGTAGCGGATACGTTGACGCCGTTCTCTATCAGCAGCCGGGCTACAGCCTCGTGCTCGTTCCAAACGGCAAAGTGCAACGGCGTCCACCGCTCAGAATCGGCAACGGAGACGTCGGCGCCTCTGTCTATTAGTAGCTGGGCTACAGTCTTATGGCTCACAGTGTGTAGAGGTGTCTCCCCATATATATTAGCAGCCGAAACGTCAGCACCCTTGTCGATCAGCAGCCGGGCCACTTTCCCACGCCCTTTCACAACGTGCAGCGGTGTCATCCCATCCGTATCGGCAGCCGAGACGTCGGCGCCCTTCTCGATCAGGAGCCGGGCCACAGCTTCGTCGCTCACATAGTGCAGTGGTGTCCTCCCATTCTTATCGGCAGCTGAGACATCGGTGTTCTTGTCGGTTAGCAGTAGCCGGACCACAGCCCCATGCTCCTCCAAGACGGCAAAGTGCGGCGGTGTCATCCCGCCAACCGAGACGTTGGCACCCTTGTTGATAAGCAGCTGGGCGACAGCCTCGTCGGTCATAGAATGCAGTGGCGTTCTCCCATTCTCATCGGTAGCTGAGACATCAGCGCCTTTGTCGACTAGAAGCCGGGCTACGGCCTCACGCCCTTCCAAGACGGCAAGGTGTAACGGAGTCCTCCCGGCTCTGTCGGCAGGCGAGATTTCGGCACCCTTGTCGATAAGCAGCTGGGCCATAGCTTCGTCACTCACAAAATGCAACGGTGACCTCCCATCATCATCGGTAGCGAAGACATTAGCACCATTGTCGATTAGAACTCGGGCTACAGCCTCGCGGCCCTTGTCAATCAGCTGCAAGGCAACAGCTTCGCGATCATTCCAGACGGCAAAGTGCAGCGGTGTCGTCCCGTACATATCGACAGCGGAGACATCAGCGCCCTTATCGATCAACAGCTGGGCCACAGTCTCATTGCTCACAAAGTGCAGCGGCGTCCTCCTGTACTCATCGGCAGCCGAAATGTCGACGCCTTTATCGACAAGCAGTTGGGTCACAGTCTCGTCTTTCACTAGGTGCAGCGATGTCCTTCCGTACTTATCGGTAGCTGAGATGTCGGCGCCCTTATCAATCAATAGCCGGACCATAGATTTGTGCTCGTTCTGGGTGGCAAAGTGTAACGGTGTCGTCCCATAGATATCGACAACGGAGACGTCGGCACCCTTGGCGATCAACAGGTGGGCCACATCCTCGTTGTGTCCTACAATGTGCAGCGGTGCTATCCCATCCTTATCAGTGGCCGAGATATTAGCACCTTTGTCAATCAGCAGTAATGCCACAGCCTCGTGCTCGCTCTCAAGGGCAAGGTGCAGTGGTGTCATCCCAGAACCATTGGCAGCGGAGACGTCGGCACCCTTGGCGATCAGCAGGCGGGCCACATCCTCGTTGTGTCCTACGATGTGCAAAGGTGCTATCCCATCCTTATCAGTGGCCGAGATGTTGGCACCCATATCAATCAACAGTAATGCCACAGCCTCGTGCTTGCTCTCAAGGGCAAGGTGTAGAGGTGTCGCCCCGGAATCATCAGCAGTTGAGACATCGGCACCTCTGTCAATCAGTAGTCGGACTACAACACCGTGCCCATACTTTGTAGCATAGTGCAGCGGTGTCCTCCCACACTCATCGGCAGCTGAGATAACTGCACCCTTGTCAACCAGAAGCCTGGCCCCAGCCTCATGCCCTCTTACAATGTGTAGTGGTGTCTTCCCATCTTTATCGGTGGCAGAGATGTCGGCGCCCCTATCAATCAGCAGACTGGCCAAAGCCTCGTGCCCGTGCTTTATGGCATGGTGCAGCGGTGTCCTCATGTCAGAATCAGTAGTAGAGACGTCGGATTCATTCTCTATCAGCAGCCGGGCCATAGCCTCACGACCGTTCCAGACGGCAAAGTGCAGAGGTGTCACCCTGGAGTCACTGGCAGCGGAGACATCGACGCCCTGGTCGATCAGCAGCCGGGCCACAGCTTCTTGCCCATACTTTATGGCATAGAAGAGCGGTGTCCTTCCGTATCCATCGGTAATCAAGATGTTGGCACCCTTGTCGATCAGCAGTTTGGCCATGGCCTCGTGCCGTTTCTCAAGAGAAAGGTGCAGTGGTGACTTCCCGTTCTCATTGGCAGTGGACACATCGGCACCTTTAGCGATTAGAAGCCGAGCCACAGTTTCGTTACCCACAAAGTGCAGTGGTGTCTTCCCGTTCTCATCGGTAGCTGAGACGTCGGCACCCTTAGCGATCAGTAGTCGAGCTACAGCCCCGTGCCCGTGCTTTGTGGCCTGGTGCAGCGGTGTCCTCCCGTGCTCACCAACGGCCGAGATGACCGCACCATTCTCAATCAGCAGTCGAGCCACAGCCTCATGCCCCTTCACGAGGGCGCGGTGTAACGGTGTATTCCCAGAGTCATCGGTAGCCGAGACGCTAGCACCCTTGTCAATCAGCAGGTGGGCGACAGCCTCGTCGTTCACATAATGGAGTGGTGTCATCCCGTTCTGATCGGTAGCGGAGACATTGGCGCCCTCGTCAATCAGCAGCCGAGTCAAAGTGTTGTGCCCATACTTTGTGGCATGATGCAGAGGTGTCCTCCCGCGCTGGTCGGTAGCCGAAATGTCCGCGGTCTTGTCAATCAGCAACCGGGCCACAGCTTGGTGCCCGTTCCAAGTCGCCCAATGGAGAGGCGTCTTTCTCTGGCTATCTCGAATATCGTTCAGATCGGTAGCAACGCATGGCCCTTGAAACGCAGAACCAGCTTTCTCGGCGGTTAGTCGTTCTACCACCTTCATGAGACCATATGAAGATACAATATGAAGTGGTCGCGTTCCAAGGTTGCAAAGGCTCATGCAGTATTTTTGATGCATACTGGTGTATCGAGGAAAAGCATTTACCCAAGCTTGAAAAGCATTTTCGTCCCGGAAAAACTTCACGACTACATCCCAAAGCTTCGAAACAAAGCACGTTTCATCGGATTCGGTCGCAACATCGGCGGCGTGAAGTAACCAATTGGCAACAGAGTAGTAGAGCGGGTGTGAGCTTTGCACACGTTTGTAAGTCGGTAAGTTGCAACTTCTCGAAAGTGCGACTATAACATCAGCGATAATGTCACAACGTGTAGTCCGTCAGACTACTCAATAAAGGGACTGATTTCAAATGCAGCTCATTCGCACTGAGAACGGTGTCGTTTGCCAGAAAAGTGAGACAAACGTTTACATGTCTTATCTAGTACATTGAGGTGAACATGTGCGTGGTAGATGGCAGCTGAGAGAAAATGACACTTCAAATCCCCAGCTACCAGTTATAACGTACTAGAGTTTGCCCCGTAGGTACTAATAAACGGGAATAGAAGAATGTCGGTCACTTACTACAAGATATTGCGATCGAAGCATGTGCCTCGCTTTCTTGAATCAAATAATATTCCACCTGGTCGCGATGGTCGCACAAATGCAAGTCCCCTCCATTTTGAAGTAAGAATTCCCGTACCGATAAATGGGTAAAGCGTACCGTGTCACCAACGATTTCGACCAAAGGTCCGCAACAATCGAGAATGTTCTCCTTCGTCGCGAGCCTCTTTTCTGAGGGGTCGAAATTTTCTTCGTCATCCTGTACTGCGCAAGCGTATGCCAATTCTGCTACTGAAAGCGGCCTCTTAGCCATTCCAACCCAGTACAAGATTTTCTTGCGGATCTCCTGGTTTCGCTTGTCCAGCCGTAGAAGGATATGTTCGTACATTCCATTCAAGTCCTTGGGAGGGGATTTGAGCATCTCAGGAACACTGGTAGTTGACGGAGAGTCTAGCTGGTCAAGCAATAACGCTGCGTATTTAAACATCCCCGCAGAATACTTTGGAACCTATTCGATAATTTGCTCCTTGAATTTCTCTAGGCTGGAAAGCTCCTCCACACGTTGAATCACAAATTTTTGGATGTCGTCTTCCACACGCATTTCCAACGTGGACACACCACTATGCATTTTCAACTTGTTGGAGATAACATGTTCTTCTCGGCTAGTCAAGAAGAACCGAACTTTTCCACGAATCTCCGCGGCGGAGGAAAGTTCAAGCACCCGATCTAGAAATGGCACTTGACCCGTAAGGCATTCATCCAGAGCGTCAACGACAACGGCGATCCTTGTCGGGAATGCTCGAACCATTTCGACAAATATATTCCAGAGAGTTTCGAAGTCGGTGCATTGCTCGGATTTCGCATGTTTGTGAAACGCTTGCTTGGGAATTTCAAACAACGATTCAAAGCGTTTTGCCCGATGAGATTGGACGCAATTGCCGCCGCTGTCGAACTGTCCGGTCTATCGTGCTTGCAAAAGAACCGCAACACCCGCAGCTCGGTTACAGGGGTTTTTAGCAGCTCTGTTACAACAAAGCTAGCGAGAACAGATTTACCGGCACCTACAATTGCAACCGCAAGCCAAGTATTAGCAATTATAATATAATTTGTTGCCCATAATTGGTAGGCAATATAATCGTAGCAATAGCTTTCAGCATTCGTACCAGGTTTTTCATAGACCCAATGTGCTTATATTCCTGAATATCAGTGAATCGTTGATATCGTCGAGTCTTCAATATCCATGCACATGAATCTTTAGCAATCAAATGCCTTTGGTTCTTTCGGTACTCCGAGTCGGCATTTTCCTGGGCACCGAGCCATTTCCGACACTCAATTAACTTCCTGCTTTCATTCTCTAGTCGTATCCAGAAACGTTATGTCAGACCAAAAATATAGGGGACGCCGAAGCGGAATGCTTACCATCAATAGTCTCAGCTAGTCGGTCGTGTATTTGTTGTATAACTCGATGGGTAGCTGAACATGACAGTTAATGTGCCTTTCCGCTAAGCTGATTCGTCAGGCAGAGAACTACCATCTATCTTTTCCTCCAATAACTTCACACACTCCTCCATGCCATTTTTCAACTCCTGCAAGTGGGTTGAGTTCTCTGTTGAAGTAAATTAGCACATTGGCAACTGTCGAGTTGAGCAGTTGATATATCTTGAGGTATTATCAAACTCTCCGGAGGTCTCAGGAGCCAAAAAGGCAATACGATATCACACTGAGTAGGCATGATATCGAACATAAACGCTTAGTAGGAAAACACTTGCCTAAAATTTCCACCAAAGCCCCGCTATTTGCGACTTCTCTAATAATTATCTCTTTTTCCGTGATTTCATCGAGTAAAGGCTTAAACTCGATGCTAAATGGCTTGAGTGAACTTTTCCAGGCACCAGCTTTACCGGGGGGATCGAAGTAATTCTTTGCTTTTAGCGAAAGTACGATTGCCGCGGCGTACAGCTGTGGAAGCTGGTCCTCAAAAACGCTGAACGTCGCCTTGTAGTCGAGATTCCTTGAATTGGGACTTTGAGCGAATGCACTATAAAGGCCGTGATAAAACTCGCATTTCACCAGAGTAGTAGCTATGGCTTGGATGGCCTGTTCAAGGTTATCAAGAGTTTCATAGCGATTCCAGGCCAACTATTAAAATAGTTAGTAGTCCGTCATCAGAGGGGCGACGACACCCCGAGAAAGTAGAACATAGAGTCCGCGTGCTATCGAATGCGGATTATCCAATAAAACATGTATACATTTCAACATATAGAGACGACTAGCAAGGCAGAGGACATTCAAGGGATTAGTGTACGCACCTGAATGACCGTACGAGCGCCAGCCCACACAAGGGCGGTGATTTGGGGTTGGTGTTGAATTGCCACGTCCACGATAGTACAGTACTTGTTGACATGTTGCAAGGTCTTGTACATCTTCTCCGTGTGCTCCCGTCTGCCATCCATACTATATCGTACTTCTTCAACTACCGCCTTTGCCTGTTCTACCGTGGTACCCGTATATTCATCCCATTTGAGCTTTCCCCACTCCACAGGTCCTAGCCTCTGCTTAAGAAAGCCAGCCATATGCTCATGGATCTCAGACGGGCTGAAAGGTTGGATATGTTGATGCACAGCAGATGGGGACGGTGGTTGAGCCGCGGTGGAAGTCGGTGGTGCCCGGAGTTCTCCGACAGTAGCGTTTGGTAAGTGCGGGGAGGATGGCGGCCCCGATCTACTCGGGGCTAGGAGGTGCTCGCTTGCGCGACGCACTTTCCCGGATATCCGGTGAAAGGGCCCTTTTCGAACGTTTGGTTCAGAAGCATTTCGTCTGTTTTGCGGGGTAGACGACATGTCCTTGTCACACAAGGCCGAATGGATATCCAGCCGCATTCTGTCGAGTTCAGTTACAGTTGTAGTTCAAAATGTAAGTTACCGTATCGTGCTCTAGAGTTGCAAGGATTTCAGGAATAAGTGGCGGGCTTTATATATACAAAAGCAAGGACAAGGGCAAGGGATTGGGGGTCATGTTGCGGTCACTCGTTCCTCTAGATGCGACTGGAGCCGCATTACTTAGCGTTATGGTGCTGTGGCTTAAGGTTTAGGGCGTCATTAGAGTTTAGCGTAGAGATCATAGATTAGATTAGATAGCAGAGATGCCAAGCGCTCGGGATTGTATCTCGGGAACTGGGAGAATAGATCATCTATCCTTCACATCAGTGCCAAAGTAAAGTACCCTCCGATGCATAGAGGTAGTGGGTGGGGAAGCTATGACTTGGACTGCGGGGGTTCTCTTCACATATTTATGCCATGGTCACCGCAGCCGAATGCAGGATGATTACAACTTTAAACATGCAGTGCTGTTGCATCAAGTAGAGGGTCGGAATTCTAGAGGAGCGCCTTATGGCTCTAGATCAATAGTGGCTTTTCTAGATAATGAGGGAGGGATTCTAGAAACACTTTGAGAGCATCAGGTTTATGTTAAGACTACTGGGTGCTCTCTAGAGTTGTGGGGTCACTTCACGCAACGTCGAATTCCCAACCAACACCCACATATACTCCCAGCTCCTCTCCAGGGTTGAGCCTACGCACTCAATTTACAACTACCTTTAAGTCCGCCACGATGCATCTACGACATAACCCATTACGCACGCCTGAACATTCAGAACCCACCCAGCGGATATCCGGATGTTTATGCAAACCGGACGAGCCTCTTCCTGATAACGCATGGTCTCAACGCCATGTATCCTTGGAACGGCGCTCATAATTCCCTCACGGTGCTCAGTGACGACGGACGCATAAGGTGAGATTGGATAATACATCACAAACTACCTTCTTCTTCGGCAATAGCTCGCTTCGTCAATCCCGTTAAAGAAAACGTAGATAATATCGACGGCAAGAATGGCGAGAGTCACCGGACGCGTACAATTACGACGATGTAAACTTCTCGCATTCTTACTGTGACGAAGTACTAGTACTTACGAGTAGACCTGTTGGTAAATGGCGGAGCGGATACAAGTTATGAGGTGGAGGGATGAATGGCATACCTCGTCCATGTCAAGAAGGGTGTGATAGGTTTCGTTTTCTTGAAGCATACGCAGATCACCTTCACCTTTCTTCAGCCCATAATCCCCATCTGTCTCCCATCATCAAACGCCATCCACATAGCGTCGACTACCAAGATACTCCGTCTCAACGTTGTCTTGCCATTCCCCCATGCCGGTACTCATGCGTGATATCTTAATATGGTGAGATGTTTGTTTTGAAGGGGTCGCATTTCGCGTGATAGTATATGATACGGGTCTTAAAAGAATAGAAATCATGGTATAATTCAACAACTAGCCTACTCATCAACAACTGTGAACATGCCCGACTACTCCATCAGTCCATGTTCCCCTGCAATGGCATTAATTCCCCCACCTTTCCAGCCGTTTTGGAACAACAATTGGCTTGATCGAAGCTGCCTTGGAGGAGTGAGCTTAGGTGCCAACATAGTGATGTTTCATAGAACTTACGAGCTCCTGGAATATACCCGCAGTTGGCGCAACCCACATCAATTTCGGGATTGTGGGGACCAAAGCCGCAACGTGCCTGCAGGCCTTACTTCAGCAGAGTGCAAAAGACTCGGTGGATGGATACACATACACAGTACCAGAGCTCCGACATTTGAATTGGCGTGAGTTCTTCATGGGCCTGATAACTACACCCGGGATACCACCCGCAGTTGGAACAAGCCGCATCAATATGGGGATTCAAGGGTCCAAAACCGCAATTTGGCTGCAGACTTTACTTCAGCATAGTGAATAAGACTCAGTGGATGGAATCACATACACAGTACCAGGTTTGCGACATTTCGATTGGTGTATGTCTGTGGTTTTTGCGTTGGGGTAGTGAGAGGAAGATGGCGATGATGGTCCGTATGAGATGGGTAAGGCACACATTTATGTTACTCCTCAGAGAGTGGGTTAAACATAGATATCACACACGATGAAACATTCCATCGGATGTGAGGACTGACATACTCTAGAAGCACACTGCGGCGGGTATACCCGAGACATAGGGCGGCCGTATGTCTGTGGAGCTTTTCATCCTTTGTAGAGGAGCGGGTCTTCAATGAGATGGCTCAACAAGGATCTAGTGCTCGGAGCCACTTGGTAGTTCCGACTACCTCGTCATCTCTTGCCCGTCACTTTGAACTGGCTCTTCGTGTAGGTGGAAAAGAGTCATTACTCATGATCCGTGGGGGAGATTTTGTATAGCCTAAATGTGCCCCAATCAGCGTCTTTCCAGGCTTCAAAAAATCCCGCGGAGTACATCATGCGTGTTACACACGGGACTAGGCGAGCTTGCGGTTAGCCCCGGGCGGCTATCTCGGGGGTTCATTTGCATCCAGACCTCCGCACGCCGTAACAGTCCAGTCTTCCGTATCCTTGCGATGATGACGAGTTTCTAAACATTCATCTGCCGATGCTCTCCCGCAACCAACCAGCGGGCTTGGTGCGTGAATCACAGAAGATACGGCGGGAATCGAAGGCTGTTATGATAGTTCGAAATCGGGGATTGGTGGGTTTTTGGACCAGTACCGCTTTTAAATAACTCGTGTCTTTGCCGCTATGCAGGGTACACGTGTAAGAACCGAGACATCCGCCAGCTCTTGAGATCGGGGCGATAGGTTATGCATGATATATCATTCATACACCTGAGACATCTCGACCGAATCACGCGGAGGCCTCGGTGCTGAAGCCAATACTGTATTCATGTTGTGTTGTGGATTATAAATTGTAACTAAGAAGGATATTATCGCCAGCCATGGGTTCAGATACCCCTCCATTCGAAGTTGGCTATGTACCGCACCGGATTCGTGTTCAAGCCAGACAAGAAGCCCCGAAGTACGAGCTGGTTGGGTAGCACATGTGAGATGACAGAATTAGTCGGGTTCCCAATATGGAAAGGCTAGATGGAACACTGGAGTTATCCTGACCATTTTATTCCAAGTTAATACTCAGAGTAGGATGAAAGATAGCTCACATGAAACCGTACACACAAAGATAGAGAGGTCATATCTGGATCAAAACCCGGCAGGTGAAATAACTGGCAAAACATTCACCACTCACATTAGTACCGAAAGCATCACGAGTTCTACAGCACCCGGAGAGCCCCCACCTGGCTGGTTTGAATATCTTTAGTTATAGATATTTGCCACCAACATCATGGGAGGGAGGGCAAATCACAGAAGCCTCGTAGACGGCTTTCACCATCAAATATTTTCCTGAATCATGCGGAGGGATTCATAATAAACTCTTAAAATGCACCAAAGCCACTCAGGAGGGACTATGAGACTTCTGCAATTTGCTTGTTAAATATCCAGTGGCAAGAGTGGCGAGTGGCAATGGAGGCAAAGGGTGGCATTGGCATATCCGAAGACTTTCTGTATATATGCCGAGCCTTTCTTCTTTTCTTTTCTCTCTGTATCATAGAATACACACACACCGTTCTCTCTTCCTTATCGCAATATTGCTGTTTCCACTGTACCACATGAAATGTGATGATCAAGAATTACCTCCGGTGCGGACAGTCCTCCGTCCTACTCACATGACCTATCCATTCATTCCGTTCCGAACATTACAAATATCTCTCCCATACACCGGGCCGGTCCATCGGAATTTTACAGAGACGCACCGCGTTTTATCTATAAATTCACCGGTGCGCGTATCTCCCCGCGGAGCCCGATACCGATGACAAAGGCTGCCCACGGACGCGCTTACATCGAGGCGGCAAATGCCGGGAACGAAGGCTCTATTACGATCACGCGGCACAGCAACAGGGTGAAACTGAATCATAGTGTCTCACCCACATTCCACTATGGTGGTCTGGGTTCGACCGGTTCCGTCGAGGATGGATGAGATCTACCCTGAGGGTATAACCTGATACTAGATTATATACAATTAAATAAGATTGGTGCGGTTGAGGGGTTTTGTATCTGCTCGGTATGTGTCCCAGCTCTGGTAGTGATGGTCTTTAATGATATCAAACCGTGATTATGCATTGACGAGAGCTGTAAACGCTGTAAAAGCCAATCGGATTTTTCTTACCACTGGGTGCTTCATATGTCTGATGAGAGGATCGAGGTGATATATGTTGATGCCAGCTGTGGGACGTCATCTTTGGGATTGTCAGTTGAGGCTGGTGCATATACGAAACGGTTCCGTCATCTTGCCATTTGGGTGGCATATGCACTCGTAATCCAGCGTCTGCCTCCTTCCAAGGACGACCGAGCTCGTCGACCGGCGAGACTCTGGACGTGAGAGCAGTGAGGTTGTAACATCAGAACAGAAGCAGATCAGAATTGTCAGTACTTCGCCATGCACTTCATATCACTCGTCCAGCCGCTCTCAGATTGCAGGGGAGTCGGTATGATAGATACAGGCTTTGAAATCCTTAATTTGTCATGCAGAGCGGGGGATATGCATTGCGGGTTGATGTCAGATAGATTAAGTACCTGGTTATCTTATCATACATAATTATGCCTTGTGAACTGTATTTGAAACAATCCGCGCAACCTAGATGCATTGATCGACCGGGAACATCGTGATGCTCTATAGTCTAGAAGAATACCTAACATTATGGCTTATGCTATCCCACGCCCAATGGGCCGTAAAATATCCTTTGAAATTTTTCTTTTACTTTATTTTTAATGCCGCAATTTCAGTGGGCATTCAACGTCCAAGCACAGCCACGGTTCAGACGTCGTGGATCCAGAGTAGCTGATTGGGTATGCGCGCGCCACGCTTTTACCTAGTCAACGCGGCCAGGTATCGTGTACTGTACAGCTGGACAGCCAGGATATCGCAGTTCGTCGAGTGAATTAATTACCTGCACATGTTTATCCTGCCGTCGAAACACTGTTGACGTATGCTGGCGACCGTTCGTAGTCAACATATGTGCGATGTCGTGCATGACTCGCCCTCGGAAGCGCACTGCCGCACTGCCGCGCCTCGGCACCGTCAGAACTCACACCCAAACCGTTGAGCTGGCTTTGCGGTTCGTTTCGCTTGTGTTTCTCCCCGATATAGCGAGCGAATCGGGAGCGACGGTGGGTGTTGAAACAAGAATTTGAGTTTTGCTGCAGCCGCCTGCATGACGCTAACGCAGCCACCACCACCGTCCAGCCGAAGCGAACGTAGCGGAAAAAAATAAATTCCATCCCGAAACCTAGCCACACCCACGCAGCGCTTCCCACTCTGCCGGGTGTGAAACCTCTCTGCGGGAGGTCCACGATGTGGCGCGCGTGCAGAAACTCTACCGAGCCAATCGCAGCGCTCGAAGCTCAATTGCAAAACTCTCCCGGGTAGATCCCGAGAGTAAAAATACGCAGAGGAGAGGGGTTTCAACCCCTTCATGCCCCACGAGGAACTTGAGGAGGAGGTTGAGGGAGAGGTATTTCGATCCTGAGGATAGTGTCGCGCGGGCGGATGGGTCGAATGTGCTTGACCGGGCGGGTCTGTGCGGTCGGCGGCCGTTGAGTCGTGACCTGACCGACGGTCGACAGAGCTCTGGATGGTGATGTTCATCTGATCAGGATCTAGGAAATCGCAGAAGTAATTACTGAATTGCATAGCTCAATTTCTCCGGTCCGCATGAATGGACATTCCGTCGGTGGGGCGTAAATGGGACTGTGGCTGAGGGTATCGATGACGGATTTTAGACTAAGCGCCAGGGCATTCTGTATCTGCTGCAACTACGAAATGTCTTGTCTATGGATACCCAAGTAGCTGGCACTGACCGAATTGGTGGTTCTGGCTATTGATCTATAGTGTGAAACGATTTTGTTTCCAAGAACAGACGCGACGAGATCGCCGCGAGTCAATCGCCAGCACAGTGGATCTCGGTATCTGCTGTGGCGCGTGAGCTGTGGAGTGTGGCTACAAATACCAGCTCTTGGCCCTCTTCCGTTGAGCAGCCAGACAGACAGCAAGTAGTGCATCAACACTACATCCTACTCAGTACTTATACTGCCATCTTGCCATTCACTCTGGACCGACTTATACAACCATCTAATTCTCATCTTGCCATTCACTCTGGACCTCAACTTGCTATTCATCTTGCTCACATCTTTTTCTTATTGCTCTCTGTTTATATTCAACTTGATCTCGTTTGACCTTCTGTTAATTTGGTGGGTTTCTCTGCTTTTTATTCGTCTTGAATACAAAGCTAACCGGCCCTCAGCATCATAGAAAGCATCTTTTCCATCGACTCTTGCACATAGTATTCAACCCACCTCGATCTTCTTGCTATATAACAACATCTACCTCATCTCGAACCACCTCCACCTCTCTTGAACATTCTCCATATCGCGCAATACCAGCAACAATGAGATTTACAAAGCTATCTACTACCAAAGTCCTCGGTCTGGCCCTGGCAACACTCACATCTGTGCAGGCACACAGTTGGGTCCGTTTCTCTCCCTTTACCAACTCGATACCTGCAGCTTACTGACTTGCAATAGATCGACGACCTAACGATCGTTGGCGGTTCTAAAATCGGTACCAAGGGCTTCATCCGTAACTACCAAGGACACATCGACGCCACGGCCTCCTACCGAATTGAAGACCCAACCTTCAACGTCCCCGCCTGTGCTCCCTTCCAGCAACAATTCGACCAATATGCCAACCCACAGTACCCACAGCTCACCGCAGCCCCCGGCGACACTATCGAAGGCACCTACACTGAGAACGGCCACGTCACCAAAAAGGAAGCCCCAAATGCCCAGCCCGGGAGTATATACTGGTACGCCTCGCTGGACAATAGCCTGGCACCCACACTTGCGGAGGTGAAGCAGTGGACTACGGACGGCAAGGGCGGAAGCGGGAAGGGAATGTTGCTGGCTGGACCGACTTCCTTCGACGACGGTGTGTGCGCTGAGAACTCGGGGGCCCCGATTGCCGTGCAACGGAACTCGGAGGGGAAGGGTGGGCCGTGCAAGACCCAGTTCAAGCTGCCCACGACGCTGCAGCAGGGCTCGACCGTCACTGTCTACTGGGTCTGGGATTACGATCTGCATTTTGGACCCGAGAGGTTGCCGCATACGGAGTGGTATACGTCTTGTGCTGATATCAAGATTGCCGGCGGCGGGAATGGAACTGGCGGGAATGGAGCTGGCAGGAATATGACTGTCCGGGATGTCGAGTACAAGCACTCATCGCTTAAGGCACATCGTTACAATCGTCGCTATGCCACCCACCTCTAGTAGGGTCGTGGATGGTGAGAAGCATTTCGGTTCCCTTTGTTTAGCATCTATACGGCGTTTGTGGAGATCTGAGCATTTCGGATATGGTGGCGGTGCATAATATAAACGGCGTTTTTTGTCGATTACTGTATTTTTTCTTCTTTTGTTTTTTGATTTGATGATTAGATGTTGATGGTGATATACGGGGGTAGGAGGTAGAGGGGTGGTGGGTTGTGTTTTGTTTGATATTTTGATGTTTAGAGTACATTTTGTGGTAGAAATTTGAAAGTGTTTATATACGCGCCCTGGCTCTTGGGTTCGTTTGCTCTCTGGTGTGATGTGATGTGTTGGCAATGGAGATGGTATTGAAGAGCGTTTGCAGAGGTAAGTGTTTGACTGGTAATGTGGAGTTGTTTTCATGGGATTGGCAGGATTCAATGGTAGGGCAGGTGGTTTTTTCATGGCATCTCTTGGTTGGGTGCAAGTAGCCAAGGCGGGTAGTGAGATTTCATAAATGGTCACTCGGCCCCATGTGATTCATAAATGCTCACTCGGGGTTTAACGTGAGAGTGCTATTGCATATGTACTTGGATCGTGAGTCTCAGCATCGTCTGATGTCTTGTATGAGAATGAAGACTTGTATGAAGATAGTGGCTGCATGAGGATATGCATCAGGACCAGGGTGATGCGTCTCATGTCAGATAGAGCATACGCGTACGCAAATGGGAGATTGTACATATACGGGACTTTGGCCCTCGAGATAGATCAATCAAGTCAATCAACAAGTCTAAGAAGCATCCAAAGTAACAACAAGTGTTGCAATAGTGAAGGGGAGAACCGTATGAATATCTGGTAGCGAGAGTGGCGAGGGGCAAAAGATGGCACCGGCATACCAAAAGATTCGTTGTATATATCTGGCGTCTTTTCTGTCTTCTATCTGTACCACAGAAATGCACACGGGTTCTCCCCCCATATCGCAACAGAGTTGGATCGTAGCCCCACCAGAAGATTTGGTCAATGGTACGAGGTCTGTTATGACAAGCTGCTGGGGGACTCCCAGTTTTTGTTTTCTGGGAAGTACAACGAGGCGGGTGTTCTATTGCAATTCCCAGGGTCATCCTGTGTTGTAGGCAAATATTAATATTGAACATTTGAGAGCTCAGGGGACGGATTTGCTGTGTGATGAAGGTCAGCGTTGCTCGGGGAAACATGAACCTCTCAGCCCGGTTCAGGTTTCGAGTCTTGCTCCTTCTCTAGTATTGCTCCCAATATGTCATCATCAGAGTACAAAAACGGTATCGACCCATGGCGAAACGTTGGCTACTTGGTTCCGGTATGTAGCAACTGTATCCAAGGGGGCATCAAAAATTCACGCTGTTTATGGGGTTGATCTGTTTAGCCATCAAATCAAGGTAGATAGAACAGTATTGTCATATTTTCAAAACGAAAGTACGCCCTAACATCTGACCTCCGAAAGAGAGACCGGTACCGACACTCGCTGATATTACAAAAAGATTTTTGGAGAAACCAATAGAAGCTCGACAAAGTATTCCATAATTTACCAAGGTCATCCATACCTGGCTGCAATTGTGAATGGCAGTTTATCAATGAGGGGGTTTGATAGCTCACAGTACTTATATAAATATAGAACTCAGGGAGGATGGGTGCGTAAGCTCAATTAAGTAGTCGACTGTACAACAGCTTCCCTGCTAAGCACTTGGTGCTGCGGCACCAGCTCGTCGTTGTCCCCGATGTCGCTTTCGGTCTCCAGTTCCATCAGCAGCTTACAAACTTCCTCGTGGCCGTACTGAACTGCCAACTTCAGCGCCGTTTCACCGTCGTCATTCCGAGCTTCGGTATTAGCCCCGTTCTCGAGCAGCAATCTGACAACTGCCTTGTGGCCATTCTGTGCTGCAAACTGCAGCGCTGTCCATTCGTGATCGGCAGTATAGGCATTCATGTTAGCCCCGTGATCGAGCAGCACCCGGACGACTGCCTCATGGCCCTTTTGAGCTGCAAATTGCAACGCCGTCCACCCGTAGTCGGCGGTATGGGCGTCCATATCCGCTCCTTGTTCGAGTAGCAGCTGCACAACTGCTTCGTGGCCGTTCTGAGCTGCGAACTGCAATGCCGTCCCCTCGAAGCTTGTAGTGCGAGCTTCTTTGTCGGCCTCGAGTTCAAGCAGTAACCTTACCACAGCCTCGTGACCGTTTTCAGCTGCCAAGTGAAGCGCCGTCCACCCATCGGTGATAGTCCGGGCTTCTTTGTCAATCCCGTAATCGACCAGCCACCGAACAACTGCCTCGTGTCCATTCTCAGACGCGAAATGTAGGGCTGTCCAAGCGTCGCTGGTGGTGCGAGCTTCTATGTTGGCCCCACGTTCGAGTAACAACCGGGCAACCGCTTCTTGGCCACTCTCAGCTGCGAGCTGTAGTGATGTCCAGGCATCATTGGAGGTATGAGCTTCAATGTTGGCATCGTGGTCGAGCAAAATTTGGACGACCGCTACATGGCCGTTACGAACCGCAAAGTGTAGTGGCGTCCATGCGTCGTTGCTTGTGCAAGCGTTCTGATCTGCGCCGTCTTCTAGTAGCACCTGAACAACTGTTTCATGCCCGTTCTGAGCCGCCACGTGCAGAGGAGTCCAGGCCTCGTTGGTGGAGCGAGCGTCTTTGTTGGCCTTGTGTTCGAGCAGTAGCCGTACGGCTGCCTCATGCCCTCTCCCAGCTGCCAGGTGAAGCGGCGTTGACTTGTCGTTGATGGTAACAGCTTCCTTGTCTGCCCCGTGTACAATAAGCATCTTTGCGACAGTGACATGGTTATTGCGAGTCGCCATGTGCAGCGCAGTCAGCCTGTGGTTATTAGTTTGAGCTTCCTTGTTGGCTCCATGCTCCAGCAACAGATAGATGACCTCCTCATGGCCTCCCCCAGCTGCCAGGTGCAATGCCGTCCGTCCGTCGCGGGCTGGAGCATTGATGTCAACTTTGTCCGCAAATCCTTCTGTGAATAGCCTAATGACGTCCGTTTTCCCGGTAGTTGCCGCTAAGTGTAAGACAGTCCTCCCGTAGTCATCTCGTGCGCCTATATACGCCCCCTTCTCCAATAGGAGTTTTGCCACCTCATCACATCCGTTGTATGCAGCCCAATGAATTGGGGTCATCCGAGAGTTATCTTGGATTTCGATGTTTACTCCAGCATGGAGTAGTAGAGTTGTCACCGGAATATGACCTGTCTTTGCCGCGCAATGAAGTAGCCCTATTCCATCTCTTCCGCGCATTTCAATATCGGCTCCACCCTGCAGAAGAGTCCACATGACCAACTCTAATTTCTCTTCTTTGACTGCAGTATCGATAGTGTAATGTAAAGGAGTCCATTCGGCTAAGTCTGTAGTTTTCGGGTCGGCACCAAGGTTCAAAAGCTCCTGTATAACAAGTTCCTTTTGCATTTCGTCCTTTCGTACTGCGGCGTAATGAAGAGGAGTCCAGCCAAGGATGTCTCTTACATTGACGTTCTCGGGGCCAATATCCTTCACCATTCGATACTCCATAGTCATGATTGTTGAGAACACTGTAGGGTGTTGGAAAATCGTGTGTATGTCGCCAGAGTTCTCAACTTCGGATGCCACGTCAATGGCCAGGTCTTCCCATACCGACTTATCGAGACGGTTCTGAATCTTATACAACTTTGCAAAATTGCATATGAGACCACACAAAGAAGCACTCTTCGGTGCAGCATTCTTGGGATTTAATTCCTCCAATATCCCATCCTTAAGCCGCTGCAACTGCTCAACACCTCCTACGTGCTGCTGCTCCTGTTGAAGCTTTAAGGAGTAGCACACAGATAAGAAAATATGTATTAAAATAGCAGTAGCCTTGTGAAATCCTTCATGCGGTGTGGTTTCGAATGATTTACAAACCCGGAAAAGTTGTATGTATACTGGCACAACCTTCTCCCAGCGCCCGAGCACTTCGTAGTCTCTCATCTGCCACCGCACGAAATCCACCACAGGCTCGATAGGAAGATGATGGAAGAAGCTGAGAGGCGGAATGATACATAGATACGCTTCTTGCAAACTTCCTAATCCGCTTTGTTGTATAGCATTGGCCATGCCCACTAGCACACTGTTTTCATGCCTTAAGGAGAGTAACGCCTCCGAATTATCTAATCGAAACGCATCAGGGTGTCCAATGGTAGTCTGGCCTTTAAGATCAATACGCTGAGCTGACACCCCACTTTTTGCTACTGCCCACATGAAAGCAGTAAACATGTGTTGGGCTAATAGAATCTCCAACGAGCCTTCTGAGTTAACAATAAGGCCGCTCATCTGTTGACCTAGAGAGATTCCGTCAGATAAATTGAACCCAGACCCTGATATACTGGGCCACGGCAAGGGGAATAAATACCGGAGCCTTGCATTGACGGCTCTGAGCCCAGGAATCCTATTGGACCTGAAAACCCTCTCGGTACGCCTCGAACATCCCGAACTCTATTATCATGACTCCCTGGAAGAACCACCCCATCGCCAATCCACCAGACAATATCCCTCCGAAGATCTGCGGTGTCTGGACCCAAGACTCGGCTGATCTGTCGCCTTAATTTCACGTCTCGTTGCAGCCAGTCGCCCTTAAAAGATTTTGCAGTCTCTTTGCCTTTTCTTTCGGCTTCCATTTCACGGATATGAAAGATCCACAAAGATAAGGCGGCTTCTATTTCTGTAGCATCAGCTTTCCACTTGCCGGCAGTATGTTCGACTTTAAATTTGATGTATTCGGGTGGCTTATCGTCAGTCCGAACTTCTAGAAACCAATTAAAGCTTGGTTGCGCTTGGTCGCTGCCGAAGAAGGTATCCATTACTAATCCGATTGACCTTGCAACTGCGACTGAAAGTTTGGACATTTCTCCGATCCACTTCGTGAGCTTCCCCAACCGCTGTCTAACGTTTAATGCATGCTGGGCTTTCCCGGCTGGTGAACTATCGCGCTCGGATCTCCAATCATTTGCGAAATTTACTTTGTCGGTGAAAACAGTCCAAATTAATCGTTCCGCTGGCGTAGGTCCTACAGGTATGGTCGAAAAATTACTTCCAGATTCACCCCCGAATGAACCTCGGTTGCTTTCGATATGATCACTCAATAACTGCGGCATATTCGGCTCGCCGTACACAGAATTTCTTCGTACTTCCCGATGATACTGTAAACACCTTCTGAATTCTTTCTCTTCTTGCCTGAGTTCGTTCCAGTCAGTCGGCCAGAAATCGCAACCATTGTGTTCTTCGTCTTGTGAGTTCCCATCTTTCTCAAACTCTCTAGTAACCCTCAATGCCAGCCAATCCATCTCGTGTTGGTCGAGTACCGTTTTAACATCCGGAGAAATTCCGAGACCACGCCGAACGTATGCTCGCAAGATCGTCATCAGAAATATACAAACGAGCTGTGAAATCGATGCCGACCAATTCATACCGCGCAGGCCCTGACCCGCATCCATACTTCATTAGCCTCAGCACTACACTCTCTCAGTGACATGAGTAACATCAGGAAGGTCATCCCTACTTGAAATTGGAGAATAAATCCGGACAATCCTAGGACCACCCCAAGAGTGGTAAAATTTTCAGTAGCTGTGCCGGCAGTGACTAGGTTTATAGGCGACAAAAGTTGTTTTATGCTGCATAACAACCTTCTCGAGCTTGATATAATCCTGCCTAGGAACGCCGGTGGACTTTTGACACCTCCGGTTGAGTCCTCGTTTGAACTGCCATCTAGGTCATCATTTGAATCGTTATTTGAATCATCGTTTGGATCTTTCCTTCGGGATGAAAGAATACTATCACGTGTGTTGGTTTTGTTCCGCCCGAATATCACTGCAGAATCAAAGGACTGGTCGCCAACGACGCCGCTTTTTTGCAACCATAAAATCCGAGCATTCAGTTTCTTTGGCTCTCCCACTCGCTGCTCCAGCAGTACCCGATACTTTTCTGTAGCTATATACTCTTTCTCTTGAGTGCTTTGCTCTACAACAGCGGAGCAAATCATCATGCCGATCGTCAAGATGATGGTTCCAGTTGCCATAGACGGAAATGCGTACTGCCTTACATGGCGTTTGTCCTTTAGAAACAGCGGTATCAAGCTCGGGTAATACACCGTCGTTCCAGAAAAGAGCAACATCCCCGATTGAAGCAATATGCCGCAGATTGCTGCCAAGTAGAGGTCGCGTCTTTTTCTGCCGTGGAGGTTGAGCGTTATGTTTGGGGCTGACTCCTGTGGTTTCTTCCCTGGTGCAGTCCCCTCTGATGGGAAGGTTCCTCCATTTTCTTCATCCTGAGAACCTTTCCCACGTTTAAACTGAAATAGCCCCTTTGTCCATGGGAATAATGTTTGAACCCACAAAGCAGGGGGCTCCTCATGCGCTATTAATATGATACACTTGTCAGCGAGCGTGACGGGATTGAACATAGTTCTAGTCCTTCAACCTACGTACGTTCGAGGTAACCGTCCATAACAGCACTTTCCACCGTATAAAAACCGAATGTCTCGGCATCATCTTTCAAAGCTTCAAGATATACTATTTGTTGCAACTTGGGCCTCCCAAGTGTCCTGACAATTCCTTGACCGTTCCACAGCTCACAGACCTCGTGCGAAGTAGAGGACATCAGTTCCACCTCTACTGTTGCACGGTTTTCACGGGCCCTTCCGACTACCGCTTTCAGCCATGATGGACCGCCAACTCGAATGGCTGAGACAATAGCAGTCAGGATACCTAACGGCGCCATGGCAAAAATTATGTGGTCTAGAAAGTTCACTGTGCGACGTAAGTTATAGGCTGACGGAGTACTCGATACAATGGAAAAGCAAAGAAAGCAATGCAGGCGCCACTGGCTGTGTACCCAGCCGGCGACCCCGAAGGTGGCGAAGCGCTTCAAAATGGCAGGGTGCGTTGCCATACTTTCCCGTTGAATTAAGTATAGGGTGATATGTACTTACTTGACTGACTCATAAATTGCTTCGAGAACTGTTCGCCAAAGAGCGCGAGTAAACTAAGAGGACATATGTTAGCGTCTGTAGGGTAGTAATTAGGGTGGATGCATACGGTGTTAGATCTGTGAAGATGTTATTCGAGAATTCATCGCCTGGGTCGGAAGCTGCTGCTACCGTTATTACCATGGCAATAATCCATGCCTTCATAGTAGGAGCCATTTTGGAATTTGACAACAAGTATAATTGCGTGCGAGTAGCAGCGAAAGCTGATAATAGAGCGACAGCCAGAATATATGCAAATGGGCCTGTGAGCTAAGCGTGTGCGCAGCCCCCGTACTTTGAAGTTCATGCTGAGTTTGGGCGAACTAGGCAGAGCGACTGTTAGCATATTTGTGATACACGTATATTATTGACTGCAATTGATAAGGTTTTGTGGCATGTGGCCGCATCTCTCGAAGAATGTATTGCAACACATTCATTGGCCATATGCAGTCAGCACTGGTTCAGGAAAACAAACTCTGTCCCATTAAAGACAACTCTACGCCCCCGCTGCCAATTTGAATCGTTTCCTTCAACTTTGGTGGTTTATCGCCACAAATCTGATGTTACCCAGTTTAATTCATTCCCTGTTCTAGTTATGACATGCCGATATGGAACTTTTTGGTTTCTAGAGGAATATGCCGTATTTTCTACGTGTGTTCGGTTTATTTGCTGCGTTGCATGACACCGGTCCCGTTGCTTCTATTGTCCACCTTGTTAGCAAAGCTGGATCCGGACGGAAACCATATTTTCTGTGTAACCCCTCAACGCTCAGACTAGCTGCAATACTCCAGTGGAAACTTGCTCTCATGCCCAGACATTTTCACCTCACTCGCAATCTCGTCCGCCGCGAAGCGAAAAAGAACGTCTGGTATACGAGAGTAGTGGAAACTAGTGTAGCGCACTTTAGGCAGTGATTTACATCGGAGCTAGCAAGGCTACCAGCTGTGCAACAACTGCCGCTGATGCCTAATCTCATCTAATCTAATCTGTTTCATCTACCCACCATCCATAGGCTGCGCTCACCCCCGTTGATTTGCTCCTATTTATGGCAACACTATTTTCTGGGTGGGATGTCCGTAATACTGTTTTTTGGAGTCTGCGAGCCACTGAGTACAATATAAGACACGAGAGTAATTCAAGATGTCAGGGAGGTACCGTCCAACACTGATACAGTGCTTTGAATATGAGAAAATGTTGGATATGAACTGGTGCATATAGTGTAGGAAGCTTTATCGTTCAAATGTACCATGCACTACGCGGTGAACGTATGTAGCTGGAAACAGTACTAGTATTCATGCCCTACTTAGTATGTCTTTAGTACTTGTGTCTCCGCTGTCCTGGAAAATTTCTGGATATGATCACTTTCCGCTCCCTCGATCTTCTAACAATTTGTACTCTAGAAACCATGCACACAATGCTTTGAAGGTAGGATCCAGCATTCTGAGAATCTCCTTGATTTGCCAAAGATTCTACCCTGTAGGATGTATACTGCATATAAGTTTTGCAGATGATTTGCTGTAGTATATTATATAGTAACTCTGTAATATGAATCAGGGCTGCTGGTTGTAATAATATTGTGGCTATCATCATGTTCCTAGAGTGAGGAAGATTTCTTCACATCTCAAAGTTTGACTCAGCGGCACTTGCACCGTGTGTGGTAGATGTATGCTGTTCAGAAAATAAAGTTCATTTCCCGGTATTTAGTCTAAATATATAACATTTCAGGGATGAATACATTGGTGTTTTTTCAATACACATGCACATCTCTAGAAACACCTCCATTCTTGTACCACTTCTGTTGTCCAGTTCCAATAGTACCGTAGCGAGGGGAACGCGATGAGCTACATTGGTAGGATCTGTCAGTACAGCGAGGCAGAACTGCTCTTCCGTGGTGGTGCACTGTACTGCATGAATTGCGCTGGTGCTGGGGTCGCCCAGCTGGGCTGTGTTGGAGATTTGAGAGGCAGTGGGTAGTTCTTTGCATGGTGGAAGACCTTCTTTATACTGTTTCCTTGATCCGAGCCCCTTCAAGTTCCCCACAACAGACTGCTGTGAGGTGATATTCTTCCGGATCGACAATATAAATGTGGTTAAACAATAGATAGGTAATGGTATCATGCACTGTGGATCTGCATAGATGTCAATTCTTTGATAGTTCAGCGCCATAACTAGAGGGGTGCAAACAGAATTATTAGCTCCATGGTGTGAAATAAAATTTCTCGAGAGTATATCCTTCATGAATGATCGCTGAGAGCTGTCACTAGACGTATGCTCAAACTGGGGCTAATCTCCTTATTGTCTGGGTTTAGGTTCAAGTGCACTGTTTCTCTAACTTGAGCTTCTGACGTTGCTTGGAGAAGATAGCTGTTAGATGGCAGCCTTCGGGTCGACTACTTGCGTGTTGTTGAAGTGGGCGAATAGTGGTGTTATGAACTGCTGATCTGCAGAGATACCAATTCCTGATAGGGGGCACAAACAAGACAGTGAGTTCGAAAGGTTGAAATCCCAACCTCTCAGAAAGCTTTTTTCTTTGTTTCTTTCGGATTTAATCATGTCGATTGCCACCTCCCAAGATTGGGAACTAGTTCTAAATCCTGAAAAGCGAACCCTGGATCAGATAGTGACAGGTCAGCTTAGTCTTCTAGACTCTTGTACTGAGGTTCACTCACTATCCAACCCTTAGCCCGCGATACCTACGCGGTTCTACTTTTAGGAAGGGTCATTACCTACGCTATAAGTTAGTACAATTTACATGAATAGACCAAACGGTAGGATGGCAAGTGCAGTACCTGCGTGTCACGACGACGAAGAAGGGTGTCTCGCCCACCATCACTCGCGGGGTCTCGAGGTATCCCGTTCCTTCTCAACAAATGTCCTGCAGCTGCTGGACATCTCGTCTCGTGGCCAACGCTTGATATCTTCCGCCCCTGTAAAGTCGCCGCCGCAATAGGCTTTCGATAACTAGCTAGGACAAGCTACCGAAAGAGGAGCTGTTGAGTTATCCGTGATCTTCACCGGTGAGTCGGTTGGCGTAAACGAGTTGAACTTGTTTGTAGGGTTGCTTTAGATGAGAGGATCACTACGAAGGGTGTTATGCTGTGAAGATGTTTCCGGCTAGCGGATGTGGGGGAGATCCTGGTGGATACTGAAAACAGTGAGGGGGTGTTGGGTACGAGGTTGAGGAGAGCCCTAATAAAACAAATAAGCTCGGAGTGTGTCACCTGCTCCCGTGCTCAGAATTTCCGTCACTCGGTAATCTCGGTCCTACTTGAGCATGCGAAAGAGGCAGATGCTGGTTTGCGAGCGCACCTGTCGCTCGCTCGCTAGTCTGTTCCCCCACGGCTGAAGGTGACTACGGGCCGCCGGAGGCCATATATCAAGAGCTTCTGGACCCAAACCCGGGTTTGCAGCTCGAGAAACGCTTCTATTCCCGTGGCTCCACAGACGACAAGCCTGTGGAATTTACGTTGCGTCGAGAATGGGGTGTGTATCCGTACTCGTGCGGCGATCACCTCTTGTCATTTGATGCACTCATCTTTTCCGGAAGAATAGATAATATCGAGCGCTTCCAGTTAGCCTTCAGACTCATCAAACTTTTCCTGTCTCTGTATAATAGTCCATGGATTTGCGAATGGTCCTCCAAAACGATATTTTTTTTTTGACAAGCATACCGGCTTTACCAGCAAGATATGAATACCACATATACCTGTAGCGTTCTCGTCGGGAGCCCACACTCGGGACAAAAACATGGACATACACGAGCTGGGACTTATTTTACTCCAACTCGGTTGCGGGAAGCGACTCGAAGATTTTGGGGATCGCGAGGACAAGGACGCTGTAATTAAGATGGCTATATTGCATTTGGGTGCAGATATGGGCGGATCGTATTGCAAGGTTGTGGAGAATTTCATTCGGAGATGGAACGACGAGAACTTAGATCTTATGGAAAATGATGGTCTACTAAACTTTATCTCAAATATCGACATTCTGGAAAAGCTGGCGGAGGAGCACTCATCTCGTTATTCATATTCGCCCGATGACTCCAATTATATCTAGTTGTTATTCTTAATGATCATAGTCAATCATTAGTTACTGTACGAGATTTCTTATTTGGCGCTCTTACTATGGACCCCTACTTTCTCTTACTCGCAATGTTGGATAGAAAACTTGATGATACTAGAAGTTTCTTTGCTATTTTTTTAAGGGTTGGGTGTGGAAGGAGAAAACAACAGATCAATCATAAGTTGTGTTCTGTACTGTCAGTACCTGAAATTTTGATTAATTCCACCGCTGAATTGGAGCCCACATCTCAGTTGTCGTGGAAATCATGGGAATCTTTTATGACCGCTGCTGCATTGCTATTTCGAAGGTGACACATCCGTCCGTATGGTAACCCGCATTACCAGTTTCGATATTGTGCCTGTGATGCCGAGAAGTTTGCATCAGTGTGGGAGTCACAGATTCCGCAGTTACAAAAGTTGATTTTGTATATTCTGGCTAGCCGTTCTACATGCCAGTCACTAATTCTATAGACTACAGGACATCTGTGTTTGCCTTGGTCCTGGACGCGATTGACCCCACGCTCTAGCTCTCTCTAATCGGTTCTATGGCTCTGGCTACAAGTGACCAGATACCCACCGCTCCCAACCGGTGATTCTATGCGGTCCGGACGAGATGAGATAACAGCAAGCATGATAGGGTCCTGTGACATCAGTGTCTTTGGCAAATAGCTCTCGTGTTCCTGGAACTTGGTGTAAGTCTCCCTCGGGCTCTCGGGTCATTCTTGACAAGACTCTAACTGGCCTACATGAAGGATTTGAACTGCTTCAATGGCTCATGCATAGGATCACTTTAAGTCTCATACAAATTTTGTTTTTTTCTCATTATTAGAGTTCCCCGCGCCGCCGGTTCACCAACTCGTTGCGGCTCGCTTCTAACTGAGATTTCGAGCTACTATATGAAAAAAAGGGGGGTTCAACGACGGTCCTAAGTAGGATTTGATTGTATAACCGTTGGTAGAGCGTTTTTGACCGTCTATTGACTGCCCAAATAGTTTCCAAACGGTATCGCCACGGTTATATAAGGACAACCTACTTAGGACCGTCGTTAAAACCTCCCTGTTTTCATACTGTAGTTATGTCCGAAAAACGGTTCCGTGGACCGGACCCTAGTTACAATGGTTTCAACACCCCAAGAGTCGAAAGTTAAAATTTTGAAATCAAGTCTTAACCAAGTGCCGTGAATCACTATTGCTCCTTTACTACACTCGAGATGTATGCAATCGTAAATGTCTGTTACTGAGTGAGAAATATGAAAATCCTGCACAAGGGTAACCTTGGGCGCTCGCATCTGGCATTTTTCGTCGTGAAGAGTTTATGCGAGTACGCAGCAAATGTGGCATGGTTTGGCTTGGGTTGAACCCAAGTCTAGTGATGTACCGGGGCCGAGGGGAGCCAGCGTACAATACTCATGTGACTTTTGCTGTGGCACAGTCACTTTGCCACACCTTGTGCTGAACATTAAAATTCGTTGTTAGTAGTGCTGTCCTGCTGTGACGTTTGTGGTCAGGATTCTAAAGTCTACAGGTGAGATTCAATAGCTTGTGGGTAGGATCCTAACTGATTGGAAGTGCTACTGCCGCTGTACCTGCAGGAGCTTAAATAGCTTTTGAACAAGGTAAAGTCCCGGGACGCTCTAACCCCACCCCCTTGCGGGGTATGGGAAGGGGTCCCGGTACATCCCTTCCGTATGCATCACTACCCTAATTAAAGACTTGTGGCCTGCACGGCCCGATGTCTTTGCCACCCCCATCACACAAACCCACTTGCTCTCACTCCCACCGTTTTGCCTCGCTCACTTGTGTAAAAACTGGTAAAGTCTGGCCTAAGCGAGATCAATACACTTGTATCCGGGGCGATAATTTGTGAAGTAAGTGATGTTTGGTGGATGCAAAGCTTTGTTATGAGTTCTGGGGCTAACTCTCACCATTGCCAGACTCAGCTTCGTTTGACAACTACTTACTACAAGTTTACTGACATTCTGCTTGCCGATCGCGTCCTCGCGATAAGTGGTCTCTCCCTAACAACCATTGATCTAGTTCTATTCATCTTAATAAGCGGGGTATATTTAGCGCTTTGTTTTGCTCATTATAACCGGCCAAGTCTCGGGCGCCAACTAGCTACGTGCCCCCGAAATGATGACCGGCTTGGCCGCATAGGAACACCATAGGATTTCAGCCACTGCTTTGCCATGCGCTCAGTTCCTTCCTTAACCGTCAATCGATGTCGACAGTTGGTGAATTCCCCTTTCAAAATTGAGTTTTCATTATATAATACGGTACACAAAAGCTAATAAGGAAATAGCATTAATGCTCCTTGATCCTGCGATTACATATCGCAAGTACTCGGTCGTGGAACGGCATTCATTTACCAAGCCGACCACGCGTGCACACATCATAACGGTACAGGGCATCGCAAGGTGGAATAGGCTGTAGGGTCTTTACTGGGCTCGAACATCGTTCGTCAAGGACTGTGCTGCTTGAGTTGCACACTACCGTGGAAGGACCATGAGAGACTGTAGAATCCATCGCGAAGGTCGGTACTGGGTCAGACATAGCGCGGGATCTTGATTCGACTTTTCACGACGGAGTCGTATACTCTCAAACCTTTCAATTACTTCAACTGCGCGCTGTCGACTGGGAACAAAACATGAGCATCTTATAGAATAAAGGTGGCGGATTTGGAGGAGATAATGTGGCATCTGATACCTGCATTCGACCCTGGTACCACGGGGAATATGATATGGTACTACCAGTCAGAGATGCCTTTGAGCTGTCTGATATCGCTGGCTGTTAAAAGTGCTGGCTGATAGCCCGAGAACTCGTGGAAGGCAATGAGAGGTGGTGTCTTACGCTATCCCGAATACCTTCTAACATATGTTCCATCCGGTTGATGAACCCGCCAGTTCGCGAACTGTCAAAGGCCGGTTCACGAACCTTTTGCCCAATTCACAAACTGTTTGCCTCGTTCGCAAACTGGAGACAAGTTCGCGAACCGGCCATTTTTGCCGAACTCAACACATATTTCCAATGAAATGCTTGTCTAAAAGAGCTCTCTGAGTCCTTCCCAAATCTTCTTATCGCTCACAAGCTCACTTTGAGTATTTGACTGAGGAAGAAAAAAAGTCTGCACACAAGAACACTCTGAATGAACACTTCCTATGTGCCTGTCGAACATTTTATCCTTCCCTCATCCTTAACCGTCACCTTTGCATTTTAAACTCTCTTACCAAACTCTTCTTCTTGTGGTCTTAGACTTCCATCGGTGCAGATTGCTATGATATAAGTGTGGAGCAGAGTATATAAGAAATCAGGCTGAAATGGTTACATTACAGAGGCAGTTGTAGTTACAACTTCGATTTAGTTCACCTTATACCTTAAGGAGTTCACCATATCGACCATCAAGTTTGCAGACTGGCCACTTGTTCGCGAACCGGACTAAGTTCGCGAACCGGCATGGTTCGTCAACCGGACGGAACACATACACCACAAATAAATTATAATGAAGTCTGGGCCAATTCTATGGCTGCGTATGTTTGCCCTTCCCCCCGGATGTCTCACCTATTAACTAACTATGCTAGATTAGTCCACTCTGCACCCTCGTACATGAAGAAATCGATCAAATCACTACACATTCTTTAACACTTCGAGAGGCGGTTTCATGGACTTCAGCCAAATGGTGAGTTCTGAGGCAAGTGTCATGTTGTTGGTAATGCTCGCGGATGATGAGTATAAGCTTGAAGGTAATTAATAGCCCCCGCACAAATTGGAGTTTGATTGTGGCGGTTCGCTGTGATTTTCCGTAGATGAAGCCATTGTAGATGGTGGGGGGGCTAATTATCATAAATCTTGGTCCTGGCCAGCCCCACTAGAGCACAAATGCAACACATTTACCTGACACTCAACACAGAATTGCCAAACACTGGCTGAGAATTTACATATTGAAGCTCTAGGTAGTTAACTCTCAATTGGTGCTACTCTAGGGGGGGTCTTAGTGGGTGGTTGTGGTGTAATAACAAAAGAGGCGCCGAGGATCCGATAGTGGGCCCACCGAAGGGCCCGCTACCGGCAAAGGGATACTATGGAAAAAAAGTTTTCTTTAAGATAACTGATTTTTTGATTGTGAGGATTGTTATCCACTTTCCAAGAATGTCATCGCATCGTTAGGACTTGCAGTTTAGCATTAGTCTCTTTTTCTGAGTTCGGTGGTTCTGGTTTTGGAGAGAAGATGCGGAATCATCGGGTTGCGGCATTGTCTTCTAGATGGCAACCCTAGGCCCTGAACCCTACTTGCAACCGTTGAAGTTTGGAACGGCAACAAATTCGCTCTCCCGTTATCACAATGCCAACTAGAGCGTTTTATTTTGCCCCATATACTGTTTGTAGTAATGCTAAATTCTTTGCTTATTTCAGAGCCAGTTATTGGGTGCTCTCGTTCCCAAATTTTCATGTCGCTCGCAAGCGCACTCCTCGAAACAGCGTACTTGTTTTTGAGCGCAGTTAAAGGTTAGGAAGCGGGTCCTTTTTGGAATGGGATTGTGCTACCAGAGTGATACTTACTTCCCAATTTTCGAGTAATACGAGATAGTATTGAACGCTAGGAAGCAAAATGAGTACGTAAGATACATTTGCTTACAAGTCGTTACAGAGCAAAAGTTTGCGCACGGGACCTTGGTTGCTCACCGTTTGAGATCCTTTCGAATTCCCTTCATAGTATATTGGTAAGACATGGGGTGTAATTAATGGCAACGGGGTTTACAGATGCCGTTCTGAAGGCTTTTGAATCTGCTGTTGAAAGAAGATAGGGAGCTGAATATGAAACACCTCAGCATTCGCTAGACTAAACTTTTATTATGACATCCCAAACTTTAACCACCACCATTCGAGTTGAAATGGGTAGCCTTGGAACACACTTTGAACAGGACATTCAGCTCCTATAAAGTCCGCCTCCTACTTCCTCAAATCCCCTCATCATACAATCAAACAAACAGCCATATCCACTACTACACTATTACCATCTTTACAACATCCACCATCCTATCTACACCATCAAACTTACTACAAACCACCGCCACCACCACCATGTCCAAGTTCTACCAAGGAACCGGCCCTTTCCTCCCCGGCACTCGCCAGCTCTCATACCAAGGCACCCTCATGGCGGACCGCAACAGGGCATACACAATCGAGGAAAAGTTCACGAAGCCAGCACAAGCTCTTCCCTTCCACGAGAACGCAATCGGCTTTGTCTGCTTCTCCTGCCACCACAGCGAGCTCTGGCAGAATGTCGATCCTCGCAGGACCGCTGCAGAATACAACAGCTCCAATCGACTTCCTGATCGCGAGCTCGTAAAGCGTATCGCACAGATCGAACACCATGAGGAGGTTTGCCCCATGGGTAGGAAGAAGATTAATACGTGGGGATTTGTGGTGATTTACAAGGCTGGCGGTGTTAGGAGTATGGAGGCTCATGCTACTAAGTATGCGGATGGGACGTTTCGGGAGGAGTATGAGAAGATGCTGGGTATGTGGACTGCTTAAAGGGGGCGGAGGAGTAGCTTTGAGGTCTTGGCTTAGGCTACATAGAAGTTTTGGAAGTATGAAGTATGGAACTACACCTCCTTATGGTTGCTGCGCTCTGCTTGGCAAAAAGAAGTGGAGGGGGCACTCATAGAAATGCATTTGTTAGCTGTCTATCATCTCAAGGATATGAGCTTGGAATCTGTATTCGTCTTCGAGATATACTTTGCTGGCTTGCTAGGACAGAAGGCATGCATGTTCATTAAGGATGCATATGGCATGTCGTTTTGGAGTATTGATCTGGTGAGGTTACTCTAAACCATCAGGATTCACACACAACTTCGTCTTGGACTTGACCCGCAGATATCACAGTGATAATGACCCCGCAAAACACCCCACGCTACAGCATATCCCGCCCCTCCACCTCAGCAATCTTCACCTAATCTATCCATGGAAAGGCACAGTCCAATCAAGATAGCAAACGCACGTCTGGGAGCTCCGACCTTTGTCGAGTAGGTCATCAAGTATGTTAGGGGCGATAATGTCATAGTTGCAAAGATGTGGAATTTGATTGGTTATTCCGGCGAAGAGATATGTACATACAATGGTAGTAAGCTTCCACCGGCTTGATTGCTGCGTCTGGTTGATACGATAGAGTAAAAATCATGTCAATTAATCCTTTTTTGACTTTACCAATGATATAGAGCATTGGAGAAGCTTCGGCGCAATTTCCGAAGTAATTGGGCCTGAATTGAACCCTGTTGCCAAGACGGTGAACCGATTTGAAGAGCCGTAGGAACGTCAACGCGACATCACTTTTGGCACAGGGAAGACTACTCGGTGAAATCTTGGCGGTGTTGATTTTGACGGTGTTGATGATTTCGGGGGGTTTTGGTGCCATACGGTTTATACTCTCCACCGACGAAACTTGGCAAAGTAACCAATCCGACCGTCAAGAACCATTACCCTGATCAGCCCACAGCTAACGAAGGAGACATCTCTCAAATCGAGCTTGAAGATCGGCTTAATGTCCGGTTTGAAAATCGATTCGGCGTCCTGATATGCTTAACGCATAAATATGCCATAGACCCGAAAGGGCTCTCCACCCATCTCAAGGCACACAAGATCAAGGGCTGCAGCACATTGTTACCACTGCTTTTACGCAAAATCGGAAGGAGCTTATGGCTAAGGACTTAATTCAATACCCAACCGAGCCCGTGCCCCCAGTGTTGGATTTTTCCATCACTGATGGGTACCGGTGTAAGTACTGTAGGTTTCTCTATAGAGTGAAGAGTTTTATAGAAGCCTATGTTAGGTCTAATTACAGAAAGGATTCGTCATCTATTCCGTTAGATATCGAAGAAGGGGTGAAATTACAAACTCTGTTTAGAAGCAAGAGTGCTTGCTTTCCCGTCTTCCGAGCAACTGCGGTTAGGTTAACGACATCGATGACGTGGAAGAATACCTTGCTTTACACGAAGAAGTTCGTCCAGTTTGATCCAGGTGATCTGACGCCGTGGATGGAGACTACAGGAATTGCAAGACATCTTCGGGGCAGAGACCAAAAAGCCTTACGAAATATGACTGCTATACTAAGATTGAAAGATGGGGATGAATTGCGCCCCGTTATGAGAGCCCTTGAGGAAATCTTCCAAGATGCAATCAATATCTGCAAAGGTGATGGGAATAACTATCTTCTCCGCCGGTAGATGAATAGCTATGAAAAGGATTCGGCAGCTTTCCACATACCCACTGCCGAAGCCATCAAGGGTTATAGGACTACGATAACACAAATCACTTATTATATCATACGTTCAAAAATCTTGCAAATAGAGCTCGCCCCTGACAAAGAGCCATGTTTGTTCTAAACACCCCCCAAACATTAGCTATAGACAAATTGATATCTAGAATAAAGCGGCATCAAACGAGCGATGACGAAGATAACAGATTGCATTTATATCTCATGGAACCGCTGTCGACGCTATGGAAAGAGATCATAGAGCAACCGATTGACGGAGTTAATGAATTCAGTAGCCCGTTGATCCACTGCGCAGCTATTCTCAGCATCGATCCACAATCGTTCGAGCTGTCGTCACCTAGCCAATTCAGCCACCCAATGGCCGCCATAGTATTTGCAGCACAGATTCTTACGTTAAGAGCCGCATTTAGAGAATTGGGAGAATCCCGCGAGTCGCTCCTTACAATTTACAAAGCCATACACCGCAAATTCCTTGCACCGGACGAACCCTCTACCGTGGGATGGGTCATTGACAGTGAAGTCAACCGTCTCGTGCGTCCGAGATCACTTAGGACGTATTGAAAATACAGGAGTATCTACATTTCTCTTACTAATATTTGTACCTTTCTTTATTAATTCTCCCTAATATGGAAGGTCGTTACTGATAAGAATAATGTGGTGTGTTAATACTTTTGTTATCTGTTATCTTTAGGTATCTAGAAAGTTCCGGTTAGAACTTGTCTAGAACCTTCTAATTAGTTCTGTTTGGAAGGGATTTATCAGCGCTTATCTTTTAGAACGCGCCTAGATTGTTCTAATGGTTTCCTTACGGTTCTTCTTTATAGTCATGTACAGTTGAAGAGTTTTTCATTACTGTTTTAGGATATTGTTCAGCGACCGTGGTCACGAACAATCACTCCTTATTTTATGTATATATAGATACTGTTTCTCCGGTTAGAGAACAGTTCTTTAGACTTGCTCTGACATCGATAAGAATACAACAATATCTTTTCGATACCTCCTTCTTCAGTATTATATGATCTTGTTTCGAATACTTCTCAGTTTCGTTACTTTTATCATCCTATTGCTTCGAATACTCTTCGTTAGATTTTAACCGATCTATCTGTACTTCCGCATCTTATTCTATTAGGTTATGAGCCCGGATGAGCGATACGGAATCTAATCCCGATTATCCAATTCTACCAGTTAATCTTTTTGATAAACCGATTGAATACGAAGACCTACCCGAACAATCACCTACCACATCATCAACACCAACACAACTCTTCGAAATACCACTTCCTCTCGATAAAGGAAAGAAAAAAATGACTCCCGAAGGCTCCTCGTCCGCTGATGCGTTCTCCTTCTCTACACAAGTAGATAAAAAGACTCCCGTCAATGTTAAGCTCGATAGTATCGGCAAGCTTACGGGACAGGAGAATTATAGGATCTGGAGTGCCTCGATGACCATAATCCTGAAAGGAATAAAGGCATACGAAGTGGTGGTGGATGGTGTGGTCCCCGCTGAAGGAGCTGACGCAACAGAGGTCGATGCTTACGACCATCTTTGCCATACCGCGTCGACCATATTCATACAGGTGGTCTCACAAGACATCTTGGAGAAGATTGTCGAGCTTGAGAAACCAAACCTGATGTGGACCTGGCTTCGCACCGAATATTATAGAGATTCGGCTTATGCACTAGTTTCACAAATAATGAATCTAGTCTCCCTTCCTACCCAGTACTCCGGCAATAACTTGTCGGAATTTATATCCAAGTTTGAGTCCCAGTGGCTCCACATCACGAAACTCTCGAAAGGATCCTCGGATTCATATCGAACGACCTTTGCGGCCTTCTTACAGGAAGATAAGGCCAAACGAGATTTTTTGATGGGTTTTTTGGTTAAACACCATAAAAATGTGATCGATAATCTTACGACAAAAGACAGTTTGTCGTATGCCGAAGTTAAACAACGGCTGATGGATATTGACACCTCCGATACCCAGGACGACACTGCCCTGTTTACTTCTAAACCTTCGGGTAATAAGAAGAAGGGTAAGAAGCCAGTAAGGAACTCCGATTCCTCCTCACCAAAGTCGAAAACCTGCACTTGGTGCAAGAAACATAATCCCGGAAAGTCGGAAGGACACACCTGGAACGAATGTTTTCGCCTGCAGAAGCTCAACAAGGAGAAGAAGGAAAAGGAGAAAGATGAAGAGGCAAACATTACAACGGAGACTAAGGTAAGAACCAAATCCTTCTACTTTGACACGGCCTGTACCTCACACATGACCCCTTATGCAGGACGTCTCCTCAACTATTCAAAGTGTTCCGGATTTGTGAAATCCAGTTCACAAGAAAGTATGGAGATTGAAGGCAAGGGAGATGTGATTATGGAATGTGTTCTTAGGGATGGATCGGTTTCTTCTTTCCGTGTTTGTGATGTTTTACATGTTCCTAAGTTAGGACATCCTCTGATTTCGTGGAGAAAATTACGCACTAAAGGATATACAGAGTTTGGGGAGGGGGATTTTATTTCAATTAATAAAGGAACAAAAGTTATGTTTGAAGCTGTTTTTGATGGAAATTTGTTTAAAATTCCTGAGATTTCCCATTCGGCCCATAATACTTACAACTTCTGGCATCAGGCTCTCGGACATCTTGCACCATCCTCGATGGATAAAGCAATAAAGTTTTATTCCGACGCCGATATCCCAGCAAAACCAAAGGACTTCATCTGCTCCTCCTGTGTTAAAAGCAAAATGACACGGAATTCACGACCGTCTATGTCAGGAAAAGATAGGAATAAATTGGATCTTGTTCATTCCGATTTAAGTGGACCCTTTCCGGTTCCGTCATATGGTAATTCCCTTTATTACATTACTCTAATCGACGATGCTACAAGGGTTGCGTGGGTTCGATTTATGAAACAAAAATCAGAGACTACTAAAATAATCAAAGATTTTGTTACAGAAATGGAACATCAACACCACAAGTCCCCGAAGGCGTTTCGAACTGATAATGGAGGAGAATATGTTACCAAGGACTTGAAAGGGTTCTTTAAATCAAAGGGAATTATACATGAGTTTACTCCTCCTTATTCCCCTAAGTCAAATGGAGTAGCAGAACGTCTTAATCAAACTATAGGAGACGCGCTTAGAGCTATGCTTGAGAGCGCTGTTACCTACGATAAGAAGTTATGGGCTGAGGCTGTGTTAACCTCAGTATATATAAAAAATCGTCAACCTCATTCGGCACTAAAGGATCTAACTCCTTATGAGGCTTTTTATGGCTCGAAGCCATCGATCCAGCATCTTCAACCTTTCGGCAGAGAATGTTATATCCATGTTCCTTATCAGAAACGAAAGGATGGAAAGAAACTCTCTCCGAGGGCAGAAAGAGCTATTTTTACCGGTTATACCAACACCATTAACCATTATAGAGTGTTCCTACCCGATACAAAAAAGACCATAGTATCGGCAGACATTTTCTTCCCGCCTCTTCAGATAGAAGGGGCTTCACCCCAACAATCAAAGTCGATTCACCAGCGCCAAACTCCATTCTCTCAAACATCTCTTGATTACACCTATACTAATAAGGGTGAAGGTAAAGATGATTTGTGGAAACAATGGATGCGTGAAAACCCTCAAGAAGCTAATAATATGTTTGACACCGGTCATCCAACTGTTGATCGAATTATTTTAGCAGACTTTAGGGCTGGAAAAAGAGATGAGTATCTTGGGGCTCCCTATTGGGTTTACGACGATAACGGTATGGCTTACCGCGAAACCCTACCCGAGCAACCAGTCGAAGACGATGTTCAAAGTTTCGATGGTTCAGAACATACAGCAATTCCTAACGATCACTTCTTCGAAGAAGAACATCAAAATCCAGACCAACGATCTCAACTTCCATTGGGACATGTCGGTCTTCCTCCTCCACGGCCTATGACGCCACCACCAATTCCATTTGGTCAGGTCGTTACCCGTGCCGGAAGAGTTGTTAATCCTCCGGACCGTTACGGTTTCGGTAATGATGCAACTATGCTCGATGTACCTTCTCGACCTCCTACACCAGATAATCAACCTCTGGAAGGACTCGAAGGAAGTCAATGGGCAAATTTGAGTGTACTACTAATAGATGAACCAAAGTCTTACCGACAGGCCAGAGTGTCACCACAATGGTCAGATTGGAAGAAGGCTATGGATGACGAGTTAAAGTCACTCAAGGATAATGATGTTTGGGATGTAATCCCAAAACCAGTCGGAAGGAAAATAGTTGCGAGTAGATGGGTATTTAAAGCCAAAGGAAATGCTCAAGGAGAAGTCGAACGATATAAAGCACGGTTAGTGGCCAAAGGATTCTCACAAATTTTAGGCCAGGATTACGATGAAATATTCGCCCCTGTGGTTTGTTACGATTCTCTGCGACTTTTATTGGCAATATCGGCATGTAAAGGATGGCGACCTAGGCAACTGGACGTCAAAACTGCATTCTTATATGGGATATTAAAGGAAGAAGTTTATATGGAGTTACCGGAAGGCAGCCGGTTAGATGGAATGGTGGCAAGATTAAAGAGGTGTATATACGGATTGAAGCAATCTCCGAGGGAATGGTACTACCGGTTAGTAGAATACCTAGGACCTTTCGGATTTGTTATCACTGCTTGGGATCCCTGTGTTCTCGTCCACGAATCAGGGAATCTGTTTTTGGCTATATATGTGGACGACATTACCTTGTTTGGAGCTACTGGAGAGCTAAAAACGCAAACCATTAACGTATTAAAGACTGAGTTTAAAGTCAATGATATGGGTGAGCTTAATTGGCTTCTAGGAATCCAAATAACCTTTACCGACGATGGGATCACTCTATCCCAAACGACATTCATCGATAAGATTCTGAACCGTTTTTCGATGCAAGATTGTAAGCCTGTTTCGACATCTATCGACCCTAACCATCGGTTGAAGGCTATTGAAGTCGATGAACAGTGTACCGATACAACTGCATACCAACAAATAATCGGATCATTGATGTATTTAGTTACTGGGACCAGACCTGACCTAGCGTACACAATTACCCACCTTTCACAATTTAATTCGTCTCCCTCGGTTACGCACCTTACAGCCGCCAAACGAGTAATTTGATATCTCCAAGGAACAAAGAATAAACACCTTTTTTATCCCTGGAATAATCAACTCAAAATGACGGCATATACGGATGCATCTTACGGCAATTGTTTAGATACAAGACGAAGCTTTTCGGGATATATTTTTCAACTTGGAAACGCTACTATTTCCTGGAGATGTCGGAAACAACGGTCCATTGCCACCTCTACTTGTGAGGCTGAGTATATGGCACTTGCGATGACGACAAAACATCATCTCTGGTTAAAGCGTGGATGTCAAGAGTTATTGAAAATAGACATTCCGACAGCTCTCTTTTGCGACAGCAATACCGCTATCGATGTTGCATATAACCCAAAGCTTAACGACCGATCAAAACATATTGATGTGGCATATCACTTTACTCGAGAACAAATCGACAAAGAAAATGTGTCAGTAATGTATGTACCTTCGGAGGAAAATTTGGCAGATATATGTACAAAGGGAATGACGAGATATGTGAATGACCACTTATGCTCAAAAATATTTGGATCAAAGTGAGAAGGGGTATTGAAAATACAGGAGTATCTACATTTCTCTTACTAATATTTGTACCTTTCTTTATTAATTCTCCCTAATATGGAAGGTCGTTACTGATAAGAATAATGTGGTGTGTTAATACTTTTGTTATCTGTTATCTTTAGGTATCTAGAAAGTTCCGGTTAGAACTTGTCTAGAACCTTCTAATTAGTTCTGTTTGGAAGGGATTTATCAGCGCTTATCTTTTAGAACGCGCCTAGATTGTTCTAATGGTTTCCTTACGGTTCTTCTTTATAGTCATGTACAGTTGAAGAGTTTTTCATTACTGTTTTAGGATATTGTTCAGCGACCGTGGTCACGAACAGTCACTCCTTATATTATGTATATATAGATACTGTTTCTCCGGTTAGAGAACAGTTCTTTAGACTTGCTCTGACATTGATAAGAATACAACAATATCTTCTCGATACCTCCTTCTTCAGTATTATATGATCTTGTTTCGAACACTTCTCAGTTTCGTTACTTTTATCATCCTATTTCTTCAAATACTCTTCGTTAGATTTTAACCGATCTATCTGTACTTCCGCATCTTATTCTATTAGGACGGGGTAGGATAGGGACGGACGGAAATGACGGCCGTCCCCGGCAGTCCCCGGCAGATATCCGTGGACAATGAAATCCCCAAGTAGTAAAACGAGTTGAATTATACAAATCTCGGACGGAACACTGTCGACGGCCGTCGGATGGGACGGTTAACATCACTGGTCATTGATATGTTGGGTCAAGCTAAAGGCTCACAACAAGGCGAACAGAGTCGCCCTACGGTATCATGGGGTCTAAATGGAAAATCTTTTGTGATGCAAGGAGCGTCCTTTAAGATACAGGACTGGAAGCGTTTTGTCAAAGGGCAGGTGTGCTGCGCAAGACAGGAAAGGGGGAGGTGGTCGCTGCGAGGCGCCTCAAAATAACGCCTCTGAGAGTCGTCACAATTTCCCTTCGATCTGGCAGCCAGAGCGGCTGGGAAACGCCAAGGACGAGAAAGTAGGAAACCGTCTTCGACCTGGTTCTTGCAAGTATACCGTCAGTGTTCCTAAGCGGCCAGGCTGCATGAAGCTGGGCTTGATCTTCACTAGTGTAGGCTTGTAAATTGAAGCTTGGCTGGCTGCTAGATAGACTGCAGACCGCCAAATTTTAGGCTTCGAAGATATATGTAGGCTAGCCTAGGCCCATACTAGGCTTATGTAGGCCAGCCCAGGTTTATGCATGCCTCGAAGATAAATGCAAGCTTCAAAGATTTGCAGGTCGGTCCGGCCTACGCTAGCGGCGGCCGGTAAAATACAGGCCGGGCTGCTTAGGAACACTGGTTGATATAGCTAAGAATGCGGATGGCTTACCCGAGCGGCTTTATTTGGTCCTGCTTTGCGTTTTGAAGTGTCGTAAGAAGGGATTTGCGTATGGATTTGGCGCCCAAGTTATGGTATTTGTGGTTGTTGGTACCCGTAATCCTTTTGGATTTCCTCCTTCTCTAGCTGTACGTACTCTGGTGCATGGCGGTCTCAAACATGTGATACTCTCTAGTCAGAACTTTGCCTCCTTGATGCTCTTGGGTACACGCTCGCCTTAGCTTTTCCGTGGTATTTCATCTCACAAGCGCCTAGCTCACTGACATACCGAGTACACGATAACCCCGAGTGTTTCCCTTCATAAAAACTCTATATTAGTGTGGAAGATATTCTCTGCCAGAATTCTTCTCTACTTCGTTAGGTATATCGGGTTTTTCGTACGCCCCGAGGGCAGTATCCAGCGTAGTCGTAGACAGTGTTCCTAAGCGGCCCGGCCTGCACGTGATTTAAAAAGCCTACATCGGCCTACATAAGCCTTGGTCTAGTTGATGGATGGAATGCGGTAATGGCAGGGCTACGATGGTTGAGTTGAATATGGTGCATGTTTCGTACTTTGGAGGCTTTCTTAGTGTAGGCTGCAGAGTATCTTTCGAACAATATATGCTGTTTATGCTTTGCTTCGCTAAGAAAAGCCTGTAGACCGGCCGGGCTGGAAAAGCCTACAGACTTGGCCTGGCCCGGCCTGGCCGCTTAGGAACACTGGTCGTAGATGCGAGGGCCGTTGTGCTGAGCCTGTGAACAAAGTCGTGCATCGCCTTGGGGAGAATGTATGGCTTTGAGAGGAGAGTGCAGATGTGGTAGTATGGGATGTTGGAGGGCATGATGTTGATGCATGGTAAAGATTCATGCTCAGCTACATGTACCTAGTAAGTATAAACATACTTAGGTATGTAAATACAGTTGTGCTCTCGTAAACCAAACTTGCACTCGAAACCAACTGTACAAAAATGCTCCAAAAATGCTGTTGTTTGTTTGTTTGTTTGTAATCATATTGCATTCGGCCGCTGGCGGCCATGGCATATCCCGTACACATTTCCTCCCCGCTTCTTTCGTAACATAAAGAAACAAAAGCAAAGTCGCGAGTCTTCTTCTCCCAAAAACAAAAGAAACCGCCAAAAAAACATCAACTTTTACACCCCCCATCACTCGACTCCTCGTGATCTGAGTTCTCCGCCTCCTCCACCACTCCACTAATTCTGCCGACATCTGTATGAAACAAAAAATCCAACAGAGCCTGCGAACACTTTTCTTCTGCAAAAACAAGAGACATCGGCAAACTAATCTTTGGCTTTTTCAACACCTTTTCAACACCCTAAAATGCTGTTGTTTCACAATGGCTCACTCAATATTAGAGATATCATAAATCTGAGACTGGGAGGTGAAAGAGGATATAATTATCTTTGATTGCGGCTTGTTTGAGGATATGCATGGTCGGCATCAGGATCAAGGAGAGCGTCTCAAGATAGTGCAAACGCGCATGCAAACAGAAATGAGAGCTTGTATATATACGGGCCTTGGGGCCTCGAGAGATCAGTCAATTAAGAAGTCATTCAAGCATCCAAAGTAACAGTCATTACCAACCAATGATATGTGAGGCCGAAATCGCCTGTTTGTCAAGTAGAGACGGTCAGTTGAGATACCGGGGTTCACTTCTACAAGAACTCGAGAAGGAAGCAACATATAGACGACAGTACTGCTCATCAATCGCAGGCAAATGGCAACAAGGAGAAAATTTTACTCCGCTTTCAAGTTGCGCATTAAAATCTCTCAACAAGCCCATTCTGGAGTTATTACATAGATAAAAAACATACAGCTCTCAACCAACGAAAGAAAATTTGCATCCGTTCCACCAAATAAACTCACAGCTACCAAACGTGACCGTGATCCGATCTATGGTTACGCGCAAAAATTGATCCAGGGCTCAAATTCAATGGCGGAGAGCCGCCTCCACCCCGCCTCTGGCCATGGCGAGTAGCAATTCCAGCGGTTATCATGGGTTCGTAAGTGGTTGGCTCACGTGAAATCACCCCCGGATTGGGAGGCTGCGTTGTCGCAAGGCTAAAGCTGATGGACGACGGTTCAGACTGAGTCGGACGAAGAGCGACTCCAGGTCGGTGAGTCTTCGCTCTTGCTCTTGCTCTTTTACGGCTACCTATTGCAGAAGTAACTGGGGATGGAATCCTTGTCTGCGTCCGACGAATGTGAATCTCAGGAAAAGATCGAACTCTCTGCACTCGTCCTCGATCACCAGCCTTCGGTGATGTCATGTTGATTACTTGCGAGTCTTCCATACGGACCGTGGTGCTTCCGGAGGTCTCCGGATGGCCAATTCGGACGTGAACAGATACAGTTTCAGTTGTTGACTGCCGTCCACCTCTGGTAACGCAGATAGAGCTGATGGTGGATTCCCAGAACCGACTTAAAACTACTGCATCCCCAATTAGAACAACGTAACTTTCTTGTCTCACATGATGCTGTATGTATGCAGGATAGGCTTCGGTCACGGCGAGTAAAGCGGTTTTGAATTTCTGTGCACCGGATGGTTAATTATCGCGATATCGCAGTGCATTACCGGGCAAGGGTGAAAGTCGTACTTCCCAGGAATCAACCTCATGATAAGGAACAACGAACTTCTTGGCTTCTGAGTACCTCTCAACATGTGTGCCTAGTAAAGTGAATTCTAGCAACTTTCTGTTAGGATCCTTTTGGATCCCACCGATACCGTGGGTCAAAACGTCGAATTGTGATCGCTGTGTTGGGTCGTCGTCGGCAACAGGGATCAACTGCTGCATATGGGGGGCCTGTTCTGTTGTTGATCCCTTGCCACAACTTGCAACCACTCTAGGAGCCGTCGTTGTTTGGTTAAAATACCCACTGTCCTCACAATGCACCACTTGTACATCGGACGTATCGTCCACCGGAGGTGTTGGTAGCGTTCGAATAAGCCGGGGCACAATACCATTCCAATTGTTTTGACCACCTGAGTGCTCAATCGCAGACTCCTCCTCCTCTTCCAACCTCAACGCGAATACGTCCATTTTTTTTCCCTCGTTCACATATCCGAGTCTGAATTTCCGGCGGACGTGCTCAACCTCAGCTTTGCGGGCAGTAGAACGCTCCTGTTCTTGGACACGCTCACACTCCTGGCGTCGACGCTGCTCTCTTTCAGTGTATTCAATGGAGCCGCGATCGTGACGTCTCTTTTTTCTTTTACGTTCTACTAGTTTCCCCACCTCACCATGTTGCTCAGGCCCATTCCAAGCCGTGCGCTCAATGGTTCGGGGTTCCAAAAGTGGGGGCAGTTTCATGTCCTTTAGCCACTCGCGGACAACTTCCGGAGCATGGAGAATCCCCGTGTATGGTCTCAAATCGTCATCGAACAAGATTTTCTCATCTGCATGTCCAAGTAATCAGCCTTTGAGTAAAATAAATTCTAAGTTTAAGACTTTTTGGAACCTTTGAAAAGCTTTCTCCTCTGTTGCGCAGATAGCGCAAGGTCCAATGTTGCAATAGTTACTGCAGCTGGACGGGGGGCAGAATTGAACTTTTCTACATCGTGCTTTTGTATCGAGCTATAATCTGATGGCAAGGATTCAACTTTGTGAGGCGCTGTAAGCTCCGACAGTAGTTTTTGTATATGGTTGGACGTCTGTTTGGCAGCCATTAATCCCCCAAGTTTCGTGGGGAACTTGATGGATTTGCAGTTGGAGGCGCTTGTGTGATCCACTAGCATCAGAATATGGAAATACAACATTGAAAGAGGCACATGGTCACACCTTGCACCAATGGCTGGTTCATTTCCACAAGACCCCATGGGGATACCACTATCCATCGGATCTCTTTCCAGATCAGACACTGCCTGGTGCATATACTGTCGGATCCGCCTGATTATCTTTTGTCGATGCTGGAAGACTGATGTCAACCCGATTGCTGTTGCAAGGGTAATGACGAACAAGCCAATTGCAAACGCAACATATATCCACATAGCTGGGGGTGGACTCAGACCCTTGGCGTTCATGCTAAAGAGGGAAGCTGCAAAGCTAAACGATGATCAGCCTTGAGCCCGACGCCAATGGATATTGTAACAGTCGGAATTTGTGTCTTGCACACCTCAGTGGAAGATAGACGAGAGTTATCCACGTAAGCTTGCCTATGGAAATGCTTTCTTGAATAGCCATTGTGTTGTAAACCTGCCGTACAAATTAGTTACACTTACAGTAGTAGAATGGCATAGGTTATGGGTTGAAAACCTTGCTAATGAGGTTGTTTGTTTGCTTTGACAATACATCTAATACTGCTTGGTGTCGATGCAGCTTGGTTTTCATTTCCGCGATTCGGGCGATAGCAGATCCACGTAGATGGTCATCATTCGGATTAATTGTGCCGACAAACCCTTCTAATATGGCCGTTTGTACTCTGCAGTTCACGTTAGTGTCATCATATGAATTTAGACTGACGCCATTGAAGTTATCCTAATCTAATACCTGAGCATTTCATGGAGTTCAATGTGAATTGCGGTGTCCTGATGGAGGGCTTTAGTTAAATCCAGTTCGGGATGTTCTGCGTTCTCTTCCTGTGATACCAATTAGTACATATGCTCTCGGTGTTCTTTACAAAATTGGAACATATTACCTCAATTTTCAGTTGCATTCTGGTATTCTCCAATATGCTTGTCCAATGATTCAGCTCGTGAAAAACATCCCACACAAGCCAGTAAATATCTTGGCATAGCCTTTCACTTGTGCTGGCATCTCCCATCAACTTATTTACCAATGCTAAACCAAGAGGTATGTTGCTACTTTCGTTACACACAACGACTGCCGTTTTAAGTTGTCTGTGGGGGGTATCTCGAAAGATGATATGTGATCGTGTAAATTGGATTTCGGACGACCCTGGAATATCAGCATACCTTCCTGGCAATGGTACGTGCATCTATATATGCTTTCTCGTTCCCAGCCTCTCCCCCGCTTAGCGCGTTCCTTCTGGTGAGGCTAGGCACAAAGAAATCTATACGAAGTATATACTGAGTGAGGCCTCACCAAGTGATTCAAAATATAGCGACCTCTCGATCTCGTCATCAGATCGCACTACTCTAGCATTATCCATGCTGATCACTTAATCCCATAACTGTCAGCCATGCAGAAATCCAAAACTCAGTCTAGCTCTGGCTATACCTCTGTCCTCACTAGACTTGAGCTGTACATAATGTTCGTCTGCTGAATCTAGGAAGAACTCTACTGGTATACTGCATTCATATCCGATCAAGGCTGCAGACCAGCTAGTTATGCCATCGACCACACTATTGCAGGTAGTCAGTATGGCCGGTCTCACAACGCTCGGATACTTCTAACCAGATTCGAGAACTCCTTTGTTTTAGTGCCTGTATCTCGCATGAGAAATTTGTATTCAAAAAACTTCGGACTGTGGCTTTGTCACCGAAGAAAAGATGAAATTATCCAGTTCCTCTTTCGATGTGTAGGGTCCATTTGCCGTCAATTCCCCTTCCCAACTCATCAGCCAGGCTGAAACTCAGAGTGAAAAAACAACATACGTACTCCTTTGGTCGCAACAGTCGATAATCCACACAATGCTTAATTTATCACGTGTTGTATTGTGAAATTTTCGGATTCGCGATGAGATTTCTCCGTTATCTCTGTATTTCTTCTTCTTGAAATATGGATGCATGTCACGTTCCGCGACCTGTCTCCCCTCCTCCTTCGGCAATTGACGACGTGTTGCCGTCATCGAAACACCAGTCGCGATATCCATTTCTGTGGTGCTTCGTAAAAGTCGACCGTTAGACATTGGTATGCGTCGTTGCATGAGCCCCATCCTCGCAAGGAGATCCATCGTTCACGCTTGGAAGTTGATGTTGATGTGGATAGGAATTGCGTCCCATGCTAAAACTACGGCATTACCCCAAGTATGAGCAGCTGATTATGAGCCAGTTATTGTGTAACAACACACTTGTGCATATTCGCATGTGTGCCCCGCAGATTTTACTAGTACAAACAGTCCAATTGTCGTACAGCCACACTCTTCGAAGATAGAATTCGTTTCGCAGCTTTCGGATTATCCTATTGTATAGGTATTTCTTCCACAACTGAAACCAATACAAACCTTTCCCAAAGGTGCAGAATCAAAGAAACTTCCGCATCACTTCATACATAATCACTCACCCACTCTTTCACTCTTATCTACCCCGCACTCGCCACCTGGGACTTTCGGTGTTTCACCATTTCAAAGTTTTTGGTGTATTTTTTGCTTTTTGTTGACATTAATATTGCGGCATTCAGTTCCAACCACAGAAACGTATGATCATTTCCCCAAAATTACGGATCTTGGCCAATTTGTAGAAGCACTGTTCTAGCTAAAACCCCTGCCCAATAGTTAAGACGCTTCTTTCATAGTAAGCGCGGTTGCCGGTAACTTTATTTTATTCTACATGATGCGGTATGCAAAGTCATAAGAGGAGAACGCAAGGCTTACAGGCCCATGCGGAGTAGTGTGAATGCGGGAGGTAGCTAGTTGCGCCGTCTCACCGGCAGGAGAAGCTGTCAAGTTTTGTATCCTTTCTTTCAAGATATATCTCTTTACCAATTAAGTCACTAGCATATCCACTGCTCCTTACCCCACTACCAATGAAAAAATTATATTCAATACGCCTCTGGTCTTCTAATTAAAATTAATCACTCTGGGTTAGACTTGTCAACAAATCAAGCACATACTTATACTAACCTAATCGGGGCGTACGATCTTAAATCGTCAGCTTTAGTCTCGGACTGCTTACTCGCTACGCCAGTAGCGGTTCGAGACTATCGTTAGCTTCAACACTGATTATGCCCAGCTACTTAGTAAAATTACGCAAGATTATATTATTGGCGCACAGCTAATGGGTAAAAGTCTCCGCGGGTAGTCCATCTTTAATTATAAATACGCCAACTTAGGTAGGTTTCCAGGTTTGATTTGCTAGTGCATAGATCGCCAAATGCCCTGATTATAAGCCGCACCTTAATGTAACCTCTAGCCTGCGGTAGAGGCGGGTTGAACCTGGACGTCAGTCATAACACGTCCCCAAAAGCGTTCCAAACTTGCCTAAGGTCTTGAATGTGGTTGAAAATCTGGTTTGTGATTCAAACAATACACCTCCGGGATAGCATTTGATAACTTCAATCTTCATCACTTCCACGCAATTCTATCAAAATATAGTGGCGTATATACGCAACCGGCTCGGGTTTTCTTGGGGTTTTGACAGTTAGGGCTTTAATGAGCGGTCACGTACGTACGTATGTTATAGAGTAGCTAGCAAGATCGCACAATAACCACTAAGTTCTTTACCTACTACGAATTCAGTACAACGCCGAATACCAAAAGTATAAAACCCACTCCCAACAGTTTGCCTCTCGTCCTTTGCCCCAACCCCCTACAAAGCATTGAATCAGTTCTACATTCTGGTTTTTTCGCCCGTTGCGCAGGGCCGTTGACTTAAAGCGCCGCTGCAAATGTAGCCTCACATGCTTTCCTCCAAAGAGGTTGCAGCTGTCTCTGCCTATCCTGTTAATTGGGAATTACTTGACGTGGCAGATATTTTAAAGGAGTGCTTTAACCTTAATTCCGGGAATATTATGAACTTGGACGATATCGAAGACAGCGGTAAGGAGCCCAACTTGTGTTGTAGCTCCCTTATTTATCACAATGCTGCATACTAACAATACTGAATTTCTCTAGTGCGCTACTTCATGGGTATCTGTTGTTTTAGTCGCTGTCGAATTGGGAGCAGCTAGTGCGCCTAAACCTTAAGAAATCTCTCAAAGATGGTTGCATCAAAGAATGTGGCGAAGTTGCTTAAGCTGGACTTGGAGGATCTGAGGCAGCTCATGGCTTCGATTGTGACGCTATATCTCGATCTGAAGCTATGGAGCTTCTTATATGACTGTGTGAACTTTGCCCTTGCACCTGCTCTAGGGGCAGGAAAAGCAAATCAGGCTCAGATTGCAAAGAACTTGAAGTCTCTATACATGTCTCTATACTATAGTCTATGCACACGGTTCTCCCAATATCGTAACAGCTTCTTCGCTTCTGCCGCAAATAATGAATGCTCGCGGTGGTCGCAGTTATGCTAGTGTTCGATGAGGTTTCTCGACTGTTCCCCACCGGATATGACGAGGCGAATGAAACTAGGTCCATCACCGCTCTCAGGAGGGATCTCCAGATAAAGCGCAACTACCAAATTTGGACTCTTTTGCTGCCAACGCAGTCCTGTGTTCAATACATCTCTATCGCGGAGTGGGCGGATCCGTCTGGTCAGGTCAGATCCGGGTCACTCAAAAGTTGATTCATTTTATGCCTTAAGATTGGATGTCGAAATGTACCGTGTGATTAATAATCCCGTGTCTTGTCGACTCCAAAAACTTAAGTCTTTAAAGGATTTTGCCACAGCTGAGTACATAACTAAATACGGTAGGCCAGTGTTCCTAAGCGGCCCGGCCCGGCCGGCTTGCATGAAGCTGGGCCTGATCTTCGCTAGTGCATACCTGAAAATTGAAGTCTGGCCGGCCACCAAGTCTTATGCAGGTCTCGAAGGTATATGCAGGCTTCCGCAGGCCTCAAATATATACGCAGGCCGGCCCAGACTTATCCCAGGCTTATGCAGGCCGGCCTATGATTATGCAGGCTCGCCCAAGCTTTTACAGGCCTCGAAGATAATGCAAACTTCCAATATATGCGGGCCGGTCCGGTTTTTAAATCACAGGCCTGGCCGGCCGGGCCACTTAGGAACACTGAATGGATCTTAAATTGAGGGAGATTGGTATTGTATTACATTGAATTTGCGGTTGCAGCTTCTGTTTTCTTGAGGTGTATCTAGCACTGGTTGTTTCATCATGATCATGATGGGAATGGAAAAGGAAGTATCAGAATCACCATTAAACATCAATCAAAACAGAAACAAAACTACGGTAGAGGGGATCTCCGCATGGTCACCCACTGCATGCAGTACTAACCTAGCAATATTCATACCCGAACGTCCAAACTACTCTAACCAAGCGAGAATCACAGATTATCGCTCTATTCCGTGATTCATGCAAATCCGCAAGCCCCAACCCAAGTCTATTATCACGAGAAGGAAGGAAGGAATCTACATACGTATATCACACTGGGTTCTACAATACAGAAGCGCATATGTAGGTTGGAAACAAGGAAGATGATGTTGATCAGACTAGAGCAAGCCCTTCTACTGCTTTGAGAGGGCTTGAGGCTTGGAGTAGAGTGAACCTTGGTGCTCCGTACCAAACCATTGGAGTTCAAAACTCCTCTCAAACAGATACTTCTCTCAATACTATTTACGATATGAGATACAGGTACGGTGGAAGTGAACAAGTCTCAGCTATGAACATAGAATTATAAAAACAAGGCTTTTCGTCCGCTCAGTCATATTTAAGTATGATATCGCCAGATTAGTACTGCAGTAGGGTGACCATGCGGAAATCCCTGGTACTGTAGTTTTTGCCATGTGCATTTAACTTTTTCCGCTGAAGTTTTACCTCTGCGTGTTTACATTTTATTTAATGTCCATTTACAGTTTAATTCAAGAACTTGCTCTTTCAGTGTAGCACCGCTTAATAGCTACCTACCTAAATGCAGAGGTTGACCAGTCAGTCATACATACCGCAGCGATCTGTAGGGACTCGTACTCGTTACCGGGGTTTGGTAAATAAATAGCATAAACCACCCGTATGTATCTTTTGCTAGTATTGTGGTAGAGAAGTACTTCGGAATTGCCCATGCTATTGCTTCTCCAAATCCTAGTACTGAGTACATTAACTCCTTGGCACATCAACTTGATAGAAGCAGCTGATAATACCCTCCGCTTCACTTTGTTCGTTCTATCTATCACAATGAGCACTAAAGTCCCAAATATTAAATCCAAGAGCGTGATTCAGAGCACTTTGACCGAAGAGTAAAGAATGAATGCTATCGAGGTACTGTACTAGAACACTAGGGGAGCTTGGAATTGCAACAGCTCGCAGATGAAGCTCGAAACTACTCTTTGTGCACTTTCAAAGATATGATACCGATACTGAGTGAATTGAGATCCGCAGCAATAATACAGAAACGACAAGCAGTAGTGAGAAGCTGAAGCGGAAATAGTGACATGTGTATGGTGCATAATTAGGGGCTGTAATGCATTGGCACTGCATAGTTTTGCTTTTCTTGGGAGCGGATGAAATATGTGAGAAAAGTGACTATTGCATTGGCGCTGTCATATATGCACCCAATTGGCCAATACTGACAATCCCGGTTCAATCTGGTCTACGTATCCCCATTATTGTTTAGTACATGGTACAAGGTCAAAAGTATCAGTCCATGTTAGCGTATGCGCTGAGTGCTCAGCGAGCAAGCGGGGATAGAGACTGGAAAGTAATCCCCGTCATATGATGCTACTATTAATGTTTAAAATTGGTAACCATACTGGTATGGATGGGTTTGTAAGTAGAAAAGTGCATTTCCCCACTATAGGGAACCAGAAATACCCCACAAACGGTGGACTGCGTGATAAGGGTGCATGGAAGGTCCTGTTTTTTCTTATTCGTCTTGCATCGAAAGCAAGTTATGTCGGGTAGGAGACGCCTTTCCAGTGCTCTAATATTTTCACACAATCGGAAACGCACCTGCTATTTATCGATATACCTGCATATACTCTACTACAGCCGCCGCGCAACTTGTGGGGTAGCGATGCTACGCTCACTTTGCAAGATAAAAGTCTTTCGCAAGACAATAGCTGGGAATTGTTGAATTCCACAACTATTACGGTTTCGAAATGACACAGGCCCTAGGATTAATCGAAGTCGACCCAGCTTTGGTATGCCATCCCCGACAACTACCTCCACAGCCTAAGCGTTGACACCACTTCTTATCATAGCTGCAAGACTTAAGTAACGAGAGTTACGCTTCATCTGGATACGACACTAGTACCGCCAGCCTATCCTCATCCATAAACGAATACATTTCCGAGAACGGTATGCTATTCTATCTCGGACGCGCGCGTTTAATGGCTGAACGAGTACAACAGGCCGCCGATACCACACTTACTGGGGACCGGATAAGAACCCTCACCCTACGGATGAGAAAGAACAAGATAGGCTCGATATGCATCATGAAATCCTGCTCCTGCTGTTGGGTCGACAGCTATATAAGGCGCCAATAGGAGATTCTCCCCAGCGGATTCTTGATGTTGGTACGGGAACTGGAATCTGGGCCATAGATGTGGCCGAACAGCATCCGTCCGCGGAAGTCATTGGCATGGATCTCAGGTATTCTTACGCACTTTCTTTTTATAGTACTGGTGATAACAGACGGGTTTGTAGTCCGATTCAGCCAAAGTGGTAAGTTAATGATTCCTGGAACCTGTGTTTATGTTGAATATTGACGCTGTGGATATCAGGGTCCCTCCCAACTGCCGGTTTGAGGTAGACGATGCTGAGCTGGAGTGGACATATCCCGTGGTGCGTACCCGCCCTAATTTTAACTCAGCACTTGATACTCCCGACGATCTCTCACAAAATTTGGGTACAGGACTCCTTCGATTTCATCCATGTGCGGAATATCTCGCAAGCCGTTTCAGACTGGCCGCAGTTGCTCGCTCAAGCCCACCGCTGCTGTAAGCCAGGAGGATATATTGAGCTCGCGGAAATTGGATTGGTGGCATACAGCGACGATAATACGCTTCCCTCAGGCATTATACGATACTTGGAACTCCTCAGCGAAGGATTGGTGAAACTTGGACGACCTCCACACGTGACAGGAGAGACTTTGAGGGATAATCTTGAGAAGGCAGGGTCGGTGTCATTTCCCCCGTATGCATATTGGCAGGTGTCTGAACGATGGTCAGGTTTGTCGACATCCAGATTCACAGCTACAAGCAGCCGTTTGCTCCATGGCCAAAGAACCCAGAACTTAAGCGAATCGTTAGTTGTACACCATGTTTATGTTTTCTGCGAGCCAAGACAGATCGTCAATGCTGATGATCGAGTCCCAGGGTGCAATGTCATTGCTGAGCGGTGAAACCGGTATATTATATAATACACCTGAAAGTTTGTGGGTAGCTTACAAACATCAGGATTTCATGCCTACGGCATGTCTGTTTTTACCAGAATCCTAGGAATTGATGCAGAAGAAGCGGACAAGATTTGCTGCGGCGCAGTCCAAAGCGCAAGGAACAAGAATAACCACACATACAACTACTAGTAGGTTCCTCTGTACAGTTAGCTTACTTATGGCTTTGGCTGAGTGCTGGTTAGTTATGTCGTGTATGGACGAAAGCCAAATTCGATGTAAGGTATGAAATAATAATCGGTCAAGAGGGTACTATATAGCGACATCGACGGTTATCTTTCTCTTCTATTTTTTCGGATCTTGAGTTTTCCTCCTAGTCGTGTTCAGTGGACTTTCGGTTGCAGTATTATGAGTTGGATGCTATGATGACAAACTATGGTTCCCCTTAAAGGATGGCTTTCATTTGCGTATGGATGCAAGCATATATATGTATATGATAGGAATGACATCCAATATTGCAATTATTTTTACTAGTCGAATGAAAATAACTAGCCTTGTTTAAGCCCGTTATCCGCGGGTTAAGGTGATCGGCCCCGGTACTGTAGTTTTTGTAATCTTGTAAAAGCGGCTAACTAGTGATGATTCTAACAATTGAAGACGAAATCCTCGGGAATCACGATTTTCTGTGCTATTATGGCACGACAACTCCCATAAAGAGAGACATTTCTAAACATTTCAGTGGTGCGGCTGAGCTATATTTTAGAGTAGGCAGGCGCACGGCGAAATTCAGCTCTTCAGCTTTCTGTCCTGACTCTTGAGTAATTCCGAGTTGCGGCAGACTCCGCACTACCGGCATCTCTCGTCAAGATTAGTTCGGTGTACTTCGGGCGTTCCATCTCTCTACGAGACTCCGAACTGTCGATGCTAGATGGCATGGACGGTGCGCAGCGATTCATCTTGTCCACTTCAATCACTTCAATCACCACAAAACCACTAGATAACTTGAGTTGTCTAATCAGCAGAACCCGCTCAGCCCTACATAGGTTTTCTTCCCCTGCATAATCTCAATCAACACACCCATTGCGGTGTTTAGTGCAACACTATAATCCAGTAATCGTCATTAGATTGCTTCATTCATCCAGGAGGTTTTACTTACAATTGGTTACTGCCAAAAATTCCGATTTGCGTATACTTGCGATTGATTTTGATAACTGATTTTGTGCTTCTGAAACGTGTCGACATCGTTTTTGCAAAATGCGAATTATATTGAGTGGTCAATTTTTGGAATATCTGGTGTCGACCAGTATATTATTTTAAAAAGTGTTTGAACATCCAATACCACGTCCTAAACAAGGCTTTGGAATGGACAATATCAATTCCCCCACATACTAGAGAAGAATGCACCTTTTCGTACATTACACCAATACACCTAGGAACTAATTATATTCCATACAAGGTACTCTCAATACATACTTGCAGGTGGCGGAGTGGGCGAGTGAGGCACTGTAAAACGGTAAGAATAAGAGATAAAGAAGGGGATTTGCGCTTACCACTCAGGACCCTAGTTCTAACTTCTGTGCAGCTTGTGTGAGAATTTCACAGCGGTATTCTCCGCTGATGCCGTGTACTGTCCAGTCCACTCGTCCGTTAAATAGTGTAGATACGTATACTTCATGCAGCCCAAAAATGTCCAGAAAATCTGTCTCTCACGTTTCTGTTCGGTTTTCAGGCTACAAGGAGCAACTTGGGATGAGGTGATAGCGAAACCGCTGTTTTCCAGAAACTCCGTCAGATCCCGACGGCCAATTGTGCCAGCACGATGCATGGCAGAAGCATTCCATGAAGTCGGTACGCCGCAACCTGCTCCATACCGTAGAAGCAAGCTCACCGCAACAGTGTCACCAAGGATGGCGGCGTGAGTGAGCGCCGTGTGGCGATTTCCTGAAGTTCGAGCGTGCGAGTTCGCCCCAGAATCAAGAAGCATCCCAATTATATTGTGGGCACCCCGCGCGATCGCGCAATGCAGCGGTGTCCATCGGTCCACACTTTCAATTTCCGTATCAGCTCCGTTCTTCAGTAGTAGCTCCACCATATCCTCGTGTCCATTGAGCACTGCCAAGTGTAGTGGCGAGTGCTTGCACGCATCACGAATATTGATCCGGCGTGTTCCGCCATTCTGGATGATGGCTTCAACTGATGCGCACCCTCCTTGTAATACTGCCCGATGAAGGACTGAACGCCAGCCGTGTCTGCAATGGTAGGAATATGGAGAGCGGCGGATAAGTAATTGCTGAAGAACCGGGGGAACGAGAAGAGCGAATCGGCGACACGAACGAAGAAGAGAGCTGAGGTCGTGAGGTTTCTCAAGGTATCCTGAAATTTGGAGAACCAATTCGTTCGGAAGCTCCAGGATTGTCGTCCCGCATCGATTAGGTAGGCTGCTGATCTGGCGGACGAGGGGTGGCCGTGGAGTGGGCATGGTAAGGCGACACTACTGAGATGAAGGTTAGAAAAAGTAGTCTGTTTGACGGCTTGGTAGGATTTTTAGGCTAGCACCAGTGATCAAAACCGTTTACAGGCTAGGGAAAGGGCCGCAGGCTGTCTTGTTGGTATAGGCTTCGGAGGAATAAAATATGTTAAGAGGGAAGTTTAATTTAGATAGATGAGAATGGTATCTCAAAATCTCGCTTGCCATGGCCAATACCCTACATTGTTAACTCAATAGGGCTATCTCGCCCAACCCATCTACCTCCGATTGGATTATGAGCTTCACTCCGCTCATACTGAAACACGAAATTTTCATACAACGAGCTTTTGAATTTTGTTTACGAGTAAGGCTCAGTCTTGTGCTCTGTACAATGCGTCTGTACATGAAAGTATGTAACCTGGAAATCGCGAGTCCCGCACCTGTCTGCTGCACATAGGTTGGTGAGAGATTAAGCGGGTAGTAGAGGAGTGGACTCACAACCTCGAGTGGAAGAAGTAAATGATGTCATGTGAGAAATCCCTAACAGCAGGTTGAGATGGTACCAAGTATGATCACTCGAATCTTTTCGCCCCGATGATCTCGTCTTATCGGTCTCCATAATTCTTATCACCACCTTCATCGCCAGGGCTTGACCTAAGATCTAAGAGCTCAAACCTACTTTAGCGGGGGTCCTCCGTTTCAGGTGAAACTCATGTGAGGCCGGTAGACATTTATTAGCCTCACATGAGGGTGACTGAAATATCATGTTGATGTGAGGATATTTGTTGGCTCATGGTAACCTCTCAAACTTATGACTATCTAGCCACTGTCACTCACACAAATCATTCAGGCAGATTTGACACCATAGTAGTGGACTGCAATGGTGACAGCTGAGACACACTATCCTCAGTTGAAATTCTCATGCCATAGTAACTAGTCAGGTAGGAGATTTTAAGTATTCTCACAATCAGCATTTTGGAGATTCTTGCGCAATGCTGTGAAAACTAAAAACTCTTTACCTTCACAGCCAAATAAAACATTACATAGCAGGTATTCTGTGATGGGGTTGTCACTTCTGGGAGTTACTTTTAGCTCTACAATTATTTCCCACTGCACTCGTGATTTTGGATGTGCAGGTGTGCGTGGGGTGGTGACAGTGGCAGTGCACTACAGCACTGGCAGAATGCTGGTGATGATGGTGGCGATAGTGCACGTAGTGATGGTGATGGTGATGGTGATGATGGTTGTCATGGACAAACGGGTAATGGTGAAGGTGTGTGCTGCTGTGTATCTACTCGTTCCCCACCTGGCGCTTGAAGCATGGCTGTGAGGGCGGCTACCAAAATCCTGTCAGGTTCTGATGTGAGCCTGGCAGGCAAGACAGACCACCAGGAGTGCCATGCTTGCAGCTGGCTGTAACCGCTGCAAATCTATCTGGTATCAACTGTGCCAGTACTGTCATGAGTATGCAAAATCAAATCAAGGTGATTGCAAGATCAACCTCATATGCGCCTCATATGAGCCTTATACGAAACAGAGGACCCCCGCTAAAGTACCATCAAAATGTGCTTTACCCTTAGTCTCGGACCGCTGCCAGCAGCAGTACGAGACTACTTTACACTCAAAATTTCGGGCAGAATCAGGTTTGGCCGGTAGTTGTTTCACGACCCACTCTACGATGCCTCTCACGCCGCATCGTCTTTGTGAACAATCATGGGCCGATAATACACTGCATTGCCGGAACCAAACCATCCAAAATACACATACCTAGGTCATTTTTCCGCAAAATCTGCGCTGAATCAGCACCGGATTCAAACAAATCGGTTAAGGAAATGGAGCACTTCCCGCAGGAATCTAGGCCTCCAGACTGCACAGCAACCGTCAATTGCGATAGAAAATGACCCTTAGGACCTGAAATTCTGGGAGAGTAATCCTGAAGTGGGACAGCGACCCGCCTCTCAGAGTTAAGACCTGGGACTTGCTCAAAGGCTTGCACATGGGATTAGGAGGGCTCCAAGATCTTTGGGGGTGTTCCTAAGGTATGTTTAGCTGAGTTTGGGGTGATTCTTTCTGTTTTCTTTACACAATGTCTGCTGACTCAACACATAGATTGACATAGATTGTTGGGAAGGCATTATGAGAGACAGCAATACTCCGTTAGCCCCCGATTCAGTGGTCGGTAACGTTGAAGCACACATACCGGATCTCTTCGAAGAACTTCATACAAATGTAATGGCCATTATTTCCCCTCTCGGAAGCCTTGAGGTTTGTGGAAGCTCTATTGTTTTTCCAAGAGAGCTCAGTCAATATAGAGTAGGTTTCAAGCACTAGGGCCTGTGATTCAGTATATTCAGGCAATGGAAGTACTGCTAAAGTGGGTGGCGACATTTTCACTGGATCTTCTAGCAAAGTGGATCTAACCACTTGGCTGCAGTGAAAACAATTAACAGCTTAGTAAAACTTAAGCAGATGCTTTAAGTCACTTGCATTAAATCAATGGTTCTAGATACTAATTAATTTATCTACAGAGATGTACTTAGACAACCAAGTTCGCCGAGGAGCATAAAATATCAGCATCTAAACAACCGGCGCTGTTAGTTGCTGTCTCCAGGAGACGTAAACATGCACATAGGGTTCGCAAATTCGAATCAAACGCAGCCAGCGGCATTCGTATACGGTGGACGCTTAAATGAGAAGTGGAGCGCCGCCTGTGTAGCCTTCCGGGCGTATAAGCACCAACCTATTATCTCATTTACATGCTGTTTCGAAACATAGCTAGTTCCGGGCTAATGGTAAATCACAAATTTTGCGTTTCGGAAGAAACGTGAGTCGGAAAAGAGGGTCGTAATTTGGAGCTTGGATGTTTAATTCAGGGCTTGTATAGATATGAACCACTTACAAGCCCGCGCAATGCATTCGCAATGGCCTGTCAATGGTCATGTTTATGCTTGTGTGTGTCAAGCGAGTTATCGCCTAGTTCATGCTGTCAAATTCAGACTACAATCCTTAACTTAATATATCCTGCTTGACATAACTCGGGGGCAATCTTTTGAGTAAAAGCATAAACCTCCAAGCATTCATGAGAAGTGTGAGAGATTGATGGCAGTTAAAAGTGGGTAGGCCTGCGCGCTAAGTTAGTCGTTGAACGATCTGGCGGCTAAATCTTGAAGGTACTGGTACTAAGAGACACTTACCTTAAGTAGGTAGGGTGTTTGTTGGTGATTTAAGGTACCTGTCTCACAAGCTGATAGATAAACATCTACGTAGCTGAGGCGGGAGATGAATAATGTTTTGCTACGCTAATAATAAGGTCTTTACGGTGGTCATTTTGATAGGTGTTTCGCCAGTATTTAGCTCACAGCTTAAAGGACCAGCTCTGGAGCTATTCTTAAATCTGGGGTGAAATCATAGGGATCGACAAAAGACCACCTAACGAATAGGGTGACGCTGGAAACGTTGACAGAGTGATAAAGTGTGTATGGGTCTGTTTAACAAGTAGGATTTTCAGTAATGGGGTGCGGCATAAAATGTGGATTTCTTTCGCTTCTTTTTCAAACTTTGTCCATCGACCGTAAGCTTTAATCACTGGAGCTACAGGGTAACTTAAGACATATCATTTCCTCGACTGGCCTCTGACGATGAATGCTATTAAGAGCAAACCACCAACTCCACCCGAAATAACTCAACCCTGATTCCCAGGATTGGACCCAGCCACCCAACCAGGAGGCAAATAGCAGACAACCTCTTTCGCAACCATAAGGAGATTTCCGAGCACTCGCCACCATTGCCCGATACAGCTGATGCCATGATCTTGAGAGCTACAAGTCGTTCATGCTGACGATCTCGAGCCAACCAAACCGTCGAGAAACCTCCGTAGCCGAGTTTATGCTCGACAACATAGCGGTCGTAGAACGTGTTCCCTAGTTCGACTAGATAGTAACCACCCGGCCGGTAGAAGCTGGTAGCTATCGCATTTTGGACTTGTTGAGAGGATCCTGTATGGTGCTTCGGGTGTTGGGTGGTTGAGGAGTCTTATGTCATGTCTAAGGTGAAACTCTAGCGCAACGAGAGTCCTGCCAAGAACTGTGACATCACCCAATCGCGTCTCCCACCTTCTCGCCCTCACCTTCGTCAGATGGAGTCAATTGCTTTTTGGCGACGGATCGTCCTGCGATCGTACACAGAAGAAGGGCCCCCGCAAGAAGAGCCTGCGCAAGACGAGCCAGCAGCAGAGCCCGCAGCAGAGCCCTTTGATCTGCCGGTAGTGCTGTTCGTTGCACCAATTGATAGTATTTTTGCTAACTATTAAATAATACAGCACATCTGACAATTGTCGTACCTGTCCATAGCACGCCGGCTGAGCTGGACCCATCGCATCCTCGTGTGAGGCATTCACTCCGCATCCTCCGTGACGCCGCCCGGCCAGGAGGGGCCATTGAGGAAACAACTAAACGGTACCCTATTATATGTTCGTTAAAGCAGCGCTCCACAATAGCACGTGGTCCGACAGAGCTGGGTGCTATATCGGGGATCCCTTTCACTTCACAGGTTGAGAGTGTGACGATATATCGAACGATTGATTCTCGCACATGGCAGTAAAAACTAGAAACTTTTAGCGTTGATCCATACAAATCCCAGTAGGGACGGGTTTTCAGTGTTCCGGTTTTTACCTCACCGTGTGTTGTGTGCAACCTCAGCGCATCAAGCTTTTGGAGTATACGGGGATTCGGCTGCGAGATTTTTTGCGACTCAACTGGCGATCAAAGAGTCATAACCAGCCAGCCATACTCACCTTTATACCTCGGCCAACGAGGAGACTTATTCACCGTTGAGTCTGTCTGCTATGCTTGAAAGCCGTTGATTGCATCAGCCAAGCCAGAGCCTTCTTTTGGGGCAAGCCTATCCATTTAAACACACTTCGACAAATCTTCCCATCTCATCAGAAATTCCATCCTTCCAACGCGTGCGATTCCTCTTACCTCGGACTGGATGTCGGGACTTTCATTCGTCATCCCGCCGCTGCTGATCCCTGGAGTGCGCATACTCCAGAGCACATAGCCGGAAGACTGGTTGACGTGTCAGATGTTCCTTGCCAATTTATCAGAGTAACCACTTCCACCCAGGGCGCAGTCTACAAGGCAACAAATCGAATGACGCTGTCGAACGCTTTTGAAGTCAGTGCCGGACTGCCAGCTCGTTAGGGAACAAGAGGAGCAGCCACTCACCTGCAGCTCATCGCCCGAATCTTACTGGGTCGCTGATCATGGTTTTTACCGCCGGTTTTCGTCGTGCATCCTACCCATCCAACAACTACAACTCCACTTCATCGTCCTCAAATAATTTCGACAATACACTACACCACCATCACCACGCAGCAACTGAACGACCACCACGAACACAACTACAAGCGACAGGGTTCAACTACTCAAAGCACGTCTGGGGATTCATCTCATCTCGCAAAGACCCTCACAGTTCCTCCAACGCACGCGAGCCGAGGTTTTACGACGATTACTACAACTATTATCCCACGGTTCATCCCGCAACAGCAAAGCTGGATCTCGTTCCGATAGGATACAATAACAACCGGTCGCCGGACATCGGCGGACCATCGCAATCCACATCTCGCGCAACGTCGCCACATCGCTACCGAGAGCGAGTGGACGGGAAGCCTCCCCGTGCACGGATGACCGAGAAGAGCCCCCGCGAGTTCTGGGGGTATCTTATTTCCCGCGATCATCCGACGCAGCCGACGCCTCTGTTCCGGCGGTTGCTAGGTGCGATTGCTGACTATGTGGTGAGTTTTGCTCTCCCCTTTTAGTGGGGGCGCAGTGCGGGGAAAAGCGGCGCTAACTGTGGGGGGGAAATAGATCGAGAATATGGCGCCAAAGGAAGTGCGGTACCTTACACCCACAAAATTAGCGGCTTTTTATAGAGAAGCTGGTGGGGACCTTGATGGTACAGTTGTTTTTTTTGTTTTTTTTTTGTGTTGAACATCGTGAAAGATGCTAATGATGTTTGTTTGCAGAGTTGTTTCTTGGGACGCCGGTTACGAAGTTGTCAGATATTTATAGTACCTTAGGATGTGCACACTCCCTCCAACCTGTTCCTGGAGATGACTTTCTCCCGCCTTCGATTCCGGCATTGAGCACACGTGGCTTTGCGATATGGCAAACGATCCAATTGCTTCTCGACCCCGAAGAACACGTGCACTACCTTCAGAACGCAGTGAAGAAATTTTCGCTTCGGGATCCGGAGACAGGGGAGCCATTTCCGAGGGAGATACCGGCGGAAGCGTTCCCTCGGTCCCCAGACGTGGAGACGGAGAGATGGCACAATGAGGCGTTTGCAAGGAAGAATGCGGAAAAGAAGAGGGAAGAGGCGGAGAAGCTTAGTACCACTACAACAGCTGGTGTCCAAGTGTTAGAAAGCGAGGATGACTGGGGCTATCGTCCGAGGAGAAAACAACGGCACCACCATACGCCCTACGAAGAACCGGAACCTTTCTCCCGTAGCGCTCCAGGAAGTGGGCACGAAGGAAGGTCGTCTCTTCGACACAGCAGCAAACGCGGACACAAGCATCATCACTCTTACTCGCACCCGGTACCGGAAGTCTATCCGGCTGTGATTGCCGTCGAAACCCCGGTCACGAGCGATTATGACGAGGATGAACTGTATGCAGGGGAGCAGGCATACTCCTCTCGGAATCATTCCCGAGGCCACTCGCAATCTCGCACTCGTCACCCGAGTAGCCGCAGCCGCTCCAGACATGCTTCAAGGGAGTATCTCAGGGAATATGTGTATTCAAACGGAGATACGGTTCAAATCGATCCGTATACGCTACCGGTCGAACCTCCAGCGACCTACATCCGTCCATCGGAGACTTATCTTCATGCATATCACAGCAACCCGAATTTACAATACCAAAACCCAACGCTGTCCGATGACGATCCTCGGAGCCGGTTTCTCCGTCATCGCAGCAACTCGCCGGTTACTCGAGCACCATTGGGCGGGGGTAGTGGCACTAGCAGCCGGGTGCACAGAGCACCGTACGTTGAAGACGAATATGAAATTCCTCCACCCACGATGGACTCATACTATAGAGACGACGTGATTGCATCACAAGAGGCAGAATTGGCAGAGGCGGAGAGGAGGCGGAAGAAGGAAGCGCGGAGTGTAGAGAAGGAGCATGATCGAAGGAGGAGAAGGGAGAGGGAGCTGCAAGACCATGCGTATGTCCAGCCGCACCGGTCGGAGACTTGGGGAGGGGGCTACGATACGGGGAGAGTTTATTATGCTTAGTTGGGATGGGGGGAGGGCATCGTTTGTTAGTCATTGCTGATGTTTTTTGCATTTTACTATTCAGTCTTTCTTCGCGAGCGATGTTGTTTTGCGTTTGGTGGATGTTTGTCCCTGTCCGTTTTTAGATAGCAGTCTGAGAATCTCGATCTGTTGAGATAACGGAATAGCATGCAGGAATCCATGGGTTGTTGAGCATGGGCGCGATGCGGTAACATCCGTGATTGGCCAGACCTGACGACAGCCCTTGGTCGGCCACTTCCGCCCCGCCATGGAGGCATTTATTTAGAGGTAGAGTACAATACGTCAACTGGCCACAGCAATGAAGAAGCGCTTTCTCTATTGCGATACAAACACCAACGGGAAGGGGTAGCCCCTCGCAACGATGCCATTGGTCGCATTGCTCGCCGTCTTTGTCAGTGCTACGGCCGAAGTGCTCCGGAGGGCGAGACGCTTCTTATCGCCGCTGATAAGCGTGTGACCCAACCCTGTGGTCACGATGTCAATACGTCAGTGCGAGCTCCATTATATCTGCCCCGCCTCCTCTCGTCTGAGTCTCCTTCTTCTTCCACCCATTGACCACCAAACACACCCAATGGCTGCACTCCGCACATCTGCAAAGCGCTTCATAGCTTCACCATCTGCAACGCCATGTTTGTACCTCTCAGCAGCACGCTTCCAATCAACGCTCACCCACCACCTCAATGATACTCCTCCCCCGCCGCCCGCACAAGACACATCCAATGCCCCGCTCTCCCGCCTCCCCACAGCATCGCTCCTCCGCGCGCTATTCCTGCACACCGTAACCTCCTCCCCGGCGCTCCTGGGCTTGGGAACAAAGCTCATGCTCAAAACCGCCGACAATATCGACCACATCCCGCCGCTAAAATGGGCCGTCGACAAAACCTTCTATGTGCCTCCCCTCTCTCTCCCTTTTGCCTCCTCCCGCTAACCGCCCCAGGCCCACTTCTGCGCCGGCTCCACCCCACAACAAATCCAACGCACCGTCACCTCCCTCCGCGACCTAGGCTACTCGGGCATAATCCTCGCCTACGCCCGCGAAGTCGTCTCCTCCCCCTCCTCCTCTTCCACACCCTCCATCGTCTCGGCCGAAATCAATCAATGGCTCTCGGGGACCCTGAAAACTATCTCCCTCACCTCGCCCGGCGACTATGTAGCCATCAAGCTCACGGGCGCGGGAACAAGCTGTCTCCCCCTCCTCTCTACGCAGCGTCCCTGCACCGACGTCCCCGAGCTTGCCCGCTCGCTGGATACTATCTGTGCGGCTGCACGCTCGCGGGGTATCGGTCTCCTCGTCGACGCGGAACAGGCAAATCTCCAGCCCGGTGTTGATAAGTGGACGCTGCACTATATGCGAAAGTTTAACCGTGGCAAGAGGGCGGTCGTGTTCAATACCTACCAGATGTACCTGAAACGCAGCGCCGCGAACCTTCGGCGGCACGTGGAGCTGGCGGAAGAACAGGGGTGGAAGTTGGGGGTGAAGCTTGTTCGGGGGGCGTATTTGCATTCCGACCCCCGGGAGCTGATCTATGATACGAAGAGTGATACGGATGTGGCGTATGATGATGCAGCGAGGATGTTGATTACCCGGGGGGTGGATACGGTTGTGGCTAGCCATAATCGGGAGAGTGTTATGAAGGCGCTCGCCTTGAAACGGCGTGGGGAGGGGGAGGGGGAGTTGGTGTTTGCCCAGCTTATGGGGATGGCGGATGAGCTTAGTTTGGGATTGGTCCAGGAGGGCACAAGGGTGCTAAAGTATGCCGTCTGGGGTGGGACGGGAGAGTGTGTTAAGTATCTCCTTAGAAGGGCGGAGGAGAATAAAGATGCTGTCGGAAGGAGTGAGGAGAATTATAGGGCGGTTATGGACGAGTTGAGGAGGAGGTGTATTGGGGTTTAGAGGCAAGGGCGGGCGGGTGAATAGGCTGGGGAGGAGGATTCGATTCACTGTATTTGCTTTTGAGTTACCACTGACTTTATACACCCCTGCGGAGTTTTTGGTGGGTGTGGGTTTCACTGATACACCTCGGCGGAGTTTTACACTGGGAGGAGTTTTACGTTGGGAGGCGATTTTTCACTAATACACCTCGGCGGAGTTTTGCTGCTTTTATTGAGGATTGTGCATTGTTGTGGGGATGGCTTGATATCTTTGTAGTCTATCATGCGTATATACAGTTTATATTATGGAAATCTACTTTGGAGTTGAAATTGGCCTGGACAAATCGTGGTTTGTGATTGTATCCCCAGACAAGAAAGTGAGAACTGAATTGCAATTGTACTTTGGGAGTTGAAGCGACCTTTAAACTCGGGATCCTCTACTTTGGGGGATACAAGGGATTCGGGTGACGACTTCTCACGATATATTCTCGCGAATAGGACAAAACAAATGCGTTTCGAATCCTGGTGTTTACAGCACCTGAGTTTACTGCATCTAATGTTTATACTGTCATTCCTAGCGTTTATCGCGCCCTAGTTCGAACTCTAATGTTTACAGCACCCGGTACCGGTTGGTGTTTATAACACTAGCTAAGCTATACGATTGGTCCTTGATGTATATGATGGTTTCTACCATTCTAGGTAGAGGCAGTAGACTCCCGTAAGAGTGAGGGTGCCAGGGTTCCAGGAAGAATTTATGGAAACTTTGCAACGGATATCTTAGAACAAAAGAACAGAGTTCGAGTCTACGATCTTAGTGTTTACAGCACTACCGTGGGCTGGCATTTATAGCGCCATGGGTTTCGAACTCAGGTGTTTACAGCACCCATCCAGTTGAGCTAAGCTATCAGCTCTTATATATGCGATGGTTTCTACCATCATATAGAGAACCTACTCTAGTAAGATAATATCTCAAGACAAAAAGGAAGACCGCTGCAGATTTTAAACCTGCGCCTGACGTTTAGAGCGCCGTGAGGTTTTGAACCGTCGTGTTTATAGCACATGGCCGGGCGCTTATAGTGCCATGGGTTTCGAACCTCAGTGTTTACATCACTGGTGTTTGTAGCACCAGCTAAGCTAAGCCCTCAGTTAATACAAGTGTGGTTTTCACACTTTTTTATAGGATCCAAGCTAATATCTCAAGACAATAATGAGAGATTTGAATCGTAGCATTTAACCCACGTCCCAGGTGTTTATAGCACTAAGCCGGGCGTTTATACTGGTCGAAAAATCAAGTATGGGGACAGGTAGAACCCTAATCCTATCATATTCCAGGTTTGCATGGGCGGTTAGGGGTTTAGGTGTCCCCATACTTAACTTTTTGACGAATAGTACCATGGGTTTCAAACCCATGTCTAGCGTTTAGAACGCTATGAGGTTTCACGCCCCGCCTGGTGTTTACAACACCAGATGAATCCTTAGCCATGTAAGCTAGGCCATCGGTTCTTGTATTTGCGGTGGTGTGCGCCATGCTATACAGGACTTAAACCAAGAAACTAGCAGAAAAGAGTAAGCACCACGAGTTTTAAACCCGTGGTATGGCGTTCGTAGGCACCTGGCCGGGCGTTTATGGAGCCATAGATTTTAACCCGGTGTTTACAGCATATTGAACCGCGGTTTGACGTTGATAGTGCCGTGGGGTTTCGAACCCCAGTATTTACAACACCCGGTGTTTATTGCACCAGCTAAGCCAAGCGATCTGTTCTTTGTGCAATGGTTTCCACTACCATATTTATTTCGGCCGAACTCGTGAGAATGGAGAAGCTTGGTTGCGGTCAGGTGCCCGCAGCATTCATAAGGGGCAAAGCTGTTTAGCAGCCTGCAGATCTGACCGCTTCGAAACACTAAGTAGGTACCGAAGAACTTATAAAACGTCGCTCAACAATATCTTCTCTTAGATAGGACAAAAGAACAAAAGAATGGCTGAACTAGTGTACGGGTTTCGATCCTGTAAGCACTGTTGGCTTGAACTCGCGGGTAGTGATTTTAGTACCAGGTTTCGATCCTGTGACTAACGTTTTGAGCGTTGTGAAGCTTGAACCTGGTGTTGTAGCATCTGTTAGGCCATCGGCTCTTGTGAATGTAAATAATATTTTGCCATAATATATACAGGACAAAGCTACATCTTAAGACAAAAATAATAATCCTGACATTTATAGTGCCTTCAGATTTTAAACGCGATGTTTATAGTACCCGATCAGATAAGCTAAGTCGTCGTTTCTTCTATGTGATATTTTTACCATGATGTACAGGACCTAAGACAGGGCTACTCTTGTGCCCAGACATTTCACCTCACTCGCAAGCTCGTTCGCCGCGAAACGAAAAAAGAACGTCTAGTATACGAGAGCAAGCCAGGGCCTTGAAAGGCAAAAGAGTAGGCATTACAGGTTTCGAACCCTGGTGTTTACCGTACCATGCCTGACGTTTATAGCGCCATGAAGTTTCAAACTCCAGTGTTTACAACACTAGTTAAGCTAAGTTATCAGTTTTTGTATGCGCAATGCTTTCTACCATTTTTATCGGGTCTAAACTACGATCTCGAAAGGTTAAAGAGCACTGCGGGATTTAAAACCGTGGCCCGGAGTTTATAGCACCATGAGGTTTCGAATCAAGTGGATATAACACCTGGTGTTTTTGGCTCCAGCTAAGTTAAGCCATCAGTTCTTATATGTACAATGATGCCCTATGGCGTAGGTATGAAGAAGCTAGTTTGCGGTGCTTTCGGGTTTGTAGTGTGCCCTGCCCATCTTAGAAGAACTAAGAGCAAAATTTAATAGGATAAACAAAAAAATGATTGAACACGACAGGTTTTGAGCCCTGACCTTCACTGCAGGCTTTAACCCCGCGAGTGGCGTTTATAGCGCCTTGAAATTTCAAACGTTTAGAGCATCGTGAGGTTTATAGCACTCGCCGGGCATTTACATCGCCTGGGTTTCGAACCCCGAGGGTTACAGCACCCGGTGTTTGTAGCACCAGATAAGTTAAGCAATCAGTTCTTGATATATGCGTGGTCTGCCGTGCTATACAAGATCTATGTTAGGAAAGCAGCGTGACCAAGGAAAATCTCTGGGTATTTACCGGAATCTCAGCGATGCTTCGCGCATGAGCAAATGAATCATACATAGTCACTCGGCTTTCTCAACATTCTTGTTGGATTCTTGTCGTGCACTTGCATTTGCGAGTTGCTTTCACCGAGAAATTTACTTTGCGTATAGAAGCTTCTAGAAAAAGGGCAGTTGCAAGTTGAACGTGCCAGGTTCTACCACAAACTTCAAGTTGCCCTGTATGAATAGTATAACCCTGAGAAATCACCGCCCAAAACACAATCTTCTCAAACCCAAATAGTTCCCCAACCAGTACGCTAAACCCCCATCCCAACCCATCTCCCGTCAACTTGCAAAAAGGCAACAGATGGCGATCGTCGGGACTCACAAATCCACCTTCTCGGCATCCGAGCGCTACCGCAAACACCAGCTCACAAAACCTTCGATCACGAGCATCCCCGTGGTCGTCGAAAGATCCGCTTCTTCTCCTTCTAGCCTCGAAGACCTTAAGAACTCGCTCTATTACGTTCCATATGATAAAACTTTCGATGATTTGATGTTTGTTGTTATCAAAGACTTTCGGGCCCTTCCGAAGGTGCCGTTGTTCTTTTCTGTACAGGACAAATTACTGCCGGGTACGTATACTATGAAGCGTATTTGGGAGGAAAATCGCGATCAGGATGGCGCTGTGTATGTCGTTTATAAAGAGGGAGCCGGCACCTGGGAGTGGAAGGATGGGCGCTGGGTTGCGGGTTAGATTTAGGAACTGTTGTCTTTGCGATGCTATAATGCGGTCAGGGGTGGATTTGAGACATATTCTACAAACCCGCATGTAACAGGCTGTATTCAATGCATATCCGTCATTTCTCACAAACACAGTATAGATAGTCTTGCAATTTTTTTGTCTTTCTCTCGTCATCGATACACATTAATATGTTCCTCAAGTTCAAGCCGTACCACTAGTAGCGTGGAACAAATTAACAGAACAGAACAATCCCAGGTTAAATAACGCTATAGTTCCTTGAATTAAAACGTACAAAGGAAACAATGACTTAGAGAAGACCCCCAAATCTCCAAAAGAAAGTCCCGAATATAGCCTGGCACCCGCATCACCACTCATCCCCTGCATCATATTCCCATAGCTAGGCAATGGCACACTGATTCCTCTGTTTCTCACAAAAATTTGTCCTCGAGCGGAGAGTCAATTGCCGCGAAAAATACAGGTTCTGAAGGTGGAGAGTGGGATTTAGAGGTTGTTAACTGCCTTTGTAGGAACGACTGGTGTAGGAGAGAAAGGCTATGGAAATAAACAATAGGATTGTGGAAAATCAACGGTTTGCCTTCGATTTCGATGGCATGGAGAGGGATTCGATGTAATAGGCCTGATGGGGAAAGGACCAGCGTGTCTCTAGGCTTAGTGATCGTTGAAAGCGGAGAGACAAGATCAGCAAATTCTTGCAGCCTGTGGACGGCGTCACCCTCCTTGAGATGACTGGATGAGTCTTCGTCGCTGCAGAAAAGATTAATGAATTCCTGTAGCATTACCTCCATATTCGGAATTTTGATGTAACCAGCCATTGGAGCCATCGTACATCAGCCACGGTGATGATGTTTTGTTTGTTTGTAATCATTTTGCATTCGCCCCCGAAGGGAGGCGCCCAGCTAAGTTACCATAAGCCGGCCGACCACTAGTGGTCATGGCATTTAAACTACCCCATCCTGGAACTTCCTCGGTCTTCAACTGGGAGGCCACAAGGCCGTTGAAACTCCCAATCTCTCTCCTAGGCAAAGTCGTCCCATCCCACTTCCCGCTACTCAAGGTGGACCCTAAGGCCACTTACTCCCCAAGCCCACCCCCAAAAACGCAACCAAAAAATCACACCAAAAAGCAAACTAAAACAAAAGAGAATCGTAAAGTACATTCTTGCCCTGCAGGATCTTCAAACCGTACCGGTGCGATCTAAACTGCAACTCTTTCGACTCTCCTCCATTCCTAAGCCCTGCACGGCTAACCCTAACTGGGTCGCCAACTTTCATATCTTCCACCACGGCAGTCATAAATCTCCGTGACTCCGCGGTCATCTTCATATTTCGTAACAACCCGACTGCGTCGCGGTTGCGCATCTTCCTTTTCTTGCCTTTCTGGGGCTTCCGACTTTTCCCTCTTTGTTTGTCCCCCCCTCCCTCTGAATCGTCTTCCGCCCCTATCATTTTCCTCCTGCCTCCACGTTATCTTATTCCTTAGTTCGATCACTTGGTCACATGACCCCTCGGACCTCCCTCGTCTTCTTCTTTGTCTTTCTCGGGGATTTGGTAAAACTCTCATCCGGCCCCCCTTATCATTTTCTCCCCTATCATCCTCCCTCCTCTTAACCGGTGCCGAAGCTCCAGCGTATTGAGAATGCATAAGTGTGGGTGGTGGGGATGTTAATCTCGGTGCTTTACCCGGTCGCCCTGGTTCCGCATCCGATTCGTCAATATTCATAGGCGTCGCGTTGTCCTTTTCGACCTGCTTCGCCCAATTTCGAGTTGTAACTTCTCTAGCCAACGGTGTTCCCACCCGCTTGCGCGGTTGTAACTGTGGTTGTGGCCTGATCGTAAGATCCTTTGTTGGTGTGGTTGGCACCGGTACGGGCGTTGTTGGTGGCTGCGTTTCCGGGTCTGGCGCATTCCCCCTAACTTCACCCAACTTTTTATTTTCCTTCACAAGGCTCACAACAGTTGTTTTGAGCGTCGACACTTCCGTCTTCAGGTTGTCGATTTTCGAGTAAAGTTTTGCGAAATGTCCCTCCATGACTTTGATGACAGCCGTCCCGACTATCTTCTCTGCCATATCCTGGGGCATATCTAGGTCGTCGTCACCCTCGTCAGCATAAACCGTCTTGAGCAAGTTCATTTGTTGTTGTATGGGAGTTTGAGAGACTCCCGAACTTGTAGTCGTCTTGGGTGCAGGCGTTGTCGTTTTGCCTTTCTCCTTCTTCTTTTTGGGCTTCTTCTTTCCACCAGAGGCAAAAATAGGAAGCATCGAGGAAGCGACCGTGTCGCTATCGTTGTTGAAATCGTAGTCGGAGTAACCAGAAGAGGGATCTGAATCCCACTGATTATCTTCTTCGAGCATCTCCTGCAATAAACTAAAGCGGGAGGTAACGTTTGAGGGTGTTGAGGAGGTAGAGGGACCCGCGCTGGGCGTCGGAGTCCTCGAAGGGCGTCCACCTCTAGGCATCGTGAGGCCAAAGAGGGTTTACGGGGCGGCTTATGGTTGGCCAACGACTCACGGCTTGGCAAAAGCTAGCGGTGAGGTGGTGTGTCGAGGTGTCGGTGTAATCATTCTGTACGGTGATGATGTAAGCGCCTGAGTACTACTCAAACCAGTCAATGAAAAAATATTTCCACCGACTGAGGTAGAGATATCTTTTAGATACTCGAGTGTTACCGGCTTCCCTTCGCCTAAGTCCATTATCTGTTCCAATTCTGGAATTTGGCGCATCTGTGCTCGGACTGATCTAAGGTTTTAACGAACTGCAGGGGCGTCCGTAATATATACGTCGCGAGCTTTATGTACCAACTCCCGCTCTTTCTGTAATAATGCTTGGTATTTCTGAGATGAGCTCAATTGCTGGACCATTCTAGCAGTAGTTCTATAACCAATACCCATAAATTCGCTCAAAGAACGGGCCTTAGCCTTCTGGATCCATCGCCACAGTTCCTTATCTCGCCATGTCGGATCGGCTCCTCCGGACAATCCCAGTAAAATCATAGCTTCCCTATATATATTGGCATCGTCGAAGCCTTTGGACAGTCCGGAATGCATTTCGAGTCCTTTCAGATCTCCAAGTAGAGTGTAGTCCTGCAGAATTTCGTCGTAACATTTCTCCGCTTCCCGTAGGTAACTAAGTCCCTCGTCACACTTCATCGAGAAGCCTGAAAAAAAAAAAAACTTGAGCTATAGTGACGTTATTAACATCTTGCATATAAACATTCCCAATCGACTGATGATAAGAGAGTGCCTGTTCGAAGGCATGCATGGCATCTGATAAAGTAGACTCTGGTCCTCTAAGCGAGGAAGACTCGTGTGAGTTGATGTACAGACGAATCAATACAAGCCCAAGTCCGCGCTAGAATTTGTGCTATGAAGGACGAAACAATTCTTGGACCTCGTAGCAGAAACGAGGAAACAAATCCAAGAACCGTCTCAGTGCATCGACGTAATCTTTTGAACAATCGTCTCCCAGCCGCCTCAACCAACGAATCCGTTCGATCTGGAGTTTTCCTACAATAAAGCGGCGGTTCGCTTCGGGGTAGGTCTGTGTGCAGAATAGCCATGTATCCAATGCATCCGCATTCTGTACTGGCAGTATGTTTAGAAGTAGTGATTCCACGCCAAGTGACTCCAGCAGATCGATAACATCGGATCCAGGTGATAATGGACTGTCGCGCTGTAAAACGTAGGCCAAAGAATCGACCGTAAGAACACCATCTATATAATCGCCAACCATCCAGACCATCAATAGCTTGAACGTGCCTTCGTCAAGATATCGATCAAAACCTTCCACTAGATAGATCTCAGCAGATGGTAGAAAATCATTATGCGCCCATACCCTAACGCTAGGATCCCGGCCATCGATAGACTGCGTGCAAGCTCCTAAATCAGTAAACCATTTGATGCGACATCCGAAAGAATATGATTTCCCCTCATCTCCTTTCCGGCTATTGAGCCAGAACAATTTCTCGCGTTCGGCAAGTTAAATCCGCCAGTTTATCATCCTCACGGCCCCAGTTTCCCCCGTCGGATTGTTGACATCCGGGTATGCCTCGCCCCCCGTTGTCATCGTCATTTTATTAACTTCTGCAATGTAACCATTTTGTCACTTTCACTCATGTAGCAAATGTTCCAGAGCTCAAAAGTAGAATAACGCTTTTTAAACTCGCTCCACCATTTCAATTTATCGAGCTGATAGCTGCCACGTCGCGCTGCGTACATTGCAAAGTCGCCACGGCCCTGGGATAGGTAAATATATTGTCGCACTTCTGGTTAAGCGCCTCTAGACGGGTGAAGGCAGTGGTAAATCGACTATCGTTTGCAGCTTTATCTGCCGATGGAGTCAGACGTTTGGAGATATCGACCGCTTTTCCGAGCGCATTGCCTTCCAACCAAAAGTAGCCTGCAATGGACGCGCGATCTGCCAGTTGAACCCACGCATCGTAACTCGGCAGCCCGTCACCGGTCAGGACACCAATGGCAGTCTTATCCACAAGCAGTTGGAGGTTTTCGAGGACTTGTTTCGGTTCGTCTTTAGTCCCAAGAAAAAAGCTGCGCCTCGCTGCGGCTATTTGTTTTTCTGCTACATCAGGGGTTTTGTTGGCAAAGAGCTACTGGGCAAGCTCGAGGTTGATCATACCTTCACGTAACAAGATTGGATGTCCCGGGCAGTCACTTTGGCAAGCTTCGAGAAACGAAAACCCAACAACAATCTTCCCTTCGTTGTAGAACAGCTATGCACACTCTGATGGGATTATGGACCAGGCTTCACTGAGCCGTCCTTGCCTTTGCAAATACTTCCTCAAATAGCCGACAGCCTCCCATGGCTTGAGGTTTTGAACACCACAGTCAAGTATATCTCCATAGAGGTAGGGTCGTACACCGAAGAGACTATACCGGCCAATCTTCAGAGAAAGGAATACTCCTTAATGCAACGAACCTAGCACTATACGTGAGCGGCCTATCAGACACCGGGATGGATGAAGCACAAACATGTACATCCGTACAATTCTGCACCGGGAACTGTTTCAGCCACACCCTAGTTTCGTCCATGGAATCCCTTGCGCGGACAAATGACCCTTTCGTGTATACTTCAGCCCTTCCTAGCATGAGGCTGAGGACGTGACGGACTGGTTCATCTTCGGATTCGGCATTCTCTACAGCCCTCTCCAACTTCACAACCACATCTGGGCTGAGAGACGCGTATAACGATGGTTGAGTTCCATAAATAACACTAAGATTCGCATGTCGAAGAGATTCTGTAAGATGTGTTGTAGAACTGCAGTGCATCAGTACCATATTAACCCAGATAAAGCCACTGCAAATCCAACTTTAGGGGTGGGAGCTCTGACTGGTTAGATATATTTCTAGATTATGCGGTGTCAATCTGGTTTAGCCGCTAAAACAATGAGTGATGGAGCGAAGAAAAGCGTGTGATAAGGATTATATTGTTAGACAAACCTTGTGTGAGAAACAAGGCGAACAGGAGCTCGAGAAGAGAGTTTCACAATTCTTTTGTATGGGTTTCAGCTTGGTACTACTGCAGCAGGTCTCTCCAATCAGTTCAACCATACTGTGGGGTAGTTTGTGCAGCCACAATCTTGGAACCGCCCACTCTACAAAAACCTTTTCAGCTCGTTACAAGTCTGAGTTCAACTCTATCGTGGCTCTAGCTGACAAACACAACTTAAAAAAACATTCAAAATGGAGCCTGTTGACTGCCCTAATACAGCAATCCCTACCCTCCTTTCCGAATTTGAAGTGAATCAAGACCGAACGGAAGAGCCGAGCTTCTGGTCGAAATGACCGCGACCCAGTAATGCGTCCGCGCAACCGCACGAAATCTCTAGCGACAAAAACAACGGTACCCATGAAGGCCTTGACATGCTCCTCTCCAAAGGGCAGTCCCGAAAGAGTTACTACTGCGAAGCTCGTCTAATCGAAGCCGTTTTTGGCAAATTGAAATCCGATCCCGCCTGTCGAATATTGCTCCAGCTATCGTTCCACGGAATCGACGGAGGAAAGTTTCCGCGGGCCAACATCAGAGTCGATATCGAAGAGGATGAGCCTAGCGACAACTCTTTGAAGATTGTGCACTACGCACCGGAAATGCGCACCGGAAAACCAGCGGAGAGCAAGATGCAGCTAGAGCACAGTATCGCGGCGAGCCTCGGTATCACAATTCCCGGCTTCCAATCCCCCCTCACCGCAGCACTGCACGTTCAACTGAAACAACGAAAACGAGAAGTTGGAAGATGCAGGGTAGCCGACGCGGAGATCCGACAACGTCGATAGTCTGGACATTGACCGAGAACGAAATCGACAGGAACGGCATCCCCGCGCAACCCAAGGTTGCCCTCATCGTTTCTTACAAAGCCGGCCGACGATTCAAGTTGTCGTTGACTCTGAAGGCAAAGACTGCTAGAGGTATCCCAATCAAAGGCAAAAAGCTAGCTCCAATCCATTTCCTCCCTGTGGATAGCGGCAGAGAGGAACAGCTACATCCAAGACATGCGATGGATGGATTGCATGGAGGATCAGTGGCGGTCAGTGGAAGCTTCTTCGACCCTACTTCTACTACAATAGAGCTTCGACAGTTCTCCGATGTGGGGCTTGAAAGTCTGACGGAATTCGAGGGGTAAGCTGAATGTCGTGTTTAGGGTTATGTTTCGGGATAGTAGAGTACTTAGTGGGGTTGGCTCGGGCGATGGATTTGGCTTGTGGTAACTGAAGTGAATAAGGAGATGTGAGAGTTGTCAGGTACTTAGTATGAAGGTTGACTAAATTACTAGACACGAGTACCGAGAGTGGGGTAAATTGATTGAGAACTTGCGTATCTACGAATGAGCGATTCGTGGGAAACCCAACATCCAAAACCTGTCATCCGGCTTTTTATCGCTGGCGCTAGCCTAGCGCCAGCGATCCAAAACCATGAAATACTTTGTACCCCGTACCCCATAACTGGAAAATTAAGACTCATAAGAGAACGAGAAAAGGGTGATGAATTGATCCGCAAAGGGCTGGTTTCCAACAGCATCGCCATTGGTCTTGGCGTTTGGGAGGCTTGGGGTTGTCGAGAAATTGTTCCTGAGTGCTCTAGCTACTTCGGCGCTCTCCACTCTTATCGTCATTCAGCCCCACTCAAGTATTTCCACACACTCCAATTTTGTTACGCTAATGGTGGCAATATGCTCAGTCGTCACTATATATACCGACTTAAGCACTTAGAGGTGAAAATAGAATCGTCTACCATTTCCCATCACTCGGATGTCTATCGTGAGGTTGTCTCACATTTATCCGGTTACAGTAACATTCGGTTGTGCAGCCAATCATGAAGCATCATCTGTAACACTACGCATGCTGTGCGACTTCCTTCAGCCCCACCAACACGCGCAGCATTATTCGGAAGAATAAATCTCGATCCCCTAGTGAACAAAAACCACCTACTCCCCTAAAGATAGGGGATTTTTGGATGCAACTGAAAAATATTCCATTTGACAGTCAACAAACAACGCATTGAAAATGTCACAGTGGCCGCAGCAGCCACCCTACGATCCCTATCAACAACCGCAACAGCAACCTCCATATCAAAACCAGCAGCCATACAATCCTGTACCCCCCACAACTAAGCCAGGCGGAGGGAGCATCATTAAGACGCTCAACTTTTTCTCGTCTAAACCGTCGTATGTGGACTCGAGTAGTTCCACGCCACTTCCACCCGTTCTGCCCTCGTCAACCCAGTATGTAGCAAGTCCTCAATCCTATACTCAACCGCCAGCACCTTGGACGACTGCAGATCCAACTCCAGCTGCTTATCCACCACCAGCGCCACAAGCCTACCCGCAACCTCCTATTGCATCATATAACCAGTCACTGCCAACTTACCAATCTCCAGCGCCACCTCCTCCCCCATCGCAGCCCACCCCTACGCCCTCTTACACCTCCATCCAAACACCACTGCAGCCACCACCGCCACAATCGCCAATCTCGCCTTCTGCTTCCGGCTCCTCACACGGAAGAGATGAGCTTGTTCAGAAGCTACAGACAGAACTGGACGATACGCGCAAACGATTAGCAGAGAAGGAAGAGGAACTGCTACGGGCAAGACATGACGCAACACAGCTGCAGACCCAGGTCGATGGGATCCAGAGACAGCTTGCCTTAGCGCAACAAGAAGCGCAACAGTTACGGGCCAACGCCGAAACTAATCATAAACTCGCGGTAGAAAAGGACCAAGAGCTGGGCAAGATCCGCAAAGAAACCCTCGACCTACAGACAGCGCAGGGACAAGAGCTTGAGCGCACAAAGCAAGCGGCACTCGCGCTCCGCCAGCAGTTAGGTCAACTTACCGTAACGCAGCAAGAGGCACAGCAACTTCGAGTCAATGCCGAAACTAATCACAAGCTTGCGGTAGACAAGGACCAAGAGTTGGGCAAGATCCGGAAAGAAATATTGGATCTACAGACAGCGCAGGGACAAGAGCTTGAGCGTGCAAAGCAGGAGGCACTCGCGCTCCGCCAGCAGTTGGGACAACTTACCGTAGCGCAGCAGGAGGCACAGCAACTTCGAGTCAATGCTGAAACTAACCACAAGCTCGCGATAGACAAAGACCAGGAACTGAGTAAGCTCCGGAAAGAAATGCTTGACCTACAAGTTGCGCAGGGACAAGAGCTTGAACGCGCAAGGCAAGAGGCCCTAGCACTTCGCCAGCAGGTAGACCAAAACACTCCATTCCAAGAGGCGTACCGGAGAATGTATGAGGATCTGCACGTGCTTAAGGCGACAATGGAGAAGAAGGATGCCGAAATTGCGAGACTTAATCAAGCTATCGCGGCTCTCCCCATAAGTCCTGTCACTACGCCCCCAGTTTTTCCACTCAATGCGGAGATCCCTCCTTCGGGATTGGGCGGGGCAAATACTGTGAGTTCACTGCGGCGAATACTATGTATTAGATACTGATGGTAGGATCTACGTCAGTCACCACAACCACAACCGCCACCACCACCACCGCAACAGCCGTTCTGGCAACCCGCACCACCAGATCCTTCATACCTGTACCAACCTCCAGTGCCGCCCTCCTCAGACCCTATCGCTGGTGTTCCGGCCACCTGGGTAACACCCGGTAGTCAACCCACCGTTCCAGGAGTACAAGAAGCCGACCTGCCCCAAGAGCGCACGGATTCCGAAAAAGAGTGGCAGCGACAGAAGGATGAGGAAGGCGAGAGCAATGATGCCATTGATTTGCTCATGACGCAACTGACAGGCCTGGAGACCGTCAAGGCGCACTTCTTGCGGGTCAAGTCAAAGATTGATACTGCAGTCCGTCAGGGAGTCGATCTCAAGCAGGAACGATTCGATATTGTCTTATTGGGCAATCCCGGAACCGGTATGATTTCACGCACCAAATAATCCCCTTAAGCTATTTAATGATATTCTCTAGGAAAAACGGACGTGGCTCAAGTGTACTCCCTTTTCATGTGCTCTTATGGGATATTACCGGCGGATGGACGCGTTTTTTTGCGGGGCTCTGAGCTGCTGACCTCCGACGGCCTGTCCACGGCGAAGAATTGGATTGAAAAGCTCCACAATGTTGGAGGTGGAGTCTTTGTTCTGGACGATGCACACTATCTCACACAGAATGAACTTGGAATTCAAATAATCGACTACATTCTCGCCCAAATGGAAAGCTATGAAAACTATGGCAAGATTGTTTTCGTATTCGCGGGCCATAACAAAACTGTGGAGCTTCACCCCGGTCTGGCCACCAAAATCCCATGCGTACTGCAGCTTGAGGATTATACAGACCGTGAGCTCCATCAGATGTTACGGAAGGAGATAGATAAGCGGTACAAGGATCAGATGCAGGTAGAAGGCGGCATGGGAGGCATTTATATGCGAATTCTTATTCGTCGTCTTGGTCGAGGTCGAGGTAGCGATGGATTTGGAAATGCAAGGGAAGTTGAGAAGGCGTTTACGAGGATCAGAGAGCGGCAGGGCGATCGCCTGAACCGCGAACGAAGGGACGGAGGAAATCCCGGCGATTTCTACTTCACAAAGGAAGATCTCATTGGCCCTGATCCGTCGCAAGCCTTCCGCCAAAGTACCGCGTGGAAGAAATTAAGTGGGATGATAGGACTCAGTTCTGTCAAGGAGTCTGTACTTTCGATGATTGGTATGATCGAGACAAACTACAAACGAGAGTTGCAGGAGAAATCACCGATGGAAATCTCCCTCAATCGTGTCTTTCTTGGTTCGCCTGGAACAGGGAAAACAACTGTTGCCAAGTATTACGGTCAGATACTTGTCGAGCTCGGCCTACTTAGCAATGGAGAAGGTCAGTTTATCTCCTCCCAAGTAGTCAGGACGACCTATAAAACTTTACGATCCGTCAATCGGCTGTCTTGCAAACATCTTTGGAAGCTAATGATCTATCTCAGTCGTTACCAAGAGCCCGGCCGATTTTGTAGGCAATTACTTAGGACAAACAGAAAACAAGACCAAAGCAATTTTGGCCGCAGCAGTCGGCAAGGTACTGATTATAGACGAAGCTTACATGCTCTATCCAGCTGGTAGCAACGCCGACAACGATATCTACAAGACAGCCGTCATTGACACACTAGTTGCGGAGGTGCAATCAACACCCGGTGAAGACCGTTGCGTACTTCTCTTAGGCTACGAGAAACAGGTTCGTGGCATATCTCACACTCTATCGAACTATAGCGATCTCTGACTCGTAAACAGATGGAAACAATGTTCCAAAATGTCAACCCCGGCCTTGCCCGCCGATTCGCAATCGAGAATGCCTTCCACTTCCATGACTTCTCGGAGAAAGAGCTACAGGATCTCCTGAAAAAGAAGCTAGAAGATCAAGAGCTGCATGCAACCGGTGAGGCAAAACGCGTGGCCGGCGAAGTCCTCGCGCGCGCCCGAGTGCGACCCAACTTTGGAAACGGCGGTGAAGTCGAGAACATCATCAGCCAAGCGAAAGTGCGGTACCAAACGCGGATTAGCAAGATGCCGGCCGAATACCGTCCTGTCGATGTTGTCTTCGAGCCGCAGGATTTCGACCCAGAGTTTGCAAGGGGTGCTACTGCCGCAACAAATTGCAAGAAGCTGTTCGAGGATACTGTCGGCTGCGAGGATATTATTGCGAAGCTCGAAGGGTACCAGAAAATCGCCGTTAACGCAAAAGCTGCTGGCGTCGAGCTACGCGAGCTTATCCCAACAAATTTCGTGTTCAAAGGCCCGCCGGGTATGCCCAAGCTACATCTCCTGATGGTGGAAACAGTGCTGATCGAGGACTAGGTACCGGCAAGACGATGACGGCGCGGAAGATGGGAAGGGTGTTCTACGACATGGGATTTCTGTCCTCCGACAAAGTCGTCGAATGCTCCGCGTCGGATCTTATCGGACAATACCTAGGACAAACAGGTCCGAAAACACAAAAGTTGTTCGAAAAAGCGTTAGGACAAGTCCTCTTTATTGATGAAGCCTACCGTCTCGGCGAAGGGCAATACAGTCTCGAAGCAGTAAACGAACTAGTCGACATCCTCACCAAACCCACCTACCTCGGAAAAATCATTGTCATCCTTGCCGGATACGATGACGACATGAATCAGCTCCTCGCCGTCAACTCAGGACTGTCCTCCCGCTTCCCCGAAACAATATCCTTCAAAAATATGTCGCCAGAACACTGTCTCAAAGTGTTGCAACTCGAACTGCAGCAGAAAAAGATCACGGCCCTGTTCTTAACGGATACAAATTCTAGGGCGTACCGTGATATGCGCGATGTGATCGTGAAACTCTCCGCTTTGCCGAGCTGGGGAAATGCGAGAGATGTGAAGACACTGGCTAAGACGATGATTGGGATCGTATACAAGTCTTCTGCGACGCCACAAGCTAATCCTACCATTTCCCCGGAGGACGCATTACGGTGCGCTAGGCAGTTGCTGGAGGAACGGAAGGCAAGGGCAAATGTGCCGCAGGTTGACCCAATGCAGCGGAGAGCACAAAGTTCATATCAGAGCTTGTAGTAGTAGATTGGGGATTAAACACCACCATCGTGGTTTAGGAACACGAGGATTGTGAGTGAGAGAATGTTGCGTGGAAGTAGTTGTAGAATCTTTAAATGTCCGCTTCATGAATAAATTGCTCGTTGGGGGCGTGGATACTCTGCGCTGATATTGGTGGCACGTTTTTTGAGTGGGAAAACAGCGACGTTCAGTTGGCCCCTAACCCAGCCATGCTCAGCCATAGAATAGGCAAAATTAAGGCATGAATTCCCATGCAGAACATTTGAGTTAGCGAATCAAGGCGCCGTACTAGGGTAGATGATGCCTCAAACCGTACCATTTTTGAGGCTTAATTCCTCCACCAAAAAGTTAGAAAAATATTTCAACTCTGTAGAACGACTATTTGGACAGTTCTCTATCACCCTACAGAGCCAAACTTTGAAAATAGGTTCTGATTGTGGAGGAATAAGCATTTGAAAAAGTGAGCTTTTGTATGGACTGGGGTCAATTTATTGCCTTAAAAGGTAAGTTTTCTATAAAAACGGGTAATTCCTTACCAAATCAGGTATCTATTCCGGCGATTTTTGGGTAAAAAAATACAATAATACGTCACTTAGTGAACAAACGGGTAAAGTGGGTATATTATTAAGCAATTTTCCAAATGTCCGGCAACTCTGGTTTGAAGCGGCCCCTACGATTGCTGAGTGTATCCGGTTTATTTGTGGCTCCGTAGGATGCCAGGCCTATTGCCGGCTTGCACGCAACACTACAGCTTCAGGACGAATAAATCACTGCCATCAGGGTGCATATGCTATCCTTGGCGCTACACATAAACTGGATGCACCAGATAATACAGTAGTTGTGCCCTGTATGAGTTGTTTTGCACTTTCCTGTCCTGTTACGAGAATGCGCTTTTTCGATAGCAGGCACAAACTAGTTGCGTCCTTGGTACGTACGTATACAGACCTAATGTAGAAGGTGAAAGCGAATACGAACGCCGCGCGGTGACTACCGGTAGATGCAAGACACCGTCTGCGGGGTCAGAGTAGAGATACCGAGAAGCAGGGTGTTGATGCTGGAGCATGCCTCGGAATTCGGCCTCGGTGTATGGTGGTGTCAGCTATCGGGTAGTGGGCACACAGTGGCATCACTCGAACATCGGAACGGAACATTGATGCTATCCCACCGGTCAGCACCGGTGGGCCGTTTACAGTTGACTTGTTGCTCCAGGGTTGTGCACGTCCCACTGACCCGATGGCGCGGAATTCCCGTGCGCGAAAGCCCGGATAATCCCTGCAGAGACTAGAGTACTACCGCCAATACCACGCTAAGAGGGATAGTAATCACCGAGGGGATCGCGTCAAGTGCTAAGTCCGTTTCTGTCGTATCCTCGCATTCAGCTACTTACCCAGCTCTATGCCGGGTGTGTCGGGCCTTTACCTCCCCGGGCAGGTTGCGGCATGGAAGATATTGTTGATATGGTGCGTAAGAAGTGTGGGTATGTTTATGTGCAGCTGTGGCATGCGGGTAGGGTGAGTGTGCCCGCACTCATGGGGATACAGTGTCTGCGTCTGCTACTCCGCTGTAGGAGGAGGTCTGTGCACATGCCGGTGTTAGGTGTGAGGATTTGCCACCGAGAGAGATGTTGGTGGGGGGTATTGAGCGTACGATTAGGGATTATACGAGGTGTGTGATTGCGACGGTGGAGGTGGGGTTTGATGGGGTGGAGGGCATGGGGGGAATGGGTATTGTTCGTGACCCCAGCCCTGATCGGTGTATTACAGGGGCGACGCCGTTTTTTAGTGCTGGTAGGTGGAGCAATAGGAATTCATGGAGTGTGTTGGAGAGTGGAGCGTACGATGCCTTGGTGCTTGGAGATAGTTTTTGGCGAATCTAGATTTCGTAGTGAAGTATAGAAGCTTTTACTGAGGGATGGGGGGTGCTGATGGGTGCATAGGTTGAGGGCGGGAGTTGGGCTTAATAAGTATGATCGGAATACGTTTTATGGGCCGTTTCTGGTGAGGGAGATTGGTATACGAATTATCCTAGGGTTGGAGAGGTTGGTAAGGGAAAAGGAGAGAGGAAGAACAGTAAATGCAACTAAACTAAGATAAAGTTTAATGTTTCCTAGTAATAAGCGCTGTGAGAGAGCAAAAGGGGTACGGTATTCTAGCTATATGACTGCACTTACGTATACATATGCTCATGAACAATTTTCCGCTCTCCCTTGGTGCGGGGTTGGGCAAATATTTTCAACATTGGCCTGGCTATCACTCGGACTTGATTTCCGGAATGTTCCAGGAAACTGGGAATAATGACATCCTGACGATGGAGTGGCATGCAGGTGAACAAGTAGAGATGAGTATAAATTGGTTTGAATGAAACAAAACATCAACGCGGCTGGGTTCGGGATAAGATGGAACCTAGGGAAAGATGAGCCCTAAGCCCTGTCACCTGAGCCCTAATATCTAGCATCCTCACCACAAAACGTCCGTTCCACAATGCATCGTCAACTCACTTCTCCCCTCCTTAACTCACTGCGAGCGCAACAAGCAAACATTTCCAGTCAATATTCGATATTACAACTCGCAGCCCACACCGGTATGCAGAATGGCCCACGACTTGACCGCTGGAGAGTGGAGACGGCTAACAAATAGTGTTTGTATATCTACAGGGCGGCTAAGAGAATCAGGCAAGTCGCGACGAGCCCGGTCTCGTCCCAGGCCAGTTGCCACTAGTCCGGAATACGACGAGCCCAGTCCATTCATGCATACATGACGAACCTGGGCCTGGGCAGCGGGTTATCGGTGCTGTGGTTGTTCAGATAACACGGAATCATAAATACTGGAAGGTGCACCGTGTAAAAAATTTGCAAATTTGAATATCACTCTTGCTGTGCTTGATAAAACTGGACGTTTCCCCCGCTCACGAACCACCACGCCCGCTCGCCGCAAGATTCTCACGTTGTCAATCATCACGCGACGACGAAGACTAGTGATTTCTAACGCCCTGAGCGCAATTGGATTCAACTAAGCCAGACTAGTGCTGGATTACCGGGTCTGTGTTTGAGATATACCGCGATCGTGCGCACCCATATAGAAAAGGGGTAGATTGGTTGTGTTTGACATTTGCATGATGGACTACCAATTGACCAAAGGAATGTCTACATCGGTGATAGCAGTGATAGCGCGAGTGGTCATGGTGGTCATGGTGTATGTCTCCATTAATCCTGCACTTGTTCTTCCACTGACGATGGTAGATGCCACCATTGCAAACACCCCGGACACCTTGTCAAGCATTGCGTGATTCGAGCCCGGGCTCGTTGTGCATTGTCCGAATCCCTCAGCCGCCCGGTACACAACCCATACTGAAGGAACCGGGGGTCTAGATCACAAACGAAGCATCTCAAATGCAAGACCGGCTGTCACCATCACAAAAACTGCCCCGATTTTCGATTGGATTAAAAGGAAATGATACCACCATTTTCAACAGAGTACCTCGGGAAATTCTTGGTATGGTTTCTTGTCAAAAGATTTCAGTAAGGGATCTCAATACTACAGCATGAATTGATAAAGAGTGGTTGCGTGTTATCAGCTCAGTCACTTTCGACGACGAATCGCAATTTTCGACGAGGTACTTACAAAATTAAACTATCGAGCTGCATTGGCAAAATAACAAAAACAACAGGATGAAATCATACACACCTTAAATCAAGTACAACGACCAATTACACATCTCGCAAACACCGTATCAGAGATAATACAACAAAATGCCAGCAAAGCTAACATATCACCATCCATAGATTACAGCAAAGTTTTCTGTCAATAAACCATTCAGCCTCACCCTCGTCCTCTCAATATTCTTCCTTAGTGCGGGGTTGATGTTTGAATAGGGACTCGAGGAGGCTGATCAGGTCCAAATGAGTCTCCAAATTGCAAGCTCGCTCCTCAAAATCCTCCCTCTTGCGTTGCCCTTGTATGGGACGTGCTTTGGCTGGTTTTGTCCGATGTTCTTAGGGCTATAATTTTCTCAACCGCAGATCTGACATCAGATCGTTCATGGTCTAGACAGTCTTTTACTCCGACTTACAGAATAATCCAACCAAGAACAAGGCCGAGGGGGTCATAGTCTTCCGCCTTTTGGCCGCATTTCTTCTCACCCTCGCTAGATCAAGAAATCCTCTTTTGATCGCGCTTGCCCACTGAGGAGATCCACTCGGTACCCGAAAATCAAGGGTATTAGCTTATATTTAAATTCTCTCTTCCCTTTCCCCAATCCGGGAAATGAAACTCCTTGACGGCGGTGACATCCTTAACACACAAGACTACACTGTAATCACCGCCGTGCTCGCAAAAATCTCCTGAATATAAGTACGAGGTCGGCTACGGCGATGATGACGAAGATGTACAATTCCTGGGGGCGGTTTTGCAGTTCCCGGAATCATATAATCTAGAATTTTGGGGGGAGGCGTTATATGTTATGGTATTTGGGTTTTTGGGTAGGGTATTTGGGTATTTGGGTATTTGGGTATTGGGCAATCTATGATGTTTCATGAAGAACTCTAAAACTTAAAGTACACGTGTCATGTCACATAAAGTGGGTTTTAATATTTAAAGCTCTTCCAAGATAAATAAACATCATTGTCCTAAAACAACCTCGAGTGATGGCAACGATCAAAATGCACCGTAACGCTTTGATCCGCTAAACTCGACAATCAAATGTTCCGCCTCGCCTTTTCATAGTTTTGAGGAGCAATTTACAATTCATGTCAACACATTCCAATTTGTAAATTCAGGGTGCGTGGTGGGTTCTCTTGTTAGATCTAGATCGGATCCAGAGCATTATCTCCTACACGCTCAGTTTCGTTAAATTCGTATCCTTTTGAGCCTCGCAAATTTAGTGGTCTAAACAGTGCAGATCAATTCCGTCAACCAATCAAAAGCTGGTACTGCTCATATCAGTGCAAACGGATGAACAAACGGAGATAGATATGGAGACGCATATGGCTGTGAACATGGGAGACAAGTCTGTATATATACGGGCCTTCAGGGCCTCGAGAGATTAGTCAATCAACAAGTCTTAAAAAGCATCCAAAGTAACGGATGCACCAAGGATGGAATCGGGTGACATGCCGTGAGTGTGGGATATGTCATGGCGTATGGTTCGGTATAAGGTGTGAGAATCTATGATTCCGTTATTAAGAAATTAACAATTAGTACTTTGAATGGTGGTGCAATACTGTGCGTAGAAATACGGTAAGCAGTTATATCTAGCATTATTAATCAACCTGTATTTTTCTTCGTTGCCTTGGAAAAAGGAATGGAGACATTAACGATGACGGTAAAGAAAGTCGTTCAATACTCCCACACATTCCATACAAAATACGGTTATTATACAGATTACCCCTCCGGACTCTCGAATTATACAAACTATCCTCGTTTTCAATTTATTATACAGACTACCCTCTACGACAAATTATTAGCTCTGCCAAACAATTAAAATTTTATTATTAAGATCTCCAAAATGAAAATATCCTACTGTCCACTGTCAGTCAGGTTTGATTTACATCTTCTAGTTACCTTTCCTTTTTTGTCCTTCTAAATCGCCTGCACTTTGAATTCGCAATCTGCTGCAGTTTTGCAACAAAAGATATTGCGCATCTAGTCTAACTTTTCTAGCCATAGAGGAAAATTACTGTTCACAGCCTACTCGTAGACTGCAGCCTGGAAATTATGGAAACAGTCAAACTCCTGCCCAACTAAAATTGGTACAACTGCATCAATGGCATCAAGTGGACCTAGGGCGTTCATGGTAGTGAATTTGGTAGAAGCGAGGGTGGTGGTGATTTTGACAGTGGGCTCGGAGTTGGAGAAATACTTCAATATCAAGATAAGAAAGGGGTAAAGTACCTGGTTGAAAATCATGGTCTGTGCACGGAGGGTAGTCTGTATAATAATTTGAAAATAAGGGTAGTTTGTATAATTCGAGGGCCCGGGGGTAGTCTGTATAATAACCGTACAAAATATGATTAAGATTCAGAAACATGTAGCTACAAAAGAAATTGTCAAAACTAAAATCCTCCAAAATCTCTCCTCGTTTTCTGACCCTGCATTCTCGAAGTCGTGCAGTTCTCGTCACAAAGACGACTGCTCTTTGTCGAAGATACTCTTTGCACACCTCAACCCAGCCTCAAGCGCACCTTCAATCCAGCCATGACTAAAACTCGATTGCTCGCCAGCGAAATAGACATGTTCATTCCACTCTGGGCGATACATTTCCTCTAGATAGCGCACTCTTTGTCCAGGTCCAAAGTAACAGAACGCACTACCCCCAGCCATCTCGTCTGCCGGCCACACTTGACTCGCGCCAGCCTCCAACTTCCGCATTGAGTGCGCACCCGGAAAACATTGGTGGATGTTTTCAGCCGCTAGAGAGATGCGATGTTGGGGATTCAACGCGCCCAGTTGGGTTGCATCGCGCTCAAACGTGTATGCAGCCATTATAACACCCCGGTTAGACTTTTTGCCTGAGTACTGTCTGCTCGGGGTGACATCGTTGGTATCCTCCTGGTCTCCGCTCTCGTCCCTCGGTGGGAACAGGGCGTAACGAATCGGGAGATCGGTAACTAGACCCCCGCCTGTTCCTTGTCCGTGGTTTTGAAATATTTCTTCCCACCAGCAAGACTTGTACTGCAAAAGCACCTTGGTTACCTCAACGTATCGTACCTGGCGGATGGCTGCCTCCTTCAACGGGCTAAAGGGCCGAGATTTAGATATCATTCGTAAGGAAGTGTATGGTACTGTGATAATAAGGTAGTCTCCTTTGGCAATATAGTCGACGCAGTCAAGGCGCTTGCAGGTCACCCACACTGGATATGGGTTGTCGTTGTTGACGTCCTTGTCTTCGATCCTCGTCGCACGCGTTCCAAACTCAATGTTGTCGATTAGGTTGTCTTTGCTGACGAACGCTCTCGGAAATTCCTCCATTCCACCTTCGAATTGTACCATCCCAGATACTTCGCCAAGCTTGTTGCTTGAGAGATACCCGTCCGTCCACGACTCCAGAAACCCGTTATCGAAAACGACATGAGCATTACCCAAGTCAAACAGTGTTACAGCTGCTTCCGACCAGCCCGCGTGTTCAGTGAGAAACGTACGTAGACTGAATTTGTCGAACAGACGAACGACCTCTGCGTATGCTTCCACCAATGCGTTCAAAGTAACGTCGGGTGGAACCGGCTCCCCGGGGTGCCTTGACATCCAGTAGTCAATTTCCTCGTCGTATATCCCTACCAGCGTTGAATCGACAGTCGCTATTGCCTTTGTATAAAGTTCGTCGCAAGTTTTGCCCCGTTCTTTGTCATGCAACCCTGGAAAGAGGTCCATGAGCTTGTCATCCTTAGCCACCAACATTTCATTAAATTCCTTGTAGGTCATAGTCTCTTTTATCGCCTCGAGACGAATGAACTTATTTCCCATCTCGAATGGCCTAAGCCTCCCTTCCAGGTCGAAGTGCTTGATGTATTCATGGACTAGGTGGTGCTGTCTGGGTATCCTCATGGCACCGCCCTCGCCATGAAGACGCGGCGCAAAGTGTGGTTCGGCAAATGTGAGGACACGCCCGCCGACTCTGCTTGATGCTTCCAGGATTTCAACCTCGAAACCCGCCCTCTTTAGCTCGTGAGCCGCACAGAGACCAGAAATTCCAGCGCCGATGATGATTACCTAACAAGTACAATATTAGAAGAAAACTAAAGGATTTACTTAGTCTAGAAGCTACACACTTTCTTGTTCTTTGGCTGCACATCTCTCTCCCCAGCTAGCCCTCTGCAGATGATGTCGGTAAACCTACTCCCGGACACAGCGCTTTCATCGAGGATATGGAGGCTTACTGCCTTCCGTCTCATACTGCCGCCGCGAAGGTCGTCTTCGAAATAGCTCCGACTTGGCATCCCGATTGCTGAAGCATCTCCGTCGGTCATTCCATCCTTGACAACACTGGTTCTTGTGGCAATATTCTCGGGAGTGCTGATCCTAGCGACATTCCTGGGGGCTGAATATCTTGGGCGCATCGTTGCCAGGGAGGATACGTTCTTTGCGAACAAACAATTTGACCGTGTCGTTGCAGCTCGTAATGCTAGAAGCAGATAGGAGCCTCGCTTAGTGTGTTTGGATGGGTTCAAAAGAATAAAGCTTTAAGATTGTGGCTCTTAGTATAGTGTACCGTGTTGAATCTTAAGAAGTAGGGGCACTCCCGTATTGTTGTATTTATATATTGTTTGTATGTAGCCGCAGGATTATAGCTACTTCACGCCTTCCGTTAAACGGGATGTCATTTTTCTGGCTTTGTGAATCGGGCCTGTGATTTCTCTCTCACTTCTCTGAAGTTCTTCGCGTCAACTAATCACATCGAGTGCTACAAGAAGGTGGGTTACACTAACGGACGTTTATATGCCACCGCATGCATTTCAATGCAAGCTGCGTCAAACCAACATACAAGCTCTTATTTTCTATTTGCTATTCTTCCACAGACGTCTGCCTAATTAGAACTGTAGCAATCGTTGGCCAGTAACATACGGCAACCAATGAGTGTATTGTCCATCCAAAACGCTTGGCCCGAAAACGTGACACGTAGTAAGAATGGGTATATGACAGTAGATAATGCATTCGCAACACATCCGGACGGCCCGATATTGGGGGTGAGAAAGCTAGTTGACTAAATTTCTGGACAAAGCATGCACTTTTTTGGTTCGATAATTCTATACGTTTGGTGAGCTTCAATATCTATGAAATGTCATCTGTTTGAAAAACTGGATGCTTAATTCTTTACTTGGTGTGATATGAATTATCGATTTTGATATTATTAACGACATGCTGATGCTTTGCTCAACAGGCGAACACGTATGAACCTATCCACTTGCCCGCTGGGAGTTTACACCGAACCAAACACAGTACCTTGTGAGCTGCCTAAGCTTTGTAAAGATGCTCTCTGGAAAGGTGAGGACTGCCAGTGGGTACTGTAAGGGTTCTGTTTGAACAAGCCTCCATAGGGAACAGTGGACTGGTTTTCTTAATAAACAGTTGGTTGGCGGGGTTTGGAAAATCGGCAGTTAGATACTTAGTGCTTTTGAATTGGCAAAACCAAGTAAAACTGCCGTGTAATCGCAATTGTGTCGAGCCTCGTGACAGGTTAGCGGGTCTGTTGTCCTGCGGCTTCGCTGTCCAGGCTGCCATAATCGCTCGATGGTGCTTTGGGGGCAAGTTAAGCTTGCCAGGTCGGGGTCCTCGTGAGGTAAAGGCTATATCGTCGAGCAGAGCCGTCAAACACAACACTCCGAATTTCCATGAGCAAACTTTCTGCACGATTCCCCTTGTCTGTATCGTACTATAGCGCAATCTCGATCTCATGCTTGTTCTTGGTGGCTGATTCTCCGTTCTCAAGGTCTTTTTCTCTGCTGTGCAATAACTGTCAACCGGTAGTATATACTTTTAATATCCTCCACCTGGACCTCGACTCGCCAATCTTAACTTTCTTAGTAACCGAGGAGCCCTTATCAACGAACAATTATGGAGCACAACTGACTATATCTGACAGGAGTACGCTCTTAGACCTGCCACTTTCGAAGTCTGAAATTTGCAATGAGGGCTTGTGCTTCAAATTGATAGCAATATCTCATTCTCTGGCTGAGAAAAACCACGTTCAAGATAGATCATCATGATTTGAACAAGACTAGATGAAGCTCTGGTTGACGTCAACTTGACGGTTCTAAAAGTGGAGTTGACCCTCGCCAATTTGTCATCGTCCCCGTTCTTTGTTTGTATAACAGTGTAGATAAAATGCAGCATCGATCTACGCGTGTAATAACTAACCGTGTCTCGGAGGTAGACTTGTACTAAGGGCCGATAGAATGCACGTCGAAGTCGTTTATGTGGCTAGATCTGAGATGATCGACCTATGTTGTGTTCCAACTCACTGGGTATTGTAATCTCTATTGCTGTCTGAGTCTTACTATCTTCTACGACTGATTACGAATTTTCTTGGCCGATATAGAGCGTTGGGAAGATGCGAGTGAGTGACGTGTATGTACATAATGTCTTGATGGTACGAAGGCTTGGCGCGGATGGACGTTGGTGATCTGCTCGTGTGGGTGATGAGATCTCAATTCAAAAGATGTGATACTGGTAAACGGCGACTTGCACAGATTTTCATAGTTCAATAAGAAAGTGAAATTGCCTATAGCACTACTATCTCCCATTCAACCCTCTACCATTCCCAACTAAATGGCTTATCCCTTGGATCGTAACTTTGGCATTCCCGGCCCGTTTGGGCATGGCAACCGACTCCCCACCTGCAAATATTTAGCGATGCAACCACAACTCTGTAGGGGTGGCCTGGGAGCATTATAAACTTACTTTCTTATGTCTTGAGAGTATTTTGGCAAAAATTAAGGACTGTATAGGAATGGGATGCCGATAAAAAGTGCGGTTTTTGTTGGGAGGGTTGTCTCAAGATCAGCTCCCCAAAAACTCGAAAATGTCACTGTGCAGCCCAGATGGAC